>Ga0233431_1000012_pt1 | contig 643766 bp, 625 predicted proteins | sample SI_118_April2016_FD_179867 | JGI IMG/M metagenome (GOLD analysis project Ga0233431, IMG submission 179867) | Seawater microbial communities from Saanich Inlet, British Columbia, Canada - SI_118_April2016_200_MG | ecosystem: Environmental > Aquatic > Marine > Inlet | place: Canada: British... | reverse complement strand
TGGATTCACGTGTGTTCCACCAGTCGTCTGACCAGTCAGGAGTAATCATAGCAGGATCATTCTCCCAGTCATGTACCCAGACTTCAAAGAGACCCTCAAGTCCTGGAACTGGTTCACCTGGAGGCGTATCCCAAGGAGCAGCGTCTAGAAGCTCAAAGGTTACCTCTACAATGTCTCCGTCTGATTTGTGTCCGAGGAACCAATCACCTGAATATTCGAAGAATAGCTGGGGAGTGAGAATCAAATCATAGTTAGGAATATTTCCGATACTTAGATCAAATCCTGGTTCCCAGTGTCCACTTAATCCTGGATGTGTTGCATAGTTGGGCCATGCATTAAACTCGTACAGTCCCGAGGGAGCAGATACACTGTAGGCTCCACTTGCATCGGTTTGAGTACCATAACCCATTCCGGTATCAGGACTCCAAAGATCAATCCAAACACCTTCAATCGGAGTACCGTCTGGTTCAGAGATGATACCACTTACAGTGTAAACATCTCCTGACATTATCTCGAAGTGCCAGTTCATACCAGAGTTTCCGACTTTAATATCTAGGTCGCGTTGTCCATCAGAGCTGAATATTGGCAGTGATCCATCGATTACGTAGGTCACCGTATAGCTTCCCGGAGTAATCACAACATCACCAGTAATCTCATGGTGATAATCGTTACTCACGTGGTTGTTCCACCAATCGTTGGTCCAATCGCCATCGTTTGCGGTTGGGTCATTCTGCCAGTCGTGTATCCATATCTCGAATAGCCCTTCCATTCCTGGAACTGGTTCACCTGGAGGTGTATCCCAAGGAGCACCATCAAGGATTTCGAATGTAACTTCAACAGTATCTCCATCTGCCTTGTTTCCGAGGAAATAATCTCCACTAAAGTCAAGGAACAGTTGCGGTGTGAGGATTATATCATAATCTGTGACATCTCCTAGGCTTAGATCGAAGCCACCCTCCCAAACTCCGCTAAGTTCAGGATGAGAAGTCCAATCAGGCCAAGCATTGAAATCATAAACTCCAGCAGGTGCTGAAACAGAGTAAAGCCCTGATGCGTCAGTATTTGTCCAATATCCACCTCCACCGAGAGGGTCATTGAGGTTTACGTTTACGTTTTCGACAGGAGTACCGTCTGGTTCTGTGATAAGACCGCTAACTGTGTAGATGGTACCTGACATAATTTCAAAGCCCCATCCCATACCATTATGGCCTAACTGAACCTCCAAGTTTCGATGACCATCCGAACTGAATATGGGTAAGGATCCATCAACTTGGTAAGTTAATGTGTAACTGCCTTCGGTAAATATGACATCTCCAGTAATATCCTGGTGGTAATCATTACTAACTTGGTTATTCCACCAGTCGTTGGTCCAATCACCATCGTTTGCAGTTGGGTCATTTTCCCAGTCGTGGACCCATACTTCGAATAATGGTCCCAATCCTGGAATGTGGTCACCTGGAGGCGTATCCCAAGGAGCACCATCGAGTGCCTCAAAGGTTACCTCTATGATATCTCCGTCGGATTTGTGTCCGAGGAACCAATCGCCAGAATAGTCAAACCATATCTGAGGAGTTAACACGATATCGTAATCAGTGACATCACCGGTGCTGAGATCTAGTCCAGGTTCCCAGTGTCCACTTAAACTTGGGTGAGTAGCGTAATCTGGCCAAGCATTAAAGTCATAGACTTCTGCTGGTGCTGAAACCGAGTAATCACCACTCGCATCGCTGCGTGTACCATAACCCATGCTCGCGGAGGGACTCCAAAGGTCAATCCAAACACCTTCTACAGGAGTACCATCAGGTTCAGTAATCGTTCCACTAACAGTGTAAACGTCACCGGCCATGTAGTCAAAGTGCCACCATTGGGTAGCTGAGTCTCCAATGTGGATCTCCAAATCTCGACCACCGTTAGCGGCGAAGATAGGGAGTGATCCATCAATTTCATAGTATACTGTGTAGCTTCCAGGTGTAATCACTACGTCTCCAGTGATATCTACGTGATAATTATTGGTTACGGGATTGTTCCACCAGTCATTGGTCCAATCATCATCATTAGCGGTTGGATCGTTTTCCCAATCGTGTAACCAAATCTCGAATAGACTCTCAAGTCCGGGTACCGGTAAGTTGTCTCCGGAGCTGCGGACTTCGAAGGTTACTTCGATAGGATCGCCGTCTGCCTTATGTCCGAGGAACCAATCGCCAGAATAATCAACCCATACTTGAGGTGCCAATACTAAATCATAATCAGTGACATCTCCAGTGCTAAGGTCAAATCCGGGTTCCCAATGTCCACTCAGATCAGGATGTGTTGCCCAATCTGGCCATGCGTTGAAGTCATAAATTTCTGCTGGTGCTGAAACCGAGTAATCACCACTCGCATCGCTGCGTGTACCGTATCCTCTTCCGCCTGCGGGGCTCCAAAGGTCAATCCAAACACCCTCAACAGGAGAACCATCAGGCTCAGTAATCGTTCCACTTACAGTGTAAACAGTGCCTGACATGTAGTCAAAGCCCCATCCCATACCATTATGACCCAAACGAACTTCTAGATCACGGTGTCCGTTGCCGCTGAAGACCGAAAGTGAGTCATCAATGACGTATGTTAATGTGTAGCTACCCTCGGTAAATATGACGTCACCAGTAATATCCTGGTGATAGTCATTACTTACTTGGTTATTCCACCAGTCGTCTGTCCATTCTGGGGTGGCCATAGCTGGATCGTTTGCCCAATCGTGTATCCACACTTCGAACAAAGGTCCTAGACCAGGAATGTGGTCACCTGGTGGTGTATCCCAAGGAGCACCGTCAAGTGCTTCGAAAGTTACTTCCACGGTATCGCCATTTGCTTTGTGTCCAAGGAACCAATCATCTTGATAATCGAACCAGATCTGTGGAGTTAACAAAATATCATAATCTGTGAGGTCTCCTGCACTAAGATCTAGTCCGGGTTCCCAGTGTCCACTTAAGCTTGGGTGAGTAGCGTAATCTGGCCAAGCGTTGAAATCATAAATTTCTGCTGGTGCAGATATTGAGTAATCGCCAGAAACATCGCTGCGTGTACCATAACCCATGCTCGCGGAAGGACTCCAAAGGTCAATCCAAACGCCCTCAACAGGAGTACCATCAGGCTCAGTAATCGTTCCACTTACAGTGTAAACAGTGCCTGACATGTAGTCAAAGCCCCATCCCATACCATTATGACCCAAACGAACTTCTAGATCACGGTGTCCGTTGCCGCTGAAGACCGAAAGTGAGTCATCAATGACGTATGTTAATGTGTAGCTACCCTCGGTAAATATGACGTCACCAGTAATATCCTGGTGATAGTCATTACTTACTTGGTTATTCCACCAGTCGTCTGTCCATTCTGGGGTGGCCATAGCTGGATCGTTTGCCCAATCGTGTATCCACACTTCGAACAAAGGTCCTAGACCAGGAATGTGGTCACCTGGTGGTGTATCCCAAGGAGCACCGTCAAGTGCTTCGAAAGTTACTTCCACGGTATCGCCATTTGCTTTGTGTCCAAGGAACCAATCATCTTGATAATCGAACCAGATCTGTGGAGTTAACAAAATATCATAATCTGTGAGGTCTCCTGCACTAAGATCTAGTCCGGGTTCCCAGTGTCCACTTAAGCTTGGGTGAGTAGCGTAATCTGGCCAAGCGTTGAAATCATAAATTTCTGCTGGTGCAGATATTGAGTAATCGCCAGAAACATCGCTGCGTGTACCATAACCCATGCTCGCGGAAGGACTCCAAAGGTCAATCCAAACGCCCTCAACAGGAGTACCATCAGGCTCAGTAATCGTTCCACTTACAGTGTAAACAGTGCCTGACATGTAGTCAAAGTGCCACCATTGGGTAGCTGAGTTGCCTATATGTATCTCCAAGTCTCTGCCACCATTGGCAGCAAAGAGAGGTAGTGATCCGTCAATCACATAACTTACAGTGTAACTACCGGGGGTAATCGTTACATCCCCAGTGATATCTACGTGATAATCATTGGTTACTGGATTGTTCCACCAGTCATTTGTCCAATCGCCATCATTTGCAGTTGGATCATTCTCCCAGTCGTGGATCCATACTTCAAACAATGATTCTAAGCCTGCAACGGGTGAGTCATCACCGGGATTGCGGACTTCGAAAGTTACTTCTACTGTGTCTCCGTCTGCTTTGTGTCCAAGGAACCAATCACCAGAATAGTCGACATATACTTGTGGGGCTAAGACAAAATCGTAATCTGTAACATCTCCAGTGCTAAGGTCAAATCCGGGTTCCCAGTATCCGCTTAGATCAGGATGTGTCGCAAAATCTGGCCATGCGTTGAAGTCATAGACTTCTGCTGGTGCAGATATTGAGTAATCACCACTCGCATCGCTGCGTGTACCATAACCCATGCTCGCGGAAGGACTCCAAAGGTCAATCCAAACACCTTCAACAGGAGTACCATCAGGCTCAGTAATCGTTCCACTAACAGTGTAAACAGTGCCTGACATGAAATTAAAGCCCCATCCCATACCATTATGGCCTAAACGAACCTCCATGTTACGATGTCCATCAGATCCAAAAATGGGTAATGATCCGTCTATTGTGTAGGATATTGTGTAGCTACCGGGAGTAATTGTTACATCTCCTGTAATTTCTACGTGGTATTGGTTACCAGTTGGGTCACTCCACCAAGAACCGGGATCGGGGTCGTTTTCCCAGTCGTGTATCCATACTTCAAGAAGATTTTCTAGTCCCGTTACAGGTTCTCCTGGGGGTGTATCCCATGGTGATGCGTCAAGGATTTCGAAGGTTACTTCGACGGTATCGCTGTCTGCTTTGTGTCCAAGGAACCAATCATCTTGATAATCGAAATAAACTTGAGGGGTTAAAACCAAGTCATAGTTAGGTATGTTCGCGGAGCTTAGATCTAGTCCAGGTTCCCAGTGTCCACTTAAACTTGGGTGAGTAGCGAAATCAGGCCAAGCATTAAAGTCATAAACTTCTGCGGGTGCTGAAAGTGAGTAATCACCACTCGCATCGCTGCGTGTACCATAACCCATACTAGTTGAGGGACTCCAAAGGTCAATCCAAACACCTTCAACAGGAGTACCATCAGGCTCAGTAATCGTTCCACTTACAGTGTATACATCACCGGCCATGAACTCAAAGTTCCATTCGTAGTTTGTGATCCCCACTCGAACGTCTATATTTAGACGAGTGTTTGCTCCAAAGACGGGTAAAGTATCGTCAATTGTATAGTCTATTGTATAGCTACCAGGAGTTACGGTTATGTCACCCGTAATGTCATGGTGATAAGCGTTGTTTACGGGGTTTGCCCACCATGTTGGAGGGTCTGGTTCGTCTTCCCAGTTGTGGATCCAGACAGTAAACTTTGAGTCAAGACCGGTTACGGGGGCACTAAGGTGGTCTTCTACTTCAAATGTTACTGACAAAAGTTCTCCGTCTGCATAATCTCCGATGTATTCGTCTCCAGTATCTGTGATGGCTAGAGGGGGTAACACTTCCATCACCATACTAAGATCATCACTAAAGTGATTATATCCGGGACTCCAATAATGAGACAAAGCCGGGTCAACGAAAGTCGGCCAGGCGCCTATATCATAGACACCTTCTGGTGCGACGAGCGTAAAGTACCCGCCACCACTTGTCAGAATTTTAATTTCGTCATCGACAATCATAGGAGTGTTGTCGAGGAAAGCCCAGACATCATCAATACCGACACCGTCGATATCAACAACCTGACCTGAAATGGTGTAATCAGCAGCCATGGCTACAGATACACCGGATATCACACTGAGAATTAATCCAAGTGTAATTACAAATTCAACATAACGTTTAACATTAAATCTAGTTTTCATTAGAGCCCCTCTAAGTAATTAGTGAAAGGCATAGCCCATTTATGAAGATTATCTAACATGAGTACGAAAAAGACGGCCCATTGGGAGAAAAAAGTGATTAAAATGATGTGTGATTTAGATACCATTCAATAGTTTTTCTTAAACCTTCTTGTAGATTAGTAGTTGAAGAAAAATTGAATGCCTTTCTAGCTTTTTCTATGTCTAACATCCTTCGTGGTTGACCATCAGGTTTACTTGGATCAAATAATATCGATCCTTCGTAATTCATTAGTTCAGCGATTAATTGGGCTAGTTCTTTGATTAGAATTTCCCGTCCAGCACCGATGTTGATGGGTTCTGATTTGTTGTAATGTTCGGTTGCTAATAGAATTGCTTCAGCGGCATCTTCAACATATAGAAATTCCCTTGAAGCGTTACCTGTTCCCCATAATTGAACTGTATCAAGGTCTTGTTGATTTGCATTATCTATCTTAGATACAATAGCGGGAATCACATGAGAATATTCAGGGTGAAAATTATCTCTTGGTCCATACAAATTAACGGGAAGTAAGTAAATGGTGTTTAGGTTGTATTGTTTTCGATATGCTTGAGATTGAACAAGTAGCATTTTTTTGGCTAAGCCGTATGGTGCGTTTGTCTCCTCAGGGTATCCGTTCCAGAGATTTTCCTCCTTGAATGGAATAGGAGTATGTTTTGGGTATGCACAGACTGTCCCTAATATTACGTTTTTTGATATGTTTTGGATTCTGGCAGCTTCAATGAGTTGAATACCCATTATGGCGTTATCATAGAATAAACGGCCAGGATTTTCCATATTATAACCGATACCTCCGACGCGAGCGGCAAGATGTATCATTATGTCAACATCGGATGTGACGTCAAGGCAGTTTTCCCATACTCGTAAGTCCTGGTTTTCGGTGACAGGTAGTACGAGGTTTTCAGGTGAAACATTTCTCTTGTGAATTAGGTTTTCTACAAGAAAGGATCCCAAGAAACCTAGTCCTCCGGTAATGAGGATTTTCTTATCTGCCCAGAAACTCAATCAAATTTCCACCATTTATGGGGGTATTTTTGGGATATTATTTTATCACCTTCTCCGATTGGGTCAATTCCTAATTTCCTCATATCAGCATCGACCATTATTTTTACGAGTTCCTTGAACTGAACGCGAGGTTTCCATGAGAGTATTTTTTTGGCTTTTGATGAATCAGCTCTAAGGTCGTTAACGTCAAGGGGACGATAATACTTAGGATCAATTTTAACATAATCCGTGTACTCAAGACCTGCGTACTCAAAGGCAGTTTCAAGGAAATCCTGAACAGAGTAGGTTAAACCAGTACCTATGACAAAGTCATCAGGATTACTTTGTTGTAAAATCTTCCACATTATTTCCACATAATCTGGAGCGTACCCCCAATCACGTTTAGCTGAAAGGTTACCAAGGTACAATTCTGTTTGATTTCCAGCGATTATATTCGCAATTGCCCTAGTGATTTTTCGTGTTACAAATGTTTCTCCTCTTCTTGGTGATTCATGGTTGAACATTATCCCAGAACTTGCAAAGAGGTCGTGTCCATCTCTGTAGATTTTTGTGATCCAATGTGAGTACAGTTTTGCAGCTGCGTAGGGACTTTGAGGGTTAAAGGAGGTGTTTTCGTTTTGCGGAGAGGGAGAACTACCGAACATCTCCGAGCTTGACGCTTGGAAAAATTTTAGATTATTCCCACTCCTTAGAACAGTTTCAAGTAATCGGGTAGTTCCTAGTCCAGTAATATTACCCGTATACTCTGGGACATCAAAGCTTACACGAACATGGGATTGTGCCCCCAAGTGATAAACTTCCTTTGGTCTCACATTGTAAATGATATTAGATAACTGACCAGTATCTGACAAATCCCCATAATGAAGAAATAATTTGGCACCTGACTCATGAGGATCAACATAGATATGATTCAATCTCGCAGTGTTGAAAGTGCTCGCGCGCCTAATGACACCATGAACCTCGTATCCTTTTGAAAGTAACAATTCTGCAAGATATGATCCGTCCTGTCCAGTAATACCAGTTATTAATGCTTTCAAATGGAAACGTCCTATCAGGGTTGTTATGGTACGACATGGTATAAAAAAGTCATTTACCTAAGGTAGATAACCAGAAAATAAACAAAACATTGATTTACAGACCAGTCCGAGTATTTGAACATGTATTTACAGGGTGTTCAAGTTAGAGAAGTAAAACGAATTGTAGACGACAGAGGTTTCTTCTCCGAGCTATTTCGATTTGATTGGAACGATCTTTTTGAACAGGACCCCCCGGTTCAATTTAACTACGTAACTAGTCACCCAAATGTGATTCGAGCATGGCATAGACATAATCAAGGACAAATTGACTATTTTACGTGCCTTGAAGGGTCAATCAAGATATGTGTTTATGATGACAACGAATCCCCGACAAAACATCAATTAAATGAAATTGTGATAAGCAGTGACAAGCCAGTCATAGTGAAAGTACCGGGAAACTACTGGCATGGGTACAAAGTACTCGGAAATAAACCTGCGAAGATACTGTATGGAGTAAACAGACTATACGATTATAGTGACCCAGATGAAGAACGAAGAGAATGGGATGCCCAAGACATAGTCCCATTATCAATAAATGGTTCAACAAAGGACTCAAGAATAGGAACAACATGGAACTGGAACTATCCACCTCACAGGTGAATCGATGAGGATACTAATTACAGGAGGATATGGTTTTATTGGATCCAACTATATCAGAAATATTCTGAGAAACTCAGAAAATAGAGTGACAAATATTGATAAAATGGGAACGGGATCAAATCCTTCAAACCTAAACGACCTTTCCCCAAATTCTTCATACAAGTTCATAAAAGGAAACATTAGAGACACTAAATTACTAACGCCAATCATCAAAGTGGCGGATATTGTAGTAAATTTTGCAGCTGAAACACATGTTGACAGAAGCATAAACGATCCAGAGTATTTTATTGAAAATAACATACTCGGAACCACTTCAATATTAGAAACAATAAGGAAGCACAATGAAGACGCAAAACTAATCCAAGTCTCCACAGATGAGGTATATGGTTCAAGAGAAACAGGATCTGCTACAGAAGACACAAAAATATCTACATCAAATCCATATTCAGCAAGCAAAGCATCAGCGGATCTTCTCTGTGAAGCATACCATAGAACATATGGGTTAAAAACAATAATAACACGTTCAACAAACAACTTTGGCCCCTATCAATATCAAGAAAAACTAATACCAAAAACAATTATCAACGCACTTGAAGACAGGAATATTCCTGTTTATGGCTCAGGAAATCAAGTCAGAGATTGGATATATGTGAAAGATAACTGTAGAGCTATTGAAATAATTATGGAAAAAGGAGTCCCTGGAGAAATATATAACATCTCATCATTCAATGAAATTGAAAATATTAGTATCGTAGAAAAAATCTTGGAGCTAGTTGGAAAACCAAAAAGTCTAATTGAATACACAAAAGATAGACCAGGACACGATTTCAGATATAGTCTAGATTCGAACAAAATACGAAAACTAGGATGGACACCAGAAACAAGTTTTGAAAATGCATTAAAGAAAACGGTAAATTGGTACATAGAAAACCAAGAACAATGGAAAATAAGTAAGTGAACCAGATGAAAATACTGATTACAGGTGGAAGCGGTTTACTAGGTGAGAAAATCTCTGAAACATTAACAGAAAATGGAGATAAAGTATTTTCGGGATATTTCACAAATACACCAAAAACCGGAACTCCCATCCAATTTGATATAAGGAATAATGACCAAGTTCAAAATATATGCAAAAAAATCACACCAGATGTCATCATTCACTCGGCTGCAGTTACAAACGTCGAAAAATGTGAAGTCAATAGAGAAAATGCGTGGAAAACAAACGTAAAAGGAACAAAATCAATAGTTGAATGTGCGAATCAAAAAAACATCCCAGTTGTGTATATTTCCACCGATTATGTGTTTTCAGGTGAAAAAGGAAACTACAAAGAAGGGGATACAACAAATCCGATAAATTATTATGGGGAAACCAAACTGCTCGGGGAAGCCTTGGTGACTAATAAATCGATAAATAATCTTGTACTTAGACCAAGTGTAATCTATGGCTCACAAAAAGGAGTGAAAACTGACTTTGCACAGTGGATTCTCACCAACCTAAAAACAAACAAAACCATGGAAATTGTCACAGATCAAATTGTTTCACCTACAATAACAACCGACCTAGCGATTATGATAAAAGATCTAATAGAAAGGTCCGACGGCGGAATTTATCATACAAGTGGAGCAACTCCCATAACTAGATATGATTTTGCAGTGAAATTAGCCGCTAAATTTGGCTACGATAAGAACCTAATAAAAGAAACAACCTGCAGCCAAATGAATTGGAAAGCATCAAGACCAACAAATTCTTCACTTAACATTAAAAAAATTAGCAAGTCGATTGGAAGATCACCGTGGAACATTAATAAGGCATTTGAATGTCTTGCAGAAGAGATGGATGAGAGTAACTAGATGAAAGGACTTCTTCTTGCGGGGGGATATGGTACAAGGTTAAGACCTCTAACATTTACAGGCAATAAACACATGTTACCTATTGCGAACAAACCAATGCTATACTACGGACTAGAACATTTGATCACTGCGGGAATAAAAGAAATAGGAGTAATTGTTGGTCCACACAAACAAGATATTGTCGAGGCACTTGGAGATGGAAGCAAGTTTGAAGTTAACTTGACGTACATTGATCAGCCAGTTCCTTTAGGTTTAGCACATGGAATAATGCAAGCTGAAGAGTTCCTTGGATCAGACTCATTCGTAATGTACCTCGGGGATAATCTATTGAAAAACGGAATAACTCAAATGGTACAAGAATTTAGAGAAAACGGGCGTGACTGTGTGGTAGGAGTTTCTCATACACAAACACCGTCAAATTATGGTGTGGTTGTTTTCAATGAAAACGGAGAGATAGAGACACTTGTTGAAAAACCTCAAGAATTCATCAGTAACTGGGCGCTAATTGGAGTATATATCTTCAACAAAACAGTATTCAAGGCTTTAAAAAACCTCAAAAAATCAGCAAGAGGAGAATATGAGATTACAGATACAATCAATTGGTTATACAAATCTGGACATGACATAGGAGTCAAGAGAGTAAATGGTTGGTGGAAAGATACGGGAAAGACTATTGATATTCTCGAAGCAAACAGACTAGTATTAGAAGACCAAAAGACCGAGATTCACGGAAATATAGTCGGGGACATAGGGAAGTTAAATAAAATTGTTGTAGGAGAAAACACCGTTATTGATGAGAATGTAACCTTAATTGGACCAATAAGAATTGGATCAAAATGTCGAATAAGTCACAGAGCAACAATTGGCCCATATGTAAGTATATCAGATAACGTAAAGGTAAAACAGGCAAATATTTCAAACAGTATAATAATGGAAGGAACTAGTATCGACTGCGACCTTGATTTAACGGATAGTCTAATTGGTCGAGACGTAGTAATTCGTACAAAATCAGAGGAAAAGAAAGGCCATGTACTAATACTTGGCGATAAAACCACGGTCTTAATATAAATAGTTACATTCAATCTGGCTAGATTAAGCTATATTAGATAAGGGGGGGTTTGCGTAACTGAAAAACATTTATTTGGAGTTTTCCGGAAAATCACACTCCCTCTATAATATATTGGCTGAAAACCCACCTCCAGGGTATCGAATAAGGACAAAAGGAGATATCTCCTCCAGTATGTCTAATTCGTTAACAAAAAACGAGTTTATCTATAGTTTTCAAGAAGTAATTTTGAACAAATTGATTCCCGTAACAATATTAAAATCGCAAATGGAAGCTTTGAGGAAGCCTCCAAGAAACACAGATCTAACATATGCAGCAGGTCATCTCATATTAAGAGACGAGCCGTGGGTAGTAGATCTTGAATTCTATACACAGTTAGCAGGGTATAACCTACATCATCTTAATAGATTTAGAAAAGTGGTAGAAAAAGCACTGAGTTCAAACCAATGTAAAAAAATCATATGTTGGACAAACTTAGCTAAAAAAACGATAACAGAAAATACGAGCAACAAGGAAATACATGATAAAATAGAGATAGTAAGATTATCAACTACGACTAGAAAGTTCACGAAAATGTCCTCCAAGGACAAAATCAAAATTCTGTTTGTGGGCTCTAGTAATATTCCAGGTGAATTTGAGTTCAAAGGCGGAATCGATTTGTTGATATCTATAAAAAAACTCAATCAAAGATATGATAACTTGGAATTTACCGTAAGATCAGACATGCCAAAGGAGCTGAAGAAAGAATTTCATCAAATCTCCAATGTAATAATCCTAGATCAGTTGATCCCGTGGAGTCAATTAGACCAAATGTTCCAGAGTGCAGATATATTTCTATTTCCAACACATTCCACACCAGGTCTGGTATTACTTGACGCAATGAGTTATGAATTGCCTATCATCACATCAGATGTTTGGGCAAACTCAGAAATGGTGATACCCGGAGAAAACGGATTCCTAGTTCGAGCAAATAAAAATGTAAGATATACAAATGAGAAACAAGTACCCATTTGGACTCACCGAACTCACTCCAATTTTATTCAATCAACCAGAAAACGAGATCAGGAACGAATTCAAGATATCGTGAATAAGACTGGATTACTGATTGAAGATGAAAAACTCAGAAAAAGACTTGGAAAAAATGGTAGAAAAATGGTAGAAAACGGTACATTCTCGATGCAGAAAAGAACCCAGAAACTAAAAAAAATATTTGACCAAGCTACAAGCTAAATAATCGGTCATACGTCTTCACTGAAAAGGATGAATAATTTGAATATCTCAATAATAGTCCCCGCATACAATAACGAGGATACAATAGGAAACGTAATCGATTCGTTGAAAAAACAAGTGTACAGGCGAGGACAATATGAGATAATCGTGATTGATGACCACTCAAGGGATAGAACCGCAAAAATAGCAGAAGAAAAAGGATTACGAGTTGTATTAAAGGAAAAAAACCATGGACTCGCTCATTCAATAAACAAAGGAATCGAGTTATCAAAACACGAAATAGTAGTAACCCTTCACGGGGACACAGTTCCAATTACAGAATATTGGTTGGAAAAGTTAACAGCCCCTCTTACTGGATCTGAGGTTGGAGCCTGTTGTTCTCTTCAGCACCCACCTAACTTAAGTAACATAAGTTTCTGGGAGAAATTGATCTGGGCAAAACAACAACCACATTGCGCTTTAAACAATAAAGCTGATGCATACAAAAAATCGGTCTTACTTGAAATAGGATTATTCGACTCAGAGACATTTCGAATAGCCGGAGAAGACGAAGATATTGCCTTACGTATCAAAGAAGCAGGATATAGCATAATGGAAACACAGGCAATTGTGATTCACGATCATAGTTTCAAAGGGGATACATTATCCAAGATTCGAGGAATATTTGAAAAAGAATTTACATTTGGAAAAGCAGGTGGTGCGCTTCGACGAAAAAATCCTAGTTATGTACCCGGGATATATTTGTTCCCTGAAAAAAAGGGATTGATATACGATGGATTATTTAGATGTGGAATTTGTATTGGTTCTACGATACCTAAGATTAATCTTGTATTTATCGTCAGTTTAGTATTACTCAGTATGAATGGAATAAAACCAACTTTACAAAAAAACAGTAACATAATCACGTTAATAATATATCCCTTATTCAACATAATTAGATATTACATATATTCTATAGGATATATTATTGGACTAATTACGGGAAAACAGAGATAAATAAAAAAGAAAAATCTGGTAATTATTAAATTCACAGAGATTAAAGAGTAGTAACGAGTAATTATGAGAGCAGAATCAGGTGTTTGAATGCATCAGGAAAGTTCTGAAGGAAAAATGGATACGAAAAACAGTGGTCTTTTCCTTGTTCATCACTTAATACTTGGTATATTTGCGACAATTCCATTTCTAAGATATGGAATATCCGGAATAATAAGACCACTTGATTCATATTTTCCAATGCTTCCCTTGGAGTATTTCAACAGGCTGTCGGCTTGGTATGAAACGGGGGCATATTTCGGAAATGATGGTTCATTTACCAGCATTGCCTTCAAACCATTCTATTTTCTACCAGCCATTCTTGATTCAATAGGATTACCCGTCGGATTAGTAAACAGATTAACATATATTTTGATATTCTTCAGTCTTGGAGCAGCAGCATATTACATGGTAAACAATTTACTACCAACTAAAAACTCAAATGCCCCATTAATTTCAGCCTTGTTTTACATGTACAACCCATTTATCACAGGCTATTTGAATCTGGGACATTGGTACACCCTAATATCGTATGCAGTTTTGCCCGTAATGTTGACATTTCTCGATAAATCCATGAAAGCGGACCAATGGGAAAAATATGCAATATCAATGGGGTTTCTATCAATTTTCATAATCCCCAGAGTAAGAATACTTCCAGAAATTATCCAAGTACTGTTTTACTATATAGTAATATATTTCGTAAAATCGACTAATCGAAATAAAGAAAACATACAGCAGATCACACGAGTGCTAGGAGTTATCATCATTTCATCAATACTATTCAACATATTCTGGATTCTACCAACATTAGGAAATATTGATACCGTGTTCAACTTACTTACAACTCCCCCCATAGTATCTGAAACTCAATTTCACGTTCCATCCTCCTATAGAATTCCTTGGAACATACTATTTCTAGTCGGATATGGAATCCCAATGAATGAATATGGTCTCCATTATCTGAATCCAGGAATAATCTACATTTTCTCGATTCTATTGATATTCATCGGATTGAATATCAGATTTAAGAAAAAAACAAATTACACAAAATATTTTCTACTAATCGGAGCCATTAGACTAGTATTCATCTTCCTCGTCACATTTATCCCAGAATTTGTCGAACTATACCTGATAGCGGAGAAAAATACAGCTACACCATTTAATTTACTATTATTTCCAACTTCGTTACAATACACTTCACTACCAATACTACTTTCATACACCTACCTGCTTGGAAACATCATAAACGAAATACCAACAAAACTAAAGTACCCACGGGCAATCAATCAGACAATCAAAGTAACTCCAATCATAATCGTCATTGTGATTTTACTAATATCAAAACCAACACTTGTGGGCGTTGATAATGATTTCCTTGAACCAATTCAAATCCCAGACTACTATTACGAGAGCAGAAATTGGCTTCAAGACCAAGAGAACAACTTTAGGATACTAGTTGTACCACATTCCGAATGGTTATTATTTGTAAAACATCAGTGGGCCTTCTCAGGAATTTATGATATCTCTGAAATCATAGAACAGATAACCCCTACAAATGTGCTTGTTCACAAACCCGATTTTGGGTATTCAGCAGGGGCAAATATAACAGAATCCGCATATGATTCATTACAAACAAGCGATGAATCAATACTTGATCTCTTAAACATAAAATACATACTCGTAAGAAATGATGTTATATCATCTCAAACAATACCCGTTGAGGAAATCCGTGAGAAATACCAATTTGAAAGACAGTTTGGAGAACTAGAATACTACATTAACCCAAACTATACGCCAATAATATCTGTATCTCAGAGGGTCATTCCCGTATATGGAAGCGTTAAGACGATCGAAAATATACTCAGAGACCCCAAGGTCAATGGTAACCCAACTAGTATTATTTTAATGAACCAAAATAGTTTTGAAAATCAAAAAACGATTCTAGAAAGAGAGAGATTCCTACTCTCTGAATCTGAATACACATTTAGTTCTGAAATAGAAAAATATATTGAAGAAAATGAAATCAAAATCGTTCAAATCGAAAATGGCACCATACTTGATGACTTCAATATCGAAGTAAAAGAAAAAATTGAAGTTATTATCAATAAATTAAGTCAAGAAAGATATGAAATCTCCCTAAATTCAACTTATCCCATATATCTCAACTTTAACGAGATATATAACCCAAAATGGATTGCCACATCAAATAATGCACAACTTTCACATTATATTTCTAATTCATTTGCAAATTGCTGGTATCTTGAGCCTGAGGGTAGTAATACGATTAAGATCGAGTATGTTGTTTGGAAGAATGCATACTGGGGAGAAAAAATCTCACTTGGAGTAACAACAGTTTTTGTGATATACTTGATAGTGGAGAAAAAAACAAGAAAGCCCACAGAGTTTATTAAATTCAAAAAAATATTTCACATAACCAGACGATTATTTGACCCAATAAACAAGTATGGGTTTAGAAACTCGGAACAATTTGGATTACTAGCAGCACTTTCAAATCCAATAGGAATCGACAGATGGATCAGATACAACAATATTAGTAAAGAGTTGTTTAGAGAACCTAGTAATATTATACTCGATGTTGGTCCAGGAAGTGAAGGCATATCAGCCTATTATAACAAACAAAAATTCATTCTTCTAGACATAAATCAATATTCATTTGAAAAAATACGTGAAGGAGGAGTATTAGCAGATGGAAACCACTTACCGTTCAAGAATAACGCATTCAAAACGGTCTCATGTTTAGACACACTAGAACATATTCCAAAAAAAGACAGACCAAAAATCGTCAGCGAACTAAAACGAGTGACCCGAGAAAAACTTGTTTTAAGCACAGTTCTTGAAAGCAAAGATGGTGAGTTCCAAGGTAAAACATATGATGAGAAGTTTTTAGAGGCATTTCAAAGCAGGTTTGGATTCAAAGAAGAAAATACGTGGGAGCATATTAAAAACGGTCATCCAACAAAGGATGAGATTACTAACTATTTCCCAAATACGAAAATCATTGGATATCAAAACGTAGAAAATTGGTTGAAATATATGACAATGCAGTATAGATTCCCTTTTGGCTTGTTAACTGGGTTATATTATTATTTATTTTGGTCAAATGAAGAAAAAAGCCATCCATATTGGGGTGCAATCGTTTCATGGAAAAAAGAAAGGATACCTCTGAAAACTAAATGAGTTTTCTTCGATATTGAAGGAAAGAAAAACCCAAGAACGCAAATAATACAATAAAGAGGAGTACAGAGGTTAGTATTTCCGGTTTTCTCTCTACCGTGAATGAGTGAGTTACTAAGTTATTCAGTTCATTACTTTCAAGAACAACATCAGTACTATCGACGTGCGCGTATAGTTGGTAATCACCAGGTTCTGATACAGATACGAGGAAAGTCAGTGTGGAATCTTGGTCTTGTGCTAGATTAGCGATTTGGTCTTGTCCAATAACGGTTTCATCAAGAATAATTTGAACTATGAACGCATGGGCATCAGTATCTCCATGATTGGAGATGGAAACGTTGACTTGGAAACGTTCATCTGTAGAAATAATATCGTCAAGTATTTTTATTGAAGTAATATTAAGATCTGCGGGAAAATCCTCAACATTAATCGTCGATGTATATTCTTCTATGTTCACTATGACAGACCCTGTTGATTCGGGTTGGTAAGAATATGTGAAAATAGTTGATTCATGACCGCCAATCGAGACAGACAGGGGTATCTGAATACTTCCTATAGTTAATGGTGTTTCAAAAACTCCAGTTAGGTCTCCTTGATTCTCCAGATTGACTATAATGTGAATACTGTCTCCGATTGTTATTTTATCTGGCGTTGCTTCCATTTTTGTGACCAATATATTGGATTCGGTGGGTAGATATGCGGGGATTATGGGACTTCCTGAGGTTTCCTTTCTAGTCATATAGGCCCATACTGCTCGGGTAGTTTCATTATATCCAGTGTTTTCACATTGGACCCATGAGGTTCCATTATACCAATAAAGACCCATTTGAGTTGGGTTTGATACTTGTGGAATTGGTACTTCGACCAGTATCGGCCAAGTAATTGCATCTGGATCACTTATTGATATATCCTTGATGTTTCCCGTTGAATTTGTTGGTAATGGTTTCGTTGGATATGGATTATCAGGGTATTCTAACAAATATACTCCTGCGGAGCGAGATGATGTAGCTGTTACACTAAGACCAAGTGTTGAAGTAACTTTTTGGGTACCATTTTGAAGTATTAAATCCTGTACGGAGGTAGGGACAAGGGGAGGACTTTGAACATTAAGATTCAGCGTGGAAGTCCCGGTTACTCCTCTTTGGTCAGTTACAAATAAAGTAACAGTGTAATTATTTTGTGAGTTATATACGTGAGATGTTTTTGACCCAATTGCTATTGTTTGGTCACCAAAATCCCATGCAAAATGAGTTATTGGGCCACCTTCACTTGTGGACGCTGAGCCATCAAAATACACTTTTTGACCTGTGAAAACGGTTCTAGACGTTCCCATTTTGATGATGGGAGTGTAATCATCAATAGAAAGGAGGGTAATAATTGTCTTTGTTGATATTGATGCGCCACGGTTATCTGTGACGGTTAAAGTTATGGTCATTTCACCTGGGGTATTATATTGATATGTAAATGTTGGACCGGTTTTTGTAGCCCCATTTCCTAGATCCCAAATATAACTCAATATTATCCCATCAGAGTCACTAGATCCAGTGGCATCAAACCTTATCGAGTCTCCAATAAAGGCGAGTGATGTGACGCTGATTTTTGGTTTTGGAGGACGATTAACTATGGGATTTGAGCCTCCACTATTGATAGGAGGAAGTTGAACTGTGAAACTCCATTCCTTTATTGCATCATTTCCCGCTTTGTCTTCGACGGTTACGAGAACGGTATGCAATGTATTGTTCTCTAGATTTTGAAGGTTTAAGACAACAGAGTTTTCTGTGATTTGTGCGTTTGATGATACATCTTGTCCATTATATGAGATTGAAATGGTTGTTGGATCGATTTTTTTGTTGTCGTTAAGGCTCGCGAATACGGTGGTGGTAGAGGTTTGAATTATATCATTGGGATTTGTGTTGGTTATTGTAGGGGCAGTTGTATCTGGTAAAGGAGCTAACTTTACTACAAAATCCCAGATTTTAGTAGCAGTGTTATCGTTTTCATCGGATACAGAAAGTTGAACTTGATGATTGGTATTATTGCCCAGAGATGAAGCCAAGTATGTGATTCCTGAAGTAGTGACTGTAGACAGGGAAGTAACATCGTTTCCGTCTAAAATCAGTTCTATGGAGCTTGTTTTGATACCGAACGAATCGGAGTATGAAGCGGATATACTTGGATTTTCTACACTTATTTCTCCATCTGGTTGATTTTCTGAGATTACTGGAGAAGTGTTATCGACAGGATATATGGTAACTGTTTTCGTCATTCCCCCAACTACTGCGTTGACCTCCCCAGGAGAAATATCCCCCAAATCATAACTATAATGATATTCACCGTTTTCATCCATACTAACCTGTGTCCAAGCCGTTATTTCACAAGTAACAGAAGATACACCATCCGCCGCATACCCGGATATCTTAATATCCCGTATTCCAGGCGGAAAGTTAGGTACAGATAAAGACCCTTCCTCGTTAGATACCGTTGGAGAAAGCGTCATTCCTAATGCAGCAACATTCATTGTAGCAACATCGTAAACTTTTACACTGAGTCTGTTTGGTGTTTGAGGTATCTCGATATCGTTTACCCTCAGGATGTAATTACCGCTTATAACATCCAGTTCACGTTCGAGTTCTATATTTACGTCAACGGTCTCAAATGGCTCAGCATAAACAGATAACTGTATTAGATCACCTTGCTGAGGAAACTCGGGATTGATTTGAAGTTCTGATACAGATGCAAATGAAACAGGAACGAATATTAAAAGAAATAATACGAGGGAGAGATACCGGAATTTCATCACACAAAGTATACACTAGTGAAATATATGATTCATTGTTTTAATTAGAAAATTAAAAAGAAAATAGGGGTGAAGAGTTTACTCTTCTTTATTCTGCTGCATATAGAGGTATGCCGCTGCTGCGACCACCACAATTCCTACGAGGATGTAAGTCCATGGGGTACCAGCTGGAGCCTCTTCAACCGTGAAGTCTGCGCTTAAGTTACCTACTTCTACGGTATGTGCTCCCTCGGTTTCACTTGTAACTGTGAAGCTCACTGTTATGCTTGCTCCACCGTCCAAGGTAACGAGTTCACTGTCTGCCTCTACGCCTTCGAGTACAACTTCCACTGTGGTGCTTCCTGACTCCTCGCCAGTGTTCTCCACTTCAACTGTCACAGTCACGTCATCACCGGCCTGTATGCTGGCTGGACTGACTGATAGGTCGCTTAGTGTGAACGCTGCAGGGGTTAGAGGTGCCTCCACTGTGAATGAGGCTGTGTCTCCGTTTACATCCACTGTGTAGGAGCCTGCTGCTGCCTTGGTTATTGTCCAAGTCAGTGTTGTGCTTGCGCCTGCGTCCAGTGTGACTATCTCGGATTCCTCAATTGAGCCCTCGGTCATTGTTACCCATACGTCGCCGGTCTCGTCACCAGTGTTTGAAACTGTTGCCGTTACTGTGACTGGTTCACCTGTCTCCACTGTATCTGGGCTTACGCTCACTGATACGGTGAATGTGGTTAACTCTGGTAAGTTACCTAGGGTTGCTGCATCGAAGTATGGATAGACTGCAGTTCTAACAGCAGTTGTCATCGCCGTCCAGATCTCGGTCAGCTTGGCATCAGATAGGAAGCTGTACACCAGTGCAAGTTCCTCGTGTGATCCCTGGGCTGAAACGATATCTATGATGGTCATCGTTTTCTCGATGTCGATGATCTCGAAGATCTCGGCTACAGTACTAGGAGTATCGGGCAGGTTCGCTATGGCGACGAATAGATTCGCCATTGCTTCTGCGTCACCTGCTTCTACGATTTCCTTGAGCTGTTTCCTGTATGCTGTCTTCTGCTGAGGAGTGATCTCACCTGTCTTCTTCTGTATCTTGACGGCGTCCTCTAGACGTTGGGCTGCCTTATTGATGTCAGCCTTGGCCATTTCCTCGACTATAGTCTTGGCCTTTTCGCTGGAAGAGCTCTCAAGGAGTACTTCTGCTGCTTTTTCAGGTTCGACCTCATTCATGATCTCGGCTGCTTCCTCGACCTGGGCCTGAACCTCAGCCTTTTCCTCTTCTGTCGCATCTTCTAACTCTTCAGCTGTTGGAATAATTGAATCCATTATGTCAACGGCGTCCTCAACCTCAATTGCGTCAAGTGTTGCGGCTGCGTTGTCAGTGTCCTGAGCTAGCACGACCTCAACTTTCTCCTCAACTGGTCTCTCAGCGATAACCTCTGCAATGATTTCAGCGGCTTCGTCTGCGTCTTGTTCAGTTACGACACTCTTGACGATCTCAGCTGCCTCTTCGACTGTCTTGTCAGCTACAACCTCAGCGACGATCTCAGCTGCCTCTTCGACTGTCTTGTCAGCTACAACCTCAACGACGATCTCAGCTGCTTCCTCAACAGTCTTGTCAGCTACAACCTCAGTGACGATCTCAGCTGTCTCCTCAGTTGTCTTATCCTCGATAACAGTCAAGACGATCTCAACCGCTTCCTCAACAGTCTTGTCAGCTACAACCTCAGTGACGATCTCAGCTGTCTCCTCAGTTGTCTTATCCTCGGTAACAGCTAGCACGATGTCTGCGGTTTCGTCAGTTGTTTTGTCCTCAGTCTCCGTCAGGATTACATCAGCGACTACATCTGCGGATTGACCTTCTGTGGCATCCGTGATGGCGTCACTGACTTCTTCTGTTGTTGCGTCATCTGGGATTATAGGATCTGGGATAATAACTGGAGGTAGTCCTATGAACTCCGCCTTAGCAGCTATAGCAAATGCTACATAATCAGAACCATAAAGACTCCAGTCTGCTCCAAGTATTGTAAAGTCCGCCAACTCGGTGTCTCTATCATAGACAAAGTCACCAGAGGTTGCTGAGGACCAGATACCTGCAGGAGATAGCAAGAACGCATCCATTTTATTTATGTCCGCGCCTCCCAAGATACTTCTCGGTAATGATAGTGTTACGTGGAAATCAGATATTCCCGTACTCGTTGAAACGACGAAAGCTCCATAATAAACGGACTTGGGGGCTGGTCGCTCATCATCAGGATTCTCAGTTAGTTTCCACATATCAATAGTATGAGTACCAGATGAAGTGAGGTCTATCTGAACACCTAGTGTTGCTACGTGGTCATAGATTCCTGTTCCAGCGCCTACTTCTGTCTCATGGTTAGCTGCAGGGGTTACCCATGTACTTGTCTCTATTGTCAAGGTTTTCCTTGGGTCATCATCAGAGGTTACTGTGATTGTACCCGTGTATGTCCCAGCTGTCGCTAGGTCTACAGCGTCAAGGTCATGAGTGATTGCCTGGCTTCCTCCAACTCCAGGAGTGAAGGCAGCAGGAGTAGAAGCTCCAATAGTTGAGGTAATAGTGTACTGACCTACGTGTGTACCTGTATGGTCAAACGTAAGTGGCTGTGCCGTAGTTCCACCTTCCTCAGCTAGCATTCTACCAGCAAGGTCTTTGACGAACGTGAAACTATAGTCACGAACATCATGGTCTACGATCACAGCATCTGTGACAGTATTATCTTCATCCACTGTACCAGTTATTGTCTCGGCAGCTGGATCTGTCCCTGTGGTTAACCCTGGATAGGATAGTGTCAGGTCGAGTGTACCACCTGCTGCAATTGTACCAGATGTGGGTAATAGTGTACCAACACCTGTGTAGGTGAAGTCAACGTTTACTGCAACGTTTCCTGGGTTAGTCCAGGTCAGTGTATAGGATTTTGCTATACCATCAAGTGCCCAGCTGGGCGATGGTGCTGCAGGTGCTGTTAATTGGTAATCCCATTCCTGCACTGAGAGTGCAAGGTCATGGTCTACAGCGCCATCTGTGTTTGATAGCGCGTTAACTGTTCCAGCGTAAAGTCCCTCAGTTCCACTTGCAGTGTACACGACTTCGAAAGTGGTTGCTGCACCAATGGCGATCGTGCCTGTGGTGAATGCACCACCAGTGATAGTGTATCCTGCTCCTGAAATGGATACATCATATGTATCTGGTCCATCTCCTGAGTTTGTCAGTGTCACTGTGAATGACTCAGGTACATCGTTTATCGCCATTGTTCTTGAAGCTGTAGGGGTTGTCTGTGTTACATCATATGCAACTACATGTACTGTGAAATCAATTGTATCGGTCTTTGTTGCATCATTGTCAGACTCAACATCAAAGGTCAATACATGAGTTCCAAGTCCCAGAGTGGCTCCAACTAAATCAAAGTTGATTGTCTCTGTTGCTGCTGGCGCTGTTGAAGCGGTGGTTCCAGAAACAGGGTCTCCTGACTCCATAGTCCATGAGAATGTATCCGCCCTATCACCGTCGTTAACAACATCCAGTGCAACGCTTACAGTATCACCGATTGGGATATACCATTCAACGACACCAGGGGTCTGGATTGCTGGCTCGTAACTAACTATATTAGTAGTAGCTGTGACTGCATCCAAAACAGCTGCATTTGTTGATGTAGCTGTAATGATTCCATCATAAGTCCTCACGGTCGCTGAACCAGATTCTGGGTCCGCGAAGCTTACAGTAATATCCTCAGAAGCTCCAACACCCAAAGTCGCAGTTGGACTCGTATCGAGTGTTGAATAACCGGCATCACCGGTCAGAGCCCAAGTGAAACTATCAGCTAGACCTCCTCCGTTTGTTATCCTGAAAGTATAGGATGTAGTACCACCATCAAGAAGATCCTGAGGATTCGTTTCTAAAATGGTAACTACTGGTTGATAATTCTTGAAACTTGAGTCGGTCGTTGCTGTGTCATCAACGGTACCATCTGCTTGGCTTGTTACGCTTACAGTTGTGATTACGTTGTCTCTTTCAGTTCCGTCCTGGGGTTCTGTTACCGTGAAGGTATCGGTAGCACCTGCTGCAATTGTGAGAGTTGCATCTGAAAGTGTGCCTACACCACCAGTAACTGCGATATCATAAGTATCCTCAAAGTTACCAGTGTTTTCTACAGTAAGTGTATGGACGATGTTAGCGTCCTTTGATCCGGTCTCTGTACTGGTGACAGGAGTGACGTCAACCCCTGCGGACTGAACTTCGGTGGTTATTGTAATAGTATCGGTTGAACCAGAATATCCCTGTGAAGTAGCAGTTACGGTTCCAGTGTGTGTACCAGCAATAGGTGCAGTGAACACAAGATCGAATGTTGTCGTTCCCGCTGCTGCTAGGCTGTTTATTGATACCGGTGAAAATGACGTAGTTCCAGACTGATCTCCAGTATATGAAAGAGTGAATGTATCAGTCACATCGCCATCGTTAGTAATCGAGATGGTATGTGTTACATCGTTACCAAGTAGAACTCTTTCAACGCTTGGACCAGCTTCAAGATTTGGTGCATAGTCAACAACGTGTGTAGTGAGTACTAGAGTATCAACACACCCAAGTAGAGAAGAAGTCGCAGATAAAGTTCCTGTGAAATCTCCAGTTCCACTTGGTGAATAACTAAATGTGACATCGGATGTTGCTCCGGCAGCTAAGGGACCGACTGACCCTGATGCGCCTGCTCCATCTTCTACGTATCCTCCATCAATAGTCCAACTGAATGTATCGGCACTCGATGCATGAGTGTTAGTAAATCTGACTACAAAGGTTTCTGCTGGAGGTGCAACATTGGGAATCGTTATTTCATCCCCATTAGGTGCTAGTGCCTCCAAAGGTGCATCATAAACTGCAATTCCAGAACCAGCGCTACTAACCTCGTTACCTTCAATCTGTCCTGAATAAGCCCAAGGGAATTGGAACAAGGTTTTCGCTGCATCATAAGTAGGAGCTTGGAAATAGTACGTAAGAACATATGTTCCATATGACGCACTAGGTACATCCCATTGCACTTGGACTCCAGCAGAAATAACTTCAGGGTTAGTTATGGGAGTTCCGTCTAGCGTTACAGTTGAACTTACATAAGGCATGTCCAAAGTACTTGTTTGAAAGTCGACAACGGGAATTGGCTGTGTAACAAGCCAGTTGGGAGTTCCAGGAGCTAAACTAATGAACGGGTCATCATCTACCGGAAAGGTAAACTCAAAAGGTACTAGTTCACCTTCGTACGCATTCCTGTTTCCAGCCGGATCTGAAGCTGCAGCAGCTTCAACGCTTGGAATTGAATACGCAGTAGATGTAAGTATAAGTGTGAATATCATAATTGCCACTAATAGTGGCCTATTGTTAATTCGTCTCATACGTACGCAATAACGTTTTCTTATTAAATCTTTATCGGAAAAAAGAGGTTTAAATGAAAAAAATAGTTTAACTGGCGGAGAATAATCCCCAGTTTGCTACTACTTTTACAACTATCTCAGACCAAATAACAGGTCTTTCTGTTGAGGTATATAGACCCCAATTTGCTACGACGCCGACAACTCTAGACCATGCATCAGTTCTAATACTCTTTGTTAACTCAACACTTACCAATTCATCATCAATTAAAACTTCAGTAGAATCTACAAGCGTAAACTCAACATCCAGAGTCTTTCCATTTGTGTTTCCTGATACGGCTATTGTGCGTAGTGGATCCCATTCATAGGTGAGCGCATTGTCTCCGGAGACCAGATCAAAAGCTTCTGAAAGAGTTCCTACATAGATTGGGGTTAATCCATCAAGGATTCTTACCTTCGCTTTTACACCAGTCATAGCTTCAGGACTGTTAACCGTATAACTTAAAGTAACTATTTCAGTGAATTTCTTTGGATCATCCGAAGTCAGTGAAGTGATTGCAGCTTGACCTAACTGTACCTCTTGCTGGTCGAATGCCGCTATTTTTCCTTCCCCGTGTTCATATACAATAGTCATTAGCCAATAAGTACCTTGGAATCCTGACACATCAAGTACTAGAGCATCCAATCCAATTAGTGAGGACAGGCTTGACTCTATGTCAGCTGTGAAGGCCATGTCTCCGGCGGATATGATTGAATCGGTCTCTAGGTCAACGATAACGTCCTGCCAGAAGCTCTGTGAAAGCATGGTTGAGTAATCGCTTAATGATACTCCGAGGAATTGCTGGTTTTCCACAACACGGTAAAGATTTGACCCTGAATCAACTCCAACATCCACCGTTGTCCCAGATAGTGTTCCATCAGTGTTTACGTCAGCGTAAAGGCTGTAAATGTCTTGGTTAACTAGGAATGCTCCATAACTGTACGAGCTCCCAGTTGCACTCTCCACTGTTGCCTCAACTTCGAGGTTTTCCTGGATATCGTTGTAACTCGGTGAAACTGTAAGATCATAATCTAATACTTCGATGGGCGTGAAACTGTACAAGTCTAAAACATAATCAGTACCGTCATCGGTTTCAACAAGCACAACTGCAACGTATTCACCTACATTAAGTGCTCCAAAGTTCTTCGTAAAGCTGAAAACGTTCCCACCAGATAGAGTAGTTTCCAGAGGACCACCGATATCTATCTCGTTATTATGGAGATAATCTTTTAATGGGACAATATTTCCATTCAAAGCCTCGGTTACAACATTTCGGATTCCGTTAAGTGTGCCTTGGATTAGCCTGAGTTCTACCGTGTCTCCGGTATAAGCAACACTTGAGGTAAACTCAATCTCAACAACATCACCAGAATGATACACTTTATGACTTGTAAGTGGGTATGTAACCTCTTTCGGCCAAGTAAACTCCGTGTCAATATTCACAGTTTTTCCTTCATAAGTAAACTGTTTTGAATCGACCGTTGAAGTGACATCCACAGTTATTGGATCAGGAAGTGTGATTACATCACCATCTGTACCGATTAATTCGATCCAGTTTCCATCAGCATTACTCGTATGGTCCGCTAACCTCAGCGTATCAGATGTACTATCACCGTTATCTACCACCACTTCCAGGGGGAACTTAGTGTTCGCTGTACCCTTTACAAACAGCGACATAACTGGAGTGAACGCTGAAATTATGAATATAGCTAGGATAGTAACAGCTAATTTCCTTGTCCTAAATTTGCTTATCAAGGCTTTTCAACTTCCTTACATTCCTGTCACGGTTTATTAGTCTTTCCGGTAACAGTGAAAGTTACGAGACTGCCTAAAAGATTAATACAACATCAAACAACTCAGACTGCCAAAACAATTGACACCAGGTGAGAGAAAATGGAACAAGAAAACATAATATACATTGGAAGAAAACCGGTTATGGCCTACGTCCTAGCAGTAATGACGGCACTAAAAGACGATAAATCAGAGGTAACGTTGATGGCAAGGGGACGAGCGATAAGCAAGGCAGTCGATGTAGCCGAAGTTGTTAGAAACCAGTTCATCTCAGGGCTTTCAATCAAAGACATATCAATAGCTACGGAGCAGCTTGAAACAGAAGAAGGCGGAATGCGAAACATCAGCAACATCGCTATTTGTATGGCGAAATAGATTCCCTTCTATTCAAAAAATATAATGATAATCCCGTGATTAACCCAAGTAAGGGGAATCCGGGTATAGTTTTCTCTTTAATGGGCGCTGTAACCGAGATTGTGACGTATTGGAGGCCTTTGTTTATCCATTCTTCCTCGTGTTTAAACTGTAGATGTGTATCGAGGAACATGTCAAGGTCATTGGAATTAATTGTCAATGCATAGGTTTCAGTTCCTTCGCCTGTCAAAATGTCATCTATTGAGCTAACTGTGGACCCTGAGACGCTGTCCACTATGGTTATCTGCATATCTCTGGAGACAGGTGTAGAATAGTTTACGGTCACCCAGATATCCAGGAGAATGTTTGGTTCAACAGACACGGGGTATGATATATCAAGAATATTCATTGAGACAAGTTCTGGGTTGTAGAGTAGCGTCTCATTGCTCTTCGCTACTGTGAAACTACGGGACACTGTGTCTGTATGGCCGAAAGAATCCTCCACATCCAAGGAAACAATGTACTCGCCGTAGTCTAATGGGGGTGTTATGAGGTGACTATCCAGACACTCAAGATCAACATCATCACCACTTAAACTCCAAATCCATGTGTATCCAGGAAGAGTTCCTCCTGCGCTGATAACCACAACATCATCCTCAATCAACTCATCCCGGTTCAACTGAATACTGCAGTTAATCTCCGGACGAGATGTCTCCCTGTAAACTATTTCACCGATCAAATCAGGCCAAGAATACAAATCGTAGATAATTAGAGACTGATCCTCAACCGTTATAGTGTTAGTGTCTTCAAGATATTCCTGAGGATACAAAACAAGCTCGAAAAAATCACCCTCGTACACCTGTTCAGAATGTATCAGGTTCTTTGTCCGATAACTCATCTCACCATTAATCATAACATCAGGACGTGTCCCATTCACAGGGTTAATAAAAACCTCTAACCAACCATCACTCATCACCGAGTAATTTGACCGGAACAATGGATACTTTTCCTCGATAAAGTTCCATAACTCGAACGCCGGATTTTCACTGTATTGAATTATGTTTAGTACTCCATGTGGAAACTCGTACGGTACAACAGTATCAACGCTACATGAAGCAAAGAAAACACTAGATACTCCAACGAATAACAGTATCACTACCAGTGATATTCTGGCTAGTGCCTTCATCAACAAAGGGTTCGGATTCACTGTATAATCAGTTATGAAGACAGCATATCGATTAATGTTATAGAAAAGGCACTGGGAATGGAATTTGACCCCACGCTCTTTATCCGACTACGGCACTGGTGCCTTTAACCTCCGATCACGAGTCAATCAATGTATTCAAGTCGATAGTTTTCATGAAAAATGTTCTCACAGGGTATTGTAATCATCTGTTTGAGATTATAAATTTCTAATACGTATTTGTTTTATAGACCTGATTAAACATATTTTCAATGGTTACTCAAAACGATGGGGCACAGGACTCTGTGATAAAACGCGTCATCGGGTGGAGTAACAGAAAGAAGCTCAACTATAATGTGTCCTCGGAGCATTTTTTCATAGAAGGAGACTTATTGAACAGACTGTGCCTAAACGTTTTCGATTACTCAAAAACCGAGGTCGTTGTAGTAAATCCCAATGTATACCCTTGCAGTTTAAGTGATAAACTCAAAGAAACAGGAGATCGTACCATTAAGTTAATCACGCGGTCACCTTCATCTGAAGGCAAAAAAACAGCCTCACGTCAAAAATACCATGAAGTTCTCCTAAAAAATGGTGTTCGTATCTTCTATAATGATAGAATCCACGCTAAGATGATATTATCGGATGGCAAATTAGGGATCGTTTCTTCTCTGAATTTTAAAAGCAAATCTTCATCTGGGAGAAACCTTGAAGCAGGAATGACAACATGGCAGATAGATGCTATCGAATCTATCAAAAAATATGTTGACAACCTCCTGAACGACGACGAAACAGAAGAATATACGATCTAAACCTGTAGTAAATCATTGTTTCATTTAAAATACTCTGAATGTATTTTCATGAAAATGTAATAAAAAATCCAAAAAATCCTGTTTTATTAATCCATAATCTATAAAATAGATACAGAAAGCAAATACGTATCGATGATGCAACCGTCTTCCCAGGCCAACATAGAATCTGCTTCAATGTCTAATGACGATGTTCAGAAAGATCGTACCCAAGCTGATTTCTTGGATAGCGAACTAACGCGGCTTCAAGTTGAACTGGTAAAACTCCAAGAATGGATCAAATATTCAGGACTCAAAGTTGTAGTGATATTCGAGGGGCGAGATGCCGCTGGAAAAGGAGGCGTCATCAGAAGGATAATCGAAAAACTCAGTCCAAGACTCTGTCGAGTTGTGGCACTAGGTACACCTACAGAACGTGAAAAAACCCAGTGGTATTATCAAAGATACATAGCTCATCTACCCGCAGCAGGTGAGATGGTGTTGTATGATCGAAGCTGGTACAACCGAGCTGGCGTTGAGAAGGTAATGGGTTTTGCTACAGATGAGGAGATACAATATTTCTATCATACATGTACAGAATTTGAGACGATGCTCATTCAAAGCGGAATTATATTGATAAAATACTGGTTTTCAGTAAGCGACGAAGTGCAGGAGAAAAGATTCCAATCACGAATGCAGGATCCATCAAAGCGATGGAAGCTAAGTGTCATGGATCTTGAGTCGAGAATTCATTGGGTCGAATACTCAAAAGCAAAGGATGAGATGCTGAACTACACTGATGTTCATCATTCCCCTTGGTTCATAGTTAATGCTGATAACAAGAAACTTGCTCGATTGAACTGTATATCTCACTTGTTGGGCATGATTCCTTACGTAGAGTTGACCCCAAAACACATGATTCTACCGCAACGTCAGGTTGACACAAATTATATTCGGCCACCCATGTCGAACCAGAATCTCATCCCTGAGGTATACTGAAAGTTCATCAAATATCCAGGATTATTAGCTGCGCGTGCATGGTTTTGATTTTCATGAATTGCATTAATAAATCAAAGCAAAATAGCGGTTCTTTTGGGGAAAATCGGATAATAACAGCCCTATGAGTGAAGGTGAAAAGGTGCTGGGGATGGGATTTGAACCCACGCTCTTTATCCGGCTACGGCACTGGTGCCTTTAACCTCTGGATCATGAGTCCAGCGCATTAGCCAAGCTATGCTACCCCAGCTCTTCTCCATAAAATAATGAACTATGATTTAAACTCTGGTGTAAGGGAAGGAATAAATTATTCCAGAGAAAGTTTGGGTTTTGTGACCGCTACAGGTACACCATTTCTCGTGTACACCCGAGGTGTCAGCATGTTCAAGGCATTGCCAAGGCTGTAGGTCATAATACCAGCTGTGTTGGCCATGTTCAATGCAGTGTTCTCGCCTTCCCTGCTTATGGGCTCAACGATATCACCGACCTCAAAGTCCGTTCCAGTCAGGTCAACCAGGAAATGGTTCACCGAAACAGTGCCGAGGACTGATTTAATCTCGTCACCAACTCGTACCTTTCCCTTGTTGGTCAACCCCCTCGGGAAACCATCATAGTAACCAACGTGCACTGTACCCACCTTCATTTTCCTATCTGCCGTAAAACGCCGGCTGTAGGTGAGGGTTTCACCCGCCTCGATCCACTTCACGTGCTCCACCCTAGCCTTCCAAGCAAGAGATTGCCTCAGCTCGATACCGTGACCCATATCATCATCCTCTGGGTAGAACCCCAACAGCATCAAACCAGGACGAGTTGCATCGAGGTAAGTGTAATCTTTATGGAAAACCGCATTGCTACTGGCAATGCTCTTTGTGCCCACCTCAATCCCCTTAGAGTTTGCGTTTGCCTCAAGGTCAATAATCCTCTGGACCTGTTTCCTGTCAAGTTCATCGATCTCGCTCATCGTGCTGAAGATACCCTCAATACGGAGGTTTTCGAGCCCATGGACGTACTCGATGAAATCATCGGCAACATTGAACCTGACACCGACCCTACCAAGTCCGGTGTCGATTTTTATCCAGACTCCAACTTTCTTACCTAGTTTTTCCGCTGCCGCGTTCAACCTAAGGGCAGGTTCCTTCTGGTAGACCGTCTGGGTGATATCCTGTTTCACTACTGTCTCGAACTGGTCGTCCGAGAAAAGCGGGTCTATGCTCACTATGCCTACATCCAATCCCGCCTCCCTGAGCTGTATGGCTTCATGGAGTTTTGCTACGAGCACTCGTTTGACTCCTTTCTCAATCATGTACGCGACAACCGGTACAACTCCATGTCCGTATGCGTTGGACTTTACACATGGAACAATCTCCCCGCCGGTTCTGGCTTTAACTTGGTCAATATTTGATCCAATGTCTTCTAGTTCAATCTCGAACCATGACTGGAAGCCTTCAGTCATCTTTGTTATTTGATCGGCAGTTGGTTGATTGTTAAAATAGGTGCTCATGAATTGTTTCATCAGACATTAACCTATGTTAATGTTGTGATACTTTTCACTTCATTGAACTCACTTATCACTGAACCCATCCCATATGGGGTGGTTTCAGGCAGAGGTGTTTTCTCTGTGAGGGCAAATCCCTCGCCCCTCTTCAACACATTTATCGAAGCATTATGATCCCTATCAGTGGTGTAACCACAAACAGGGCATTGGTGAATTCTTTCACCGAGGTTTTTATGTACATATTCTCCACACATTGAACAATACTGACTCGTACCACGAGGATTTACATATACTAGTTGTCCCCCACGATCCTTTACCTTATACTCAAGCAGGTCAAGGAATGTTCGCCAACACATGTCTCCTACCCTATGTACATAACCACGAATCATTGCTTTGATGTTCAAATCCTCCACGTAGATGGTTTTGTATCTGTTTGCTATTTGAGTTGATAGTTTGTGTACATAGTCCATCATCGCGTTGGTTCTGTCCTCGTAAGCTCTACGCAACAGCTTCACGGTTATATATCGTCTACGACTGCCTCGTTGTTGTCGTGATAGTTTCCTGTTAAGCTTTGCAATCCTTGCATCATATCTCCGGAATATCCTTGTATTGGGTGCGAAGTAACCATCACTAGTAGTCAAATATTTCTCCATACCAAGGTCAACTCCGACTTTATCTACTGTGTGGATGTGATGTATGAGCTCAACCTTGTATGTTAGATAGGCCATCCATTTTCCTGTCCTAGTTAGCTTGAGGGTAAATGTTCTATACTCTTCATCAGGTAGAGTTCCTCGTGCCTTTATCCACCCAAGCTTGCCCGCTCTTATCTTACCCTCCAAAACTTGGAACTGACTAGGAAACGTCATCGATCGGATATGTTTTGATCTACGAGGTACCCGTGCTTTTTTGTTTCCGTTTTTTCGGTGTGTGAAGAAGCTCTTGTAAGCCGCGGTCAGCCTATGGCTGAGGTTCTGCTGAGTTACCGCTTGTGGAGCTGCTAATTCTGGATTGCATGAACGAAGGTGAGGGAGTAGCATATTCAAATCGTACAGGGTAAGAGTCTTGTTTTCTTGTTCCCATGAGTTTTGTTTTGCGTCTCTGAGATGTGTCCATGTCTGCTCCAAGGCATGAAACCATCGCCATATCGTTATGACTTGTGCATTGGTTGGGTAAAGACGTAGTTTGCAGACACGTATACTTGCTTGAGTGGAGACGCCCATATCTGGTTGGTTCAATAGAATGTTTTCATATAAACATCCCTTACAATAAACAAAGACAGAGACAACTGAAACTGACTGATAAAAACCGTCATATCCGCTCTGGGATATAGGGCACTGGTCAGGGATTTAAATTTAGAAGAGGAAGGCTGGGGGTGGGCTCCATTTCTCGATGGGGCTCTTTGTGATCGCCATTACTCGATCCAGTTCCAGTTCTTGGTCTGGCATAACGAAGGTGATCGCTGTTCCTTTCTTTCCTGCCCTGGCGGTCCTTCCGACGCGGTGGAAGTACATGTGAGGGTCGTCCGGGAGGTCATAGTTGATGATAAATGGTACATCGTCGATGTCCAGTCCCCTCGCGGCTACCTCGGTGGCTATGAGTAGGTCAAACTTTGCTGCCCTGAAATCTTCCAGCACTGACTGTCTTCTTGCTTGACTGTAGTTTCCTGAGATTGCCTCCGCGGGTATCCTTTCCCTTCGGAGGTATGACTGGAGTCTATCTACAGTGTGCTTTGTTCGGCAGAAGATTATTGCCCTGTCCACCTTGAAGTAATCTAAAACGACTTTGAGGTTCTCCTGTTTGTCGTAGTGGGACATGACCATATAGTACTGGGTGATGTCGATGTTTCCAATCTCGTCCCTGCTCATGTTGACCTCAACATAGTCCGGGATGAAACGTGCGCTCAGGTCCATGGTCCTGTCATCGAAGGTTGCGCTCCAGAGAGTAACCTGCCTGTCCTTCTTGGGTAGCTGGTTCAATAGGAACTCGATGTCCTCGAAGAAACCCATGTCAAACATACGGTCTGCCTCATCTAGTGCGGCGATCTTTACGTTCCTGAGGTTTAGATTACCCCTGTTGATGAGGTCGATTAGTCTTCCGGGAGTACCGCATACGATTGTCGGGTTTTTCCGTAGCTGGTCCATCTGTGGACGGATTGAAACGCCTCCATAGATGGAGATAGCGTATGCATCCAGATATTTTGCGTATGAGTTGATATCGTCCGTGATCTGCTGTGCAAGTTCACGTGTTGGTGCGATTACAATCCCCTCAACGTTTCCTGAGTGAGGGTCAAGTAGTTCAAGCATGGGGACGCCGAAGCTTGCGGTTTTTCCTGTCCCGGTTTTGGCTTGTCCTACAACGTTCTTTCCTTCCAGCATCACCGGTATGGCGTTCTCCTGTATGGGGAACATATCGTCGAATCCTAGGTCTTCGAGAGCGTGATATATCTCGTCTTTCAGTGGAATTTCTGTGAATTTCATATATAATCAGTGTCTTTACTGGCTGAATCTGAACACGTTACGTGCGGGCGGATATAAAAGGTATCTATCCAACCCTGTTTTTGTTAAAGTCCCCGGATTATAAGTTCGTATAGAGTAGAGGAATATTCCGATGGGATGTTTGTTTACTACCCAGAGTCTTTTGAGTTCCTACGGGTTTATCGTGTGAACACCGCAAGTCTTTCAAATATATATAAGAAAGAGATACCCATGCTCACCAGTACATTGTACACCATTTTGGCTACACTGTTTGCGTTTCTATCATCGTTCATTGGAATATTCACCATCAGCTTGAACGAGAAGACTCTACACAAGGTGCTATCCATACTGGTGGCTTACTCGGCTGGTACTATTCTTGGTGCCGCCCTGTTCGATCTATTACCAGAGGCAGTGGAGTTGGTTGACGAAACACTAGTTTACCCTATCATAGCCTTCGGTTTTGTGTTCTTCCTGCTACTGGAGAGGACAATTTACTGGTACCACGGCCATGGACATGGTCATGAATTTGAGCATAAAGAAGAGGAGACAAAAAGCTTCGCGTACTTGAACCTCATCGGGGACTTTATCCATAATTTTATTGACGGGATGATTATAGCCGCTAGTTTCATCAACAGCGTTACAGTCGGTGTCGCCGCTACTATCGCGGTGATATTCCATGAGTTACCGCAGGAGATGGGAGACTATGGGATCCTTGTCTACGCTGGTTTCGAGAGGAGACGGGCATTGATACTGAACTCTGCTGCTGCTCTGTCAGTGGTCGCGGGTGGATTATTCGGCTCGTTTTTCCTAAGCGCCATGGAGAACCTTGAAGGTTACATGGTGGCGTTCAGTGCTGGAGCTTTTATTTTCCTTTCCGCCAGTGAGCTGATACCGGAAATGCACGAGGAACATGACAGGAAAAAAGCACTGATACAGCTAGCCGTCCTGATTCTGGGTATGGCCACAATATATGCCCTGGGTTTGGTTTTCCACCACGAATGATTAAACTATGATCATTTTGCCCTCGGACGCCCTAATCATCCTGTCCAGTATAGCCAAGCCAAGACCTTCGGAGTTGAGGCTGCGGACAAGAATCACGTCAAGTTCTAGGTTATCCAGTTCCCGGAGACCGGAGAACAGGTTTTTTCCAACTTTCTCTAGGTCATTCTCTGATCCCAAGTCCACGGATTCGACATCTAAGTCCAGTGCCTGGATATCCTCTGAGGGTAGTAACAAGCCGATTTTCTTCCCTGCACCAAGTAACTCAGATATTTTTTCCCTCATCTTTTCCCTGACCCTGTCCACTGGACCCTTGAATAGGAGGAGCTGTGCTCTAGGCGAGTAGTGTTTGGTCAACATCCCTGGGCTTGTGGATGCTTTGGAGTCCTCGATTTTGAGGTATTTGGGTCCAAACTGGAGGTTTGGTATCACCTGTTTAAGCGCCTCCATTGGTGTCCCTCCTGGTCGAAGGAGAACGGGTGGATCAGAGGTTAGATCCAGCACTGTGCTCTCCAAGCCAATTGTGGAGTCACCGCCGTCGATTATCATATCTACGGAGTCCGAGAAATCGTCGATGATGTGCTGAGCACGTGTCGAGCTTGGACGGCTGAATATGTTTGCGCTCGGGGCAGCTATCGGCACTCCTGATTCACGGATCAAAGCCACTGAGATTCGGTGACTCGGCATGCGCACAGCAACGGTTAGTAACCCTGCGCTGACATTGGAAGGTATGTTGTCGCTTCGCTGCATTATCATCGTGAGGGGTCCAGGCCAAAACCTCTCAGCCAACTTGTAGGCGAGCTCTGGGGTGGACTTGACCACTGTTTCCAGTTCGTCCATTTCAGAGATATGCACGATTATTGGGTCCGACGAGGGACGTTTCTTGATCCTGAAAATCTTGTTTACCGCTTCCTCGTTTAGGGCGTTGGCTCCTAAACCGTAAACGGTCTCCGTTGGGAATGCAACTAGTCCGCCTTCTCGGATGATTGTCGCCGCTTTTCGGATTTTAACTATGTCAGGTTCATCTGGGTTGACCTTGATTACATGGGCTAACCCGTTTTTTTCTGGACCTGACATGGTAGTCCTCTAAGGACTCTTCTTAATATCCTTTTTCGATTAGGTTATAACGGAATACCCGTTCAATTGATCCATGAAAATCGTTCCAGCTGACGATGATGGAATAAAGCAGGCATCTGTTGTTATCAGGGGAGGGGGAATAGTGGCATACCCACTGGACTCAGGCTATGCCCTTGGCTGCCTACCGAGTGACCCTGCCGCGACAAAGAAGATATGTGAGTTAAAGGAGAGCGCCGAGAACCCGCTCCCATTGATATGCGGGGACGTGGAAATGGCGAGAAGAATAGTAACGTTCCACCGGACAGCTGATACCCTTGCCGAGAATTTCTGGCCGGGTCCATTATCCATGGTACTCCCATCAAAAGTAGAGTACCCAATGTGGGTCATGCACGGAAAAGGCACCCTGGCAGTTTGTGTTCCAAGCGACAAAGTGGCAAGCAAGCTTGCCCAGCTCTCAAGGGGCGTCATCATAAGCAGTAGCGCCCGGAAGCAAGGAGATGAGCTTCCAAAGACCGCTGAGGAGGTAAAGCAGCGGTTCGGTTACAAGGTCGATTTGATACTCGACGGGAAGCCCCCGTTAAACAACCTGCAGTCCACGATCCTGGATGTAAGCGGGAAGGAAATGTGGATACTCAGGAGTGGAATCGTGAGCGGCTCGGAGATTCTTGAGGCCTTAAAGCGCTAGAGTTTCCAGCCTTTCTTTACTAGGAACGCAATGCTCTCATTTTCCGGGGCACCAACCGCCATTGCAACAGGCTCACATTTTGTCCTGAAGACATACAGGGTAGGACACGGGGCGGGAGTTTCGGTCATGGTCTCCCAGTTCGCCATCCCTTTTGCTACAATCAGGTCAGCGTTGTTGTACCTGTCGATGAACCATTGAGGTGACTCGTCCAGTCGGACCCCTATTGCGTCTGCTCCTGTAGTGATCAACTCATCTGCCGCCTTGTCCATCCCAACCATCAACGCGTCCTCCATAAGCGCGTCATTCAATGCGGGGGCTCCATTCTTGACAGCAACAGTTACACGAGCGCCTAGCCTTCTCAACTCTTTTACTAGGAGGGTGTCAAGAGCTACCTCCCCGGCATTATCCGTCAGAAATAGCAGATTTGTCCCTTTTTTGATCATGGCTTTGAGTTCATCTGTGTCATCGATGTAGAGAGGGTTATCGAGGAATTCCAGCGCGTCCTTAAGGTCAGCGTTGTTCCCGGGCACATCATAGTCTATCACGTTGCCTAAACAGGCAATCTTTGTCGCTATCCTGAGCTTCTCCTCGTCACCGGTCTCGTTGAGGCGTTTCTCCATGTCCGGTAGGATAGACATGGCGAGCTCGTTCTCCTTGACCTTCCTCTCCTTGTAGGGATCTTGACACCCAGTTATCCGTGCAATTAGCCTGCCCCTCTCGGAGCCTAATACTGAGGGCACTGTTTCTGATCCAAAATCGTTGCCCATCAACTCCAGCAAGGCGTCCATGGACTCGAATCGCTTCCCCTCATCATCTGTGCTTAACTTGATCATGCTGTACCCCCTGTGTAGGAGGCAGTAACCGCAACGTGAACCGACTTTCAATGGGTATCACTGGTGGTAATTCCACGCAATATAAAAAGGCTTCAAGTTGTATAATGGGCATAATGGACTATAACATACTGGCGACAACGGAGAAAATCACCATGAGCGCTGCAAGCAGCCAGCTCTGGATGAACCTCAGAGCTATAGGTGACCCGGAACCAAAGGTGAACAGGTCTAGGATAAAGGGCATAGTTACCGCAGAGACAACGTTGGACCCGGTTGAGGCGATACTGAAGCTGAGGGAACACATGGAGACAGATGTGGGCAGGTACAACAAACTGTTCAGGGTCTTCCCTATCGTGAAAAAGGTGCCATCAACGATTGAGGCCATCGTGGAGGAAGTGGTAAAGCAGGCAGGGGTCATAGAGGAGGGCCAAAAGTACAGGATAACCCTTGAAAAACGAGACACCGAGTTCAGGAGCCTTGAGATTATTGGTCCAGTGGCTGAATCAATTGACAGAGAAGTTGACCTTACTAACCCTGACTGGGTCGTGCTCCTTGAAATGATGGGAAAGACGACCGGTGTGACGGTTATGCCCCCTGAAGGCATGTTGAACGTCCAGAAGGAAGCCTACGCCCTAACGTCGAAGGCTAAGTAACGCGCCTTTCTCGGTTATCAACCTGAGTAACGCCTCGTTTTTGTCGATACCTAGAGTTTCTATCGTGGTCTCAGTGATGCCGTAGAGGTTTTTCAAGGACTCATATTTCTCTGGGGTTATATCCAGCACGGAATCATTGATTGCCCCGAGGCTCATGGCGATCGTCTCCCCAGTGGGATCGTTCTCAGTCTCAGAGAAAACAGCCACAGCTATGCTATTGGTCCCAGAAGATACGCCAAGGAGTTTGATGGCTGTGCTAATCTGGTTCTCACAGGCGGCGTAGAGAAGGGTCTCGATACTGATGCTTTTGCTGATATTGAGTTTGTTCTCTATTGCATACTCCGCATTCGCAGCTGCATGGTAGATATGAACTGCCCCGGCAATCTTGTCGGCGTCAAATATCTGATATGAGGAACCGCCAACAAGTTTGTCCAACGATTTCAGTGTCTCGTTTATGTTGCTTATTGAGACATCGCTGACCCCTGTAACTGTGACATAGGTATTGGAGCCAGTTATCTTGAATGAGGACAGGTTAATCACCGGTTTAAACAGGAGTATACGGGGATTGTTTAAACCTACCCACTTTTTTACACCGAAAAACAGTCACCATGACACTTTTTGAAAATGTGGATTTTACATGAAAATCTTTTTACGCCCTAAATCTCCCAACAAGTTAGACCATTTAGAGGTTATTACTATGTCAGATTACGAAGAAGAACCCCAGATGAAAATCGGGGATTTGAAGACTTTTTCAAGGAAAGTTTACACTATCGCCAAGGTGATCAGCAAGGGCGAGTCAAGGGAGGTTACTTCCAGGAACGACAACAGCACACATGAGGTCTGTGAGGTGCTGATTGCTGATGATACAGGTAGCGCGTACCTTACACTGTGGGATGACAACATCCATGAGATCAACGAGGACATGATCATCAAGCTGGACAACGCCTACGTCAACGTGTTCAGAGGAAGCATGAGGCTGAATCTAGGCAAATATGGTAACTACTCCGTACTGGAGGAGGCACCATTCGACGAGGTTGACCTTGAGAACAACGTATCAGCCCAGCAGGTCGAGTACAACCAGCGAAGGCCATACGGACGCGGTCAGGACCGCAACCGCAGGAGATCCTAGTCTCCCATATTTTTCTTAGCAGTTCTTTTATCCTTAATTAGCCTAGGTGGTACGTTGATTCTATGAGCAAGATTAAGGTGGGGCTACCAAAACTGACCTACAGCGGACACTTGGGTAGGACAGAGAACGACGGAGGACCCCAAGCAATGGAAGAAGGCGGACTTATCCCGCTACTTGAAGAGATGGGTTGCAGTATTGAGGAGAATGTATTCGCGAAGCTAACACCAGAGCAGGAGAAAGTATATGGCGCACGGATGAGGCTCGGGCTCGCAAGCAGCAACCTGGCTGATATCGTTGCAAAGCAGATTCAAGAGGGAATCCTGCCCATTGGGCTACTGGCAAACTGCAACGGTTTGATGGGTATGCTAGCGGGGCACCAGAGGGCAAGTGGTTCATGGCAACCACTCAGAGTTGGGCTGGTTTGGATCGACGCCCACGGCGACTTCAACACACCAGAGACAAGTCTGAGCGGAATGATGGGGGGAATGCCAGTGGCAATAAGCACTGGACTATGCCTGCACCATATCAGAAGGGCTTGCGGCATTGACCCTCCACTCCCAATCAGTTACGTCTCCATGGTCGGTGTGAGGGACACTGACCCGTGGGAGCAGAATCTCATCGATACACACAAGATCCCACAGATTACCGTGGCGGACCTTAAGGCTGGAAGCCCCAAGATCTACGCAGAGATGGAGAGGCTGGCAGAGTTAACCGACATCATCTATGTGCACGTTGACTTGGATATTCTTGACCCAGACGATATACCCGGGGCAGGACTACCCGTCGAGAACGGGCCAACAGCTGATGAGCTTGGTGATGCACTTGAGATAATGTTCACCCACCCCAAGGCAAAGGGTTACGGTATGGCATCATACCCATGGAGCAGGGACCTTGAGCGCAAGGGCCTGAAATCTGTCTACAGGCTAGTCGAAGGCGTCATCAAGGGCATAAAGAAGAGGAAATAATTCCTCACTTTTTCTTAATTATTTCTTCCCACACGTATGCAGCGCCACCTATTGCTATAGCAAGAGCGTACAGGATTATCGGTATCCAGAGGAACTCGGCGCGTGCCAGGTATTCCAGTCCACGGTTAAACCCGAATGGCGCATACAGCCATGCAAGGAACAAAGCATAAAAAACAGTCACCAGTTGTTCTCCTCTTTTGCCCAAACCTATGGCGTACTGGTACGTGAAAACGAACATGAACGCGAACCCTGCGAAGAACATAGGCCACATAGATGGGCTTCCGTGCTGGATTGTGTTGTAGACCGCTACAATGAAGGCGTGTAACGCGACGTAGGACTCTAGAGTAACTATCCACCGCTTCCAGAGGTGAACCTCGGTGTACGCTAAGCTCACCTGAAGGAACAACAGGAACATATAGAGGAACCCTGAGAGCAGCTGGAGATCCACCGCCATGGGGTGGAACCAGAAAGTGTACACGAACGCCCACGCGAAAACATACTGATGGGATCTCCTGACAAAAGCAACTACCCGTGGAGTGAAAGGTTTGTTTACCTTCTTCCCGAGGAAGACGCCCCTCCTCTGGTTCTCAAGTATCAATACCTCTGCTAACATAATTATGACACTTCCTTGACTTGTCCAGATGGGTACGTCCTGTGCCAGCCCATCGAAGGTTAGCTGTGTCTGGACGAGGTGAAGTATGATGAATACCGCGTTGATTCCCAGTGACCAGATATTGTATTTTGTCAGGGTTGGGCTTGGTTTAGCCCTGAACTCTTTGAGGTTGTTCTGAGCCCAGTAGATGGTCCACCATATGCTGAACTGGTGGGCAAGGTAAAGTCCCCACGTCACCATCATACCCGTGGAGTTTCGGACGGGCAGTTTCCAGTAATACCAAGTCGCCCCCTGATCGGGAAGTAATATGCTGACGAAACGCGAGAGATTAGGACCGAAAAACCAGATAATACCAGTAAACAAAACTGCAAATGCCAAGCCATAATACCAGGCTCGCATGACTTTGGAATCGTCACCCAAAACTAATCATAAAATGAGTTGAAATGACGGGATAAAAAGGTTAGATTACGAACTCTTCTGGCTCGACACATCTTGCTTTTACGCCAATGTTCGCAACAGGCAGCTTGGCTCCGCCGAACAATGTGGCTTCCTCCTCACCTGCCAGCAATGCATCGGCAATTCTCCCGATGGAGTCACCTTTCATAATACCGCTTCCGCTACCGGACCCAACGTAGAGGAACCCTTTCTTCTTGTAAATCACAGGAGTCTCGTCTAGACTGTTGATGGCGTATTGCCCAGCCCACGCATTCATTGGTCGTACGTCCTCAAAGTCAGGGAAGTACATGAGGAGGGCATGATACACGTTGTTTGTGTAGTAATCGTCCTCCGCCTGAGGGTCCTCCTCCAGCTCGAATTTTCTAGGAACAGTGTCCGCGCATCCAAGCCATAGGCTTCCCTCCGTCAACTCCGCCTTCAGGTATATCCCAGCGGTTGGAAGAATGGTCAAAGGTAACGCGTTCTCATGATTCAAGCCCGTGGTCTTCATGACTGATTCAAGCTTGGGGTCTTTGAATGCAAATATCTGCCTTGTTTTTGGTCTCTGGAAGCTCTCAAGCCCGACTGGATCCAATAGGGTGTGTGCCCATGCACCACAGGCGACCACGGTGTTCTCTGCCTTAATCTCACCCTTGCTGGTCTGGGCCCCAGTGATTATCGTCTCCTGCCACACGAAAGGCTCACCGGGTATCCCAAGCTCTTCCTCTGGCTCAACGATAAGTTCGAGTGCCTCAGTGTTGTACTGAACCGCACCTCCAAGTTTCAAGAACTCCGATTCGTATGCACGTACAAGCGCATCAGCGTCCAAGCTTCCGCATTTCTTGCCGTAGATACCATAGTCGATATTTTTGAGCCCAAGCATCTCGGCTTCCTCGTCGCCACTGAAATCAGTCATCAATGATGGTATGCTTGCCTCTATCTCGTCTCGATTGAGTACGGATAACTCGACACCACGGTTCTTCATGGTCTCCACGGCGCCCTTGATCTTCTCGTACTGCTCTGCACTGAAGAGCCATAGATACCCGATTGGCTCCAGTTTTAGGTTGTACCCCAGCTCCTTTTCACAGTGGAAGAAGAAATCAATGGAGCTGTTTGCGAGAAGGAAATTTGTCTCGCTGGTGAACATGTTTCTGAACCCTCCCTCGCTCTTGGCGCTGTTGCCCTGGGCGGGTCCACTGTACTTGTCGATTACGATAATTTTCTTGGACGGGTCACGTTTCTTAATATAGTAGGCTGATGATAGCCCCATTACCCCCGCTCCAATGACTAGGGTATCGTACTCCATACCGTTCAAGAAACAGCGAGTCGGATTTAACGTTAGTTATTAATTCGTAAGTATTGTGCGACATTGATTATACTTTCATCAAGCTTCGTGGTACAGTTGACTTCGACCCCATAATACATGAGTTGTTTATGCATCTGATAGACGACTGAGTAATTGACTGTACATAAGCGACGCAGAGGTATCAGATGGTTAACCCCCTGTCATCAGGAACGCCTTCGCTTAATTTATTAACAAATCACAGGTATTTCATCGCCATGTCTGGTAACTGGTGGGATATTCTGCCCCGTGAAGCGTACAAGAACCTCGAAAAAGTGGAGACAAAACAGCCATGGTACTCGGTGTACAGGCTCCACGACTGGCTATACTGTATCTATGAGGACGGTCAGTACGACGAAGCGGTCATGTATCTCGTTATTGGAGAGAAAGAGGCAACGGTCATCGACGGCGGAACGGGAATCGGCAGACTGGATCTGCTCGTGGAGGAGCTGACGGACAAACCATACTATATGGTGTTGACCCACACCCACAACGACCACATCGGTGGATGCAAACATTTCAAGGACATAGCACTAATGGACACACCACAGGGATGGGAGAGCGCAGCCAAGGGGCTTGGCAAGGAGAAGATGTACGAGATCATCCAGCCCGGATTCGTCTGGAAAGATTACCCCGAAGGCTTTGACTCTGACAGTTACTACGCGCCCCCCTTCACTGTAACGCGCTGGCTCAAGGACGGAGACATCATCGACCTCGGGGGAAGACTGCTAGAAGTGCTGTACACTCCAGGACACAGCAACGACCATCTTTGCCTATTGGATAAGGAGGCACGCTATCTGTTCACGGGGGATAACTACTACACAGGAGGCGTCACAACCTACCTGCCAGGGGGGGACCACGATCAGTTCATCGACAGTTGCAATAGGCTAGTCGATCTGGCCCCCCACTACGACTGGTTAATGTCAGCCCATAACGAGCCCAACGTGGAGAAGGAGCAGATGAAAGCAATGTACGACGCGGCGGTAGCCATCAAAGAAGGAACAGCCACGGATTACAGGAAAAGCAGGTCTGTTGCGGTCAACTATGACCTCAAAGTCAGACGGTATCAGTTTGAACGATTCAACCTGACCGTGCGCGACCCCCTATAGATACCGATATAACAAAAACACCACCTATTTCCCTCCATGTCAAACTGGTGGGACCCACATCCACACGAAGGTTACTCAGGCTTAGAAAAGATCGAGACCAACCATCCTTGGTTCGAGACGTACAAGATTCACGACTGGCTCTACTGCATCTACGAGGGCGGAATATTCGATGAACCCGTCATGTATCTGGTTATAGGTGAGGACAGGGCATGCGTCGTAGATGGAGGCTCGGGCATTGGGCGACTGGACAAGCTAGTCGAGGAGCTAACCGACAAGCCGTACTTCCTTCTGCTGACCCATACCCACAACGACCATATCGGCGGCTGTAAACATTTCAAGGACATCTGGGTCTACGACGACTGGATGAGCTGGGAACGGGCAGCCAAAGGGTACAGCAAGGCAAAGATGCATGAAATAATCGAGGAAGGCTACGTCATCAAGGACTACCCACCGGGCTTCGTGGTTGACGAGTATGGCGCAGGACCCTTCACGGTAACCCACTGGTACAAGGACGGAGATGTTGTTGACCTTGGTGGACGAAAACTGGAGATAATCCACACACCAGGACACAGCACCAACAGCATCTGCCTTCTCGACCGGAAAGCTAGGTACCTGTACACTGGAGACCACTATTACACTGGCGGTGTATCCACATACCTACCGGGGGGAAACCACGATGATTTCATCGAGAGCAGCGAGAAACTGGTCAAGATGATGGAAGACTACGACTGCCTTATGCCTGCGCACCACCAGCCACTAGTCGAGAAAGAGGAGATGGCGGTTATCCGAGACGCGGCAGTCGCCATTAAAGAGGGCACAGCTGAGTGGACCGAGCGAATGGCGGTAGCCGATGACTACAACAAGCCAGTCAGGCGATACCAGTTCAAAAAGTTCAGCCTAACCACCAACGTGAAGGTCTAGTCCTCGTACCACGTTATCTCCCCGGTATCGCTGAACATCCCAACCTCCCAGCAACCTAGTTCTCCGTCTTTGAAACTGTAAGAGTAAATACCATAGTTGGAAACATCCCGGTCGTCTGCAGGGTCAAGCCTACATAGCCCAGTAATTCCTTGATAATCCTCGCAAACCTCGATTATCTTCTCCTTAAGTACATCAACATCAGCAGTACCCGCCTCAATGACAGCCTTACCAAAAATCATGGCGATATCATATGAACAGGCGTCATAGTAGCCCAGTGGATACCCCGTAATTTCCTCGTATTTGGATGAGATTCTCGTATACTCTTCCGTTTCAGGCACAACAGGTAATGGGCTGTAAAGTTTCACGTGCTCAACTTCCTCTGGAATATCATCGATCATCTGCTGTGACTTGGTCGTCCCATCAGAGCCAAACCAAGTTAGGTTATACAAGGTTGGGTAATCCTTTGCCTGCCCAATGAGGTTCGTAGATTCGCTGAAGCTGATAAGCTCAACACCAACCTTGTCCCACCCAAACTCCTCTACCGCCTGGAGGGCAGCGGACTCAGCATCCTCAAGATACTTTCTGAACTCGGTTGATTCACCAGGATATCTCATCTTCTTAACTAGGATACCACCCCGTGAAGTGAATTCTTCCTCAAACGAATTGTAAATACCGTCTGCCCAAGCGTCTCCGCGGTAGATCACCACCAGAGCCTCAACTCCTTTGCTCAGAATCATATTGGTTATCACAGGTCCCTGCTTGAAATCGGTTGGAGCAAGTCGGAATAAATTATCACCATCAATCGCTTTTAGAGGCGATGTACTGCTTGGACTGAACAAGATGATATCGTTATCATTGCAATAACTCAAAGAAGCACAGGCATGGCTACTCCACATACCGCCAAGGATCAAGTTAACTCCGAGAGAGTTCAATTTTTGAACCTCTTCCAAGTGAATGGCAGCCTGCCCCTGAGCATCTCTGATATCAAATGTGAACTCTATATCGCTACCAAGCTCCCATGCAAGAGCGTTCAAAGCGGGTTCAATTATTTCGTTGATATATGGGACGTAGTCAGAATATCCTCGGGAGGTAGCTGGAATAGCCCCTATGACAACCATTTCTCTGGAGAATAACTCGTTCCGCAGACCTGCCACTGCTTCTGGGTCGGGCACTATTGTACCCCCATGCTTGTACTCCACAAACCGCGTAAGGTACTGAACCCACGCAGTGAGGCTAGCCACCTCAGACCGTAGCTCCTCGATAGTCGCGTCACTGAGCTGAGCACTCCGAGTCAAAATCGATTGAGAGACATACATCGATGTGAACAGGTTGAGCATAATAACTATCACGAGAAGTATTCCAGTCGAGGGTCTGATCTTCATGTTTAACCAGAAAACTGATTAAAATATAACCCTGTTTGAGAAGAAAAGTTTACAAAATGATTGTTTTTAGAAAAAGGGTTAGTTTGTTGCTCCGAGGCGATGCAGCTCATCCCTGAGGACTTTAGCCGTGTTGTTCAACTCGGTCTGGTTCTTAACGTACTGGTCACCATCGATGACTCCCTGCTTGAACTGGCCATCCAAACCCGCTAGAGTGGCCTCAATCTCGCTTATCCTAACGCGAAGGTGATCGGCGTAATCCCCACCATGCTCACCATGGGCATCAGCAGTAGGCGACACATCCGCCTGAACAACCCCGTCGTTGATCCTTAGGATACGGTCGGAGACCCTCGCAATGTTTGGGTCATGGCTGACCAGTATAACCGTCTTGCCAAGCTCCTTGTTGATCTTGCGCAGGTATTGGACTACAACAGCAGCGTTCTCAGTGTCCAGCTCTCCGGTTGGCTCGTCTGCCAATAGGATCGGCGGATCGTTTGCCAATGCAGCCGCGAGTGCTATCCTCTGCTGCTCTCCACCGCTGAGCTCACCTGGTTTGTGGTCCTTCCTTTCAAGAAGACCAACGACACCCAGAAGCTCATCGATGCGGGCGTTCCTCTCATCAGCGGGTATACCAAGAGCCGCCATTGGTAGCTCGATGTTCTCAGCCGCCGTCAAAGTTGGGATCAGGTTCATGTTCTGGAAGACGTGCCCAACGGTTTCCCGCCGGAAGTTCACCAGGTCACCTGGACCCATGTTTGTTAAATCAGTCTCAAAGACCTTAACTGAACCGGCTGTAGCTTTGTCAAGTCCTCCGATTACGTTTAGGAGTGTGGTCTTGCCGCTGCCGGACACGCCGATGATGGCAACCATTTCCCCCTTGCGTACGTTTACGTTCAGACCACGAAGCGCCTGAACCTCGATAGATCCTATGCTGTAGATTTTTATCAGGTCTCTTACGATAACCGCGTTACGTGTACTCATTTTTATTCCTCCAGTTTCAGGTCCGGCTCCGCCGAGATCCTGTTTACAGCCACCACAATCGGAACTATGGTGGAAACGATAATTAAGCCGATGATTGCCCCGATCTGCACGAATACAGATGTGGGGAACACCACTCGGTACGAGAAGATGAACCCTAAGGTATTGTTAAGCAGGTTGACCACGCCGTACAGCGTGAACACCCCGACTCCTCCTCCCAGTAAGATAGCGAATATGTCCATACCCAAGTGTTCCACTAGCAGGGTTACCGCCAGCTGGCTAGGGCTATAGCCCCTGATGGACATGATTGTGAGCTCCTTGATCCTGCTCCTAATCATTGTTGAGATGATAAGCACGATGCCAACCGAGGCCACCAAGCCTGCAAAGTAGGTTCCAAGAACCTGAATTTGCTTTGGACCAGCCATTATGATGTTGTCAACCGCGTTCTCAAGGTTAATGCTAGCAATATCGACTCTCTGGACGTCACCGTCTACAGCTTCAAGAGCTGACTTGATTGTAGGGACATCCACGCCGTCCTCGAAATCTACGATAATACGCCTCTGGTCGATGTATCTTTCCTTGATTCCCTCCATGAATGTGTGGCTTACATACATCATTGGGTTAGATGGGACGTACCTGTCTCCAGATATCTTGCCGAAGAAACCAACTATCCTTACTTGGTAGGTTCTTGCAGCTGTTTGAATCAGCATGGTGTTGTTGACCCTTAATTGAAGGGTGTCGGCCAGACCATACTCGATGATTGCACCGTTGTCAATGGCAGCCATAGCTTCAAACATATCTGGATCGGTGACAAAGTCAGGTGGCATAAAGGCAGTTTCACTCCATGTAAGAGGGTCTATTCCTCTAACAGGCATGCCTCTAACGCTTGAATCCGGACTGAACAAAACTTCAACAGTAGCCGAGGAAACTCCGTTAACATCTAAGACTTTCTCCAATACAGACTCGGAGTCCTGTCCCTCGAACAGCCATACAGCTGAGTCTGCCCCAACCGCAGCATACGTGGCTGATCCTAGGAAATCCTCGCTTGTCGCGACGTTTCCAATAACCGTTACGCTGTAACCCACGATAAGGGCGATCATGAAAGTGGATGCTGCTGTTCTCTTTATGTTTCTCCTGCTACTCAGGGCAGAGAACTTTGCAACGTCCCCGACAAAGAGGCTTGCGATGTTCGTCAGCAATGTCTGGTACCAAGGAGCGTACTGGATAAACAGCTTAGTGAATCCCCAGAACAGCAACAGGGGTGCGATGAAGCTCAGTAAGTAATCTGATCCCCACCAAGTTGAGTATAATAATGTGACAATAAAGTTGCTTGTGGATGGCCTGAACATGTCAACTGAGATTCCGAAATATATCATTGCGAATCTGTAAAGTCCAAGAGTCAAAGCCAAAGCCGGCTCAAACGCGGAGAACCCTTCTTCATCATCGGTGATATGCTCCCTTAGGGCCTCCACTATGTTCACCTGAACAGCTCTCTGGGCTGGTCTGTACAGTGAGAACATGGCGATAGCCAGGCTGAACACAAATACAGTAACAAGGGTCACTGATGAAGTTGAGAGCAGGATATCAATCGGGCTTACACCTGAGAGAACTAAGGGGAGAACAAGGCTACTGCCAAGAACTCCAACTGCTCCTGCGAGTAAGGCGACCATGAATCCTTCGAACATTAACATGTACATGATCTGTTTGTGGTTCATACCACGGGTCAACAGTAACCCTATTTCACGCCTACGTAAACCGAAAACGACCTCTGCTATGGTTACGCCGAGGTACCAAGCTGTGAAGAACACAGGAAGGCTTACCACAACTGTACTTGTCTTCATCTGGTCTGAGTTGTTTTTGATTGCACCAAGTATCTCCCCTAGAAAGTTTCTTGGTAGATAATAGTACTCGGCTCCTTCGGCGTTTATCTGGTCAAAGATTTTGCTTACTTCGTCTCCAGATCCGTCGATATCCCACGGGTTGACCAAACCATCCCTGTCGAGACTGATGAGGGCAACTGCATGCTGATCCTTTGTTGGACGCCTGTCCTCAGCGAAAATCTCCTCCTGAATATCCATGTATGTATCATGGCTCATTAGGACCAAGTTGTAGGATGGCCTATTTTGACTAGGGTCATTCCTAGCGAAAAGACCTCTAAGGTAGACTTCATACCTGCCAACGAACATCGTCCAAGCTTCATCGTTAACCCCAACCGTTTCAGCTAGGGGCATCTTGAACTGCCTGTTCTCAAACCCAGGTGGGTTTTTCCACAGATATGTTTCCATTTCGATTATAACTGTGCCATTTTCGACGAAAGGCTCGACATCTGCGGAACTTACGTCATAATACACTTTTCCTCTTTCAAATTGATCAAGTCCGATGATGTCATCATAGAAATCGGACCCATCTGGAACTGCTACCATGTATACGCCGTCAATTGTGGTATTGACAGTCCCCGGCTCGTATAGCCGAATCGCGCTCCATTCAAAGTAATCAACACCATCGACCCCCTCAATGTCACCGTATATATCCACGGCATCGGTTACGCGGGTCTTTGTGATATTCTTGTCAGAAGCAGTGGTGATAATATCATAGGGAGCTGACTCGAATATCTGGTCAAGGCTCCTTGCACCAATAGCATCGGCACCTTGAAGGATGCCAGCAAATAAAGTAGAGGCAATAGCAACGCTAAGGAAGAGCGACAGGAATAGTCCCTTTCCTCGAATTAATCGTTTAACGGCGTATTGGAACATCTCATTAGAGTCGCGATGCCTGTTTAAAAAAACTTGCTAAAATAGCCAAAAATGATAAATGAAGGAGATAAAAGCTCTTTTTCTTTAAATACTAAAGTTTATATCGCGTGCAATGATTTCAACAGCAGTGAATTTAATGTTCCACCTGCTTGGACAGTTCCCCCAACAAGACAGCGAGTTAGGAGCGATATTACAGGCATTATTTAGCCTAGCTTTTTTCGCCTACCTAATGTACGCACAACGGATCCAAGGCATGACGATGCTACGCCAAATCGAGGTAAGTCTCAGGAAAGTGAAGAACTTCCGCGATGAGGGCAAAAAAATAGCCATCAAAGCCATAAAAGAAGTCGGAAAACCCGAAAAAGATCCAACACCACAAGTCGAAAGATTCATGGAGCACTTCATGATTCCGCCAATAAACATGGATCCTGCTGGAGTAGTCCAGAAACTTGGTAAAATAATCAATGTAAGGGAACTAACCTTCGAAAGGGAGGTGGAGAAGATGGCGCCAATGGCCACAAAGGCTCAGCAGAACAACCTTGAGAACCTCCTAGAAGCGGGACTTGCTCTAAATATGATGTACAAGATTGTGAGGCACTATTACCTCATGGGTAAGAAGACCATGAACATCTACGTAATCATGCAAATCCACATGATCTTACCACAGATCATCCAGCAAATCGAGGCGTACAGCGCAGCACTCCAAGCATTCAGGGATGGAATCCCAATCGGAGACACCGTTGGACCCATCGTTGCAGCAAAGCTACTCAACGGCGCGGAAGTCCGTGAGATAGCCAAGGAGATGGCTGCAGGGGAAATCGAGTACGAGGGACGAAGAGTCATAATCACAAAGGCATGGGGCCCAGGCGGAAGCGTGGGTAAGCCCGGTGACGCAATCCAGAACCTCTTAGACGAGGAGAATGGAAAAGTCTCAATGCTCATCACAGTAGACGCGGCAGGCAAGCTCGAAGGCGAGGGAGTCGGAGAGATCGCGGAAGGCGTAGGAGCCGCAATCGGTGGTCCAGGCGTTGAGAAGTACAAAATCGAAAAAGCCGCAACAGATTACGAGGTTCCAATGTACGCAGTAGCAATCAAGCAGGGCATGGAGCACGTAGTGGCACCTCTCGTCGAGGAGCTGATGGACGCAACTGATGAAGCCGTAAGCAGCGTCAAGGGACTGATCCTTGACTACAGCGTGGAGGGCGACACAGTGATTGTAGCCGGTATCGGTAACACAGTGGGGGTAGCACAATGAGAATCAATGCAGCAGAAGGAAACGCAAGACCACTAGCAGATGGTGGAAACCAGAACCTGGTTAGTCTGGTACTTATGGTCGTAGTTGGAGCAATTGCTCTTGTCAGCCTCTACATGGGGTTCCAGGAGTACGGTGAAAACAACATGGAGACCGCCTTCATGTACATCCTTATCGGAGTATCAGGTTTCGCGGCGATTGGATTCAACTTCTTCAGGGCTAAGCCTATTGCAAAGCAGACATCTGGTCCAAAGAGCGTAGAGGTTGTAACAACCTTAGAGTGTCCACAGTGTAACCTCAAACGGGTTAGGGCACACCAGGTCGGGGACTATATCTTCAAGAGCGATGAGCCATGCACCCGTTGCGATGGCAGCATGGTCATTACGAGGATAAACACCCGTAAAGATCCAAAGAAGAAAAACTAGGCTGTAGTAACTTCACAGCCGTCCTCGGTAACGATGACGCTGTGTTCGGCCTGAGCAACTTTTGCTCGGGTTTTTTCAATTAACTGGGGATAGCTCATTATCGTCTTTGTTTTCAGCAACTCATTGAACGCCGCTACTCCGTCTGGTCCCTTGAATTTCCTGTGGACCCAACGCGAGGCAAAAGGCAGTGACTTGTACTCGCTCTGGATGAACTTCATCATGATCTTCGCCTTTCCCTTGACGTTGCGTTTCTTGACAAGCCTGTATATGTTACTGGGTGCCCCGTCCCTAACCAATCCGTCAGCTGACTTTGGTACCGCGAATGGTTCCATGGCGTACACATCACCTTCCCTTATCTCATGGCTGTCATATCCATCAATGTTCGGGATGCTAGAACCGGCGTGGACAAGGTAACGAGATAACTTGTGACCGGTGAGGTTGCTAATTGGCCTAGCTCCATTGGAGGTAATTGCCTCCTCGATGGCTGCCCCAACCTCATTCGCCTTGATTCCTGAGCGTATAGTGTTTATTGCGGCGTTTAATCCCGCTTCGGCTGCCTCAACAAGATACTGGGACTCGGGGTCAAAGCATTTGGTTACCGCAGTGTCCGCGATATATCCATCAACATGGACCCCAATGTCCAGTTTGACTAGAGAGTTCTCTGGGATTACGGTCTGGTCGTTTATTGGAGAACAATAGTGGGCGGCTACGCTATCGATGTCAACGTTCGTGGGGAACGCCATTCTCCCACCTAGTTCGGCGACCCGTTTGTTGACTATATCACATATGTCAACCACTTTGACGCCTGGCTTGATCTCCTTGATGGTTTTGTTTCTAACGGCTGAGGCTATCTTACCTGCTTTCATTAGGGCATCAAACGGGTCCATACGCATATGAACAAATGATTAATCAAAAAGGGTTACGAAAAAGAGGGATTATTTTACGACCAGTATCGGCTTTGTACAGCTCTCAACCACGTTACGACTTGTGCTACCAAGTATCCATCCTGTGATTCCACCAATTCCCCGGCTTCCTATCACGATGAGGTCAGCTTCCTGGGCATCTGCCTCACTTACGATGGTAGCTGATGGACGCCCTTCCATTAGCTTCGTGGTTACCTTCAGGCCTGGGAAATGCTCGTTAATATCCTTCTTTGCATCATCCAGACTCATGTTGTATATTCCCTTCATTTTCGACTGGTACTCGCTCATATCCTGAGCGGCCGTGATGGGTGCGGCTCCAAAGCCCTCATCAGGGAAAACAGGCATCATGACACGGGGAACTACGGAGAGTACGACAATTTCAGCCCCATAAGGTTCCGCGATGTTTACCGCGTGGTCTAATGCATGTTTACTGGCTTCAGATCCGTCAAATGCTACGAGTATCTTCTTGTACATTGTCCCTCATGTAAAACGATGTTCTGCGGAATATAAACGTCTATCCGGTGAAATCACTGAAAACCTGATGAAAAGACACGGAGACACCAGTTTTATTTTGATTCTAGTTTTGGCTGTCATATAGGAATAGTGCTTACGGGTGACACTCGGAGAGAAAAAGCACTGAAACGCAGAATAATATTACTCAAAAAGCGTGAAAAGGAGATCAGGGAAGAAAGACATCGGTTGGAGGCTGAGGTTAGAACCCTTATATTCCAGAGATACACCCGCATTGGGAATAAAATTAGTAGAAAAATGGAAAAAAAGGTATAATTAGCGCTCAGCCTTGACGATGAGGCTAAAGCGGTCATAGTCATACCTGTGTACTTCGATGCCTTCAGCGACACCCTCGCTATACTCTCCAGCCGTGCCATCTCTAATGCTAATGGCTGCCTCGTAGCACTCCTTGATTAGCTCCTTCTTCATCTTGGGCTCGTTATGGCTTGGCATGACCCACTCGTACTCGGAGATCAGCTCGGTCATCTTCCTGAAGCTCTCGATGAACTGGTCAAGGCTTGTTGTTGGCGCGTATACGTAGATGGGTGCAGGGTAGAAGCTGTCACCTGTCCAGAAAAGCTTGTTCTCACGGTCTAGGACACAGAGACTGTCTGGGGTATGTCCAGGGGTATGGATTAGCTCCAGTTTTCGTCCGCCAAGATCAAGAACCTCACCGTCCTTTACCCATTTTGTGACCTTGAATGGGTTAATCTTCCAAGTCTCAGTGTCCAGGTACTCTGGCAGGTCTTTCCAGACCATCTCGCCTTCGATATAATTCCCCATCTCCTCACGAGTTTGACCATGTGCTTCACGGTCTCTACTGAACTCGGTTTCAAATGCATACACCTCGTCGAACTGATAGTTTCCACCTATGTGGTCTCCATGGGTATGGGTGTTTAGAACTGCTACTGGTAGATCAGTAATACCGTCAACCACTGCTTTGATGTTCCCGATACCGTTACCGGTATCAATTAGAATTCCTTTATCGGCGCCGAGAACTAGGTAGCTGATTACCTCCTCGAACTGCCCGTCCTCATAAATCGCGTAGACGGTGTCTGTTAACTTGTAGACCTCGAACCAGGAGTCAGGTTGATCAACCTTCTCATAGTTACTCCATGCCTCGCGTGGTAGTTTGTCGTACCACTTCTTGGGCACGATAATGTTGCTCTCAGTATCGTTTGAATAAGCCATACTGGGAAACCACTTTCATTGGTTATAGTTGTATTGCCCCGGATGGAGCATAAAACAGTGTTTCTACACCATTGGTGACGGTTACAAGTCAGTTAACAAGAGGGAAATGAAAAACAAAAGTGTTGAGGGCGGTAGCCATTGAAGTCCAGAGATTTCAACGTAAAACGTTTCAGGGAAGGAATGCTAGCAGTCATCGGTTCAGTTGAGCCTAGGGAATGAAAAGAAGGCAGAATTGTGAATCTGTGCAGGTGGATAAACGAGAAAAGGGGAGAATATGGGTTTTAATCTGCACTTGTTACGACGCTGAACCTTCCGAAATCGTATTTCCTGATGGGTGCTCCTCGGTCGGTTCCTTCTTTGTATTCGCCTCGCCCCTCGGCTATGTCTACTACTGCCTTGAAAACGTCCTTGAGCAGGGTTTTCTCCACCCATGGCTCGTTGTGGCTTGGCATCAGGTAGTCAAAATCGTCGTAGTACTCCAGCATCTTCAGGTAACTGCTGATGAACGTGGGTATGTCTCCGCCGTTTAGGTATGTGTAGATTCCACCGGTGTAGAACATGTCACCCGTGAAGAGCAGACGGTCCTCCCTGTCAAGGAAGCATACGCAGTCCGGTGTGTGTCCTGGGGTGTAGATTACTTCAAGGGTCCTGTTTCCAAGGTCAAGTATGTCGCCTTCTTTGAACCAGTGAGTTACCTTGAATGCAGGTACAACATAGTTCTCGGCATCAAAATCAGCTGGTAGCTCCTTCCATAGCATGCCATCGGCGATTAGGTGCGCCATCTCGCTGTTGGGCAAACCTTTTTCGGCTTCATGACTCCAAGGGTGGTCGAGCATTGCCACCTCGTCGAACAGGTAGTTCTGTGCTATGTGGTCATTATGGGCGTGGCTGTTGACAACCATGACAGGAAGGTCGGTTATTTCCTCGACGACCTTTCTTATGTTACCGATACCGCAACCAGTGTCGATGAGGAACGCCTTCTCCTCCCCGAGGATAAGTGTACACAGCGCTTCCTCGTACTGAAAAGGCTCGTAAATGGCGTAGATGCCTTCCTTGACCTTGTATACCTCGAACCAGTCCTGGCTGCAATGCACTCTTTCAAGTGTTGAGTAGACTGCTCGGGGGAGCTTGTCCCACCAGCGGTCCGCGATGAGTAGTTTCCTATCTTCTGGGGCTGACATGGGGCATGTTAGGTCTGCCACGTTATTATTTTCTTGGATGGCGAATAGTAAGTTACCTACAATAACGGGAAAAAATATTTTTGGTGAATGACACTTTTGTACCCAATTCGTTTGGAAACAAGCAGTTTTAGGGCTAGTTTTTTAAAATAAGGGCTTGGTTCAGGTGGGATCCATGACCCCACCCCACCCACTAGATGTCAGTTCTCTCGATATCCATAGTACCAGGGCGCATCAGCTCAAGGTAACTGGGCTTGACCTCGATGAGCACCCAAGCTGGGTCCTGTGGGTTCTCCCAGAAGCTCTGGATGAAACCTACACAGTTATGGATTTCAGCCCGGGTCTTCATGTCTGTCACGAACTCGGCTTTTCCCCTGAGTCTCAGGCTTCCCCCGTTCTCCTCATCACCTAGGAGCACGCAGACCTCGACTTTCGGGTTCTTGCGTATCTGTTCTGCTTTTGGCTCATCGAAACCGGTAGCATAGTAATACCTGCCCTTCTTCTTGATGAGCATCATCGCCCTCACGTGTGGCTGGTCATCTGCACTGGTGGCAAGGTAGCTCGTTGTTATCTCTCCTAGGAACGCGTAAGCGTCTTCAGTAATAGTCATAATGTTAGGTTCGGGCTTCTTTTCTTAAGCTTTGAGAAAACAGAAATAGGAATTTGGTCAAGGTTACGTGATAAGCATTGGACAAGATTCTACTCGAAAAGCTAAGCAACGCCTTCGGTCCACCGGGGGAGGAGACTGAGCCAGCCAAGATACTCATAGATGAGCTTGAGGACTACGCGGACGAGGTCCGCACAGACAAGATGGGCAACGTGTTCTTCACCCACAAGGGGAATGAGGACGCGCCACTCATAATGCTCGCAGCCCACACGGACGAGGTCGGCGTACTCATCACAGACATAGATGAACATGGCTTCCTACAGTTCCATCCATGGGGGATCGTAGCAAATGTTCTGCCCGGGCAGCGTATGGTGCTCAAGGGCAAGAAGGGGAATCTCTACGGAATACTGGGCACAAAACCCCCACATGTACTAAGCGACGCGGAGAAGAAGGCAGCTATACCCGCAGACCAATTATTCTTGGATATAGGCGCATCCACACGTGAGATGGCTGAGGCAAAAGGAGCCTACGTTGGCATGAAGGGAGTATTCGATGTCCAGTTCAAGGACCTAGGCGACGGCTTCCTCTGGGGCAAGGCATTCGACGACAGGGTCGGCTGCTACGTCATGGCAGAGGTCTTCAAGTGGGCAAAGGACAAGCCATACAACATCGTCGCAGTAGGCACAGTCCAAGAGGAAGTCGGACTCAGGGGCAGCAAGACAGCCGCCTGGCAGGTTGACCCAGACTATGGACTTGCAATTGAGAACACGTTCGCGATGGACATGCCCGGTGTACCGTCAAACAAGCAGAGCGCAGGACTGCACAAGGGGCCAGTCGTCACCATCGCCGACAGGAGTGTAATCACCCACCCCAAGGTGCTTGGAGCAATCCAGGAGGCAGCCGCGGCCGAGGGCATCCCCTACCAGTACAAAAAGATACCAAGCGGAGGTACAGATGCGGGAAGCATACACCTAACAAAGGCTGGTATCCCGAGCGGCGTCATCGCCAACCCGGGCAGGTACATCCACGGACCATGCGGCATCACCACCGAGGGAGACATCGAGAACACCTTGGCACTAGTCAAGGCATTCATCAAGAGGATATGCAGCTAGAAACTCTAGCCTTCTTACCTCTCCAGTATGAACTCCCTACTTGGGGTCGTTATCCTTCCTATCCTCTTTTTGAGCATCCGATTCCCCATCTTCGACCCAATTTCAAGCGGGTTTAGTGTCTCCAGTAGTTTGATTGAGTTCTCCAGCTTTGACTGCTTCTCGCTGTAGATTCTATACATGGTCTTGCCCTCCTCCACCTTATCCCCGGTCTTGGCGAACAGCTGGATTCCAGCCCCCTTATCGTTCGGAGTACCGGCTACCCTTGCCACCTTGACAAGGTCCCTGTTGTTGAACCATAGGACACGTCCATCCTTTGGGGCAGGTACATCGTGGAAGAACTTGCCTGGTACAAGGTCCAAGGGCTTGACCTCGGGGTCACCGCCTTGAGCCTCGATGATCTGTTTCATCTTTTCAAGGCTTTTTCCCTTCATTATCAGGTCATGTGCCATCTGTTTCCCGTTCTCGTGTCCGACCATCTCGAAAAGTATCCCTGAGAGAGTGGTTGCCTTGTCCATCAACTCATGTGGACCTTCACCGTAGAGGGTCTTCAAAGCCTCCCTCGCCTCAAGGATGGGACCTATACTGTACGAAATAGGTTGACTACCCTCTGTGATGGCGCACTCGATCTTCATATCAAACCTTGCGCCAAGTTCGATGAAGTCAGAGGCAAGTTGCTCTGCTTCGTTCAATGTGTTGATCTTTGCCCCGATACCTGTGGGGATGTCTATGACCACGTGGGTGCTCCCCATGGCTTTCTTCTTGCTCAGGATGCTTGGAAGGAGCAACGGGTCAATGCTCAGCGGGTACTCCACCCGTATGAACAGGTCATCCGCTGGTGCAAGGTCTATGCTGCCTCCCCAGACTATGCACGCCCCTATCTCCTCGACCATCTCCTGTATCCTGTTGAATGGGATGTCCACAGGTGCCAACACCTCCATCCTATCAGCGGTCCCCGCTGGGCTTGTAATAGCCCTACTGCTGCTCTTGGGGATGGTATATCCGGCAGCGGCTATCGTTGGGGTGACGATTAACGTGGTCTTGTCCCCAGGTACCCCACCTATGCTGTGCTTGTCAAGTATCGGGCTCCTGTTGAAGTCAATGGTTTTACCGCTCCAGATCATGGTCCTGCTGAGGGCTTCTACCTCCTCCATGCTCACCCCGTGGATGTGCATCGAGGTAACAAATGCAGACAGCTCAATGTCGCTCAGTCGCCTCTCAACCACGTCCCCAACGATCCGCTCGATCTTCCTTGGGGTTAAACGCTCCCCGTTGATCTTCTCCCTGACGTAGTCAAGGCTCTCAGGTCTACGTGCGGTCTCGACCACGAGTGTGTCCCCTTTGGATGCGCCTAGCTTCTCGGAGACCTCACGGTATATCCCAATTTCTCCCCTTGGGTCCTGGGTGCTAAGGTTGATGATGCAGATTGCGTAGGTCTCCTGGTGCCTGACATAGACACGGTCACTGCTGATTACACCCAGATCCATTGCGTCTTGGACGTTCAACACGACGATTAGTGGTCCCCCTGCCTCAAGTTCCAGTGGATTAGCCTTCAACTGCATCAGTTACAACCTCTAAAATCCTCTGTATGTTTATCCCGTGGGTAAAGGTAAAAATATAGTGCTTACAGACTCAATCATGATTGTTTATGCGGTACATTGATTTCGTTGACCTGAAGTACAGACCAAAGGACACGGACCTTATCTGCGACTTCTACGTGGAGCCCGTTAGCCAACCCCTTGACGTAATCGCCGGTGGGGTCGCCGCTGAGAGCAGCGTCGGCACATGGACCGAGCTAACCACCGAGAAGCCGTATATCAAGGAAAAGGCGGCAACCGTCTTTGAGATCAGTGGCAACGACGTCAGAATCGCGTACCCCATCGAACTTTTCGAGCCTGGCAACATGCCAAACATTCTCAGCAGTGTAGCTGGGAACGTGTTTGGACTAGAAGACATTGCGAACCTCAGGCTAAACGATATCACCTTCCCAGAGGAGCTTGTCAAGAGCTTCAAGGGGCCAGAGTACGGCATCGATGGCGTAAGGAAACTGACCGGAGTCTATGATAGACCCCTAGTCGGAACCATAGTCAAACCCAAACTTGGGCTCATCGTTAAAGACCATGCCAAGGTGGCATACGATTCGTGGCTTGGTGGATGTGATGTTGTCAAGGACGACGAGAATCTTAGCAGCCAGAAATTTAACCCATTCGAGGAGCGAGTCATATCCACTCTTGAAAAACGTGACAGGGCAGAGTCAGAGACGGGGGAGAAGAAGGTCTACCTCATCAACGTAACCGCAGAGGTGGAGCTCATGAAGAAGAGAGCCCAGTTCGTCGAGGACATCGGCGGACGGTACATGATGATCGACATACTCACCACCGGATGGAGCAGCCTTCAAACCATGAGGGATGCAGGGTTCAAGCTTATCATACACGCCCACAGGGCAGGGCACGCCGCCTACACTCGCAGCCACAAACACGGCATCAACATGGTGGTTCTAGCAAGGGTCTCAAGACTCCTAGGTGTTGACCAGCTACACGTCGGGACTGCCGTAGGAAAGATGGCTGAGACACGTGAAGAGGTCATCGCCAACAAAGAGGCATGCGTTGAGCCATGGGGGGACATAAAACCAGTCCTGCCCGTCGCATCAGGTGGACTACACCCCGGAATGGTACCAAAACTTGTGGAGTTCTTCGGGAAAGACACAGTGATTCAAGCTGGAGGAGGCATACACGGGCACCCAGACGGCACCGTAAAAGGTGCAGTAGCGTTACGCCAAGCAGTGGACGCGGCAATGGAGGGAATCTCCCTCGAAGACTATGCAAGAAGCCATGAGGAGCTAGAAAAAGCCCTCACACAGTGGCCCGTTCTATAATTACTCAAGAATCCAAGGGTAATGCCTGTGGATTGCCTCCATCGTGCTATGGGGGCTGATTATTCCCTCCTCAGTGATCAAGCCGTGGACGTAGTCCCTTCTCGTCACGTCAAAAGCCGGGTTTCTAATCTTCAATCCTTTAGGTGGGTCTTCCCATATCTCCGCTGTGCTCCTCTCCTCAATTGCCTCGTAGTGGCCGTGGATTGTTACAGGGTCAAACTTCAGCAAGGTGCCCAACACGTAGAATGGTATCCTCGCCTCGTAAGCTGCCTGTGCTACTTGGCTGGTTCCGATCTTGTTGATGACATTTCCCTCGCTTGTTATCGCGTCACAGCCAACGAGAACAAAGTCTATTTCCTTCATGTAGTGTCTCGCGGCCGAGTCAACAATCATCGTGGTGTCTATGCCAGCCCCGACGAGTTCCTTTGCTGTGATCCTTCCCTGGTACTTGGGGCGTGTCTCGGTCTGGATGACGCTGAACTTCTTTCCCTGCTCGTGGGCTAGGAGGAGTGCACCTGTAACTGCGCTGCTGTGGCAGTGGGTCAAGATCACGTCGCCGTCCTTGATGCGTTTGGCTCCAATCTCGATAATCCTTTGCTTGGAGCCCGTGTACATGCCTAGTATCCTGTCCTCCACATGGGTGACTATCTCCTTGAAGCTCTCCCTGCTCATGGGGTCCTGTGTGGTTAACTCGGTTTCGATATACCTCAACCCGTTCCTCATCATGGGTTCGGTTGCCCTTGAATCTACGAGCATTCGTATTGCTTCTTTGAGCACGTCCCCCATCTCGTCCTTGGAGCCATCAAAGTCTCTTAGCTCTTGGCTGAGGGCTTTCACAGCGGATATCGCGATGTTTGTTGCTCCCTGTATCTCCAGTCTCTCAATTCTTCCGGCTACCTCTGGGACAGTGTTCAAAATCGATCAAATAGTGTTTATTTCCTGCGTTTTTAAAGTGTTACCTGTGGCTAATTTCTGCCCTATATTATAGGGGAGACATGAACGCCGAAAACAGTAACCTTTATAAGTGGTGTTGCGGAAGAATTTACCGTGATATGGGTAAAATACCCATAGGTAATTTTGGAGGAATAAAATGAACCGATTAGATATAGAAAATGGGGACAATTCGTCCAGCTGCCCTCACTGTGGCGGCAGCAAAATAGTGAACGACAGACAGAGCGGAGAACGCGTCTGTGCAAGCTGTGGCCTAGTGGTCACAGACACCGTGATGAACACGGGACCTGAATACAGAGTATTCAATATGCAGGAGAACGACAGGCGCCGAACTGGAACAGGGTACAGCTACAGCATCTACGACAAAGGCTTGTCAACAGTAATCAAGGGAGACAAGGACGCATCCGGTAAACGGCTGGACTATGAGACCCAGCGCAGGATGAAGAGACTCCAGCGACAGGACAACAGGTCTAAGGTAAACGAGACACATGCAAGAAACCTGAGCATCGCAATGGCGGAGCTAGACAGGCTAACGAGTGATCTTCACTTGCCAAAGAACGTCAAAGAGAACGCTGCGTTGATCTACAGAAAATCCTTGAAGAAGGACCTGATCAGGGGTAGGAGTATCGATGCCTTCGTGGCTGCAAGCGTATACGCGGCTTGTAGGATGCTGAAAGTACCAAGACCACTCAAGGAAGTCAGCAAGGCAAGCAAGCGACTGCATAGCGAGGTTGCGATGACCTACAGGCTACTCCATAAGGAGCTGAAACTGAGGCCACCGGTGGATGGACCATTCAAGTTCATCCCAAGCATCGCAGCGAAACTTGAGGTAAGTCAGCGGACAGAGCAGACAGCCCTTAGGATACTGAGGAAGGCAAACGAGAAGAAGGCCTTGACTGGTAAAGACCCAAGGGGTCTAGCAGCGGCAGCACTGTACATGGCATGCCAGGAGACTGGTGAGAAGCGTGTCCAGCGAATAATCGCAAAGTCCGCGGGCACAACCGAGGTAACCCTCAGGAACAGGTACCGTGGTCTCAAGGACGCACTCAGCAAGGTCAATGTGCACCCGAGTGAACTAGTTCCCCAGCTCGCCTAAGTTTTATTACCACAGTTTTTTAACCCGGACAACATCCTGAGATGGCATGTCCAAGTCTTTTGACAAACGGCGCTCACTGTTTATGCTAATGATGGTGCAACTCGTCACAAATTTCCGTGGCGGCATAGTTGCACCTATACTCAGCCTGTTTGTCAGGGGGCAGGGGTTATCCTTAGCCCAGATTGGAATCCTGGGGACCGCAGGAATGCTTGGCTGGTTCATATTCGAGCCGTTGATGGGGCTAATCGCGGACAGGTGGAACAAGCGGTGGATGCTTGCAGGTTCGCTGCTTCTCACCACCATTCTTTACGGGGTCTATCCGATGGCAAGTGGTTTTTGGTTCTTTGTGGTACTGGAGTTCCTGCGGAGCAGTGTTATGTCCGCCTACAGTATACCAGTGAAGGCTCTTGCCGCTGAGCTTCTGCCCTCCAAGGACAAAGGCAAAGCGTATGGCAGGTACATGACTATAATCGCGTTAGGTGGGATGATAAGCCCGCTCATCGGTGGTTACATATCGGAAAACTTTGGGAACACACTTCCCTTCTACTTTGCAGCAGGCATTGGGCTCATTGGAATATTTGCAGTCTTCTCGATAAAATATGATGAGACAGCTGAGATCACATCAACAACTCAATCAAATGGCTGGAGGGATCTTCTCACTGGATCAGTTTTGGCGATATTCTCAGTAAGGGGGCTGTACTTCTTCAACTCGGGCTTCATCCACAATTTTATGCCCATCTACCTCAACGAGTCAAGCGCATACAGTGCCTCCGAGTCGCAAATTGGAGCCCTTTACACAGTTGTTAGGCTCGCAGGGGCAGGTGCGAGATCCGTTCTAGGAGACCTGTGTGACAGGATAGGTAACAAGAAGCTCATCGTTTCATCCCTTTTCGGGATGGGGCTGAGCTACATCATATTACTGAACGGGGATGGAACCATTGTGATGTATCTCGTGGGGGCAATGTTAGGTGTGTCTCAGGCAGCAGCCGACACAAGTATGATGCTCCAGCTCATAGCCGTAATGCCAAACGAGAGGTCAGGGTTAACAATGGGGCTGTACTCTGAAGCTGAGAATATTGGAGGGCTGATTGCCACTCCAACTGTGGGTTACCTTTATCAGACGATTGGAGGGGGAACCGCGTTGATGTTTGTGGCAGTCGCACTCCTAGTTAACTCGGTTTACTCCTACTTTGTCATCAAAGAGGAAACCTAGGCCGTCCCCGCATTTCCTGTTTTTATACAAGGATTGATGAGTAAAACAGGTATGTCCGTTGAGAGTGTCCGTGAGTTCCTCGGGAATCGAAACATTGTCATAGTTATGGTCACCCAGACCCTGAGCATGTTCCTGGCCTGGCTCTGGTGGCCATACAAGAGCCTCTTCATCCTTGAACTGGGTGCCACCCCTGAGATGCTTGGTCTGCTGGTGATGATTGAGACCCTCGGGGGTATGTTCCTTCAGATACCCGGAGGCATGTTGGCTGACAGATATGGCAGAAAACGAGTTATTATCGCTGCAGCTTTACTCGGATTAGGCTCACCTCTGATTTATCTGTTTGCAGGTGACTGGATACAACTTGTACCAGCCCTGCTCCTTGCCTCAACCGCTTCACTGAGCAGGGGAGCCATGAACGCACTCATAGCCGAGAGCCTTCCAACTGACAAGCGAGGAGCTGGTTTCGCAGCGATAAGCTTCGTCCAGAAGATACCCAACGTGTTCACCGGGATCGTGGGTGGCAAGATCATGGATTATCTGGGCGTAATCCAAGGGGTAAGAGCAGTTCTTACCGGGACAATCGCGGTTTCAGCCCTGAGTGTAGTAATTTATTGGATCTACTTGGAGGAGACGCTCCAACCAGAGGCAAGAAAGGACACAAAAATGAAGCTCAACCTTGGAGCCATACGTGAGCTTGGTTCAATGCCCAAAAGTGCCTGGGTGCTAACAATTGTTGCAGGGATAAGCTCCTTCTCAGTCCGGATGGTCTTCAGTTTCACGGTTCCATATGTCATCAACGTGGTTGGGCTCACAAAGACAGAGTATGGTACCATTGGAAGCGCCGTGAGCCTGATGTCTTTGTTCTTAACGTTACCCGGTGGAGTCTTGAGTGACAGAATAGGGAGAAAGCAGGCAGTCATAATCAGCAGGATTATCGGAAGTCTGAGCACGATTGGTGTGCCATTGAGCTGGAACATGTACAGTCTCGGGGCTTTCAGGGTCGCAGGGAGCATAGGCTCAGGGCTAGGAGGGACTTTCATGCGTGTCCGTGGGGGACCCGTGTGGCAGGCACTTGTGGCTGACGTGACTCCCCCCGAGGGGCGAGCCCGTATAATGGGATTGATGGGCACCTTTGTGAGTATAATCAGCACACCAGCTAGCTACGTGGGAGGATACATGTACGATAACGTGTCACCGGAATCCATTTTCTATTCGAGTTTCCTGCTGAACACTCTGGGGTCTGTCCTCATTCTTGTGCTTCTAAAACCAGATGCACGAGAAGAAACTACTTAGACTCCTTCTGGGAGATGGACTGCAAACTGGCACACCGGGTTACCGTGCATCACGGTCTGTAGGACCTCGACTTTGACCTGTTTATCTAGAATATGCTCCCAGATGCTCTTGTAGAAACCCCCTCCGCAGAGGCAGTATGTCTCCTTAATGGGGTCCAGTTTGTCCTTCAACACGTCCCTGACCCTCGGACAGTGGCAGAAATGGAACTTTTTCATCTCAGGATCCTCTTCTGCCCAGTAGCCAGCCCAATCAAAGGGCATCTTCGTGGAGATTATCCTGTTTCCCTCCCTTCGACCAGCGACTCCCCAGCCCCACTCCTCAACCTTGTTTATCTCATCCTCAGACAAGCCGAGGTATTTCCTGATGGTGTCGATGAACTGGGATTGTAGCATGGAGTGTGCTTTGATAAAATCCCCTGTCTCCCTGTAGACCTTACTTATCTCCGCGAGGTTCGCTTTTGGGTACTGGCACGCCATGCAGGTGAAAATATCCTTAGCTGTGTCATTGTCTTTATCCTCTATTTTCTCAACGAGTGATCGAGTCCAGTCGATGATCTCATTGCTCTCCTTTTCTGGATGTCCGCCTTCCATCAACTGTGCTGCAGTCTCTGGGTCATAATATTCTGTCAGACAATGGTTGAGCTTTGATAGCCATTCTTCCTCGAACTCTAAGGTTGGTCCGCCTTTCTTCTCATTGTAGGCACCAGCTGGCATAGTCCATTGTTCACCTAAAATGGTTTAAACTGTATTAACAAGCAATACTGAGCTTCCAGTAGCGTTCTTGTGAATAAACACGCAGGTATAGAAAGGATGCCTGCCTGTATGCCCTGTTATTAAATACACTTCTGGATGCCTGTCCAGAACCATCAGTGATTTCATATAATCAAATTGTGATTAGAAGGGCATGAGTAGCGAAAATCTGGTCCTAAAGGATGCCATGTACGTCATAGCGGACGCAACAACCATCAAGAAGGATCACTCAATTTTAATCAACGGCGACAGAATCGAGGCAATCGCCCCATACAAGGAAATCAAGGCAAACTACACAGTGGATACTGAAAGAGACTGCAGCGGACAGGCAATTCTACCCGGCTTGGTGAACACCCACACCCATATCCACGAGACAATGATGAGAGGTCTAGGACATGACTTCCCATTCCACGAGTGGTGTGACCGCCTCGTATTCCCAACCGCCAAGGCAATGGAAGACGAGGGCGAGACCCTCTACAGGGCACTCACGATACTCACAGCAATGGAGGCGGCAAGCAGCGGCTCAACAGCAATCATCGAGCACAGCGTCAACTTCGCAAAACGCCACAGCCTAACCATGGCTCACTCCCTAAGGGAGTTTGGACTCAGGGGAGCCATCGCCAAGGGTGCAGAGGACTTTAGCACCATCGACCAGGGGCACGTTGGAAAGGACATGGCCCAGGAGCTACGGGAGACCAAGGTCTTCCTCGACGCATGGAAGAAGGAGAAGCCAGACGATTTGGTTCAGGCATGGGTTGGACCCTCAGGCGGTAAAAGGACAGTCGGCGGCTGCACAAACGAGGCGCTTGTCGAGCTCAAGAAGATGGCAGATGACTATGATACAAGATATCACCTCCACTGGGCGGGTACATACCCCGAGATCAAGATAGTCCAGAGGGACACAGGATACGTTGGAAGCGTCGCAATGGCATACAACCTCGGCATACTGGACGAGAGGACTAGCCTCGCACACTGCATATGGATGGCTGACGCAGAGATGGACATGGTCAAGGAGACAGGTGCAAGCATCTCCCACATGCCAAGCTGCAACCAGATCTGCGCCATCGGTGTCCTACCATTGGTTGAGCTACTGGAGAAAGGAGTGACAGTTGGAATCGGAACCGACGGTGCACCTCAGAACGACAGCCTCGACATGTACAGGGACATGAGGCAGGCAGTCCTGCTCCAGAGGATCACCAAGATGAAGGCAGACGCGGTGAGCCACCTGGACGCCTTCAGGATGGCAACAGTCCAAGGAGCCAAGATGCTTGGACACGATGACCTCGGATCAATTGAGTCCGGTAAACTCGCAGACCTAACCGCTGTGAAGGTGAAGGGAAACCACTTCTTGACGCCACTGTTCGAGCCACTTGAGACCCTAGTGTACGCTGGGTCAGGCGGCAGGGACACGGCTTGGACCATGGTGAACGGAGAGATGATCTACGATAATGGGGAGTTCCCCACAATCGATGCAGATGCCATCGTCACTGAGGTCGCGGAAGCGGCGAAAAGGATCAAGAAATACATTATTTTCTAATCCCCTAACCGTTAAAAACCGCTAACATTATATCAGATTTTAACAAAACTAACACTAACTAGGTGTATCTGTTGCTAAATGCCTTAAGAAACGTCCCACATTCTAATCCTTAACATGGCAGACAAGGATTTCGAAGAAGTCTACCCAACTAGGGACGAGTTAAAGCGGTTTGATGCAAGGGACACCGCTTTTGGTCAGGCCCTCAAAAAGACAGGGACGATGCTGCAGTTCTCATCACTGGAAAACACGGCTGAACGGATTCTCTCCGGTAGGGAAGGATTTGGACTAAAGGACTATGCGTTGAGCCGAGCTGCTGGTATGTACGAGACACCATTCGGTGAAAAACATACACAGGACCGTGGTTATTACAGCTGGCAGAGTCTGGGCAAGGCAAAAAAGTATCCCGGTGTGGGCAAGCTTGAAGCTACTCCCAAGGAGGGTGCCAACACGGTTCGAAAGGCGTGCATGTATTACGGTGCAGGTGACGTTGGTTTCGCGGAACTCGACCGGAAATGGGTGTACAGTCACACCCGTTACGGTAAGCCTATCGTGTTCGAGGACGTGGAGGAAGGGTACACCACCGATGAGAAGGCGGTCATCCCTGAGAGTCACAAGTGGGTCATCGCGATAACTGTTCCAATGGACCTGAAGATGTTCCAGTATGCCCCGGCGGCAACCGAATCCGCATCAGGGAAAGGGTACAGCCAGATGCATTTCCTCGGAGGTATGGTGGCTGAGTTCATCAGGGGATTAGGGTACCATGCTGTCCCCTGCGGTAACGACACCGCTTTGAGTGTGCCAATTGCAATTCAGGCAGGTTTGGGTCACCTCGGCAGGCATGGCAGACTCATTACCTGGAGCCACGGCTCGATGGTGAGAATTCTCAAGGTGTTCACGGACATGCCCTTGGAGCCAAGCAAGCTTGCCCCCGGTGGTATCATCGAGTTCTGTGAGAGCTGCAAGAAATGCGCCAAGATGTGCCCCAGCCAGTCCCTGTCAATGGGTCCGAGGAACTGGGAGCCGAGAAGCGACGCAAACAACCCCGGTTCATACAAGTGGTACAGCGACCCCGAGAAGTGCCTCGAATACTGGAACACAGTGGAGTCCGGGTGTGGTATCTGCTTCAGAGTTTGTGCTTTCAACAAGGAGCCGGGTCTACTGCATGATATGGTACAATGGTTTATACGAAATATCCCCATGTTGAACCCGGTCTGGGCTTGGGCCGACGACGTGATGGGGTACGGTAAACGGGTGTCACCGAGTAAGTTCTGGGAGTAATCCCATCTTTTTCTAGTTTGATGAGATAGTGTCAGGTTGTTTTACTGTCGTTATTATCGTTGCTGCTCCCAGAAGGGACATGGCTGTAAGTATGGCTCCAAGGGTTTGCCAGTTGGATATGAGGAGGATAGCTCCGAGCGCGCTTCCTATTGAGTAACCAAGGTTCGACGCGGCGTTATGAAGGCTCATCATGGATCCTTTTGCGTCGGTTTGCTGGAGGCTCAACGTGTTGTGTGCGTTGTACCTGAAGGCATCCAGAAGGTTGCCCGCGAGTATGGCTGCAGTGGCCATTGTTAGGGTAGGTGCGATGTTGTACACCACCGTGCAAACGCTGGTACTCACCAACCCAAGTATGGTCGTGAGTCTTGATCCCAATCGCGAGATTACGGAGCCAGTCAGGTAGCTTCCCAGGATGAACATGACCGCGGTTCCAGAGAAAATGTATCCCGCGTTAACCGCACTAACTTGGTAGACCTCTTTGATGAAACTTAGACACCAGAAGTAGACTCCCTGGATACCAGCAGAGGCTAGCAGGTTGCTCACGAGGCATCCAATTGCACTCCTGTTAGACGCGATCTCCCGTATCCCCGATGAGATATCCATTGATCCCCTGTTATCCGTTTCTGGAAGGGCAAAGTACGTGAAAATCAAACCAAGCGCCCCAAGGGACCCAGCGAAGCCTATATATGCCAATCTCCAGCCGCCAATCTCCGCAATTTGACCGACGATGGTTCCACCCAGCAGGAACCCAAAACCACCGCCCACTCCAAGAAGGCTCATGGCTCTCCCCTGTTCAGCCAAGGAGAAATACTCTGCTATCAAGGTCGTTGTCATGGGAACCACGATAGCCATGCCTGTTCCCGTTAGGATAGTCGAGAGTAGGAGCAAGGCAAAGTTGGGGGCAAGGCTACTGGCGACCGCCGAGGATGCTATTACTAAGAGTCCAATAGTGAGGAGTCGCTTGTAGTTGTATCGAGCTGAGATGAACGTCATCGCTATGCTCCCAATGAACGCGACGATGCTGGCGGCGGTCCTGATCTGCCCGCCAATCCCGATGGGGATGTTGAGGTCGTTGCTGATCTCAGTGAGTAAAACCGCAGCCACGATTGACGGCGGGTAGGTGCTTAACGTAGCTATAAGAAGTGATGGCAGGATGAGTTTACTGCGTTTGTTCTCCTGCACCATCTTGTTCAATGAATTGATGTTGGATGTGTTTACCTCTTACGGTCCCATTAACGGGTTGACTCAACGATTGTTGATTCCACGCCGTCCCTTGTTATCACAGCGGTAGCCTCAGGGATCAACAAGTTGAGCTGAGCCACAGAATCGTTCTGAGGTCCTCCGAAACCGATGCTTATGGAGCCCCTGTTCTTCTCGGCGTCAAGTGGATTTGTTTCTACCTTTGACATCCTATTGGCACCAATACCGATCTCGTTTGTCATCCTTGCGCCAGAGTCCCGGTTCAGCTCCGTCATGATCAGATCGAGTAACTCAGGGTCACTGCATTCGACATCCGTGATCGAACCATTTTCTGCGGTGAACTTTACTGGGCTGTCCTTCCTGAACACCCCTGAACCACCGTGTATGCACACAATGGTTCCCTGAAGGGTGCCTGCCTCGGGTGGGACGCAGCTAACCTGACCTGTTGGCAGGTTCATTGTCTCGGGTCTGAAGAAAGCACCTTTCAGCCCGACTGTGAAATCGGTACCGTTTGGTGCGGTGATGTGGATGCTCTCGGCGTCCTTTGTCTGGGCAACAAGATTGTCCATCCAGGTGTACATCTTACCGTAGCCCTCGTCATCAAGAGCCAGTCCGCCGCCAGTGAGTAGGTCAAGTGTTCCTCCGGGGCTGTGTCCAACAGTTTTCACAGTCAACCGTTCAATTGCCAGTAGTTCGCCCCTGAAACCGGTCTCATTGTCCTTGTACCTGATGAGGTTGACGCAGGTCTCTGGCTGGAACTCGATTATTTGATCCCGTATCTTGTCGGTGATCCCCGTTCTCGTCTTTGTTGGTGTAGGTAGTTTGAGTATCAGGGTCTCTAGATCCAGGTTGATTGCGGCGTCGATGAATGGTTCTGCAAAATCAAACCTGTCCTCCTCGTATACGATGAGTGCCCTCCATCCGGGCCCGATGTTAAGTGGGTTGCGGAATGCTGCCTCGGCGTACTTGACAGGGTCCATACGCAGTAAGGCATAGCGTGATGTTTAGAATTACTGGTAACAGTGGGCGGTAACTTTGCGCTTTTTTGTTGAAGTTACGTAAAAGTCTAGTGTGACTAGAGGAGCAAGTAGCTGGCTGTGGATGCCTCGTACATGACCATGCCCTGAGCGACCATTCTGGTTAGGGCGCTGGTTATCTGCCTCTTGGTCAGGTTGACGTGGAACTCCAGTTCTGTTATCCGTGCCTTTCCCTCTTCCAGTAGGAGTGCGAGGGTTACCTTGTCTATGTTGGTTATCTTTCGTAGATGCTCCACGTTAATCAGCGATACTCGCTTGGTCGCCGATATAAACGTTATCGCCACACAACGACATGTATTTCGTCGTTTGACGTAATAATTAATCACTTACTGTTTTTCATTCAAAGGGAAACCGCTAAAACAATCAGATGGTCAAATATTGGGTATGGATTACGACGAGAAACTCAGGGAATACATCAAAAAGAACGGTATTGAAGCGGAGGTAATCAGCTTCCAGCAGTCCACCCACAGCGTGGCCGAGGCAGCCGAAGCCGTGGGCGCGGACCCCGAGGATTTTGTCAAGAGCATATGCATGGTCGGGCCAGACGGGCTGATCGTTGCAATCGTCAAGGGTGAGCACAGAGCAAGCACAAAGCGGGTCTCAAAGGCATTGGGCATAGAACGCCCAAGGATTGCTGATCCAGACGAGATGCTGGAGTTGACAGGTTATCCTGTTGGCGGTACTCCGGCTTTCGCTTATGAAGCGACGTTCCTTATGGATCCCAAGGTACTTGATAAAGAGAAAGTGTACAGTGGAGGAGGAAGCAACAATGCGTTGACCTACATGTCCACCGAAGAGATGCTGAGAGTGAATAATGCTAAGGTTGCTAGACTCAGGTCATAACCATCAGTAAATATCCGAGATGGACAACCCTAAATCCTCAAACCGTTCCTTTTGTTGCATGGCAAATATCACATCTCCCGAGAAGTTCTTCGGTCACAAGCTTGGAGCCGACCGGACGATCGCCCGATGGGACAAGATTGTAGAGTACTTCAAACTCCTTCACAAGGAGTCAAACAGGATCAACGTCGTTGACATGGGCAACACCACAGAGGGAAACCCCTTCCTAGTCGTGTACATCAGCAGCGAGGAGAACCTCGAAAACATCGACAAGCTTCAGGAGGTCAACCAGTCAATCACAAGCCCAGGTGACCTAGACTTGGACGAGATGACAGGCCTCGTCGGAGAGGGCAAGGCAGTCATCGTGCAGACCATGAGCCTCCACGCCACCGAGATCGGTGGAACCCAGATGGCACCAGAGCTTGCATACGACCAGATTACCCGTGAGGACCAGGAAGCCGCTAGGATCAGGGACGAGGTCATCAGCATCATCGTGCCCAGCTTCAACCCCGACGGCCAGATCATGGTCACCGACTGGTATAACCAATGGGTGGGCACGGACTACGAGGGAGGGTCACCACCGGACCTGTACCACAAGTACTGTGGACACGACAACAACAGGGACGCCTTCATGACCAACACAGTGGAAAGCCAGTACCTAGCTGAGGTAATGTTCAAGACATGGCCACCACAGGCGTACCAGGACCACCACCACATGGGCTCCTACGGTGCAAGGCTATACGTCGCACCATACAGTGACCCCATCCACCCTCACGGCGACCCGCTTGTCTGGAGAGAACTCCAGTGGTACGGAAGCCACATGGCGTACAAGCTTGAGCAAGAAGGAAAATCAGGCATAGTCAACGCAGCAATATTCAGCGGCTGGGCCCACATGGGTTACCACTGGATCGGGATATACCACAACATCCCCTCCATGCTCACCGAATCAGCATCAGCTAGGTTAGCGACGCCACTGTATATCCACCCTGAGCAACTAAAGGCCCAGACAAAGGAGAGCAGCCTAGTCGGCACAAGGATGATGCCCCATTACAAGCCCTCAACAAACTTCCCCAACCCATGGCCAGGTGGCTGGTGGACACTCAGGGACATAGTTGAGCAGCAGAAGATCGCGGCATGGGCTCTACTTGACCACGTCGCTCGAAACAGGGAGACTGTTCTCTGGAACCAGTACCAGAAAGCCATCAGGCAGACTGAGAGGGGAGCTGAAGGTTCACCTCAGATAATCATCGTTCCAGCTGACCAGCATGACCCGAGGACCGCCGAGTTGATGATCGAGAAACTCTTGGTCCAGGGACTGCAAATATACAAGGCAAAGGAGCCTTTCACCGCTGACGGTTTCATCCACGGCGATGGAAGCTACCTAATCCCACTAGCACAGCCAAAGTCAGGGCTCATCAAGACCTTGCTCACACAGACAAGGTTCCCAGACGACAGCTTCACGAGGCAGGGAGACGGGACACCAAACAGGCCATACGATACTGCCACAGACACAATGGCAGAGTTCATGGGCGTAAACGTACACGCCGCTGACTACCTCAACGAGTTCCAGATAGAGCCAGTCAACACGTACAAGGCACCCGTCGGAATCGTAGACGAGGACAGCAAGGTCGGATACCTGCTTGACACGAGGGAGAACGCTGCATTCAAGGCAGTAAACCAGCTACTGAAGGCTGGAGTACCAGTCAAGAGAATCCTTGAACCCGTAATCGCCGGAGAGCACGAGCTACCCGCTGGGTGCTTCATCGTTGAACCCGGTCACGAGGAAAAGTTGAACGAGATCGCAGCCAGTGTTGGGGTTGACTTCCACGCACTAGCCGAGCTAGAAGCGGAGATGAAGGAAATCAAGAGCCTCAAGGTCGGAATGTACCAGAGGTACTGGGGAGGAAACATGGACATGGGCTGGACACGGCTCGTCCTTGAACAGTTCGACTTCGATTACACCCTACTACAGGACAAGGACATCCAGGAGGGCGACCTATCAGGGTACGATGTCATCATCCTAGCCCACGACTCCAAGGAGATGCTCACAGGCGGGGACGAGATGAAGAAATGGTGGAAGGAGACACGTCCAGGATGGCCACTCACCAACTACCCACCAGAGTACGAGACTGGACTAGGCGAGGAGGGAAAGAAGAAGCTAGCCGAGTGGACAAAGGCAGGAGGTACACTGTTCACCATCGGTGGGGCCACCGAGTACGCAATCGATGCGCTTGAGCTGCCCATCACCAACGTCGTGAAGGGAGTTAGCTCCAAGGAGTTCCACTGCCCAGGCAGTACGCTCCACATGGAAGTCGAGAACACCCACCCGGTAGCATACGGTATGCCCGAGGAGGCGCTAGGTCTCTTCTGGAGCAGTCCAGCGTTCAAGGTGAACCCGGGTCCAAACAACCACCTCTACGATGTCATCGCAGTCTACCCTGACCGCGAGATACTGGAATCAGGCTGGTTGGTTGGCGAGGAGAAGATCGCAAACAAGATTGCGGCTATCAACGCCCAGGTGGGTGAGGGTAACGCCGTGCTCATGGGTCCAAGGGTCCAGCACAGGTGCCAGACACACGGGACCTTCAAGCTGCTCTTCAACAGCTTGTTGGGCTAAACCCACTACTTCTTTCTACTTTTATACGACTCTCACAAAGTTATCTCATCAGGTGTCCACTTGTCGAGCCTATTTGATGATATCAGAGAGAGAGCCACTCCATACATCATAAACACCCTCTTCGACGCGGTGTTCACTGTCCTAGGAATCGTGATAGGCAGTGCGTTCAGTGCCAGACTTGACCTGAGGTCCATAATTGGTACCATAATCACAGCCAGTCTGTCCCTAGGGGTATCCTCCGGTTTCAGCGTCTACGAGGCGGAGATGCTGCAGGAGGAGAAACGAATTGACGAGATAGAAGAGGCGTTACTGGAGGACCTTGATGACACAGTTATATCCGAAAAGTCTAGGCGGGTCACCTTGTTATCCTCGACACTGGTGTTCATAACCCCGTTACTGGCAGGAGTCGCTACCCTGATTCCATTTATCCTTGTCTACGTGGGTATCATAAGCGTCCAGATGGGGGTTAGGATAGCAATAGGCGTGGACCTGTCCCTAATCTTCATATCTGGATACGTTTTCGCCGTTGATAACAGGTTGATGAAAGGGCTCAGGATGATGGTTCTAGGCATAGGTATTTTCCTCATTGGTTACCTGCTGAATGCCATCATGTAATTAGCGCTACAAACCTTTATACCGTAACACATGGGTGTATTGTACTAACTGGGTGTACTATTTTGTCGGATAACAGGTCATATTTACAGACCCTGAAAATTGTTTTCAGTAACAAGAACATAACCACCATCGCAATCACAACAAGCATGATCACACTCTGTGACATGTGCTGGCGTCCATTCTGGCCACTATATCTGAAGAACGCCCTTGGCGCCAGCGTCTGGGCCATATCCGTTCTCTCAATGTTATCCCAGTCTGAGCGCCTCATCTTCCAGTTACCAGGAGGTTTGCTGGCAGACCGGTTTGGCAGACGTAAAATTATAGTCTACGGGACTGCGCTCCGGATATTTACGCCGATGCTGTATCTCTGGGCAACAGACTGGATCACCGTGATACCCGCCCTGCTGCTAAACGGCGTGACAAGCATCTACATGCCAGCCTTCAACGCGATAATAGCTGACAGCCTGCCCGAAGACGAAAGAGGAGCAGGATACGGGGCATATAGAATGATTACATCTATGCCACGAATATTCAGCCCAGTAATAGGCGGATACCTGCTTGACCGCATGGGTCTTGAAGAGGGATTCAGACTCTTCATGTACTTCAGCATAGTCGTTAACGCGATAGTCACATACGCTCGTCACAAGATAATCACCGAGACCCTGTTCGATGAGGAGGAGATGAAGAAAAAGGCAAAGAAACGGGCTCCGCTCAAAGAAATGGTCGTGGATACAATGACCCTCGGCAGAAACGTCTGGGTCATGGTACTAGTAGCCGTCATCAGCGCCTTCGGGGCAAGAATGGTGTTCGACCTAGTAGCCATCTACGCGCAGGACATAATCGGACTATCATACACCCAGCTTGGCATGGTCTCCACAATCGGGGGCGTAATAACCTCTGCACTTGCACTTCCAGGTGGAATGCTCTCAGACCGAGTTGGAAGGAAGCCCATAATCAGCATCTCAAGGTTCCTGACTCCCATCTCAATGTTCGGGATAACCCTCGCAGGGAACTTCAACCAGTACATCATCGCCCAGGCAACCAACTCCCTCTCAGAAGCACTAGGCGGAGGAGGAAGAATGGGGAACGCAGGAGGACCCGCATGGCAGGCTCTCGTAGCTGACCTTGTGCCAAAGGAGAAACGGGCAACCGTAATGGGGACAATTGGTACCATAACCGGTGTCGTGGCTGCCCCGGCGTCTCTAGCCGGCAGCTGGCTCTGGAATAACCTTGGACCCGTATGGCCGTTCAGAGCAAGCGCTGTCACTGGGCTAGTCGCTGTTGGGCTCTTCATGATAGGCGTAAAGGAGCCAAAAAGGGACAAGGACGAGCAGATGACTGCTCAAACCTAGTTTCTTTACTCCGAGAAACGTTATCAACCCCTTTTGACATTATTACTTGATCAAATATGGCAGAAGAACCGATTTACGAGGCAGAAGTCGTTAGCACCCTGAAGAACTGCAGTGCGGGTCACAAGGTTGGCGACAAGTTCGAGGTTAACACCCACAAGACGGGTGGTATCTGCGGGTACTGTTACCACTCGATGTTCCCTACTTTAATGAACATGTGCTACGGTGGGCAGATCCCATGGTACAACAACGATGAGTGGAAGTACGAGTGTCCTGACAGGTACAACTTGGTAATTTTCAAGGTCACAAAGAAAAAGTGACCTTCCCTTTAATGTCAAGTCATTATTGATGGTACAAACCGGTGTAGCGTTGTAACAATGTTTATTAGGTTTACTTGCATCCCCTGTTTGAAATTCTGGTTAAGTGTAGAGGGGGATACCCATCAACCGACCAGAGGTGAACAACTATGACTGCTGTAACCGACCAAGAAAAGAAAGGAATGTTCTGGTTCATCCAGGGCAACGTCAAGATACTCATAATATGCAGACTCCTCTGGAGCCTCAGCACAAGCATCGTCTACCCATACTTCAGCTACTATATCCTAGCTCTTGGAGGGGCAAAACAGGATGTAGGATTCATCAGCAGCATTGGAATCCTTGCGGGGATGGTCCTTTATCCCGTAGGTGGCTACCTTGCGGATAGGGCTGGGCGTGTCAAACTTATCGGATATAGTACTGTCCTATACGGACTAGCTCATATCCCGTTCTTTATGGCAAGGACTTGGCAGACTCTAGCGATTGGGCAGTTCCTTTCACAGTTCCTACTGTTCTACATGCCAGCAATGAACGCTCTAAGCAGTGATAGTCTGCCCCCAGGTGTAAGGGGAAGAGGGTTCGCCGTAATGATGGCAGTCCCACAGGCGATCAGGATCATAGCACCAGTCATTGGAGGCCAACTAATTGGCTACTATCAGACCTCATCCGGACTTAGTCCAGATGATGCATTAATCAAAGCAGTACAACTCGCGTGGTTCGTCGCGTTCTTGACCAGTATGGTGGTCGCATATCTACGTCTCAATTACTTGGAGGAGACCATCGAGGAGGAAGAATCTGAGTCATATGGATGGGGTGATGCTTTCACTGTCCTAAAAGAGAGTTACAAGAGCATCGTAGAGTCCTATAACTGGATGGATAGCTCCCTCAAGGTGATCATGCTTATCGAGATGGTGGCAGCCTTCTTCGTAGCAATGAGCGCACCCTTCTGGTCCGTATTCGCCAAGGAAGTCATCCACCTATCCATTGTTGAATGGGGTAACGTGAACCTGTGGAGCGGTATTGTTGCCTTAATGTTCGCACTTCCACTTGGTGGGGCAGTTGACAGGTTTGGGGCAAAGAAATCAGTGATGGCAGGTATGCTGGTCGCACCAGTGATAATATTCCTGTTCCAGTACGCCAACAGCTTCTGGGCCGTCGTTGGACTCATCACAGTTGTCTCGTTGTGCAACAAGATTATGATACCTGCCTTCAGCACGCTAATCGCAAACATGATCCCAAGGGAAAGAAGGGGTAGACTTTACAGCCTTCTAGGTGAGCGTGGAGTAATGATCAGCTGGGGTAACTTCTGGGGCGGAGGATTCTTCATATTCCCACCCGCGGCGCTTGGAGCATGGGTCGGTGGACAGCTTTACACTTATAGCCCAGCACTCATGTGGCAGGTAACATCCGTTGCCATATTCGTGTGTGCTCTAATGATCCAGTTCTTAGTCAAGGAGCCAGAAAAGGCCCAAATCTAAGTCTGACTCATTTTTTCATCAAATTTTCTTGTTTTCCTCAATCTCACTTTACCATCACATTATGAATATAATTTCCGGGGCTTGATATTTTCATGGAAACTTGATTAACCAAGCGACGAAAGCCGACTTTGTTAAAATAAATTAAAAAGGGTTTTAGATAGAAGCTGGGATGACTGCCCCTGCTGGAGGGGCGGGCTTCCTTGCTAGGTACATGAACACGATGGCGAATGCCTGTAGGCTTGTTACAATCCAGAATGCCTGGATGTAGCTGCCTGTTGTATCGTAGATCCATGCCGCGAATGTTGGGTAAGCCACGTTTGTGATGGCTGTGAACATCGTGGTGTAACCTGTGATGGTCGCGTACGCCTTCCTGCCGAAGTAGTTCGCCCTGAGGCTCGTCTGTGCTGGGATGGTGATACCGTATCCAACTCCGTAAACCAAGGCGAAAGCCAAGATTGTGGGAATAGTCCTAGCGTAGATGAAGATCATCAGACCGATCGTCCTCAATGTGTACCCGATTAGGATGTACTGCCTCTCAGTTAGCCTGTTTCCTACTGTAGCTGTTAGGAACCTGCCGCCTAGGCTGATGGTTGCCATCAAGCCGAGGATTCCTGCTGCCTGCATGGCGTCGATGCCTAGGTCAGTGTGGAATGGCATCTGGTGCATTGTGATCATCGCAAGTGTTCCGCCGTTAAGCATGAACGCGATGAGCATCATCCAGAAGCTCTTTGTCTTCAATGCCTCCTTTGGAGTGAAGTCGTAGCCGAAGTCCAGTGTGGTTTCTTCGCCATCTTCAAGCTTCTTCAGGTGTGCGCCGTCAGGTAGCATTCCATAATACTCTGGTGGGTGGTCCTTCATGAAGAACCATGCCAGTGGAATACATAGTGCCGCCGTTGACACGATAACGAAGATCAGTGCGTTCCTCCATCCATAGTTGATAATCATGTAAGTCATGATTGGAACAATGACTGGTGCTCCTAGACCGCCACCGATGGTTACGATGCCGATAGCCCTTGACCTATCATGGTGGAACCATTTGGCTACAGCGCTGTTGACTGTGTCGTATAGTCCAAGGTTGAAACCTAGGCTTACGATGAATCCCCAGACGATGACGAACTGCCAGATGGTCTTCACGTATAGTACTGCGACAAGCCCGAGACACGCGATAATCGTTGATATTATGGTTATCTTACGTTCTCCGTACTTGTCAATGAGCCAACCGCCGATTGGTCCCTCAAGACCGCCTTCGACGCTTCGCATACTGAAAGCGAGGCTTAGCTGGGTCCTTGTCCACCCGTACTCTGCGATGAGAGGCTTGAACAGCGCGCCCATCCCGTAGTACCAGCTTCCATAACCCCAGCAAGCAATAATAGCTCCTGCGAAAACTGTCTTCCAACCGAAGAACAAGTTATCCCATTTTTCTTTAAGACTCATATTTTGGGTCATGATAGCCCCTAGTCGGGCTAATCAGATATAAAACTAAGCTTTGTAATTATAGTAAACTTGTAGTTCTTATTGGTATCCTGAAGTAAATGTGGACGGCGTCTAGTACTGACGGGCATTTTCTTATTCTACCAGCCCCAATTTCCTGATATGAAGCCAAAAGTCCTGATCAGTACAGGCGTAAAGAACATTCCAGAGGATGTGTCTGATACGCTGAAAGAGTACGCGGATGTCGAGTACGTTTCCCGCCCATACCTTGACAAGCTGGGTGATGACGTTGTCGCCGTTTTAGTGGGCACCGAACCGGTGAACGCTGAGTACCTTGACAAGGCACCCAACATCAAACTCGTAGCCCGTTTTGGGGTTGGATACGACTCAGTTGAGGTAGACGAATGCACAAAGCGTGGAGTGATGGCAACTCACACACCAGAGGTACTTAGTAGCGGTGTCGCTGACCACACATGGGCTTTGATTCTTGGCTACAATAGACATATCACATTCGCTGACACTTATGCAAAGACCCGTTGGGAGAAACGTGACGGTTCTGTTCCCTTTGGCTGGGACACCGAGGGCAAAACACTTGGAATACTCGGGCTTGGCAGGATCGGGTTAGAGGTCTTGAAGCGTGCACAGGGCTTCCCCGTGAACGTCGTCTACCATGACGTGGTCCGGAAGGAACACCTTGAGGAAAAATACGGTGTCAAGTACGTAGAGTTTGATGAACTCCTCAAATCGAGTGATGTCCTGACAATACACGTTGACCTCAACAAGGCATCAAGGAAACTCATCAACGCAGACGCGTTGTCCAAGATGAAGGCTTCCGCACTGATAGTTAACACCAGCAGGGGTCCAGTGATTGACGAGTCCGCATTAGTCGAAGCCTTGGAAAATGGTACCATAGGTGGCGCCGCCCTAGATGTCTTCGAGACAGAGCCAACTCCATTATCGAACAAGCTGTTGTCGATGCCAAACGTGTTGGTGACCCCTCATATCGCTTCAGCGTCATGGGGGACACGGAGAAAGATGGCTGTCCGATCCGTGGGGAACGTGCTGTCTTACCTCAAGGGGGAGAGGCCCCCTCATATCGTGCCCGAACAGAGGGGCACCGATTTCCCACTCCGCCAGTAGTTTACTATATAAACTGCTTAACTCTCATGCTGTTAAGCAGCCTTTATACACGTTATTCCATGCTTATCGAGACCCATATGGAGCAAATTATAGTCTGCGAAGAATGCAGCAACCAAATGGAGTATTACCAGTCCCATAAAGAGCGTCTGGACGACGGTCAGATGCATAACCTCGACGAGTACCTGTGCCGCCCATGCAGGACATTTGTAACATTCACAACAGGCAAGACAACACAGTAGGCTCCATATTTATCAACCATTGAGCCCCGTTTAATCTATGGCAGGAAACTCAAACCTACTGGTGATGGGTGCCTGCTACATGTACATAATTCTAGTCATAATCACATCCGGGGTCATCAAGAGGGCAAACATCCTTGACCCCAAGACAAGCCGCAAGTTCCTCCACGCAATGATCGGGAACCTGCCACTCATCATGCCATACTTCACCCAAGCCATCTACCCTGTTCTAGTGGCGAGCCCATTCATCATTGTGACGTTCCTGGCTACACCGTACTCCCCGTTCCCGAACCTACTGAACAGGCTAGGTAGCCTAGGCGAGCTAACCGAGGAGGGGCACAGCACGGGACTGGTGCTATACGCTATAAGCTACACTTTGCTCGCGTACCTCTACGGGATGAGTCCATACATCGTCGCAGCCGGGATATTCCCCATGGCGTACGGGGACAGCTCAGCCGCATTAATCGGTGCAAGGTATGGTAAGACAAAGTTCCGTTTATTCGAGGAGAAATCAGTCCAAGGCTCAATTGGTATGTTCCTCGGCAGCTTACTGAGTCTGATATTTGGGATGATGTACTTTTCAGGGATCTACGGGTTCAGCTTCACGGGGCAGCTCGTGCCAATCCTAGCGGTTTCTCTGGTAACCACTGTTCTTGAGGCTGTCAGCCCAAGGGGCTTGGACAATATATTGGTGCCAATACTTGGGGCATACACATTCATCTCAATGGGAGGCGGAATCTGATGTTCATCGTTATCGACGGATTGGACGGCTCAGGGAAGAGCACCCAGGCAGAGTTACTATGCGGGCACTTTGATTCCCTCGGTAAGAGCTACGTAATGAGGGCCCACCCCAGCGACGACAATTACCTTGGGAGAAAGGGCAGGGATTACCTGCTCATGGAGGGATCATACGCCAGAATCATGGCGAGTGCCCTCTATATGCTGGACGTAATCAGGTCCGTGGTATTGCACAGGTGGTCAGGCAAGGACTATGTTGTCTTCGTTCGTTACCTCATGGGCACGGCGTATCTGCCAAGCCCACTGCACAGGACTGCCTACTTCTTCTTCAAGCTGCTAATGCCCCTGGGTGACCACATGTTCTTCATCGACGTCACACCGGAGGAGGCGCACAAGAGAATCCAGGAGAACCGAACCGAGATCGAGATGTTCGAGTCCCTTGAGCGGCTGCAGAAGGTCAGGGGACGTGTTCTGGAGTTAGCCCAGCGCAAGGAGTGGACCATAATATATGGAGACCAATCACTAGACGATATCCAAGCTGAACTCAGGCGTCGGGTTGGGGTTTAAGCTTAAGCAAGGCAACCCCTATGATTACAAGCAAGACGGCTTGGACGTACAGTGGCGCCGTGAACCCATATTTATCGTAAAGTAAACCGGCGAGCCAAGGAGCCGGAATGGACCCGAGCCTGCCGTAGGCGTCTATCTTACCCATGACTGTGCTTCTCTTTTCAGGGGACACCGAGTTAGCCACATAACTTGTGTACGCCGGCATCCAGAACCCAATATCTATGGCGCTCAAAGCGTTGAATATGATGAAGAACTCGATGCGTTTGAACATGATGAAACCCATTACTGTGATGAACGCCATCACTATGCTCATCATCATACCTTTTTTCTGACCTATCCTGTCCACGAGTTTGCCTAATGGTATGGCGTCTACTGCCCACATGAGATTGAAGCTGGTGCTCATCAAGCCAAGCTGGAAGGTAGTGAACCCGTACGTGTCCGTTAACGTGCCATAGAACAGGCTGTACCCAACAGCGTAGCTAAAACCCTGTAGGAAAAGGGAGATGTACAGTGTTAGGTAGTTTTTCTCAGGGATCAGCATGTCGCTAATCTGTTGTGTCAAGGGTACTCGCTCTGATTCGTTCTTCTCAGGTGTATGGGTCTCCTCGATGTACCTCCATAACAGGAAGCTTCCGATCAGGTCACCCGCCACAGTAACGTAGAATATGGGCATGTAGCCAACTTTGAGCGCGATGTACCCTCCTGCACCTGCAACCAGTGTGCTCATTCCCTGGCTGATGGTGATAAGTGTACTCAGTGCGGTTGCTGTATTACCTGACCCAACTGACTCTGAGATGAGGGCGCTCCTCGCTGGGTTGCCCATCATGAACATTGCCGTGAATCCCATGAAGAAGCCGAACGCGAGTAACGCGTAGAAGTGACCCGAGGCGATGAGGATCAGGATCGCCAATGCTCTGCACACGGCGCTCCACACAACGGCAGGTTTCCTGCCTATCCTATCACTTAGCTGACCCCATACAATCAGCCCTAACGCTGTGCTGATGTTAATCATTGTCTGGATCAGACCCAGCTGTCCCACGGTGATGCCCGTGCTCAGCATATAGGGCTGCCAAATCACGTAGAACATGCCCAATCCGATCTGACTCACGAATGTCTGCATCGCGAGTATACGGATGTTACCCTCTAGGGCAAGGTGTTTGCTAAGTGATTTCATGGCTACCAGAACCTAACTGGTTGAGGTTCAACTGAGATAAAAAGAGTGTCCTAGCTAGGAAGAACTTCTTCCATCATAGCTATGTTGGAGTACACATCGTTCATGTCATACATGCCGATGTTCCACGCGTCAACAAAGTCGTGGAACTGGTACGCCCACCTTATCGCGTCCTCTGCGCTGTCCCTGAGCCTACCCGCGTGGAGAATCTTGATCACGTAGACGCCTCTTCCATCCTCTTTCAGTACCTTGATTGCCTCAAGGTGCTCGGCTAGAGTCCCGTCCTCAATAACTGCCCCTGCCATGTTCAAAGTGGTGCATACGATGTCAATCTCTGGGACATCAAGAACCTGTTTGAGTACCTTCGTGTTGTGTGTAGAAAGAGCGGTGGCTCGCACTCTTCCAGATTCCTTTGCCTCTGTCCAAGCCTTCAAAGCGCCCATCCTCTCGTCCAGGCTGCCTGATCGGAATGGGTTTCCCGACGAATCTTTTCTGTCGATGCCCGTAAGCATCACGTTGTGAAGGAACATTATGTCCACGTAATCCGTGTCCAGTGACTTGTTGGAGTAGTCCAGTGCCTTCCAGCCGTCCTCCTCGCTCAACGCGTTGGATTTGTCCGCTACGTACACGTCGCTTCTCTTCACCCTTGTCAATGCCTCCCTGATGTGGGGGTGTGTTCCGTAGTCATCGCTAGTGTCCCAGACGTTGACGCCGATTTCAAGCGCCTCTTTCAGTATCTCCGCTGCCTGTTCTGGAGTCTTGTCGCCCTGTTTCTTATCCCCATCTGGTCCCTTCTTGAAGTTGAACGGCTCAGAGCCGTAGATTAACCTAGAAACTTTGAGTTTGGATTGCCCAAGCTGAACATATCGCATGAGTAGATATCTGGACGAGATGTGATAAGTTTATTCAGAATCCTCAAGTGCGGTTTCCCATGCTTCCTCAAGTTTCCTTACCTGGGGGACGAAGATTAAAACCGCGCTTCCAGCCATGAACGCGAACCCTGAGATTACGAACCAGAATCTCAGCCCAGTCACCTCTACCACCGGACCAGCGATGGCTAATCCAAGGGGTGAAACGGCTACGCTTGTGCTCATAATCAAGGTGAAAACCCTTCCCTGCATCTCATGGGGGATCATTGCCTGTAGTAGAGAGAAGAAACTGCTGTTTGCTATGGAGTTAGTGAACCCGAAAACGAATATCGAGGCTACTCCCATCCAGAGCATGTTTGGCGGAGTCTGACTGAACAACAATAACCCGATACTGGCCAAAAAGAGTCCAGCGAACGATGTATTTACCTTACTCTTGAAGCCGCCCCACACTCCAAGCAATAGTCCACCGAGTATCATTCCTAACCCATTGGCTGACTGGATCCATGCAAGCTCGATGGCACCCCCCTGTAATACCTCTGTGATTAAGAGAGGAAGCATGGTGAACGTTGGCGTCGTGAACAGGTTGATGAAAAGGCTCATGATCATGATTATCAGCAAGCCCTGCTGGCTTAGGACCCATGTGAACCCCTCCTTCATGTCTGCGAGAACTCCTGACGCGGGTCCACCCTTATGCTCAGGCTGAGGTATCGATATGAATAGAAGAGGACCTACTGCTAGAATCGCTGTTGCAATGTCGATGGCTAGAACCCACTCAATCGAGATAAACTCCAGTAAAAGTGCACCTGCTGGTGGAGCCGAGACCGCTACCAGTCCGCTGAGGCTCTGGTTAAGCCCAGCGACTCTTGATAGGTGCTTCTTGGGTACCATCATGCTAGTTGATGCCTGCATTGCCGGCCACTGGAATGCACCTCCAGCTGCCCTGAACATCATTACAGCGTAGATATGCCAGACCTCTATCCTTCCTGTAGTGAATATGAACGCGAGGACAAGAACCGATAAAGCAACGAGGGTGTCAGCCACCATCATCACGGTTTTCCGGTTCCACCTGTCCACTAGTGCTCCTGCAAATGGTCCTATGAACACCTGTGGTAGTAACGCGGCGATGCTTGCTGTGGCTAATACCGTTGGAGACTTTGTCTGCTCTGTCAGATACCAGACGAGTGCGAACTGCACGAGCCTACTTCCGAACAGGCTGAACGCCTGACCCGAGAACAGAACAAGGAAAGGAGCCATTGCTTTTGATAAGAAACCTGGACCATCGTCATCCATGGGATTCAACACTACCTGAAAGCGATTGGCTAACAAATAGTTATTGATGGAAACCGAGCTATCTCTCATTTTTGAGACGTAAACCACTTACATTCAAGGTCATACTCTACCCCATGAACATCGAGGACATCAGAACGCTCCTTCACATGAAGGACGAGGTCATCAGCCTTAACGCCGGCTCATGGGGGCCACTCTGCCAAGCGGCCAGAGTCGCGATACTGGAGGGTTACACCGCCGAGGCGTCCAGTAGGGGTGACGATCCAGAAGGAATGCGTGCAAAAGGCTCAGGGCTCGCAAGATACAGTGAGGTAGTCAGTGAAGCAAAGGACATCTTATCCCGGTTCCTAGGATGTTCGCCCGAGGAAGTGGCACTTTGTGACTCAACGACCACTGGCATGAACATCTTCATGTGGGGATACGACTGGAAGCCCGGTGACGAGATTATTGCGGGGAGCCTCGAAAACCCCGCAGCCAAGGTGCCTTTGATGATCTTAGCCAAGCGGTTAGGAGTGAAGCTCACCTATATCAGCCAGAACGGGGACACACTCAAGGATCTTGAGGAAGCCATCAGCGACAAGACCCGGATGGTTCTCCTCAGCGACGTGAATTTCGCCAACGGATCAAGGGTGGATCTCGCAGAGGCGAGTAAGATAACCCATGAACATGAAGCTTTGCTACTCGCGGACGGTATCCAGGCAGTTGGAACCAGTTATGTTGATGTCAAAAAGCTTGGTGTTGACGGGTACGCCATGGCGAGGCACAAGTTCATGTGTGGACCTGACGGAGCTGGGGCGTTATATGTCTCAAAGAATGTGTTGGAGCAGATTCAGCCGACCTATTCAGGGGTCTTTTCCGATGCCCATCATGGCTCAGGGGAGTTAACCTACCCGGATTCTGCCCAACGATATGAGGTGAGTACCAGACCTTTGCCTGTTATTCAAGGTGGGACCGCCGCAACAGAGTGGATTATGGACGAGATTGGTGTGCCTTTCATCGTTGAGCGTACAACTGGTCTCTACAAGACTCTCTGGGAAGGGTTGAACGATATCAGCAAGGTCGAGCTTGTCTCGGGCAAGGACCAGAGCAGCCTCCTAAGCTTCAGGGTGGATGGCTACGTGTCTAAGGAGGTAGTGGACGAGTTCCGTAGGAATTTCATATTCACCAGGACCGTTGGCGCTCTCGATCCTCCAACCGCAAGGCTAGCCATAGGGTTCTGGAACCGAGAATCAGACATCGAAAAGATGGTTGAGGTCGTAAAAAGCCTCTAGCTGTCACCGTATGGGCTGGTGTACTCGCAGAACTCCACGGTGTAACCACCTGGGTCAGTGACCGCGAATGCCTTAATCTTGAGAGTCTTTCCCTCGACCAACTCATCTTTGTTTGGTTTGAAACCTTTTTCCTTCATATAGTCCCACCAACTCTGGGCGTCGTCCACTATCAACTGGAGTCTCGTTGATTTTTCCTCCATTATCTTGTGGCTCCCCATGCTGATGTCCACGAGTCCAACGTGACAGTCAGTCGCGTATTTTAGTATCTTGACCCAGTCCCTGTCCAGTTTTAACTCGAAACCCAGTGTTTCCTCGTAAAACTTTGCCGCTTCTCCGATCCCGTCATAGTAGAGGAACATTAGCCCACCGTTTATCCCAAGGTTCATGGGTATACGTTCCCGTCTCTACTTTTCTCGTTGTCGATGGCGTTATCAATCCCGTGTTCAATGTATCCCCATGAACATCGAGAAGATACGGGAAAATTTCCCTCACATCGATGATATGATCTACCTCGGGGCAGCAGGTAGTGCCCCTTTCAACCTCATCAACTACAACGCAGTGATGGAATGCTGGAACCGGAGAAGGTATGGCAGCACCCTGGGGGGCACAGACCACGCATGGTTCAGCGAGAAAGACCCACTTGCTCGCAAGGAGGGGGCAAAACTCATGGGAGCCTCACCAGACGAACTATGCATTGTCAGCAGGGTCGTACAGGGGCTGAACCTTGTCAAGGACATCCTCGGTTACAATGAGCCATGGAAAAAAGGGGACAACGTGGTCATGACCGACCAAGGGTACCCCAGCACTGGACATACTTTGCTCGCCTTGAAGCGACATGGCGTTGAGTTAAGGGTCATAGAGAACAAGAACGGTAGGATAATGCGCGAGGACATGGAGAAAGCCGTTGACGAGAACACACGGATGGTGTTAATCAACCGCACAAGTGTGGGCAGTGGCTTCACCTATGACGTGAAACAGGTCTGTGAGATAGCTCACGCGAAAGGTGCGTATGTGCTCGACGACGCTGTCCAGACAATTGGGTCCAAGGTAGTGGATGTCCACGACGATGACGTTGACTTCCTCGTCACAGGCAGCTACAAATGGCAGTGCGGTCCACCCGAGGCAGGGTTCCTCTATGTCAAACAGAAGCTCTGTGAGGAGCTGCTTCCAAGCTTCTGGAGCTATATCAACGTGGACAAGGGACCCGGAATAACAGGGTTCGACAAGTTCCCATTCGGTGCAGAGGACCATGACAGTGTCAAGAGCTACGATTACCCGTTCCCACAGACAGCACAAAGGTTTGAACCGGGTACAACTGCAACCGACGAGATATGGGCTTGGCACGCAGTACTCAAGTGGCTGAACAGCCTGGGCAAGGAGAACATCGAGAGACGCAACATGAAGCTCGGGCACTACATATCGGAACAACTAGAAGGGATCGGTTGCACGGTAAAGACTCCATGGGACCCAGAGCCGGATGCTTTGAACACCCACAGGCACGCGTTGACAATGTACACAACGGGTAGTGATGCTCAGGACAGGAAAACATGTGCCCAGATGCGTGGTAGACCCATAAAACAGGTGAAAGGCCCGACCATGAAGTATCAGGCTGGGTTTGGTGGCGTGAGGATTAGCCCCCACATCTACAACACTGAGGAGGAGATCGACCTCTTCGTGGCGTACTTGAAGAAACTACTGGAGTCCTAGCTCCACCTTTCAAGGATGCAGCGCTCGCTGTACCCCAGAAGCTTTCCGAAGCGGATTGCTATCTCTCTTCTAGCCTCTCCTTCATATTTTCCAGAGTCAACGAGTTTTTCCTTGTCTTCCTTCATCTTGAGGTAGTTGTCCAGTGTCTCCTGGTGCTTGTAGATGAGGAAAACCCAGATTCCTGACAGGTCCATGTCACCGAATAGGTCTGTGATGATGAGGCTCTTCTCAAGGTAGTAGTTGACATTGTTCCTATCAGCCTGTTCCTTCATATGTGGGAGAAGTACATCGTAGTCCTCTGGCTTGAAAGGAGCACTGAGTCCAAGCTCCTTCGCCTCGTTCTTTGCTGCCTCGCACCAAGACTTGATCTCTCCAACCATCTTCCCTAGTTCAAACTGGTCCATGTTATCACCTAGTTACTCTATTAGATGAAAAGAATTTGGTAAAAAAGGATGGATTAGAAAGCACCAGCAATGCTAGGTCCGAGTAGGGCGAAACCGAGTACACCCAGAATCATGGTGACCACGAACAGTATCGCAAACGCGATAACCGAGATGATCGCCGCCTCGACCCAGTCTGTCTCGTAGTACTTCTGTACAAGGTACAGGTAGACCCCTAACTGGACTAGGCTTCCCAGCCCTCCTCCGAGGACGGCTCCGATGACTGCATCTGCGATGACGCCTAATGCAGTGATCGTTACCGCGTCCATGAACTTAGCCTTACGAGCCCCTACCCTCCACTTTCCGGCTAGCCAGAGTGCAGGTGCTGAAATGATGACTCCAACAATGATTTGAACGATAATAGCAACAATGTCCATGGTTGAATCATTTATACACTGTTTTAATAATCTTACCCGTTTTCTCAAAATCTAAATAACATCAACCACCTATCCATGCTACAATGAAAGGCAAGATTCTGCTAACCGGGTACGAGCCATTCCTCGACTTCAAGGTCAACCCAAGCATGGAGGCTATACGCCTCCTAGATGGAATGCAGTACCACGATTATGAGGTGGTCATCGAGGAGTTACCTATGAGGTACGCTGAGGTCAAGGATTCAATTAGGGGCTGCGTTGACAAGCACAAACCAGCAGCAGTCATCTGTACTGGAGTATCCAGCATAGGAACTGGTATTGCAGTGGAAAGGGTCGCGATAAACATTGGAAGCGCCGACGGTGGACCAAACTTCGGGTACGAGAAGCTAGATCAGATTCTCAACCCGGATGGCCCAGCAGCCTACTGGTCAACGCTACCAATCAGGGAGATTGTAGAGGACATCAACCTCAACGGAATATCCGCCTACATCAGCAACTCCGCTGGGACACAGGGCTGTAACCTAGTCTTCTACCACCTGATGGACTATATCGCTGAAGCGAACCTGGGGATACCCGGTGGTTTCATCCATGTGCCGAGGCTCCCACAGAACGCAGCCAACTCAAGGAACCCCTCAATGAACCTTCTAGACTCGGCGAAGGCGATTGAGTACGCTGCAAACGTTACGGCAAGCAAGTTGCCCTAGCAACTTCTTATTATATGTAAAACATAATCTAGTCTGTGCGCAGGACATATCTCCGTAATTTTACCGCGATAATCGGTTTTAGTCTCATATCCGTCATCTACTCGATCCTTTACCTAAACACGGATAACGTGTACATCAACATCTTCCTCAAACTCATCAGCTTTGGAGTCATACCCATCACCCTGTGCTTCAGCTGGATATGGTTCTGGAGGGGCAGCCCCGTTCCATTCAAGTACCTTAGTATTTGGAACTGTGGGACACAAGCCATGTTCCTCCTCATCAACATACTGAGAATCAGGTCCGGAAATATTGGCGTCTTCGGCGTTCTCTACATCCTGCTATCCGTTTTCCTCATTGCAGCCTACCTAACAGACTGGCCTTACACAAAATGGGGGTTCTTTTTCACAGGCAGTTTTATCCTGCTGAACGTTATATTTGCGTTTACGCTCATAATGACCACCTTTGAGTATATGCACCCGTATTTTGCTAGTGGTGGACCCGGACTGGTGGCTCTTGGCTCCTTTATCACCGAGATGAGTGTCATGGGTACTCTTCTAACCGCAAGTAGCCAGCTCTACTGGCATGACATACTCACAAAGAGACGTGAACAGCAGATAATTGAGGCGATCTTTGCCGAGTTGGACGATTAGTTGAGAGCCGGGATGATATACAGCTCAGGTAACCTGATTGTATAATCGAATGTCTCGGGCGAGCCGCCAGTAAATACCGCGATCAGGTCATGTTCTGGGTAGACGAATATGAACTGGCCTTGATAACCTACTGCGACGTAGAAGCCGTCACCGACCCACCATTGGTATCCGTACCCGTCTAGTATGTTCGCGTCTATTCTGTGGGTGGTGGCTTCAGCTACCCATTCCTCTGAAATGATCTGCTCTCCGTCCCAATCTCCCTTGTTGAGGAATAGAAATCCGATCTTCGCCATGTCGTGCGGCGTGAAGTGGATTCGGTTATAACCCCAGTTCCTTCCTTGATTGTCGGAGTCCCATGTGTACTCCGTTATCCCAAGGGGTCCAAACAGGTGTTCGTCAGCATACTCAGCTGCTGAAACCCCTGTTTTCTCAGTGATTATACAGCTCAACAGATGACTCACTCCATTTGTGTACTCGAACCTGCTGCCTGGCTCGAAATCCATTGGAAGGTTTAACATGTACTGTACTGCGTCCTCTGATTCATGGAGTGGATTCAAGCCCTCCCACTCGTAGAGCCAGCTATCCCTTGCATCAAAGCCTCCTGACATCATCAACAAGTCTCTGAGAGTGATTGTGCTCTTCCAATCACCCGGATTCTCGGGGATAATCTCCGGGAATATGTCCAGTAGTTTTGTGTCTAGATCAGGGATGGCTCCGTTCTCATGGGCTATCCCGAATATGGTTGACACGACACTCTTGGTGCAGCTGTAAATAATGTGGAGTGTATCTTTTTCGTATTCACCAAAGTACTCGTCCAGAACAATGTACCCATCCTTGATCACCATGGCGCTGTCCACCTTGAATGATGAGCCCTCGATTGCATCCACCATCTGCCGTAGCTTTTCGCCATCCATGCCAGCCTGAGCAGGAGTCACATACCTCCACCCCTCAGTTGGCCAGTAGCTTTCCAACACGTAAGGTTCATCGGGTTCATCAAACTTCATTGTTTTAACAATCTTCTTCAGTTTCTCCAAGTTGTTCAGGTCGCTTCCAGTAAAACCAAGATGGTACGGCATCATCAGCCTCCCATATGGGTCATAAAATGCAGCTATGATACCCGGGACCTCTATTTCGCCTTCGGTTATGGTTATCTCAATATACGCGGCATCGTAGTCCCCGAATGCCTTGGATTTCATCTCATCCCAGTTCAGATTGGTGGTTTCCTGTTTCGCCATCTCAAGCAGTGAGATTAATCCCTCCTCCTTGGTCGCGGCTGTCCCTGTTGTCCAGAAAATCCCTATCATCTCGGGCATTGCCGAGTTATCCTCCCCCTGAACTGCTCCACTCCAGTAGTTCTGATCCCATCCTGGAGGTGTGTTGATGCTCATAGGTACATTCTGTGGAAAATCGAAGCTGATCCCAAACTCATGCATTGTAACCCATCCCAGTGGAGGGTCTCCCCTGTGCAACCAGAGGTTACCCCCAGTCAATAGGATTGAAACCGCGATTATCACGGCGAGGCTCTTATGATCCAGTGATTTCCACATTTTTCCTCACTATATGTACTGTAAGATTGGTTTCGGGTATTTTCTCTTGAGCTTCTCGTATTCTCTACAGCCGTACCAAAGCACAACTATGCCAACTGCCCAGTAGAATAGGGTTGGACCAAGCTCAAGGAAGAAAGGTGGGCGTGAGCCTCCTGGCTGGAAGTCCGGCCACCTAGCCCTGTAGAGCCAGAGGTGAGTGACATAGAAGAACAACGGGTTCCTGCCAATCGTGAGGATGGCTGCAACAATTCTGTTCTCAGCTAACCCTTTCTCCTCTAAAAGAAGCCCAATGGTTAGGAAGATACACATCCCTCCCAGGCTCCATAGAAGGAACGCTACACTTGGCGGGTACTTGCTGACATACATCCAGTCGATAATCGTGTTTCCCCTCCTTGCCAGAAGGTTCCCGTACCCATTGAAGTACCTGACAAGGAAGAAAGTGATGATGCTTACTACCCCAGTGCCCAGTATCTTGTTCCTAAGAGTTGTAATCTCATCCCTGCTCTTTGTCTCAAGGTACGAACCAAGGCTCCAGCCTATTCCCATGACCCCTACCCATGGAATTATTGGGTATAACCCGAAGTACGGGAATCTCTCAAAGTTGGGCTCATGAAGTATGATTCGCAGGTATCGCCCCCAGTTCACCGTGTTAGGGATGAAGTCAAGGCTCAGGAAACTGTGGTTCAGCACAATCAGCAGGCTCACGATGAGTATAACTTTGTCTGGGAGCCTCCTTGCCACGCTAAATATAATGAAACATGTCCCGATACACGCGATTACTCCAAAGTATGTCCATGGAAGGCTAAACGCAGGTGAGACGAACGCCGCCTCTAGGAATAACAGGACAAGTCCACGTTTGATCAGGTGGGCAGTGATCTCCCATTGGCTATCACCTTTCTCGATTCTTCTTTTGGCACTGATAGCTAGCACGGTTCCAGCAAGGAATACGAACGTTGGTGCACAATAGTGGCTTACAAAGCGTAGCAGGAACCAGAGGGTATTGTATGGTGGATTCAACGTCCCCAGAATTCCTTCACCTCCCCTGTGGTATTGGTTCCAGAAACCAGAGATATGATCCCACGCCATAATGATCATGACTACTCCACGCGCAAAATCAAGGAAATTCAACCTTCCTGTGAATTTTTTCGCTCTATCCACTGTGTCCTGTACGTTTCCCAAACTGTATCACCAGTAATTACAATGATTATGACTTAACATGTATTCAAGACTAATCTTGTCGTTGCAGGATTGGTGTTGGAACCGTGATGATAGTGAATTTAATAACGGTGAGATGAAAATAAGAGGTATATTCCATGTCAATTGAAAGTCTCTGCGACCTGTTCTTTGAGTTCAGCAACGAGGACAGGTTACGAATGCTACGACGGTTAGTGGATGATAGTCTGACAGTGACAGCCCTCAGCAAGGAACTGGATTTAACGACGCAGGAAACCAGCAGGCACCTCTCCCGGCTGGGAGACACTGGCTTAACCATCAAGAACCCTAATGGAACACATAGCCTCACAGGTTACGGCGAGCTTTCACTCAAACAGATCAACGGGTTCATGTTCACCAGTTCTCAAAGCGAGTATTTCCAAAACCATGACCTGTCCCATATCCCAGAGGAATTTGTGTCAAGGATAGGTGAGCTAAACGGTTCCCGTTACATCGATGACATCATGGTCATATTCCACCTGATAGAGGAGCTTGGGAGAGAATCCGAGGAATACATCTACAGGCTCACCGACCGGTATATCCTGACTGCCATCCCTGCATGGGAGCTGGCATTGAAACGTGGAGTGGATTTCAGGCTCTTGGAACCAGAGAACATCGTCGTTCCCCCCGAGTTCGACCGTGGCCCAGTAATCAGAGACTCCGTGATAAATCGACAGTTCAAGATACGGGTCATTGAAAAGGTCAACGTGTTCATGGCTCTTAATGAGAAGAAAGTCGCAGCCATCAGCTTCCCGACAAATGAGGGAAGGATGGATTACCGTGGCTTTGTCAGCGAGGATAAGGCGGTACACAAGTGGGCAAAAGATCTTTTCGAGTATTATTGGGCAAGGTCAAAGCCGAAGGATGTTTCTGAAGAATAGTCTCCCTGTTCTTGGAAGGAAAAACATTGACAACCTTGAGATTGACAGTGTCCAGGGAGACTCACGCTTCATCCTAATGGGTGCTTTTAAACGATTACTATTCATCAACTCTTACGGCTAGAGGCAGAAAATGCTTCCAAATTCGTTTAAACAACCTCCGCGTATTCAATTTGATACATCTTGAGCGACATTACAGACCTACTTTTCGAGCTGTCAAACCCAATTCGCCTCAAGATGTTAAGGGTGCTCCGCTCAAACCCTCTCAGGGTCTCCGAGCTGTCCCGCCTCCTTGAGATAAACAACCAGGAGTGCAGTAGACACCTCATCCGACTCGTTGAGATTGGGCTTGTTGGAAAGAACTTTGATGGACACCAAAGTTTGACACCCTTCGGCTCCCTGACTTTAGAGAACAACAGTGCCCACGAGTTCACCAGCAGGCACCGCGAATATTTCATGAACCATGACCTCAGCGTTATCCCGCGTCCCTTCATTCACAGGCTAGGTGAGTTAGATGATTCAACTTACACCGGTGATGTGATGCAGATTGTTTATGATGTACAGAAAATGGTTGAGGACTCTGAGGAGTACATGTACAGGATAACCGACAGGTACCTGTTCAACCTCGTACCCGCGATCTCTGACTCGATAAAACGAGGAGTAGACTTCAAACTAATCGAGGAGGTTGAGGTCAACTACACCGAGACGTATGACCAGGACATCCTCAGAGAGATGGTTCCCGGCGCGGTACACATCATAGTAGATGCCCCGGTCTTCCTCGCCATGAACGAGAACGTTGCATCCATCGGGTTTAGAATAGTCAATGGTCGTTTTGATTACCTTGGCTTCAAGTCCAGTAACACCGCATTCCATAACTGGTGCCGTGAACTCTTCGAATATTACTGGGAAGAAACGGAGGGCAAGGACCAGTACCTAGCCCGTAGAAAGGAGATAGAGGCTAGCTCCGGTAGACAACCTTCCCGTCAATGACGGTCATCAGGTTCACGATGTTCCTAATATCATCGGGTGCAATAGTCAACGGGTCCCTGTCAACGACCACCATGTCCGCGAGTTTTCCAGGCTCAAGTGTTCCCTTGATCCCCTCCTCCCAGGCAGCGTAAGCCCCATCGATGGAGTAAGCCATGATAGCCTCAACCGGTTTGATTCCCTCCGGTGCATAGAGGACGTCCCCGCTGCTGGTCTTTCTGGTTACCATGCTGTACATTGCCAGCCAAGGGTTAGCGTCACAGATGCTCGCGTCGCTGTGCCCAGGTGCAGGAATGCCCTTGTCTATCAGGGTCCTGTGGGGCCACATGTACTTCATCGCTTCCTCTCCCCTGTTCAACTTGTACGCGTCCCCCAAGTCGTGGTGGAAACCGGTTGCAGATGCGTCAATCACGTTGAGTTCTAGTAGCCTGTCCTGGATGGCAGGAGTCACGTAGCAGCAGTGCTCAACCCTGTGCCTGTGGTCCTCCCTCGGCTGCTTTTTGAGTGCCTTCTCGATTGCGTCCAAAGACCTGTCGATGCCCCTGTCACCTACTCCGTCAATTCCAACCCTGATCCCTGCTTTATGGGTCTCCCAGACCCTGTTCTCGATGTCATCCTGATCGTAGAGCAGGATTCCCGTGTTATCGGGCTCCCCGACGTATGGTTCATAGTAGGCTGCGGTCCTTCCGCTGGTGCTTGTGTCGAATACCCATTCAGCTGCAGTTATCTTCAGCCACTCGTCACCAAAAGGAGTCTGGATGCCCGCCGCGATTGCGCCTTCAACCATTCCCTCGTCTCGTCCACTCAGGTGGACTCCAACCCTGATGCCTAGTTTTCCCTGTCTCTTCAGCGTCTGCATCGCCCTGAACTCCAGTGGGCCTACCATGCTGGCGTGGATACTCGTCAGCCCCAGGCTTATGCACTCGTCGAATACTATCTGCAAGCCCTTGTAGAACTCCTCGAAGGTGTACGGGGGCATGATGTGGTACACGAGGTCCTTCGCAGACTCCCTTAGGAGGCCGTTGGGCTCCCCGTTATCGTCGTGCTCAATCTTTCCGTGGTGTGGGTCAGGTGTATCCCGTGTGATTTTTGCCGCTGCCAGTGCCATGCTGTTGGCTACGCCGTTATGACCGTCCCTTCTCTGGATGTACAGGGGGTTTTCAGGTGAGGCTTCATCCATCTCGGCAAGAGTGGGGTACCGCCCCATCTTCACGTCATCCATCCGGAACCCAAGAATCCAGTTACCGGGGGGAGTCTCCTTCGCCTTCTCCCGTACCGTGTCCAGCATCCCCTCCACTGAGTCGAAATGCGGACCACAAGCGACCCCCCTCACGAGGTACGCCCCCCAGCTACCACCGGGGTGCATGTGGCTGTCAATCAAACCAGGGAGAAGTGTCTTTCCCTCAAGGTCGATGATCTCAGTTTTGGTTCCAAATGTCTCCTCTACATAGTCACTGGAACCCACTCGTAGAATCTTTTTACCCCTGATGGAGACCGCTTCAACGATTCGGTTCTCCCCGTCCAGGGTGATAATTTTACCGTTAACAAACGCCAGATCGGCGCACAAGTCGTCTGGTAGAGCCATGAAATTACGTATGGTTCCTAGCTTTAAGTTAGTCCACGCTGAGAAGGTTCTGCAATTTGATGATGATCGCCCGGTTAACCTCGATGTTATGCTGCAGAGTCATGTATGATTCCAGTGTCTGTGATGAGTCCTGTGGGACATCCCTGATATCATACTCCTCCCTGTCCATGGCGTTAATCGCTATGTCCTCAGCAACCAGCTTCATTATGTGGCTAATCTCGTCGTCTGCGAGAATCAACGCGTACTTGTCGATAGACTTGTTCCAGTCCCCTGCCTTTCCCTGCTCAAGCAGACGCGACACTGTCTCGGCGATTAGGTTGATCAGCTTTACCTCTTCCTCAAGGAAAGGTCCCCTGAACTCTTTTGGGGTTTTAACCAAGTATCCTACCGATAATTTACCCATGATGACACCGTAAGACTGGATAATCGCGCTGTACCTGTACGGCGTCTCGATGTATCCCTCTGACTCGTACATCCTGTCCTCTATATCCATTCGGGCAACAGCGACGTCCGGTTGCTGCATTGCTCTGGGGATCAATGCTATGATAAGCCCCAGCATCTCATCCGTCGAGATATCCTTGTTTTCCTGTATCTTGCTTATCTTGTAATGGCAGTCCATCTGGTTTATCCTCAGTTTATACTGGTAGAGAAGGTCTTTCTGGTCCTTTTCCAGCTCCTTCCTCCTTGTTTCCTCTGAGAGGTGTGCAAGTGCGATTCCGATGCTCTCTCCCAGCCCCTCAAGGAACCATATCAGGTCCTCCGTGAACTTGTCTGGGTGTTCATCGTTGATCTGTAGCAAACCAACCGTGCCTTCCTTGGTCTTCAATGGGATTAATGCAACAGATAGGTACCCCTGTGCATTACACACGTTTCTTGTGGCCCCAAGATCCTCCGCTGAAGTAGTAGTCAGTAACGCATCCGTGTTGTTCGTCCAGAATGACCCATATTCGGTGATAAACTCGTTTTCAGTTGGGGCTTTTCCCTTGATGACCTGTCCGCACATGCATTCAAGAACCGGCTCGCCAAGCTCATCCACAAGTATCTCGCCGTCCCGGTCATAGGAACATAGCCTGTCCTCCATTTCGATATGGGCGTCACTGAATCCATCAAACAGGAAATACGGGTAATCTCCGTCCTCATTTAACCTGATGGCTGTGGCTGATACACCGAGATGCGTCTTCAGGTGCTCCAAGATTTGAACAATGGCGTCAATCCTGCTGTCTGCTCTGTTTAGGGATTGAAGAACATCTATTGCCAGTGATTTTGGGTCCACCAACTGTTTTTCAATTGTTAATCCCGTCATACTGGAGCCACTTAACAACTAGTTAGTTCTTTAGGAATATGACTTTTATTACCAAAAATGAAATTGTTTCCGGGAAGAAATTATTTTATACTCAATATAGCCGAGTCTTCCAGCCCGGTGATTGTTCTATCCTCTGACACTATCCTATACTGGTACTCTCCTGGGTCCTCGAATTGATACTGGAAAATGTACTGCGCGTCAGTTAGAGGCGATACATTCACGTCCTTGGATGCCATAAGAACTGGCTCCTCGCCCCCAACCTTGTAGAACTCGCATACATAATTCTCCTGAAGACTGTGTATCCTAGTTGGGTTGTGAACATCTACTCTAACGTGTCCTCTCGCCCCAGAATTAAGCTCAGAAACACCAGTTCCATCCATGTTTTTCCAACTAGAATCCACGTAATCGATGTAGGGAATAGTTACAAACGTATGCCTGGTCACCTCAAAAGGTAGCCATGTATCTAGGAACAACAGGTGGACGTTAACTTTTCCCCTGAATGTGACCTTTATCTCCCCGCCATACTTTTCAGCCGAATCCGAGATCAAACCACGTAACATCTCCAAGTCATCAATAGTTGGTTGGAGTTCCCTGTCCCTTAGGCCCAGGTAGTTCACCTTCTCCCTAGGGAACCGGTATGTCTCGTTGTCAACAGTGACGTCCTCGACAAGCATCTCGAATCTGACGTCTGATGCCTCGGGTTGATTGACTTTGATGGGGCTCACGGTGAGTCCTATGACCCAGCGCCGGACATAGTCTGGTTGAGATACGACTAAATCTATGGAGTTATCCGCATTCCTTGATGTGACCGAGTATCCAATATCGAGAGAAGTCTCCCTTCCCTCCATAGTCTCGATTAGGTACCTTGAAAGCTCCTCTTCAGAGACCTCGAAAAGCACCTTGAGCTTGGTCATTCCCTCGTAGCTGCTGTAAAAGTTTCCCAGCTCCCTTCCGCCCACAACGGACACGAAAAGTATCAGGATGAACAGCACGCTCTTGAGGTCATCCCTATATTTTGGCTTCTTCTCGCTCATCAGAACCGTATAATCATCGCTGCATATTACCGTTACCTGAAAATTGACGCTTGTAGTCGGGACTTTGTCAAAAACCTTTAAAAAAAAGCGTGATTCCTATGAAAGTCATTAGAGGTCGCACAATGGAGTCAATGCATCATAATGGCGTCATGGTACCCCCAGAATACGAATCAAAAGGGTACTCGGTGAAGATCAAAGGCGAACTGCGAAAGTTAAGGCCAGTAGAGGAGGAGCGGATAGTAGCTTGGGCTAAGAAGATTGGCACTCCGTACGTGGACGACAAGGTTTTTGCAAAAAATTTCCATAACGACCTCAGCGCGTTAATGGGCGAGAAGATACAGCGCGGAGACATTGATTACTCCGAGATATACGGCGACGTTGTTGAGGAACGAGAGTTCAAGAAAGCGTTACCCCGCGAGGAGAAGAAGAAGCTAGCGGAGGAACGTAAGGTCATCCGTGAGGCAAACAAGGAGAAGTACGGTTACGCCACAATGGACGGAGACCGTTGCGAGTTGGGCAACTATATGGTTGAGCCCAGCAGCATATTCATGGGCAGGGGCGAGCACCCGTTCAGGGGCAAATGGAAGGAAGGCCCCCGCCATAACGAGATTATACTCAACCACAGCGACGATACGCCTCAACCCGAGGGAAACTGGGGGCAAGTAGTATGGGACTGCGAGAGCATCTGGGTCGCCAAGTGGAAGGACAGGCTCACTGGCAAGATGAAGTACGTCTGGCCCCACGACAATAGCCCAATCAAGCAGAAGAAGGAGATAGCAAAATTCGACAAGGCAATTGAGCTCAGGAGGAACCTAAACAAGGTGAAGGTGTTCATCAAGACCAACCTGAGCGGGGAAGACCTGAAGCGGAGGAAAACCGCTACAGTTTGCTACCTTATCAACGAGCTAAAGTTCAGGGTAGGAGACGAGAAAGACGAGGACGAGGAAGCAGATACAGTTGGCGCCTCAAGCCTACGGGCTGAGCACATATGCCTCAACGAGGACGGCACTGTAACCTTTGACTTCCTCGGGAAGGACAGCGTCAGGCTACTAAGGACAGCTGAACTGGACGAGGATGTCGTGGAGAACCTCAGAGAGTTCATGAACAACAGCAAGGGAAACACACTGTTCGACGAGGTCAACAGCAGCGTCGTCAGCGAGTTCCTCGACGAGATCATGGAGGGTATCTCAGCCAAGGTTTTCAGGACATGCCACGCCACCGAGGCTGTCAAATCCAAGCTAAAGAAAAGTAAGATTCCAGACAATTCACCTGATTATTATAAGAAACATGTCGCCACCATGGCGAACCTTGAGGCTGCAAAGGAGTGCAACCATAAGAGGACCATCTCAGCATCATGGGCTGCAAGCCTTGTGAAGCAGAAGGATCGCCTCAAGAACCGGAAGGTCAAGGCACGTGAGAATACTCGAAAGTACAAGCAGCGAATCAAGGACACCAACAAGAAGTTTGTGGACAGGATCGCCAAGTACGAGGCAAAGCTTCAGACCGACAAGGACAAGCTTGAGGAGTACAAGAATGAGTTAGTCCAGAAGGAGAAGGATGGTAAAGCGATAAAGGGCGTCACCAACAGGATCGCCAGCAAGAAGAAGACCATCCGCACTGGAAGGAAGCGCATCAGGGAGACAAAGGTCAAGCACAGGGAGTCCATCGAGAAACTCAAGGTAAGGATGGCTACCCGGCAGCAGAAGGACAAGGCGGGAATCGAGAAAGCATCCCTCCAGATCGAGGCAAAGGAGATGACCAAGGACTACAACCTGGGCACCAGCCTCAAGAGCTACGTTGACCCTCGTGTCTACTTTGACTGGGGCAAGAAAGTGGACTATAGTTGGCGCAACTACTACAGCGCGACACTAGAAAAGAAGTTCAGCTGGGTTGACCCGAACCCTCCTGAACAGGAAGCCTAACCCCAATGGATTACAAGGCTATTCTCAGGCGAATCCTGCCAAAGTGGACGCTACTCAACATAATAGTCACAGCCATATCCATCGTTTCAGCCGTCATTGTTTACCTGACCCAGAACGTCCTGCCTTCGGGGCTTGACTTGTTACAGTTGACAGTTGTAGGCATTCTCAACATGATTTTCATCCTGTACTGGTCACTCTGGTTCATCTTCGCGGTACCCCCAATTGCCATTGGGCTATACTTTAGGAACGAGAACGAGGGCTACTACATCCTAGCTGTCCAGAACCTGATTGCAGTGGTAATTCTCTACGGCATCAAGATAGTTTTCAACTTCGACTTGACGCCGATAATAGGTTAGCCACCACCAATCGGCGGCATGATCTGGACAAAATCATCGTCATTCAACACTTTGTCTAGCCCAATGACGCTAACCTGGTTGACGGCGATCTCAAGATAGTCTCTGTAGTCACCATTTTCATCGTAAACCATCTCAGTGAGAACAGGGTAATCCACCAGTATCAGGTTCAAAAGGTCTTCAACGGATGAACTGTCGGGCAGCTCGTATCCAAGTTCACGCTGCCCAACCTCGTCGTGTACCATCCCGTAGAACCTGACCCGTACCCTCAATATGTTTCACCGTGCTTTTCGGAACGCTTTTCCAGTCAATCCTCATGGTTTACATGAGTTCTATGGCTGATATAGGTGGCTATGTAGGTAAAACGTTAAGGATCAACCTGTCCGATGGGGCTGTCTCCGAGGACGTATACGATGAGGCGTTCCTGAGAAAGTACCTCGGTGGAACGGCACTTGGAGTCAAACTGCTGTACGATGAGGTTCCACGGGATATTGAGTACGATGACCCACGGAATATGTATTTCATCGGGACTGGACCACTGAGTGGCACAGTTGTCGGTGGGAGCGGCACGATTAGCATTGTTACAAAGGGAGCGTTGACTGGAGGAGCTACCAGCTGTCAGGCGAATGGCTTGTTCGCGGCATACCTCAAGTTCAGCGGGTACGACAACATCATTCTCACGGGAAAAGCTCCCAAGTGGAGCTATCTGGTGATAAAAGACGGTAAGATTGAGGTCAAGGACGCTTCACAGCTTTTAGGACTGGACACCTATGATGTCACCGACAAGTTGCTGGAAATCCATGGGGTCAAGAACCGAGGGGGAAGCGTTCTTTCCATCGGACCAGCAGGGGAGGTCAAATCACGCTGGGCTGGGACATTCGTTGACCACGGTCACAGTGCCAGCCACAACGGCACAGGCGGAGTTCTGGGTAGCAAGAAGATAAAGGCAATAATCACCTTCCGAGGCGATGCAAAGCAGGAGGTCCAGGACAGAGCCGCGCTCCAAAAGGTCTCTCAGGAGATCTACGAGGACGTAGAGTACTTCAGGGGCACAATCGGTGGTGTGGCTAACATGTGGAAGGGCCAGAGCGGTGGTCTGCCAGTGAAGAATTATAGCACATTTGACTGGGGAATCAGCGACGACGAGATCAACGAGTTCGACGAGAAGACCCTCAGGGACAATTACCAGATCGCCCGCGTCCCATGCTGGGGGTGCAGGCTACTCCACGCTACAATGTTCGAGATCAAGGACGGACCATTCAAGTGCAAGGTGGACGAGCCCGAGTACGAACAGATGGCAGCATGGGGTCCAGTGGTCGGCATAACCGACGTGGAAGCAACCATGATGCTCAGCGGGTTAACCGATAGACTAGGCTTTGATAACAATGAGGCTGGATGGCTTGTCAGCTGGGTCATGGAGGGGATGGAGGAGGGATGGCTCACGGAGGAGCAGGTCGGCTTCAAGGTATCCTGGGGTGACGCGGAAGCAGTCGAGAAGATACTCAGGATGACCGCTAAGCGAGAAGGCTTCGGCGATCTATTGGCGAAGGGTGTGAAACGTGCCTCTGAGAAGCTCGGAGGCAAAGCTGCTGAGGCAGCAATCTACACCATGAAAGGCAACACACCAAGGGGGCACGACCACAGGAACAGGTGGGCCGAGATGTTCGACACCTGCGTCAGCGGCACAAGTACCATCGAGACCCATATGAGCGTCATGAACCCGGACGCCCAGGGACCAGCACACCCAATCAACATTAGCAGTGAAGTAGCTCGCACAAAGGGCTTGATGCAGCTTGAGGACAGCGCCTTGACCTGCCGGTTCAACACACGCATGAACCACAAGCGGTTGGCAACCGCGATTTCAGCGGCAACTGGCTGGGACATGAGTCCAGAAGAGGCATGGGACATCGGAAACAGGGCTGTGAACCTCATGAAGGCGTACAACCTGCAGACTGGTATCACCTCAGCACAAGACAGACCGTCCTTCAGATACGGATCGACACCCGTTGATGGACCAACCGTGGGGATCAGTATTCAGCCCCACTGGGATGATATGCTGAGGAACTACTATGAGAAGATGGGGTGGCACCCAGAAACCGGTGTTCCGACAAAGGAGACCCTAGAGAAACTCGGCATTGGTTCGGTATGGGATGACCTAAACTAGCAGGATCATTCCGCCGATCACAATCATCAGGGCTCCAAGCCCTGTTCTTATTGTCAATGGTTCACCGAATATGAGCCACGCTAGAATTACCGTGAGAAGTGGGTAGGCTCCTACGAGACTCACGCTTAAGGTGACTCCCGCCTTGTTGATTGCCGTGTAATAGAAGTAGTGACCGATGGCGAAGCTGATTATCCCAGTTAACGCGTAGTACAAACCGGACTGGTTGAATATGTTGGAGTTCAGTTTCCCGTTCAATGCCAGATAGATGAAGAAAACGATGCCAGCCGCAACACATCCAATACCCGTGCCGGTAATTGGGTCAACCCCGTCCCCTGCTCCCCTCACTATTATAGCCTCAATACCCCAACAGACCACGGCAAGTATAGCGTACATCCAGCCTTCCATCGTTATCACCAATCCAATACCCCTTAATCATTCAAGGTTATCGCCTCGTGACACATTTTTTAACGGACAGGTGCCACGATTCACTTATGAAGAACCTTGTTAAACGAAAGCTCAAGGCAGGAAAGCCTGCATTGGGCACATGGGTGACTGTTGGGCACCCCGATATGACCATGTACCTCGCTGACATGGGTTGGGACTGGCTCGTATGCGACATGGAGCACAGCGCCTACGGACCCGAGACATATCATTTCATGGTCCAGTCCATGCTCTGGGGCAGGGACAAATGTATGCCAATGTGCAGGATACCCTGGCACGACCTCATCTGGATCAAGAAGGTCATGGACGCAGGTGCAACAGGTATTGTCAGCCCAAGGATCGAGACAAAGGAGCAGGCAGAGGACATGGTCAGGCTCATGAAATACCCTCCATGGGGTGAGAGAGGCGCAGGTCCAAGGCTGGCAGCCTTCCGCGACCCAGATTACTTCAAGACAGCAAACGAGGAGACGCTATGCGTTGTCATGATCGAGACCGCCAAGGGCGTGGAGAACATCGAGGAGATATTCAGCGTCGAAGGCGTTGACGCATGCTTCGTCGGGCCAAGCGACCTTAGCCTAGACATGGGCATCCACAGGGACTACACCAACCCCGTGTTCCTCAAAACCCTTGACAGGATTGTAGAGGCAGGCCGGGATGCAGGAGTAGCACCCGGTATGCACTGCTTCACCACACCAGGACCCACAAACATCAACGAGGCTATCGACCGGGGATTCCTGTTCTGCGCTGTCAACAGCGACACCGCATACCTCAGGAACGGTGTGAACTCAGCGTACGAACACATCAAAGGATGGAAACCGGGTCAAGCAGGAGAAGAAGTGGAACTCTAATTTCACTCAATATTTTCTTTGAAATCATTCGTGTTCGACAATTTCTATTCGTCTTCCTTCAATCAATGCAAGCGCAATTTTTCGTCTGCTGCTTTGGAGTAATCTCCATATGGTTCCCCTGCTGGTGTCCATTCTCTCCCCTGCCTCTTGCTGGTTCAGGTCCTCAAGGTCTACTAACCTGATTACCTCAAGCTCGGCGGGTTCAAGGTACACCGACTCGGGATTACCTTCTGGGTCTGGAGTCATTGATTTGAGTTGGATCGTCTGACCTATCTTCACTGGGTGGGGCATCCTACCGAACCGACCCCTCCGTCTCCTTCCCCGCATCATACGATATTATGTGCAATGCCACAATATTTAAATAATTACGTGCAATAACACACAATTAGAAGTGTGCATATGCACATAAATGAAAAGGAGTGAAAGATATGAGAAACAGAGGAAACATGGGAAACGGACGAGGACGAAACCAAGCCGGACGCCGAGGGATGGGCGCCGGAAGGCAGTCCAGCGGGGCATGCAGGACATACCCCTGGCTAACAAGCGGCTGGAGACGAAACCCCGAGTACACCAACATCGGTGACGTACCAAAAGCCCCCACAAAGGAACAGCACAAGCAGTTCCTAGAGGCGGAGAAAACCATCATCGAGAGCCAACTAAAGGCACTCGAAGAAACAGAAGAGAACTAGGGTGACCATTATCGCCATCCCCACGCAGAACAGTCGGGGAAGGCACTCTGCGATAGCCGAGACGCTATCGAGGGCAAGGATGATCACACTGGTTCGAGTCAACGGGAAACCAGTTGTCGAGGAGACGCTGGATAACCCCTTTTTTCAACACACCCACGGAGCTGGACCATTACTTGCAAACCATCTGAGGACCCTAGGTGTAGAACAAGTCATAGCAAAACAGGTTGGACCCGGATCAAAGAGCCACCTAGAGTCCCTCGGAATCAAGATAATAATTGACCCGGACATTGACCGGGTTGAACAAGCTCTGAAGAGCCTATATTAATGGTCGTGGCTGTGCAGGCAACCCTCAGTTAGCTCAGGCAACGAGTTTGCGATAAAGGCTTTAATCGCATTCTCTGAACCATTGGACTCGGCTCTCAACACCGCTACCTTTGCCTCCTGGAACAGGTTAATTGCCTTCATACCCATCCCCATGCTGATCACCACCTCCGCCCCAAGGCTAATTATCTTGCTTGGAGGGTGACCTGACCCACCGAAGTGATCGGAGGTATTTGGCACAATACCAGACTCCAGTACTTTCCCACTCTCAACTTCATACCATGCAAAGAACGGCGCGCGCCCAAAGTGATCTGAAAGAGCCTCACCTTTCTCACCTGATACTGGAAGAATTACTTTTACCATCAATTTACACCTTATTTTCTACTTTCGAGACGATGTTCTTGAATGCTTCGGCTGCCGGTGACTCAGGACTCGCATAGATGAACGGCACTCCGCTATCGCTGTTGAGTGCGACCCTTGGGTCCATTGGGATGCTTCCAAGAAGCTCCACATCCATCTCGCCTGATACCTTTGCGCCTCCTCCCTTGCTGAACACCTCGATGTGCTCGCCGCAGTGGGGGCAAACCATGCCACTCATGTTTTCCACGATACCAAAAATTGGGATATTCATCTGGTTTGCAAAGGTCACCGCCTTTTTCACAACTGCCTGACTGACCTCACTAGGGATGGTTACAATGATGACCCCAGCGAGTTCCGGTAGTAACTGTAGGACGCTTAGGCTCTCATCCCCCGTCCCAGGGGGCAGGTCAATGAGCAGGTACTCCAGGTCCCCCCACACAACCTCTCCCAGGAACTGTCGGATGGCGCTCATCTTCATGGGTCCCCTCCAGATAACCGGTGCCTCATCGTTTGGCAACAGGAAATCCATTGAAACTACACTGATGTCCTCAGGCCCCTTGGCTGGGAGAATCCCACCGGGTCCCAGCTCCATCTTATGACCCTTGAGGCCAAGCATCTTTGGCACACATGGACCAGTAAGGTCCGCGTCAAGAACCCCAACCTTTCCCTTCAAACCATTGGCTGCAAGCGCAGCTGCCAAGTTCACGGTTACGAGGCTCTTGCCAACGCCGCCTTTTCCGCTGATGATGGCGATCTTGTGCTTGATATTCGCCATCTTTTCCTTGATTAGCTCCATCTGTTTTCCCTTCTGCTCAAAGGGGTTGGGGACATCTTTGTTTTCAGTCAACTCAGTACCTCTTTTAGTCTAGCTTAAATCGAGTATGAGTCGTGTTTACCCTCTTAAACTCTTCTAATACCAGAGCACAACCTTTTAGAAACTCTGAGCATTCACTGATACGGAACACCGTTGCAGGCTAAGGAGAAACTATCCAGTTTAAAGGAGAAACTCCTCGATACTCCAGACGAGGACTCACATGCAGCGGTAGCGATTTTAATAAGAGAACGCAACGGAGACCTAGAGTTCTTCCTGGTCAAGCGCGCTGTAGTCGAGGGTGACCCATGGAGCGGGGACATGGCGTTCCCAGGTGGAAAAAGGGACAGCCAAAAGGAGGACCTCGTTGACACAGCGGCAAGGGAAACCCTTGAAGAGACAGCTATCGACATCCGTGAAAAAGCAAAACTCGGGTACATGAAGCCTATCTACAGCTCCGTGCGAACCAAAATGAAGGTCCAGCCTGTGGTCTATATCTTCGATGAAGACCCTGATGTACAACTCAACTATGAGCTGACGAGGCACTTGTGGGCTCCATTAAAGGATTTGATAGACTCACAAACCGAGGAGCACGTCAAGGGCTGGTTCGGCGAGATATACAAGTACGACGGCGAGGTCGTCTGGGGTCTCACCTACAAAATGCTGAAACAGTTAATCGAGATAATAGAGGGTTAGAGAAGCTCCTTTAGAGCCTCAGCAACCTGACCAGGCAACTCACCAACAGTCACACCGGCATTTCTCAGCGCAGATATCTTACTGTCAGCCGAACCAGTGCCACCTTGGATGATTGCACCAGCGTGTCCCATCCTCTTGCCGGGTACCGCAGCCCTACCAGCAACATATGCAGCTATCGGCTTCGTGAAGCCTCCTTCCTTGATGAACTGGGCTGCACGCTCCTCCGCGTCGCCACCGATCTCACCGATCATTGCAACAGCCTTGGTCTCCGGATCGTTCTCAAACCACTTGAGGACGTCAATATAATCCAATCCGACGACCGGGTCCCCTCCTAGCCCCACACAGGTGCTCTGACCTAGACCAACGCGGGTCACGTGTGCCGCTATCTCGTAGAACAGGGTCCCGCTTCTGCTGATGATACCAACCTCACCCTTGTTGAAGACCTGGGCTGGCATGATACCCATCTTGGACTCATCTGCCTTGATGAGACCAGGCGTGTTGGGTCCAACGATGGTTGTCCCCCTGAGTTTTGCCCTAGCAACAAGCTCGATACTATCCCTGACCGGGATTCCCTCGGTGATTACAACAACTGGGTCAAGGGCTGCCTCGATTGCCTCCAGTGCAGCGTCCAGTGAGAACGCCGCGGGTACGAATATGATGCTGGCGTCGATCTCGCCGTTCTGTTGGGCTTCCCGTACCGTGTCGTAGACGGGGATTCCCTCCACTTCCTGTCCACCCCTGCCCGGTGTAACACCGGCAACGATGTTGGTGCCATAGTCCTTCATCAGCTTGGTGTGGAACGCTCCCTGCCCACCCGTGATACCCTGGACTACTACCCGTGTATCCTTGTCTATGAATCGTGTCAACTTAGTTTCCTCCCGCCAACTTAACCGCCATCCTTGCGCCTTCCTCCATGGAGTCGAAGAGGTCAATGCCGTTCTCCTTGAGGATAGCTCTACCCTCCTCCTCATTGGTGCCCATCATCCTGACCACTATGGGCTTGTCCAGTGCCAACTCTATCTGAGCTGAGACAATCCCCTCCGCCGTGTGATCACAACGGGTGATTCCACCGAGGACATTCACGAACACTGCCTTGGTCCTCTCATCCCCGAGGACAAACTTCACAGCCTTCCCGATCCTCTCCGGAGTAGCCCCTCCTCCTAGGTCGAGGAAGTTGGCTGCCTTGCCTCCTTGTAGCATGACTGTGTCCAGTGTTGCCATAGTGAGACCAGCACCGTTTCCGATGATACCGATGTTTCCGTCCAGTTCCACATAGGTGAGGTCCTGCTCCTTGGCCTCCATTTCCCTGCCAGAGAACTCGCCCTGGTAGCTGTCCAGCAGCTTCTCCTCCAGCTCCCTGTGCCTGAACAGGCTGTTGTTGTCCACGTTGAGCCTTGCGTCTGCCGCAAGGAAGCCATCCTCTACCTCTGCTAGTGGGTTGATCTCCGTCAACTCGGCGTCCATTCCAACTGCCAGCTCGTACAGCTTGGCGACGAAGGCACCGAACTGCCTCATCTTCTTGCCACTGTAGCCCAGACTGGTAGCGATGTAGTTGCAGTGGTAGCTGCGCAGCCCATCAACGGGGTTAACGAGGTGTTTGACTATCTTCTCCGGAGTCTTGTCCGCGACCTCCTCGATGTCCATGCCTCCTTCGCTTGAGGCGAGGATCACGTGCTTCTTGTTGTTCCTGTCCACGGTGACACCGAGGTAGATCTCGTTCACGATACCCACCTTCTCCTCGACGTACAGCTTCTTGACCTCTAGGTCCTTGATGGTCATGCCTAGGAGTAGTCCCGCCGCTTCCGCCGCCTCGTTGGGGGTATCCGCGAACTTTACTCCGCCTGCCTTGCCCCTACCGCCAATTGGTAGTTGGACCTTGATGACCACTGGCTTTCCAAGTTCTGCAACATATTCTTTCGCGGCTTCAGGTGTTGTAACCATCTTACCCGCCGGCGTGGGGATGCCGTATTTCTTGAAATATTCCTTTGCCTCGTATTCGAGCAGCTTCAACAAATCGCCTCTTACCCATCATGATACCCATAAGGGGTAAATATTGATTCTGGGGGAACCTCTCCAAGATTTTTTCAGGCGTCAGCACAGCTGATATCTATGGACAAGCAGGCGCTCAAAAAGAAGGTAATCGAAGTCATAGACTCCAAGGCTAAGGAGATCATCCAGATCGGCGACGATCTCTGGAAGATACCCGAGGTAGGGTACAGAGAGTACAAGACCTCGGAGTACGTCGAGAAACAGTACGAGAAGATGGGCTGGATCTACGAGAACAAACTAGCAATGACGGGCAGCAAGGCGTACCTCAAGGAGAAGGGAGCCCACCCAACTGTAGCCGTAGTCGGTGAACTTGACAGCTTAGATATCCCCACTCACCCAGCGGCTGACCCAAAGACAGGGTGGGTCCACGCCTGTGGTCACCACGCCCAGATAACTGCGATGTTAGCAACCGGATTTGGATTGGACTCCGTAATCGATGAGCTGGACGGCAACGTTGTACTGATGGCTGTCCCCGCTGAGGAGCTGATCCAGATGGACTTCAGGAACCAGCTCGTGGAGGACGGAAAGATTACTTTCATGGGCGGCAAACAGGAGTTCATCCACATTGGAGCCATGGACGACATCGACATGACCGTTGGCAGCCACAGTACAGGCTCTTTGAAGGGGGCAAAACTGGGCACGGGTGGCACAGAGAATGGTTTCATCGCAAAGCTGACCCGCTACACTGGTGTCGAGGCTCATGCAGGGGACCACCCAGACGAGGCGGTTAACGCTCTTAACGCAGCATTGCTGGGAATAATGGGTGCCCACGCCAACAGGGAGACGTTCAGGGATGAGGACCATATTAGGTTCCACCCGATCCTGACCAAAGGTGGTTCAATCGTTAACAATGTACCAGCCGACGTCCACATGGAGAGTTTTGTACGGGGAGCAACAGTTGAGGCGGTGAAAAACGCTAACGTCAAGGTGAATAACGCTCTCAAAGCAGGGGCAATGGCTGTTGGGGCCGAGATCGAGTTAATCGATGTACCCGGATACATGCCATACCACAGAGACCCGGTGTTGGACAAGGTTTTGAGGGAGAACTGCCTCGCCATGACCGATGAGGTGCCCCTTGGAGGGCACAGCTGTGGTAGCACGGACATGGGGGACTTCAGTTGCATACATCCCACGACCAACCTCATAATGGGTGGAGTAAGCGGGAGTCACCACCACAAGACATTCACGATAGAGGACAAGGTGAACCTCTATGTGTTACCTGCAAAGGCTCTCGCAATAACCGTGATTGATCTGCTGTACGATGGCGCCAGTAAGGCGAAGGATGTCATAGACCGGTTTGAACCGGTGATACCTCGAAAAGAGTACACCGCGTTCATGAAGAAACTGGTCGAATGACCCTTTTTTCTTTAATAAACATCAAATAGACCTCACTCATTTCATACAAGTCCATGTCCACTCATTTCAACACGAAGCAATTATCATTAATCATCGTGTTCAGCGCCCTCGGGGCAATAGCCAGCGTCCCAATCGGGCATCTTGGAAACTACCTCAAGACCATTCCATTCTTACCATTGGGTTCTGGACAAATACTTGCTGGGCTTCACCTCATCATGGTCGTCCTAGCTGCCCTGTACGTCAAGAAACCGGGAGTAGCGGCTATGACTGGAGCAGTCAAGGGTCTAGCCGAGGCAGTCCTGTTCAGTTTTCACGGTTTACCCGTGATAGTGATGAGTGCAGTTCAGGGGGCGATAATTGACGCCGTTCTGGTCGTAATGGGATACAACACCAAGGCGATTCTCATTGGATGCGGCTTATCAGCTGCCAGTAACGTGGTTTTCATCCAGTTTTTCCTCGGAAGACCATTCCCTTTTGCGGTCTACGCTTTGATGTACGTGTTAGCAATCACTTCTGGAGTCATATTCGGAGGATACATGGGAAACAAACTATTCCAGAGGGTAGAGGAACGTCTCCCCTAGCCATCATTCGTCTTAAATCCGCGTATATCATACCCATATCGATAGATTATGGATAAAGCAGCACTCAAGGCAAAGGTACTGGCTGAGATTGACCGAAGGGCAGATGAGTTAATCGCGTACGCCGAGGCAATCTGGAAGTACCCCGAGCTCGGGTTCAAGGAGTTCAAGACCGCTGAACTCACCGAAAAAAAATACGAGGAGATGGGATGGAAATACGAGAAAGAGATAGCCATCACGGGAAGCAAGGCGTACCTCAAAAACGACGGATCCAAGCCCTCCATTGGCATAATCGGGGAGCTTGATGCATTACATATACCGGTCCACCCTGAGGCTCATACAGCATCCGGTAATGTCCACGCGTGTGGTCATCACAGTCAGATGGCTGCCATGCTCGGGGCCGGTTACGGGTTAGACGTAGTGAAGGAGTACCTCGCGGGCGAGGTCGTTATGGTAGCCGTCCCAGCGGAGGAGTACATCGAGATCGATTACAGGAATCGCCTCAGGAAGGAGGGAAAACTGGAGTTCTTCGGAGGCAAACAAGAGTTCATCAGAGTAGGAGCCATGAAGAACATCGATATCAGTATTGGCAGCCACAGCGCCATGAATCAGGTTGAACTCATTGGGGTTGGTGGTAGCAACAATGGTTTCGTCGGAAAGCTTGTCCACTACATCGGCAAGGAAGCCCACGCCGGAGGTAGCCCCCACAAGGGGATCAACGCGTTGAACGCGGCTATGATGGGGCTCATGGGGATCCACGCCAATAGGGAGACTTTCAGGGATCAGGACACCATCAGGGTTCACCCAATAATCACCAAAGGCGGCGAGATAGTCAACAACGTACCCTCCGATGTCAGGATGGAGAGCTACGTACGAGGCAAGACAGTTGATGCAATCAAGGACGCAAACGACAAGGTGAACAGGGCGTTACGTGCAGGAGCCATGTCCGTAGGGGCTGAGGTTGAGATAATGGACCATCCCGGTTACATGCCTTACACCAGAAACGAGGCGCTTGAGAAGGTGCTCATCTCCTCCTGCACCGATTACGTTGGAGAAGGGGAGCTTAAGCACCGAGGCCACAGCACAGGGAGCACCGATATGGGGGACTTTAGCTGCATCATGCCCACAACAAGCATAGGCATGGGTGGAGCCGATGGAGCGGGTCACAGCAGGAATTTCAAGATAACTGACCCCGTGAAACAGTATATCGTACCCGCTAAAGCGCTAGCGATGACCGTGGTGGACTTGCTCTATGATGACGCAAAAGAAGCAAAGAAAATAATTGACGGTTTCAAGCCTACTATAAAGAGAGAAGAATACACCGGTTTCATGAAGAAACTGGTGGAGTAATTTACCTCTGGCTCCTACGCCTGTAAGTAGTCGCCCCTTTGGGGGCAGCCTCTTTCTCAGGTTCTACTTCCTCAGTAGCCGGGCCGTTCTTTGGGCTTCGACTGATCAATCCCCTAAAGAAACCTGTTTTGAACTCTGCGAACGCAAAGCCTCCTGTGACCAGACCGATTGGTGCCAACATAAGCGGCATCACGGTGAACTGCACCAGGAATATGGTGATCTTCTCAAGAATAGTTAACTTGATGACCTGGAACTCCTTGAGCTCTGCCGAAGACCCCATGATATAATCTGACTCCACAACTTGGGGTAGCACCTGCCAGTTTCCAAGCTCCTCTGGAGTGAACGCTATCGTGAACTTACCGTCGTTTCTTGTAACTGCTTCCTGCGTATAACTGGTGGTCTCAGATACAATAATGAAACTGACTGTTGCACCCGCCACTGGTGGTGTGGTTGCTCCCCGTATCTCGAACTCAACGTTCTTTTTCGGTGTTGATGGGCTCAGTATATAACTGACAAGTGGATTGTTTTTCTCCATTGTGAAAGTCACTACTCTACTCTGGGCAACTGGGTGTGTGTCATCTCCCGCGAAGAACACCTGTGCGCTGTATATTCCCTGGTTTGGAGGAGTAAATATATGGATCCAGTTACCATCTGCGGCTGCATTGATCAGAGTATTTGAGCTGTAATCTCCTCTTGTTATGCTGACTTCTACTACGCTGAATGGAAGAGCCTCTCCGCGTATCTCTATTGTGTCTCCTCCATAGACCTTGGTTTTCTCGGTCTCAATATGCAGGTTCACTGGGTCTAATACTATGAAGCTGGATCGTTTCATGCCCTCGTTGGCGATCTCATCTTTTGCATATACTCTGTATTCAACTGCGTCAAGGAGTTCAAACTCCGGTAACCAGCCGACATACATGTCATTATACGGGTCCATGCGTAGTTTTTCCTCTGTTTTCCACCCATCCGTGGTATAGTTTATCCAGACTGCATCAAGAGGTGCAGGACTTTCTAATTCTACAAGTATTCGTGTCTCTTCCCCTGTAACAGCTATGTCTGGGGCTTCAACGAGTGTAATATTGACACTTCTATAATCTGTTTTCACGTAGAACGATATAGTTCCCTGATAGTACTCTGCAAGCATTACCATGTAATAGAACACGTCTCTCGTGTCAAGGACTAGTTCAGTTTCATTATGTTGTGGTGCACCGAATATAACATCCATTTCTTCACCTGCATACTCACAGCTTGCCCGGAGTTCTGGTACACTTTCCCCTTCTATACTTGTGTTATATCCACCATAACTTCCTACATCACCCATCAGCAAGTCGCCAGATGGAACCCCAACTCCCCAGATATTATGGCCAATTTGTGCAGAAGGGTTTGCCATTGGATATATTCGTGCCTCATACATGTCCAAGCCAGTAATTCCATTTTCCGGGTCGGGACCAGGAACGTCTATGTGTAATTGAAAATTTTCTGCTGGTGTGGAGAACTCATATCCCCAGTTATGTCCATCTGGATAGTCTTGTGATGGTGAGGGTCGTCCTTCAAGATATAGTTCATATCTCTTGTTCATATCAAGGTGCTCAATAATCATAAAAACGGCTGAGTTATCTTGCTCGTCGTATTCAGAGTCATTATGGATCACAAAACGATAGATATCTGATTTTGGAGGAACAAAATATTGATGATCTTTGTCGTTAGCAACCTGCTCTGGCAGACCAGCTGCCTCTGTATGCGCAGACATCAGATAGTTTTGGGAGTTAAACACCTCAATGTCATAATCCGTTTCTGAACTGTTACTCACCCATTCCCCTACAAGGAAAATATGGTACTTGTGGTCAGCATCCAACCTGCACAAGATCTCTAGAGGGTCTGCCCTCTGGTAAGTAGTAGGTCTTGGAATATCTCCTGATTCAATAAGAACTGGCTCGAATGGTTTCTCAATCGTGATTCTTTCAGCGTGGGCCATCATGGTTCCATTCGCAATTATTAGTAAGATTGCGAAAGTGATGCCATATACTAGTGTTTTTTTGTTTATCATTGTGTTCCATCCGCTACGACGTATACAACCGGGTTTCCAGTTAACGATGGGACCTGAACTGGACTAGTTAATGATAGACTGGTCCATCCCCCACCCACTTTTTTCTGTACTACTACGTTGAAAAGTGTCTCATCATCCGGTACAAGGAATGTTTTTGATATGTCATCGTGTTCTGTTCCCTGTGACGTATATTCTCCGAAAGGATCAGATGGAGACCCATCGTTTGCTGTTATCTCAATATCATATTGACCTGAATCGTTGATGATTGTTACACAAATTGCTAAGGAAGGTGTGTACCATCCATTTGTTGAACTATATTTTACGGTTCCAAGCGAGCACGAAAATATGTTTCCGTTTGAAGTAGTTACTTTTACGCTCAGTGAATCACCGTCACTCCCAGTGCACTCGATTGGATCAAAGCTAGTAGATTCTCCTGACGCGATGTTTTCGCTTACACTGGTACGTTCATCATTTAGCCATATTCCAACAATCTCGACGACTTCTTCTCCATTATTCTGGACAAATACTGTAATCCATTCATCACTTGTTTGGCTATAGCCATAGACAACTAATTGTTCGTCATACTGCAACTCATCTTGGGCTCTAGCCTCATGGAGTTTCCGCTCGTAGATGTTGTCTGCCTGTTTCATGACTAGAGTCATGGGAACGTACGCACTGAACACTATGCCTATGAAGAATAATGTCCCTAGGATTGTTGAGACTCCTTTACGGGATGTAGTATACCTTGTACGCATTGTTTTGCCTCCTACTATGTACCTTGATTGACGCCTTGTCTCCACTAGCTACCGTTCCGGATACACTGATTATAACTTCCACTGATTCACCTTTCTGGAGCACTGTTCCCGATTCTGTGTCCATAAAACTCGTGGAACTTGTCGTAATATTTGCATACGTATCAACGATAATCTTCTGGTCGCCATAATTGTATATCCAGACCGATAATTCATCGGTCCCGGAGTCGTAGCTTACGTGCTCAACGACAAACCTCTCAGTAACCTCGTTAACGAGCTCTAATGTGTCATTAACGTAGCTTTCCGCAACCATAGTGGATGCACTCATGGCGTATCCCCAAATGCTTCCCCCAATTGTGATAACTGCTGCTGAAAGGATCAAACTCGATATAACTGGTGATAATGCTTTCCTGTTCATTAGATTAAACCTCCGCTCATATCCATTACAGCTACTAATCCAATACCTGCTAACGAGACTAGGCTCAGTATAACCGCGTGTTTGAATCCAGCCGATACCCGCCCTGAAGTGATCTTGCCAGTAACTAGACCAAGGGTAAAACTGTGAAGCGCAAGGGGCGTTAACAAGGTCTTGTAAAGCATTACCGTAGGAACACTTACCCCCAGGTTTGATCCACCAAAAAAGCCCAGGAACATGACTGTAGTCCCAGTTAGTAGTGCAGCACCAATGTATGGTACGATAACCAAGGGCATAAGAACCGCCTTTTTCTCTTCCTCTAGCTGTTTACTCGCCTCACTGAATTCGGCTAAGCTTTCGATACTTTGTTCACTACCTCCACCAACCTCAATTGTGTCTAAGAGAAGGTAGATGTTGACTAGAGCCAACCAGTTCTTGATCTTGGTTGAGAACTCGGCATATATTTGACGTAGGGGATATCCCCAGTTGATTTTTGTACTGATATCCTTGAGATATCTGCTGAATCCTTTGTACTCCCTATCTGATAGTGCCTCTATACTCCTTTCCGGGCTAAGTCCACTCTTTCTTACCTCGACCAAGTCTCTCAAGAACTGACTTATCCCTTCCTGTAGGTTTCCATCTTTACCTGCAGTATAGTAATCAGCTATCCACACTGGTATCGCGGTAAAAATTAGTGTAAAAGTTAATCCGATCGCTGCCTCTGTTCCCTCCGCAAAACCCCATAGTGTTCTCAGCCAGATTATGAATTCCATCATTGCTGGTACCACTATGTATGTATCGCTGAAGAATGGTAGAACTATCTGACTTGCCAGTAGCCCCGCGAATGGTAGCATTGCGAAGAATATGTAGTATGGTGCCCAGTTACTGACTGGATAGTTGAATTGTGACATATCCCCAGCCATTAGAAACAGAAATGACAACAGGGGCATAACCACAAAGCTGAACAGGAAAAACTGTTCTGCACTTATACTCACACCGGCAGTTGGAAGACTCATTCCTACTACGAATACAAGGAAAATTCCAAGAACCCCTAGAATTCCTATGATGGTATATGCCTCCATCAGTAAAGCCGCTGTCTCGCCTTTTGCCTTGACCTGAATAGCGAGACTTCTGAACATATTTTGAGTCTGATTAAATAGATAGTTTAGGGTGTCTCCTCCTGTCCTCACGCTCGACGCGTATCCTAACAGTAGTTCTTTGTAATCCTTCAAGTCCATTGTCTTTGCGGCCATTTCCATTGCTGTCAATGGGTCAGAGCCAGTTGACATTACGATTGTTTCAATCCTGTCAACTTCCTGCTTCATGCTTGGTAGTAGATCCATGTTTCTCATTCGAACAAATGCTTCGAATGGACTTAGCCCACCACTAACCATTACACTGATGTACATCGAGGCGTATGGGATCTCAACTTTTAGGCTATCTAATCTATTACTTGCGGCACTGTTTGGAATTACCACTCCAATTCCGATGATTATAAATGGAATAATAAGCCCAGCTGGAATCAGCATTATAGGAGAAACTCCCAAGTCAATTGGAATTGTAAGTATTCCGAAGGATATTAGACCAAAAGCTATCATTGGTATAAATCCGATAATTAGGGCGACTAACCCTACCTGACTCAAATATACCTCAGGGTGAATCTTCATACAAGCTATTTCTAGGTCCTTATCCATGCCCTGGAAAATAGATGACAGACCCCTTCCTAACCATCCAAAGTTCGAGTAGCATAAATCCCGTAAGACCATATTATAGTCTACATCAGATGTCACGTGGCTTCCTCCCGAAGCTGGGTTAACATACTTTGGATTTCATCCCAGTTGGTTCCTTCTTCTTGGTCAGGTTTTTTCTTAGCTCTCTTCTTCTTTTTCTTCGACGTTTCTTCGGTATGAATTGCCTCGAAAAGGTTGTTTATCTCAGGTAGTTCAATCGGATTTGAAGAACTTACATCAATCATATTCTCAATTTCTGGGTTATCCCCGCTTTTTCGAGCTTTTCTCTTTGTATAGTACCCAAGTATCTTGTCTGCTACCACGTCCTGGGTCTTTACTCCACTATCCACGATGGCTTCTAGATATTGTTCTCTTGCTGTAAGCTCATCGAGTAATTGATCGATTGACTGACCACTTGTTACGCTGATCTGCTGGAGTATGTAACTGTCCTTGAACATGGTCATGAACTGGTCTTCCCTAGGGTCCCATCTTGAGACTTCGTGGTAGTTCTCAAACTCCGAGATCTCTGAGACGCTTCTAATTCTCCTTCCAAAACTTTTTCCGTTTTTATCGTCCGGAAGTTCGACTCTCTGTATGTAGAGAGCGACGTTCATTAATGGGATGTAGACCTCGCTGACGTTCATTGGAGGGGATGTCAACCTTTTGACGACTCTGTCGATACTGTCAGCGTGCATGGTACAAAGTCCACCGTGGCCAGTTGCCAGAGCTTGGAATAATACGTAAGCTTCTTCGCCTCTGACCTCGCCGACGATTACATAGTCTGGCCTGTACCTGAGGCTGACCTTGATAAGGTCGAATAGACTGATGTCTCCACTTGGTCCGTTACCGAAGTTGAAACTCTCCCTGCTGTTTAGTTGTGTCCAGTTGTTTACTGGAGGGGCTAACTCAGGGACTTCCTCGACAGTTACAATTTTGTCGTTCTGGTTCATGAGACTCAGCAATGCGTTAAGCATACTGGTTTTCCCTGCTCCCGTGCCCCCTACGATCATGAAGCTTTTCTTGTACTCTAGTATCAGCCAGAAATACGCCGCGATTCTCGCGTTTATTGTACCCATGTTCATGAGGTCCACGATACTGAAAGGTTCCTCCCTAAACTTCCTGATACAGAATGTACTACCCTTCATGCTGACTTCTTTCATGAAGGTTGCTGCCAACCTATGTTTCTCCGGTAGCATCGCATCAAGCACCGGCTGTGCACTGCTGATATGCTTACCAGACTTGTGAGCCATTTTCACAAGGAAATCGTTGAGCAAGCTGTTACTCTTGAAAGTGATGTTTGTGGGGATGCTCTCATGGCTGCGATGCCAGACATATACCGGCATATCCATCCCGTTGCAGCTAATGTCCTCAATATTTGGGTCATCCATGATTACTTGGAGAGGGCCGTATCCTGTTAGATCTCTAACAACATAGTAAAAGATTCGGTCCCACTCTTCTATTGTGAATTTTCCGAGACTTCTGTGATATTTCTCGGCAATTATCTCAGCTTGTTCATAGACATACTCTTTGGGATCTATGTGTTCTCCTTTTGGAGATGTGAACTCTTTACTGAGTATATTAACAATTTTCTCATAGGTCTTAACATGTTCCTCAGATATCGCTGATTCCTCAACGAAGTAGTGCTTGCCTTCCCCGAGTTCAGGTGAGGATACTATTTTGACTCTTGAATGAGGCTCTAAAACCGAGTACTCATCAATTATTTTGAAATTTGGCTTGATCTCCTGAATTATGACCCCTGGCTCATTCTTTTCCTCAGGGGTGGTGATTTTTTCTTTTAGCCATTCTACTAGCTTCAGGGGTTAAGCCTCCGAAATATGGAAATTAAAAAAGGGGTTGGAGTTTGGATTATACCAGCTCGATTAGCTTGATATAGTCCATTCCACCGGCGCTGTGGATCTTAATGTTTACAGTTGTGCCGGATGTAACACTCTTCCAGTAGTCGGTTCCTGCGACAGGAGTTGCGGCTTCACCTACGTCACCGACACCATCTACGTAGATGGTTACTGTGGTGGTTGCACCGCTCTCTATGGATTCAGTGTTTGTCATGCTTGTTGTTGCTTCTCCTTCACCTGCAACAGCTACGTTGTAAGTGTCAACTTCAACATCGTTGATGAAGATACTGTTCAGCGTTGCTGGTGCTGTACCGGAGTTCTTTAGCTTGCAGACTATTTGCCATTCGAATGCAGTGGCGTCCCATGAGCATACTCCGCTCTGGACTTCAACCTTCTCGAACTGGGTGTATTGACTGCTGATGCCTCCCATCCAGTAGGAAACTCCTACTGCGACGGTGATTGCAACTGCGACAAGTATGACTGTGGCTATTACTGGGCTCACAGCTTTTCGTGTTTGAGGATTCATTCTCACTCTTTGCCTCCTTATCCAGTTTGCATGGTTTTGTTAATAAAAGGAATATGCACAGATGCAATTTAATATTGATATGCAACACCATTCTAGGTTATCGTTATGCAATACCGTTCTATATTATGAAAATGTCTGGGGTGGTGTAACTGTCTATGAAAGACAGACCCAGACGCGGACATGAATCACGCTGGGTTAGATAAACATTCGTTTATTTCTCCCTGTTTGTTGTTCCCTTCTTGTGGAGTGGTCTTGAATATTATTCAATAATGGCGCTAACAACTAATCAATAGTACATTAATGAACCCGTTTGCCCCAAGCTGATTTACGGCTCATTTAGTTGTGCAGATGCAATAAAAGACTAAAAGAATCTAGCCTCCTTCAGGTAAGTTTTATACGCCTACCTCCAATCTCAGGGATATGAACGGTGGACTATTGGCAATCGTGTCACACCCAGACGACGAGACCTTTGGGTGTGGCGGAACCCTGGCAAAACATGCTGCAGAAGGGAAAGAAGTACGGGTTTTATGCCTCACTTGTAACCCACGTGGTCGCCGGGAAGAGTTTTTCAACGCCGTTATGGCCCTTGGCGTAGATGCGGACCTGAACGAGAGGGACCATGTGGAATACAGCACGGATTTCATCCGGGAAATTGCCAATTACATTGACGAATACCGTCCATCTACGATCATCACCCACGTTCCCTTCGATTATCACCGTGAACATAAGGTATGTTACGATGTGGTTAAGGAGGCCATCGAGTGGGCCGCCCACACAACAATGTACGAGGACCCATGGCTCGTTGACCGGCTGCTATTGATGGAGGTCAATACTTTGATCCCACAGCCCCATGTTTTGGTTGATGTCAGCAGTTCATTTGACCGGAAACTGGAGGCAATCGATAAACATGTGTCCCAGATAGCCAAGTTCCCTTGGGGTTACTACCAGAAGGTATGTACAAAGAAAGCCGAGTTAAGGGGTGTCCAGTGTAATGTGGAGTACGCCGAGGCTTTCCTTGAGGAGGCGTTACCAAAAGATGGTCCATTTTATGCGGTAAAGTCCACTGATTACCTCGTCTGAAAGTAACCATTAACTAGTTATACCTCCTATTCTTTCGAAACGGTGATTTAGTTGAACCTCTATGGACTCAAAGTAATCGATTTTCACAGCCATTTTCCAGTTCAGCGACCCGGTGGGCGTAATTGGAGGAAGAGGCTCGTAGACAGGTACGGCGAGGAAAGAGCCGATATTATCCTTGAAAACAGTAGGATGTACCGTGACAAATGGAGGCGGATGTGGGCGTTCGAGCCCCCGGAGGATGGGGTTGTACACTCTGACCGTGAGCAGGCCCAACGTTGGGTTGATGACATGGACGCCAAGGGGCTTGAACGAGTTAACTTCATGATGGGAGGGGGCAACGACAACCTCGCCGAGATAATCAAATGGCACCCAGAGCGTTTCACAGGGTTCGCGCACCATCCCTTATTCGGAGAAAATGCTGCCGAGGAGCTTGAACGGGGGGTAACCGAACTAGGTTTGAAGGGCTTCAAGGTAATTGCCTCGGGTTTAAGCGGGCGCATTGACAGCAAGGAAGTCTACCCCGTCTGGGAAGTAGCCGAGAAGCTCCAAGTCCCCGTCCTCATACACTTTGGAGTGCTGGGGGGCGGAGGCGGTCCAGCCTACGACGTTAATAACCTGAACCCCCTCACCTTCTGGAAGGTCTGTAGCGATTTCCCGACCTTAAAAGTCGTAATCCCCCACTTTGGTGCGTGTTACTGGAGGGAGCTGTTGCAGTTATGCTGGCAGAGCCCAAACGTGTTTGTAGACACATCAGGTTCCAACCAGTGGATGAGGTGGATGCCGTACGACCTTGACCTCAAGCTTCTGTTCAGAAAAGCTGTAGAGACCGTTGGACCTGAGAGGATTATCTTCGGCACTGATAGCAGCTACTTCCCAAGGGGTTTCGCAGCCGAGTATCTCCGGGAGCAGCTTAAGACCTGCTATGAGCTGGGGTTGAGCGAGGAAGCCATCCATAGGATATTCCATGATAACGCCGCGGAGCTTCTAAAGCTCTAGGCTAGCGTTTTAATAACCCCCTGCCGAGTTAACCCATAATATTTGGGTGCCACTTTTGACTGAACAGGATAACAGACCAGCAGCGCACAATATCTACGGGAATCACGTTAAGGAACGCAAAACTGAGAGCCTCGCCACCGAGCTTTGGGGTCACATTGCCCACACTATGGGTGAAGCCGCAGACTTGTTACCCAAGGTCAGGGTCGAGTACGGCGAGACCACGGATGAGTTGGAGTCCATCAAGGGAATTATGAAGAATAACCTACGCAAGATGGGGCTTCTTACGGGCAAGACCAAGAAAGCCATCGATAATATGCACAACGGCGTGGTGGAGGCCGGTCAGCAACCCAACTTTATGGGTGGACCTGGACTTGTCCTGAACAAGATATCATACGCAATATCATTGGCCAGGATCAGCGACGGTTTTGTGCCACTCTACTACGTGGCCGACTATGACGGGGTCCAGCCCGAGCTCACAAACATGAGGCTTCCCAGCCCAAGCTCCAAGGGACTGCAACTTAACTACCCTGTTCAGCCAACGGATAACAATCTGGCTATCTACGAGATCAAGCTTCCACGTGAGGACTGGTTCCTGAAGACCATGGACAAGATTGACAGCAACTACCGTGGCATACTCAAGGAGCTGCCGAATGAGAAGCGTGAGATGGTCCAGAAGAACCTTGACCATGTCTACTCTATCATCAGGAACGCCTATTATTCTACTGACAACGTCTCAACTTTCAGCACCAAGATCATCGGGTCACTCATCAACCTTGAAGGCGATATCGGTCTGCCAATCTACTGGTTCAGCATGCCTGAGACACGCCCACTATTCCAGAATGGTTTCGAATTACTCCTCAGGGAACCAACACGCTCAAAGTTCCTCGCCGCAAGCAACGAGGCGATGGAGAAAGTGGACGCTTCAGGTCATAAACCCGGAATCGGGCTAAGGACCGATGATTATGTCCCGTTCTTCCTAGAGTGCATGAACCCAAAGTGCAGGAGGATCAGGGTTGAACTCAAGTACAACAGGGCAACAGGCTCATCCACCGCTGATTTAACGGGCAAATGCCCAGTCTGCGAGGAGGAGTACAGCTTCAGCGTCAACGCTGAGAACCCGGATGTATCCGAGATTATCGACTGGATTACCCCAAGGGTTGACTCACGGCAAGTCATCACCGACTCGGTTTTCCCCATCGTTGGTCACATCGGTGGGCCGGGTGAGACAAGTTATTACGCGGAGGTTATTCCAGCGGTTAAGAAGGTTGGACTTCCATTCCCGTTGTTCCTCAGGTACTCACGGGCATTCTACAATACCCCGTGGAACGAGGTGCAATCCAAGTACATCAAGGAAGCAGGGTACCCGACGATAGCCAATGATGATCTGTTTAACAGTCTCAGTGAATGGGTGGCTGCTAGGAACGCCGGTGACGCAGACAAGTTGTGGAAGACCCATGACGACATCGAGACTAGCATCTACTCCACATTCAACGGCCTTGTTGACCAGTTATCTGGTTTTGAAGGCGAGATAAACGATCTCAAACAGCAGATGAGAAACCCCGGTGACAGGAGACCCTTGATCGAGGCCATGAAGAAGAAGCAGTGGGATGCACAGATTATTGATAACTACCTCTCCTGGACCTATGGCAGGTTCAGCCCTGAGAAGTTCGGTCAAGAAGTGAACTGGATGTGGGTTGACTTAGCCGCTGCGACTGGTGTAAAAGATGTTATTGGGGCTTATCTCAGGATGTACAACAGGTACACCCCGAACAGCTCCATGTATTTCATAAACGTGACCTAGTCGTGGTGACGTTTACGAAGTGGCGGGGAGAGCTTTGTCATTATTATTGCTCTCTCAAAGATATCCACCCAGAGGTCAAGCTGCTCTTCGATAGCCTTGGGGCTCAGCACGCCTGATGCCTGTCCTCTTCCTATCTCACGTGCAGCCTTTGCCCTGTAGACCGGTAGGAGCCTGTCTCCTTCCCTGCCTACCTCCCAATAGTCCTCTGTTAGGAACACGACTATGGGAACTCTTGTGGCTCCTAGAATCCTGACCTCGTCCTGCAGCTCATCGCTGGTGTCCCTGTCAATGAACTTTATCTCCATGTCATCAACGACATCTGCGATTTTCTTGAATATCGGTCCCTGCCTTACGCAGTCACCACACCAGACTCCACCATAGACAAGGACTTTCACTATCCTATTGTAGTCTTGTAGTCTTGCCTTCTGCTCATCGTTGAGGTCTGGCACCCTCCCCATAAACTCGTGCCACCTTGGCGCATTTTCGGGGTCAATTTTCATGAACTCGTCATAGGTTAGAGCCATGTCCCAGTACTTTTTCCAGAAATCTGCTCTCTTATCGTAGTATGCTGGTTTATCAGACATAGCCCAATCATGGATTTGGGAGTATAAAATGGGTTAGGTTAGATAACTGACTTGTAGATCTCCAGGTACTGGTCGAACACCCTGTCCACAGTGTACTTTTCTATTACAGTCTTCCTTGAGTTCTCACCCATCTTCATCTGGAGGTTGACATCGGCGTTTAGCTTCAACACTGCCTCGGCGATATCGTCAGGTCTTTTCACTGGAACAAGGAACCCGTTGACCCCGTCCTCCACCTGCTCAGGTATGCCTCCTACCTCTGTGGCGATTACAGGTAGTCCGCTGCTCATTGCCTCAAGTATCGTCAATGAAGCGCTCTCGGTCTCGCTGGCCATGAGTAGGGCGTCTGCGCACCTCAATATCTCTGGGACATCGCTCCTGTAGCCCATCATCCGGACGTTCTTTTTGAGCCCCATCTTGTCCACTAGTCTCTCGACCCTGCGCCTGTCTGGGCCATCCCCTACCAGGATGAGCTTGGCGTCGGGCACCTTCTTTGCTACGACGCACATAGCGTAAATCAGGTCCTCGACCCTTTTCACTGGCCGGAAGTTGCTGACATGGATGAGTGTGATTGCTTCTTCATCCCTAGCCTCTATTAGCTCACATGGGGCTGGCTGGTATTGGTGGTGGTCAACAAAGTTGGGTATGACGTGTATCTTCTTCCCTATGCCCAGATTGTTTCGAGCCTCTTCTGCCATGAAATTGGATACCGCCGTTATTGCGTCCGATGACTCGACGCTCATGGTGTTCACCCTCTCGTACGCTGGGTCATTTCCCAGTATGGTGACGTCTGAGCCGTGGAGTGTAGTGATATATGGCTTACCAGTTACTCCCCTTGCCAGCTGTGCCGCGGTTGAGTGTGGCAGGCTGTAATGTACATGTAGCAGGTCTAGTTCTTCACTGTCTGTCACATCAGCCATCTCCGTGGCCAGTGCGACAGTGTAGGGTGGGTACTTGAAAAGTGGGTACTCAACCACGGACACCCTGTGGACCTTAACGAAATCATAATCTATGTCCTGTAACGCGAATGGTCTCTCAAGTGTGATGAAATGTGTCCTGTGACCTCTCTTGGCGAACTCTACACCTAACCTTGTGCCGAGAATGCCACTCCCCCCTACAGTGGGGTAACATGTAACTCCAATCTTCAAGCTGATTCACCTATGCTTGATGGTTAAATAAAAAGTGGGGGGCTTAAACGCCCTTGATGCGCTTCTCTACGCCTAGAATTGCCGCGATCTGGCCCTCGTGGTGGACGATCTCTGATACTCCAAGCATCAGGTAGTTTCCAACAGGTAGCTTACCCATGAACCACTCCATCTCCTTGGCTAGATCCTCTTCCTTGAGTGCGTCAAGCTGAGCCATGAGGTACTTCTTTCCCTCTTCCAGATCCTTGTGGATCTCCGCTAGGCTCTTGCCTTCACATCCTGCGTATCCCTTTACCTCTGCATCCTTGTCGCCTGCGATGAGTTTGGGGATGAACCCATACCACTCGCCAATTAGGTGTCCAAGGATGTTACGGACGGTGTTTGCCTCTGAGCAACTCATCCAGTCAAGCTGATCCTCTGAGAGGTTCTTCATTGCTCCGCCGAGTCTATTGAAGCCAACGGTCGCGAATCCCTTTATACAATCTATTTTTCCCATAATTTTCACCGAAAATAATGTAATAAGAAGTCAACGGTTGACTAATTTATAACCTGTGGTTAGTTTTTTAACCTAGAAAAAGTTGGGTGGCTACTCGTTTAGCCTCTTGTAGGTGCCCCTGATGTAGGTTATCTGTCCCCTGTGGTGGTAAATCTCACCGATATAGGCGAACAAGCCCTCTTTTCTGAGTTTTGTGCCTCCCCAGAGTGGGATCTCCTCGTCCATTGCCTCGTTGGAGACCTTGTTCAGCTTCTTAATGGAGACTTCTTTTCCTTTCTTGATGTCTGCTAGAAGTTTGTCGACGGGGTAATCTTGGTCGCGGTAATCTTCCGCCCATCCCTCAGGTGTGTAATCTGTTACTCCCTTGATGAGCCTAGGTAAGGCAACGTTGATTATCCTACTTATGTGGTTGAGTTGCCACTGGACGCTGGTGGAAACCTTTGTTGGCTGCCACTTGTACTCCTCGGCGCTTAGATCGTTGCATGAGCTTTCAACCCTGCTTACGATCCATTCAATCTGCTCTATCAGTATGGATGCTTTCTCGTTCATATTAATCCGTAAAATGGGGGGAGGTGGGGGCTTAAAACGCGTTCGATGAAGGTCAATTACTTGATTTGGACCTGTATCTCAGTCAATATCTCATCCTTTTCAACTTGATTCGGGTCGTTCAGATAGATGTCCATTACTGGGCCAACGACCTCGTACTCCTTTTCCGCTATGTGACTGAATATCCCCTCGTAAGCTTGGCTGATTGTCTCGTATGGGCCTTGATGGACGGTGCTCACTACTTTCACTGGCTGAAGGTTTCGGACCTCTACCTCTGGGTCGTCAATGTAGACTTTTCCCGTTATCGGTACCGCCACCTCTATGTCTGCCCCTGACTCTGTCTCCTCTCCATGGTAGATGGTCATGAAAGGACCGGTCAGTCGAACAAAGTTTCGCTGGTTGTCAGGAGACATTACTACGTTCATAATGTCCCCGATCATTCGTCCAATAGCCTCGTCGTATCGCCCAAAATCTCTCTTACTCAGGACCCTTTGCTTCTGGGTCTCCTTTATCACTGGTTCTGACATTGTTTTTTTCACTGTTTGGTCTGTCCTGAGCAGTGACACGACCCTGCTGAGGGAGTCTAGTTGAGATTCCGCTTTCACTCGTCTCTCGTTGAGAATCCTCTCGATCTGTTTGTCGTTCCCAGCATCTTCGGCGTCCAAGTATTCAGTGATTTCTTCAAGTTTGAACCCTAGTCCTGTTAGAAGTTTGATCTTTACTCCTCTCTGTATCTGGTTTCCAGTATAGTACCTGTAACCTGTGATACCGTCCTTTGCTTCTGGGACAAGAACTTTTTTCGAATCATAGTACCGCAGTGCTTTCTGGCTTAGCCTTGTTATGACGCTGAATCTGCCGATTGGAATCTGATCTATTGTCATTGCTCAACACTTTGATTGACCCTTGGCTTCTAAGGACGAGGAGTCTTACATGGGGTAGACTCTTAGTGATTATAACCTATTTCCTCGTTAAAGTCCTTGAGATGAGTACAGTAAACCTAAGAAAAGAGTTAAAGGAGTTCTACACGGCGAAAAAGAAACCAGGGCTGGTCGAGGTGCCGGACGGTGTATTTCTTACCATCCTTGGAAAGGGACATCCCTCAGGGGAAGAATACCCCACTGCAATGATGGCCCTGTACAGTTGTGCGTATACGCTGAAATTCAAATACAAGGCAGAAGGGATAGATTACTCAGTCATGCCACTGGAGGGGCTATGGTGGATTGAGGACGGGGTGTTTGATGCCAACAAGCCAGCACCAGGAGAGAAATGGCGCTGGAGGTCTATGATCCAGGTCCCAGATTTTGTTACAGAGGAATCGCTTGCTGAGACTCAGCGTGAACTAGTTGAAAAGAAGGGAGAAAAAGTGTTGGAGGTCAAGCTGGAGTCTTTCTCGGAAGGCCTTGCGGCTCAGGTTATGCATATCGGCCCATACAGTGAGGAGACCCCGACGATCAACCTCCTTCACACATGGGTAGAGGAGAACGGGTACAAGCTCAGGGATGACCACCATGAAATATATTTGAATAACCCACAGAGAACGAAACCTGAGAACCTGAAGACGATTATTCGTCACCCAGTGGAGCGGGTTTAGCCTCCCTTCATTTTAAATCTCTTATACTTCCTCCACAAAGAAGTACTGGATATATTTGAGTAAGGTTGACCTCAGTAAGGAGCTTAAGGACTGTTACAAGGCTAAGAAAAAGCCTGATATCGTTTATGTGCCTGATGGAAAGTTCCTTTCAATACTTGGGAAAGGCGATCCAGGTGGTGAGGAGTACCAGCTTGCGGTTCAGGCATTGTACGGCTTTGGGTATGCCTTGAAATTCCATTACAAGGCTGAGGAGAAGGACTTTAAGGTGATGCCGTTGGAGGGGCTCTGGTGGATCGAAAACGGAACTTTTGATATGAATAACCCTGCCCCGAGGGAGGACTGGCGGTGGAGGGCTATGATCCGTGTACCTGGTTTCGTGACAGAGGAAGTCATGGAAGAAATGTTACCCGCTTTAAAGGAGAAAAAGGGTGGGAATGTTGACAAGGTTACACTCTGGGGGTACCACGAGGGCGTATCAGCGCAGGTCATGTACGTTGGACCATACAGCGATGAAGCTCCGACAATCAACATGCTCCACGAGTGGGTAGAGAAACAGGGTTACAGGCTCCGTGGTGACCACCACGAGATTTACCTGAGTGACCCGAGGCGAACAGCTCCAGAGAAACTGAAAACGATACTTAGGCACCCATTGGATGAATTGGGGTTAGGTTAAAGGGAGTAACCCATGCGTTTGTACATTGCCTCTGCGGCGATATAACCGAAACCAGCCCATCCCTTGATGGACACGATTTCTTTCAGCAGGCTTGCAGCCTTCTCCTTATCATCGTTGATGAGGTACCAAGCAGCGATACCGTAACCGAGGGTAACCAGACCTAGCTCTCCACTTGAACGCATCTCCTTCTCCAGCTCCTCGACCGGCAGCTCTCCCTTGAACACCAGTAGCAGGTTCAGGTACATGCCGTTCTCGATTAGGTCCATGTCTGGGCTCGCCTTTGCGATGAGCTTCTTCGCCTCATCGTCCTTCCCGAGGAACCTGAGTGTCTGGTAGTACCAGTTTGCGAAGCTTGCGTAGTTGTCCGGGATATCCCATGCCTTGATTCCCTTCTCGTATACCTTCTCAGCCTTCTCGTACTCGCCGATGAGGTAGTATCCTAGACCGAGGTGGTACCATACGTTGGTCTGGAGTGAGCTTACAGGCTGGTTCCTCTCGTTGGGGATGCCGTCAGGCTCTATCTCGTTCGCCGTCTCGTCCATGAGCTTCTCTGCCAGCTCAAAGTCCTCGATTGCCCTGTCGAACAGGCGCAAAGTGATGAACCTGTGTCCCCTGTGTCTTGGGAATCTTGGGTCCTCCGGGTACTTTTCGGCTCCAATGGTGAAGAAGGCGCATGCCTCCCGGTACTTGCCCAGATAGGCGAGCCTCCTGCCCATCCAGATGATGTTGTCAGCGTCCTCTGGGTCTGCCTTATAGTTTTTGTAGGCTACCTCGTAGCGTTTCTTCTGTGCTTCCTCGATCTCTGCCCTCATGGGTGCCCTGTATAGAGGTTTGCCGAAGAGGCTGATTGCCTCTGGCTCGCCTGGTAAAAACTCGTTTGTCATATTCTCACCGATTTCACCAAAAGTAGGGTGATGGGTGTATAAAACCTGCCATGAATTGGACTCTATTCTGTGAGAGATTTAATATCCTGACTCTGAACTTCATCTCCATGAATATTATCGAGCTAAGCCACCTCATTGACGCAGAAATACCCGTCTTCTCAGGGTTTCCAGCCCCAAGAATCGAGGCTTACCTGACTCACGAAGACTCAAGGTCTCATTATGACGGGCAGGCGGAGTTCCATATCAGCAAGTTTGAGCTGGTGGCAAGCGTCGGCACCTACATGGATGCCCCATATCACCGGCATAAAGGTGAGTCGATGATATCCGATATTCCACTGTCCAGCCTCCTTGACATCCCCTGTGTTGTAGTGGATCATGACTTAGCCAAAGGGCGTGGATGCGATATCGGTGAAATTGATGTCAAAGGGAAAGCCGTTTTGTTCAGGACAGGCTGGAGCAAGAACTGGAGGACAGGGAAATACTACGATAACCCCCCGTATCTCTCACCAGAAACCGTGAATTACCTTGTATCCCAGAAGCCTTTCCTAGTTGGCGTTGATTTCGGAAACGTGGATAACACAGGTGATCCCGCGAGGCCAGCCCACACAAAGCTTCTTGGAGAAGGAATCCTGATCGTGGAGAGCCTGACAAACCTTGGTGCCCTCCCTGACACTGGGCTTAAGTTCAACGCGGTCCCGATGCAGATCAAAGGAATATCCACTTCACCGATCCGTGCCTTCGTAAAGCTCTGATTGGTAAGAGATAAAAATCTCCCACGCGACCAAAGGAGTATGCCTCTTGAACGAGTCCACCTTGAAGTGTTGAGGTATCTTTACGATAACCTTCCTCAGGACGAGTCAGCCTCCGGAGATATCTCTAGGAAGATTCTGTTCAAGTCAGTTAACTCCAAGCCTAGGCAGGTCGAGAAAGCGTGTAAGGAGCTTGGAGAACTTGGGTATGTCCGGTTCAAGTCCGGTTTCTACAAGAAAGAGTGGTCGTCCATCACGATAACCGATATAGGAATGGATTACTGGGATTCAGTTGATAGTTAATTGATTTAATAGAATTGGTGCGGAGAGTGGGATTTGAACCCACGAACTCCTTAGAGATAGGAACCTCAATCCTACGCCTTTGACCATGCTGGGCGATCTCCGCACGATAGCAACATAACCAGTGCCGCGGATTTAATCTTTTGGGAAATCCCAGATGCTAAAATATTAGGACGGCGTATTTGGGTTTATGAGCATCGAGTTACCAGAGGCGCGGATTTTCGCTGCCCAGTTGCAGGATGAATTACCTGGTAAAGTAATCGAGTCATTTGACACTCAGGATATGGAAAGGATGCTCTCCATGGTTTCTGAAAAGGGTCATCTATTTGATTTTAAGGGAGTTGTTGGACGCACAATCGAGGCTGTCACCGCTCGTGGGAACACTATACGCATGATGCTGAGTGGAGGTTTCAACGTGCTCCATGGGCCAGAGTATGGAGGAAGAATCAGGCTTGTCCAGCCTGGTGAGAAAGTTCCAAAGTACCACCTTAAACTCGTTTTCACGGATGGATCCATACTATCCATGCGGAACACTGGAATGGGCATCATCTACGCCCTGAAAGACGAAGACTTACCCTATGCCTACCTGTACAAGCGTGACTACCTAAGCAGCATGTCACCTATTGACCCTGTTTTCACGTGGGAAAAATTCAAGCAGCTCATAGGCGAGGAGAACCGGCAGCTCAAACCATTACTGGTTGGGAAAGAGGCTTTCCTATCTGGTCTAAGTAACGCCATCTTCCAAGACGTATTGTTCAGGGCTAAGATCCACCCCAAGACCAAGGCAAACAAGTTGTCTGAGGCTCAGTTGAGGGGGCTCTATGATGCCATTCATGAGATCATAAGGCTCAGGCTGGAGCAAGGCGGCAAGGACAAGTTTACAGACATCTACGGGAACCCCGGTAGGTACGTGGCAGCTATGGGTCCAAACTACAAGGACAAAGCCTGTCCTAACTGTGAAACACCGATAAAGAAACTGGCACACGGCGGTGGCCATGTCTATCTTTGCCCAACCTGCCAAGTAGAGTAATCAGGTCCCAAAGAACGCATTATTCATCGGTAATCTTTTCTAAACTTGAATAATATCATATGTATGGCCGAGGTAATCACGCGTTTCTTTGCTTCTATTGTCTATCAGATAAACATGGCTCTAGCAAGCCTATCCTTACTCGCTATGCTGTTTGGAATGCTCCCTGTTGTAGGTGATTACTTTTCACCGATATTCAACTCAATAGCTTACTCTGGGCTGCTTATCTACTGGAGATACTGGTACCTATTCGCGTTACCTGCGTACTATCTTGGAATGATAACTGACGCACCACGAGGGAGACAGTTGCGAACTGCAGTTGTCACTATCACGATACTGGTGTTCAAATTCGTCCTCGGTTACGGTCTTCCACGTTAGAGGTTAGTCTGATTACCGAAACATTTTCACCGTATCCCCCATCCATCGAGTGGATGGAGACTGTTGATACCGTAGCGTTCATACTGATCAAGGGCGACAAGGTCCTCGTGGAGAGACGTAGACTGGACAAGGAAACTGACCCAGGTGCAGTGGTCATACCCGGAGGGCACGTCGAGGAAGGCGAAACCCATATCGAAGCCCTGAAACGTGAACTCTTAGAAGAATTGGGCGTCACATGCACCGATTTCAAGTTCATCGCCAGGATGCCATGCCAAACTGAGACCGAGATCCAGATGAACCACTGGTACCTCTGTGAGAACTGGAAAGGTGAGCCAGTGTCAATCGAAGCAGAGGAAATATTCTACGTCGATAATGCAGCCCAGCTTGACCTCTCCAATGACAGAACCGTGATCACGAAGCTGTTAAACGACCATCGATAACGATAATAAATGGTCTCTGAACCATTCAGTTTTTTCCAGCCTTATCCCCAGTGACCGCTGCAAAAATATAGGCTAGAATATATATTGGCTTGATTTAACCGAGAAACCTTTTCATAAGATAACGATGGATTAGGATTTTACAGGTCAATACTCAAGAATGTGGTGGTTGCTATGTCAAAAAATCCTACAAATAATAAAACGCTGCTCATCGCTATCCTGCTGATATCCGTAATAATAGCGGTCGGGTTCCTCCCGGCATTAAGTCACTACGAACCAATCGAGCAAGGTGAAGCAATAAGCAACATCTACGACTCGCTCAAGTACGAAAAATCAATACATGTCCTAGCCATGCTTCTTGTTGGCTTCGGCTTCCTCATGGTTTTCGTCAGGAAACACGGGTTCAGCTCAATAACCGCCACATTCCTGGCGGTAAGCGTTGCGCTGCCCCTCTACATGCTCATCAAGAGCATGACCGGGCACCACTTCTCCATAGTGAGCATCGACTCATTCATACTGGCAGAGTTCGCAGCCGCAAGCCTGCTGATCGTGATGGGTGCACCGTTGGGCAGGCTCAACATGAACCAGTACATCATACTGGCAATCGTGTTCATACCCGCGTACATACTAAACGAGTGGATAATCCTCGAAAGCGGGATGTTCACCGGTTTCGTTGACGTAGGCGGCTCCATAGTGATCCACGCATTCGGGGCATACTTCGGTCTAGGTCTGGTATCCAACACCTTGGATAAGTTCAAGGGGCAACCCGAGGCAGATAACGACGCAGTGAGTGACCAGTTCAGCCTAATCGGCAGCATGATCCTCTGGATATTCTGGCCATCATTCACCAGCGCGTTGGTTGCACCAAACCAGGTTGTAATCACGGCAATCAACACAGTATTCGCGTTATGCGGAGCAACACTGGCGACATACGTGTTCTCCAAGCTCCTCAGAGGCAAGATAGAGATCGCCGACATCGCCAACGCCGCACTGGCAGGAGGAGTAGCAATCGGCAGCGTATGCAACATCACGACCCCCGGCTACGCCATGCTCATAGGCATCGCGGCAGGCGCACTCAGCACCATCGGATACGTGTTCATCGCGCCAAAAGTGGAGCAAATGATCAAAGGAACAGACACCTGTGGCGTGCACAACCTGCACGGCATGCCAGGGGTTCTCGGAGGCATCTTCGGCGTGTTCCTCGCTGCTACCCCATCCCTTCAGGTAGGCGGAATCGTGGTAACAGTAGTACTGGCACTAGTCTTCGGAAAGATCGCTGGTATTATAGTGGGATTGTTCGGACAGAAACCAGTCCCATACTCGGATGAACAGGAATTCCATTAATTCCTCTCATCATTTTTTTCCAGCGCTATAACAGGTAACCCATTATTCGCTGTTCATACCAATAGTCAGAACCGAAGAAAAAAACGCATAATACATGTGGTTGACACAAAACAAGTTTTTTAGAATTGGTGCGGAGAGTGGGATTTGAACCCACGAACTCCTTAGAGATAGGAACCTCAATCCTACGCCTTTGACCATGCTGGGCGATCTCCGCACATGTTGTGGAATGGGGCTGCAGCGGGGAATTGAACCCCGTCTCAAGGCTCCACAGGCCTTAGTGCTACCTTTACACCACAGCAGCCACGCATCCTCAAACAATTAGGCAATGAATTAAAAGGGTTTCGCGGGGAGGGGGATGCCAAGTCAAGCAGGTTGGTGATGTCAAATCGATTATCCCCGATCATGATGAAATGTAGATATAACCGAAATATTCCCACCTGTATTCTGATCCAATAACCTTATAAATCGAAAATAACCATTTTGTGTTAGATTATTTACGAATAGTATTCGAAAGGATGTGGAGAAAGGAGTGTCAGATCAAGACAAACTAAGAGACGAAGTGAGGCAGCTCAGAGTGCAGCTCTCACGGATAGCGGAACAACTAGACAAGGAAGAAACCGAGGAAGAGGAGCAGGAGCCTGTTCCTGACCCCGAACCTGAGGTCGAGCCGGAACCAGAACCCGAAAAAGATCCCTTCTGGGACGATAAGGAGGAGAAACGGGATCGGCGAAACAAGAGGTACGGGAAACTGTACGGAGAGATGTACGGCAGGGCGTGGAGACCAAACGAGCCATGGGGCGAGAAGCTTGGCGATTACATCGGAGAGTTCGTCAACGACGTCATGGAGAATGTTAACTCGGAACTGGAGCAGAGCCTCTTTCAGGACAGCAGGTCAAGGCGGGAAAGACCGACCGTGATGAGCGACAGGGAAGTCCAAAGGACCTCGGCGATAATGAGCGCCATGGGAAACGAGCACAGGATAACCATCCTAAGGGAGCTTAGTTGGGGCGGGATGTACAGCAGCGATTTCCAGGAGGTACAAAAGGAGATCAGTGCGAGTACCTTAAGCAGTCACCTTGACGTTCTCGAACAAGTTGGGTTAATCAGCCAGGAGAAGAGAAGGGGTCGGTACCTAATCACGATGGCTGGCAGGATCGCTATCAAGATGGCTGCTCAGATCGCGAAACGTGTTGAGGTAAAACGGGATTTCGATGGCTCTACTGGTAGTTTCTACTAGGTTTCTTTGTCGGGACTAGAACCTTCCCGATTTTTACTTCATCGTTCCTTATCCTGAGGTCGTTTTTCCTGTTTTTGCGGACCCAGGAGTAGAGGCTTTCGGTTTTCACAAGAGATGCATCCAATTTACGTGTTATAAGACGAACCCAGTGTCGTGTGCATGGGGGAGCCTAGTGAAAATGGAAAACTCCTTCAATAAGGGTGAAAGTAAAGGGGTATGCCAGTCACTGAATCTAACGGTATTTCCATTTACTACGAGGCAAAAGGGTCAGGAGACCCACTTATGATGATAAACGGTTGGGGAGGGAACCTTGACAGTTGGGGGGCGCACATGATTGACCTCCTCGCGGAGAAGTATCATGTCATCATGATGGATAACAGGGGAACAGGCAGGTCCGACAAGCCCGATATCCCGTATACAATGGATATGATGGCAGCAGACGTGAAGGGAGTGTTGGATTCATTAGGCATCGAGAAGGCGCACGTCATGGGGTTCAGCATGGGCGGAGCCATCACCCAGACCTTTGGGAAGAACTACCCCGAGACTGTAAAGAGCCTGGTTGTCTGCGGTGCTTCCGCTGGCGGTGAGCATTCCATTTCATCAGACCCTCAGGTCCAGATGGATCTGGCGTTAATCGCTAACCCTCTACCTGAGATGACTCAACGAGACGTAACCGTCAAGCTGCTCTACCTACTTTACTCCAAGGAATACGTCGAGGCGAACCTGGAGGCACTGGTTGCGGATGAGACGTACTCTGATTACCCGACACCCTCGTTTGCCCTCATGAACCAGAGCGCAGCAATAGGCACCATGAGCACCTACGATCATCTTCCCGAGATGAAGATGCCAGTCCTGGTCATCACGGGCGGAAACGATAAGCTTGTCCCAGTCCAGAACAGCGAAAAGATTGCGTCAAGGATCCCAAAATCAAAACTGGTGATATTACCCGGCTGCGGTCACGGGTTCCTGAAACAGAAAACGGATGAGGCTGTAGCCCACATCCTAGAGTTCCTAGAAGAAGTCTAGCTCTCGGCTAGCTTCTTGAAGACTTCAGGGGTCATCCTGAAGGTTGTCCACTCGTCCATGGCTTCTGCGCCTAGGCTGAAGTAGAACTGTCTGCTGGGCTCGTTCCAGTCGATGACCGTCCATTCTACCCTTCCGCAGTCCTTCTCGACTGCGATCTGGCATAGCTGTTTCAGTAGTGTCGTGCCAACACCGTTACCACGGTACTCTTCGGGGACGAATATGTCCTCTAACCAGAGTGTTGGCTTTGACTCGAATGTGCTGAAGGTGTAATAGTACAGTGCTACTCCGAGGTACTCTGGGCCGGGACCGCCTGCGTTCTGTGCCAGCAGACAATCGAATATCTTGTCCTTGCTGAAGCCGTACTTCTTGTACAGTTCTGGGGTTCCCTTGAACTCAAGCTTCTCGTAGACGCTCAGCTGGTAGCATAGGTCCATTATGACGGGGATGTCCTCTTCCGTTGTCTCCCTTATCTTGTACTTTAAGCCTTCAATTTTTGGCATGTAATCAAAATGGAATGGGTTGAAGGGTTATAATATACTACTGACCGGTCAGGTACTTTGCCAAGTCGTAGAGGTTCATGTGCTTGGTGTTTCTGTCATATTTCCCCAGCTTGAACGCAGTCTGGACGAACCAGCCAACGCTGAAAGCGGTGATCACAGTCCCTATTCCGATTGGTCCTCCCATCGCGATACCAAAAGCTAGTACAGTTAGCTCGATACCCGCCCTAACGGTTGACACTGACTTGTCTAGCTTCTGGACGAGTCCGATCATCAATCCATCCCTTGGTCCTGCCCCAAGTTTTGCGCTCAGGTAGAAGTAGGAGGCAACGCCGATCATAGCCATTCCGGCAACGAGAAGCACTAGTTGGAGTACTATGTTGTTGAACTTGGGCACGATGCCCCATTCGATTATGACGTCGATGAAGTAACCAATGAAGAACATGTTGCTGACGGTGCCCCAACCTGGAGGGAAACCCATTGCCCAACCGAGAATAAGAACTCCTAGACCGACGACCTGTGTCGCCTGCCCGAAGGTCAGACCCATTACGTTCACCATGCCTATCTGGAACACGCCCCAGGCACTCATCCCGAGGTCCGCGTATAGTATCATCACTGACCCTAACCCGAATAGGAAGAGCCCGAAGTAGAGGCTTGGTAGCCTTTTGATGAAGTCTACCCAGTTCTCGACTATTTTGGATGGAATTGTATTTTTCCTCCTGTCATGTTCAATGCAACCTTGAAGGCTTCCTCAGCCTCATCCAGGTTAAACCTGTGAGTTAGGACGCTGTTAACGTCGATGAGTCCCTTTGATATGAGTTCAATGCTCTCAGGGAAGTTCACCGGCTTGGCGTCGTATGCTCCCTTGATTTCCAGCTCCCTCCTGACGAGCCAAGTCATGTCTATTGGAACCTCTGACCCGAATATACCGACAACGGTTATCCTGCCCCGTTTCTTGACTATCTGGGTCGCTTGCTTGACTGCTGGTGGTGCTCCGACTGCAACGAATGCTATGTCTGCACCGTTGGTCCTCTCCCTTACGATTTCTTCCAGGTTCTCCTCCTGGATGTTCACCGTCTCGATTCCCAGTTTCTCTGCGATTTCAAACCTGACCTTGTCTGCGCTGAGACCGGTCATGATGACCTGTGCTCCTCCGAGTTTGAAGATTTGTGCGCTGAACAGTCCTATTGGTCCACATCCTTGAACGACCACGAAGTCGTTTACCCTGAAAGGCGTGATATCTTTGACAAAGTGGAGTGCGTTGCTAAGTGGCTCGACGAGGGCTCCGTCCTCATAGCTCATGTTGTCAGGTATCCTGTGGAGTAGTTTGTACGGTACGGCGATATACTCCGCGAAGCCCCCAGCAGCGTGGATGCCAAAGAGTGTTGATTTCTCGCATAGGTTGCTCCTGCCCTCCTTGCAGTAAGTGCACTCACCGCATGCCTTGACGGACTCGGCTAGAACTCTGTCCCCTTTCTTGAATCCAGTAACCTCTGCACCGATCTCGACTATTTCCCCCGAGAACTCGTGACCCATCACAACGGGTAGGGTCATCTTGCTGTACGCCGAGGTGTACTTGTAGATTCCAAGGTCGCTTCCGCAGATGGTAGCCGCCTTGACCTTGATGAGCACCTCGTCTGGCTCAACAACAGGCTTTGGGATATCCAAGACCTCTATCCCTGGCTCGGGCTTGGTCTTCATTATCGCCTTCATGGCAACAGAGTCGTGCCGAGTCGTCAATATAGTTTTCCTCGAAAACGGCAAATATCTGGAGGATTACCAGTACCCATGAACCCCAATGAGCAGAAGGTCATTGATGCCATTGACTATGATGGAATGTACAAGTTCCTGAGGGAGAGCATCGCCATCCCAAGCTATGAGGGAGACGAGTCCAAGATGCAGCACTTCATGGTCAAGACCCTAAAGGAGCATGGCTTCACGGTTGACCAATGGGAGATTGATTTTAAGGAGCTGTCAAAGCACCCACATTTCAGCATCTCATATGAACGCGATGAGGGTCTAGGCGTCGTCGGCACAAAGGGTCCTGAGGGTGGAAAGAGCCTGATTCTGGGAGGGCACATTGACACGGTTGCACCGGGGAACCTGGAGAACTGGGACTCAGCCCCGTTAGAGGCTACCGTTAGAGACGGCAAGATCTACGGGAGGGGAACCAACGACATGAAAGGCGGAATGGCGGCAGCCCTCTACGCCATCAAAGCGGTCACAGACACTGTGAAGCTCAAGGGCAAGGTAATCTACGAGTCATGTATCGGCGAGGAGGACGGAAGTTGTGGTGCATTGGCAACTGCTCTCAGGGGTTACACTGCCGACGCTGGAATAATCATGGAGCCAAGCGAGACCAAGGTAGCACCAAAGATCGCTGGTGCAATGAGTTTCAAGATCACCGTATCCGGCAAGAGCGCTCATGCCTGTGTTAAGGACGAAGGCGTTAGCGCCATTGACATGTTCATCGTGCTGTACAACGGGCTAAAGGAGCTTGAAGTTAAGAGGAACGCTAGGCTGACAGACCCCGACTATAGTCGATACAGCGCGCCTTACGCAATCAGCATTGGTGTGATCAACGGCGGGCAGTGGGCTGGCACGGTTCCCGAGAAGGTTGAGTTTGAGGGCAGGATAGGCGTAGCAGTCGGCGAGGAGGAGATGGCTGCCCGTAGGGATCTTGAGGTAAAGGTCAAGGAGATAGCCGAGGCTGATCCGTGGTTAAAGGAGAACCCTCCCGTCGTGGAGTGGGTTGGCTACAGTTTCGCCTCTTCTATGGTTCCTGATGATCATCCGATTGTTACTTGTCTCGACGGTGCGGTTAGGGATGTGACGGGTGAGGAGCCTGTTCACGAGGGTATGACTTATGCGAGTGACGCTAGGCACCTCATCAACGTTGGTAACACTCCTACGATTGTCTTTGGGCCAGGTGATATCCGGACAGCTCATGGTCCTAACGAGTATGTCCCAATTGAGGACATGGAGACTGTGGTGAAGACCCTTGCATTGTCCGTGATGCGGTTCCTGGGCTACGAATAGCCCGTTTGCGTCAGTCACAGGGAATATGCGTTTTTTCTGGGTTACTGGGAAGCCGTATTAGGGCTTGTTTTCTCTCTGGAGCACTGAGTTCACCCCAGACTGGTACCCAAATTTGGGTGTTTTATCTGCCAACAGGTATTATCCGTGTCTCGCCCTTTTCTGGGTGACCCGGATGGACAGTTCAGTAGGATGATAGAAAAAGGGGTCACGAGATAGCCCACGACGGGATGAGGATGGAACTCTAGGAGGCGAGTCTTTTTCCCATCTGGTACGCTGCGTCGAGGTCCAATGGGAACTTGATTTTACGTGACTGTTTCTTCTCGTACTCATCGGTGCCGTCTGTGACGTACTTGGAGTAGTCGTCCCACTGGAGTGTCTTTGTTATTGCCAGTGTCTCGGCGGGTCCTAGAATTCTCTCGTACATGTCCTGCCATGAATCGAACTTGGGTTTGAGCCAGCCCTCCATGGCTTCCTTGTTGACGTTCATGGTGTACACGTGGGCGTTCTTGATCCTTCGTGGGGTCAGGAGTGGGCTCTTGGTGTACTCGTACCTTGGGAAGATGAGCCTCTCCATGAGGTTCCGCATCATGCCTGGTACCTCGCCGAAGTAGATGGGTGAGCCAAGGATGACCGCATCCGACTCCTCGATCTGGTTGAGTATTGGAGTCAGGTCGTCCACGTAACCGCATTTACCGTAGCTGGGCCCTCCCTTGGTCTTGCATGCGAAGCAGCTCTGGCATCCCTTGTAGTTGACATCGTTGAGGTGGATGTACTCACTCTCGGCTCCTGCTGACTCTGCTCCTTCAAGTGCCTTCTTTAGAATCATTTCCGTGTTCCAGCCCTTCCTCGGGCTGGAGTTTAACGCTATAACCTTCATGGCACAGAAATCGTTACGAGTACCTAAAGAGTTGTCTTTACTCTTCTATTCGCACCCCGAACTGGAACACTGCGAGACCCACGAAATAGATCACGATGGTGGTCATGAATATCGAGTAGAGACCATAGGTATCCGCAATGTATGCGGCAACTAATGCGGCAACGGGCATCACAACGTTCATTGGGATTGATGAGAGAGCGAAACCTACTCCTCTCTGTTTTCGCGGTGAGAAACGGGATGTCAGGGTCATACCCGCAGGCATGCCAAGTATCCCGAAGAACCGATGGGTTACGAATAGTATGAAAAACGGCCAGAAGCCCTTCGCGAAGAACGCCAACGCAAAGAAGACATAGGAACCAAGTAGTGTAGCTGAGAACCAACGCTTCTCCCCGTAACGTGATGCAAGCTCTCCTCCTAAGGGACTGGCTATGATTCCCAATAAGGAGCTTATTCCAAGCAGTATACCAATCTGACTTACGGTCCATCCCTGGACCTCGACAAGCCAGATACTCAAGAACCCGGTTGTAAGTCCTCCACCGAAACGCCTCACCGTACCTGAAAGAAGGAGATACAACATGTTTGAGTTAAACAGGGAGTCCACAGTGTCTTTCTCATCCCATTTTTCCCTCTCCTCTTCAGCCACCATCTCTGAGGATGGTTTTACGAAGTAAAGAGCGACAAGTCCCAAGAGGATGGGGATAACCCAGAAACCGTATACTTGCCTCCAGTTGAATGCAAGGGCACCCATAAGCAAGGTGATACTGAGTGGACCCAAACTGACTCCTGTAGTACCTCCGCTATGCCAGATTCCAAGAGCACGAGAGCGATCCTTTGGGCTAGTGATGTCAGAGACATAGCTCTGGGCTGGTGGGTGATAGAGGGTTGAGTTGAAGGTGAGTAGGGTTGATGCCACGATGTACATCCAAGGTGATGTTGATATGCTCCCCAAGAGTGCACCAATTGCGGCAATCACTATACTAGCCGCCATCAGCTTTTTTGGGCCGAACCTGTCGGAAACCATCCCACTGGGCACACTGAGCAGGAACTGGGCTAAGCTCGGTATCGCCACGATGAGGCCGATCTGCTGGTTTGTTAGAGCGAACTCCTCTTTGAGGACAGGAAAGAGTGTGCTGCGCATGTTTCCAGCGGCGTGAACCATCATGTGGGTGAGGATCATGATGGCGAGGCTGCCACTCATGAGTCGGCCCAAGCTTGAATTTACATTTTCTGCTGAATCGGTCATCGGTGTATTCACTTTGAATCTATCTACATTATAACATGCTCGTCAGAAGATAGAATGAGATATCCGTCAATTAGAATGAAAATAAATAAGAAAAAAGAGGATGTGGCCTACTTGGCCATCTTCTCGATCTTGGGCATGACCTTCTCGATCCGGTCCAATGCCTCGTTCATGATTGTCTTACTTGTTGCAGTAAGGATTCTCATGTGTCCGTCGCTCTTTGGACCGAATGTTAGCCCTGTGTTCAGTGCGACCTTGGCGTCTTCCATCAACACTTTGTTGAGTTCGGCGCTGGTTAAGCCGTAGTTGAACTTGGGGAACATTAGGTATGTTGCCTCTAGCTTGGGTATGGTAAAGTCGCCCATCTCGTGGAGCCGTTTCTCGACCAGGTCCCTGATGCCTGCCATGTACTTGTTCATGTCTTTGACCCAGTAGTCGAGTTTTCCGCTGCAGATCGCTGGAGCGAATCCCTTGACTAGGTTGTTTGTGCCCCTTAGTACGCCTGACCCCATCTTCTGGAGGTCATCGAACAGCTTCTTGTTGGTGCATCCCATGTATCCTGCCTGGAATCCTGGTACGCCCCATGTCTTGCTGAATCCCCATGAAGTGATGGTGTGCCTTGCCGCCTCATCGTCCAGTGCTGCTAGGCTGTGGTGCTTGATTCCGTCGTACCTGATGTCCTCCCAGAGCTCATCGACCATGATGTAGAGCTTGTTGTCAACCGCTACCTCAGCGATTCCCTTGAGCTCAGCCTTGGTCATTGCCCTGCCTGATGGGTTGTGGGGGTTGCATACGAAGATCAGCTTGGTCCTTGGGGAGATTACTTCCTTGAGTTTCTCTAAGTCGAACTCGTACCTGTCTTTCAGGTCAAGCTCCCAGTGGACTGGCTTTGCGCCGTTGACGTTTGTAGCGTTGAAGAATGGGTAGTACATTGGGTCTGTGACTACGACCTCGTCTCCTGGGTTGCATGCCTTCCTGACGGCGAGCCACATCATTGGTGTGACGCCCTGGCTCATGGTCACCTGGGTTGCTGGGATGTCAAGCTTGTTTACTCTCTTGAGCTTCTCTGAGATTGCCTCTCTTGCCTCGATGTCGGTACCATAGATGGTGTACTCTTCCTCGATTACCTTCCTCATCTCGTCCTTTAGTTCTGGACAGAGTGGGTAGTCTGGGTCAGCTAGCCATAGTGGGATGATATCCGGGGCATCTCTATGCCATTTGGCTCCGCGTGTTGCGAGTCTACTCTCGATTGTTGGTTTATCGTAAGGATTGTCCTTGGACATTTTAATCACCATAACCGGTGCTCTTTGATTGTATAAATTATGGGGTTTCTCGCCCCTACTTCAAACAAATATATTATCCCAAATACACCGTAGTGTTGCTATGAAACTTCTCTTAACCTCAGCCGGGTTATCCACTGATGAACTTCGGGACGAGTTCATTGGACAACTGACAACAAAAGTAGATGACACAATGGTTCAGGTGTTCTATGTTGGATTCGAGCACCCTGACTTTGAATCATGGATCCAGGCAGTACGGCAACGTTTCATCGAGATAGGTGTAATCCCCGAAAATATTCGCCTATTTGATTTACTTGATGACACCCCTCCGGGTTTGAGCGATATTGATGTCGTGCTCATGTTCGGTGGAAACGAGTACCATTACGTGCACCACATTAGGAGGCTCGGCTTTGTCTCCGAGATTAAGGAGTTCGTGGACAGTGTGCGTCTATACATCGGGATCAGCGCAGGATCCATCATCATGGGTCCCGATGTTGACATGGAGCACTGGAGTATGGCGTCCAACGACATCGGGCTGGAGGATACCTCCGGGTTCGGGTATGTTGACTTCACCACAGTACCTCACATTGACACGAGGGCTGACCCCGAAAAAGTATTGGAGTTCCACAAGAACACAGGGAAAAAACTGATCTACCTCACGGACAAACAGGGTGTCCTTGTCACTGAAACCGGTTACAGGATCATCTAACCTGTAGCTTTCACCGGTTTTGGTTCGCAGTCCGTTTCTTTTTAACTAATCAAGAGGTATTGTTCCATTGTGTTTCCTCCAATTATCCAAACTGAGAGACTGACACTACGACCGCACAAGATAGAGGACCTTGATCGGCTCCAGGTTTTATTGGGTGACCCCGATGTGATGAAACACTCAGGGCTTGACACAAACCAGAACCTGAAAAACGCAGACGAGGAGCTCCATTGGTTCAAAGGACTCGATGCAGGAAACACGGGAATCCGCTGGATGATCACTCTCAAAGACGTTGACCAGTATATCGGTGACTTGGGATTCCTTGAAATCGACCCTGAGAACAAGAGGGCAGAGGTTAGCTACAAGTTATCCCAGAGTCACTGGAACAAGGGCGTGACAACGGAGGCATTGAAGGCGATTCTGAGTTACGGTTTCGAAGAGCTAGCACTCAACAGGGTCACTGCACAGGTTCACATCGATAATAAGGCATCTCTGCACGTGCTCAAGAAGCTGGGGTTCACGGTAGAGGGTACGCTAAGGGAACACGAGTACCTTTACGGGCAATTCGCGGATGTGTTTTCCCTCGGATTGTTAAAGCGAGAATTCCTGTGATTCTGACTCTCAGTAAATCCAGGGAAAAAGTCTCCAAGTCGTCTCTTGATATTCCCTGTACTCGTCACCGTACTCCTCAACCAGCATCATTTCCTCGTTATTGATCCTGTATATGATTAAGGGAAAACCCAGCAACGACAACAGGAAACCGGAGAGACTGGACGTGAACAGGGGTATACACATTATTGACAGTATGGTACCGGTGTAAATCGGGTGCCTGATGTACTTGTACGGACCTGTTTTCACGAGCCTGTGGTCTTCCCTGATCTCAAGGGTAGCCGAGTAACTCCTGTCCAAAACCACATGACTCCAAATCCGGAAAACAAGTAAAACACCAAACAAAACAGCGGCTACTAGGTTAATTGGGGACCTGACCACATAGAGTGAGCCCATGTAATCTCGCGTAGAGGCGACCAAGATCGCTATCCAGAGAATTAGCCCTGGAATCTGGAACCATATGTCCCGTTTCTTGTAGTCGCTCATGCTCCCCATTTACTGGTTGGGTCAGGGTAACATGAGTGTTTCTAAAAACTAAGCCGTTGAAAGTTCTTTTCCCCTTGTGCGGAAGTAGAACATGGCAACCGAGATTATCATGATTGCACCGCATAGGTAGAAGATACTAGTGAACCCAAACTTGTCGAGCAGCATACCCGCTGCAAGTGGTCCAATGATGTTTCCCAAGCTATTGGAGCTCTGAAGCGCACTGATGGCTGTTCCTGTCCCTATTTCCCTGCCCGCAATCGCCACAACTGCGTTAATGGCTGGACTACCGAGGGTCAGACCGCATATGAAGATGAGCTGAGAGACGAAGATGCCTGTGGTGTTTGTCATCAGGGGGAAGATGAGTATCCCAACGGCGCCGATGAGTCCACTGGCGATGATTATCTTCCGTTTGTCGTACTTGTCAGCAAGTTTCCCGAACTCCTTCTGGAGTGAGGCGGAGATGAATTGTCCAACTGAGAGCACTAGGCCGATAGTTGCTATCGGTAGCTCCATTCCCCCAGCTGAAACAGGCTGTGAGAGGTACATGCTCAGGAACCCGAAGATTGATGCTATCGCAAGTGTTGAGACGAAGCTGTACCATATCATCGTGGTTAACTCTGGATTCGCAAATACCTGTTTGAATGATCCTGCCTTCTTTTTCCCCGTGGAGAACTCCACGTCGGGCAGGAAGAATATAGCTAAGAGCAGGCTGATTCCTGTGAGCCCCGCCATTGTGTAGAATGCCACCTCCTTTGAGGCGATGTCAGTGAGTGTACCACCTAAGAATGGACCGAAGGCGAAACCCGCCATCATGGCGAGGTTCAGGACTCCCATGTACTGGCCTTCCTTTCCTCTCGGCGCTATCTCAGCACCGTAAGCTGTTGCCACAGGCATTGCCATTGCGGAACCCATGCCGTGGAGTATTCTCACAGCGATGAGGCTTGTAATGTCCCACGAGAACGCGTAGAAGATTGAGACTAGGCTGTAGATGGCCAGACCGATTATGATGACCCTCTTTTTGCTGTTCTTGTCAGCGTAGCTTCCCATAGGAGCCGTGAAGATGAGCCTTGAAAGTGACCAGGCTGATGTCAGTAAACCTATCTGGGTCATGGATGCACCGAGGTCGTTGGCGTAGATGGGCAGGATTGGGCCTAGTATGCCTAGCCCAAGCATGGCTGTGAATATGATTACGCCCAGTATGTTGATTGTGCGGTCTTGGTTCTCCATAAAAACCACTGATTCTTCCCATCAGACCAGACCGTGCATTATAAACAGGTATGATTGAAAGAATGAGAAAACAGGGTGTTCCCGGCAGTTTCCATTAAATATGATAAACACACATACGCGGTATGGCATCCATCGGGGACATTCTATACTCGTTAGGGCTCATCGCCACCGGGTTAGCTGCCGGATACTTGTACAGAAACAAAATCCCCCATGGAGTGAACCAGTCAGATGAAGCGATACGTAAGCTGAGGAGAAAACTCCAGATCACAGCCATCTTCTACCTGAACCCACTCGTATTCGGCGGGGCAATCTGGGCACTTGACATGAGTGACGCCCGGATATTCGCACTGCCCTTCCTCGGAGCCTTCGGGGTGACTTTTGGTGGTGTCCTCGGGTACGTTGCATCCCGATTATTCAACCAACCCAGGAAGCAGAGGGGCGTCATGGTGACCTGCGGCAGCTTCAGCAACATAGGCAGCATCGGATCCCTCATCACGTACATCATCCTCGGCGAGACCGCCGTGGCTATAATCCCCTTCTACAAGTTCTTCGAGACCTTCCTCTACTACGGGGTCGGGTTCCCATACGCTAAATCCATGAGCGAGATGGCTCCAGACAAGGAATCCGGGTTTGAGAGGCTTAAAAACCTACTATCAGACAGGGTTCTACAGGTGACCATATCCAGCTGGGTCGTTGGACTCAGCCTAAATCTGCTGGGAGTTGAGCGACCAGCGATCTTCTCACTGATAATCCGCGTATTCATACCCTTGGTCTCCCTTTCCATGCTTTCGTCCATTGGAATGGCTCTGAGGTTCGGCAAGATGCGTGAATACGTGCGAGAAGCATCAGCCATAGCCTTGATCAAGTTCGTGGCTTTACCCATAAGCGTCACAATGTTAGCATCTTGGGTCGGGTTGGGTGCAGTCAATGGTGGACTGCCCTTGAAAGTAGTTACAATCCTAGCATCAATGCCTGTGGCGTTCACCGCAATGGTACCACCGACACTCTACGACCTGGATGTTGACTTGGCAAACACGGCTTGGATGCTGACAACCGGTTTACTACTGGTCGTCGTGCCAGTCCTGTGGCTAATCCTCTGATTATCCATAATTTTATCACCGAAAATAGCGTGGTCTATCCATGATTTCTCTCGGTACACGGCTAGGAGGAGAATCCTTGTGGAGATAGACAAAAACAAGTGCGTCGGGTGCGGAAACTGCCACCCCTTATGCCCCATGGGCGCAATAAGCCTAGACACAGACGGAAAATCAGTTGTCAATCAGGACAAATGTGTCGAATGCTCAACATGCTACCGTGTCCTCCGAGACGAAAGGTATCCCCCAGCAATTGTAGGGGGAATAAGGACTGTGTTATCCGCCTTCAGCCTCGACTATGTTTCCGAAGTTGACGTCTGTCCAACAGGGGCACTTACACCCCCTGAGCTGGAGTACCCAAGGAATCTCCGAGCCGCGTTCAGCGACCCAACTGTTGTCCACGCAGGCACAGGTGTCGGAGGCAGGGGGACCGAGGAGATAAAGACCAATGACATCACTGGCAGGCTAAAGGCAGGGGAAGCGGGGATAGTTATCGAACTCGGCAGACCGGGGACGGGGGCGCATTTCAGGGACATCCAGAAGGTAGCCCAGTCACTCATACCACTGAACCCCCACTTTGAGGAGTTCAATCCCGTCACCCTGCTAATGACAGACACCAAAACCGGGAAAATCAGGGACGAAGTGCTGGACGAGAAGGTGTTGTCCGCGATAATCGAGGTCAAGACCACATTGGAGATGATCCCAGAGTACCTGAAGACGTTGGAGTCGATACAGGGAGACTTGGATGCCGTGTTCTCGGTTGGTGTTGCGTCCAAGTGTAACCCCGATGGGTCTGTACCCCACCAGAAATGGGTTGCCGATGCAGGCTACATGGCTTCACCGAACGGCAAGACAAACCTTGGGCTTGGACGACCACTCTTCAAGGAGGCAGGACAATGACCAACACGTTACACAGACAAGGCACACCCGAGGAGCTGAAGGGAGACTATGTTATCTTCACCTCCATCGCCAAGGAGATCAAGCCCGGGTCAGCCCCCCAGATACACGAATTCCTCAAAATATGCAACAAGTACGGACCCGTCAACATCGGAAGCAGCAAGTACGGTTCAGTCCTCCAGGACGACGTGGAGTTCAACGACCTGATAACCCACCTGAAGGACGGCTCAACCAGCGGGGCAGTGTTCACAGACGTGGAGACACTCCAGAAGGTCGTCGCAGACCTAGCCGAGGCAAACCTGGGCATATCCATCAACATCAGTGGGCTCCTCGAAGGCGCCCATGAGTGCTGCAACAAGAGCGGAATCCAGAGGCACAGCGTCGAGCAGAGCCTTGGCTTCTGGGGAGCCACAGACAGGCTGCCCGAACGGGATGTTCTAGAGGTCAACACATTATGCGGTCACGGGATGGTCTCCTTCAACTACATCCGCAAGATGATGGACCAGGTGAAGATGCGGAGGCTGACCCCAAAGCAGGCAGCCCACATACTGGGCAAGTGCTGCGAGTGCTCTGTCTTCAACACCGAACGGGCTGAGAAGCTACTGGCAAGAGTCCTTGAGTAGGACTCCAAACCCTTTTCTGGTCCCCGGATTGGTTTATTGGTAATTTGAAGCGCATTGGGCTAATAGTAAACCCCTACGCCGGGATAGGAGGGCGTGTCGGTCTCAAGGGAAGCGACGGCTTGGAGACACGCAGGAAAGCGTTGGAGCTTGGAGCTGTCCCATTCTCCCCAAAGAGAACAGTTGAAGCCCTCAGTGAGCTTGAAGGGGTAGACGGTTTTGTTTTCATCACGTACCCCGGCTCGATGGGTGAGGACGAGGTCAGGGAGGCAGGCTTCGAGCCCGAGGTTATTGGAGTAACCACTGGTGAGACCTCAGCCGAGGACACAAAACAGGCAGCCTCCGAGATGCTCAACAAAGGCGTTGACCTCCTTGTTTTCAGTGGTGGAGACGGAACCGCCCGTGACATCTACTCGGTTATCGGTGACAGGATACCTGTTCTGGGCATACCCACAGGGGTCAAGATCCATTCAGGTGTCTACGCGGTTGACCCTAGGTCCGCCGGTGAGATGCTGAAGCGTTTCGTCACCGGGTCTGAAATCGAGGTGAGGTTATCCGAGGTAATGGACATCGACGAGGAAGCGTTCAGGAACGACATCGTGCAGGCACGCCTCTTCGGGTACATGAACGCCCTCTACAACGTTGAACTCATCCAGGGTGGAAAAGAGTCCAGTGGGGCGACAGATGAATCAGCCTCAATAGGAGCAGCAAACGAGATCGTTGACGAGATGGAGAAGGGAGTACTCTACGTCCTTGGACCCGGTTCAACCATCAAACCCATCGCTGACCGCCTTGAGGTAGAGAAAACCTTGCTGGGAGTTGACGTGGTCCTGGACATGAAGATAATCGCCTCCGATGTAAACGAGAAACAGTTACTGGAGCTAATCAAGGGAAAGAAGGTCAAGCTCCACGTCACCGTCATCGGTGGTCAGGGTTTTGTCTTCGGAAGGGGAAACCAGCAGCTCAGCCCAGAGGTGATTCGAACAATTGGCAAGGAGAACCTGGGGATCATCGCCACACCAAACAAGCTGGCGACTCTAGGGGGGAAACCCCTGCGAGTGGACACCGGTGACCACGAGTTGGACGAAGAACTGAAAGGATACCATAAGGTTCATACTGGGTATGCAAGGCGGACAATCTACAAGGTTGCCTGATCTCCCAGAGAGGCTAACCGAGTTAACCGAAGGCTACACTGTTAGCCGTTACCCGTGGTACGAGACAGCCGCCAAGATATATAGGCTGGAGTCGGAGTCTGAAGCCGTTTACCTTAAACTCATCGAGGGGCAGCCAACCCGCAGCCTTGAACGCGAGTCCAAGATACTGGAATGGATAGATGGGCGAATACCCACGCCCAATCTCCTGTATTATACATATGAGAATGAGATAGAATACCAGCTCACCTCCGAGGTCAAAGGCACCCCAACCTACAAGGTCCAACCCTTCGAGAAGGCAGACGCTGTCAGGGTCCTAGGGGAGACCCTGAAAATGATTCATTCCCTGGGCACCGATGGTTGCCCTATCGATAACAGGATAGACAACAAACTGGCTTTGATAGAAGATTCAAGCAAGCTAGGTGATAAACCGGTCGAGGAACTGGTATTCACCCATGGAGACTACTGCCTGCCCAACATTATCATGGAAAACGCTGCACTGAGCGGCGTCATTGACTGGGATTATGGGGGACTCGCCGACCCATACGTTGACTTCAACTCCTGCATCTGGAGCATGGGGTACAACTACGGGGAGCAGGAGACCAAACAGAAATGGACCCCACTCTTCCTAGAGTCCTACGGCTTGGATGATCTGGATGAGGAGAAGCTTGCATTCTACGGCAGGCTCAGCTCCCTCATCGAGTGAGGTATTGTTTAATAGCCAAGTGAAAATTAACTAACCATGAATTTCTGCCCACACTGCGGTGAAGAGATCAAGGAACCGGTTACTTATTGCCCAAATTGCAGCGAGTTACTGGACTACGACCAGGCAGAGAGGACAGTGCTATCCGAGTACCTGAAGCACAGCCTCGACGTGATAAAGGACAACCCATACGTGCTCGTCCCACAGTTAATCCTGACCCTCGCGTCTGCAATCGGTGGTTTACTGTACCAAAAGATTTACGGTGGAGCTGAACTCCTCCCCGAGGTCCAGGACGCGATAATGTCAGGCGCTGACCTTACGCCATACTACCCCCTGTTCAAAATGGGGGCAGCTTTCACAGTAGTTGGGTTCCTGTTTGACCTGATTTTCATGCCTTTCCTCCAGCACGTTTACCTTGACGTCAGCAAGGCGGAGGGAGTTAACTTCAAGAAGAGCTTCGACGCCACCATGTCCCGGCTAGGTGAGTACATTGTGGCTCAGCTTTCCGTGATGGTTATCCCCGTGACCCTGCTCATAGGGACATTCTGGTTACTGACCGCCGGTACCGTGGAGGAGATGGCAGGCTCGTACGCCGTCGGCATCTTTGTCCTCATTGGGCTGCTGATCCTCATGTACTTCCTTTCAATGGGCACCCAGGTCATGGTCTGGGAAGGCGAAAAATTCAGGGCATCAGTTGACATCTTTTTCAAGTTCTTCCAGAGAAGGCTCGGCACGTTCATCATACTCGGGATAACCGCAGGTGTGACCAGTATGTTTGTGTCATATCTCCCACTGTACACGTACTACAGCTTCGTGCTCGATGTCTTCTTCAACATAGCCACCATCGACATGTACGTTAACTACAGAAAAATGAGGAAATAGTCACTTGGGTTTGTATGGCCCAAGGTACTCTTCCTGCAGGATGTTACCGCCGTCAATGACGATCTCACTGCCAGTCAGGTAACTGGAATCATCCGATGCCAAGAATAGCACCAGTTTACCGATATCCTCCGGCGTACCCTGCCTACCCATTGGAATCTTGTAACCAAACTCACGCATCGCCTTCTCGGCGTCCTCAGTAGCCCCCCTTAACCCGAATGCGCTGGGGCTGTGGATATAGCCGGGCAGAATCGTGTTCACGTTGATGCCGTACTGTGCTGTCTCCAGCGCCAAAGCCTTGGTGAATCCAATCGCGGCTGCCTTTGTAGCACCATAGGCGGTCTGCCCTCCGACTGGTGCGCCCACCAATGGACCGGTGACGCTGCTCATGTTGATGATCTTGCCGTACCTGTTCTCCATCATGGACGGGAGCACCGCTTTGCTGCACCTGAACATGCCGAAGACATTGATTTCGAACATCATCTTCATGTACTTTTCATCCATCTCCACGAGTTTCTTCCTCGGGTAGATGCCTGCGTTGTTCACGAGGATGTCCACCTTACCGTGCTCCTCTATGATTTCCTCGAATACTTGGGCTACCTGCTCAGAGTTAGTAACGTCCATTATCTTGGACGATGTTGAGCCTTCGATGCTCTCCGCTGTCGCTGCGACCTTCTCAGAGATGTCGGTGAGGACCACATGAGCCCCGTTTCCAGCCAGAATCGTGCTGATGCCTGCACCGATGCCCTGCATGGCGCCTGTTACAACGGCTACCTTTCCTTCAAGCCTACTCAAGGTGCTTCCTCCTGTACGCTGCCCAGCTCATCGCCCATTTCTTGGGATCATTGAAACCGTCGAAAACGATTCTGTGGTTGCTGCTGTTATGGGGGGCGGTCTTCAGTAACTCGGGGTTGCTGTACGCCTCCTCCGATACCTTCTCAAGCACCGCACACCAGTAATCGATGTCAGCCTTGCTGTATGTCTCACAGGGTTCTGGTGTGAATGGCTCCGGAATCAGCCAAGGGTGGTGGCTTGTGAAGAAGCTCTGTATTCCATAGTCGATGACCCTCCTGTTCACCTCTGAGATTCCGATTCCTGTATCCGCCTTCATCTGCTCAAGACTCCACCTGCCCTGGTCAACCCGTCTACCCGGGTATGTCAGGCTAATGCCCTTGATCTTTTTGACCTTGTCCACCAGGTACTGACTGTTGATCATGCTGACCTCAGCCGCCTCCCGTAGACCCTTTGCTCCGAGAGCCATGCTCCAGGCGTAGGACCTCACAACAACCTGCAGGTTGCCCATGAAATCCCTGACCTTCCCAATGCTCTTCGGGCGGTCATAGTCCAGCGCGTAGGCGCCGTCCTTCTTGATGATGACAGGTGTAGGCAGGTACTCCTCCAGCTCCGATGTCACACCAACCGCTGCGGACCCAGGTCCGCTACTGCCGTGTGGGCTGCTGAAGGTCTTGTGCAGGTTGAAGAACAACATATCGAAGCCGGCTTCCTTTGCACGGGTGACCCCCATGATGGCGTTGGCGTTTGCCTGATCGTAGCTGCAAAGCCCACCCGCGTCATGGATTATTCCCGTCCACTCGTCGATGTTCTTGTTGAATATACCGATATCCTCAGGGTTCGTGATGAAGCACCCAGCGGTCTTCGGACCAACCGCCTCCTTCAACGCCTCGGTGTCCGGTATCCCTGTCTCGGGGTCCGGGTAGAGTGTGATTACCTTGTACCCTGCTGTCGCTGGTGTCGCTGCGTCACATGGGTGGCTGAAGATTGTGGTGATAACCTCGTCCCTCTCGGGCTCGCCCTTGTCCCTGTGGTAGTTCCTCATGATGAGTGCGTTGTTGTAGCACCCCACTGAGCCGCCCGGTGGCTGGAAGCTGAACGCATCCATACCGCTGATCTCCCTGAGGTACTTGTCACCGAACTCGTAGGCGATCTCAAGCAAACCCTGCATTGTCTCAGCTGGCTGATGCGGGTGGATATCCGCTATCATACCGGCTAACTCCTCGTTGATCTTGGGGCTGTACTTCATGGTACACGTGCCGATGCCAAGGTCGATCTCCAGCTCCATGCCCAGAGTCATCTGGCTGAGCCTCAGGTAGTGCCTGAGAACCTGTGCCTGTGACAGCTCGGGTAGGGCTGGCGCCTTCTTCCTCAGCATCGAGCCTGGGATGAGGCTTGATGCGTCTCCTACCTTTTTCTTGATTTTTTCCTCTGCCTGTGGCGGGATGAATCCCCTCTCACCGGGGCTGGTTAGCTCGTGGATGATGGGCTCGTTCCACCTTGGTGCCTGGTACTCTTTTACCTTCATGCCAAGACCTCCTTGAGGGCTGCGTCCAGTTTCTCTATCATGCCAAGGGTGTGCATCTCAGTGACACAGTAGAGCGCCGAGTCACCGAGCCCGGGGTAATCCTTTGTCAGGTCTTTACCGCCGAATATCTCATAGTCGAGGAGCTTCTTGTTGATCTCCTCCACCGGTTTGTTGAACTTGACCGGGAACTCCTTGAAGAAGCCCCTGTATGGGACCTCCACTCCACTGATCTCCTCGATGAGACCAGCCGTGTAGTTGCTCTTCTGGATGATTGTCTCACCCAGCTCCTTCATGCCCTGAGGACCCAGGAGGCTCATGTACACCGCGGCGGTGATACCCCAGAGAGCCGTGGTGGTGCCGACCCAATCCTTGGCGTTCTCACGCGCCATGTAGCTTGTCCTATCGTAGAGTGCCTGACCGAAACCGTACTCACCCTCGACCGATGTTGTCGCTAGGCTCACCAGCCTCATTGGGAACTCTGCGACATACCTCTCCTCGTCCTGTGTGGCGAGGAAGCCACAGCTTCCTCCTCCTGCAAACATTTTGACTCCAAGTGGCTGTGCCTCTCCAACTGCGATGTCTGCGCCGTAGCTAGCAGGTGACGCTAAGACGCCTAGGCTTATGGCGTCCACTCCTACGACGCTCTCTGCGTCGATGTCATGGGCGATGTCGCTGATCTCCTTGGCGTCTGCCTCAATTACCCCCAAGTAGTTCGGGTTCTCGAAATATACGCAAGCGACCTCGGCAGTCATCTTGGATTTCAGGTCCTCTATGTTGACCCTGCCCGTCTCCTTGTCCATCTCCACCATTTTGATCTTGATCTCTCGCTCGGGAGTGGCTGACCCACAGAAGCTCTCTAGTATCTGGAGCCTAGCAGGACTGACGTTCATTGGGACAAGGATTTCGCTCCTGCCCGTCATCCTTGACGCCATTCTTACCCCGTTACCCGCGGCTGCTCCCCAGTCATACGTGGGGATTCCAGTGACCTCCATGTCCAAAAGGTCACAGATTAGGCTCTGGAACTCAAAGTTTGCCTGGAACCTGCCCAGATCACTGTGGCTTCCACCCGCGTAGGCTGTCAGGAACTCGCTCCTGTTCTGGATGGTCTCACAGACCTTTGGCACGTAATGCTGCCAGCAGCCTGCTCCTAGGAAGCTGATGTAATCCTCGGTGGTCTTGTTCTTTGCCATCAACTCTGATACATGTCGTTTCAGGTCTACCTCGCTGGGTAATGCGGGAGGTAAGTCCATTTCTCGTTTCAGTAGCAACCTATCCGGGATCATCTCGGCGTAGAGTTCATCTGCGTTATTTGCCCCGATCTCCTCCAGCATCTTCTTCTTGATACTGGGCACAGAGTTCGGTATGTAGGGGTGGACGAAGTCATCTCCCATAACAGTTCAATCGAATAGGGCTAGGTTCGGGTTATTGACTTTTCCTAGTATCTTCTAACATTAGTGATATTGGGGAACGTAGTCAAGCATGTAGAAAAGGACAACTCTGTAATCTATACCACTATATACAATACCTTTAACCCCAATGCTCCATCCTACAATCTATTCGGTGCAGTATTTGTCAGAGGACTCAAACAAACCAATCATCCCTAGGAATGTGTTAGTCCTCACTCTCAGCCGTGTTATATGGAGCATGAGTGACACCAACATCGATAACTATCTTACACCCTATATCGTGGCTCTTGGGGGAGGCGCGAGGATTATAGGGCTGATAAATGCGTTAGGTAGTCTCGCAGCTATGTTCCTTTACCCTGTTGGCGGGTATATCGCTGACAAGTCCGGTAGGGTACGACTTGTGGTTGTTGCTACTCTTCTCTACACATCGAGTTTCCTGATCTACGGTTTTGCGACGCACTGGACTTGGATCGCAGCGGGGATGATCTACCAGAATCTTGTGTTGTTCTATGTCCCAGCCCTGTACGCCATCATGGCAGACTCTGTTCCGGTGGGGACGAGGGGAAAGCTGTACGCGTTCAACTTCGCCATTCCAAACCTCGTGAAAGTATTGTTTCCCTTCTTGGGAGGCGTGGTAATCGCGTATCTGGACGTCATTCCAGCGATGAAGATCGGGTACGCCATCAGCTTCGTCATGGGAATTATTGTCTTCATGATGAGGTCACGTTTACTAAGGGAAACCATGACCGAAGCAGAGGGAATCAGCCACAACCCGTTCGTTGTGCTCAAGAACAGCTACGCGGACATATCTGAGAGCCTTGACTTTGTCTGGGCTAACATCAGAGGGTACGCAGGAGTCTCGATGCTACTCGCTTTCCTCGGCTCAATGATTCTCCCATTTTGGATATTCTACGCCACCGAGGTGGCTGGCATAGGCAACTTCTACTGGGGGGTAATACTACTCTGGAGTGGGGTCGCCAAGGCTGTTCTCAGCTTCTTTATCGGCGAAATCGTTGACAGGTACGGCTCAAGGAAGGTGTTCCTAGCAGGATTTACGTTGGCAATTCCAAGTATGTTCGCGTTCACCCTCGCCAAGACATACTATTCCATACTAATCCTATACACCATAATCACTCTCAGCAGCGTCCTAGTCTGGATTGGCTCACAAGTATACCTCGCAGACAGCATCCCACGGGAGAAGCGTGGCAGGGTAATGGCAATGGTCGGAAGCGGCATGAGCGTCGGAGTCACTGGGGTAGGGTACGCCAGTGGGTTCTTGATATTCCTGCCAAACGCCCTAGGAAGCCTCGTTGGAGGCGTAATCTACAGCCTCAACCCAATCTACCCCTGGCTACTGCAGGGAATAGTACTAACATTTGGGCTCATAATGACCTATATGCTCATTCAGGACCCAGAAAGAGTGTATGAGTAGGTTAGAGGTCAGTCTGGACTGTCCTCGCGATGATTTCTTCCTGAAGTTCCTTGCCGATATCAACAAAGTAGTCGCTATAACCCGCCACTCTCACGATAAGGTCGGTGTGCTTGGATGGGTTTGCCTGTGCCTCCCGCAGGGTCTTCTCGTCAACCACGTTGAACTGGATGTGGTGTCCTTCTAGTTTGAAGTAGCTACGAACCAGTTGCATTATTTTTTCGACGTTCTCCTCAGACTCCAATAGGCTTGGAAGGAACTTTTGGTTTAGCAATGTTCCGCCCGTCTTGGAGTGGTCTATCTTTGATGCTGATTTTATCACCGCAGTTGGTCCGTATACATCGGCTCCGTGAACTGGACTTATACCATCGCTCACTGGATCCCCTGCTTTTCTTCCGTCTGCTGTGGCGCCAGTGACCCTACCGAAGTAGATGTGAACCGTGGTTGGAAGCAAGTTTACCCTGTACTTTCCACCTTTTGTGTTTGGTCTGCCATTCAATGCATCATAATATGCGTTGAACACATCCACAGCTATATCGTCCGCCCTGTCATCATCGTTTCCGTACTTTGGCGTCCTGTTGAGCAGCATCTGTCTTGTCCACTCCTCCTCAAAGTTCCCGTCAACTGCCTTGACTAGTTCTTCAAGACCAAGTGTGCCGTTCGCGTAGACATGGTGCTTGATTGCACTGAGGCTGTCCGTGACAGTGCCTATGCCTACACCCTGAATATAGGTGACGTTGTACCTTGGACCGCCGTCGTGGTAGTCCTTCGCCCTCTCAATGCAGTCATCTACGATGATGCTCATGAATGGGCTTGGTAGATACTCGGCGTATAAGCGCTCAATGATGTTGTTGCCCTTGATTTTCAAGTCCACGAAGTAGTTGAGCTGTTTTACGTAAGCCTCGAATATCTGCTCAAAGTTCTTGAATGCCTCCAAGCCTCCTGTCTTGGATCCAACCTGGGTCCCTGATGACGGGTCTACTCCATTGTGTAGCGTCAGCTCCAGTATCTTGGGCCAGTTCATATAACCCGTGAGTGTGCAGCTCTCTTTTCCGAACCCGCTGATTGTAACGCATCCACTTGGCCCACCGGCTCTCGCATCCTCCAGTGACTTTCCCGCGTGGAGGAACTCCTTGATTATCACGTCCGTGTTGAACAGGCTTGGCTGTCCGAAGCCCTCCTTCACCACGTTTAACGCGTGTCGCAGGAACTCGTCAGGGTTCTCGGTGCTGAGCTGGATGCAGGCGCTTGGCTGGATGAGCTTCATCTCCTTGACCACGTCCAGTATCAGGTAGCTCAGGTCGTTGACCGCGTCCTTCCCCTCCGGGTCGATACCGCCAACATTCAGGAGTGCAAAGTCCTGATAGGTTCCGCTCTGCTCTTCAGTTATCGCCGTTTTCGGTGGCGCTGGCTGGTTGTTGAACTTGACCCAGAAAGACTCCAGCAATTCCTTTGCCTTCTCTCTGGTTATGTCTCCCTTCTCTAGGTCCTGCTGGTAGAAACTGTTCCAGTGCTGGTCAATCCGACCCGGGTTGAAGCTGTCCCACGTGTTTAGCTCAGTGACCACACCAAGGTGATAGAACCAGTAAGTCTGGAGTGCCTCCCAAAAGTCCCTCGGTGGCTTCTCGGGTACATGTGAGCATACATCCGCTATCTTCTCCAGTTCCTTCTTCCTCTGTGGATCTCCTTCGACCTCTGTGAGCCTCCTTGCTTCCTCCGCGTACCTCTGTGAGTAAGCAGCCATGGCGTCAGCTGCGATACTCATGGCTTTCAGCTCCTCCTGCTTGGAGTATGCTTCCATGTCGTTGTGGTAGTCCAGTGTCTCAAGTTTCGCTTGAATGCGTGCCTTGAACCCGTTTAATCCGGTCTTGTAGATTTTATCGTCAAGAACTGCGTGCCCTGGGGACCGCTGCTCCATGAACTCGGTGAATATTCCAGCCTCGAACGCCGTGTGCCATGCGGGCTCCATTGCCTCAAAGAGCTTCTCCCGCATGCTCTTTCCTTCCCAGAATGGAATTATCTCTTCACGGTAAACAGACTTGGCTGCATCATCTGCTTTGAATGGGGTTCTGTCCCTTCCATCCATTACCTCCAAGTCATGGATCGAGTGACAGCACAGCTCCGGGAACGTGGGAGTCGCCTTGGGTGCTTTTCCCCTCTCCCCGACAATGAGTTCTCCCTCGCCAATCCCAATGGTCTTGTTCTCTAGAATATGTTTGAAGGCAAGAGCCCTGAAAACTGGGGTACTATACTTGTGGTTCAGGTTGTCCTTGTAGAACTCGGTGAGGAGCTCCGCCCTCTCGGTGTCTATGTAAGGCTTGGTCGTAACGCTTTCTTCCCTCAACTTCCATATTCTTTCATTCAAATCAAATCAGCCTCGTTGAACCCCGAGATTATCCTCTCATTCCTCATCTCTGGGTGATTCATAAAGCTTCGTTGCATGCTCAGTCACAATATGTGACTACAAGAGGCAACCAATAACTGTGAGTCCGCTTTAAATGTAGAAAATCGTTTTTCGTCTTGATCAAAATGGAGTACAGTGAAATCCCGACTAGCAAGATCAGCGGATCGGGTAGGTTAACCGTGCCTGGACACGGCACGTTCAAAATATCAGGCTCAGGGCGAATCAGCCCAGAGCTAATCAAGACAAGTGGAAGCAGCAAGATTCCCGGAGGACTCAAAGTAGGTGAAGTCAAGGTAAGCGGCTCATCTACCATCGAGGGAGACCTTGAGGTGGAGTACATGATCGTTAGCGGCTCATCCACGGTAGAAGGCAACCTGATATGTGGGGACCTAGAGAAATCAGGGAGCATGAAGATCAGGGGAAACCTGAATTGTAAAACTGCCCAGTTTGCAGGTTCCACTAATATTGAGGGATATGGAAGAGTCGAGAAGGAACTCAGAAACAGCGGCTCCATTAGGTTCGGGGAAGATATTGAGTCCGATGGGCATGTGCGTTTCAGCGGAGCCTTTGAGATCAAAGGAAAAGTGACTGCCAAATCCTTTGAGGCAAAACTCGGGAGGAAGGAGAGTTTTATCGATGGAGGATTAGAGGCTGAGTACATCGAAATCAGACCCGGCAGAAACAATTGGAGAGGAGAAGGCTACCTAGTTACCACTGACATCATTGGGGACGATATCACACTTGAAAACGTGGAGTGCGTCAACGTCACCGGAAACAAGGTCAAAGTTCTGCCCGGCTGTCGAATCAAGGGAAAAATTCAGTACAGGGAAACAATCGCTGTGGACCCTGACACCAAGATGGATACCGAGCCAGAGAAAATCGAGTGACCTAGATCATTCCCTTCTTTTTTAGGTGCCCAGGCACCTCTTTTACCGACCTGAGAATCATGTCGGGTCCAGACGCGTCAAGCATCTGTATATTCTGGGTTCCAGTCAGAACCGCGATCGTGTAGGTATTGGCGTTTAGCCCCTCTTCCACACCTTTGATCGTGTCATCTATCTTGATGACCTCTTTCGGGTCAGATACTTTGTACTTCTTCATCGAGTCAAGGATCATTGCCGGGTCCGGTCTACTGGCTCCCACAAGCTCACTGCATGTCCACGAGTCCACTAATCCATCTCGAACCCATCCAATGTGATCAACAAGTGGCTCAGCCACTTCAACCGGGAACCCTGTGCTAACCACAACGTGAACGTTTTCAGCTTTCAATTCACTAAATGTGGTTGAAGCTCCTTCCATTTCCCTGATTTTTCCCGTGTTGTCCTTCAGATAACCGATAAAATCCCTGTATATCTCCTCAGAATGTTCTCCACCAAGCTCCTTCACAACAGTCCACTTGTCCCTACCACGGTTCGCGTTCAGCACCATCATTGGCACCTCGACGCCGTGGTTCTTGAACGCGTCATCGTAGCTCTTCAAGACCAGTGGCAGACCGTCTATGCGGTCATCAACGGTTGTACCCGCCATATCAAAGACGGCGAGCTTGGTACGGGTCAGGTTACTTCACCCACTCAGTTATCTCTTTAATGCTCTTGCGGCTTGTGTTCTCGCTGAACACGCCCTTGTCCGGGTAACCTATTGGGCTGACTGCCACGACGTTCTCTTCGTCTGGTAGACCCAGGGCTGCCTTGACCTTGTCGTTACTGAATGCGCCGATCCAGCATGTGCCCAGTCCCTCAGCTCTCGCTGCAAGGATTAGCTGGGTGAACGCGATACTCACGTCCATCATGAACGTCATGTCCCCCATGTAGCCGCCCCTGCTGTATGGGATATCGTAACCGACTGCCACTATAACCGCTGGAGCCTCTCCGATCCACATCTGGTCGTCACACGCCTTGGCGATTGACTCTTTCTTCTCCTTGTTCTCGACAATGTAGAACTTCCAGAACTGCCTGTTGTGTCCACTCGGGGAGATGCGAGTCGCCTCCAGTACCCTGCCCATTACCTCCTCTGGAATGGGGGTGTCCTTGTATGATCTGATGCTTCTCCTTGTCTTGATTACCTCATAGAATTCCATTTTGGTTTACAGTGGGGTCGGCATGATAAAAATCGAACCGTGTAGCAGTTAATTTAAGCTCGTAACCCCAGTCTAGGTGATAGCTTTGGATTACTTTGAGGGTTTAAAAAAATACACAGAACTTCCCGGTCCAATGGGGCATGAGGAACGTGTGCAGAAGCAGTTCATTGAAGACATTGAATCCCACGTGGAGAGCGTTGAAATAACCAGCGTTGGAAACGTTGTAGCGAAGATTGGCGGTGAAGGGCGAAAGGTAGTGATATTTGGTCACGCCGACGAGATCGGTTACTTCGTGTTGAGTATCACCGACGACGGGTTCCTCCATATTACACGCGGAAACCAGAACAAGATCGGTTACCCATACACGTTGGTTGGTCAGAAAGCCCTCGTTGTAGGCGACCACGGTGATATTCGAGGCGCATTTGTATCGGCTTCCGGTCACGTTCTGGCTGCCAAGGAAAGGGATCGCCCACTTGAGCAGTGGAACGTGATAGTGGATATTGGAGCTGGCAGCAAGGAAGAAGTTGAAGGACTGGGCATCCATGTGGGGTCACCAATCATCTGGAACCCAAAAACCGAGAGGATCGGCGACAAGGCTTTCGGGAAGGCAATGGACGACAGGTTCACCCACCCCGTTATGATTGAACTGGCGAAACGGGTCAAAGATAAGAAACTCAACTGTGAACTTTACCTCGCCTCCTCCATACAAGAAGAGATCGGGCAACACGGAGCAAAAGCACTGTCAAGGCATGGCTTTGACGTGAGTATCGCCCTAGACATCGGTATCGCCGGGGATTACCCTGCGGTGCCCAAGGGTAGAGCCACCATAAAGCTGGGAGAAGGCCCAGTGATCGCGTACAAGGACGCAGGAACCCATTACAACATGGAGATAATCAGGGAACTCAGAGAGTCTGCTGAGAAGAACGATATCCCCTTCCAGCATGGCATCTTTGAACACTACGTCAGCGACAGCTCCCACATGATAGCAGGAGGAGCCAAAGCCGCGCTGGTCTGTACTCCAACAAGATACAGCCACAGCCCAATCGAGATGGTTCACCTGGGTGACTTGGAAAAACTGGTTCAGCTACTGGTGGCTTTTGTCACCGATTAACGAGTGTGAATGTACTCGCTGTAGACCTTATTCTCTACAACATCCTCAGGGGTCATTACCCCAATAATCATCCTGAATGCACTGTGTCTTGGCCCATCAAACTTCAATGTCACGGTTTTGCTTTCCTTGAAATCAAGCTCTATCAGTGACCCTGGTTTACCAACCCCCCAACCATCAGCCATTTCGATACCTATCCAAGACCTGTATCCCGTCGCGTTGTATGGCGTCTCGTTTGTGTATGTCACTGTTGCGGTCAGTTTCTCGTTCTTTGTCTGCGCCGTCCATGTGTGAGCCAAGTACGGCTCCTCCACTACTGGGAACAGCTCGTACTCCGTGTACTTGTATGCAAACGGCACATCTCCGGGATTCCACCCCTTTGCAGTGGTCTCCATGTACGAGTACGTCTTGTTGTCAAGTGTCCACTTCAAACCCGTTGAGTTTCCCTCAATCGCCAAAGCCATGTGACCGGGCATGTAGATTAACGCCGTGTCCACGCCCATTTCTTTCAACAGGTGCCCCATCAGTATGGTTGTGTCCTCGCAGTCGCCGCCGTTATCCATCAACGTTTCGACCGGGTACTTTGGATATTCTAAAGTGGTTGTGTCCTGTGTGTAATCTCTGCTCTGCACAAAACTGCATACAAGTCCAAACTTGTCTTCCTCGGTTAGGTCTGTTAACGCGATTATCCTGTCGAACTCGCTGACAAGCACTTTGACGTATGCGTCGTCGTATGGATGGACTATGTATCCCCTGTAATCCTGGGTGCTGTACCTTTCCTTTGTACTATAATATTCTACCAGTGCCTCAGGTATTGAGATCTCAACGGAGTACTCCTGTCCAAGGTACACCCACGTGTACGATTTATGATAAGCTGGTATTGTTTGATTAGAAAAATCGAGCCCTCCTAGGTTCGTCTCATATTCATCCAGAAGGGACTCGTACTGTTCGGATAGCAGCTCAAGCTGCTCTATCAGTTCGGTATGCTCCCCGTCAAGCGTGGCTTTTTCGGTCTCCAGCTCGGTGTGAGCCTCCTGGAGCGTCTCAAGTTGCCCCTCCGTGAACTCGCTGACAGTGCTGAGTATCTCATGCTCTGACTGTAACTGCCCGAGATCTATCGTGAGGGACGCCACGTCTGACTCCAACTGGTCCAGGCGTGGCTGAGTGAGGTACTGGTAACCCAGATAACCCCCTGCACCACCTAGAAGAATTCCAATTAGAAGCAAGCCTATGGTCTTCATGCTCAAACTAAAGTTTAGGGAAAATTATACAATTTAAGGGATATGTAAGCTACATACCTACCCCGGGTACCCTGTATCGCTTCTCCCACTCTGAGCGTAGAGCGATGTTCTCCTTGTCCGTGAGGTGGTCTGTGCACATAACTCCATCAAGATGGTCTATCTCGTGCTGCAGAAGCTCGCTGAGGTCGTCGGTGAACGTGTCGTTGTGGAACTCACCGAACTGGTCAGTGTACTTGATCTTGATACGCTTATGCCTCTCTATGTTGACGAAGAAAGCCGCGTCAAGGCTGAAGCAGCTATCCCACACCATGAAGGTCTCTGGGCTCCTGTAGACGATGGACGGGTTGACGAGGTACCCTGTGAACGCCTCCGTCTGGACATAGACTACCTGTTTCTTGTAACCTATCTGGGGTGCGGCGATGCCCCGCCCCATCTTGTAGTTTAACTGGTGCTCCGTTAGGGTGTCCTTCAGGTCCTTAAGAATGGGCTGTAACTCCTTCTCGTAATCGTAAATCGGCTCGGATATTTCCCTGAGCTGGGGGTCTCCAAGCTTTAACGTCTCACGGACTACCATACCCCATTCTTTACGCGGTACCTGAAAACCCTAGCGATTATTTTGTATACGGTTGCCGGAACTATAACCCATGATTACTCTTATCAAGGGAAGCTGGGTTGTGGGCTACGACGGGGAGAAACACAGACTCATCACAGACGGGGAGGTCGCGTACGAGAACGACAGGGTCATCTACGTCGGCAAGAACTACAAGGGCGCACAAGATAAGGTAATAGACGCCAAAGGGAAGCTAGTGTCACCCGGATTCATCAACATCCACGCGGTAACCAGCATCTGCATCACACATTTCCGGATAGACGGCGTTAAACAGGGGGGCTCCATGGCGAACAAGGCCACCATGATGAGCCATCTGTCCAACCCCATCAACCACCTTGACGGGGAGGACCTGAAGACAAGCGCCAAGTTCAGTATAGTGGAGCTGCTCAAAGGAGGGGCAACCACGACCGGGGAGATAACTGCATTCGGTACCACTGGGTTCCAGCCCCCACTGGAGCAAGCCGAGGAGTTCGTCAAAGTGTCTTCCGAGCTAGGTCTCCGTTCCTATATCAGCCATCCATACACGGACATGAAGAAGTTCAAGAACACGAGAGGTGAGACTGAGTACTACCATGACCCCACTGCTGGATTCAAGGCACTGGACGAGGCTGTAAAGTTCGTTGAGCGCCACGAGGGAACCAACGACGACCGAATCCGCACAATGCTGTTCCCATACATGTACGACGCTTGCAGCGAGGACCTTCTGAAGGCTACACGGGAGAAAGCCGACGAACTGGACATCCCAGTCCACATGCATGCGGCGCAGTACCCAGGGGAGTACTACGAGACCCTGAGGAGGTACGGGAAAACACCGGTCCACCACATGCACGACATCGGTTTCCTCTCAGACAAGACAATCCTAACCCACCTCCTCTTCACATCACTGAACCCCCAGAGCCAGACCCCGGGCCTACCCCTCCGAGATATGAGAGACATCAGAATGCTTGCAGAGAAGGGTACAACCCTTGGTCACACCCCCCTTGTATGGGCAAGGATCGGTATTGGTCTCCACAGCTACGCCAAGTTCAAGGAAGCCGGGGTAAACATCGGTATCGGAACGGATGCGTGGCCAATGGACATGATTATGGAGATGAGGAGCGCGGTTACCACCGCAAAGCTCAGGGCGGGAAATAGAACCGCTGTTTCAGCAGCTGACGTGTTTAACGCGTCAACTCTTGGCGGTGCAAAGGCACTGGACAGGAATGACCTCGGAAGACTAGCCCCAGGAGCTAAGGCAGACATCATACTGGTGAACCTCCGGGGATTCCACACCGCACTAGTTGACGACCCCATCAAGAGCATGGTGTACTTTGGTAACCAGAACGATGTAGATACGGTGATAGTTGACGGAAAAACAGTTGTCGAGGACGGGAAGGTTCCTGGTGTAGACCTTGACAAACTTGGCGAGGAGGCAAACGCAGTGAACCAGAGGTGGAAAGCCCGTTACGGGTACGAGTACCCTGACAGCTTTGAGCCACTCTAATTCATGTAGCTCATTTTTCCCCTTTTCAGGAACTCTGGGTAACGGTTCATGTGTCCGCTGCCCTCAACAAGCCTCCATGCCTGTTTCTCAGCTTCCTCAACGACCTTTTCCTCGTCCAGTGTCACCAGTTCCCTGCCATCCATCACGGTTTTCCCGTTGATTATGACAGTGTCAACACACGTCGATGTCGCAGAGAAGACTAGGTTCTTGACTGGTAGCAACGCTGGAGCCATCCCCGGAGCCTTCATGTCAACGAGGACAATGTCCGCTTTCTTACCTTTCTCCAATGAACCAATTTTTTCATCGATGCAGAGTGCTTTCGCGGCTAACCTCGTGGACATATTGAGGATTCTTTCAGCCGTCATCGCTTTGGTCGTACCGTAGTTGACCTTGTTGATCAGTGTGGCAAAGTTCATGGCGTGCATCATGTCGAGGCTGTTGTTGGTCATAGCCCCATCAGTTCCCAGTCCAACGGTGACTCCCATGTCAAGCATACTGGGCACAGGTGTTACGATACTCCTTCCCGCCCACGCGTTGGCGCAAGGGCAGTGCGCCACTGGTGTACCGGTCTGGGCAAGTATGGGTATCTCCCGGTTCGTTGTGAAAGTGCAGTGGACCAATAATGAGTCAGGACCCAAGACGCCTATACTGTTCAGGTACTCCATTGCCCTACCACCATATCGGCGAAGAGACTCGTTTCCAGTCCTTGGATCATCCTTGTGGGAAGCTAACGGACCCTGGATATGCATCCCCCACCCTAAACCATCTTCTCGTGCCGCCTGTTTTGTTTCAAGAATCAACTCATCGGATACTTGGCTCAGGAGTGATGCCTCGTAGATGACTTTGGTCATGTCTCCGTCGTGCCATTTCTTGGAGACTTTCCTGCTCTCCTTGATTGCCGTGTCTATGTCCTCGGTGAGCTCCTCTGGCGCCAACCCGTGCAGATCCCATGACCCTCTGCCAAGTACCAATCTTAAGCCCGCATTCCTTGCTGATTCAGCGATACCATCGATGGAGTCACCGTGGAAGTTGATATAATGGCTGTCCTGTGTGCAGGTTATCCCGCTCCTGATCATCTCCACCATGGACATAACCCCTGAAGCGTAACACGCCTCCTTGTCCAACCCCCTCAGGAGGTCAATGTCCCATCGGTATCCCTTGGGGCGCATCCCCTCCCCGTCGTCGCCTAAACCCCTCATGATTGTCTGGTAGAGGTGATTGTGGGTATTCACGAACCCGGGTAACACCATCTTTCCTTTTGCGTCGATCACTTCGTCATCGCTGTTGTTCTGAAGCACATCGCTGGTCTTTCCGACCTCAACAATACAGTCTTCACGGAAAACAACCGCCCCGTCACGGTATACTTTCTTCTCTTCGTCCATCGTGACGACGTATCCATTCTTGATGATCATGGCAACCAGTCATGGGTTGATTCGTGGATATTTAATATGACTTGGGACATGGAATTATTGATTGAAATGTTAAAGGAAATTGAAATTCAAATAGGTGACAAAGTTTTCGTCGCGGAAATGATGCATGATAAAGCTCCAAAGACATGTGCAGCGTTCGAGAGCATACTACCCCTTGAGAGCGTCACATGGCACCAGTTCTGGAGCGGACAGGGACTCCAGTGCCACGATGAGAGACTCAAACAGATGAAAAAGGAACGTGGGCTATGGCCAAACGCTGACTTCCCAGACTATGGAGAGAACCCTAGCATCTACGGTTCAGCCGGAGAAGTAGGCTTCTACCCCATTGGACATGGCTTGTTCATTACATACGGACGGTGCAGGTTCTTCGGAGCCCTCGACGGTGTTGAGCCCACATACATCTTCGCCAAGATCAAGGACAACCTTGACGAGTTATACGAGCTAGGCAGGGAGATTGGACGAAAAGGCGAGAAGAAAATCATCCTACGTGAAAGGAAATGAAGCTCTACGTAAGCAGTGACCAGGAAGGCGTCAGCGGGATCGCCACCCGCAGCCGCGATAACTGGGACCAGGCAGAGAACAAGAGGCTCCAAACCGAGGAGATCGTAGCGGTTTGCGACGCAATTCTCGAATATAACTCCAAAACAGAGATTGTCGTTAACGACAGCCACAGTATGGGGTTGAACCTCGACTTTGAGAAGCTACCTGAGCCTGTTGACCTGATCAGGCAGAGCCCAGAGATACTTGACCAGATGTACGGGATTGATGATTCCTATGATGGGTTCATGTTCTTTGCCCATTCAATGAGGGGCGTATTAGGTGCATGTCTAAGCCATGTCTGGGAGGTACAGCATGTCAAGATCAACGGTAAAAAGCTTGGAGAAGCGGGGTTAGCGGCGTACTATGCGGCTCATTATGGTGTACCCTTCGTGTACGCCAGTGGTGATGACGCATACATGCGTGAGGTTAAAGACCTGAGTCCAACAACCGAGTTTGACGTAGTCAAGTATGGTATGGGGAGATACGTTGCTAGGAACAAGCATCCAAAAGCAGCGAGGAAGATCATTGCAGCTGGTGTAAAACGGGCACTAAAACGCCTTGAGGCTGGAGAGATTGTTCCAGTTGAGCTACCAGATGGACCATACGAGATTGAGATGAAGTTCGATAACACTGGGCAAGCAGATGCAGCATGCTGGATGCCTGGAACCGAGCGAGTTGACGGACAAACTACAAAGTTCGTGGCAGATGATATTCCCACAGTCTACAAGGCATTCTACTGCCAGACAAGGCTTCAGCGGGGAAGACTCATCCGCTAATTTCTTATCAAATATATTCCTGTTCTCAGTGTCGCGACCATTACACCTAGTGCCGCTATTGATGTCGTCGCCATGGTGTTGAACGCCAGTTGACTGGTCCAAGGATTAGTGGTTCCAATGACCCATCTGTACTCTTTGAACGCATAAGCTAGAACCCTCTCACTGCTATAGGCGAGGCATGCGAGGAAGAGCAGGATCAAAGCCGCGCCCCAGAGTTTCTTTATCCCTTTCGGGAGTCCTAGCGTGCTGACCGATGCTACAGAAGGCTCCACCACGGGGTCATTTGTAAATCCAAGTTCCTCTTGTGGCAGTTCCGGTTCCTCTTTTTTCTTGAGTTTTCCCATGATCCCCGAGAACAATCCGGTTTTCTCTTCACCCACTGGTTTTTCTTCGGTCAAATCGAGTTCGAGAAGGGTCTCAGTTTTCGGTACCTGTAGCTCTGCAAGTACCTCATCATCGCTCAGGACCTTCATATTTGTAAAAGCGATGAACAGGGCACCCCAGAGCGGTACCAAACCAGCTATGATTACTACCCAGTTCAACCTAATCGAGGACAGAATGGTATTCCCGCTTTAAACGGGCTATGGAACGGTAATCAAGAAAAACGGTCAAGGTGCTTGTTTTGTCTTTAACGCGTTCTCAGCTAGCTTCGGACCAACTAATCCACTGTACAAGATAGTTCCAAGCACTATTGGCATGCAAAGGTTCGGGAACAACTCTGGGTTCTTGAAGAATTCGCGGGTTGGGTCGAAGATTGTTGGCAGCTGGGACATGACAAAAGCGGGTAGACCTGATGCGTATACCACCTGTGAAAGCACTTTTTCTTCCCGTGAAAACCCAAGTTGGCCGCTGAGGGCTCCCACCAGTCCATATCGTAGCCCCATCTGGAGTATTACTATCGCGAAACCGAAGAAAGCGTACTTCCATGACAGGTTAACCACTATACCGATGTAGACAAAGAAGAAACTCTTTATGAAGAAAACTATCTCCTCGTGGAACTCCCTGAGCCGTTTCTTGTCAATCAGTACCTTCTCGTTTCTTCCGAACTTTTCCATGATGTACCTGAAATTGGTTATTGTTAACCCGAAGAGTAGAGCGGTCATTGCTCCACCGCCTTCCCCGACAAATTCCTCGCTGAATATGTACAGGGGGAGAAGGATTGCAAGTGTGATCATGTATGTGAACTGCCTTGTCCTTACCCTGTCCAGAATTCTAGCCCACACGATTCCTACACCTAAACCTAGGAGTGAAGAGAATAGGAAGTTGATGACGATCTCCTTCGCAATGTCACGTGCTACTATACCTGGGAGCATAATCATCCTGATCAGTGTGATTGAAGCTATGATGCAGATTGGGTCTGATAATATGGACTCCATGGTCAGCATCACTCTTGTACTCTGGATATTGGGGATCAAATCTCCAATTCCACTTAATATTCCAAACACCGCCACCGTACTGGTGCCCCCAACCATTGCGCCAAGCAACATTCCTTGGAGTAATGGAATCTCTGGAGCTAGAATGTAAGAAACCGTGTACCCGATGAGAACAATTGAGCTCAGTATGGAGAACACTGATAGAATCAACGCTTTGGTCATGGACCCAAGAAGTAGCGTTATATCTACGTTGATGCCCGCCTCGAATAGAATGATGCTGAGCGCCATTATACTCATCAGCGTTGATAGCTCATCGAACAGTCCTTTGTCAGCGTAACCCAGTAGTGGGCCCATTACGATACCGAAACCCATCAGGAAGATGACATCCGGTATTTTTGTCACTGAGTAGAATAACCCACTTAGATAGCTAATCAAAATCGTTAACGAGATAATTATTATGAGACTTTCCGCATGCATTTCAGTCAGGACCTAGTGAAAATAGCACTCTATGCTCTATTCCTTGGTTGTTTTGCTTTATAACCATTTCATATTGTGGTTGTTTATTGGTATTTTGTTCTAAACGCCTCTTTTTTAGTCAAAAGAGAAAAAGTGGTGGGGCTGGAAGGACTTGAACCCTCGATATTCGGGTTTCCCCAATCGCTCCAAAAATTCGTCATTCCCCAAAGGGTCCGTTTGAATTTCCTATTTTCTGGAGCCCAACGTCATAGCCACTAGACCACAGCCCCGCCAACACTTCTGCATGCGAAAATAGGATATAAGTCTACCCCCACTGGGAATTCCCGGCTCGGGATGCGTGATGGGTTATTTCTGAAATCTAGGCGGTTTTGTATTCCCTGATGTTACCGCTTCCCGCATTCCTATTTGAGTATTTGATAAAACCAATTGACACAAGTGTCTCCAACTTGCTCAAGACCAAGGCACGAGGCAGTTTCTCTCCATTCTCTTGGACTATTTTGCTCCAGATTTGGCTTGAATTTATTCCTTCTGCGTTTTTGTCAATAATTTCCAATATAATTGGTCAGGTTTGCATAGTGAACACTAGATTCTGCGTTTTGGGCTACCGGTGCTAATTGAATACTGTTAACATAAGATTACTGTTACTTATAACTATCTATACAAGTATCACTCTGGGGGTATCTGTGCATATTGTAGCTGGTTGAACAACCTAGCTATCTTGCTGTAACCTTCAGAGATGTAATCATTGGTGTACTATCGGGGGACACCGATCCCCGCGCCTACATCTGGGTTGTAGAATTCCAGTATATAGGTACCACCGATACGTTTAAACAAAAGAGCAGTGGATGTTAGCTGGGTAACCGGCCAAAGGGCGTGGGACCCACCCGAACCCATTCCGAACTCGGAAGTTAAACCACGCTCCGTTTGCGACATTAGTGATGTCTTCGGCTTCGCGAAATCGCGAAAGCTGGCAGCCCACTTTCATTCTTTTAACAAAAATAATTTTCACTTATAGTAGGTAACCTACTATTGGGAACTAGGAGTTCCTGACGAGCCCCTTTGTGTACTGGCTCGCCTCCAGTACAGCGCCGATGCTCATCCCGACCAAGTTGTGTATCGGTGTCTGGATGATCTCGTAGTTCTCGTGCAGGAACTTGTCGTATGTGACCAGTTCCTCGTGGCACCTGTCCTTTAGCTCCTGGGCTTTATCGCTTCCCGAGGCTTTCACTTCCTCGTCGAACATCTTGTACATTCCTCCCAGGTTGAACATCCGGTACAGATCGTCGTGGCCCTCGATTCCGATTTTCTCGGCTGTCGTTGCCTTCCTTGCGTGCACCTTGGGGTTGAACTTGAAGGGCGGGTTGCTCACGTTTGTGTACTTGGCCACCAGTGGTTCGATGTTCTCGTAGGTCATCTGCTTCCATGGTGTCTCCGTCTTCAGGTGCCCCTCGGCCTCGTTCCATGTGTCGAGAAGGAACTTGTTGGACTTGTTTGTTACCTCGTTACCGTACTCAAGGGCTTCCCCCAGTGTGGACTCGCTTTCCCTGTCGTCAAGCATCCTCGGCTCGTACCATAGGCAGCACTCTGGGATGATGATGAAGCTGTCAGGGTTCCATATCTGGGCGTACTCGTATGAGTCGCAGCCGTTGATTGGCTCCAGGTCATGGTTTCCTGCGGTCCAGTGACGGACATAGTTCCTTGCGGGCTGCAGGTACTGGGCGTGCATGATGCCCGGCGCTAGCATGGTTCCCGGTCGCTTCCTGAGGAAGACGTTGAATCGTTTGGCTGCGTTCTGGAGCGGAGCGTAGAGCTCTGGGCACTTATGTGGTACCATGAAGCTGATACCGCCCCATTTCATCATGTGGAGTGCGCTGATGAAGCTGATCTTGACATTGTCGAAGATGCTCATCAGTGCCTTTGTCTCGGCTGTTGGCTTGTTAAGGTCGAGTGGACCGTACCTGAATGGGAAGCACCCGTCTGGTGTGATGCTGTGGGGGGTTCGATAATAGTTCTCTGCGAAGTTCAGTGGGGTTAGTGGACCGTTCTGGAAGTTCACGTTTCGCCTTGCCCCGTCTGGGTCACTGCACTTTACGATGTACCAAGTATAGTCCAGTGTCTCCCTGATTTCGTCGTTCTCTGCTAGCGCTTGGCTGAGATATGTGAGGTGGTTTCCGCCGTATGGCTCCTCACAGTTGGGGAACCCATGTATGAATGCGTTGTACTTGCCGTCACCGATTTTGAGGCAGAGGATTGACTCGCCCATTGTGGATTTGCCGATGTCCATGAGCTCAACCGTTTCTGGGTACTCCTCGGCTAGCTTCTTGGAGGCATCGTTCTGTTCGTCCACTGTCAGGTACTTGTTCCACGTCGGGACGTTATCGTAAATGTCTGAGAAATCTGTCATACGTTGATACCGGAATCATAGGGCTTTAACGCTTTTCCACATTAACAGGTAGACTCAAAAATACCTACACATACCTTTTTTCTGAATTGTCCGGCTTGGAAGATGATCTCAAGGAACTCAACGAGAAACTAGGGATCATGATGAAACGTCTGGACTATATGGAGGCGTTGCTGACCCAGAACCAGGAGTACCCCGAGCTCAGCAGGGTAATGGGCACACTGAAGGTTGGGACAAGCTTGTATTCTGAGCCTTTGAAGTTGATTCAGAGGCTCATGAGCGTCCAGAGGCGACTCAAGCGGAGCGATGAAAAAAGGGACGAGATAAGCAGGATCATCATGAACGTACTCGCCATCAAGGGACCCCAGAACATCAGCGGTTTGACCAGTGAGGTCCAACGTGAAAGGGGCACGGGTAGCAGGGTTACCGTGAGGAAGAAGGTGCTTGTCCTCGTGGAAGAGGGTGTCGTGGAGAAAGGGGAAGGACACGACTACCAGTTGGTGGAGTGATTTGGAATCAGGGCTCCGTTTCGTACCCTGAGGCACGCCAAGAGGGAAAGCCTCCCAATACGTTGTGGACGCCTGTGTACCCGTTTCTGAGGAGTATACTGCAGGCAAGGCTTGACCTTACACCTGAGTTGCAGTAGACAGCCAGTTTCTTATCGTTGGGTACCTTGTCTAGATTCATCGGTAGGGTGCCAAAGTATTGGTTGATGGCTCCTGGGATGTGTCCTGTGGAGTACTCCTCCTTGGATCTTACATCCAGAACCGCCCAGTTTGGGTCACCGTAGACCATGTGAAGGTCTTTCGCCACCATTGTATCCAGTGACACGACGGGTTTGATGGTTTGATACCATGATGCTATGGTGCCTTTGAGGTAGCCGTAGACATTATCGTAGCCAATCCTAGCGAGGCGTGTTGCTATGTCCCCGAGTTTGGATGGCTTACCAAGTACAAGTAGGACTGGCTGGTCGTGGGGGAGAACCCAACCAGCGAACCCTATCTGCCCTTCGTTAATACTGTAAGAGTCCTCGATGTGCCCGTTGGCGAAGGAGGGAGGGGCACGGGTGTCAACCACTATTGCCCTCTTCTTGACCATATCCTCGAACTGCCCGGGGGTCAAAGCCTTTGGTATCTGACCCAAACCGTATGGCTCGGGACCTTCAAGGTTCAGTTTCTCCATTAAACGGAAGTAGGGCATATAGTGGTGGTGCTCGTCAACCTTGTACTGGACGAACTCTTCCCTGCTCATAGCCAGTTGTGGGTTCATGAGCCTCTCGGACCCCAGTGTACTCTCTTCGCGTTTCGCTATTTTTGCTCCACAGATGGAGCCGCTTCCGTGGGCAGGATATATGAGGACATTGTCGCCGAGGGGCAGGAGTTTTTCATGGATGCTCTCATAGAGGCTCTCGGACCATGCCATCCTGTTCTCTGAGCCGCCGAAATCGGTCCTTCCTGTGTCGCCTATGAAAAGTGTGTCACCTGTGAAGACCATGACAGGATGTTCCCCCGTTTGCTTGTCCACTACACTGAACGAGTGGCACCCTGGTGTATGCCCAGGGGTATGGATCGCTGTCACCTCTAGTCGTCCTATGTTGAACGTTTCACCATCTTTGAGGGTTTCACCATACATGAAGTCAGGCCAATCCCCATGGTGAATCGAAGCACCTGAAACTGTTGCCAGTTCAACACTGCCAATGATGTAATCCTCGTTCCTATGGGTCTCGAATATGTGCTTGATACTGACACCATTCTTCTTGGCGAGATCAATGTATGGCTGCACGTCCCTCTGGGGGTCTACCACGAACGCCGATGTCTGTGACGCTACAAAGTAGGACAGATGGGAGACGACTTTGGACTTGAGTCTCTCTAAAATCATGAATGAAAGGTTTGAATCCTTATCTAAAAGAACATCGACTGGCTAAACCCAGTTTCCACTGGGTTACAGGTGTAGTCTAACAAGCTGTGGGTCGAAAGGCTACTCGTCTACGGTCAGGTAGCCGTTGTTACGAAGCCAGTATGCCTGGTTTTGGGTGTACCTGAATACGATGTCGGCGCGGGTCTCCGCGTCGAACTCCCAAGGGCTGACTAGAACCACGTCGCCCTCTCTTACCCATCTGCGTTTCTTCATCTTTCCACGGACACGGCACATTCTAGTGTGTCCATCTTGGCATTTCACGCTCATTCGAGCCTGGCCAAGGTTTTTAATAACTATCCCTAACAGATCGAACTTGTTGGGGAGCATCATTCTCTTACGGATGTCTCCCTCGGATTTTACTAGTCGCTTGCCCAAGTTAATCCAATCCTGTTCCCTTCTAGCAAGTGGGTACTTTTAAATTTCCTGTTTAGAAGGAGGAAAATAATACCGGATAACTGCACCAGAATGAGCCTATTTTGGAGTCCTTACCCGATTTCGTACTATATTTGTTCTAAATTAACCTCAGTATTTCTCGCAGCGCGTAACTGACTCCGTTTTCTTCGTTGGTTAAGGTGGTGTATGTTGCGGTATTCTTTAGCTCCTGTACCGCGTTTCCCATTGCGATCCCACAACCGAATGTGCGAATCATCCCAAGGTCGTTTTGTCCATCACCGAATGTGACAACTTCTTCAGGTGAGACACCGTGATGTGAGAGCATGTCTAGTAGGGCTTGTTCCTTGGAAGCCTCCTTACTCATGATTAGAATCCAGGTATTGGAGTCTGAGAGGAAGATATTCAGGGCTTTACCGAATCTTGCTTGAAGAATCTCGAAAAGAGGAGTAAGGTCTCGGGAATCATCCCATATCGCAATCTTTGAAGTAGGAAGAGTTCTAGCTTCGGAGTAATCGATGCACTCATCCTGTGTGCAAGCCCAGAACTCCAGTGTTTCATCTTCAATGAAACGGAAACTGTGGTCTTCCATGTGTTGCAGAGCGATCCGAATATCGGGTTCAACCGTTTCAACCAAATCAAGGGTCTCCGTTACAGTATGTGATTGAATGGGATAATGTCTCAAGTACCCGTTGAGTTTGTTGACCGCGTATGCTCCGTTATGGAACACTCCTTTCTCTTCGATAAAATCAAGATTATTGAGGGGTCCAGTTTCCTCAAAGACTGTTCGATATGATCTTGCGGTTGCGATCCAGATTTCCAAGCCGTTCTCAGCACAGTCCCGAAGAGCTTGCAGGTTCTCAGGGGAGACAGCGTGATCAGAGCCAAGGAGTGTGCCGTCTAGGTCAAGAACTATTGCTTTAAACTTCAAGACATCTCAACGTTTCCACGAGATTGAACGTAACAGTGATTTAACATTATCCATCAGATAACTTTTTATCCGATCTGAATGTTTTCATATTGTTTGGTGTGAAAATGAGAGTCATAATTTTTGTCTGGGCGTATCCATGCCACGTATCAACTGACCACCAAACCTAGAGTAAAGAAGGCTTATTAACTGTTATTTTCTTGATATAGTCTTAAATATCCCTTCTATTGATAAAATTGTTTGTATAATAACCCCATTAGGATAAAGAATGAAAAATGTCAGTCTCAGATAAGTTCCAGTACTTCATAGACCGCGGGATCATCAACGAGGTGATCAGGGTAATCAAGAGCGGCAAGGAGAGCGAGATCTACCTAGCGGTCAGGTGGAAGAAAGGGAAGGATATCTTCGTGGCTGGTAAGGTCCACCTAGAGAGGGCTCACAGGAACTTTCGCAGGGAGATACTGTACAGGTCCGGGTGGAACATAAAGGAACGTACCAGCCGCAAGGCTGTCAAGAACATGACCAGGTACGGTCAGATATACATCCAAAACAGGTGGGTCTCGGAGGAGTGGAACGCCATGAGAACCCTCTGGAAGGAAGGGGCATCAGTCCCGACACCAATAATCCAGCACTACAACATCATCCTCATGACGCTGATCGGAGATGGAGGAGAAGCGGCTCCAAAGTTAGCTGAGGTAGAGCTAACAAGGGACGAGTGGGAAGACGCGTTCCACCAGATGATGGACAACGTACGGATCATGACCAAGAACTTCTTGGTCCACGGGGACCTCAGTGCGTACAACATGCTTCACCAGGACGGGAAACTATGGGTCATTGACTTCCCCCAGACAACCGACCTTGAAAAGAACACAAACGGGGCGGACTTACTCTATCGCGACCTCAGGAACGTGTGTAATTTCTTTGCGAGGAAGGGAGTGGATCATGACCCGGAGACACTTTTCAGGGATCTGCTTAATATGGAGTACGAGCAGGGGAAATCCTACCTAGAGATGATGGTGCTAAACGAGTAACCTTTTGGGCAGTCCTACATGCCCATTCTGCTTTTATCTCATTCTTGTTTGATATGCACAGCATTAGTGGTATTTATGACGAAGACAATCAAGACCGATGTTCTGGTGATTGGAGGCGGTTTAAGCGGCTGCATGGCAGCTATAAACGCCTCTGAACACGGCGCAAAAGTCGCAATCATGGAGAAAAGCCACACAGAGAGAAGTGGCGCAGCAGGGACGGGAAACGACCACTTCTGGTTCTACGACCCCGAGATACACGAGCCAAGGGGCTGGACCATACCCGACATGGTACGGGACATCAGCACCGACGGCGAGTACGGAAAGACCAAAGGTGGACTCATGGATCAGGAGCTCCTAGAGATCGTTGCAGAAGGAACCAAGGCAGCGGTTGACCGACTTGAATCATGGGGAGTCCAGTTCAAGTACGACAAAATCTACCCCTGGAACCTCCAGTACGATGCACCAGAGGGCGAGAAGAAGTACAGGATCGTGCCCCAGTTCCAGTCAGAGCCAGATACCCTCAACTACGACGGCAGGGACATCAAGAAACGCCTCACCGAGCAATGCGAGAAGCGCGGTGTGGATATATTCAACAGGGTAGCCGGGACAGGGCTACTAACCAAGGACGGAAAGGTCGTTGGAGCTACTGGAGTCAACATGAGGACAGGTGAGTTCCATGTCTTCCACGCCAAGGCAGTAGTCATGGCAACTGGAATGGACCAGTGCAGGCTGTTCAAACCCTTCAACGGTAAATGGTTCAACAGCCAGAGCCCACCCTACATCACTGGGGACGGAGAGGCGATGGCTGTCAGAGCAGGAGCAGAGGTCTTCATCCTACAGGCAGGCAAGTCACAGCACAACGGCTTCCAGTACTGGAGAAACATCATGAGAAGCAGCCCCGAGGCAACAACATGCTACCCAGCCGGACGCATCGTGAATGCCGACAGGGAGGTCATGATCAGACACCCAGCTGCACGTGAACCCATGAGGAAATACAGGCAAGTTGTTGAGGACAGCGTAGCTGAGGGCAAGACACCCTTTTACCTAGACTGGACAGACGCACCAGAGGATGAGATCCAATACGCAGAGTGGGCCTACGGAAACGAGGGACTATGCTGGGCGCTAAAGGAAATCATGAAAGACCTTGGACTCGACTTCAGGACACACATGATCGAGATAGAGCTGGAGGAACCCGGAAGGAACGGCGGAGGATTCCTAGCACCATTCATCGACACCGACTGCAAGACAAGCCTTGATGGTCTGTTCGCTTGCAGCCCCGTCCAGTTCGCTGGCGAGGTGGCGGCACCAACCTACACCGTCCTCGGATGGAGATCAGGGGAGAAGGCAGCAGAGTTCGCAAAGGAGCGATCAGACATTGAAGCCAACTCTGAGCAAGTCAACGCTGAGGAGAAGCGTGTGCTACAGCCAATCAACGAGGTTGAAGGCTTCACATGGCAAGAGGTTAACATCGAGCTGAACCAGATCATGGAGGAGTACAAAAAGTACGTCGTCGGTTTCAACCCACCGGGCAAGAAGGACAAAATGAGCTTCAAGGGACTCCAGAACTGCCTGGACATGCTAGCCAAGCTCAAGGAGGCAAAGATGAAGGCAAAGGACCCACACGAATTGGTCAGATGCAATGAGGTCATGAACCTCATCGACGTTGGAACCCTCATGGTGAAGGCAGCCTTTGAGGAGGACCAGTTCAAGAGAGGAATCTGGTTCCTCGGCAAGATGGAACAGGGAGAAGCCCAGTTCAGGGCACAGCCGATTAAGGTAAAGTACCTGCCAAAGGAGGTCATCTAAGATGCCACCAGTGTTCAATGAGAAATGCACAGCGTGCTTCAAGTGCGTCGAGATATGCCCAGGAGACGTTCTCAGGGAGGGAGACGGCAAACCAGTCGTTGCCTACCCGGAGGAGTGCAGCCACTGCGGCTCATGCATGATGGACTGCAAGTTCGAGGCAGTACGCCTCAACCTGCCAATCTATATGAGGCCAGTGGGCAAGAAAGTCAAGTAGGGGGAGGGGGGGTACCCCTCTCCAAGCCCAATCCAATCTTCTTTTAACGAAACAAGCCCCAGAAAGGCTCCTTTTTCAGCAAATATATGAAAAAAGTGCACACGACGAACGGATTTTATCTAAAAAAATAATTGGGTTAGAGCTTGTAACCCGTCACGACAGCCGGTTGCTTTGTCTTGGCGTACTCTGCACTGTGTAGTATGCTGCCAAGGCTCATCCCGACAAGGTTCCTGATAGGATGAGCAAGAATCGTGTAGTTGTCGTGGAGGTAATTGTCGTACTCCTGGAGCGTACCCATTACCTCCTTGTTTAACCCGTCAAGCTTCTCGCTACCGCCTGCCTCAAGCTCCGCCTCAAGTGTCCTGATCATGGCGCCTAGGTAGAACATCCTGTACAGGTCATCGTGTCCCTCCACTCCAACCTTCTCGGCCACCGTTGCCTTCTTACCCCTTGTCTTCTCGTCGTAGCTGAAAGCAGGGTCCGTGACGTTGGTGTAAGCGCTGATAATTGGAGCCATCCACTCCTCAGTCATCGCCTTGAATGGGGTCTCCGTCTTCAGGTGTGGCAACGCCTCTTGCCATATCTTAAGCAGGAAACTATCCGCCTCATCCAGCTTCGCCTTTCCATAGTCCAACGCTTCACCAAGAGTTGTATCCGTTGGTGTGTTGTTCCACATATCTGGCTCGTACCAGATACAACACTCGGGTATCTGCATGAACATGTTGGGGTTCAACTGCTGGCCGTACTCGTAGATGTAGCAGCCCCTGATAGGCTCCAGGTTCTTGTTACCCGCGTTCCAAGCCTTGACCCAACTACGGGCAGGACTCAGGTATGCCGCATACTGGATCCCAGGAGCGTACATCGTGCCAAGGCGCTTCCTCGGGAACACGTTGAACTGCTTCGCCACATCCCACAAAGTGGGGTAAATTGGCTCACATGGCTCAGGCACCTCGTAGGTGATGCCGCCCCACTTCATCATGTGGAGGCTGCTGATGAACGTCATAGGCACCGTGTCCATGATCTTCATGAGAGCTTTGGTCTCGGGCACAGGGTCGTTGAGGTCAAGAGGTCCAAAACGGTAAGGGAAGCAGCTCTCAGCCGTGAGGACGTTGGGCGTCCTGTAATAGTTGAGTGTGAAATTCATGGGAGTATGAGGTCCCTTCTGGAAACCTTCGTTTAGCCTTGCCCCGTCTGGGTCGCTGCACTTGATTAGATACCAAGTGTAGTCCAGTGATTCACGTAACTCATCGTCTTGCACAAGGGAACTCGCAAAATAGTCCAGCAGGTTTCCTCCCATGGGCTCCTCACAGTTGGGGAACCCGTGAATCAATGCGTTGTACTTACCATCCCCTATTTTTAGGCAGTCAATCACCTCGCCGTTGGTAGATTTGCCTAGATCAATGAGCTCCACCTTTCCCGGGTTCTCGTTCACAAGCTCCGCGTTACGCTTATGGAGCTCATCCACGGTCATGTAGCGCCTGAAATGCGGCACGTTTTCAAGAATGTCGGTAAAATCAGTCATATGGACTCATGGAAACAGGTGCATTTAACGTTAATCAAAGGTGCCCAGTCTGAAAAAAACGCTCATGGCATGTGACTGACGCAAAAAAGTGCTTAATACATGTGGTTGACACAATTTTTTTCCAGCGTTATAACTGGTAACCAGTTACTCAGAAAATAATTCGGATAAAATAGAAAAAGGACTAAAAGTCCTCATCAAAGTTCTCTTGCTCTTCATCGCCGCCGCAGTAGGTGCAAACCTTCTCATCAGGATCACCGCATCCGGCGCAGTAACTTGCCCCACACATCTTACAATTGAAGGTGGTCTCAACTTGTTCTCCGCAAATAGTACATGTAGGCATCTCAATTTACCTCGCTTACAGAAAAAACCTCATGAGGGGGAGAGAGATAATGACTTCTTGCAGAGAAAACGTCAAAACAGGGGCGTAAAATAGCGTAAATTGCTTCAACCACTTCATTTTACGGAGTCTACAGGGAGCGTCCCCCAGAACGCGGAAATTGTATTAAAGAAATAAATATTGACACTAAGTAAACATGGAATTTGCATAATAAGTTAATTAGATGGTTTAAATAGAATGAAGGCGGGGATAGGTGACCCGTTCAGAGTGACCAGAAAGTGATCACTTTTTTCCACATTGAATAAGTAAAATGTCCACCCCATAATATCATTGTGAAACAAATGGACGAAAAACCAAGACGACCCAGAAGAGAAGCAGTCGAGTCCCCCGAAGACATAGCATACCTCCTAGACACGGTATCCGAAAAAGTACCAACCATGATCAAAGGCATCATCGGCGCATTCTTCAGCCCAGAAGCCGCCAAGGACATGGCGAAAAGCGTAGCCGAGTTCAGAAAAACCCTAATCGAGGGCGGAATCCCCGAGGATGAAGCAATGCAAATGACCAGAGAATACATGCAGACAGTGACAAACTGGAAAGGCATGGTGAACGACATCAAGGTCGGGGAACACCGCTACAGGGACGAGTAGACTTGAACCCATGGACAGCCCTTCGAATGGTCCCGCCCGCTCTGGGCTTGATCATTAGGGCTCCCGGTTGGGCGATAAAATATAGCATGAGCTACAAGAGAGCAAAAAGACTGTTCAGGAAACACCTAATCGAGCAAGGGGTGCCCCCAGAGGAAGCCTATGAGCTGGCGGACCAGTACCCCTTCAAGATGTCGGACTTCTGGGAAGTAGCCAGAAACAGAAACTAGAATCCGACAAGTTTTTACAGTATCATACACCGTTTTTCTTGTATGTCCCAAGAAGCAAGACCCGAGTGCATCGGCATGTACGGCTTCGAGCTCGAATGTGACGAGTGCGGCTGGGTTTCACAGTGTAAAAACATGGATAAAGCGATAGAGTCAGCCGCGACCAGGAAGGGAACACATGTGCGGCTCACCGGCAAGTACAAGGAAAAGAAGTACAAGCCAAGGTCAAGCAGGTAACCATTTTCATCCACCTCCCCGCCTTCGCGTTGTTAACAAATTGATAAATCACTGAACCATTGTTATTGAACATATAACAGGGTGACCGGGTCTGAAGTTTGTAGGCGAGTTCGTTGACGAGATAAGGAGGAAGCACGAAGAGTTCAGTTCCCTCCTCGGCATAGACGATAAAACCCTCAAACTAGAATCAGAGCTGGAAAAAGAGCTTGACAAGAACTGGTACCCATTACCGGAGAACCCAAACACCTACTCAGCGGAATACGCGATAGACAGCAGCAGCGCATCCAGATCATTATCCAATGGCATTGAGTTCTTCATCACGCGAGCCCTCATGATTGGAACAGGTGGCTTCAACGAACCCCAGCTCCGTTTTGAGATGATAAAAGGCTCAACGGATTACTCGGCAACAGCCGAGTTTGAGAGAATACAGCGGGACCTCATGGAGATCCAGATCATCATCGATAACGTTGACAAGGTGCAGGACAACTCAATCGTCCTGATAGACGGCAACCTCTATGGACGGTACACGCATCTACTGAACGAGTTAAACATCAAAAACTGGAGAGACCTGCCATTGGACCTCATCGAGGCAATGCAGGAACTCTACAAGATATGCCAGAGGAGGAAAATAATGCTCGTAGGGGTCTCAAAGTTCAGTAAGACACGGGTACTAACCGCGGCGTTGAAGCGTGAACTGGGTTACAGCGTCACTGGGCCAGAGTACCTTGATATCGAGTTGCTCTACAGGTGGAAACTCGGGCAAACTGGGTACACCAGACCACTGATGCTTGGAACATACGCGATAAAGAACGCGGAGAGCATATCAAAGCCCACGGTGTACAGGAAGAAAAACTTTGGAAGCATCAAAAAACCAGAGAAACAGAAAAGGGCAACAGATATTATACGAGAATTCCCATCAGCGCCAGCGATAGTCATGTTCCACATGATCCCGAAAGCACACGCCCAACCAATGAGAATTGATATACCGGCCAGTTGTCTCGGATACACCAACAAGATAATGGAGGTAAACCCATTCGAATTCGTGAACCCTGAGACGGTTGAACCAATAGTTGGTCAGATTGAGTCCGATTTCGGGGGCAGGGACGTGTACAACGCTCTACTGTACATTGTTGACAGAGAGGTAAGGCTCGGCGGTAAGGCAGTTGACACAGTATACAAGTCAGTTCTGGGAAAGGAGATGGGGGTCACACTTGATTATGATAGGAGTTCACGGAGGTTCACATTTTGATACATGAGAAAATAGGTTACATAGTTGGACAAGCAGAAACGGGTTTCTTTAATTTTGTAAGTGATACGGAGACATACCCTCCAAAGCATGAATACCTCCTCGTAAAAAACGTCAAGGAAAGAAGGGGAGACGAGTTCATTAAAGTGGACGTACTCGCCCAGGTGAACAGGATAAGCAACAGGTCAGACATCCTTGCCGCGACCCTGAGCCTTGATGAAGTAGAATCAATAATCGGCAGGTACAGTGGAACCACCAAGGTGTTCGGAGAGGCAAAGGTTCTAGGCTACATGGATGAACGTGGGGACGTTATCATGCCAAGGAGCGCCACGGTTCCCGGACAAGCAGTAACAATCGCACCAAACGACCTCCTTGAAAGTTTCTTCACAAAGAAAGGGGGAAGAGGCATCCACATTGGCGGACTCATAACCCGTAAGGATGTCCCAGTACAACTCGATCCCAACGGATTCAGAAGACACGTAGCAGTAATCGCCCAGACAGGGGCAGGGAAAAGCTACCTAGTCGGGCTAGTACTAGAGAAACTACTACCTCTGGGAGCATCAATCATCGTACTCGACCCAAACAGCGACTATGTGATGATGAAGAAGACAGGGGGAGGTGGCACCAGCTCCATAGCAGAGGACGTGGTCATCTACAGGCCACCGGGAATCAAGGGCAGACGGTACACCGACGAAGACATAGGAGGAGCCGAATCATATACCGTCGAGTTCAACAAACTAGAAGACAACGAGATATTCTCAGTAGCAGGTATAAACGAGAAATGGGTCCACCTCAGGGGCATCATCACTGACGCATTGAAGGGGCTAGAGGGAACATATGGACCCAAACAGCTCATGGAACGGTTGAACCAGATAGCGCTCGTTGACGAGGACAGGCAGCGACGTGAATCCGCTGGAAGGGCAGCTAACTACATCAGGAGGCTGACGAACTACAAGGTATGGGGGACAAAGGACATCCCACTTGATGACCTGACTCAACCAAAACACATGAGCATAATCGACCTCGCCGGTCTGCAGAGGAACGTTACACAGTATATCGTCCAGAAAACACTCTCAGATATCTGGCAGCTAGCGGTAACGGGAGGACTCCAGTTCCCGATATTCCTCGTCCTAGAGGAAGCACATAACTTTGCGCCAGCTGACCAAGGAGGGTTCAGCTCAGGAATCATAGAGAGAATAGCCGCTGAGGGCAGAAAGTTCGGCATATTCTTGTTGGTCATCACTCAGAGGCCAAACAAGATCAACAGCAATGTCTTGAGCCAGTGTAACAGCCAGATAATTATGCGCCTCACAAACCCGGAGGACATGAAGGCGGTCCGAAACAGCAGCGAAGGATTAAGCGAAGACCTGTTCAACGACCTCCCAGGACTAAACAAAGGGGAGGCGGTTATAGTTGGAGACCTGACGAAGATACCAACCATGGTAAAGGTGTCCGGAAGGACTACAGGTGAAGGCGGAAGCGATATCGACCTGGATGAAGCCCTCAGGAAGGCACTTAAGGAGTACAACAGGAGCAAAAAACTCGCACCGGAGAAGGCGAAAGTAGAGGACCCCAAGTCAAGGTGGTAAATTGGTCAGAATACTAATCACAGGCGACAACCATCTGAATTTATACAACCAGAAACTTGGAGCAAGACTCAACGAAAGAAGGGGACGAATAGGCAAAGCATGGTGGAAAACCATCGACTATGCGGTAGAGAACAAAATTGACCTCTACATCCACACAGGGGACTTATTCGACCAGATATCACCAAGAAACCCCCCTCGTGCCCGTGTAGTGGAGGGGTTCAAGGCACTAAAAGACGCGGGAATCAAAGCCTACATAGTGGCGGGAAACCATGAAGCCCCCTCAAACTCAAGGGACGGCGCAAGCCCACATAGTTTACTAAGGGAAGCTGAACTCGCCAACGTGTTCGACTCGTACACCGAGTTACAGCAGTACAAAATTGAAATCGACGGCGTAGAGATATCAATCGCTGGAAAAAGCTATAACAGAAACCTGGACACAAGGGAAGACCCGATAAAAGGAACCCAAATACCAGGTGGCGGCGAGTTAAACATCGCGGTTCTACATTACAGTATAGAAAAAATAGCTCCCCCAATATGGGAGGAGCCCGTGATCAAGATGTCCAGCATCGAGGAGAACGGTCACATTCAATTATTCGCCATGGGGCACATCCACAAGCATACAGAGACACCGGTCAACGACTCATTGATAATTTACCCGGGGGGCACCGAGCGGTACAACTTCGGTGAACATGACAAGGAAACAGGATTCGTGGTCGCAGATTATACCGATGGAAAACTCACTACAGAGTACGTCAAAGTAGAATCGCAACCTATGAAGCAGGTTAAACTTCACACAAGTCACATGGACCACGATGACCTAACAGGGTCTATCAATAACACAATCATAGAAAACTCAAACGAGGATGGGTTATTCCAGCTGGTTCTGGAAGGAGAACTTCCATTCAAGAAATACGCCAGCATCAACTTCAGCGAGATCGGAGACCAAGGAACCCAGCTGAACTTTTTCTTCGAGTACATCGACATTATCAAACCAACAGGCGAGGGCATCGAGTTCACCCCATCGGAGGGGTTGAACCCAAGAAAGCGACTTGAGGATATGGCGAAAGAGGTAATCGATAGCTCAGAGGGAAGAGAGAAAGAGGTCTGGCAAAAGGCGTTGGAGTATGCTGTCGAGTACTATGTCAAGGAGGAGGAAGCATAGTGTTCAAACTCAAATCACTCAAGGCTAGCGGGTTTAAACGACTTGACCTTGAAGAAAAAGTAGAGTTCCCAGATGGGCGGCTTCTTATTCATGGAAGAAACGAGAGCGGAAAATCAACCATACTGGAGACCATTCACTACGCCCTATACGGGTTAGCCCTCAGACCAAACAAAAGGGCAAGCACAGAGGACCTTGTGAGCTACGGGAGACCCGAGGCTGTCATCGAGCTTGAGTTCATTATAGACAACGAGGAGTACCAGATCAGGCGTGTCCTGAAAAGGAAGGGCACTAACGACCACCTGCTCAACAAGCGAGACACAGATGGAACCCTAACAAGAGTCTCAACTGGCGCTAGGGCAGTCAACAAGGATATTCTGGAGATATTACATGGAATAGACAGCGATGCCCTTCTAAACAGCTGCCTAGTGGAGCAGAAACGCTTAGACAACCTTGAAGACTCCAACAAACAGGAGCGAATCAAGGCGATGTCAAGCCTCTTGAACATGGAGGCATTCATCGATGCACGGGAAAAGATCAGGAAAGACAGGTCAGCTCTAGATAAGACACACAGTGAGACCCTGAGACAGTTGCAGAGGGCAAAAAGAGCCGCTGAGGACTATGAGACAGCGGTTGAAAGGAAGCTGGAATCAGAAAAACGTCTTGAGGAAATCACCGAGGACAAGAAACAGGTGCAGGACACTCTTGAGGCAGTGGAAAACGAGTTAAAGATAATTCTTGAAATGAAGCAGCTCAAATCAGACATCGACAAGAGCGATACAAGGCTAGAGGGAAGACTGGCGCAAGAGAAACTTGTTGAACAGAACCTTGAGCAAATAGAGGAAGCCGAGCGAAGTATCTCTGACATCGAGGTACAGATACCGGGAGCAGAGGAGACTCTAGAAAAGATAACAGAGAGAATAAAAAACATCGAGGAAATGACAGCCCTCAACACAGAGATCATCAAATTAGAGAGCCAACAAAGGGTTGTCTCAGTGAGACTTGAGGATGCGGTAAAGAGCCACGAGGAAGCCGTTCAGGCAGAGGAAAAGCTCAGAGAAACACTGAGCAAGATAGAGGAATATGAGCCTGCTCGGGAAGCCGAGGAGGTCATTAACCGTGTCGAAAAAATTCTAGTGGAACACCTTGATGTGCAGCGAGAAGCAAAACAGATAGAATCCGACATCGAAGAGATAAAAAAACGCCTCGACAAACAAGCCGAGGTTGAAAAACAGGTCAAAGCACTCGAATTAAAACATGAAGAGGGTGAGACTGCTTTGAAAAGATCGAGGACAAACCGGACTATAAGCGCGGTATTAATCGCGCTTGGAGTTGCAGGAACCTTACTGTACCAAATGAACCTATACTTCCCACTTCTCGGAATCATACTCCTCGGCACAGGAATCTTCCTACTCACCCAGAGTAATACTAACCAACTGGAAGATGTCATCAAGGACATTAGAAACGAAAGAGAGTCACTGATTGGTGAGATAGCTCGAATAACTGAATACAAAGCATCCCTAGATGTTCTAGAGAGCCGTCAAATCCGCCCAAGTGAGATAATTTCATCCCTTGAAGGCCAAATTGAGGATGAGTTAGATCATCTTCCGGAGACTCCGAGGAGTTACACGCAGTTTGTGCAACTGTCTGAGCCGTCAACCATTGACGAGGTTAGGGCGTTTATTCAAGAGGACCTGCGTAGCCTTGTCCGGTATCAAACAGAGAAGGAAACATACGAGACAAAAGCATCCCAGCTCAAGACGTCCAAAACCACTCTGGAAGAGATACAAGTTGAGCAGACTACAAACAAGGACATAGTTGTGGGCATAAAGGAAAGACTCGCGGAAAAAGAGAAAGAGGCGGATGTATCAATCGCGGATGAGGACGAGATAAGGAAAACACAGAGGACCGCCGACAGAGATCTTGCGAAACTCCGTGCAACGTTAAAACAATTCAAGGACAACATCGACAGAAAGCCACAGATTGAGGAATCTCTACAGAAAACAAGGGAAGAGATAGGGAAACTTAACGAGGTAATCAACGAAACCTCAACCAAGCTGGAAGAATTATCAAAGAAACACGACCTTGATCTTGAACAGGAAAGGGAGACAAGACGAAAACGGGATGAAACACTCCGAAAGTCATCCAGTTTAAAGACTGAGGAAACAGCGAGAAAAAGAACCGCCCAAGAATCTACGTCAGTTATAGAGAAAACAGAGAAGTTTGGGAAAGAATACCCGACACTATCCGAGCAGTCCAACAGCGAGGAGTTCACGTTAGAGGCAATGAAAAACGCCGTAACGTTACTGGACACCACGAGGGACGGGATAATGGGTGGCGTCAAACAGAACGTCGAGAAAAACATGATGCAGTTCCTCCCAACTTTAACCGATAACAGGTATAACATGGCGAGGATCGACGAGACAAACTACAGGATAAACGTATACGACCGCGAGGCGAAACAGTGGAGAGGAAAAGGCGTCTTCAGCGGAGCAACCCAGGACCAGTTCAGCTTAGCCCTGCGGTTAGCCTTTGCCATAAGCACAATACCCCAGAGTAGAGGGGCAAGACCGGGCTTCATATTCCTCGACGAGCCTCTGAACGGTTTCGATGCCCAGAGAAGAGACGGTTTTATGAAACTTGTAAGAGAGGACCTGAAACAGCACTTCCCTCAGATTATTGTAATCAGCCATCTGGAAGGGCTCAAGGAAGAATTCCCTAACCACATTAATCTGGATGAGGGAAAAATAATCGAGGTGCAGCGGTAGCTCCCGCTCTGTTCACGGATTAACACGACGCAGGGGCACATTACCCTTCTCCGTCCCGAGATCCGTCGAGCGTCCAACGTTAGGACTTAGGTTGCTCCCTCCCGGGCCTGGCCATGTTCGCCCCTTTAATACCTAGTTGCGGCCCTACGACCGTATACAGGTGAACCGCCGACCCCGCCGGGCAGGACATCGACGAAGAGCGGTGTGTCTTTCGCCGTGAGCTTCCGATTCCTTTGCAGGTTACTGATCCCTCCATATATCCCGTTTGAGGTGTGGGGTAGGGCTAGCCCCCCGATCCTACCTACCGCTGCAACTATCTCTCAGCGGAGTTTGGTTTAAACATTATGTGAGTTATATTTGGACAAAACCAAACTTTGCGAAACTCAGGATGATGTTCATCAGAATTAGCATGATAAAACCGTAGGTTGTAACTTGTTGGAGTTGTTTACTGTTAGGCTTGTTCTCCGTGTATGTCCTCCACATCTGACCACCGTCGAGGGGTCCAATGGGTAGCATATTCATCATGGCTAGGTTGATGGCGATAAAATAGAGCCAGTTTACGAACACACGTAACTGAGGGGGTAGAATGGGGAACAGGAAAATGAAGACGGGTATGGTTAGAATCCCCGTTATCAAGTTGATGATGCTTCCCATTGCATATATTCTCATTTTGGCCATCACGGATGCGTTTTGAATGTCCTCTTCATCGGGCTCAACTGCTCCACCAAAGGTTACAACTGCGAACATCAAAGCGGCTGTTTTCACTTTCACGTTCTCGACAACACACATGATTCCGTGTCCAAGCTCATGAGTGAGAATGACCACTCCGGCACCGAGAAGGAACCACGGCATACTGTTCACACTTATGGTTACACCGGGGATTAGAGGCTGTACTGGGCTAGCCTGTTCGGGGGCAAAGAGGAAGCTCCAGATGTTTTTCCCTAAAATGTATGAGATGAACGCCACTTGCCCAAAACTAGCGGCGATTCCAATATTGCCGAGAGTTCGCCAGAATCTAGGGTTCCAGTTGCCAAGCCTTTCAATAATTTTGTTGAGTCCGGTTGACTTGTAAAGGGCATAATAGGGTCCAATCTCCCACCCCTTCTCGTTTAACTTCAACTGTTTAGCCACGAACTGGAAAATAACCCATATGACTAGGATGGCACCCAGTGTGTTCAACTGCTCTGACATGGCTCAGGTTAGTTGGGAACCTCAAAATATAAGGAGACCGCAATGAAGCTTGGTAAATGTGCAGTTCACTGAGGTAGTTTATCCAAACGAACACTGGGCTTGGTTAAAAGAAAAACGAAGTCAGGCTATTGACATGATGAAGCCTCTCAACGACGCACATATTCGTTCAACAGTTTATGGGAGTATTGCTAGGGGAGATATTACCAAGAATAGTGATATCGATATTTTCATTCACACCTTGGTGTCCCCAACCATCTTGGAAGCAACACTGGAATCAAATAGAATCCATGTATCTCAGAGGTTAATCATCCAAGCTACCCCAAGTTACGTCGCAAAAGCCTACATTATGGTTGATGAAACCCATGGGTATAGTTTTCCCTTGATCCCAATGAGGGCGTCTGAATCGGAGTTCCCACGCTTCGCTGGGCAATTATCGGTTAAAGAATTGCTGGAAGATAGACGGGTCATGGGAGTGAACAAGGAACTCAGACTCATTGAGCCCAATGAAAAAGGACATATGGAGTCACCGATTCAAGGGATGGAAGGAATTGTCGCAAAAAAACTGGGTGTAGACACAAGAATAGTCCTAGAAAGGGTTCGAACACTTGAACGTAGGGAAAAAGTGGGAAGAACTGGCGTATACATCAAAAGGGAACTGGGGGCAGAAGAATCATTCGGGCAGGTTTTCGATGAATTGACTAGAAGTAAACCTGGTTTACGTAGAAGAATAAGAAATGGATAAAAAAAGATTAGAGGTCGCGGAAGCTTCGGACCTTGATTCCTCGTGGAATCCTTACGCCCTCTGCAACACGCTCACCAACTATCATTGAAATGGCTTTCTCACGTGCAGTGTCAATTAGCCTACCAGTGACAATACCGTCGAACACGACTGTTTTTACACCCTCACTTTCCTTCAAGGTGTTAACCAGTTCATGAACCGGCATCCTGCCAACCTGCTCATTGCCCTCGTTTAGTAGAATGGCTTCAAGGGTTCCCTTGAGTTCCTCTACATGGGGTAGCAGTGGGCTTGGTGCCTTGGGTGCTACTGGTTCAGGTGCACGTTCAACACGTGAACGTTCTCTCCTGGGAGCGCGTGTCCTAGCTGGTGCACTTGGAGCCTTCTGCACAACCGGTTTTTCGCCCGGTAGAACGCGGTTTTCTAGAGCAAAACGGATTTCATCCGGTGTTAGCTCTTCAACCTCTTTGCCTCTCGGTGCACGTGCAACGTATTTAGGTGGCGCAACCTGCATTAGCTCTTGCAAGATCAAGTCACCGCCTCGGTCACCATCCAAGAAAGCAGTTAATATCTTTCTCTTGGCCAAGTTCCTGATTGTGTTTGGAACCTTTACACCCTCCATAGCGATTACGCCTGTAATGCCATTCTTGATGAGATTGTTAACGTCAGCCCTGCCCTCGACTACAATAATCTCCTTGGACTTGCTGATGTCTGGTGATGCGGTTAGTCTCTCGCGTCCATAATGGACTGCTTTAATCTTCTTGTCTACGCGCTGAACTTCTCCTAAGAGCTTCTCGATCGTATGACCGTCCTGAACAACCCAGTCTCTCATGAGCTCTTTTGCTCGTGCAACTATGGATGCCCTCTTCTCGCTCCTCACGTCAGTGATGCTTTCAACAGTTATGCGGGACTCACATGGTCCAACTCTGTCAACTGTTTCCATCGCTGCTGCGATTAGAGCGGTCTCAGCCCGGTCAAGGCTACTGGGTGCTTCAATTACACCTGTAGTCTTGTCTTTTGCTGATTTTAGAACGATATCAATGCGCCCGATCTTTCCAGATTTCTGGAGTTCACGGAGCTCAAACTCTTTGGGGAATAATCCCTCGGTCTGGCCGAAAATGGCCCCGATCACGTCGTGTTTTTCGACAACGCCGTCAACGGTGAAGCGCGCTTTAACTACATATTTTGCGCCTGCGAATTTTTCTGTGTCTTTCAACTATGATCATCTCAGTATTACTATGACACCTCTACCGCAGGGGTCCCTAGAACTATTGGACCTGCCTGGGTCTGATTCCTCATACCCGTCTCGTTTCCGTTTCGTGAAAGCGCAGGAGAACCGCATGTAACGGGGTTTCCCCTACTAGTGAAGGTGATCATGTGATCTACGTCTTTTGGACGCAGGTGTCATTGATGAGTAAGTGCATAAAAAGGTTCCCGAACAGAGATTAGTTTAAGTGTTTGATAGTGAGCACTAAGTCGAGGCATAGCAATTGGGTACACGTGTTGCAATCAATGGATTCGGTCGAATGGGTCGATTGGCGTTAAGGGCTGCGGTCGAAAAAGGTTCAGATCTAGAATTTGTGGCTATTAACCGGGGAAAACCGGAGATGCTTGCGCATCTGCTGAAATATGACAGCGTACACGGAAAAACTCCATTTTCGGTTGAGGCAGGAGAGAATTGCATTATTGTCGATGGAAAAGAAATCAAGGTCCTGTATGAATCGGACCCCGAGAAACTTCCGTGGAAAGAACTTGAAGTTGACATTGCGTTGGAGTGCAGCGGGTTCTTCAAAGACAGGAAAGGTGCAACTAAACACCTAGATGCGGGTGCATCCAAGGTTCTGATCAGTGCACCAGCAAAGGACCCAGATGTCACAATAGTTCGTGGCGTAAACGAGGAGAAATATGACAGGAATTCTCATAACATAGTCTCGAATGCTAGCTGCACTACGAACTGTGTTGCCCCCGTTGCAAAGGTGTTGAACGACGAGTATGGTATTGTGAACGGTTTCCTCAGCACAATTCACGCGTACACAACCACGCAGAACATTCTGGACAAGAGCCACAAGGACTTGAGGAGGGCTAGGGCTGCCGCCATGAGCATCATTCCTACAACTACTGGTGCTACAAAGGCTATTGGCGAGGTAATTCCAGAGCTTGATGGTAAACTAGATGGGATGGCGTTCAGGGTTCCAACACCAGATGTCAGCCTCATTGATCTTGTAGTAAATCTAGAGAAAAAGGCATCAGTTGACGATGTCAACAACGCACTTAGAGCTGCGTCTGAAGGACCCATGAAAGGAATCCTCGGGTACAGCGATGAGCCTTTGGTCTCATCAGATTACATACACTGCCCATACAGCTCGGTTGTCGATAGCATCGAGACACGGGTCATGGATAAAATGATAAAAGTCGTCTCATGGTACGACAACGAGTGGGGATACGTGTGTAGGTTGATAGAGTTAGCCGAGAGGCTGCTCTAGTTTACCTTGTTACCCTAAGCTCACGCATTCTTGCGAGGTTCTCAGGTTTCTTCTCAAAAAAGTCCGCAACTGGCTGAAGTAGCTTTACCATGCCAGCTGATACCCCGTTCTTGAGGTCTAGTGGGTGTAACTCTCCTTTTCGGAAAGTGTCCGCAAGCTCTTCATAGCTCTGGAAACTGAGGTCTCCACCATACTTTGCAGGTCGCTCAATGTTCAATTCACCTAGATGGGGGAAGACTACTAGCCTGGCGTGGTCCATTACGGGGTTTCCTTCTACCAGTTTCTCTGGGCAGAAGGCTGCGTTGTACTTTTTCTTGATTTCTTTGGCAGTGTCGTTAACCCAGACGGCTCCTTTGCCTGCACTCTTGCTCATCTTGCCCTTGATGGTCTTATTTATGGTCTCGTCATCGTCAAAGCTGCCTTCAAGACCTGCATCCTGCAAGCTTGGTAACAGTGAGTTGTGAAGGCATACTGGTGGTTTGTAGCCAAGCTTTGGTGCGACTTCCCTTGCCAACATGTGGACTTTCCTCTGGTCCATTCCGGCTGCAGCAACGTCTAGGTTCATCTGGAAGATGTCGCTTGTCTGCAGTGCGGGGTATAGTGCCCACGCGGATTCTACGTCTACGCTGTCTGCGCTTCTACCCATGATGGGCATGGCTCTGAGTGTTCGTTTGAGTGTCGTGGCTTTCATGACCCTGACTACTTTCTCCCAGTAGTTTTTGTCATCAACATAGTCGCTTGTCCAGATGTACTCGACTTTTCCCTCGGGTAAGCCTAGGGCTGTGAAACAGTCCTTGAAGTATTCACCGGCTGCGCGAATGTTCTCCATCTTTCCGCCCATCTTGTTGTTTATCCAACCGTGCCAGTCTGCTAGGAATATTACGAAATGGAACCCTGCGTCAACATAGTCCTTCATCTTTTTGCCGACGATTAGGCCTGTTCCTGCGTGCATCATGCCGCTAGGCTCGAAGCCGACGTATCCTCGTGGCGTATCCTTTGTCTCAAGTAGGTTTCTGAGCTCATCCCTTGTGATGATCTCTTGGAGGTTCTGGGATACTAGTCTAAAACGCGTGTCGGTATCCATTTTTATCAACTGCCATTATTTGAATTAAGATTATTAAGGCTTGAGGGCAGGTGCCACTGACTCTTGTGTCAACCACTTGTATTATGCGTTTTTTTCTTCGGTCTTGACTATTGGTTTGAACAGCGAATAACAGGTAACCCATTATAACGCTGGAAAAAAAATAGTAGAGATGTGTGATTTTGTATACTATTTCATCAAAAGAAGCCCTAAAACGGCTTTTTTAGTATTAAATCGCGCTGGATATGGCTGGGATGCATTCCCCCCTTCCCCCTGAGGTTAAAACTCAGGTGGCCCAAGGAGTGGTCCTGTACCCTACAACAAACTGATAGGTTCATGGAAGCGGCTTCCGCCGTACTCGACTAGCCTCTCTCAAATTGCAGGTTTATTGGGCTCCCTGAGCCGTGCCCGTCTGTGCCACTAGTGGGTAACCCCGAATCACTGTAAATCTCATCAAAGTCCGTCTTTGTGACCGCGTCGATGTATCTACGGGCAATGTGGTTCAATGGCTAGGGATTCTTAACCCTTTCCTATTCTTTCCCAATGGTCCTTATCGTATTTCCACTTGGGGAGGTCTGACTTGTAGAAACGGTGCAGGTGGTCACCTATGAGCTCTGCTGCGTCCATTTCCTCATACCGTTCTGATATGGTTGACTTTGGTGGCCATGATTTGATGGCAGAGCACTCGGGGGCTAACTCGAAGACTTTTTTCCCGTTTCCCTGTATGGTCATCCTGAAAGGATAACTCCTGCAAACGATTGGACGCTCATCATGAATGGCACACCAAGCATCCTCAAGATGGGCACACCCGGGACTGTCATAAAGGTAAAGAACTGTCTTGAAATCAGGGTCATCAGGATTATCGCCTAACCCAAGGTTTGGAACAATATTTCCCTCGGGAAAAAGATGAACCTCCCATGGGAAAAGCGAGATACCTGTCCAGTCTCCTTCACCTAGCTTTTTACAGCAGTTACCGCACTGAGCGCAAGGGAACCGGTTTTCCATGCAGGGTACACTGCACGGCTGGATAAAAAAGGTCAGACTGTGCGTAGAGTCAACCCGCCGATGCCAAGGGACACGCGAATATCTAAGGTGGGTCCGCCCTCTGAGTAGGACTCTGTCTCATAGACTCCACTACCAAAGTTTCTTCTCGTCGTACGTACCTTGCCCCTTAGGTCAACTCCGGTCAACCCATTGACCCGGATGATGGCTGGAACATCCTCGGAGATCGATATCTCGAAACCGCCGACACCTCCATCAATCCTTGCATGGATGTCCTGCTCTGGTTTCTTACCAGTGAATCCGAGGCGTACCTCACCTACACCGCCGCTGACCTTGACTTCACGGGGGTTCGCGTTCAAGATGTCTTGGACATCAGTCTGACCGACACCTGACTGCACTCTCAACAACTGCATCGTCTCTGGGTTCTCTTTGTCAAAATAGATATTACAGGTGCCGACACCGGTGTTCATCGTAAACTTGGTTAAAGGAACGCCACCAAGAGACATATTTGACCTGCTAACACCTGTGCGTACCTTAAATTGGAAGGATTTTACGGTACCTATATTCAAGTCCCAATCGTTCTTGGGGTTATCCCAGTGAGTGTGAAGCCATCGCTCGTCCTGCTTGACCTGAACTCTATCAGACCCCACGGAAATGAATGGTTTCCACTCAGGAATATCGTATAGAATGGTACCATCAACCAGTTTTTCTCCGCCGGGACGGACTTCAAGCTTACCGCTCACAGGAATACTTAGGTCAAGGAGAGGAGCATCAGACACAGGGTACTCAAGTTCAACGACCTCAGTCATCGCGTCACCACGTTCCTTCAAGGATGTCCCACATTGACTGCAGAACAGGTCCTCATCTGTGTGCTCTTTTCCACATTTTGCGCAAAAAGGCATAATTATCAAATAAAATAGTTTCAGGGGACGCTATAAGCTGAATGGTGAGGTGAAATTTGACATAACCTTAGGTCAAAAAAATCAGAGGTATTCTCGGAACCATCTGAGAATGTGTTCCAACCTCTCTTCCCTGTGCTTTGGCTTACCGCTCCTACTCAACTCATGGTTCTCCTCAGGGAACCTGACAAGCTCGGTTGGTACACCAAGAAGTTTCAGAGCGGTGAACCACTGCTCAGCCTCCGCCATGGGACATCGATAGTCCTGTTCACTGTGGATGATGAGGCATGGTGTCTTGACGTTGTCCACGTAGTAGATGGGGCTGTGCTTCATCTGCTCCACTAGTGCGTCACCCCAGTAAGTCTTCTCACCACTGATGGACTCCGGCTGCATGAACCCGATGTCACTCACTCCGAACTTGCTAATCCAGTTACAGATGCTCCGACATGTTACCGCTGCCTTGAAACGGTCACTGTGACTGATAATCCAGTTAGTCGTATATCCTCCATAGCTTCCACCGGTTAACCCGATGCGTTTCTCATCTATCCAAGGGTTCTTTTTCAGGGCTTCATCAGTGAAGTCAAGGAAGTCTTCCGTGTCTACCTCACCGTAGTGACGCATGACTGCCTGTGTGTATGGTTCCTCATATCCTGCGCTTCCCCTTGGGTTCGTGTAGATAACCGCGTACCCTTCCGCAGTTAACAGATGGAACTCATGGAATATTCCGTCACCGTAGACGCCTCTGGGTCCTCCGTGCATCTCAAGGACGCATGGATAGCTCTCTCCTTCCTCCCATCCTACTGGTTTCATAATCCAACCGTCAACGGTTCTCCCGAGTCGGTTCTTGAAAGTGATATGCTCGGGTTCAACGAGTTCGAGACCTGCTAATAGACGATCGTTAAAGCTGCTCAGTTTTTTCTCTTCACCGTCGTGGATGTATAGTTCAGTTGGCGCAGTCGCGTTCATGGCAACGAATGCTATCTTTCCTTCGTCTGATACACTGAATCCCTCAGCAGTTTTCCCCGTGACGACGGTCACCAGCTCACCTGAAGCAATATTGAGTTTGTATATGTTCAGGTAAGGCGTGTCCGCTGTGTTGAAGTAGATGCTTTCACCATCTTTGCTCCAAGCTGCGCCCGGGTTTGGGCTCCCCACTCTTAGGTCGCTGCCTATCCCCATGAGTAGGCTCCTGCTGAAGCCCCCGGTCTCAAGTTTGGGCTTTCCTCCCTTGGAGGGCATAGTCCAAAGATCATAGTCTACAGCTAGCTCATCGGGCTGGTCGTGACCTACGAACGCGATCTTTGAACCATTTGGGCTATGGCTATGATAGGAGATCGAGTGTTTTCCGCCTGTAAGCCTAACATGGGTTCCTGTCTTTGTGTCCACACTGTATATATCCTGAACTCTACTCGTGTCTGCGTCGGGTTCCATGTTTGTGATGAAGGTGATATTCTTTCCAGTTCTATCCCAGTGGGGACCACTGACATCGAACTCGCCTTTTGTCACCCGCTTTGGTTTGCGTCCCGGTGTAACGGTGAACAGTTGGATCCTTCTTCCAGGGAAGAAGCCAATGTTGTTGAACTTGTACCTGATTCGCGTGATGTGCTTGACATCTGTCTCGGGTTTCTTGTCCATCCAGATCCTGCTGGTGAAGAGAACCTGTTTGCCGTCTGGTCTCCACTCTGGGTTTCCGACGCCGTTCTCCATGTCTGCGACGAGCTGTGCTTCTCCGCCTGACATACTGATGGTGTAAAGCTGCGTTTTCTTGTCCTTCTCACGCCCATTGGATAGGAAAAGTAGTTTCTCACCGTCTGGACTCCAACGGGGATTATTGTCTGACCACGCTCCGTGTGTGAACTGTGATAGTTTACCCGAGTCGGTGTCAGCCAGCCAAATGTTCCTACGATACTTGTTCTCTTCGTAATCGATTACACTGACCACGAAAGCGATCCTAGACCCATCTGGGCTTATCCTTGGATCTGAAACAAACTTAAACCTGCGTAGATCCTCAACCTTGATCTTACGTTTAGCCATAATTGAGAAAGGAGGTTGGGAAAGTTAAGTTATTTGAGGATATCCTCACTTTCAAGCCTGTCAGCGATTACCCCCAGGTCTAACTCTTCCAGACCTTCTCTAGTCTGTAGACCTGTTTCCGAGTCCCAACCATGAAGCCCATAGTACTCGCTGAGGGTCTTCTCCCAAGTCTCATGATCGATATGGTCTCCCTTGTATGGACCAGACTTGATGGGCTCTTCCCAGTAACGCTTCGGGGGATAGTCATCCTTCCGACCAAAGCCTCCATGAATGGTGTTGATGGCTTTCTCGATGTTGTGCAGTCGTTTCCCTATCAACGTGAACCTCTCAGGGTTCAAGTCCATACCCGTCAACGCAGAGGCTAGCTCAGCGATGTACTTGGATGACTGTGGCGTGATCTTGGTTTCCCAGCTCAGCAGGCTGTTATTGTAGAGGCATGTTCCCGTTATGTCCAGTATTCCCTTGAATTGCTCCTGCATATGGACATTGTATGCGACGTTGTCCCATGCCCTGAACTTGTCTGGACTGAAGCTGTGAAGCGCCCCCCTCAGATGTCTGCCTGCCGCTGGGCTTGTAACCACTCCGAAGCCCCAACCTTTACTGATCCTGACACCGTCAACAGAGTCCTGCCCCTTGATGTGGATGGCGAAATCCTCTGATCCTTTCCCCAGCTTCTCCGCTGCAATCTTTACGCCGTCTGCTAGGAAATCTCCGAATCCTTCCCTCTTCGCCAGTTTGTGGATGAGGGCAAGCATAGCGTCAGCGTTACCCCAGTTGAGTTCAAGCCCATCGGTGTCCTCTTTTGTAAGCAAACCTTTCTCGTAGGCCTCGAAAGCCCACCCTATTACCACTGATGCGTTGTCCCCGTCCAACCCATACTGGTTTGTGAGGAGGTGCGCCATGATGGCGGGTTCCGGCTGGTCAACGTCAACCCTTGTGCAGAAACTGTTGCTACTGTTATTCCAGAAGCCCTCGCCTTTGATAGCGTAGGGGCCATCCGGTATGTCCATCCATGGCATACAGCCGACTGGGCACCCGAAGCAAGCCAGAATTTTCTTCCTGTACTTTTTGATGGTGTCTCCCGCGACCTTCTTGATCTTCTCGGGCTCCCAGTATCCGTCCTGCCCGTTTCTTACAGGTCTGAACCCTGCCTCCCATGCCGCGCTACCATTGTAGCTCTCAACGCCATAGTACCCGTCCTTACGGTATAGTTTTGCTTTTGGGAAAGTCTCTACCTTTGCCCTAGCCGCGTCCACTGCTTTGATGAATCGCTCAGGCTCCGCTACTGTGATTGGCATTGATCCCCTTGCAGCCACCGCTTTCAGGTTCTTGGACCCCATGACAGCTCCAACACCGCTTCCGCCAGCAGCCTTCGCCCTGTCAGACATGACACATGCTGACCTGACGAGGTTCTCTCCAGCTTGACCGATGCCGATTACGCGGACCTCGTTGTCCTTTTCATCGGTCCTGATCCGTTTCTCGGTCTCCCATGTTGTCAAACCCCACAGGTGTGAGGCGTCCCTGAGCTCGGCTTTCCCGTCGTTTAGGTACAGGCAGACGGGTTTCTCTGATTTACCGGTGAAGACGAGGTTATCATACCCGGCGTATTTCATCTCAGCCCCGAAATGACCTCCGCAGTTAGCTGACCCCACGCCACCAGTGAAGGCGTTCTTTGTGTCAACACTCACTCGACTGCAGAACGGGGATAGGGTCCCAACAAGGGGTCCCACACCTATCGTGAATATGTTCTCGGGGTCAAGGGGTGCACAGTCCTTTGATAACTCGTTGAATAGAATCCACTCGTTGATGCCTCTGCCGCCAACCCATTCCTTTGCATATTTTTCTGTTGGCTCTTCGACGAGTTTACCTGTGGTTAGGTTCACTCGTAGGATTTTTCCACCGTACCCGTGTGGCTTCATCTTCGTACTCCCCTCGCCTCGTAGGCGCAGTACTTTACGCACAGTGGCGTCTCCTCGTTGACACACATGTCACATGTACTGTCTACGTTCATGGTGATTACAGCGTTATCGTTGTCCCTGCTGATGCGTGTGCTAGTTTTCTTTGGGTCGAATGCCTTGTGTCCGGTGTGGTGGAAGCCACATGCTGCCTCACATATTCGGCATCCCTGGCACTTTGATGGGTCTAAGAGGATCAACGGGTATCAATGAACCCGCTGGGGTTATGGGTTATAAAAATTGGTTTATTGGTACGCCAGCCAGAGCATCAAACCCTTCTGGGCGTGCATCCTGTTCTCCGCTTGGTCCACCACCACGCTCTGCGCTGAGTCCAGAACCACACTGGTAACCTCGATATCACGTTTAGCTGGGAGACAGTGCATGAAGATGCAGTCTTTCTTGGCTTTCGCCATTAAAGCTGAGTCTACTTGGTATGGTGTGAAGACCTTCATCCTCTTCTTTTTCTCTTCCTCCATACCTGCGCTGATCCATACATCGTTGTAGATGACATCAGCCCCCTTCACGTCCTCGATGTCGTGGCTAACGGTTATGGACCCACTTAGCTCCTTGTTGGCTTTATCGACCAGTTCAGGTTTAGGAGTGTACTCGGGGTAGTCTGGGCAGACGATGGTTACGTCCATTCCCTGGCCTGCGCACCCAATGATGGTGCTTGCGGCAGTGTTGCATCCTCCGTCACCGACGTACGCTATTTTCAAGCCTTCGAGAAGTCCTTTCTTTTCCTTGATCGTCAAGAGGTCTGCAAGGTTCTGACATGGGTGGTATTCCTCGGTCATCCCGTTGATTACGGGAACAGTTGATGCCTCACCTATCTCGACCATCGCGTCCTGTTTGAGTACCCTCGCCATGATGATATCACCGTACCTCGCCAGTACAGCTATCCCGTCTTTCAGTGTCTCGCTCCTGCTGAAGCCTTGGTTTTCAACGCCGTACATGATGGCGTGTCCTCCAAGCTGGGTCATGCCTGCCTCGAAGCTGATCCTGGTCCTGAGACTTGCTAGCTCAAAGAGCATGATTAGTGTCTTCCCTTCCATGCACTTGGCGTACTTGGATGGGTTTTCCTTGATCTGTTCGGAGGTCTCTAGTACCTTTGCTACTTGTTCTGGGGATAGGTCCCAGTCTGATGTGACGTGTTTCATGAGGGTTTCCTCGATTGATAGAAATTCCTAATCCTGAACCTAGGATATAATGATTGTGACATGTATGTCACAAATTGAAGTATTAGTGTTCTAAATAGGTCATTTAAGGTATTTGTCAAACCAGGGTAGGATAATGTCTGAACCGCTTCCGTATTTCCTTAAAGGCATAATTTCGTTGTGCCATGACCGCCAGCAAAGATTGGATATTTTAGGATAAAATACCACTCGAAAACAAGAATTGTCGGTATTCGGGTTTTTCTTAAAAAACTTGCCCTTTTATACTGTTTTCTAAGTCTTGATGAATGATTTTTTATACATATTTGGTGCTTTTTGGTATAATGTCCGTTAATATCCCAAAGCCGGATGATTTCTTCGGGCACCAGCTTGGTGCCGATAGAAAACTGGTACATTGGAACAAAATTGTTGATTACTTCTGGGAACTGGACAAGTCCCCAATGGTCAAGATCGAGGACCTAGGTAAGAGTACAGAGGGAAACCCCTTCCTCCTCGCCATAATATCATCAAAGAAGAACATGGAACGCCTGGATGAGATCCGTGAGATGAGCAGGAAGCTGGCACACCCCAGAGATGTTCCACAGAAAGAAATTGACAAGATCATAGAGAAAGGAGTAGCAGTCGTGTCCATGAGTATGAGTATCCACGCCACAGAGGTCGGCGGGACACAGATGGCACCAGAGCTCGCCTATGAGTTAATCACGTTACCGGAGAACAAGGAGATACTGGACAACACAGTGCTCCTGATGTTCCCATGCTTCAACCCTGATGGTCAGATCATGGTCACCGAGTTCTACGAGAAATACCTTGGAACAGAGTACGAGGGGACAAGCCCTCCAATGCTTTACCACAAGTACACTGGCCACGACAATAACCGTGACGCGATCCACAACGCAATGGTGGAGAGCAAGATGGTGTCCAAGGTCATGTATCTTGACTGGAGTCCACAGGCTTACATCGACTTCCATCATATGGGAAGCTACGGCGCCAGATTCTACATCGCGCCATTCGCGAACCCCATCGACGACAAGGTTGACCCTTTGATCTGGACTGAGCAGGAGCTCTACGGAGGACTGACTCATATGATGCTTGAGGAGGAGGAAAAGTATGGCATCGAGTCAGCGGCGACATACCCTGGTGAGTTCATGCCCACGTTCAACTATGTCCCTTGCTGGCACAATATCTGTGGAATGCTCACGGAGTCGGCTTCAGCGAAGCTGGCGACCCCAATTTACGTGCACTACCACCAGTTGCGTGGAAGCAGGAGAGGCAGGCCAGAGTATAGGACCCAGATGGGCTTCCCACATCCGTGGGAGGGCGGCTGGTGGAAGCTTAGAGACATCGTGGAGCAGCAGAAGATCAGTGCCTATGGAACACTAGTGGCTGCAGCCAAGTTCAGGCCAAAGATACTCAAGAACATGTACATGAAGGCAAGTAACGCGATAGCAAAGGGCGAGGAAGAGACGCCTTATGCATTCATTATCAAGCCAGAGCAGCACGATGAGCTTGTCCCATACAAACTCATGAAGCTCCTCATGGATATGGGCGTGGAGGTTAGCAGGAGCCAGCGTGAGTTCGTTGCTGACGGCGTGGTCTACCCGAGGGGGACCTGTGTCGTGTTCGCTAGCCAGCATTGCAGACCATACGTGGTGAGCCTACTGAAGAGGACTTACTACCACCTTGGTGCGTTCAGCAAGTACCCTGACGGTACACCTGTCGTGCCATATGACCTGTCCACGTACACCATCGCGGAGTTCATGGGAGTCAGGACGCACGAGGTAGAGAAACCCTTTGAGGGCAACTTTGAGTTGCTCAGCAGCATCCGTTATCCAAGGGGAGAGGTAGCCCCGGACGCAGCCAATGGATGGCTCCTTGACGGCAAGATGAATGAGGGATTCCTAGCGGTTAACAGGCTTCTGCGGAAAGGATACGCTGTTCACAGGATATCCGAGTCCGTTACGGTCGAGGATCAGGTTCTAGGACCAGGTAGCTTCTATATCCCCAAAGCAGACGGCGTCGAAGCCGAGCTGGATAAACTCAGCAAGCGCTGCCACGTACAGTTCACCACTGCTCCGGCGGCGGTCAAGTCCAAGCAGATCAAGATGCTGAGGGTCGGAATGTACCAGAGATACTACGGCGGTAACGCAGATGAGGGATGGACAAGGTGGCTTCTTGAACAGTACAGGTTCAGGTACCGCACAATCATGGACAAGGATATCCAGAGGGGTAAACTTGCCTCCAAGTACGATGTCATCATCCTGCCAGCTGACGCGAAGGAGCTGCTTACAGGCGAGGATGTCGAGAGCTACTTCGAGAAACGATGGGGAGGAGGCTCAACGGCTCCCAATTACCCAAAGGAGTACCGCAGTGGTTTCGGCAAGGAAGGCATTGAGAAACTCAAAGAGTTCGTCGAGGACGGAGGGTCTCTCCTTTGCATTGGCGAGTCCAGTAACTTTGCCATTGAGGAGCTTAAGCTCCCTGTGAAGAACGTGTTGAAGGGCGTTAAGAACACGGATTTCGTGTGCCCAGGAAGCACGCTCCACGTAGATGTGAACCATGACCACCAACTGGCATGGGGAGTCCAGGATGACCTGATGATAATTTTCAGACACCACCCAGCTTTCGAGGTGAAGCCAAGGGTAAACAACGAGGACTATCAGGTGGTCCTGTCTTACCCTGAGGAGCACATCATGGAGAGCGGATGGCTGCACGGTGAGAAGTACCTGAGCCATAAGGCGGCTATCGTTGAGGCGAAGAAGGGCAAGGGAAGAGTAATCCTATACGGATTCCAGCCCCAGATGAGGGCCCAGCCTGATGCCACATTCAAGCTGCTCTTTAACGCACTACTGGGTTAGCTTTTTCCTATCCCGGAGCCCCTTTTTCTATCGTATTTATACAAATTACTGAATTATAGAAGACGTTTTAAGCACATCTGGTAACCCTTTCTCGATTCGTGATCAATATGGGAGTAGAAAAGTACGCGAAGAAAGAAGTCGCAGCACTCATGAGCGCAAGGGGCGGCGGAACCCGTTCCTCAGTCGGACCCGTTGAGGGAATGATCAACCTGGGAGCAGGCGACCCTGACTTTAACCAACCCGAAATCATCAACAAGGCAGTCTACGACGCAATGGTAGCGGGACACACCCACTACAGCTTCACAGGTGAGCCTGACTTCAAGGAAGCGATCGCAAAGTACTATGAAAAGTACGGAGTCAAGATCGATCCAAAGAGCCAAGTAGTTGTCACAAGCGGTGGCAGCCAGGCAATCTTCCAGGCATTCGCAGCCATTCTGGACCCAGGCGATGAGCTCATCGTCTTCGATCCAGCTTACACTGGCTACAATGGACCCATCGCCTACTTTGGCGCAAAGATGGTGAGGGCTAAGCAGGTCAAGGACAAGGACGGATACTTCAGGCCTGACTGGGCAAACCTAGAGGCAGTTATCACAGACAAGACCAAGGCTATCCTGTTCTGTACACCGGACAACCCAACGGGCACAGTCTGGACAAAGGACGAGTTGAGGAAGCTGGCGGAGATCTCAGTCAAACATGACATCGTGGTCATCAGCGACGAGATTTACACCGAGTTCATCTGGGAAGGAAAGAAGCACGAGACAATCATCGATCTTCCAGGAATGTGGGAGAGGACAATTGTTCTCATGAGCTTCAGCAAGACCTTCGCATGGACAGGTTGCCGTGCAGGATACATCATCGCGGGACCAGAGATGACCAAGGCAGTTAGCTCAGTTCCAGTTGGTATCTGCAGTGTACCGGTTCCATTCCAGAAGGCGGCTATCACGGCACTCGAAGAGGGCTGGGATTTCGTCGAGGAGATGAGGGTCGAGTACGAGAAGAGGATCGACTACATGGTCGGTAGGCTCAACGCAATCGAGGGCATCTACTGTGCAAAGCCACAGGGCGCTTTCTACCTGTTCCCTGACATCAGCAGCTTTGGTGTTCCATCACTAAAGTTCGCGATGGACTTTTTCCAGCAGGAGAAGGTCCGATGTGCACCAGGCGCAGGCTACGGTGAGATGGGTGAGGGCCACATCAGGTTCGCACTGGTCAAGCCAGTAGAGAAGCTAGGAGAGGTCTGTGACAGGCTGGAGAGGTTCGTCAAGAACCTGCCACCTCAGGCACCTCCAACGGTCCCCTAATCACCCCTTTTTCATTTTCTAATAGTAGGTTACCAGAAATAACGCTGGAAAAAATGTTTTGGTCAATTACACTTTTGTACCTAATTCGATCAGAAATAACCGTTTTTTGGGCTTGTTTTAAAGAAATAGGGCTGGATACGCGTTAACCGCGGTACCCCCACCCCTCACCTACTCTTGGCGCTCTAGCTTGAAGATGACTGGTCGCAGCCCATCCGTGCAGGCGGACACCATCTTGCCGTCGGTCTTTATCCAGGGGAACTCTCCGCCTGTGGCGAGGTGTATCACGTCCCTCTGGATGTCTGCCCATGCCCAGCTGCAGAATCCCTCGGGCATGTCCATGGAGGATGATATGAACTCCTGTCCAACTTTGACCCTTGTGCATTGGGGTGTCATGTGGTCTGCCGCAAGCTCCTTGAATATCTTGGGCTCCATCATCTCGACTACTGTAATCTTTACGTCTTTCATTTGTATCACAGAAAAATGGTTTATGATGTAGAAAAAGTTTGGGAGGTTACTGTTTGGGGGATTTCTCCCAGTTCTCCTCGGCGATGGCTAGTGGCACATCAACGCCCTCAGGGAGAGGTGTGCTATAGGTTCTACCATCAAGCCTCTCAAGGTGGTCAGCTTTCGCTGCTGCAAGGACCTTCTCATCGGTGAAGAGTTCCAGTGCTGCACCAGCCATGGTCTTGGCTGCGAACACGAGGCTCTTGTGACCGATACTCATTCCGGATGTGGCAACGAATGCCCAACTGTGGCCGGGAGCACCTAGAACGGCGCTTGTGGTCCCGAACTCAAGTGTGGGACATATCCAGCTGATGTCTCCTACGTCACTACTGCCTGGGCTTGTCTCACCGTCACCTAGCGGGTCAAGGATGTCGGTCATGAGGTGTACGTCCCGGTATTTTCGGTAGTCTGGGATCTTATTCCTTTTGAGTGCGTCCATCTTGGCGTCCACGCTGAAGTTTGAGGCGATCTCCTTGGCGAACGCCAGCTCCTCCTCACTCCATGTTGGAACTCCAACCTCCCTCATGTTCTTCACAACGAGTTCGGCCAGCGGCTTGTTCGGTATGATGTTGTACAATGCATCGAGGAACAGAACCTCAAGCTCTGTCTCCGTCATCATTGCGGCGCCCTCGGCAATCTTGACTATCCTTTTGTAGATGGGGTCAAGCTGTTCCCTCTCTGGTGCCCTGATGTAATACCATGAACGGGCGTAGTCTGGGACTACGTTTGGCTGTCCGCCGCCTTCCTCGATTACGTAGTGGATACGGGCGTCACTGATTACGTGCTCACGCAGGTAGTTGACACCGATGTTCATGAGCTCGATGGCATCCAGCGCGCTCCTGCCCATCTCTGGGTTACCGGCAGCGTGCGCTGTTTTCCCACGGTAGATGAATTTGACACCGTTGACCGCGGTGCTTGACTTGAGGTTTGCAGCGTTCATGCTGCTTGGGTGGTGACTCAGACACGCGTCCAATCCATCATAGTGTCCCTCCCTTGCCAGGAACACCTTTCCTCCGTAGTTCTCCTCGGCTGGTGTGCCGAAGAACCTGATTGTGCCCTCCATACCCTCCGCTTCCATCAGGTACCGGAGACCAACAACTACAGCAAGTGCAGTTGCTCCGTGGACGTTGTGCCCACATCCGTGACCCGGTGCTCCTTTGACCAAGGGGTCCTGTGTTGGTGCGATCTTGTTGCTGATTCCGGGTAGTGCGTCGTACTCGCCCTGGAACCCGATTACGGGTTTCCCTTTTCCCCACTCTGCTACGATGGCTGTCGGCATCCCTGCGACTCCTAAGTTGACTTTGAATCCGTGTTCCTCTAGCTTCTCGGCGATGAGTTTGCTTGATTTTGACTCGACTAGACCCAGCTCGGCGTACTGCCAGACCTTGTCGGCTACCTCGATGAACTCGTCCTTGTGTTCATCAATCCATTTCCATGCCTTATCCTTGAGCATACCAGTGAATAATCGATTGAAAGTAAAAATGTGGCGCAGCGGGCGGGGTTTGAACCCACGTTCCTGGACGGAACCAGTTCTTCAGACTGGCACATTACCGAACTCTGTCACCACTGCGCCTTTTAGTTTCAGTTGGATAAGGGCTAAAGTAGAGTATGTTACTGAAAATACTAATTAATGGTGAAAAATTTGGTAAGTATGGTTCCGTCCAGGTTTGTGCCAGTCTTACCAGCAGAATCAAGATTCTGCAATGTTGGGATAGACGAAGCACTATTTATAGATTAATGAGAATCGCCCATCCATTCTAGTTACATAAGGAAAAGACAGCAGGTTTGCCCAGAAATTGGCCCGATATACAAACAAACTCGTCTGGGAGTTGATTTATTGAGTGACGTATAATGAACGTTCATCCAGTTTAGATTTCAGTAACTACGTGAATATGCTATAATAATAGAATATATGTTCGAATGAATAGTTTCCACCAAATAAATACCGATGGTTTATGTATCTCCGGAAAGGGGATTGATGGGTATCAGGGGATAGCGGTGGACTCGGGAAGGATAGTATCTGGGCTGAAGGCAATAGTCGGAGAAGACTATGTCTCAGGAGACCTTTACGAGCGAAGGCTCTACGACCACGACCTCGCACCCCTCCCCACAGAGGTGGGAATCATGTTCAAGACCGTCCCGGACGCGGTGGTCATCCCAGAGACCACAGCCGAGGTAGAAAAGGTCATCAAATTCAGCTACGATAACAATATCCCGGTCGTGCCAAGGGGTTCATCAAGCTGGGGCTACGGGGGAACCATACCCACACAAGGTGGACTCGTTGTTGAGAGTGTTAGGTTAAACAAGATCGAAATTGATGAGGACTCCAACACAGCCTGCGTGGGTGCTGGTGTAAGGTGGAAGATGCTTCTAACAAAGTTAGAGACGCATTGTTTCACGTTCCCTGTTTACCCTTCTAGTGCTCCTTCGGGAACTGTTGGGGGTTGGCTGGCTACAGGTGGTTTGGGTCTGGGCTCACTCAAGTATGGTCATGTTAAGAATCACGTCCAAGAATTGACGGTGGTCACTCCAAGGGGAGAAACTAGAATCCTTACACCTCATGACGACGATTTTGAAATATATTTTGACTCAGAGGGAACCCTTGGGATAATCACAGAAGCAAAGTTATCGATAATGCTCACTCCCGAAAAAATTCAGCCAGTTCTAGTGGGATTCAAGGATTACTCAACTGTCCGAGGAGTCATTGAAGAGACAACTTCTGGGACAAAACCATATCTTATCGAGATACAGGACTCAGAGTATCTCCAGATCAAGAGAAATATCGGGATACATGAACCAGAATCACCGATCCTATGCCTTTTCGTCTATGAAGGGTCAAAAGACGAGGTTAACACGTCAATTCAAGGGCTTCAAACAATCATCGGTGAGACAGATGGAGTAGCATACTCGGAGGAAGAGGCTTGGACAGACTGGGAGCAAAGATTCAACTCCATGAACATCAAGAGGGCGGGACCAACCTTACTCGCAGGAGAGCTTACATTTCCAACAAGCAGCCTCAAAGAGGTTCTAGAGGGATTAAGGAAGATCAAGAAAAAGCACATATTACAGCTTGGAGTCAAGGCGTTCATAGTTTCACCTGACACGGTGTTAATTCTACCAATGTTCCTAGCAGATGAGCGGAAGAGGTGGAAATATATGAGCCTGTTGCCAGTGGTGAACGAGATCACCGAGGTTGGGCTCAAGGAGGGGGGAGGTCCATACGGGATAGGGATATGGAACAGTTTCTTCCTCAAGAAGCACCATGGGGCAGCGAAGACACGGATACTCAAGGAGCGGAAAAAGAAGCACGACTCCAAGGGGATTATGAACCCGGGTAAGCTCTACAGCGTCAAGATGAGGTACGGGATACCGTTACCAGGCGTATTGTTCAGGTTCGCGACCAGCTTCCTATGGATATTGAGGTACTTTTGAGGTGAAATGAATGAAGCTGACTGAGATAAACACAAGAGAACTCAACAGGGAGCTACACATCTGCGCCCAGTGCGGCTACTGCCAGGACGCGTGCACGATATACAACGAGATCCCATGGGAGTCAGCGAGCCCAAGGGGCAAACTGGGATGGATAAAGAAGATCCTCACAAAAGGCATACTCAGGGAAAACATCGAGGGCGACGAGAACTTCACCAAGAGATTATACCAGTGCACCCTATGCGGCAGGTGTAACGAGATATGTCAGACAAACCTTGACACCGTCGCTATCTGGAATGCTGCAAGGGCTGAGATATTCAAGACAGGAAACACACCTGACAGCCTCGTACAGCTCACTAAACAAATCAAAACTGTGAAGAACCCGTACGGAATGGATGAGGACACCAGACTAGACTGGGTTGATTTCACCGACATGGACGAGGCGCCACTAAAGGACAAAGCGGAGATTGCTTACTTTGTTGGGTGTACCACAAGCTGGAAGAGCGCAAACCACGAGGCAGCTTACGCCACAGCGTTAATTTTGGATGAGATGGATGAGGACTGGACTTTCCTTGGGGAGGGCGAATGGTGCTGCGGAGGACCCCTGCTCATGGCTGGAGAAAAGGAAGGCGCCCACGAGTTCATCAAACACAATATCGAAGAGCTTGAGAAGCGAGACATCAAAATCATACTCACTGGGTGCCCATCCTGCTACAGGATGTGGAAACAGGAGATACCCGAGATGGGATACGAACACGGGTTCGAGGTCAGACACATAACGGAACACTTGGTGAAGCGAATGAATGAAGGTAGGCTTGTGTTACTTGAAGGAGATGACAAGCTAACCTACCATGACCCATGTGAGCTAGCTAGACTTTCAGACATCTTGGATGAGCCAAGGGAGCTACTGAACAAACTATCATCGGAGTACAGGGAGACCCCAGAGCATGGACGAAACGTTAGGTGCTGCGGTGGGGGTGGTCTTCTTCAGGCTACAAACGATGAGTTGAGGCTCAATATCGCGAAGAAAAGAATCGAGCAGGCGAAATCAGTGGGAGCCGAGGTTCTAACATCTGCTTGCCCTGCTTGTAACATCACCCTCAGGGACGCGGCTCGTGAAATGGGTGAATCAATCAAGGTCTTGGACCTTGTAGAGTACATCGGGATGAAACTGGACCTATTCTAAGTCCATCATACATTTTTTAGACCCCAGAAGAAACACATTACTGAATGAATGAACGCCTAAAGTATCTAGGAGTGGTGTCTGGGCTAAGTGGCTGGTTAGTCATACTGTTGTCCATCAGCCTGAATCCTTGGTTCGTGTTCACCGAACACGCGTTTAGCGATCTAGGAGGCAAGCTGTCTCAAACTGCTTGGGTGTTCAACTGTGGGATGATTTTCACGGGGTTGTTGATTGCAGGATATGGGATCTACTTGGTCTCAGTATCAGGCAACAAGATAATGACGGTTGGAAGTGCATTCACCATAACCTCTGGGGCTTTCTTGGCTCTGATTGGAGCCTATCCCACTGGCACATACCCACATTATTTCGTTTCCGTGTATTTTTTCACCCAGACAGATGTAGCCATCGGTACATGGGGTCTCGGGTTGTTCAGAGAGGGGAAGAAAGACCTGGGAGGTATACTTCTAGCCCTGAGCATCATGGGTCCGATAATAGCCGGTTTGATAGACTGGCCATCCATTGCAGTGGTTGAGGCGTACGGTATCCTGATAATGAATATCTGGGTCGCCTTGATGCTGAGACTCAAGTAGAATTATGTAAACTTGAGAGGTAGAACAGGTAATCGGTTCCTATCCCTTCCTTGCCTAGCATCCTCATGGCACTCATGATCTGGCCCCTATGGTAGGCGGTGTGTATCAGGTACTGCATGAAGAAGTCGTCGTGATCTACAACCATCTCACCTTCCCCGAGGAAGTTTGGGAATGTTGCCTGAAGGTCAAGGTGTGTTGAGGCAAACTTCACCAGTTCCAAGTCAGTTTCACGCCAGAAACCGCTAACTTCCTCGATACTCATACCTGCTATCCGGTCAACGACGGCATTCACATCAACTTTTTTCCCGTCGAGTTTTGTAAGAAAGTTGTACTCGCACGCTAAGATGGTGTGCACGATATGCCCCTTTATAGACCCTAGAGGGGGGATTAGGTCTTTCTCGTACTCGTCTTGACTCAAGTTCTTGATGATGCTACGCACTCTACCATTTGCCCACAGGTGATAATCTGCGAGTTTAACTAGATCCATGGATAGCTGGAGGATTTGAGGAATAAAACAGGTCTCAAGAATCGTTTATGGATATCAGGGCGATTAACCGAAAACGGATTTTATCCGCCTCAACCCATTATCTAACCGGTCAGGGTTCTCAGTGTCCAACCCAAACAACGCCTCGTAGAACGGGATCACCATCACGTAGAACTCGCACCGTTCCATGTAGGATGCCGGTAACTCGACTCTCCTGCTGATGTTCTCGGCAAAAGACCTGCCATAATCAGCGTAAAGCCCAGTCAGATCGAATGCGGGATCGCCAAAGCAGGCGTCACCCCAATCAATTACTCCTGTTGGTGTTCCAATTACGTGTAGTATGTGTTCGCCTGAGAGGTCTCTGTGACAGAGGACTGGCTCAAAGATGAAGTTCTCGGGGTCACTCAAGTAGCTGTTGAATACATAGTTTATTCGTCTCCAAATTCGCCTATTGAAATTTTCAGATAACTCGGACTCGATCCTGTTGAACAGCATCTGGTACTGTGTCTTCCATGCGCTTGGGTCAAGGTAGTCAATTCTGTTGAGTTTGTCCCCCTTGATCCTGTGGAGCTCGGACAGGAATACGCCGATGGATGATGATACGTTTTCAAGGTAGTTGTTGACTGTGGAGGATTTCAGCGGAACTCCTTCTATCTTCTGGTAGCTCATGAAGTAAGGTGAGGCATCCATCCTCGTGTGGATGGGTAGAGGAACCTTGAGTGATAGGTTTTCAACCAGGACAGGAAGTAACTCTATCTCTTTCAGGAACTGTTTCTGGACCTCCTCTCTGCGAGTGAACCTGAAAACCATTGTGTCGTTTACCTCAACGACCACGTTATCCCAGCCCTCAAGCAGGAAACGATGTTTCTTGACCCTAACCTGTGTCTCGGTTTCTATCAGGGCAAGAATCTCAGATTGGTCCATGAACTAGACTTACCTTCTAGTAGTTAATGTTTGTCGGAGATAAAGGGGATTACCTCTTCCCCTTGAGCTTCTGCCAAGCCTCTTCGGCTATCTCCAGCGGTGGGTCCACACCTTCGGGGATAGGACAGATGTACTCGCGCCCATCGATCCTTTCATCCTGCTCTTCCCAAGCCTTTTTGATCACATCTGGTTTTGTGAACAGGTCTAAGGCTGCACCAGCCATGGTTTTGGCTGCGAACACAAGGCTCTTGTGTCCTATGCTCATGCCTGAGACGGCTGTGAACCTCCAGTCATGACCAGGGGCACCGAGGACGTTACACGCTGTACCGAACTCCATCGTTGGGCACTGCCATGAGACATCACTCACGTCTGTTGAGCCCTTGCTCACATGCCCATCGTTCCACGCGTCCAGAATCTCGGTCATCAAGTTGACATCTAAATACTTGTTCGGGTTTGGAACACCGTACTTCTTTAGTCCACCTAGCTTTGCTGATGGGTCAAGGGTCTTGGCGATCTCCGCCGCGAATTCTTCTTCTTCAGGGGTCCAGCCAGGGTGACCAACCTCTCTCATGTTGGCGGTCACCAGTTCACTGAGCACTTTGTTTGGAATCTTGTTGTAAATTGCTGCGATGAGGTCTATCTTGAGCTCAGTCTCGGTCATCATGGCGGCGCCCTCAGCGATCTTGTTGATGCGCTCGTAGATATGGCCGACCATCGCCCTCTCAGGAGCCCTGATGTAGTACCATGAACGAGCGTAATCCGGAACCACGTTTGGTTGTCCTCCGCCTTCCTCGATGACGTAGTGGATGCGTGACTCTTGGACAACATGCTCCCTGAGGAAGTTGACACCGATGTTCATGAGTTCAATTGCATCAAGTGAGCTCCTACCATGCTCTGGGCTCCCAGCGGCGTGGGCTGTCTTGCCGAAGAACTCGTACTTGACGCTGTTTACGGCGTTACTGGAGGCGAGACCAGCGACGTTCATTCCTCCTGGGTGGTGGCTCAGGCATGCGTCAACGCCTTCAAGGTACCCGCTCCTTACCAGGTATACCTTGCCGTCGTAGTTCTCTTCTGCTGGGCTCCCGTAGCACTTGATGGTACCGGGCAAACCCTTCTCCTCAAGGACGTACCTTGTGGCGATAGCTGCCATGAACCCGCTAGTACCGTGGACGTTGTGACCACAGCCATGACCGGGCCCATCAACAACCTCCCATTCCTTACGTGGAACCTTCTTGTTGCTGATCCCTGGGAGGGCATCGTATTCCCCCAAGAACCCAATGACCGGTTTTCCTTCCCCCCAAGTGGCAACAAACGCGCTGGGCATCCCAGCGACGCCGTGCTCGACCTTGAAACCGTGTTTCCTCAGCGCGTCAACATGAATCTGGGCTGATTTATGCTCAACCAATCCAAGCTCAGCGAGCTCCCATATCTTGTCACTGACATCGATGAACTCTTCCTTGTTCTCCTCGATCCAGCCCCAAGCCTTCTCCTTCAACATGAGAATAGAGTAACCAAAGATGGTGTTAAAATTATGGAGATGACAGAGGCTACCCAACCCTTTTTCTCTTACCATCTGTCATTTATCTCAATTTCAGGGGATTCACATGAAGGTAGTAGGAATCATAGGTGGACCGAAAAATGACGGCAACACATACAAGCTCGTTAGGGCTGTACTAGACGGCGCTCTCGATGCTGGACACACAGTAGTAACTTGGAGGCTCAAGGACATATACATCGGCCATCTCGGCCACTTTGCAGGAGAGACACTTCCCCCAAACGACGATTTTGAGAAGATGCAGGCGGACCTAGAGTCCATGGACGCACTAGTCATAGGCGCACCCGTATGGTACGGCCACGTTGACACGAGGACATTCAACTTCATCAACAGGACCTACGTCTACAATAAGGGTTACAGTCCGGAGATGGCTGAGAAATGGCCCAAGGTAAAAGCGGTGAACGTGTTGACCTACGGTAAAAAGGAAGAGGACGCGTACGACAACATCCTAGACTGGTACAAGATGATCTGGGACTATTACGGCATGACCGAATCTATCAACCTCGTGGCGTCAGGGACAGGGGACAACCCAGTTGAGGGCAGGAAAGACCTCATCGCCAAGGCAAAAGAGATAGGAAGAAATCTCTAATCCTATTTTAATAAAACTTAAACCGTATCAACTTTCACTAAACTGAAATGGAAGCAGGTATGGACCTCTACACATTAATACTGTTATCTGTAGGGCTTGCAATGGACGCGTTCAGCGTCGCGTTGGTGGCGGGTTTTGGTCTTGGAAAGGTCAAACTGGCTGATTCATTGAAGGTGAGTGGCATATTCGGTGTCGCCCACATCGTTATGCCGATTCTTGGATGGTTCCTCGGTTCTACAATTATCGATCTGATCTCAAAGTGGGACCACTGGATAGCGTTTGTATTGTTAGCATTCGTCGGAGGCAAGATGCTCATGGAGGGACTTGACGAGGACGCGGAGGATATCAACGGAAGTGAACTGCTCGGGGTCACGAGCCTGCTCATGTTCACGATAGCAGTAAGCATTGACGCTCTAGCAGTCGGACTCAGCTTCAGCGTCCAAAACCTGAGCATCTGGATACCCAGCCTCTACATGGGCGCTGGTACACTGGTCTTCACGTTCGTCGGATTGAACATCGGAAACAGGACAGGTCAAAGGTTCGGAAAGAAGGCACAGATCTTCGGTGGACTTGTTTTGATTCTCATCGGGCTGAGGATAGTCCTAACCCATATGGGTGTAATTTAGAGGCGTCCCAGTACGTCTGGGAGCTGAGTTAAATTCTCTATAACTGCATGAGGTTTGAGCAACCCCAATGTACCCCCATCATAATCTCTCGTATTTATGAGAACAAACTTACACCCGGCGGCAATCGCAGCGTACCCGTCGTGGTCACTATCCCCAATATAGACTGCTTCATCCCTGACGCAAAGCCCCATCATTTGTAGCAGGGGCTGTGGGTCCGGTTTGATGTAACTGACATCGTCCCTAGTTATGGAGTGCTTGAAGAATGAGCCAAAGCAGGCGTAGTCATCACTGGTGCTGATTCGGTCGTATGACCATCTGGAAGCCGTTGTAACCAGGTTCATCTCGTACCCCAGTTCTTTCAGGGATGTTAACCCAGGAATTGTGTCAGGCATCAGGAAGCTGATGTTATGGTCGTCCCGTTCATGCTCCATGAAGGGTTCGTTGATCCTCTTCATCAACTCGTTGACGGCAAGACCGTTGTCCTCCGCGTACCTCCTCACTGCGTTCCAGATGAGCGCCATCCGGTCAAAGTCTTCAACAACCTCAGCAGGAACCCCGTTCTCTGCGGCAATTTTCTTCATCTGGGCTTTCAGGGATAGGAATGGCTTGTGTTTGTTCTCTAGACCAGTGTATTTTGGCTTTTTCTCAAGGTCTATCAACGTACCGTCCATGTCAAACATGAGGAGAGGCTTCACAACAGGTACTTCCACGGGTCATCTATTATGTTTGCGGGATTGTTTTTAGCGCCGAGTGTACGTAGATGAGGTATGGAAAAGACGTGCACGGGTAAGGTCTGCATCGTGACTGGAGCAAACTCCGGTATCGGGTACCATACAGCAAAGGGGTTAGCCGAGAAGGGGGCGACTGTCGTCATGGTGGTGCGCAACATGGAGAAAGGCGAGGCAGCCATGGCTCAGATCAAGGAAGTCACAGGCTGCGAGAGCGTATACCTGATGCACTGTGACGTCAGCGACATGGAAAGCGTGGACAAGTTCACGAAGGCGTTCAATGAGCGGTTCATGTGCCTAAACGTCCTCATCAACAACGCCGGCGCTGCGTTCAGCAAGCGTCAAGTTACCGAGGCTGGGCACGAGAAGACCATTGCCACAAACTACCTTGGCGTGTTCAGACTAACTTGGAACCTGTTACCCATTCTCAAGGAGAGCGCGCCTGCCAGAATCATCAACCTCAGCTCCGGGATGCATAAGACGGGAAAGATCAACTTCGATGACATCATGATGGAGAAAAAGTATGGCAGTATGAAGCAATACGCCAACAGCAAGATGATCGTCACAACCCACACGTATGGACTGGCGAGAAGACTGGAGGGGACGGGTGTAACCGCAAACATAGTGGAGCCCGGCTTCGTCGCAACCAACCTCGGAACCAACATGGGTGGTCTCAGGGACAGAATCGCGTTCGCAATTGTACGACCAATTCAGACCAGTGCAGAGAAGGGAGCAGAGACAAGCATCTGGGCAGCTACAGAGGAGAGCCTTGAAGATGAGACGGGTAAGACCTTCCTGAAGAAGAAAGAGGTGAAATCAGGCGATATCACTTACGATGAAGCGGTTCAGGACAAGCTGTGGGACTGGACCTGGAACCTGCTTAAGATGAGACCTGCTTGATTATTTCCTCTAAACTTAGCCCTTCTTGGAGTTCATAGGACTCGATTATTTTCTTTAGCCACGGTTTATCCACGAGAACCGAGTCGGATTCTTCGACGACTATTGAAACCGCGTCTGAGAACTTGAGGCTATGATCTAGAAGCGTAGTCGGATCATCACTTGCCCGATGATCATGAGACTTTATGGCATCCAACACAGAGGAGTTAACCAAACCATCCAAGGATTTCGCGGCAAGGATACCGTGCATCTCCCTGTTTCCAGTGGTCTTATCGTAATCAAGGTCATGAAGAAGCCCTACGAGTTCCCAGTCTTGTATGTCCTCGTGGTGGTGCTCAGCAAGTATTACCATAATTTTGGAGACTAGAACCGAGTGGTCATACCGAGAGGTTAACCGGATGAGATTATGCGCGTCTTCACGGTTCATGGACTATAAGTATGAGACGAGGATTAAGATTTGTCGGGTTCTGGCTTGAAAAACTTCCAGAATAACCCTCCATTTATCGCCATCAGCACAGCACCCGTGTAGAACGGAAGGGTGAGGCTTACGGATTCGAACATGTAACCGGCCAAAGTAGGTGCTAATGTTCTTACACCCATCCTCGCTGAGTTGCTTATCCCAATCGCAGTCGCCGTCTCCTCAGGGGAGACCATTCCTGACGCGAAGGTCTGCCTTATGGGCATAGTGAACAGCACGATGATGCGGTTAACAACCATGAACAGGACAGCCATCGGGTACCAGCTGGACAACGCAAACGCGACAGTGACACCAGCCGAGAGGAATCTAGTGGCTACTATCGTTGGGATCGCTCCGTACCTTTCAACTACTTTTGGGGTCACGAGGTACGTGAATATGCTGAGGAAACGCGCGAAGGCGTAGATTGGACCAAGTATATCGCTGCCAACCATGAACCGCTGGAAGAAGTACAGGGTCATTAGGCTGTCAACCATGCCCCAGCCTAGTCCACTGGTGCTGCGTGTGATGCTGAACTTGGCTATAACGCCCCAGTTCTTGATGCCTGGTCCTTTCTCCTTGGAGCCGGCTACACTCGTACGTCTTTCTCCCTCTTTCAACTGGAAAAGGTAGACCAGAGACAGGAGGTTCACAACGGTACAAGCAATCCAGAGCACCTGATGGGCGGATACCACATTATACCCATAATTGTTCTCAAGGAACAATGGTAGCCCACCCAGGCTTAGTCCAATGGTGGACGCGATGCTGTTGGTGATCGCCATCGTGCTGTAGATGTTTGGGCGGTTCTCAGCATCAACCTTGTCGGTGATGTACCCTGAGACTACGGGTTGACCTGCTCCTACGCCTTCACCCATTGCACCTAGGCTCTGGGCGAGTGCAAGCATCCAGAAATCGGTTGAAACCGCGAACAACGCGGTACGTGCAGCGGCAAAAATCGTGCCGAGGATGAGGAACGGCTTCCTTCCATACCTGTCACACAGGTACCCGAATGTTATGTGGTGTATCGCACTGAGGAAAGTGGCAATGCTTAGAAGCAGCCCAATCTCTACGGGGCTAAAACCGAGTAACGCGAAGTAGATTGCCCTGACTACTCCAAGGAACCCCATCACGATTCGTCGTGTGAACATGCTCCCCGTGATCAGGGTCATATCCCTATCGAAACCCACGCGGAGCCGTTTAACGGTCTCCAAGGTCAGCCAAATAGTTCCTTGAACCGTTTGACGATGATTTCAGGGTCGCCCTGCTGGAGGTTTATGGTGTTGATGATGAAATCGTTGCTTCCACCCCAGTTTCGTACCCAAACCTCGGGGTCTCCCTCACGCATCTTCCTGATGAGTTTGTTTGTCTCATCGATGCTCAGGTCGTCAAGTATTACCCTGAGCCCAATGGTGTGGTACCCTGTTCCTTTACCGCTCTTGGGGTAGTAGGACATCCTTGCGTCCTTTAGACCAGGAAGGCCCTTGATGCCTTCCTCGATGTACCTGACTTTCTCCCATGCGGGCTCGAACCTTTCCTTGTCGTGGTCCATCTCCATCCACTCGTCGAATGCAACGAGGAGCCCGATGATTTCCTGCCTGTCAAGCTTGTATCCCCTGCCGAGGCTCCTGTAGAAGCCGCTCTGCTCCTTTGGGCCTGCTTCTGCTCCGATAAAGCTGTGTAGCCCAATGGCTTCAACGAGGTCTTTCCTGCCGTAGATGTAGCCTGTGCTGTTTGGTCCCCCAACGTACTTGCCTCCGACTGCGACAAGGTCGCATCCCATCTCCATGAACTTGGATTGGACGTCCTTGGGGTAGGTCATCCCTGCCCCGTCAACGATAACGGGCACACCGTGCCTCTTACCGATCTCTATCACCTTCTCAAGTGGGCAGATCCTCTCGTTTGGACCCATACCGGGGTAGGCGTAATGGATTCCTGCGGTTTTATCGGTAATCGCCCGCTCTATCTGTTCTGGAGAGCATCCCCAGTTCTCGTCGCCCACGAAAACGAACCTGCCTCCTGCAACCTCGATGCTCCTGTCGTAGACGAGTAGCCTTGCGCTGCGCTGTATGATGAACTCGTTCTTCATGCCCTCGGTGTGGGGTAGCTTACGCATCTCCTCCGGGTCGTCGCCAACCATACAGGCGGCTGCCGCCAGTACCAGAGCGTTGAAAGCCCCACTTGTTATCCAAGCCGCAGGTGCGTTGATCTTGTCTGCGATGTGTTTGCTCCCCTTCTCTATGAGGTCCCACATGTACACGTATGACTCGTTGGCTTCCTCCATTGCCTTGAGTACCTTTGGGGTCAGGGTGCTGCCACCCAGCCTAGTTAAATGGAAAGCGGCGTTGACAACTCGTTTGGCGCCGTACCTAGAATAAATGCTCATGGGTAACATTCAGTGAAAAACGGATAAAACAGTTTGGAGGCTATTCGCGTCGGAGAAAGTCCCCGAGGTCAAAAATGTTCTTGATGACCTTCAATTTACCCGAAGTCTCGTACCTACCATAACCGATGCAGTCTGTGCCGAACATAACCAAGCAGTAGTTTCCTAGTTCAACGTTTTCCGTGAACGCTTGGACGTTATCCTCGAAGACATCCCTGCCCACAACGAAGAGCCAAGCCGCTTCTCGGCCGATGTATGCCTTCCTTGTGCCATCTTCCGCGCCTAGTTTCTGGAGCAACAGACTGCTGGGCTGGAACCATTTCTTGTTCTGCCCAATATAGTACCCGTTGTACACGATTTTGTCCTTAGGGAACACTGGCTCAATTGGATCAGTGAACCTGAGGTTGTTGGATTTCCATATCTCGTCTGGGCGGTATTCTGACCCGATCTGGGACAGGAACCTTGTTAGAAGCCTCATTGCTTCACCGCCTTTGCAATGAAGAAGCCCTGTGAGCCCACATCGTTGGGCCAGAGCCTCCTGCATTTGCTTACTGACGCGTCAAGCTCGTCGAGGAACACGTTTGTTAGCGCGGGTGTGCCTGGGCAGTCGATGTCCTGTATCTTCATGTCATAGTTTTCAAGCATCCACTGGACGTTGAGCTCGTTCTCCTCGGGCTCAAGGCTGCATGTGGAGTAGAGAAGTGTGCCCCCTTTCTCTAGGAGGTTGATTGCCTTCGCTATGAGCCTCCGCTGCATCAAAGAGTTGCTCTTGATGTGGGATTTGGTGCGGTTGTCGAACCAACGCCCATCGGTGACGTAGTTTCCGGAACATGGGGCGTCTAGCAGAACCTTTGTGAAAAGGGGTTCATCTGGTAGTTCTAGTGCGTCGAGGTTGTAGACGATGGTGTTTTTTACACCGGTCCTCTCAACTTGGTTCTCAAGGGCGAATAATCTCCGCCTGTTGATGTCGATAGCTGTAACCGATCCTTGGTTTCCCATGTATGCTGCAATCTGGGTTGTCTTGCCCCCTGGTGCAGCAGCCATGTCCAGTACCCTGTCCTCACTGGAGGGGGATAGCATCTGAACTGGGAGCTGGGAGGCTGTCTCTTGGAGTGAATAATAACCTAGGAGGTACTCGATGGACGCGCCTAAACTGAACGGGGATGAAACGATCTTATACCCATGGTCTAGGAAAGGTATCTTCTCAAGCTCAACATCTTGATCTGCGAGAATGTCTACCAGTTCCTGGTCTACTGTCTTTAATGGATTGACTCGGATCGCCTTTGGGGTGACTTCATCACCAGTCACAGAGCTCCCGAGACTCTCGTATAATTCGATGAAGTCCTCACGTCCCATTGAAATCATGTGTGATAGCTCCTTCCCCCATATATTTGCATGGAATTGCTTAATGGCGAAGAGAGGAAAGACTAGACATGAAGCGGCAGAGGATCAGGGACCTAGGGTACAAGCCGGGTGACTTGGAGCCAGGTAAGCATAACGCGATAACCGACATCGAGGGGGTTGGAGTCGGGCACGTCACGGTCATCGAGGGAGATGACATTAGAACAGGTGTAACCGCGATAACGCCCCACGCTGGCAATCTTTTCGAGAACCGGGTCCCGGCTGCAGTTGACATCCTCAACGGATACGGTAAGACCGTTGGTCTTAGCCAGGTATTATACGAAGGCAGGCTTGAGACACCCATTATGCTCACAGAGACCCTGAACACGTACAGGGTCGCAGATTCCCTCATCGATTATTATGACGATATTATGGGTTACAGACCCCGTAGCCTCAACGCGGTGGTTGGTGAGACAAACGGGGGGTACCTGACGGACAACTTCAACAGGGCAGTCACCAAGGAGCACGTCTACGAGGCTATAGAGTCAGCTAGGAAATGCAAAGGTCCAGTGAATGAGGGGGCTGTAGGCGCTGGAACCCCCATGACAGGTTACGGTTTCAAGAGCGGAATCGGGACATCAAGTAGGAAAACCGGGAAAGCAACGGTTGGAGTCCTAGTCCAGTTGAACTGTGGAAGGAAGGACGACCTGATGGTCCTCGGCGCACCAGTAGGAAAGAAGGTGACGCTACCTGTGGTTCCAGAGAAGAGCCCAGGAAACAGCATTATGATGATCGTGGCAACAGACCTTGCAATCGAGACGAGGCAGCTCTGGAAACTCGCGAAAAGAACGACGCTGGGCTTGGCGAGAACAGGGACATACAGCAGTAACGGCAGCGGTGATTTCTCAATCTGCTTCTCGACGGGAAAACTGAGCATGGAAGACTGCATTGGGACGGCGGAGACTCCAAAGGACGATGGCTTCTTGAGCCCACTTTACCAGGGCGTTGTTGAGGCAACAGAGGAAGCGGTTCTGAACGCCCTATTCATGGCTGAGACCATGACTGGGTACAAGGGACATACCAGGCACGTGCTACCTCTGGATCAAACGTTAAGCGTCCTCGAAGAGCACCACACAGGAAAATAATCCTATCTTTCATAAACCCCATCGCCGAAGAAGATAGGGAACGGCTTGAAGATCAGGGTCAAGGGCGCTAGGGAGAACAACCTCAAGGATGTTGATGTCGATTTTGGTGACGGTTTAACCGTCGTCACTGGTGTCAGCGGTAGCGGCAAGACCAGCCTCATCTTCGAGACATTATACCACGAGTCACGCAGGCGCTTCCAAGAGGTCTACGAGTTCGGGAGCGCGAAACAGCGGTTCAGCCCCGCGAACGTGGACGAGATAACAGGGCTGGGACCAGCGGTTGCTGTAGGTCAGAACCTGCTCAACAGGAACCCCAACTCCACACTGGCTTCCGCTTCTGGACTCCACCCCTTTCTGAGGTTACTCTACGCACGGTTCGGGACAAGAAAATGCCGAGTATGCGGGGATGAGCTAAGCGTCCACACTGTAGACGAAATCGTGGACATTATCACACAAACCGAGGGGACAGTCGTTGCACCACTACTCGTGGACACCAGAGGGAGCCACAGGACGCTCCTCGGGATGCTCAAAGATGAGTACAGTCCTGAGGATATCATCGTAGATTTGGTACCATATTCTGGAGACTCACTGGACCCTTCCAAGAAACACAGCATCAGCCTCGTACTGGGAGAGGTAACCCCGATAACAGAACGAGGAGAAGCAAGGGCACTCATCGAGAAAGCACTGGGCACAGGCGCCACAACGATCAATTCAAACGGGAAATCATACTCAACGGCACCGGTCTGCGGCTCATGCGGCACATGGTTCAGGGACCTCAAGCCCCAGCACTTCAACCAAGCCTGCCCCCACTGCAAAGGGGAAGGATGCAGTGAATGCAACGGGACAGGTTTGCCACCAGAAGCAGCCAACGTAACATGGGGAGGGTACGGGTTCAAGGAAATCCAGAGGCTGGACGTGTCCGACGCAAACGAGCTTTTCAAGGACACTATAATGGCTTCAGACCGTCTCCAGAGGGAGTTCTCCAAGCGGTTGGAGTCACTGAAACGGGTCGGACTTGGATACATCCAGCTAGACAGATCCAGCCCCACTCTTTCGAGGGGAGAATCACAGAGGGTCAGGTTAGCGGTTGCACTCACAAGCAGGCTTGAAGACGTACTACACATCCTAGACGAGCCTACAATCGGGCAGCACCCATACGACGTGAACAGACTTGTCCCGGCTTTCAGGGATCTCAAGGGACCAGTTATCTACGTTGAGCATGACAGGGTCGCCACAGCTCTGGCGGACAACGTGGTGGACATAGGACCCGGCGCAGGCTCCAAGGGAGGGGAGATCGTGTTCATGGGGACCCCGAAAGAGCTCTGGGAAGCAGATACCGCGACTGGCAGATACTTCAGCCTGCGGGAAAGGGTAGAAGAGGCAAAAAACAGGGGCACTCCTGAGAGATTCCTCGAAATAAGGGGCGCTGCAAAGCACAACGTGAAGGGAATCGACGTAAAGGTTCCAATGGGACGATTAACAGCGGTTACAGGAGTATCTGGGAGCGGGAAGAGCACACTTGTAGAGGACATCCTCGTGAAGAGCCTAAGAGGTGACCCAGAAGGGTGCACCGAGATAGTGACCCCGCTGAAGCCCGTTATGGTAGACCAGAGTCCCATCGGGAAGAACCCGCGTAGCACCCCAGCCACCTACACCAAGCTAAGCGATATAATCAGGGATCATTATTCAACAGAGACTGGACTCAGCGCCAGTCACTTCAGTTTTAACAGACCTGAGGGCGCATGCCCAACCTGCAACGGTATGGGTGCGCTTGAGGTCAAGATGAGATACCTTCCCAGCACATGGATCACGTGTCATGACTGTGGGGGCAGAAGATACAAAGACGAAGTCCTAGAAGAAAAACTCCAGTTCAACGGTGCGATACTCTCGGTGGCGGATTTCTACGACCTGAGTGTTGAGGACGCGTACGGAATGATAAATGGCTCCGAGATGGAGCTGAAACGGAAGGAGAAGGCACTCGGATTACTGAGGGCGCTACTGGAGACTGGACTCGGCTACCTTGGACTGGGCCAGCCAAGCCCCACATTATCAGGCGGCGAGTCCCAGCGGGTGAAACTTGCGAAGTACCTCGGCAGAGGCAAACTCAGCGACAAGCTGCTGGTGCTTGACGAGCCATCGACTGGACTCCACCCACAGGACATCCACGGGTTGCTGAATGCCCTGAACAGTCTTGTTGACCGTGGAGCAACGGCTCTGATTGTCGAGCATAACACGGACATCATCAGGGCGGCGGATTGGGTCATAGACCTGGGACCGGAAGCCGGACCCAACGGTGGTGAACTCATCTACATGGGACCATACGAGGGACTGCTTGGGTGCTTGGAGTCCAAGACTGGTCAAGCGATCCTTGAAGAGGAGGACGTGGAGCCAAGGAACGGATCAGATGCGGGAAAGGTAAGAGCCCAAGGGATCACGGTCAATGGCGCAAGGGTCCACAACCTGAAGGACGTGGACGTCACGATACCAAAGGGAAAGATTACTGTCGTTACTGGTGTATCGGGAAGCGGCAAGAGCAGCCTGATCTCGGACACACTGGAGGCCGAGGCGAGGAAGAGGTACCTTGAGACCCTGTCAATGTACGAACGGCAGGGCACCAAGGAGGGACCGGAAGCACCTGTAGACGAGGTCACAGGTCTAGGAGTAACGGTTACGGTCACGCCTGAGAGGAAAATGTACAGTCGCAGGTCAACAGTTGGGACCGTGACGGAGATAGAATTCAATTTAGCAGCTTTGTACGCGGCAATCGGCACACGGACATGCCTTGAATGCGGAGCTGAGATGGTCAGGGAGAGACAGTGGAGGTGCCCCAGTTGTGGGGACACTGCCCAGATCGCTTCTCCACGCAGATTCAACCCAATGACGTACGCTGCAGCCTGTGTCACATGCAATGGAATCGGGTCACTCCAGAAACCAAACCCAAGCAAACTCATCATCGAACCAAGACTGCCCCTCTGCAAGGGAGCCATGTACAGCCCCGGCTTCTTCCCCAACGGGTACTTGTGTAAACCAGGAAACGGCGGGTATGACGTGGTCCAAGCGTTCTCTGCTAGGCACAACTTCGACCCAACGGATACACCATGGGAGGATGTGTCCGAGAACATCAGGCAGATGTTCTATACGGGAGACCCAGAGCCTCTAGAGGTTACGTACACGAACCCTAAGGGCAAATCATACACTCGGACAAAGGTTTTCCCAGGAATCTACGGCTGGATAAGGGACTGGGACATAGGCGGAACATACACCGACAACATCGTCTGCCCCTCGTGCAACGGGGCAAGGCTAAGACCAGAGTACCTGACGGTCAAACTTGGCGGGTACAACATCTATGAAATGAGTATGCTGCCGTTAACACAGCTAGAAGAGGTCATCGCAGCTCTGGAGGCTCAAGCCAACAACCCAGCGACCACAAACCTCAGGACAGTCAAACGAAGGCAAAGATTCCTGAAACAGGTGGGGCTCGGGTACGTCCACCTCAACAGGGTTACGGCAACACTGAGTGCTGGTGAGGCTCAGAGGATTAAATTGGCGGGTCTCCTCGGGAGCGGATTGACAAGCCTCACGGTCTTACTGGACGAGCCAACACGGGGACTGCACCCGAGGGAGGTTAATGCCCTCTACGAAGCGCTCCATGAGCTCAGGGATGAAGGAAACACGGTGATACTTGTCGAGCACGACATGGAGATCATTGAGAAGGCGGACCACATCATCGACATGGGACCCGGAGCAGGGACACACGGTGGAACCGTGGTGGCTCAGGGTACCCCTGAACAAATTATCGATTCCGGTTCAGTGACTGGAAAATGGATGAGGGAGAAAAAGGCAGAGGAAAGGAAACCTAGACCTCCATCAGAGTGGATCACGGTCAAGGGGGCATCTGAGAACAACCTCAGGGGTGACACGGTCAGGATACCAAGAAGGGTTCTCACCGGGGTGTGCGGGGTCTCTGGGAGCGGCAAGAGTACATTGATAATTGATACCCTCGGGAGGGCACTGAACCCAAAGAAGCAGACGACGAGTGTGGCATATGAGCCTCTGGACCCGGGTGCACATGAGTCAATCGAGAACACACCCAAGAGCACGCTAATCATCGACCAGACCAAGAAGGGAATCCAGAGCCCTGCAAAGTTCCTCGGCGTAGACAAAACACTGGGAAAAGTGTACGCGGAGACATCTGAGGCGGTCTCCAAGGGACTTGACGCGAAAGGAATAACCAAAAAGTGCACCGTCTGCAAGGGGAGCGGCACCGTTAGAACCGAGATGGAGTTCCTCCCAGATATTCACACCGAGTGCGAGACATGCCAAGGAACCGGATACAGTCCAGAAGCGTGGGACATCAAACTAAACGGATACAGCCTGCCCGAACTCAACGACCTAACACTGGAGCAGGTGTACAACCGGTTCAAGGAACATGTGAAGATCGAGGCCCCACTGAGGGCAGCATTGGACGTTGGGTTAGGATACCTGCTACTACACCAGCCTGGATTCAGCATGTCCGGCGGAGAAGCCCAGAGGCTTAGGATTGCATCTGAGCTGTCAAAGAAACGGAAAGGCGAGACCCTGTACATCCTGGATGAACCAACCCTCGGCCAGCACATGGAGGATGTCGAGCGCCTCAAGGGTGTGCTGCACAGATTGGTGGATGACGGCAACACGGTGCTGGTGGTTGAACACCACCCGAGCATTCTCGCCTCGTGTGACTGGGTCATAGAGCTTGGACCGGAGGGCGGACCCGAGGGAGGCAGGATAATCGCGGAGGGCCCACCGAGTATGATAAAGGATACGCCTTCTGCGCCGTACATATTGAAGGAGATGGGAAAATGAGCTGGGCACTGCTAACGGATAGGTCCGTGAACCTCAGATACCTCGTGCTCAAGAACATAATGGAGTCAGATGAGGCAGATGAACTTGAGAAACACAGGGAGGAAGACCCATTCATCAAGGAGCTGTTGAGCCTCCAGAACCCGGATGGGTCATGGGACCCATCATCGAACACGGGGAACGCACCGCAGGGCACCATCCAGATCACATCGCAAGCACTGACGAGACTGGGTTTCCTCGAATTCGACCCCGACCACCCGGCCGTCAAGAGGGGAGTGGAGTACCTCTTCAGTAAGCAGCAACAGGACGGCTCGTGGGAGTTGGGCAACTACAGGACAGACGCCGACGGGCAGGACAACTACGATACAATGAGCCTCCAGACAAGCCTCCCACTCATGGGGATCGCCATGACTGGGCACGCGGATGATCCGAGGGCTGAGACCGCATACGACTGGCTCATTGAACAAAGGTTGGACGACGGCACTTGGCCAACAGGGAGAGCGTCAGGAGTCAACGGATACGTCGCGGGGTACAGGAGACTTGCTCACAGTCGGTGGGGCTGCAGGAGCAACACAACCGCTGCATTGACCACCCTGAGCCTACACAAGGACAGGAGCAGGGGAGATGAGTCGAGGAGAGCGTTGGACCTACTACTAGGAAGGGAGACCCGGGAGAGGCACCACATCGGCTATGATACTGCAAGAAACGTTGGCGCCGAGGAGTCAACGGGCTTCATCACGTACTATGCGAGGTTTGACCTAGCCCATATACTGAAGCTGTGTGTCAGGCTGGGTGCTAGCCTTGACGACCCAAGGGTGGAGGAGATGTCCCAGTTCGTTATAGACCAGAGGGGTGAGAACGGCCTCTGGGGCTACAACTCGAAGCCACAGGCATCAAAATGGGTCACCTATGACCTGCTGAGGACGTTAGATTCTCTCGGGAAGGACGCTGACTGGACGGGCTCTGAGCCCAGGACACCTTTCCAACCGTACCCGGCGAGACGTAAACGGTTCTAGCGCCCATTTTTTATCTTCAAACGGAGATATTCATTCGATAAAAATGGCTGACAAACGAAGCGTGGAGATCAGGGACCTCGGCGAGTACGTAGCTGTGAGTGCACCCAAGATCAGCCCAGACGGTAAGAAGGTAATCTTTGTCCACACAAAGATGGATTTCGAGGAGGACACATACCACAATAACCTGTGGATGGCGGACCTTGAAGCCAAGAAGACATACCAGTTCACAGGCGGAAGAGGCAAGGACAAAAACCCAAGCTGGAGTCCAGACGGGAAACAGATTATGTTCACTTCCACTCCACCCGCGAAAGGGGACAAGAAAAAGAAATCTCAGGTCTACGTGATCGACGTAGACGGCGGTGAAGCCCGTCAGGTAACCGATGTCGAGAAAGGAGTGGAGTCACCCCAGTGGAGCCCCAACGGCAAGAACATCCTGTTCCTGAGCAACGTCGAGAGGACTGACCGCGGCGAGAGTGATGTCAAGGTCATCGACAGGATCGTGTACAAGTTCCAGGGCGTCGGATTCTTCGAGAACACCAGAAAACACCTGTTCACAGTCAAAGCGTCAGGGGACAAAGCCAAGCAGGTCACAGAGGGCGAGTACGACGTGTCCAGCCCCAAGTGGAGCGGTGACGGCAAGAGCATAATATTCTACGGAAACCTCACGGAGGAAGCTGATCTGGTGCGCAGATGGTATCTCTACAGCGTGGACATCAAGGGTGGGGAGCCAGAGCAGCTCACGGACACCCTGATGAGCATCGGAGGCATTGCACCCAAGAAGAAGCTCATCGCGTACGCTGGACATGACTACCATGCGGGTTCAGGCACCGTCAGCGATGTCTGGGTGCTGGAAGACGGCGAGTCAAGGAACCTCACAGCGGAGTTCGATCAAGACCTCGGGACAAGACTCAGCTCCGATGTCAGGGTGAGTAGCCTAGGTGTGAACCCGACATGGCACAAGGACCACCTCTATTTCACATCATGCTACGACGGTGTCTCAAGTCTCTACAGGATCAGCAAGAAGGGCGGAGCTGTGGAGAAGGTGATTGGCGAGGTGGAGCACAGCGTCGAATCATTCAGCATCAGCGAGGACGGCAAGATAGCGTACACCGTGCTCAAGACAGACGACCTCATCGATCTATGGCTCTGGGACGGGAAGAAGTCCAAGCAGGTAACAGACCTGAACAAGAGCTACAAGAAGAAAGTGGACATTCTCGGACACGAGCACTTCACGTTCACCAGCAACGCAGGACATGGGGTGGAGGGCTGGCTCATGAAGCCAGTTGGCTTTGAATCATCAAAGAAGTACCCGCTTATACTGCACATCCACGGCGGGCCAAGGGGAGCCTACGGTAACAGTATGAACCACGAGTTCCAGGTGCTAGCGACCCAAGGCTGGGCTGTCATGTACATCAACCCGTGGGGTAGCGGCGGCTACGACGAGGCTTTCCAGGCTGGACTACCCGGTAGCTACCACGAGCAGGACTACGACGACCTCATGAAGGCGGTTGACGTAATCATCGAGGCGAACCCATGGGTGGACGCCGACAAACTTGGCGTCACGGGCGGTAGCTACGGCGGCGTCATGACGAACTGGATCATCACCCAGACAGACAGGTTCGCAGCGGCTGTAACAATGAGGAGCATCAGCAACTGGATGAGCTTCTATGGGGTCAGCGATATAGGGTGGACCTTCGGGAAGACCGAGATTGGCGGTGACTGGTGGGACATGCTGGACACCTTCATGGAGAAGAGCCCCATCTACCACGTAAAGAACGTGAAGACACCGACCATGATCATCCACAGCGAGGAGGATTACAGGTGCCCAATGGAGCAAGCGGAACAGTTGTTCGCTGCGTTAAAGGTTCTGAAGGTAGAAACCGAGTTCATCAGGTTCCCAGGGGAGAGCCATGAGTTGAGCAGGTCAGGTAAACCAAAACACAGGGCTGAGCGGCTTGAACACGAGGTCAGATGGTTCAAGAAGTACCTCGCCTAGCTCTTTTCCTCATTCTCATCTATTTTCTTTGGTTCTTCGATCCCCGCCTCAATGTCGTCCAGTCCAAACCCTTCCTCCATGTCCATTATCTGGGGTTTGAGCTGTTTCTGGGCTAGGAGTGGGGCGACGATTGATGTGAAGAGTATGGACATCAGTACAACGGGTACAACGATGTTTGTGAAGAGATCGGGGCTGGGGAAATAGATGCCATTTGGGTCGTACATTGTCACAAACTGTGTGAGCACCAAGCTGCCTGCGCCCTGTATAAAGAAGAATCGGGTGTACACCACCTCCTGATCTGGAACTCCCTGGACCTTGCCCAGTATGGAGGCTGTGATGTATCGAACGAGAATAATCAGCATGGTGAGCAGTACTCCAACGGCGAAGAAGCGTACATCCAGTTTAACGATGAGCCCTAGGTAGACAAAGAACATGGCCTTCATCAGGAATGTAATCTCGTCGTGATACTCCCTGATCTTACGCCTGTCAATCCTTGACCGTTTATTCATCTGCAGACTCTTGGTCACGATGCTGTAGTTCATCAGCACGACTCCGAAGAGGAACACGCTGATTGGCCCGCCGCCACCTCCGCTAAATGACTCGGATATAACGTAGATCGGGAACAGGGCCGCGATGGTTAACATGTAGTTAAGGGGTCGGTCACGGAGCCGGCTTAGAATCTCACCCCAGATGAGCCCAGTGCCTACCCCGATGATTGTAGATAATAGTAAAGTGAATAGGATGTCCCTGATTGCTGTCCTTGAACTGGCACCGGTCAGGGCCACCATTTTTATGATGGTTAAGACGCCGACGACTTTGATGGGGTCCGCTAGGGTTGACTCCAACTGCAGGAAGGCTCCAGATATTCCCATCTCCTTTGATTCTTTTCCTAGACTGTTCACCAGACTGCTGATGGAAACGCCGTCGATACCCGCAATCATAGCACCAAGTAAAAGACCCGTTACGAAGTTGAAATATGATGGAAGTATGGTCTGGAGTGTGACCCCAACTACTATTGATGTCGCCATGAAGCTGACTATTGCCATGTTGAACGCGCGGGCGGTGTTCCCCAGTAGGTGCTGTATATTAAAGTTGAGCCCAGTGCTGAACGCGAACAGGGCGACGGTTACAAGGAGCATCAGGTCGAAGATGTTGAGGAAAATCTCAGCGTCAAACGCGTGTAACCCGGGCCCAAGTACCATCCCGAAGACGAGAAGCCATACAATGTCAGGTATTTTAGTCCTGTTGTATATGATACCGCTGAGATAGCTCAAGAATAATGTTGAGGATATAAGCAGGAGAACTCGTTCAGCGTTTATCAAAAGACATACCTTTTTTGGGGGATTCGATTAATTGGTTGACTCTAACCCTTCTCCTTTTCATTGTTTTATGAGATAAAAATACTTCTTTATGCAATTACCAAATGTTAACTATTTGTAAAACTCTTCATTTTAATATAATATAGAAGTTTTCTCATAATGTATAAGTAATTATCTGAGTATTTTTAGAAATATCATCCAAAAATAATTTCATATTTACACCATTATTCTAAAATGAATGTTTAAATATAATGACCCTCCTCATTTTTCCCGTTGGTGACCAGAACTGACATTAACAATTGACACCTCAGGTGAGGGACTAGCAATGGTCCTTAAGGACTATCAAGAAGTAGCCCTTCATTTCCTATGGCGGATAGACGGAAAAGGCGCATCAAGCCGCGACGTCTGGATGCAAGTAAATGAAGACCTGCAGGGTAAGAAAACTATTAGCCGAGCATCGATCATCAACTTCCTAAACTCCATGGTAGACGAGGGTGTGCTAAACTACACGGAGATTACAGGGAAGGGCGGACACCGCCGTATCTACTCAGCCAAGTACGACGAGGCTGGGTTCAAAGAGTACGTGGGAAAGGTTGTCCTAGAAAACCTGCTCCGAGATTTCCCAGACGAGACACGAAAAGTTATTGCCTCGGTGAAATAATCTCACCCTTTTTTATTATATTTTATTCAGAATAGCTGTTTTATACGACGAGTGAGTCGTATTTTCCGTGAATCAATTTTGGCAAAATTAACCGATGCAAAAAAAACGGCGTTCAAATGGATTGACGACAACGCCGAGAGGTTATCGGATTTCCACCAGCTGATTTGGAACTACGCTGAGACCAGTTTCAGGGAGTACAAGTCAGCGAAGGCACTCGTGGATTTCCATAGAAAGGAAGGATTCAAGGTTGAGCATGGCGTTGCTGGGATGCCAACGGCATTCATCGCCACATGGGGGGAAGGAGGACCGGTGTTATCAACATATGAGGAGTACGACGCCACTCCATCCGCAGCTCAGGACCTTGTCCCATACAAATCAGCGGCTAACCCATACAAGGCAGGTCACTCGGACCCACACAGCGCCTTAGGAGTGGCGGCGCTAGCTGGTTCAGTTGGTCTGAAACACGCCATGGAGGAGCATGGCATCGAGGGAACGATCAAGGTGTTCGGTACACCAGCTGAGAAGGTCTGTGCCAAGAGCTGGTTCGCATCCAAGGGACTCTTTGAAGGATTGGACGCAATGGTAGGCTGGCATCCACGGGCATACACCACGGTGATGTACGAGACACAGTGGGGTAGCTACTGGAACGTGGCGTTCCAGTTCGAGTGTGACGAGCCTGAGAAATGGATGTCATACGCGGAGGACCTGCCTAGAAACGCCAGGGCCCCAGGCGCACTTGACGCTGTTGCCATGATGTTCACTACGACAAAGTACACCAAGGAAGCAATGTTGCCAAGGACTGGACTATGGACGATAAACGAGGCAGTGATGGCAGCGGGTCAGGCGACGGCTGACAACATCTCCCCCATGATAGGCATAATACAGTACGCTTTCAGAAGCCCAAGTCTGACTCAGCAGGAGCAGATCGCCAAGGTTCTCATAAACAACGCAGAGAGCGTAGCAAAGATCACTGGAACTAAGCTCACTGTCAAGTGGGTCACCAAGCAGAGAACTGGCTTGTTCAACAAGACCCTTGCCGATCTATCATACGAGAACCTGGAGCTAATCGGTGCACCAAAGTTCACGGATGGGGACAAGGAAATAGCGAACGAGTTGTTGAGGAACATGGGTCACCCCGCGCAGACTGAGCCATTCAACGAAGCTCTCACCACCCCACAGGAATGGGAGAAAATGTGGCGAAGCGGTATTCCAAGTCACCAGAAGAAACATGGAAGCGACGACTATGTCGAGTTCCAATGGAGCTGCCCAGGTGTATGGATACAGGTCTACAGACCTCAGATCCGGGTCCCAGGTGTAAGGATGCCAAGATGGCCACACTTCTACCTAGGAGGCAAGAAGGGTCCAATAGACAGGACCATTTACGCAGCCGGGAAGGCGATAAGCGGTACGTTGCTGGATCTTGCCGAGGACCCAGCAAAGCTCAAGGCGTGCAAGGACGAGTGGGCTGAGAGGATAAGCAAGGAGTACGAGCCTCCACAGCTTGACCCATCGTGGAACCCCCCGATTGATCTGCCTTGGCCAGAGTACGTGGTCACTGAGAGGGGGTACGACTGGCATATCCCAACACCCAAGAAGAAGTGACTCTTCTTTCTCCCATTAATTTTAAAGACTAGAAAGGTGGCACATTCTACATGGCAACCCCTCCATACGATGATTTAGAGGAAATGATTACGTTCAGGTTAACCCAGACAAATGAGTTGTTGGATGAGTTCGAATACGAAGTAATCAAGAGCACTCCGGAGGAGTTCTATGCTTTTCTATCAGGGGACAAGATATCCAATGAGAGAGTTACGCTACGAGATATCATTGGAAACGAGTACATGATGGTTCACGTCGTCGTTGAGCTCAGCGAGTTGAAGAGACAGGGACTGACAATTGGCGAGAAGACCGTATCGGATACTGACAAAGAGAAGCTTTACGAGGCGCATCTGCGTGCAGCCGACTACGAGATGGGGTACGCCATGCTCATCGAGGACTATTACTGGATGAAGCACAGGCTGGATTACCTTGTTAACATGATTGAAAACGACAAGAACCTCCCTGAGGCATTGAAGCCAGCAGCTTCGAAAATCTACGAGAACTTCAAGCCATACTTGAATTATTAGCACTGTTCTAAGCCTTTGAACACTTGTTCTATTTGATGGGTATATAACCCGCGTATTCTATTGAAGGTTTGACGAAATATGAATAAGAATCAACAAGCTTTCGCAGTGGTTTCAGTCTGCCTAAGCATTATCATGGCAGGAGCGATTGTCGCTTACAAGCCCGGAGTAGTCGAGCAGGTAGTAGGTCTCCCAGCAGGCTTCAGGTACCCCAGTGGAGTTGGAGTCAGTCAGGGAGTTCCAACACTCTACAGCGATGCTGTGCCAACGCTGATCTCCGAGTCCACTGATGTGCAGAAAACCATCAGCCTAACCGGTGCAGGTATCGCATCAGCCACCGCTGACCAGGCAACACTCAACCTTGGAGTCGAGGTTACTAAGGACACAGCAGGAGAGGCGATATCCGAGAACGCAAACCTAATGGCTGCAGTCATCGAGGCTCTGAAGAACCAGGGCATTAGCGAGGAAGACATCAAGACCACCAACTATAACGTCTATGCCCAGTACGACTGGACAGAGGACGGTAGAGAGTTAGTGGGTTACACCGTCTCAAACATGGTTCAGGTAACCGTGAAGAACATTGACAACGTTGGAAATGTCATTGACGTAGCAGGCGAAGCAGGGTCAAACACCATCAACGGCATCAGTTTCGGTCTAAGCGAGGACAAGATGGCAGAGCTAAAGACAGCAGCCTACATCCTAGCCCTAGGAGACGCACAGGACAAGGCAGACCTGATCGCGGACACCCTCGGACTATCCATCACTGGAGTTCAGAGCGTGACCGAGAACAGCTACACACCAGTCAGGAGCTACTTGGAGTATGCTGAGGCAGGAATGGACATGACTATCTCATCAAAAGCACCAACACCAATCGTGAGCGGTGACCTGAGCGTATCCGTGAACGTACACATAGTGTTCCTGTTCCAGTAAATCAACCACTTTTTCTTTATTTTATATATCTTTTACATCGATGTACAGCTGTTTACCATCAAGCTCAGGGATACTTTTTCTTGAGATTGGTTTGATATACCATTTGAATCTGCCATCGATGTTCGTGATGTCCGTGAGGAGCTCAGTTACATGACTTTCCCGGTCGAGGATTGCACTGACCAGCCCTATGCCCTCACTCTTAGCGATGTTTAGCAAGTGTAACAGTAATTGCTTTGCCGATTCAGGGTCACCATAACCAAGAGGCGTAAGATACCCGAGCGACATTTTCTCACCGACTTCAGGCATCTTAGGCAGGGTTGTGAAGCGCCCTAGGAAATTAACAACGAGCCTCATCAGGTTCCTTTTTGTGTCAAAGCCCAGCATCGTCATACTCATCACCTTGTTATAATCCCATAGCCCAGCCACGGCTCGGATTGTCTCATGCTCGAATATGTATATGTCTTCCAGATCGAAGAAGGGAAGACGGCTGTAATGGTCCCTGAATGACGCCTCGGTGAAGGGAGTGAAGAACTCGTACCCCTTGTACGTCTCGTTTATTATGTCAACAACAACTGGGATGTCCCCCTCTTTCATAGGACGTATCCTGTACGGGTCTGTCTCGAACTCCTTGTAAGCCATCATCATGAATGTTGCGCAGCCACGTATGGAGCTGAACCCCATCTTGGTGAAGAACGCGTCAGACACAACATTGTCCTCTGTAATGTTCAAGTGGAGATAGTCAGCTTCTGGATTTCTCGCTTCGATCTCATTTTGGAGGATTGAGGCAATGCCCCGCCTTCTGGCGTCAGGGTGGACCATAAAGGAGAACTCGTAAACCATCGAGACGGTTTCCCCCATAAGCAACTTGTCTTGGACTGCATAAGATGCGGTCCCCAGAATCTTCCCCCCCTCTTCAGCTACAATCACATGCCAGTCCTTGTAGCCACGAGCCCTGTTGAAATAATCGGGGCTACTGTCCAATTGTAAGATTAATGCACGACCCATGGGGCTTAGTTTCTGTAACTCAAGCAACTGACCGTTGTCAGATGGGGCAGCATCTCTTATCTCCATGACATGAAGAGAGCATTTTGGATACATAACTTTGAGGGTTATTTTTTTCAAAACTGATGTTAGAAATAGATAACATTATTAAGCACAATGTAATGTATTTCTAACGTTAGAAATAGTTTACATGTGTGATAGTAATGGAAAAAATACAAAACAAGAAAATAACCGGGATGATTCTAGGTGTAATTCTTGGAATATTCTACGGAATGGCATTGGATAACATCGCTCTTGGTATAGGTGTAGGAGTAAGCTTCGGGGTCGCAATTGGAAACAGTATGGCTGGAGAAGAGCTGATCAAGGACAAGAAGACCCGGAGAAGGATATCCTGGAGTCTCCTTGGATCAATGATTCTAGGGTCTGTCGTATTCGGTTTCCTGAAGGGAAACGTCATCGAGGGACTATCCGCCGGAATAGGTTTCAGCTTCGTGGTCGGGCTCAAATGGGACAAACTGTACGACGAGAGGATGAGCGCCATGTTCAGCAAGGCGGCTAGAAACGCGTTCGTCATGATTAACGCCGGGTTCAGTTTCGTGCTGTTCTTCGGAGACGTGATTCAATACACACCTCTGGGCCCTGTCCCAGTGATAACACAGATCAAGACGGTGATCTACCTGAGTTGGGCAGTGTTCCTAGCTTCCTGGCTCTACCACGCCAACTACAAGGGGGAGTAAAAACCCTTGCAGACAAGGATCAAAGAACTCAGGGATGAAAAAGGGATCACCCAGCAGGGACTGGCGGACATCGTGGATGTTACACGCCAGACCATACTGTTCCTTGAGAAGGGAAAATACAACCCCAGCCTACGACTGGCATGGAAGATAGCAGAGGTCTTCGACAAGAGACTCGATGAGGTGTTCAGTTTCGAAGATGAGAAGGAGGTGACATGATGGCAGTAGCAGGCGCGACGGCTAGCTCAACGGCGTCCTCGGCAAGGGCAAGTAGCTACAGGGTCAAGTTCAAGCGGGAAGAGTTCCTTGAACTGGTCCAGATAGCGAGTCCCCAGATAATCTACCAGAGGGGCAGGATGCATTTCTTCGCCTATGATGGGTTCGTGATGTACACTTTCCAGTGCGAGGACAATGATTTCTCACAGAAAGTATTACACGCGGTAGAGTTCAGCAACTACACGTGGAGCGAGTAGGTTACAGGTTGGGGAGAACGTGGTCGGCGAACACCTTCGCCTCACGTTCAAAGTCCCCTCCCATGAACCGGACGATGAAATAGTCCACACCGGCTTCACGGTATTCGTTTATTTGACTGATCACATCTTCCGGAGTTCCACGTAACGGGGCTTTCCTGTTGAAATCTGCACCCCATCTTTTCGCCATTGTCTCGTTGAAGTAGGCTTCCTTTGCCTCAGCCTCCTCCCTGTCCTCGCCGATGAGCACGTACACGGCGAAGCTCTTGGTGATCTCACCGATGTCTCTTCCGACCGTATCACAGTGCTTGGACAGGACGTCCACCTTACCGCGGAAAGCTTCGGTTGAGCCGAACCATGCAGTGAAGTTGCTCCAGTCAGCGTGCCTCGCAACGGTTTTCAATGTCAGTTGCTCTCCGCTACCGGCGATCATTATCGGTGGATGAGGCTTCTGGACGGGTTGAGGGAAGCAGCAGGCATCCTCTATCTCGTAGTGGCGCCCATTGAAGCTGGCCTTCTCTTCGGTCCACATCTTCCTGATGATCTGTGCAGCTTCCGCGACCCTCCTGACCCTGGTAGCGGGTTTCTCGAAGGGGTAGCCATAGGCTTTGAACTCGTTTTCAGCCCACCCGGTTCCCAGACCTAGGATCAAACGCCCCTCGCTGATGGAGTCCAGTGTTCCTCCCATCTTTGCAAGCAATGATGGATGTCTGAATGGGTTGCACAGAACAAGTTGCCCCAGCTTTATCTTATGGGTATCGGCTGCGAGGGCTGAGCATGTTGTCCAGCACTCATAGAATGGGTTTGATGGGCTACCCACAAGCCCAAAAACGTGGTCGCTGAGCCAAGCTGAGTGAAAACCTAGGCGTTCAGCGGTCTGAACCTCGTCTCGAATAAGAGAATAACTGGTACGTTCAGGGTTGATGAATACCCCAAAATCCTGACTCATACCAGCATAATGTGGGGTGGGGATTTATCTTTTCTTAAGGTCCTCGATGAACTCGGCCAGGTCTGCGACCGCCGAGTCCACAAGAATCTTTCCCTTCTCCTTGGTTGCGATGGTTGGGTCACCAAGGTTCCCGATGCTCGTGTACTCATCGAACATGTAAGCCGCGTTCACCTTGCCCCTATCGCTGTCAGGGATACTCCTGTACTCGGGCTTCCATTTCTCCGCCTTGTCCATGAGAATTCTATGACCGAGTTCCAACCCGACACTGGTCTCCAATTCACATGCGTGTCCACCGCCTTCCTGCTCGATTACCTTGGTACCCTCGGCCCCGAAGTTGTTCGGTGAAGGGTAAACCATGACACTGTATACGCGTACACCTTTCTCCATCTCTATCTCCTTCAGCGCCTGCTTGATCGGGGCATTGTTGCCTCCATGGGCGTTCATGATCACTATCTTCTTGAAGCCATGGTGGATTAGGCTTCCACAGACTTCCTTCAGGACGTTGATGAGGGTCTGGAAGGTAAGGGTGACTGAACCCGCGAAGTTCATATGGTGTGGAGAATACCCATAGCTGATCAGAGGGGCGACCAATACACCCGTCTTCTCTGCCACTCGGAGGGACATCTCTTGCGCCGTGTAAGCGTCGGTATCGACTGCCATGTGTTTGCCGTGCTGCTCCGTGGAGCCCAATGGAACGAGAACTGTGTCATTCTTTTTCAGATATTCCTCGACCTCTGGCCGAGTAAGCTTGTATAAACGATGTTCTGGCATAGTTAGACGGTAACATTTGACTGTAAAAGAGTTGCTTAGACATCGTGAGGTAAATGAAATTCATTTAGATTAAATAGTCAAGATAGAACATTCAATACATAATTCGTATGGGGCACTTCATTTGAGCAAGGATTCCACGGGTAAAGAAACAAGTCTGGAAAACGGATACGAGGAGAAGATAAAATCACTCCATACAGGAGCTGCATTGATTGGTCGAGCAAGCTCAACAAATGAACTATACAATGCCATCATTAAGACTATGACGGAGATACTTGGGTATCCACGTTCCGGACTTGGAATCCCCGAGGATGGTAGAATGCATTTCAAAGTGTCTGTAGACGATTTTGATGGTCAAGATTTCTCAGTCTCACTGGACGTTCCATCCATAACAAACAGGACTTTCAGGGAGAAAAAGACCCAAATTGTAAATGACGTTAGGGGAGACCCTGATTATTTTGAGAGATCAGAGGGCACTCCATCTGGAGAACAGGTATTGAGTAGCCTTAATGTTCCGGTTCTTGTGGATAAAAAAGTCAGAGCAATCATCATTTTGGAGTCCTTTGAACTCAACACGTTCTCAGAGATGGATGTTGACATCATGGAAGTTTTGGGGATGCATATCTCCAGTGCCTTCACGAGGATTGACCAGATCAATGAGATATTTGAGGGCCAGACCAGAGTGCAAGCAATAATGAACCAAGCCGCTGACTCGATTATCTTGATGGATATAGAGGACCACATTATTTTCTGGAATCCGGCAGCGGAGCGGTTATTTGGTTTCACCAGGAAGGAGTCCAACGGAAAGACTTTCTCAGACCTTCTGGTTCCTGATGCCTACAAGGACAAGTACATCAATAACCGAAATATGATGCTCGGGTCCGGCCTTGAATCAGACCTACCAACTATGAAATGTGTCTGCCAGAAGAAATCAGGTGAAAACGTGGTTGTTGAGGTTTCACATTCCTTCGTCCAGTACGATGGAGTGCCTCATATCCTGAGAATGATAAGGGATGCGTCTGAGAAGAACGCACATGAAAAAAGACTTGAACTCATCTATGAGCACGCCTCCAAACTTGCTCAAGCAAAAAACATTGTTGAGGTTTTCACAATTACACGTGAGGCAACAAGCTCGATTTTTGGCGCAAATCATGGTTCAGTTGCGATAATCGAAGATGATCACCTTGTGTATGTAAGGGATGACCCAAGTAAGACATGGTGGCGAGCACCTCTAACAGGTAAAGGTATATCGGTTAGGGCAGCCAACACAGGGGAAACGCAGTATGTTCCAGATGTAAGGGAAGACCCAGATTACACGGACAACTTAGAGGAGACATACACCTTTGTGCCCGGGGCTGAATTGGATGTGCCCATCAAAATCGATGGAAAAGTCGTTGGAGTTTTCAACGTGGAGTCCACTACTTCAGACGTGTTCACTGATGACGCCATTAAAATGGTGGACATCATTGTCGAGTCAATAGCCTCTTCTATTAACAGGTTGAGGGCGGAGGACGAACGAAAAAAATTCGAGGAACAATTAGAGTCTTTGCACAAAAGCGCGATAATACTGAACAACGCCCAGACAAAAAAAGAGTTATTCGAGTCTACAATTAACATAATCAAAGATGTGCTAGGAATATTCTGGATTGGTATTGCCGAGCCCTCTGAAGATGGCTTGAGGATAAATCTCTCCTCAGAATATAGCAGAGAGGAAGCCTTGTTCATACCATACGACTCGAAGTCAGTGATCCTGCGTTCGTACCGAAACAATAAAACTGTCTATTTACAAGACGCCAGTTTAGACCCAGACTATCTATCAGTAGAAAAAAACATCCAATATGCATCGGAGCTGGTGGTACCTGTATTCATTGACACCAAAATTACCGCCTTGATAAATATAGAAGCAATTAAAGAAGAGGAACTGGGAGAACAAGAACGGGAGCTTGTTGAAATTCTAGCCCTGTACATGGGCAGTGCCATAGACAGGATCCAGAAGACCCAGGAGTTGCGTGAAAGCGAGGCAAGGATAAGAGTTCTCAGTCAGAACGCGGTTGATGCTATCTTCGTTGTAAACAGGGAAAGGGAGTTTGTGTTATGTAACCCTTCAATGAAGAGAATGTTTGGCCTAGAAGAGAAGGACTTCCAGGATACCAAACTTGAACAACTAATCGTCCCAGAAGATCGCTGGGACGCATTCTACGGAGACTTTGAGAACATAATAGAGAAACGCGTTGACATTGGGAGAAGAGTCCTAGAATCTGTAGCGTGGAAATCAGATGGCACCGAGATACAGGTAGGGTACACGGCTACCGTGATTGAGTTAGACGGAGAACCACATGCACTATTCATAATGAGGGATGTCACAGAGCAGAAGGAACAGCGCGATAAAATAGTTGAGCTCAACAAGGAACTGGAACGGTCTAACAAAGACTTGGAAAGCTACACATATGTTGTCAGCCATGACCTGAAGGCCCCACTTAGATCCATCCGTAGCTTTGGCGGATTCATTATGGAGGATAACGCTGACCAGCTTGACGAAGAGGGCAAAGAGTATCTGGACAGAATCATCAATGCGGCAACCCATATGGACAACCTGATCGGGGACCTGCTAATTCTCTCAAGGGTTGGTAGAAAGTTCACCGAGGTGGAGGAAATCGCCCTGAATGAGGTGATTGACAGCATTGAAGCGGATATCTACGCTTCGATCAAGGAGAGGAACGGCCAGATTATAAGAGACGATCTACCGGCAGTCGTGGGTCAGAAAACTTGGGTCCGACAACTCTTCACGAACCTAATCACAAATGGCTTGAAGTTCAACAAATCAGGTAACCCAACCATCACGATAAAAGTCGATGATAACGAATCGGAGTACACGTTTTCAGTTAATGACAACGGTATAGGCATATCGAAAGAATACCACGAGAAGATATTCCAGTTGTTCGAGAGACTGCACACAACTGCCGAGTTCGAAGGCACGGGTGCCGGTCTGGCAATCTGCAATAAAATTGTGGAAAACTTTGGGGGGAAACTGTGGGTGGAGAGTCAAGCGGGTACAGGCAGTACCTTTTATTTCACCTACCCAAAAGAGGAGATGTGGACTTAGTCTTTGGATAACAGGAACATGATAGAATACCCCATTCTGCTGGTGGAGGACAACCCCGACGATGTCTTAATCACACAACGTGCGTTCAAGAAAGGAATGATCAAGAACAAGCTCTACACGGTGGAGAATGGAATTGAGGCACTAAAGTTCCTGCACAAGGAAGAGGAATACTCCGATGCCCCTGTTCCAGCGCTAATCCTTCTTGACATCAACATGCCCTTGATGAACGGCTTTCAGGTCCTGGAGAAGATCAAAAACGACGACGAGCTCCAAAAAATCCCGGTAATAATGCTCACAACAAGCGAGAGAGACAGCGATATAGAAAAGGCGTACTCCTTAGGATGCAACAGCTACATAGTGAAACCAGTTAACTTCCAAAAATTCCTTGAAGTGGTAGTAAATGCACAGGAGTACTGGTTAAAGATAAGCAAGATTCCGGTGAAGTAATGACTGAGCAAAACACGTTATCGGTCCTCTACATTGAGGATAACATTGATGACCAGTTGATACTGCGCAGAACTCTCAAAAACAGCATAAAAGCGGATATCACGTTTGATGTGGCCGCGACTGCTGGAGAAGGTATGTCGAAGATAAACGCAAACCAGTATGACCTCGTATTCCTTGACTATAGGCTCCCGGATAAGACAGGGTTAGAGTTCCTAGAAGAGCTAAGAGCCGAAGGAAAAACGGTGCCAGTCATCTTCCTTACAGGAATGGGTAGCGAAAAGATAGCCGTTGAGGCAATGAGGGCTGGAGTAGAGGATTATATTATCAAGAGTGAGATCCAGACAAACGAGTTCATCGAGACGATACGCAAACGACTGCTGAAACAGCCAGAGAGCAAACGGTCATCCGTGGAGTTATCTGGTCTAGAAGAAGAGGTAATGAAAGAAATTGAGTCACTGGAAACAAAGGATATTGTGCTGGAGACGGATAATGAGCAACTCTACTACAGTGGTCTCAACGATTTCTCTATAAAACATGGTATCGAGGTAACAGGTCTGATACTGGAAACCCTCGCAGGGAAAGGGGTCTTGAAGGAAAAAGCCGAGAAAAGGCTCATCATATGCCCCATATGTGAATCAGCCATAACCGAGGCGGAAAAGAGCAACTATCTCTGTTCAAACTGCAGGAGTATGAACATTGTCCGACTTAACTTCCTGAGTCATCCATTCTGTGGCTACACTGGGGACCGGAGGACATTCATCACCGTTGAAGGGCTGGTTTGTCCCAACTGCAAGATGAGTCTAAGCCATCAGCTTGAATCTTCTGGAGCTATGGATAAGGAAGGGTACATGGTTCTTGGTAACGCGTTCGAGTGCGAGGACTGTGAGACACGGTTTAATCGACCCGAGATGTCCCATAGTTGTACGCGATGCGGTGAGGAATTCAACTACAAGAACATGGGATACATGAAACTGAAAGAGTTCACAAAAATCTAGTACTTTTTCAGGGTCTTGTGAAGGGATATTAACTCTTTTTCAACGAGTTCCTTGATTTGCTCGTTGTACCATTCCTTGGTCCTGTTGATTTTATCCAACTCCTCAATGAACTTGATAGACTTGGACAGGTGCCCCTTGATGTTGCCATCTTCTATTCCATAACCGTTGAAGAGCTTTGTTTGACGTTCACTCCAGTCACCAGGCTGGTCCAAACCCGGAATATAGGTCTCAACCATTTCTTGAAGCGTCTCTTCCCCCACAATTGAACCTAGCTTGTTGAGTTCCCCCTTGGTAGTGTGGAGATGCTCGTCCGGTCCGAAGAGGGTCATGTCATAGTTATTGGCTGCCAACTGGGTAATATCGCATAGCGCCACCGTGATTAATCGACATTTTTCCTGCTGGCATAGTCTATGTAGCCGCTGTATCGCGGGGATTGCGATGAAACCGTATATAATCACGGTTTTTGGAGAGTGCCCAGATTCACGGAAAGTCGTAAGGGCTGCTTCAACCGATCGTCCAGTCGCATAGGTATCAGGGATGATTAGGGTGTCAAAATCTTGCCCTTGGTAATCGCTGTATGTGACCTCGATTCGCCTTGAGTCGTCGCTATGAGCCCTATATCCATCCTCACTATACTCGGTCCTGATATTGATCATGGGTAACTCCGGGATTGCCTCGTTCACCATATACCCCCCGCTTCCCCGGAGGATATGCAGGATTCCTGTGGAGTCTCCGATTAACCCAAGCTCCAACAACATGGATTCGAACTCATGGGCGATTATCTGACACAGCTCCGCAAGTTCTTCTCCAACAAGATGGGGGTTAGATGCGATTCTTTGAGCCTCCGGTGTGTCAAGTAGGAAACATTCCCCAAGGTCTTCCCCGAGGAGGGGGGACTCACTTGTTTTTACCGAGTAAACTCTGGTGGATGCTGAAACACTATCTAGGGGGAGTCGCGACGCGGATTCCGTATCAATTGGAAATTGTTTCCGAATCAGAGCAAGGTAATCTTGGACCAAGGGGGACAATTAACCATGGATATGGGTGTATTTAGGATAATCAGGGAATTATCTCGCAGCTGTTGTTTATCTCAGGGTAGTCAAATGCTTTTTCATCTAGAACACCGGATTCAATTAGGTCCCTTGCCAATGGCACGTATTTTTCCAGCTCATTGATCATGTGCTTGGTGGTATCACAGATGCGGTTGAACCACTCTTCCCCCCAGAACTTGGTCTGGTTACTGAAAAGACAGCGCCCTCCGCATATTCCAAGGATATCGCACTCGTCACACGGTGGCCCAATCGGGAGAATGTTTCTCAACCCCTCAGGTGTGGAGGATTTCAGGTGCCCCACCTCGCTGTAGGGTAACTCAGGCGCAATGGGGCAGACATCTATCCTGCCATTGGTCATGATACTGAAACTGGTAGCCCCTGAGCCGCAACGGATGTGCGAGGTGGGCACCCCAGTAAGCAGGGTCTTGAACACGGGGATGAAAGGCACAATACCCAGAACTTTACCTGTTCTAAATGATTCACCAAAGTCTCGGGCTAGCCTTGTTATGCCTGTCTCGTACCGTTTTAACCAGCCCTCAAGGTCATCCCATGAGTCTAGGTCGGACCAGAAAACATCCAGCTGCCAGTGGACGTGGTTGAAGAACGGTTTATCGCGATTTAGGAGGTGGGTGACATCCCGATATATGTCACCGTTCTTGCTGAAAGCCATTCTAGCGATGAGGTCTCCCTTGTACCCCCTTTCCTCGACGTCCAAAAGATTCTTTATGACGAGATCATATGTCCCTTCTCCCCTGCTGCCGTCGGTGATCTCTCTGTCTCCGTCGATGCTGACGAGAATTGAGTGAAGCCTGTTCAAGTACTTGCTATCGATCTGGTCCAGCATTGTCGCGTTTGTCTGAAGGGTGAAAGCCCTCGCGGGAACATTGTCCATGATTTCGTACATGAAATCCATAGCCAAGAGGGGTTCACCACCGTAGAATCCAATCACAGGATCAGGGTCCTGTCCTAGAAAAGTATCAAGGTCTTCTATACAGTACTGGTGTTCAAGGGGTATGCCTTCAATGTGGCGTGTTCCCCCGCAGTAGGTACACTGCTTGTTACATCTCTCGGTGAGGACCAGATGGTACTGCATATCTGGCTCCCACTCAACACAGCGTTGATTTTAAATTCTTGGTTTCCAGGAGCCCCATACACTGTAAAATTCTATATCTTCATCATCATAATGTTAGGGTATGTACAAGGTAGTTTACACAGTAGTTGATGTTGGGAAGCCAAAGAGCGTTGACGGCGGACCAACTCATGTCTCTGGACCATGCAAGATGTACAAGGTAGGGGACAAGATGACAGTCGTAGGAAATCCAGGGCAACTCGTTATGAAAGAAACGGACGCGGTCTGTCTGGCCGCCCTGAGCGCCATTCTGCCCCTCACAAGCGCCATGATGAGGGACGTGACCGAGCCATGGGATTACATGGACAAGATAACATACTACAGCTGCCCGGACTCGGAGAGACCAGTTGTTTTCAAGGTGGAAAGAATAGAGGTGGAGAAAGGAGAGTACCCGCCACCGTATCCTAACCCCTAACTGTTTTTCTTTATCTGACCAAGATACTTGCTAATCAGCTCAGGTTGACGAAGCACAAGCTCAGCGTTCATTAACAATACACTCTGGTAAAGCTCAGAAAGCTCTGGGCTGAGGCTCTTGAAGTCTTTCTCCCATCTATTACCGGTCTCTAACGCCTTCTCACAGTGAGGGGAACAAGGGAAGAAGAATCCCGTAAAGTAGACATGGGAATCCACTTCGCCCTCCTGCAACGTGTCTATAAGCTGCTTGGATGCCCTCGCTTCAGCGTTTACTCCGTTGACCTTGTCATTGGCGTACTGTTTGATGCAGCAGTCGGGGTAACCGAGAAGAGCCCCGTTCTTGAGGAGCCATTTTTTGTCGAACTCCTCGGGATATGCGAACATAATTTTGTCCATGTTGGGGTCTGGTTTTCTCTGAACCTTTCTCCTAATCTTATCGCGTTCCCGCATAAGGTTCCTCAGCTTACCTCCTGTGGTTTTATCGTTGAAGAAGTAAATTTCATGGACGGATGGACGCACCTTAACCTGGTTGCTCCTGATAGGTAGCATGTCAGACCAGTGGTAATATGCCTTGTAAGAATCAGATCCTTCCACTACTGTCTCGAATTTCTGCTCAACAACCCTCTTCAATGCCTGAACCATCAGGGATCTTGCCTTCAGATCGGTCATGGTTTGAAGTTTCAATAGTTCAGGCCTCATTTCTGTGTCGATCCTCTGCCCCATTTCAGGCCCATCAGGTAACTCGGCTGGAATCGTGACCTGACTCATAGGTCTAAGACCCAGATACGGGGCTAGGAAGGCTTCCAGTTTTGCCTTGGGTGTAACCCGGTCATCTTTAAGAAACTCGGCTAGCAGACCTTTATCCATAATTAACACAGGACTCGCCGGTCTTAAGTTATTTTTCTCACCAGTTTTATACAGTAATAAAACAATATTTTATTGATAGCTTTGGCAGAAATTGAATATTCTCAAAAAATCGTAATATCAGAAATGACTTCCCCAGAAGTGAAGGAGGCAATGGAAGAAACAGGTATCGTCATTGTCCATGTGGGTGCAATGGAGCAACACGGACCTCACCTTCCAATAAAAACCGATACAAGCATTGGCTTCGAGGTATCAAAAAGAGGAGCTGAAAAGTTCTTCAAAGAGACTGGAAGAAGAGTGCTTGTCGCCCCATCAATCCCGTTCGGTATGTCACTACATCACATGAACTATCCCGGGACAATCTCATTACAACCTGAAACACTGGTCACGGTCATGAGTGAGATATGCCTTGGTTTTGCTAGTCAAGGGTTCAAGAAAATACTCATCACCAGTAGCCATGGGGGAAACATGATGTGGACAGATGTGGCGGCGAGGAAAATATACGACCAAACAGACGCTCAGATTCTTTTACTAAAGACGGTCTGGACCAAGAACAAGGATGACGACTGGGAAGAATATCTTGTTTCGGGGAAATCTGGAAGCGGTCACGCCGGTGAGACTGAGACATCAATAATGATGGCACTGGGGGAAAAAGTAAGATTGGATAAGATGCCGAATGAGCCAACCAACTGGAGGATAGCGTTACCCGATTTCTCAGGGATCGGTTCAGATGGACCTAAGATAAGCGGATTGAGCACTATGGGAACCTACAATGTTGAAGACATTTGTGATGGATACATGGGGGACCCAACTCATTCGTCTGCTGAAACCGGGGACAAGATATTGGAAAACTGGTCAGATAATATCTATGAGCTTCTCAAACAATACGACAAACTCTGACTCCATCATCTATTATTATCTTTGTTTAAACTGAAATCCATACTGAAGAGACGGATCATACTCCCAATATCATGAGCCCAATCCGATTCTCCCTTTGTCATCAGCTTCACGGAATGGTCTCCGTTCTCTTCTTGAATGATGTAGAGTGAATTGGATGAGTAAAAATTCCCAGTCATATTGGATATAGACCTGTAAACGAACGTGATTACCCACCCGCTTTCAGTTTCCACGTATTTTATTGATGAAGTCTGCTTGTCAGGGTGGTCACTGTGCGCTCTTAACCTGAAGAGGATATAGTCTCGATATGGAATTACCTCATCAGATAGCAGTTTCAGGGGAATGGATACCTCAAAAGGTGCACTCACGTTTGCTTGTGAACCAACCTTCCACCGCGTCATCAGACTTGGGGTTATTACTATCGAGTTCCTTAACGCAATATAGGAACCAGAGAGCACCGCCGAGATTGAGAGAGCTATGCTTGCTATACTCCAAATGGCGGATATCTTTTGGTTAACCTGCAATCCTGTGTTCAGAATGGTCATTATTTTGTATACGCTGAGACCCAAGAGATACCCGAATCCTCCCGCGATAAAACCGGTTATCACGGCTTCTGCGAGGAATATAGTGGAGACCTGGGTAGGATTTAGCCCGATACTTGATAGTACCTCGATTTCCCCTCTTCTCTCAAAAAGAGTGTTCATCATTGTGATGACTACGTTCAATACAACAATGATCCACGGAATAACAAGTGATGCGCCGCTTCCATCAAAGTAATTTCCAAGTTGAACTGAGATTTGTTCTTCAGGGAGTAAAGCTGTTGACTGAAATCCTCGTTCAAGCGAGAGCCGTTCTGCTACCTTCAAACCGTCCTGTACATCATGTAGATTCAAACCAAGTCTCTGAATGCCGGTTGCAGGTAATTTAGTCGCGCTATCTACACTCAGGATGACCACTTCTGTGGTCTCACATGGTTTCAACAGGTACCTAGCAGGTTCCCCTGGTGGACTGATATTGGCCCACTTGTTTGGCACGTAATCAGTTCCATCCAAATCTTTCAACCGTCGGAAAACTGTGTCATCCACTAATCCTTGTATCTCCAAATCTAAACTAAACAGATGCACTGATTCTCCGAGGGACAGGCCTAACCGCTCAGCTAGGATCTCACTTATCATTATTCCATTGTCGTCAGGAATACCACCTTGAACGATAACTGAGCTTATTACAGATTCCTCCTCTCCTGAAATACCAAGAACCCCTATAATCGGGGCGGAATCCAAGTCGAGGAATGAACGTTTTTGGGGAATGTTTTCTGCTTTAATACTAATGGACTGAATTTCGGGGACTTCAAGTAACCACTGTCTTTCGACATCGTTTAGGTTGATAAATGAGGGATAATCTTGTTTCCAAGCCGAGTCAAGAATAAAAACTCCGGTCCAGTCCGAATGTTTTGTTTTTTTAGTCGTTATCAATCCATAGCTCTCAGAAAAACTCGTCAGGGTGACGAAACTCATTACCAGCAATGTCAACGAGAATAACGTTAACAGAAAACGCATTCTTCGGCGTCTTAAACTTCTCTTTGCAATTGAAAAGATTGGACTCAAAAGATTTCTAGTGTGCACTCTTTCGTCCCAACCTTTGCTTCCTATTAGTTTTGGAAGGTAGTATCCGAGCAGGATAAACAAAATAAGGTAACTGGCACTTGACTTTACAAACTCAGTTCCCGAAATTATCTTACTTCCAGGATATATGTAATAGAATACAGTACCCGATACGGTGAATATTGCGAGGTCAACTATTATCTGCGTCAATATATTCTCTACAAGCAGGTATCCGAGGGTCAAAGAGGCCAGAGCAAGGAACCCGATTAAGATATTTGTAGATACTTGAGCTTCTGTATACATGTTAGAAACTTCTTGAATCGTGTGTCGAGAAAGTATGTAACTTCTCTTTAATGTATCAAAAGCGGCAGTATAATCTTCAAGCGAATTCAGTGAACTCGCGTCATCGAAAAGGACAACGGACTCGGCCAAAGCCACGTTCTGCCTTTCCAGATAAAAACTATAACCAGTCATTTCTTCAAGTTGAACCGAGAGCTCATTTATTGATGAGAACGCTAGCTCATTATTCAGCTGATAGGTGTACTTGGCCACTTCAAGTTGATGCACATTCCCACGGGACATTGTATGGATAGATTCCGAAACCAGGGCATTCTGATGTATCTCTGAGGATCGAAATAATGTAGTTGAGTTTATCCGTATTTTAACGATGTAGTCCGCAGGAACTATAAGTTGCTTATTATCAAAGGAGGGTATTTTTCGGAAAATGTTCCCAAATGTGTTGTAAATCAGAGGAATTCCAGAAGGAACAAGCACCTGTTCGTTCTCGTCAAGTACCGAATAATAGGTATCGATAGGTAAGCTCTCCGAATCGACAAATTGAACGCTACCTCTGACGATTAGAGAAACAGCGTCAAGCAATGTAATCTGGGTCGCGTTTCCAACGGGAACCTGCGCTGGAATATAGTCAATTCCAAGAGAGGAAGGGTCGTCCGCATAAACTATAATCGAAGATGAATTTTCAGTTATTTCCACCTCAAAATGACCAAACGAATCAGCCCGAGTTATTTCTGTGATGACTCCATTATCCGAAATTAATATCTCTGCATCTGGAATTGGATTCCCTTTTTGGTCAAGTACAATCCCATCCATCATTTCCGCACAAACGGAAATGGAAAATAGAGAAGCAAGGAAAAAGACTAAAAGAAATATTTTTTTCGTGTTTCCAAACTTCGATGACATATTTTAGTATCATTATTAGCTATCTAATCTAAAAGGTTTGATAAAAGAAAAATCGCCTAAACGGTGAATTGAAGGGAAAAATAGACGCCCGCGTGGAAAATACTTTAACTTTCAAAGATAGTCTACACATATAATGAATGACGAGACCCGAATGGTTCATTTCTCATTAATGGATGCGTACAGGCTAGGAGTAGGTCATATCCGCCGACGATTCCAGAGAACAGCCATAAACGTGGCCTCGATTGCACTTGCTAACAGTTTTCTTACAAGTCTGGCTCTGACGGACTTGTTTTACCAAACATACTCAATCTTGGAAGGTGGAGGTCTTGGTATAGACGCTTACCAATACTGGCTCGTCACGGTGGCCTTAGTGGTTTCTGTTGTGGGAATTACGAACGCCATGCTGATTGCGGTATATGAGCGGACAAGAGAGATAGGGACGATGAAATGTATCGGCGCATTGGATCAACATATATTGATACTGTTCCTCGTTGAGGCGGTTATTCAAGGAGCCGCCGGAGGAGTTATTGGATATCTACTTGGTGTACTCGCAGCATTATTCTCGGCTGGGTTTACAACAGGGTTTGATATCATCATCAAAGTTGACGCACTAGAGTTGGTGACATACTTTGCTGGAACAACGGCGTTAAGCATTACACTCAGTATATTGGCATCTCTTTACCCGGCCTGGAGAGCAAGTAAATTACCCCCAGTGGAGGCGTTAAGATATGAGCTATGATACAGTAATTGAATTGAGGAAACTAATAAGACACTATCAGATGGGCGACGAAACAGTACGGGCGCTCGATGGCGTTGATCTAAACATTGAGAGGGGCGAGTACGTCAGCATTGTTGGACCCAGTGGCTCTGGAAAGACCACCTTGTTTAACCTCATCGGTGGACTTGACAAACCCACAGAAGGAAACGTGTTCATTGACGGGGTGGACATCAGCCAGTTAGACGCTTATGAGCTCGCCTGGATAAGATGTAGGAAAATTGGATACATCTTCCAGAGCTTCAACCTGATACAAGTCCTATCAGCCCTTGAAAACGTCGCCTTACCAACTGTGTTCGCGGGTACACCAAACAGTGAGGGAATCAAGAAGGCATCAAAATTGTTAGAGATGGTAGGGCTCAAAGACCGAATCCATCACAGACCTGGTGAGCTATCGGCAGGACAGCAGCAGAGGGTAGCCATTGCTAGGGCTTTAGCCAATGACCCTGCGATAATACTCGCCGATGAGCCAACGGGAAACCTAGACCTGAACACGGGCATGGAGATTATTGATCTTCTACATGGTCTTAACAAATCTCAGGGTTTGACACTTGTTGCCGCGACTCACGACACGAAAATGATCAAAGCTAGCGACAGGATAGTCTGGATGAGGGACGGCCAAATAGAGCGAATGGAACGAAGCTAGCACCTTAACCGAAGGTCAGTAACAACTTGTGATTGCTTTTCATGATTGTTCCATATAATTAGGGCTCTTGAGTCGCTCTTATATTCCAAAATTCGAACAAAAACTCGTGAAAGATATGGCTCAACAAATTAGTCAAAGTATGAGAAAGGATATCCCCGATGGGGATAGTGGAAATTCAAGCATCAAAGGCAAGGTACAGGAATTGAAACAAAGTGTTTCCAAGGTTTACAGGTACGAGTTACTGACGACCAACCAGTACCTGAAACAGATGGAACTAGTACTCGAAATATTCAATGAACTTACCGAGAGTCTTGAAAACCAGTAGTTTTACGTAATTTTATGTTTTGACACCCGCTCAGGCTTGGTGTATGTGTGCTCAGCGTAGTCAAATCCATCAATAATCTGCACGACCTTTTCAATACGTCATAAGGAGAGCCAAAACAGGTTTCCTCATGCCTAGCTGTAATATAATTCCTCGAAATATACCTATGTGATATGCTTTGAAGAAGCTAAAAGATTACAAGTTCATGCCAATCTTCTCCAGTACACCGGTATCTGATCCCCAGATATCACCAAGTGGAGAAAAAATCATTTACACGTACTCCGAGGTCAATCTGAGTGAAAACAAGTACGACACCCACCTCTGGATGCTTGAAGATAAGAAAAACAGGCAGTTCACGTACGGAAAAAGCAATGAATCCAATCCAAGATGGAACAAAAAAGGAGACCAGATAGTTTTCGTCTCCAACAGGAAGGGAAGCAAGGACGAGAACGAGGCAAAGCCCACCCCACAGCTTTTCGTAATGCCAGTGGACGGAGGGGAAGCCAGAAAAATCACTTACCAAGAAGAGGGCGCGGTAAACCCCCAGTGGTCACCAAACGGGAGATCAATCCTGTTCAACTCAAAAGTTCAGAAAGGGGAGAAAAACGAGGACAGCGATGTCCGAACTATACGCAGAATGGTTTACCGTTTCGATGGAAAAGGGTGGTACGACGGGAAATACACGCATCTATTCAGAGTCTCTTCGAAAGGTGGAAAGTCAAGACAGCTAACCGATGGAGAGTACGATGTTGGGTCTGCCACTTGGAGCCCTGATAGCAAGGTAATCGCGTTTGTTGCCAACATAGAAGAGGACGAAGACCTGAGCAGGCACAGAAACATCTACACGGTGCCAGCGAAGGGGGGAGACCCGGAGCTCATATTCAAGGGAGAAGGGCCAATCTCATCGATCTCATGGTCACCTGACGGCAAATATATTGCTTATACGGGGCGTGTAATCGAAGACCCATCCCTGTACTGGCACAGAAACACCGAGTTGTTCGTACTAGACGTTGAAAAGGGAACGAGCAGGTGCTTGACCTCTAATTTTGACCGAACTATGGGTTATGGAGGAGCCCCTGTCTGGTCACCTGACTCCAAAACAGTCTACTTCAAAGCCCCGGACCTCGGAAGCGTCCACATATACAAAACAGACCTGAAAGGAGACGTAGTTAAGGTAACAGAAGGAAAGGTCAGCATCGGCGGCTTCAGCATAGATAAATCTGGAAACAATATCACCTACGCGCTTTCAAACACAACAACACCCAGCGAGATCTACCTCTATGAGAAGGACCATGTCAAAAAGACGGACATGAACAAGACCCTCATGAAGAAAATACCAGTCTCCGAACCCGAGGAGTTCTGGTTCAAGGCAAGCGATGGGGTAGAGGTACAAGGGTGGATAGTCAAACCCCATGAATACGAGGCCGGAGAAAAGTACCCAACAGCCTTAGAGGTACATGGAGGACCGAGAGGGGCATACAGCTTCAACCTTGGTGCCGCCGAACATGAATTCCAAGTCCTTGCCGAGCACGGGTATGTTGTAGTCTACACAAACCCGAGGGGAAGTACTGGTTTTGGTGAAGAGTTCAGTCGAATTATATCTGGGCACTGGGGTGAACGGGATTACCTTGACTGCATGGAAGCCTTGGACTATGTCACTAAGACCTATGACTACGTGGACCCTGAAAGGCTAGGAATTCTGGGTGGAAGTTATGGCGGCTGGATGACTAACTGGGCGCTGGGCCACACAGACAGGTTCAAGGCAGCGGTCACCATGAGAAGCATCAGCAACTGGTACAGCATGCATGGAACAAGCGATATCGCGTACAACGAGGAGGACGTAGGTTGGGGAAAGGAGCCTTGGGATGACCCCGAATTGGTTCTATCAAAGAGCCCCATCACCTACATCGACAACATCCATACACCTCTCCTGATTATGCACAGTGAAAACGATTTCAGGTGCCCCATTGAGCAAGGAGAACAACTCTACGTGGGTTTGAAGAAACTTGGGCGAACAACGGAGTTCGTGAGGTTCCCAGACGAGTTCCATGGACTCTCAAGGTCAGGCCAACCAAAACACAGAGTCGAGAGACTGCAGCATATACTGAGATGGTTTGACAGATATCTGCGATAATACCCTATTTTCCCTTTTTATTTGATTTGGATAGACTGTAATCTATCCCTATTTTTCTGAAGAACACACCTACTCGTTGTATATCATCTGGATTACCCCGAGTCTGCAGGTAGGTCTCGAATATGTCACCTTTTTTCTCGATTACTAGCTTGTTTTTTGTGTAAACCCCCCCGAACTTGATTTCAGCGGAGCAGTAAACAAAATCAATGACCATCCTATCGGTGGTTGATTCTTCTCTTTTCTCAACAATTCTTTTTGTGAGGTAATCCCACCTACTGGACTCCTCCACGATTCTATTCAAAACAAATGGATAGTATTCACCTATCTCGATGTCTTGAATCTTCAATGGTAGGAGAATATGTGTGTACCCATTTGTTGTATCAATATCAGCCTGCCATTTCCTCTTGAGGCTAGGCGTTATTGAAGTGCTAGATCTTTGAGAGATTATACCACCAATGAATACAGCGGTTAGGCTAATGCCAATCGCGCCCAGACTCCAAACTGCAGAGATTTTCTGTTTAACCTGTAGGGCAGGGGTAAGTATGTAGATCACCTTGTACGCTCCGAGACCCAGAATATACCCGAGGCTACCACCGACCAGCCCAAGGACAGCTGCCTCCGCGAGGAATATTACGGATACATGACGGGGGTTCATGCCTATGCTAGAGTAAATCATCACATCGTGACAGCGTTCATGGTAGGAGTTCAACATGGTGACAATTACGTTCAGTATGACGATAACCCAAGGAATGATTACAGGTAGACCCTTTCCCTCATAGTAACTAGCAAGTGAGACAGCGTAAACTCCGGTCTCAACTGACGCCCAGACGCGTTGACCTTTGTTCAAGGCGACCATTCGAGCGTATTCTAGAACACTTGCATCCTCATCAATTACGATGTCCAGTCTTGTCAACCAGACCCCGCTCAATTGTTGTGCTGTTTCAAGGTTGACAATGACGGTTTCACTGGCTTCACAGGTACTGAGCCCTTCAGTTACGATATCAGGTCCATCCAACGGAGTTCTTCCCACCTCAATTATCTTGTAAGGTAGAATTGAGCCTCCATCAACATCGCCTAAGTTCTCAAGCAACTCGTCATCCAAAATACCTACAACAACCAGTTCAAGGCTCTCACCGTACATCTCAAACCCAACAGAGTCTCCAACATCCACAGTTAACCTGTCAGCCAGCTCTGAACTGACCAAAACCGTGTCTAACTCATCATCAGATAGATACCTCCCAGCCACGAGCACTGAATCGATCTTGTTTATCCTCGCCTCTTCAGAGGGAACGACACCCATGACGCCAAATAACGGAACTTTATCGACAAAAGCTACGGGAAGGTTGAACTCCCTATACTGTTTTGAAGCATGGTTCTCTAGTTTGGGGGCGACGACTATAGAATCGGGTCTTGAATTGAACCAGGACAATAAACTTGCATCGAGGGGAGGAGGCCCGATGACTCCGTTTCCTCCACTAAATGGGGCAAGAGCCTGATTAGGGTTCAAACTGGGAGCCCTTACGGCAATACTAGATGGTTTTTGGGCCTTATCAGATATCTTCACTATGTTTAACCCATACCCGGAGGTGAAGCTGGTCAACGAGATGAAACTGGCTACGAGTAACAGAATCGTGATCAAAGTCAAACCAAAACGTAGTCCTCGTCTCTTCAAGCTCCTTTTCGCTATCGAAAAGATGGGTACAACCATATTGACAACAGGAACTCGATCATCCTGAGAAGTTGCCTGTAATAACCTGGGAAGATATGTGACTATTATCTGGACCATAACAAACGCAGTTACAGCCCCAGTAAGGTAATCAATCTGGGATACAAGTTGGTTTCCTGGATGCAGGTAACGTAACCCAAGCAGCATCGCGACATAAATTATCGCGGAGGACACTATTTTCTCTGATAATCCATCGTACAGCACGTACCCTACCACTGTTGAAGATAACGCAAAAAACACGACCAACAGATAAACGGAGCGCAGAGCCTCAGTGGTTATCCCTAAAACGTTGGAGTTAATGTCTGAAAGCTCCACATAGGCTTCCCTAAGACGGGTATAGGCCTGCTCATAGTTTCCCTGAATAACATAATCTTCGGCATCTGATATCAACCCCTGAACAGAGGTCAAACGGTGTTTCTCGATTGATAAAAAGAAACCAGCCTCCTCTTTCTCATCGATTACCTGGGAAACATTCTCCGAGAAAACCCAACTTTTCTCTAGATTTGTCTCTATTGTGTACTCTCTGAGGTCGATGTTTAATGATTCACCTTGGCCCAAGCGGTTTTCCTCGAAATCCTCGACAACGAAGGTATGGCTGAACTCTTTGCCCTCGATCTCAGTCGTTGATCTTACTTGAAGAAAGAAAGGAGTGCCAACGGGAACAACTACCTCATACTCATTGAGACCTAGAATATGGTTTAAGCCATATTCTATGGCACCGTACCTGAATCCCGTCTCCGGGTCCTGTAACAGCATTTTTGTCTCTAGATCAATTACACCGTAACTGATTGTGGGGGTTGAGGTGGTCTCGATAAGATATTCCTGGCCCGAAACGGTCAGGGAGGCGCCTTTTGATAACTGAATCTCGATCTCAGCAGAATCCTCGCCAAGGACAAGATAGGTCGCTCTAGGAACATAATCAATGCCTGATGTATCAGGGTGGTCATAACTGGTAACGAATAGATACCTCTGATCATCGTCAACGGTTAACAGGACGTTACCGTTTTCATCCGAAATCCCGGAATCGACGGTTTGCCATCTGCGTGACGTATAATACCTGCTCCTCCGTCTCAGAACCTGAACCTCGGCGCCCTCGATTGGATTCCCAGTTTCATCCTCTAGGATATTGCAGTTAACGTCGATATCCACCCCTTTTACATGGGGAATACATAGAAAAGGAAAAACAAGAGCGAAAAATAAACATACATACAGAGTTTTTCGTATCTGAGACCGCATGTTATCGCATCTAGTCCTTTTATTGCTCAGTCCTTTGGTTTTGAAGTGTCTTCCACGTTAACTTTGAAATGTGAGAGATATAGCGACACAAGTTCGGGTTGTCTCAAGACAAGTTGTACGTTGTCAAGCAGGGTTTGGGTATAGATCTTCCCGAGTTCTTCGTTATATTCGGATATTTTCTCTTCCCATTTGTACCCCAACTCAATAGCTTTAGGGCAGTTTGGGTCATGGGGAAGGAAGTTCCCGATATAGTATGCATGGGTGTCAACTTCTCCGTCCTTCAGGTTGTCCAAGAGTTGCTGAGTCGCCCTCGCCTCCACGTTAACTCCATTTACGCGACCTTTAGCGTAGTGTTTGACGCAGCATTCAGGATACCCAAGTAAAGCTCCAACCTTTGTCAACCATTTTACGCTGAACTCCTCAGGGAACGCATACTTGATGTTGTTACTTTGAGCCTCAGGGTCGTTCATGTTCTTTTCCCGGATGAATGACCTGTCCCGACCTATCTGCACTATCTCTTTTCTGGTTCCTCGGTCTTTGTAAGTATAAATTTCATGTACGGTTGGTCTCGTCGTTAACTGATAGTTTTTCAGCTTGAACGTGTCAGCCCATTTAGCGTGAACATTGTAGCTGTCAGACCCTTCAACGATCTCCTCAAAATTCTTTTCAAGCGATTTATGGATCGCTTGTATCCCGAGAGCCTTTATTTTGGGGTCCGAGATCTGGGTTAGTCTTGAAATTTGTGGGTGAACTTTTTCATCGATCTGTTTCCCTAAATCAAAAGAGTCCACAAAATCGGCGGGAATAGTTATCTGACTGGATTTCCTCAGATTCAAATAAGTGGATAGATAGAACTCCAGTTTTGTACGTCGTTCAATGGTTTCAAGGTCCAAGAATTGTTTAATTTGAAGGCTATCCAAGATTTTCTGTTATAATAATGCAAATTCGTTTTTAACACCTACCAAAGGTTCAGATTTTGTTTAATAGATAATATCTAATATCTTCACAAGAAATAATGAGTGATGGAACCAAATACGGAAGATCAGGAGAATTCTACTGATACAGGGAAAAGCCCTGAAATTTCAAAGAACCAACGTCTTTTCCTGAAGTTCAGTGATTTCTTGATAATTCTAGTAATAATCGTAGATTTGCTGTATGTTGGTGATTTTATGGCAATAATCCCCGGGGACATGCTGTTGATAAACGTAGTATCGGTGTCCATCTCGTTTGTGGCTTACGAGTTAAAGAAAAGGATAAGAAAAATAAATAGAAGAAAAAGAAAAGCCTTGGATGAGTCTACATCTCAAGAAGCTCAACGTTAGCCCTTGGGACCACAACATTTTCTCCGGTTGTAAGCTGAATTTCTACAGCTCTAACTTTTGAACCTGATTCCAAGGTTTGAAGATCCACGATTAGGTTGACGACTTTGCCCAGGAGCCCAAAGTATGGTTCTCGAATCAACCTGACTGGAGTACCCGCTGTCATTCCTCCGGTGATTTCTTCATCGTCATCATCGGGGTTTACTTCATCATGCGGGATGATTACCTCGGGACGCATAACGCCTGCCCTGATCTGGGTTGCCCCGTTGATTGCGATTCTATATCCCTCAAACTCCTTCAACAACTCGAAGGTTCTTGGGCTCATGTTCATCTCACCGAATCCTTCAGTGATAACAATGGTCGTCCCGATTTCCTCGTGTCCTGTAATTGCTACACCGATTTCATAGCCAAGGATTTCAATCAAGTCCGTATCTTTGATTCCACCGACTACTATTCCTTCAACCTTGTTTTCAATTGCCTTCAGGAGTGCTTCTTTGGTAACAAGAGCTCCGCCGACAAGTACATACCCAGCGTCTTTCTCTGAGATCAGATCAGCTGTCAAGTGTTGCTCAGGAGAATCAACAGCTACCCTGAGATCGCCATGAGTCTCACCGCCAACCCCGAAAATCCCTTGGATGAAAGAGGCGTTTGATTCAATAATAGCGCCTTCTTCCTCCATGACCTCAACTACTTTTCCTTTCACGTAGGAGTCAATAGTGACGGAGATTGGTTTTTCCCTGACGATTATCTGCCCAGATATATCGGATATTGTTTCAACAAATCCGTCTATAGGAGAATTCACCCAGTTCTTCATTAAACCGAAGAAGGCGTTGTATCCACACAGTGGTTCACCCTTTTCTACAGCGTCACCTACTTCCTTTTGCATATATCTCCTAACGTCTTCCTTCTGTATCCCTAGACTTTGAGCAGCATTGATGACAAAAGGCTCACCAGGAGAGAGCATCTCTGCTATCGTGTCGGTGAAACTAACTTCCTGTCCCTTTTCAACGAATACTTTGCCCTTCATTGGAAGCCGTCGTTCTTTCCTGACAACTGTGGAGCGTTTTATCTTAAGTCCTGGAGTGTATGCGTGTCCTTCTTTCTTAGTATCGTTTGAAGTCATTTCTCAACCAACTCCATGAAGTTTTCTTGGTAAACTCCAAGTGATTTCCACCAATCTATAGTTAGCTCTGTTCTTTTTGCCTTGTCTTCGGGTAACCTCAAAGGTCTACCTCTACCATCCAGAATTAATCCAACTACTCCACCCTCGACCTGTGTCACGAGTTCCTTTCGTTCACCCTCACCTATGTCAAATCCTTTCGCAGGTTTGATGGTGGCTTTGATCTTTGATCGTTCAGGTAGTGGGATTAGTTTAAGCTGGCCCCATGTTATGGACTCGTTTCTTATTTTGCCATCAGGCATCTCAAGTTCTACATCCATTACTTTGGCCTTTCCTGAAGCCAGTCCACTGGGCGCGATAACACTCCCTAGTCGTACTAGGCAGTCCTTATCGAAAATGTTCCATGCTGCCTCTTGGTGTACTGTCGATACTACGCCTAGGTGTGGCATCATGAACACGCTGTCCTGAAGGAACAATGTTACGCCCTCTGACTGGAATGCATCGTTCATGATCAGCATTGACTGCACCCTGTTTGGTGCGTGGGACAACAATCCTCCAGTTCCTGCGATGATGTCAATGTTCTTCATCTTGATGTACGAGGACTCGATTCCCTGGGTTGTGATTCCTCTTTCCATTGCGGATGCGCCACGTGCTCCCTTTAGAGTTGTAGCGATGGTTCTGTGGTGTTCAAGTCCAAGTCGTAGTGCTTCTCGTGCAACTGAGTGTTCAATGATTAGCTCTCTTAGAGTCTGAGGTATGGTCGTAGGTCGGATCATCTTGTTTCTGAGTGTGTTTCTAACCTCGTTGTACCCTATTTCGAAGGGCATCCACCTTATGATATTGTCCAGACCGGACTCTTTCATGACGTTGCAGATGCTGTAACTCATTCCGAGGTTGGCACTGACGCTTCTAACAAATCTTCCATCGAATACTGAGTAAACATTTGTCGTTGCCCCTCCAAGTCCAACACCAATGACGTTCTGGTTATAGGAGTTGGCGATGAGCTGCATAGCTATACCTTCACCAGCTGGTGTGGGCATGATATCGACCTCAGTCCATTTCATTAATCGTGGGTACCCAGGAGCATGACTCATTACGTGCTCCATGAATAACTCATGAACGGCTCTCCTCGCCGGTTCAACATCCTCTACCTCAAGGATTGGCCTAATGTTATCTACACAGTTAAGGGCACAAGTGTCTCCTAGCAGCTCCTCGATGTTGGGTCTAACATCCTTGTTACCTGCATATACTACGGGTAGATCATATGAAGCACCCAACCTAGCCTTTGGTTCAGCCGCTTTGATTAGCTCAATCATCTCAACAACGTGACTTTTAGCGCCTCCATCTGTTCCACCTGCCATCAGAATCATGTCCGGTCTCAGGTTTCGGATTCGCTGTATCTTTCTATAAGGAGCACGTCTGTCATTAGAGGCTAGAACATCCATAACTATAGCCCCGGCGCCCAGAGCTGCCCTATTTGCGCTTGCAGCAGTCATATTCTTGACTACTCCAGTGACCATCATCTGAAGTCCACCACCTGCGCTGCTAGTTGTACAATACAAGTCAACTCCCTTTGTGCCATCATACGGGACGATTAATCCATCTATCTCATCTGAGAGAATCTGGAGTCCAGTGAGGTCCTCAATCTCTCTTACAGCGTTCATGACTCCCCTTGTAACATCTTCAAAGGGCGCCTCAACTGTCGTTGGGGTCTCACCGCTTTCAATATAGCGCCATTCACCGTCTTTTATACCGAATAATCTGGCCTTGGTAGTTGTGCTACCAACGTCCGTAGCCAGAATGTATTGCATTTTTTCCTTAGGAATAATTGTTTCTGACATCTAAAACGTGCACCTTGAGGTAATAAATGGCGATTTCATATATAAAAGATAGAACTGTCAGTGTAAGATAATTCTTGGTTATTTTGTTGGTATTTACGTCCACCTTAACAATTATCTTTATTACATGATAACTAATAAAATCATAATCAGGTTATGTTGTCAGGAATGTCAATTGGGGTATTTATTTTATCTTTATATGAAATGGATCGTTAGAACATCATAGTTATTTTAGATATGTCTTTTTAAGAGATATAATCAAGTTAATGTTTTCTTCCATCAAATAGAAAGTATTGTAATTATTGATAGTTATCAAGGGGATTGGTAATAATGTTATATTTTGTCATTTTTATGAGTTGGAGACATCCAAAGTTATCATATTATAGTGTAATAATTGCTGCATTTTATGCAACATTACCATAATCTGCTCGATAGTCTTTTAAATAAATACAGTAAATATTTTAATTGCATCTAAAGGTGTATTTATGACTTTACTTACTATATGGCCGATCCAAGAAGGTAAAATAGTAGGACTTGTCCTACTAGCTGGAGTTTTCGCCCTAACCATGTATTACATGAGCGGCGGACGAAAGCCATACATCAGACGAGTCGCAGGACTCGACGCAATAGAGGACGCTGTTGGTAGATCAACGGAGATGGGAAAACCAGTCGTATGTTCATATGGTTGGGCTTTCGGATCATTTGACTACTGGACAGTTGCAGGACTTAGAATTCTTTCTCACGTAGCTAAACTATGTGCACAAACCAATACTCGAATGATAGTACCCACAGGTGGTTCAACTGGATCATTCATTGTACGACCAGTCGCAGTAGAGATTGTGAAAAACGCATGGGAAGCAGAAGGAAGGCCCGAAGGATTCAATGAAAATGATATGCCATTCCTAAGCGGATCTCAATTCGCTATGGGATCAGGATACGCTGGTATACTGCTTTCAGAGCGCCCCGGAAGTATGATTCTTGCTGGTTCCTCAGCAGCGGACGCTATGATGATTGCAGAGGTATCTAACCAGGTAGGAGCAATCACCATAACATCACCAACATACATTGGAAACGTTGCAGCGTTAGCTTGCGCTTCAGACTATGTAATGATCGGCGAAGAAGCAATTGCGGCAGGGTCATACCTGTCACAAGATCCGTCACAGCTGGCTAGCATTCGTACACAGGATATATACAAGTTCATCGGCATTGGGCTGATCATACTTGGATGGGTTCTGTCGGCGCTGAACAGCACATTGATACAAGATATACTTTCAACATGAGGTGAAAAAAAATGAGCTTTTTAAGACAGAAAGAAACGTCACTGATCTTGATTGGACTTAGCTTTTTAATCGTAACGTTGTCATATTTCTTCGAACTGCCTCTTTTGGCTGACTTTTCACAGGAGTTAGTACTAATGGTTAGCGTTCTAAACGCTATGTCAATACTCTTGGCGATTTATGCTCAGACAAAAAGAAGCCTAGTTCTTGTTCAACAAAGAAATCATGGCTGGGTTTACCAAGCATATCTGCTTGTTACGATCTATCTAATGGCGGGATTGGGACTCATATATGGTCAGCAGTCTGACCAGTTCATGTGGTTCCAACTAGCTATTCTAAATCCAACGGCATCAGTAATCTATTCAAGTCTAGCGTTCTTCATGGCCTCTGCAGCTGCACGAGCGTTCAGAGCTAGGAGCCCACAGGCGACACTACTCCTGATAGCAGGAGTTCTAGTTCTGATTGGACAGGCACCGATTTCAGCCGTCTATTTCCCAATTCTGGGAACAATTAGAGGTTACCTTACAGGAAGCTTCTCGTTGGCGGCTTCAAGAATCTTTGCTATCAGTGTCACAGTAGGAGCTATAGTGCTAGGAGTGCGTATACTTACAGGAAATGAATCCGAGGCTATCGGATTTGAGGGAGGTTAAAAAACTTGAGTGAAGGATTTAACATCTACAAAGCGATGGCGACTCTCGATAGGAGAGTCATATACATATTGGTGTTCATACTTGTTATTGGACCTGTAATGAGTCCCATCGGGTTGCCAATTGCAACAACCGAGGACACGGCACTCTACAACAGTTATCTACAGGACCTTGATGAGAACGATATCATCTGGTCCGCATGGGAAACTGGTTTCTCAGGATTCAACGAGCTAAAACCAGGCATCATTGCTACATACCGAGAGGTAATTGAGAGTGGTGCCAAGATGGTAATAGCGTTCGGAACGACGGAGGAGCAAGCAGTCTATAACCTCGTAATGGGTGACCCCGAGACAGGTGCTCGTGGATTGCTAACATCAGTCATGGAAGAATATGATTACACATACGGCGAGGACTATGTCTGTGTCGGATATGTGCTAGTCAACGAAGCTTCAACCAGTGCGTTAGCAAACAATCTACACGATGTAGCCCCGTCTGATTACAAGGGTGACTCACTCGCTGGAACGTTCTACGATGACCTAAACGAGGCAGGAGACTTTGACCTAATCATTGACTTCAGTACTGGAATGCAGACTGTCCCGATGATTAACCACTGGGTTATGGACTTCGATGTCCCAATGATTGAAGGGGCGATTGGAGTAAACATCCCATCACTGACTCCGTACCTTGACACTGGTCACTTGAAAGCAATGCTACAGAGTACCAAAGGCTGTGCCGAGCTAGAATACCTGACTGGAAATCCAGGTACAGGAATGACTTCAATGGACTCGTTTACACTTGTGCACTTTATGCTAATCCTGTTCATCATCATGGGCAATATTGGCTACTTTGCATGGGAGAGACATTCCATCGAAAGAGCAAGGACATCGATACAATGAGGTGAATGAAATGGTAGAACTCTATGAAATGACATACACGGTGGTTGCGATACTAGCAACCTGGTCAATGTATTCAACGTTGTACGGTAAGCCCAGTGCCTTCAGGTCATGGGCTGAAAATAGCTTCATTGGATTTACAATGGGTCTAAACATTGTAGTTACAGTCGATTACGTATACAAGACAGGGATAGTGCCTCTTTCCTCGGGAAGATATCTGCCCGCTGTCGGTGTTGTACTCGGCCTATTGATGGTCCTAAGACTCTTCCCGAAGTATAGCTACATATCAAGGATTCCAATCGCAATCTCGATAGGAGCAAACCTTGGGCTATCTTTGAGAACTCGGATATTCACCGCGTTCATGGATCAGATATCGGCCAGCGTCGTCCCGCTATGGGTCGCAGGTGACTTGTATCAGTCTCTAGTGAACACGACAATATCCGTGTCAGTAGTACTTATGCTAACGTTCTTCCTGTACAGCACAGAGCAGACTGGAATACTAAAGGTCTCAGCCAAAGCAGGTGAGTATGCTCTCTATATCGCATTGGGAGCCGTCTTCGCCCAGACCTTCATGGGAAGGCTTGGGTTGTTTGTCGGTTACATGCAGAGCATTACTGATGAAGCTTGGAAGCTACCTTGGACATTCGGGCTTGCTGCAGTCGTACTCGGCGGAATCATTCTGATGGATCGAGCAGGCGTACTAGAAAAATACGCAGACTAATCTTTTCCTTTTTTCTTTTTTATTACTTCTTCTTTTAGAGTCTTTGCTTCATCCAATGAATCTATTCGATCTATAAGCTGCCTCATGTTCCCATCCTCTCGGAAGAAAGCCATGTATTCGTCTGCCTTGAAAAACTCTAAGAAAGGTCCGAACAAGCCCATACCCAAGGTGGATGCAACACGGGTAAAAGGTTCCCCGCTCTCAAAGAAGATCTGGGCTAACAATTGCAGGTCCTTATTTACCACAAAATTAGCGATCTCCTCCAACATTTGATCCCCTCTTTCCTCCGGTAGATCATCCCAATGTTGCCATTTTTCCTCTTTAGAGTCCATGGTTGGTCAATAGAGGGTAAGAGTTTGGATTTATTAACTTTTAGAGGCGAATTAATCACGGTAAAAAGTTATTAGTTTACTTTGAAACGTATGAAGAGACTAGAATGGAGAAGAACACTGAACCACAGGAGATCAAAGACAAGAAAGGTGTTGACCCAATTACATTGATTATTTGGGGAGTTCTCCTAATTCTCTATGGTGTGTACACTACCTACAACACCCTGATGGCCGATATCCAATCTAATCTGCTCTACATTATTACTCCAAACTTGATTCTCACGTTTTTTGGGGTACTAGTCAGTTTTGAAGGATATAAAAGAGAAAAAAAGGGAAAAAATGGTTAGAACTCGGATTGCCCTGTAAACCTGAACGAAGGCACCTTGATGAATGGGGTCGTTACTGAGGAAGTCTTTCTCACAGTGGACTCGCTTCCCAATGAATCGATGCTACCCATCACCCTTGGAACTGCATCCGTGAACCTCATCACCTTTATGGAGTGCTTGATTTCTCCGTTCTCGATGTACCAGCAGGCGTCCCTTGTCAGGCCGCTAACCACTGCCTTGTCTCGCCTTATCGGGTTAACGTAGTGGAGTCTGGTCATATACACCCCTTTCTTGGTATCCTCGATCATCTCATCCACCGATGTGTCACCGGTGCCAACAATCATGTTGACCGGCATGGGAACACCCCGGTAGAAGAACCCGACAGAAAACTTGGGCAGAGAGTGCCCGGTGCTTTCCGTGTCATCCTTCCTAGCAGTGTAGTTATCGTACACTAAGTTCTCAGGGATACCGTTCTTGACTAGGCTTATCCTTTTCTTGGGTGATCCTTCACCGTCGAAGGGAACCGCGTTAAATGTGTCAAGAGACCTCCCATCATCAACGATTGTTAGTTTCTCATCGAAGACTTGGCTCCCAATCTTGTCAGTTAAGAAGCTGTATCCTTCCTGGTAGGACCTAGCCGAGAATCCAAGCATCCCAATGAACCGGGTGAAAGTTGAGACGGCTTCTGGTTTTAAGATAGCCTCATAGTCACCGATTGGAATGGTCTTTGGATTGATACTGTTCACCGCGTCCTTTGCTGCAGAGTTAGCTAATGACTCGTAGTCAAACTTCTTGACATCCATCTCAAAACTCGCGGCATAACCGGCTCCTTCCACATCATCGGCTCCAGCCCTAGTGTTTACCTCAACCGTTGCTCTAGTTGCCTTTGTCTCAGCTTCAACTCCAAGAGAGTTGGCGATGGCAATTCCCATCGATTGGTTTTGGATGGATCCCGCGGACCATTTTACTTCTTTATTGTAGTCCAGAGCAGTCTCGATTATTGTCCTAACAGCATCAACACGGTCCTCTGGGGACAGGTCGGCTGTTGACGTATAGTAGGTTCCCGGTAAAGCGGTAACTGGCTTCGGTGATACAAGGGACTTGAACTCCGGGTCTGGAGCGGATACTCTGGCAATCTTTAACGCAGTCTCAATTGCCTTCTTGAGAGATTCATCCTTCACAGAGTTTATTCCTGTTGATCCCAGCTTGTTCCCATCAACAACCACCTCTAGGTTAAGATAGTACGTTGATGACTGGACATTCTGGTGTATCATATTCTTTGTGTATCTGGTGAGAGCGTTGTCAACCTTGAAGACTGAGGCTTCCGCCTGACTTGCTCCCTCTTTAACGGCCATATCGACCGTCTTTTGTGCTATACTTACAAGTCCCATTTTTACATCCTCCCTGTGATGCCCATACGAACATTCTTGATTCTCGTTCGGGCGGCTCCGTGTCCAGTGTACATCATCTGTCCGGGTCTTCCCTTTCCACAGCTCCATGTTCCGTAGAGTTTCCAGTCGTCTCTGGCTGTTGCGTCCATATTTCTCCAGAACTCGTAGCTAATTCCTGTGTAGGTTGGGTCTCTAATGATGTCGGTGATCTCTCCGTTTTTCACTATCCATCCAATTTCACATCCGAACTGGAAGTTGAGTCGGCGCTGGTCAACGGACCACATCTTTGTTGACCTCATGATGATGCCATCCTTCGTATCTTCAATAATCTCCTCGCTCTTCCAGTCTCCTGGTTCGAGGCAGATATTGTTCATACGCACGATGGGTAGGTTTGTTGCCCCCATTGCTCGCATTCCGGAGCTGCTTTCCTTTACGCCAATCTGGGCTGCGGTCTCCCTGGATGATTGGTATCCTACGAATTGTCCATCTTTTACCAGATACTCTTTTTTCGCTGGCGTTGTCTCATCATCGTATCCGTATGTTGCCAGCCCGTTTGGAATCGTGGGGTCAGCGACAAAGTTGACATGTTCTGATCCATACTGGAAGTTCCCCAATTTGTCAGGTGTTAGGAAACTCATTCCGGCTAAGTCTACCTCTGTCCCTAGAACTCGGTCTAGCTCTGAGGCGTGTCCAATGGTTTCGTGAATCTGGAGTAGCATATGTGGGTCGTCGAGAATCAGGTTGGCTATTTTCTCTGTTGGACATGGCTTTGCTGTGAGTAGCTGCTCTGCTTCTTTTCCTGCTTTTGCAGCCATTGCGACAAGGTCGTGTTCCTTGATGTACTCATATCCACGAGTCAACGGGTTGATCTCATAGGTTCTGCGCTGTACGAGGCCACTGTCCATGACATAGCCCTGTCCGTCTACGTTGGTTGCGATAATTGTTTGATTTATCCTGCTGCCTTCAGAGGTAGCAATGTATTTTTTTTCTTGTTTGAAGTTAAAGGCTGCAGATGATGTCCTTACATGAGGGCTGTTATCTCTGAACGCTTTATCTGCGTCAGTGAGTAGCTCTAAAAGATCCTCCATTGGGATATCGAAGGGGTTTATCTTGCAGTCTGATTTCCATGTGTCTACGTGTGTCTTTATTGGGACAAGTTTGACTGGTTCTTTGGCCATGAGTGCGCTAGCTTTTGCCAGTTTGACAGCTTTTTCAATGGTTTCTTTCAGGCTTTTTTCGTCTGTGACGTTCGAGCCTGCGAATCCCCAACCGTTGTTAACTATAACTCTCACACCGACTCCGGTCTGAGCAGTATGGGAAACATTGTCAGGTTTTCCATTCTTGATGCCAATCCGTCTATCATCTCCATCCACAAATCGGACATCAGCATATGATGCTCCGAGTTTGGATGCATATTCTAGTCCTAGTTCAGCTAATTCGGTTTTCATGTTCATCTCTTTAATCTTTAAGGAATTATAAAAAATGGTAACACACAACTAGGAATAACAAGTGAAGGTTAGGTTTATATAAAAACAAGTATAGGTTACTAAAATAACCTTAATTATAATGTATAGATTAAAGTTCATATGATTCGTTGAATTTCTAATATCACTTGAAGAAGAGATGTTCAAAACCTCTACGCAGGCATCATCAGACACGAGATAAAAGGCAGAGGTGTAATCACGGAAGGAGCCTATGGTCAAGCCATAGGGAATCGAGTACGTGATAGTCAACAGAATACACTCTTTTTTTTCCTATCCCTTATGTTATATGTAAAATTCAATAACCGCCAATCCTTCTTTACTTGAATCTACCGCAAAAAGATGAGGTCTCATATTGGAAGTAACAAGAAAACAAATCACCTCAGTTGGAATCGATATTGGAACCACCACGACGCACCTTGTATTCTCGCGGCTTACACTGGAAAACGACCCGTTCGCTGTTAGCAGAAAACTACGTGTTGCCGAGAGAGAGGTCATTTACCAGAGTAAAATATACTTCACACCCCTGAAAAATGAAAACACTGAGATCGACGTAAATGAAATACTCCCAATACTTCTGAACGAATACGAGAAAGCAGGAATAGGGTTAAACGAGATAGATAGCGGTGCAGTTATTATCACAGGAGAATCCAGCCGTAAAATCAATGCAGAGGAAATAATCAACATCATCTCAGGGGAATCCGGAAAATTTGTCGCTGCAACGGCTGGGCCTAACTTCGAATCAGTCATCTCGGCTCACGGGTCAGGAGCAGTTGGTTACTCTGATCGTAACAAAGTAAAATTGATTCACAGCGACATAGGAGGAGGAACTTCCAAGATTATAGTAATCGAGGAGGGTGAAATTGTCCACACTCTCTCAGTAAACATAGGTGGAAGGCAGATAGCGTATGATAATGAACACAAGATTATTCGTTTGGAGAAGAGTGCAAAGCTGTTCCTAGGTGAACTAGGAAAAGACCTCTCGGTAGGTGACAAGGTTTCTGTTGAAACATTAGACCAGATGGCTCAGTTGATGGCGGAAACATTGTTAGGGATTATTATGGGTGTTAACGAGTCACCATTACAGGATAGGATCATAGAGGGAAGTTTACTTGATCTGAAGGGCACACAATACCTCTACAGTTTCTCTGGTGGAGTATCGGAGTTCATCTACGGGGACAACAATTCACAGTATAATGACTTGGGAAACTTGCTTGGCCATAAACTTCTGGGAATGATCAAAGTGCAGGGACTAGAGATAGTAGAGTTACCAGAGAAAATCAGGGCCACAGTGATCGGTGCAAGCAGCTTCACGCTCCAGATTAGCGGTTATACCACATACACTTCGACAAAAATACAGTTACCAATGAGAAATATCCCCGTCGTTAAACCGATAATAGATAAACGGAACATCTCTCCAGAGTACGTATCAAGCCAAGTCAAAAAAGCGTTAACCAGACTCGACGTCGATGAGGGATCACGACCAATTGCATTGGCATTTCATGATCCAGTCAGGACAAATTATACCCAATTGAAGGACTTCGTTGAAGGAATCAAGCGGGCATTACCTAACACGACAATGAAAGGGACGCCACTCGTTCTCATTTTTGACACAGACATAGCGAATTCTGTTGGAAATGTAATGATCCGAGAAACTGGGATAGAAAACATTCTTTCCATTGATGAAATTGAGTTAAAAGAAGGGGATTTCATAGACGTTGGGGAACCAATGACTGATGAGAGCATCTATCCCATTGTAATCAAATCACTGATTTTCTCAGGGTAAGCCCAGTTTTCAGCAAATTAGCCCCGCCCGAGAGCTTATTAATTCTCTAAACGTAAGACTACCATGACATCCGGCAATATGGATCCCGTTGTGGCGGCAATGAACGCCCTGACAATTACAAAAGGAGCTTCAATAGGGGAGAGACTGATTATTTTCTGCGACCCGGAGACAGAGGATCTCGGAAAAATGTATTCAGAGGCAAGCATAAAACTTGGACTCTGGACTAGGCTTGTAATCTTAGATGCAGGTGAAGAGGTGCGTAAGGAACCTAACGACAGGACCAAGGAAATAATCAACTCCAGCAACCCTGACTTGATTATCAATGTCTTCAGAAAAAAAGACGAAGAAACATCCTACCGAATCCAATTCATGAGGCTTGAGAGAAGAAGGGCTGAACGGATACTGCACTGCCCAGGCATCACGATGGACATGTTCACCGAAGGAGCGGCAGCCCTGTCAGAGCAAGAATACAGGGATATGTTCGCTCATGGCGACAGTATAAAGGACGCCCTCAAAGGCACATACAAAGTGCATGTTACTTGCCCCAGAGGAAGTGACTTTACAATGGATCTGGGGGGTAAAGACTTCCAGGTAGAACAGGGAACCAACATCCCAACTGGGGAGATCAACGTAATGCCACCAATTGGGGATAGTTTCGAAGGAAAACTTGTCTCCACGAGTGGAGGCACTGGAAAACTGTACACTGACACTCCAGCCGAGATATACAGTAAAGAGGGATTAGCTGGGGAAGTCAAAAGTGAGTCGAGTCACGTCAAGGAAAGAATACTTGTTGAGTTGAACAGAGATTCAGGGGCTCGGTATCTTGGTGAGTTTGCAATAGGCATAAACCCGAAAGCTAGAATCGTTGACTCCTTCATTGAGGCCGAGAAGGTTGTGGGAACAATCCATGTTGCTTTTGGCGGGAGTTACAAACCCTCAAAGACTCACCTGGACCTGCTTATCGAGAACCCAACGGTTACTACCTACAAGGAAGACGGCACTCCGTTTGTCATACTGGACAACGGAAAACTCCAAGTCTAATCCTTTTTTCCACATATATTCAGGGAAAAAACAGTTATTATCATTTGAGCATATACTCACCATGTTTGAGTTAGGTGAAAAAGTAATCGAGTACCTTGGAGGTACCGATTATGTTGATGTCAGACTTGAGAGCTATGACAACACTAGCATTCTTGTCATTAACGAGAATATCCAGCGATGCGTGACCTATCATAAAAAAGGCGCAGCAGTTCGATTGATAAAAGATGGCGCTTGGGGTTTTCAAAGCACCACAGATCTAACAAATAAGGGGTTAGAAAAAGCAGCTGACTCGGCGCTCAGTATGGCCAAAGCTGAATCCACAAGACTCAAAGAACGCGTGAAGATGGCGCCCACCAAGATTTGTGAAGACTCCGTAATCCCTGAAGTGAAGATCGATTTTAGAGAAATGTCACTTGAGGACAAAATCAACCTTAACCTAGAGTGGAATAAGGCAATGAAGTCAGACCCAAGGGTTAGACGAGCCATAACTCAGTACAACACAATAGACGCGGACAAATATTTTGTTAGCTCTGAAGGAGCGAAGCTACGCTTCAAGAGACCCACTCCTTACCTGAGACTCACCGCTTTTGCACGGGGAAACGCAGCTATCCAGTCATACTCAGAGAATTTTGGGGGAACAGGAGGACATGAGATATTTGCAGGAGGCGATCCGATACCAGTAGCTGAGAAATTAGGTGTTACAGCCGCGGAAGTAGCCGACGCCCGTCCAGCTCCACCAATGAGGGACACCCATGTAGTTTTTGACCCCAACTTCATGTCCCTCCTCACTCATGAGATAGTTGGGCACCCCAGCGAAGGGGATAGAATTGTTGGAAGGGAGGCTGCTTGGGCAGGAACAGCATGGTGGAAGGGAATGGAAGGACAAAAAGTGGGAAGCGAATACTTCACCGCTTACGATGACCCCACTGTCCCAGGGACATACGGGTATTATCTGTATGACGATGAAGGCGTCCCGGCTAGAAGGAAGGTACTGGTCAAGGAGGGAATTATCCAGGAGAGGATGCATTCCAGGGAGACTGCGGCTATGTTTGATGTAGAGCCCAACAGTGGCATGCGGTCCAATACGTACGAGTATTTCCCCATTATCAGAATGTCAAACAGTTTCTGGGGGACAGGAGATTGGAAACCGGAGGAGATAATCGAGGACACAAAAGAGGGAGTGCTCCTCACAGGGTCACGCTCTCCCAGTATCGATGACGCGAGGTACCAGTGGGCAATCTCGGCGCAGGCGGGTTGGTTGATTAAGGACGGTGAACTTGTGGAGCGTCTTAAGAACTGCCTCGTAACGGCAACGTCCCCTGTGTTCTTCAACTCGATTGATGCTCTATCCAACGACCTGAAACATGGAACCAGCAGCTGTGGGAAGGGAGACCCGATGCAGATCGCGGCAGTAGGAAACGGCGGACCCACGATGCGTGGAGTAGCCACAATCGTAGGAGGATGAAAAAGATGATAGATATACATGAAAGAAGCGAAAAAGCAATGACTCTATCACATAAACATTCAGACAAAGCAGAGATATTCACTGTAACCAATGAACTGCTGAGTATCAGGATCGCCAATAACAGGATTATCGAGTCGAAGGCGATTGGTGACACGGGTGTTGGGATTCGTCTCATAAGAGGGGACGGCATGGGTTTCAGCTCTACGACAAACCTTACCGATGAAGGACTCCAGAGAGCCATCGATGACGCAGCCACGATGGCCAAGTACCGGAAAATAGGGTTCAAGTACGATTTCCCCTACCCAAAGAAAGCAAAACCCGCAGACATATACGATAAACCAACAGCAGACCTCCTCACAGACTTGGACTTGGTGACTGAACATGCCCACACGATGATGGACGCAAGCATGGGAACCAGCAAAAAGATAGCTGAAAACTCTGGAATCATCAACATTCTGAAGATAAATAAACAGATTCTGAGCACCAACGGCGTTGACGTATCGGAGAAATCCACTGGCTGGTCGGCATTCCTCACTTCCACGGCGGAAGAAGGGCCGGAACAAAGAGAGGGTATGGTAACCGGATCAACGGTTAAGGTCAGAGACTTCGACCCTGCGAAGATAGGGAGAGAATCAGCGGAGATGGCAGTGCAGAGCCTCGGTGGTAAAAAGATCGATGAGAAAGACTATGAACTCATCCTGTTGCCTAGTGCTGCCCAATGTGTGGTCACTGAACTTATGGGATGCACCAGCCCAGCTACAATGGAAAGTTCAGTTCCATTGTTACAAGACAGACTTGGTGAGCAAATAGGGTCCGAGAAACTGACTGTTAGCATAAACCCCAGACGATCCGGTTTCGCAATGGCTGGAGCCTACGACGATGAAGGGGTACCGGCACAGGAGTTGACCTTGTTTGATAAGGGAGTGTTCATGGCATCACCATACGATTCCTGGTATGCGCAGAGAGAGGAAGTTGAGGGGACAGGACATGGGTTTAGAGCCATGTCAATGACGTCTGGAGGAACTGTGTACCATGGAAAGATGTACCACAGTGAGCCAGCTACAAGGGCTGCGTGTTTAGAGATGCAAGGTGGTGAGGAAACCGTTGATGAAATGATCTCCTCGACCAAAAACGGCATAATCGTAGGTGTTGTCTGGTACAGTCGCATTATGCTCCCAACAAGGGGTGACTACATGGCAATCATGAGAATGGGAACTATGAAGGTTGAGAACGGTGAGATTGTGGGAGGAGTCCAGAAATTCAGACTAGTGGATAACATCCTGGACATCGCCAAAAACATTGAGATGGTTGGGAAGCCGGAGTCACTGAGTCATTGGCACCTGCCTTACGGAAGGATGGCCCCCATAAAGATCTCAAAAGCAAGATGTATGCCATACCATGAAGTCTAAGGCTTCATCCCTTTTTATCCAATTAATCTAGAAAAATCCAATATTTCGATTCTCTTAACTATTCAAATGGCTATTTTCTGGTATGGCATCAAAGATCCTTTCCCCGAAGGAACATCTGGGGTTCAAGGTTGGATCTGACCGCAAGCTGGCTGATTGGCCTGAGATTGTGGAGTATTTTGAGATTGTTGGGAAAACATCCCCAAGAGTCGTTGTAGAGAACCTGGGAGAGACCACGGAAGGAAACCCATTCATCCTAGCTACTATCACCTCGGAGGAGAACCATGCACAGATAGATGAGCTTCGTGACATACAGCTCCGGCTTAGCAACCCGGTCGGGTTATCGGAATCAGAGGCAGGGGAGCTCATCGAGAAAGGCAAGACGGTGGTACTGATCACATGCAGCATCCACAGCACAGAGGTGGGTGGAAGCCAGATGAGCATGGAGCTACTGCACAGGCTGGTTACCGGGGAGGACGACGATGTAATGGAGATACTTGAAAACAATATCTTCCTCCTAGTCCCTTCGCTGAACCCAGACGGGAACAGGTTGGTGGTCGAGTGGTACAAGAGGTACCTCGGCACGCCCTTCGAGGGCAGTAACCCGCCGTACGTGTACCACAAGTACGCCGGTCATGACAACAACAGGGACTGGTACATGTTCACACTCAAGGAAACACAGCTGGCAATCAGCAAGGTGCATAACGTATGGCACCCCCAGATAGTGTACGATATACACCAGATGGGCAGGTTCGGACCCAGGTTCTACGTTCCACCCTTCACCGACCCATACGAGCCCAACATTGACCCAGTGCTGCCAAGCGGAGTCAACTTCATGGGGATGAGCATGGCTGACGCCCTAGCAAGGGCGAACAAGAAAGGCGTGCTCACCAACTGGGTGTTCGACGCATGGACGCCGGCTAGGGCATACCAGCACTACCATGGTGGAATTAGGATTTTATCAGAGGCGGCTTCTGTGAAGATAGCCACCCCAATTGAGGTTGCAAAGGAGGAACTGTCAGATGGAAGGGGCTACACGCCCCACGACACCAGGTGGAACCACCCTATGCCATGGGGAGGAGGCACATGGAGCCTCGGAGATATCGTCGAGTACGAGTTCATAGTCGCGTTTGCATGTCTGCAGACAGCGGCAAAGTTCAGGAAGCGCTGGCTCAAGGGAACGTATGAGATTGGAAAGCGGGCTCTGGACCCCATTGGACCATATGGATTTGTCATCCCAACGAACCAGAGGGACCCGGCGGCAGTCAGTGAACTGGTCTGGGTTCTGAGGATGGGCGACGTTGATATTGATCGGTCCGTCGAGGAGTTCACGGCAGACGGCGTGGAATACCCAGTGGGAAGCTACTTTGTTAGGTTCGCGCAGCCCTACGGTGGCTTCGCCAAGACCATGCTGGAGAATCAGGTCTACCCTGACCTGAGGGACAGCCCGGATGCTGACCCCAAGGTGCCTTACGATGTGACCGCTCATACGCTGAGCCTGCAGCTTGGTGTAGAAGTAGTGGAGGTTTCGGAGGAGTTTGACGCAGCTATGGTCGAGGTGGATGACCCCGGACTGGAACCGGGTAGCCTAATCGACAAGGAAAAGCCACTGTACATGCTCTCACCTGTTCCAAACTACGCAGCCAAGGCCGTGAACATCCTGCTGAAGGAGGGTTACACGGTTAACAGGACTCTTGAGGAGACTGACCTTGAGGGTACCTTGATGAAACCTGGAGCATTCGTGATTGAGAACAAGGACGGCTTGGAGGAAACCCTCGATGTACTGACCCAGACACTGGGTTTGGACTTTATTGGAGTGGAGGAGCTTGAGACAGATGTCTTTGAGCTGAACACACCGAAGATTGGCATCTACCGTGCTTGGCTGCCCAACGCTGACGAGGGCTGGCTCAGGATGGTGCTGGACGAGTACGGCTTCGATTACGTCAACCTGTACCCGGAGGACATCAGGAAGGGCAAGTTCGCCAAAGATATTGACGTACTGGTGTTCCCGGACATGGACAGGACAGCGGTCATGGATGGCATGAAGGGCCAGAAGTACTACAACCCTGCCGAGTACGAGAAAATGTACACTCTTGGAATTGGAGTATCAGGCAACAAGAAGGTCAGTGAGTTCCTCGAAGGTGGAGGAACCGTTGTATGCCTCAACAGGAGTAACGAGTACGCCGTCAAGGAGCTGTGGGCTGGCGCATCGCTGCCACTTGAGGGCTTGAGTGAGAAGGAGTTCTACTGCCCTGGAAGCATGCTACGGGTCCTAGTGGATAACACCCATCCGGTTGGTTATGGTTTCAGTAGGGAGGAGACCATCATGTACCTGCACAGCCCAATCTTCGAGCTGAGTGAGGGTGAGTCGATTGCATGGTACCCCGAGGCTGACCCGTTGATCAGCGGATGGGTTCTAGGTGAGGAACACCTGAGGGGGAGAACAGCGGTAGCTGAGATTCCCGCAGGGGATGGCAGCATGATAATGATCGGTTGCCCACCTCACTTCAGGAACCAGAATAGAGCCACGTTCAAGCTGTTATTCAACAGCCTGTACTATGGCTCAACCTAGTTTTACTCTGGAGGCGTGTTCTGCTTGAACGCGTCTCCAAGCCTAACCCCTAACGCATGGTAGCTGTTGTCAGCCATACTGTAGACAATGGGTCTTAGCATCTGGACATCAGCGCCCCCATCAACCATGACCTCTTCATCCACCTTGAGATCAACTATCTCACCTATGACCATCATATGAGACCCGAGGTCAATTATCTGCCTCAGTTTGCACTCGATAACCATGCTGCACTCGTCAGCATATGGTGCATCTACCACATCGCTCTTTATTGGCGTGAAGAGTGTGTCCGCAAACTTATCGGCGTCCCTGCCTGAGACCATCCCCACGTAGTCGGATTCCACCCAATACTCCTCGCTGGGTATGCTGATGGTGAATGCTTCTCTTTGAGTGATGGACTCGTATGTTTTTCTTGTTGGTCTGATGCTGACCTGCATACATGGGGGGTCACCGTTGCATATACCGGTCCAAGCGGCAGTCATGATGTTGGGTTTTCCCTCACTATCGTATGTCCCAATCAACCATACGGGTTGGGGTACTGCAATGGTCTTGGCTCCTTGGCTGATCTTCATACGGTGTAATGGGTCTGTCTAGGATTAAGGTGTTAGGGGTTTGTGCATCTGCAAATATTCTTATCATAATTACTGTATAGGTTTCCATAGCGCATTCGTTTTGGTGAAGATATGACTGAAGAAAACAAGACGGACGAGATAATGGCTGTGCCTGAGAAGGACCAGAAGACCTTCAAGAGAGGGGTTCAGCTGTTCGTCGTCTACATTACTATATACACGCTTTTCACGATAGTCGGAACTGTCCGTAAAGAGATACTTATGATCAGGATGTTCGGTATGAACCTAGGCATCGTTGGTGGCATGTCCATTATCGCAGGTGCAATCCTCATCGCCGTTTACTATAACTGGTACGCGGGAAAAATGGAGGCTGAGCAGTAGATGGAGTACGTTTTCCAGCCCATTGCATTTGCGTTGTTCATGCTCATCACTCTGCTTACCCTGGGTATCAGCTGGTACGCTGGCAGACAGGTCAAGACCGCTAGCCACTACTTCGTAGCAGGTGGCGGCGTCAAATGGCTCGTCAACGGCATCGCTTTCGCAGGGGACTACCTGAGCGCGGCATCATTCCTCGGCATAGCAGGAATGATAGCGTTCTACGGCTTCGACGGCTTCCTGTACAGCATAGGATTCCTCGCAGGTTGGATAGTAGCCTTGCTCATAGTCGCCGAGCCACTCCGACGATGTGGAAAATACACTTTCTGTGACGCATTGGTGTTCAGGCTTGAGGATAAAGGCGTACGACTTGCAGGGGCAGTCAGCACACTAGTTGTCAGCCTGTTCTACCTGATCCCACAGATAGTGGGGGCGGGAAGCATCGTGCAGCCATTGCTTGGACTGAGCTACGAGGTCGGCGTCGTCCTCGTTGGAGCACTAGTCATATACATCACTGCAACAGCGGGGATGGTTTCAACCACTTACGTCCAGTTCATCAAGGGGTTCCTGCTACTCATCGCGGCAGCCATGCTCACAATCGGGGTACTATGGGTGACAGGTCTCGGACCAACGGACTTCATCGCAAGCATAATCGATAACCCGGCTCTGGTAACACCAAGGGGAACCATGGATGGGTCTCTGTTCATGGCGCCTGGCATCAAGTTCACGAATCCACTTGACTTTGCCTCACTGGCAATGGCACTGATACTGGGAACAGCGGCACTGCCACACGTGCTCATCAGGTACTACACAGTACCAACCCCAGCAGATGCAAGAAAGTCAACGGTGATCGCCATCGCGGCAATTGGGGTCTTCTACATGCTGACCCTGTTCCTCGGACTAGGTGCAACCCACTTTATGACCGTGGACCTTGGAAACCAGAACCTCTCGGCGCCTCTGCTAGCGGAGTTCATTGGTGGTGAGATTTTCTTCGGAATTATCTCATCCATTGCCTTCGCCACTATCCTAGGTACAGTCTCGGGGCTTATCATGGCGGCTGCAGGTGCAATCGCCCACGACATCTGGACCGTCTATCTGGGTCACGACATGACCGACGATGAGACGCTCAGGATGACCAAGATCACGGCGGTTGGAGTCGGCATCGCGGCAATCATCCTCGGTATCATAGCCAAGGGTCAGAACGTGGCTTTTCTGGTTGGATTAGCCTTTGCTATCGCAGCCTCTGCTAACCTACCTGCGCTCATCAGCGTTTTGTTCTGGAAGGGGACAACGGCGAGGGGAGTGGAGCTTGGAATCTGGACTGGTTTGTTCAGCTCAGCAGGTCTGATCATGATAGGACCTACAATCATGGGGGCTAGCGCGATCTTCCCCTTGGCGAACCCGGGCATTGTAAGCATCCCGTTGAGCTTCGCGGTGACCTTCGGGGTCTCCATGATGCAGAAAAAGTAACCACTCTTTTTCAATAACCTATTTTTTCTTTGTAGTTACTAAGAAGGGGAAATAAAAAAAGAAAACAGAGGGAGATTCCCCCGTTAAGGGATTATTTTATGCTTCCAGCTTTCACTGCAGCAGCGGCACCGTAACCCAGCATCATGTCCGCGTTGAGGACGGTGTTACACCTGAATCCTTTCTCCACGGCCCAGACGGCGCTTTCAAGGTTACACCACATACCAGCGGGTTTCCCATGTTTGGTTGCGATCGCAAGCACCTTCTCGATAGCATCTGTGAATTCCTTGATACTATAGTCTGGAGGTACACCGTAACCGAGGTTATTGCTCAGGTCCCATGGACCGATATAACAGGCGTCTATCCCTTCTACGCTCAATATCTCGTCCAGGTTGTCAATACTCTCCTGGGTCTCGACCTGAATGCATACCCACATCTCGTCGTTTGCAGTTGCCCTGTAATCAGGGTCGTGCCTTGCAGCCCTTCTTGGACCCCAGCCCCTGATTCCCTGGGGTGGGTACCTTGTTGCCTTAACCACTGCCTCTGCCTCCTCCTTGGTGTTTACCCATGGCACAACGACTCCGTGTGCTCCAAGGTCAAGAATTCTCTTGATGACAACTGGGTCATTCCACTGTGCCCTGATGATGGGTGTACAGTCTGTGCCTTCCATTGCCTGGAGGAGCCCCTCCATGATGGTGTAGTCCATGGGGCTGTGCTCACCATCAATCAGTAACCAGTCAAGACCGGCGTGACTCAAAATATTGGTGACATCGGGGTGGCCCAGCTCCACGAATGTGCCAACCGCGTTCTCACCTTTACGAAGTTTCTCTTTTAGCAGGTTCTTCATCCTGTATCGTGGGAACGTGGGGGTTCAAGTTTAAAACTCATTCCAAGTACATGGAGATTTAATCGTCATTTGACGCACCGGGAAAACTCGGTTAGACAGGAGGAAATGGAGCCCCTGTTAAACCCTTTTTTCAAAACCTATATTTTCCTTTATGCATCCAACGGAGGGTATGAGCCTCCAACAAGTAACGGATAATATCAGCATTATCGACGCCCCATTCTCTGGAAACACTGGAGTCCTAGGGACATACCTCATCGAGGGTGAGAGGAAGGCGGTCATTGACCCCGGCCCAACATCTCAAACGGTCGGCGTTATCGACATCCTGCGCAAGAACCGGGTAAAGGATTTGGAGGCTGTCCTACTGTCACACATCCACCTTGACCACGCAGGGGGGAGCTGGAGGATGGCACAGGAGTATCCTGACAGCTACGTCTACTGCCACCCGAAGGGGTTGGCACACATGGTTGACCCGACGAAGTTGAAGGCTGGCGCTGAGAGGCTGTTCGGCGATTTTGTGCAAGAGTACGGTCAGATCACAGGGGTTCCAGCAGAGAAGATGAAGGATTCACATGAGGGGGAGGTTATTGACCTCGGAGGGATCACGTTGGAGGTACTCTGGACCCCAGGTCATAGCAGCCACAGTCAGACCTACTGGGAGCCCGACTCCAAGACCGTTTTCGTCGGAGACTCCGGAGGGCGAGTTATCGGGAAAAGTGGACCTATTATCCCTACAAGCCCACCACCGCACAACCCGATCAAGGCAGTGGAGAGCATAGACAGGATTCTTGCACTCAAACCAGAAACACTGTGCGTCGCCCACTTCGGTGCCTTCAGTGAACCCACAGTGCACCTGAACAGCCTAAAGAAAAGAACAACGATATGGGGAAAACTATCGGTTGACGCAGCTAGAGAGGAAATGAGTCTAGACGATCTGGTTGACCTTGTTCAAGAAGAGGACATGGAGTTTGACGAGTTGGTCAAAGGTATGCCGGCACCCGAGGACTCGCTGAAAAACAGTCTCGTCGGGTTCTGGATGTACGGCAAATGGAAGCTGGAACAGGGTTAGTCTGCCTTACCCGGTGGCTTGGGGTTCGTGTAAGCCTTCCCAAGAAGCTCACCCGGCGTGTTGTAGGTTCCTTGCCCTGAACAGTACACGAGTGACTGGAGTTTTAGAAGGTCAGGCTTTCCATCCGTGAGCAGGTCCTCGTCTACCTTGAATTCAACTATCTCCCCGATGACCTTGACGCGTCCAGCGATTTTGATTATATCATGTAGCTTGCACTCAAGGTTCGATGGGAACTCATCCACGTATGGGGCGTCAACGTTCTCAGCCTTAACTGGTGTGAGGTTCGTCTCCTTGAACTTGTCATGGTCCTTACCGGAGACCATTCCAATGTAATCGGTTTCCCTCCAGTGCTCAGCCCCCGGCATGTTTACCGTGAATGCCTTCCTCTCCTCGATGTTCTTGAAGGTCTGGCTGTTTGGGTTAAGTGCGATTATCAACAGTGGAGGTGAGATGTGGATGGGCGTGCAGTACGCCGCGGTCATTATGTTGGGTTTGCCGTCCGGGTTGTATGATCCTAACACCCACACGGGGTTGGGTGAGGCGTAGGTTTTCGGTCCAAGGGATACTTTCATGGTATTCCTAAACCGGTTTGTGAGTTTAGGTTTATCTAGGAACTCTGACCCCGTGAAACAGACGCTGATACCCCAGTTGGGCTTGATTATTACAGATGGCTTCAGGTTCAGTTTTCTGACCAGATCGATATAATCGTCCCTTGAGCTGGTTACTTGAAGTGAATCTTGGACATCAGAATCCTTGTGATAACAGAAGTATATCTAGTACTCCATATCGGTGGAATGATGTTTTGGTTAGTTAGAGCCTCTCCACAAATGGTATTATTTGAAAAATATCTGGAGTGACGGGAATGAGATGAGGTCACGTAGTGGTAAGTTAGGCGTTTTCGCTTCTATTGTGTTGATGTTCAGTATTGTTCTCTTCGTAGGTTGTATGTTCTGGCTGCTCAGCGAGGCATCTATGATAAACGGAAGCCCAACTGGAAGCCTCTTCAAACCAGCTCCAACTCAGATCGACGGGCCAAGGACCCTGAATCAGACAATAGCGGAGCTTCAGAGGTCAGGCATAATTGTAGCAAGGTACACGAAAGATTACCAAGGAGGCTACGCGAACGCTACATATGCTGTTTTCATCACGGAAGCGGGTAACACACGACTAGTTTACAGGGTCGAGGACTTACGTGGAACCGAGGTTTTGCTAATTGAGGCGACTCCCTCGTTTATCCAATGGTACCCAGATTAAATCAGAATAGGGCCTGCCAGAGATACTGCCCGGTATAGCTACGTCTATTTGAAGCAATTTCCTCAGGTGTCCCCTGGGCTATGATCTCGCCGCCCTTGCTTCCACCCTCGGGTCCTAGGTCGATGACCCAGTCACAGTCCTTTATTACGTCCATGTTGTGCTCGATCACAATCACCGAGTTACCGCGATCAACAAGCCTGTTGATAACGTCCAATAGTTTCTCGATATCAGCCATGTGCAAGCCAGTTGTGGGCTCGTCCAGCACGTAGATGTTACCTTTCTTGTGCAGCTCTCTCGCCAGCTTTATCCTCTGGGCTTCTCCTCCACTTAGGCTGCTGACGGTCTGACCCAAGGTCAGATATCCAAGACCCACATCGTTTAGGACCTTTAGTCGTCGAGTGATAGTTGGGCTCTCAAAGAACTTGAGTGACTCGCTGGCGGTCATCTGAAGAACCTCGCTGATGTTTTTGCCCTTGTACCTGTGTTCAAGCACCTCAGCCCGGTATCTCTTCCCCTCACACTCGTCACATGTAATGTCAACGCTCTCAAGGAACCCCATCTCCACGCTGAGTTTTCCTGACCCCTTGCACTTGGGGCATGCCCCGGCACTGTTAAAGCTGAACAATTTTGCGGGTTGACCCGTTGCCTTCTCAAAAAGGTTCCGAATAGGCCCGAATATCTTGGTGTAGGTCGCTGGGTTGCTCCGGCTTGATCGCCCAATGGCGGTCTGGTCAATGACTACTACATTTTGGTTAATTGGTACGAACTCGTCCATTATGAGGCTGGACTTTCCTGAACCTGCTACACCAGTTATGCAAACAAAAACTCCCTTCGGGATGTCTATATCCAGGTTCTTGAGGTTATGCGCGGTGGCGTTTTCGACCTTGAACATGCCTTTTGGTTTTCGCCTCGTCTTCTTGGATGAGGTTTTATGGTTAAGCATCCTGCCCGTTATACTCTCAGATTGTAGTAGCTGATTGTAGGTTCCCGCGAACACCACGTGTCCGCCATTTATCCCAGCGGCTGGACCTAGATCAATGATAAAATCTGCGTTCTTGATGACGGCGGGATCATGTTCTACGACAAAGATGTTGTTGCCCTTGTTCTTGATCCTCTGGAGCATATCCACGAGTTTTCCTATGTCTCGCTGATGCAGCCCGATGCTGGGCTCATCGAAGATATAGGTGATGTCAGTAAGGTCACAGCCCAGTTGCCTAGCCATCTTAACCCTCTGGGACTCCCCTCCACTCAAGGTACCCACAGGTCGGTTCAGGTTCAAGTACCCAACGCCGATATCGATGAGGTTCTCCAAGATTGGCTTCATCCTGTTGACTATTGGGTCCGCTATCGGTCCATCAATGGTCTTGATGTACTCGTAGAACTCGGTAAGCTCCAACTCAGCGAGCTCTGGAACAGTTCTACCTTGCAGGACCACACTCCTGCCTAGCTTGTTCAGCCTAGATCCACCGCAGTCAGTGCAAGGTATGTACTGGAAGAACTCAGGATAGCGCTTGATTCGGCTCTCGGCGTGTTCGTTGTTGACATATCGACGCTTGAGACTGGTGATGGCGCCTTCAAGGTTAATGTTAAACGGAATCCCCTCGGTCTTTTTCTTCGCCACACGTTTTTCACGGTATAAAAGCTCGTTCAGCTCATCCTCGGTGAAATCTTTCAATGGCTTGTCCAGATCGAAGAGTTCACTCAGCTTAATCCAACGGAAAAACCAACCTTCCCTCTTGAAATCTGAGTGTTTTAATGCTCCTTCGTTAAGGGACTGCTCCATGTCGATGAGGTTCTCCATATTGACGACAAGTTCGCGGCCTAGCCCCCTGCAGGTTTTGCACATCCCATAAGGGTTGTTGAATCCCAGATACCTGCTATCATCCAACCTCGGAGTGCCTATCCTGCTGAATAGAAGTCTAAGGTACGTGTAGACCTCGGTCGCTGTACCAACAGTAGACCTAGGGTTTCCACCCATCCGTTTCTGGTCAATCGTAATAGTGGTAGTGATGTTTCTTATCTCGTCCACGTCTGGACGGCTAATCTTTGGCAGACGTCGTCTAGCAAAACTACTAAAGGTTTCAATCAGCTGCCGTTGAGCCTCCGAGTACACTGTGTCAAAGACCAGGCTACTCTTTCCTGAACCGGAGACCCCTGTGAAGCAGACCAGTTGTTTCTTTGGAATTCTTACATCAATGTTCTTCAGGTTGTGCTCCCGTGCACCGATTACCTCAATATAGTCACTCATTTACATCACCAACAATCCCTTCACAGGCGAAGCCTCAGAAGCGTTGACACTTCATTTTGGTTCACGTGTATATCAATGGAACTGAGGTAAAATAAGTAGGGGCAAGTAAAAATGGGTTACTGTACAGGGTAGACAAGCTCGAATCTAACCAGATCCACAAGCATATCCTTGTTGAACTCAAAGCCCAGAGCCTCGCCACGCCTTTTGTAGTACTTGTCATGCTCCATGAAGTAGGTCTCAAGGGTCCTGTCACCTTCGCCCTCCCAGTAAGCATGGTCAGCATCAACATCCCTGTACTTCACCCGTTGAACACTGACAGTCTTGATAACCGCTGCCGGCAGTTCCTTCCCGTTAAGGATGACATTATACTCGCCAACATGATTCTCGGGCCATCCCTCAAGCTCGGACTCCTTGAGGAGGTCGGTGCTAGTTCGCTTGATCCCTTCAAGAACATACCCAAGCAACTCATCTATCAGCTCTGGATTGTCGCCGAACCCCCAAGCGTCAAGGAAATCCCCTGATACACCGGTCTCTTTTTTCACCTTCACCCAGAAATCAAGAACCTCTTTTGAAAATACCATACTTACAGCGGTCGAATATGAAAGAAAAATGTTTTCATGACTCTTACAACCAGAGTCCTAACGAGAAAATGAAGCTCTAAATTAAGCCCTTTACATTACTGACCACTATGAGCAAGGTTGCCGTTGTGAAAGGTGAACGAAGCCTAGATACTGTGTACAAGGCTTTGGATTTGACACCTTACAGGGATGCGTTCAACGACTGGGACAGAGTCCTCATCAAAGTCAATTTTATCACCACCAAGGACTGGCAGTCGGGAGCCACAACAGACCCAATGATTGTTGAGGCTCTTGTCCATCGACTAAGGGAGCTTGGGAAGGAAGTTATCATCGTAGAATCTGATGCCCAGACCACAAATGCGGACAAGGCGTGGTTGGCAAGTGGCATGGATGAGCTTGGGAAACGCTTGGACGTGCCTTTCATCAACATGAGGCATGTGGATGAAAAAGTGGAGGTCCCAGTCAAGAATGGCAGAGAGCTCAAGAAGATAAAGATCGCTAAGATAGCCACGGAGTCAGCACTTGTCTCGGCGGCTAAAATGAAGACCCATATGAGCACCAATGTCACCCTCGGGATGAAGAACCTGTTCGGTATGATCACGACCAAATTCAAGGGCAAGTTCCATCTACGTGGCATGGACAAGGTTGTCCACGACATCGCAGTAACCATTCCACCTCAGTTGACGGTGATTGATGGCTTCGTCGCTATGGAGGGAAGAGGCCCAGTGCATGGTACCCCTGTCAAGATGGACACAATCATTGCAAGCACAGATGTTGTAGCTGCCGATGCTGTCGCTTCAAGGATAATGGGTTTCAACCCGGAGAGAATTGACCACATCAGGTGGGCAGATGACAGCGGCTTGGGCACAATGAACCCTGAGGTCGTCGGTGACACCATTGAATCATTGAAAAGGATCTTCGAGAGGGCACGCTAAGTCATTTTCTCAAATTATTTTTTCCCGTTAAAGTAGGTAACCTACTATTCGGAAAGGGGAGAATTATTCCTCGACTGTATCTACTTCAGCCCATGGGTGGTTGTTTGACAAGCTATTTCGTCTGACCTACTCAGGGGAAAGTAGATAAGTATTCAAAACGGATGCATCGATGAAGAGTGTCCAAGATGAACACGAAGAAAATGACTCTCATAGCCATGTTGGCGTCAGCCTACGCGGTCCTAAGCCTGTTGCCTGGGATGCCAATGATTGGCGCAGATGGGTCATCGATTGACCCTGTTCGGATGCTTGAGATAGGGTATGGACTTGTGCTTGGACCTGTATATGGGCCTATAACGGCGTTCCTAGGAGCAGTCATAGGTAAACTCATGAAAGGCGGTGGTTTCGGGTTGTTCTTCACGCCACTTGCAGCGGTTTCAGCATTTGTTGCGGCGATGCTTGGAAGGGGGGACCATAAAGGGTGGACAACAGCTGCGGGTACGCTGGGGTTGTTGACAGCAGGATGGTACGTGTTTGACACAGGACGTGCAGTGCCCTACTACCCACTCCTTCAATTCGCTGGTCTGGCCATGATCCTACTGTTCAGGGACAGGATAGGGAAAATGATAAAGTCCGATGACAAGGCTGAGGTCACAAAAGGAGTCCTGCTTTGTAGTTTCCCGGCAACGATTACGGGACACATGCTAGGTGGACTTCTTTACATCGTATTATTGAACCCAGCGGCAAGCCTGTTTGTGGGAATATTACCAATCTCCACCCTTGAGAGGGTAGGAATATCAATCGGTGCAACCCTTTTCGGGACAAGCCTGATTCTTGCGGTTAGACGAATCTACCCTGAATTACTTGAGTGAGGCGGATACCAGTACTCCCTAGCCTCGCCTACGAGGAAAACGGAGCCCGTGATTAAGACAGCGTCCTCCTCCATTGCGTACGATTTTGCCGCTTCAATCGCCTTTTTGACAGGTATCACTATCTCGTATGGTACACCGGTCTTCTTCACGGCTTCCTCGATTTGCTCCGCTGTTGCGGTTCTGGATTTCACGCGGTGTTCTGTAATAATGAAGCGCCCTGTCACGTCTGCGAGGGATCGTATCATCGCGTCAAAGTCTTTGTCACTGGACGTGCTTATTATGGTGAACATGTCCAGTCCGGGCAAGTATGTTTTCACCGTCTCGGTGAGTCTCTGTGCAGCCCTTGCATCTTTAGCCCCATCGAGGATTACAAGTGGGCGCCTTTCCATTATCTCGAACCTTCCTGGCCAGACCACGGATCTCAACCCTTCACGAATATGTTCCTCGGTAATTTGTTGGTCTTCCAAATGTTCGATTGCTGCAACAGCGCATGATGCGTTTAGTATCTGGTGGACCCCCAACAACGGGATTTCAAGATCGTTGACCATCCCTGTTGGAGTCGATAGATGGAATGTTTGACTGGTTAAATCGATCTTGCTGGGTATCGAGATATAGTCCACACCTACCCGGATGAGTTTGCTTTTCTTTCCCTGAACTGTTTTCTCAAGTACAGAGATGACTTCAGGCAGGTTTGATGCAGTCACAAGGGTTGATCCTTCCCGTAGGATGCCTGATTTCACCTCGGCTATCTTCTCGACTGTGTCCCCGAGCCAAACCGTGTGTTCGAGGCTGACATTGGTGAGCACCGATACGCTGCTTGGTATAACGTTTGTTGCGTCGTCTCGTCCACCCATCCCAACCTCGATGACGGCGTAATCGATTCCACGTTCCTTGAAGTAAAGGAAACAGGCCGCCACAAGTACCTCGAAATGTGTCGGGTGCCTGACACCAAGGCTTTCAAGTTTCCCTGCTTTGACTCGGACCTTGCCTAGGACTACACTCATCTCGTCCTCTATGATCTCTTCTCCATTGACGACGATGCTCTCGGTCCAGTTAGTCAGATGGGGAGAGGTAAATAATCCAACATTGTATCCGGATGCGCATAGAATTGACGCAGCCATTGCTGAGGTGGAGCCCTTCCCGTTGGTCCCAGTGACGTGGATTGACTTGTACTTGTTCTGGGGCGAGCCCAATAGCTCCAGCAATACTGTTATTGACTCTAAGCCGGGCTGGGAGCCAAGGTTCTTGGTGTCTTCCCACCACCTGATGTTGGATAACTCGCCCAATTCTATTCCTGATGGAAGGGTAAGAGGAGGTAAATAAGATATCACGGCGGGAATCCTTTTTTTATTCCAAAAGGAATCAAATTGACCCTGTTTGAGGCATGGAAATATAAAGCAATGTTTCTATTTGATACCAAATTATCGGTGGCAATATGACAGACATGTCCAAGAAGACGCTGGTTACTTCGGCTTTGATCTACGCCAACGGTCCTGTTCACATAGGGCACTTGGTGGAATACATTCAGACAGACATCTACGTAAGGTTCCTAAAGCTAGCTGGAAAGGACGTGGCTTATTGTGGGGCAGACGATACACATGGTGCTCCAATAGAGATAGCTGCCTCAAAGCAGGGGGTTAGCCCCGAGGAGTTCATCGGTAAATGGTGGCACGAGCATAAACGGGACTACGATGACTACCTCGTGGAGTTCGACAGCTATTACAGCACCAATAGCCCCGAGAACAGGCATTACACAGAGCTAATATTCAAGCGACTATCCGATGCGGGTCATATCTACCAGAAAGAGATTGAGCTGACCTACTGCGAGAACTGTACGAGGTATCTCCCGGACAGGTACGTCAAGGGGACATGTCCCAACTGTGGCGCCCCAGACCAGTATGGGGACGTTTGTGAGAAATGTAACGCTACCCACGAGACAACGGACCTCATCAAGCCATATTGTAGCATATGCAACAGCACTCCGATCAGGAAGATGAGTAAACACTACTTCTTCAAACTGGGAAACTTCACAGACTGGCTCAGGGACTGGCTTACAGGCAACAAGCGCCTCCAGCCTGAGATCAGGAACCAGATACTCACATGGGTCAATGAAGGACTAAACGACTGGTGCATCAGCAGGGACGGTCCATACTTCGGGTTCAAGATTCCCGGAGAAGAGGACAAGTACTTTTACGTCTGGCTCGATGCCCCGATCGGATACATGGCTACAACAGCCAACTATGCCAAGGACAAGCCTTTCACGGCTGATGACTACTGGCAGAAGGACGAAGCGGAGATAATCCACTTCATCGGCAAGGACATCATCTACTTCCACTTGCTCTTCTGGCCTGCAGTCCTACATGGCGCAGGATTCCATGTACCAGATAACATAGTGGTCCATGGGTTCCTCACAGTCAACGGCGAGAAGATGAGCAAGAGCAGGGGAACATTCATCACGGCAGAGGAGTTCAAGGAGTATCTGGACCCTGAGCTGCTCAGGTTCTACTTTGCATCAAACCTCAGCCACACCATGACGGACATCGACCTGGACCTCAAGAACCTTGAGAACAGAATCAACAACGAGCTTGTCTCCAACATCGCCAACCTAGTCTACAGGGTCATGAGTTTCACCAGCAAGAACTACGGTGGAGAACTCAGCACGGTTCTGAACGAGGAACTCTTGGCGGAGGTCAACGAGAAATCAATGACTGTCTACAAGGCTTTTGAGAACGTCGAGTTCAGGGAAGCAATGAACAAGATTCTTGAGATCAGCAGCATGGGCAACAAGTACTTCCAGGACCAGAAGCCCTGGGAGGGAGTCAAGAAGGACAAAGAGAACACTCAGAGGGTGCTCACTGACTGTGTGAACATCGTCAAGAACCTGGCCATCATGATCAAGCCAGTGATGCCGCTCTTCGCGGAGAAGATTGAGGCACAGATTAACAGGGAGAACCTTACCTGGGCGGACATCGATAAGAAGATCGAGAACCACAAGCTTGGCAAGGCGGAGATCATCCTCAGGAAGATCGACCCCATCGTAATCAAGGAGCCCGTAGCTCCGGGGGCAAGGGAGGTCAACTTTGAGATACACAAGAAGATCGCAAAGCTCGGAGTGGATGTTAAGCTCGCTATAATCGAGGGCGCGGATATCAAGAAATCCAGCAGTGAGCTGGACAGGCTCAAGAAACAGGTAGCCGAGGAGCTGAAAGACGTCAGTCTCTCAGGCAACGCCATCATCGAGGAGTACAACAACATCTACAGAAAGTTCAAGGTGGACGAGGAGGTCAGCAGCGTGCACCTCCACAAGCTCATCAAAGAGAAAGGGGGCTTCCCCACAATCAACACGGCTGTTGACAGCTACAACATCGTCTCAGCCAAGAGGCTCATAAGCGCGGGTCTGCATGACCTTGACAACGTCAAGGGCGATGTGAAGCTCACGGTGACCCAAGGGAACGAGCTGTACATTCCGCTGGGAGAGACGGAGCCAGTTAAACTAAAACCCGGCAAGTTTGCAATCATGGACGAGGAGAAGGTCCTATGCTGGCTGGACGTGAAGCAGGGACAGCACACCAAGGTTGGGCTCAACAGCAAGAACATGCTGCTCTACGTGCAGGGGAACAAAGCAACCAACAGCCTGTACCTTGAGGAAGCCATCACCGAGATGTGTGAACTCATCACAAAGTATGCAGGCGGGACCTACAGGCTCCTGAACGCGGCTGACATCAGTAAAGTGAACATCAAAGTCGCCAAGGTCGTGGACATCCAGAACCACCCATCAGCGGACAAGCTCTACGTCCTCAAAATAGATTTGGGCACGGAACAGAGGCAGCTATGCGCAGGATTGAAGCCTTTTTATCCTGATCCAAATGATTTGCTCGGGAAACACCTAGCGGTGGTCACAAACCTGGCTCCAGCGAAGCTCAGGGGGGAGTTGAGCGAGGGAATGCTCTTGGCGGGTGACGACGGCGAGAACGTGGGGATACTTAACCCACAGAACTCCAAGCCAGGTGACCAGGTCAAGGTGGACGGAATCGACGAGTACGGCACCGACATCCTCCAGTTCGAGGACTTTATGAAGTACACCTTAGAGGCAAAGGACGGCAAACCCTATCTCATGGGCAAACTTCTGAAGACCGACTCCGAGACTATACCCATCGAACGGGTCGTCAACGGCAGGATCAGATAAATCCCATCTTTTTTAGCCCCAAGGCGGGCTCATATTTTCTATGAAGGTTCTAGCCGAGGGACAGGGCGAGTTATGCGCCTGGATGCACCCCGACGAGGCGCGCAGGTGGATGAGGGACAACAAGACCCGAGCCCTCGTAGACAAACAAGTGACAATCAAGGAAGCCGTCGAACGGTACACCAAGGACGGTGACTATTTCGCCATGGGCGGTTTCGGTCACATCAGGCTCAGTATGAACGGTATCTACGAGATGATTAGGCAGAAACGCAGGAACCTGGTCATGGCTGGGAAGACCAGTGTCCATGATGTGGACATCCTCATCGGGGGGGGAGTTGTTGACCGTATTGATTGTGCATACGCCCACGGGCATGAGCTGAGGGGGCTTTCTCCAAGTGGGAGGAGAGCCACGGAGAGTGGAAGGGTCAAAATTGTAGCCGAGTTGAGCAACGCAGCGTTCCAGTGGAGGTTCAGGGCAGCCGCTATGGGTCTGCCTTGGTACCCTGCGAGGGTCATGATGGGCACTGACACGTTCAAGTACAGCTCGGCGAAGATCGTGGAGGACCCATTCACGGGGTTACCGATCACGTTGCTTCCTGCCTGTTACCCTGATTTCGCTTTCATTCACGTTCACAGGTGCGACAAGTACGGGAACTGCCAGATTGACGGTACCACAATGGAGGACGTGGAGCTGGCAAGGGCAGCGAAACGACTCATAATCACGACAGAGGAGATTGTGGACGACGAGGTCATCACATCTGAGCCGGGGAGGACAGTGATCCCCCACTTCATAGTGGACGCTGTCGTCGAATCCCACTACGCCAGTCACCCGGGCAACATGCCTGGACTCTATTACAGCGATGAGGTTCATATGGCGGAGTGGTTGAGCCTCAGCAGGACCGATGAGGGGGTTCAGGAGTACATGGATAAGTATGTCTTTGGGGTCAACGACTTCGAGGAGTACCTTGAACTTGTGGGAGGCGAGGAGAGGATAGATTATCTCGCTAAACTTGAGCGCCTTGAGGTGCCTCTGGATGCCCCGTGGGCAAGGAGGGGCGAGTAATGTCCTATAATACGACCGAGCTTATGGCGTGCGTCTCCAGTAGGGCATTAGAGGACAGAAAATCAATATTCGTAGGCACAGGGTTGCCCATAATCGCAACGATGCTCGCCCAGAAACTCCATGCACCAGACCTGTTGGTTGTGTTCGAGGCAGGGGGGATCGGACCCAAGCTGCCGACGATACCCATCAGCGTAGGGGACAGCAGGACGTTCCACAAAGCGGTGATGGCTGCAAGCATGGACTATGTCATGGGGATGGCTCAGGCTGGGCTCGTTGACTACGGCTTCCTCGGTGCAGCCCAGATCGACAAGTACGGCAACCTCAACACAACGGTCATCGGAGACCATGACAGCCCCAAGGTCAGGCTGCCCGGTAGTGGAGGAGCAAACGACCTTGGTAGCCTCTGCCACAAGACTATCACGTTGATGAGGCACGACAAGATCAGGTTCGTCAACAAACTGGACTACCTCACGACCCCAGGATACCTGACGGGGCCTGAAGCAAGGGAGGCAGCAGGGTTACCTTCTGAGACAGGTCCACACAGGGTCATTTCTCAGCTGGGAGTCATGGGTTTTGACGAGGAGTCCAAGGAGATGAAGCTACTTCAGGTGCACCCAGGGGTCACCGTGGACGATGTCATCGAGAACACTGGTTTCGAGATGCTCATAGGGAACGTGAAGGAGACCGAGCCACCGACGGAGGAGGAGCTCAGGATTCTCAGGGAAGAAATCGATCCCTCGGGCATCGTGTTGGGGAAGTAATTCCTCCCTTCCCGGCGTTAATGTTATCCAGTATCAGACACAGTAGTGTGCTATGCTTGACTGGGTTAACAGGAACGGCAAGATTCTACTCGCGGTGAGACCGATACAGGCTTTCGCTGGGAGCTTTGTTAGTATATTCTTCGTTATTTACCTGAACACTCTTGGTTTGCCACTTTGGCAGACTGGACTCGTGTTATCAGGGGGACTCGCGTTTTCAACACTCCAGAACCTCGTCGCGGGTTACATCGCGGACAGGTTGGGTAGGAGACGGCTTCTTGTTTTCCTCGGTTTATTCTCATCGGCAGCGGGACTAGTGTTCGCGTTAACAACAAACCCGGCGGTGCTGGTGGTTACGGCAATCCTCGCCTCTATGGGTTACGGGGGAGGCTTCGGTGCAGCACAGATGCTGGAACGGGTCATCCTAGCCCAGTGCTGTGAGGATAAGGAGAGAACAAATCTCTACGCGGTTAGGAGCACAATCGGCTCACTGGCGACAGCAGCTGGTTCACTGTTCACAGGTCTCCTCGTGGTCCTCCAAGGGTTTGGGTACACTGAACTCATCGCCTACAGGGCGATGTTCGCGGTGTTCACGGCGTTGAACCTTGTCATCGTCTTCCTGTACACATTGCTGGACGAAGAAGCGGAAATAGCGGAGGAGAAGGCTGTTGAGGTCAAGTTAAGCCCAGAGGCAAGGAAATACGTTATCTTACTATCAATCCTGTTCAGCATGGACTCGCTTGGGGGCGCTTTCATCGGGCAGAGCCTTGCGGCTTACTGGTTCTTCGAGAGGTTCGGACTCGGGATGGACAAGATCGGAATGATATTCAGTGCATCCAGCCTTCTAGCCGCTGCATCCTTCATGTTGGCTGCGAGAATTAGCAAGCGGATTGGACTCATCAACACTATGGTGTTCAGTCACTTGCCCGCAAACATCATGATGGCGGTCATTCCGTATATGCCTACCCTTGAGACGAGCCTGTTCTTCTACCTCGGCAGGAGCCTGTTGAGCATGATGGATGTGCCCACGAGGCAGAGCTATACGATGGCTATCGTGAAACCCGAGGAGCGGAGCCGTTTCCAGGCGTTGCTAAACCTGCCCAGGAGCGTCACCATGGCGATTGGACCAAGCATCGCGGCGTACATCATGCAGTTCGTCGGGATCAGCATGCCTTTCCTCATCGCAGGCATCATCAAAGGGTTCTACGACATAGCGTTATGGTTCACGTTCAAGGACATCAAGCCCCCTGAGGAAGAGGACTAGACGTTCAAAGAACCATCCTAATCTGGAACAGTGGATTGTTTCAACCACAATATGTGAAACATTAATCCAAAAAGAGCCAAAATAATGATATTATTTACAGTATTCTACGGTTTCCCCGATAAGCCTTTTACCATGTTCCCTAGAGTACATTCGAGGCATATTGGAGTCATTAATGAAATACATGGACAGGGAGAATCTTGACAAGATCAAGGCGATCAATAACCCCCATGTCGAGGAACAGGTAGCAAGGTTCCTCGCTTTATGCAAACCCGCTAAAACAACAGTCATCACGGATGCCGACGAGGACGTGGCGTACGTGCGTAATCTATCCATCGAGAACGGTGAGGAGCACCCACTTGAGATGGAGGGGCACACGATCCACTGGGACGGTTACCAGGACCAGGCAAGGGACAAGGGGAACACCAAGGTCTTGGTGACCCCTGAGATGCAGATGAGCAAAGGCATCAACACTGTCCCACGAGATGAAGGTCTAGACGAGGTCCTCGGGTATATGGATGGCTCCATGAAGGGAAAGGAGTGCATAATCAGGTTCTTCAGCCTTGGTCCAACGGACAGCAGGTTTACCTTATGCGCGTTACAGCTCACGGACAGCGCCTATGTGGGTCACAGCGAGGATATCCTGTACAGGAAGGGCTACGAGCAGTTCAGGAAACTCGATGGTAGCGGCGAGTTCTTCACATTCATTCACAGCGCAGGCGAGGTTGACGACAGGAAGACCACGGTCAACATCGACAAGAGGCGCATCTATATCGACCTTCTGGACAACAAGGTCTACACGGTCAACAACCAGTACGCAGGCAACAGCCTTGGACTCAAGAAGCTGGCACTGAGACTGGCAGTCTACAAAGCAAACAACGAGGACTGGCTGGCAGAGCATATGCTCATCATGGGAATCAAGCCCGAGGGCAAGGACAGGACTACGTACTTCACGGGAGCGTACCCGAGTGCGTGCGGTAAGACAAGCACGGCAATGATCCCCGGACAATCAATCGTAGGCGACGACATCGCGTACCTACGAATGGACAAGGACGGGAACTGCAGGGCTGTCAACATCGAGCAGGGAGTCTTCGGAATCATCACCGACGTGAATCCAATCGACGACCCGTTCATCTACAAGACCCTAACATCACCACGTGAAATGATCTTCAGCAACGTGCTGACCCACGAGGGCAAGACATACTGGCTAAACATGGGAATACCGGACGAGGAGTACCCCACAGAGGGCTTGAACCACATCGGTAAATGGAAAAAGGGCATGAAAGACTCCAAAGGCAACGAGGTCGGGGTCGCCCACAAGAACGCACGGTACACAATCAGGATAAACGAGCTTGAGAACGCTGACCCCAACTACAACTCCCCGGATGGACTAGTCATCGACGGAGTCCTCTACGGCGGAAGGGACAGCGACACAAACGTACCCGTGAGCCAGGCACTGAGCTGGGAGCACGGCGTCTACATGGGCGCAATCATCGAGTCCGAAACCACCGCTGCCACACTTGGACAGGCAGGGGTCAGGAAGAGCAGCCCAATGGCTATCATGGACTTCATGGTGGTTCCGTTTGGTCGCTACCTGAAGAACCACATCGATTTCGGCAACAATCTGTCAAGGACTCCAAAGGTGTTCAGCACCAACTACTTCCTGAAGCATGAGGACAAGTACACAAACGAGAAGGTGGACAAGAAGGTCTGGCTTCTCTGGGCTGAGGGCAGGGTCCACGGCGAATACGATGCAATCGAGACGCCAATAGGTTACATCCCCAAGTACGGTGACCTAAAGGACCTGTTCAAGCAAACCTTTGACAGGGATTACACTGAGGCGGATTACGTCCAGCAGTTCAGCATCAGGGGGCAGAGGCACCTTGAGAAACTAGCCAGAATGGAAGAACTGTACAAGGGTGAAGAGGGTATCCCAGATGCTTTCTGGGAAGTCCATGAGAGGATAAAAGCAGGTCTCAAGGTTCTACGAGGACCTGTTCCTCCAAGCTTTTTCTAATTTATTTTTAAATAGGGGTTAGTTGAAGGTCCAGGTGGCGCCGTCTTTACCGTCCTTGATCTCGACTCCAAGCTCCTTGAGCTTGTCCCTGATCTGGTCAGACATAGCCCAGTTCTTGGCTGCCCTCTGCTCCTGTCGTAGCTCAACGATGAAGCCCATGAGCTTGTCAGCTATCTCGCTTCCACCTGTGCTTCGTTTCTCGAAGAGACCCAGCACGGATAGGAGCTCCGTGTAGACGCTGTACACCTCGTATAGGACTCCCTTGTTTGCGGGTTCCTGGATGTACGCGTTTATAGCCCCTGCCAAGTTGTGGAGGTGACCTAACGCGATTGGTGTGTCAAAGTCGTCGTCCATTGCCTTGATGAAGCTCGTCTTCTCTGCACGCATCGTGGATACGAGTGCCTCCTCGCGGTCACCGTAGTCGATGTTTGTGTCCCCGCCCTTCAAGGCATTCTCTGCCAAGTTCAGGGTGTTCTCCAGCCGCTTCACTGTGTTCTCGGCTGTCTCCATTGCGCTCCATGTGAAGTTCAGTGGTCGCCTGTAGTGGGTGCTGATGTAGAAGTACCTGAAGGCGTCTGGGCTGTGCTTTGCCAGCACATCGTCGAAGCTGACGTAGTTGCCGAGGCTCTTGCTCATCTTTCCGCCGTCTATCAATAGGTGCCTCATGTGCACCCAGTACCTGACGAACTCCTTGCCGTTGGCTGCCTCGCTCTGTGCTACCTCGTTCTCGTGGTGTGGGAACGCTAGGTCCTCTCCACCTGCATGAATGTCAATGGTCTCGCCTAGGAGCTCTTTGCTCATGACACTGCACTCGATGTGCCAGCCTGGCCTGCCATTACCCCAAGGGGACTCGTAGTAGATCTTGCGCTCGATCTCCTCGGGTGTTGCCTTTTTCCAGAGGGCAAAGTCTTGGGCGTTCTCCTTGTCGTACTCGTCTGCTGCGACCCTCTCGGTCTGCTCGACTTGTGAGAGGTCCATTCCGCTGAGTTTGCCGTAGCCCTCGAACTTGGCGATGTTGAAGTAAACGCCGTCATCGGCGTCGTAGGCAAATCCCATCTCCTCCAGGGTCTTGATGAAGTCCACCATCTGCTCCACGTACACTGTTGCACGTGGGTGGCTGGTGGCACGTTTGATGTTCAGGAGGTCCAGTCCCCTGAAGAATACACCAGTATAGTGTTCGGTGAAATCTTTGAGGGTTTTTCCTTCCGCTCCGCTGTCCCTGATGGTCTTATCGTCTATATCGGTGAGGTTCATGATGTACTTGACATCGTATCCGCGGTACTCCAGCCAGCGCCTGATGAGGTCGCCGCTTGTGAAACTCCGGATGTTACCGATGTGGGGTGCACCGTAGACAGTAGGCCCACAGACGTACATTGATACCTCCGGTGGGTTAAGTGGATCAAACCGGCGTTTACTCCGGGTCATGGTATCGTATATCTCAATGGGGTTATCTGTCATTGTTCATCCTCCATAGAATCGACTAGACGGGGTAGCGATGATTTATTGGTTACGATTTTCGACACAATAGTCTCAGTCAACCGTTCTAGTAGAATAGGGTGGGAAGTTGGTTAATATAAATGATACGTGGGTTTGCTTCCCTTTTTTCATTCCAAATAGCTTAATGAAACATAAGGGGAAGGATTGACACGAATCCCAGTTAAATCCAATGATATTTAATAAGAAAAAAACCGTTTTAGGGCATCTTTTGATGAAATAGCACGCCAAATCGTCTTTCTCAATTATTTTTTCCAGCGTTATAACGGGTAACCTGTTATTCATGTCAATACAGGTGGTTGACGCAAAAAACCTGTAGGATTTCTACCAAACCTTGGTTAATACTCCTAAACGGCTCCGAGGAGCCCCTATATCGTTTCTGCGGTATCTTCTGCTCAAGGTGAAAGAACTGTGATAATAAATGGGCACCACCCCAAGAAGGAGATACCTCTCCAAGAAAAGGTAGAGCTCCTAGAGAAAAGCGTGGAAGAGGTCCAGAAGTACGAGTTACTGACCACAAACCAGTACCTCCAGCAGATGGAACTGGTGCTTGAGATATTACAGGACATTTCACAGAAAGGATGTGAACCACAGTGAAACAAACATTCAGTGCCGTGCTTGACTCCAAGAAACAGGTCAAGAACATAACACTCTCAGACGACATAAGCCAGAAGGTCTTCTTCGAAGCAGACATAGGACAACTAGAACAGGTAAAATTCACGGAGGGACTCCTCCTTGAAATAGTTGGCACAAAAGGTGTGCTGAGGGTAGACCTGCCGATAGAAACCCTGAGGAAGGTAGTAGAGAAGAGCCGCTAATCCCTGACCTTTATGTATACATCGTCCCGTAGAGAACCCCGTTCCCAGTAGTAACGGTGCAAATCTTTGCACCATTCCAACACTTTTGGGTCTGTTGATGAGAAGCCCTTGTAATCAAACTCACCCGTCAAGGTAGGTAATGCTAGGATGCCCACCTCTTTCTCGTTCATGTACATGACCAAGTCAATCTTCTCGAACACCTTGTCGAGAAGCATCTCCTTACCCCTATACGCATCAATCGCCGTTTTTATCTCGTTAGAAATACTATCAAGGATATGAGGAGGAGGCCGATACCCAAGGGGTTCGATACACCTAATCGCGATGCCTCGTTCAAGGGCATCCAACGCCAATACATAGTGACTCGACGAGATCAAATTCTCATCAGACATGTACCAGAAAAACTCCTCAGACTCCCGCATTAACCTCTCTATGTTTGAAAAAGTCTTCATGAGCGCTGTCACGGGTACACTCCCACGGAGCTCACCGATCCTACCCATAAACCGCTCGGGTAAAAGATCCAAAGTATGCCTGTTAAAGTAATCAACGTGTTCAGTGAGGAACTGGAAACCAGGGAAAAGCCGGATAGCGTGCCTGCCATAGGGCTGAAGCACATAGAACCCATCCGGGTCCTTGGTCACCAGCTCTATCTCGTTCATTCTCGCCAGCTGCCTGCTGGTTTCCTGTACCGTCAGGTCAAGCTCCTTGGCGATATGTGTGAGTTTCATGGGCTCTTTCATTAGCTTCAATATGATGCTAAGCCGATCTTCATTCGATAACTCAAAAAATAGGCTACAGAGCCGTTCCATCTCAAGACTTTGCATCATGATGCTGTCATTTACTCCGGGAATGTATAAAATATTCCCGGTCACTCGGTGGTGATGTAGAATTCTTCACGCATTGCACCGTTATCCCAGTAGTACGTGAAAAGGTCCCTGCACCATTCGATCACCTTAGGGTCCTTTGACGTGAAACCAAGGTAATCAAACTCACCTGTCTCAGAGGGGAACGCTAGGACTCCTACCTCTTTCTCATTCAAGTACAAGACTGTGTCAATCTTCTCGTACACACGGTCATCAAGATGCCCATTGACCCTGTGCCGGTCATACTCTTCCTTAATCTTATCGGAAACACCTTCCACAATATCAGAAGGAGGCTGGTATCCCATCGGCTCAATGACTTTAATCTGAACCCCACGTTCAAGAGCTTCATAACCCATCTCGAACTGCCTCACCGTGATGAGATTCTCGTTTGTCATAATCCAGAAGAACTCCTCTGATTCACCAAGAACTTTGTCCACGTTAGAAAAGGCCTCCATTAACCGAGTTATCCGTCCACTTGGCAATAACTCACCGATCCTGCCCATGAACTTCTCCGGGAGAAGCCCAAGCGTATGCCTGTTAAAGTACTCAACATGCTCGGCGAGGAACTGATAGCTCGGGAACAAACGGAAAGCGTGCCTGCCATAGGGCTGCAACACGAAGAAACCATCCGGGTCCTTTGTGACAAGGTCGATGTTAGTTAGCCGTGAGAGCTGCCTGCTACACTCCTGAACAGTGAGGTCAAGCTCCTTGGCTAAGTGAGTAAGCTTCATGGGCTCATCCATGAGTTTTAGTAATATGTTGAGTCTGTCCTCGTTGGATAGCTCAAAGAAGAGGCTGCACAGCCTCTCCATCTCTTGACCTTGTAACACCACGTTGGTACAATTACATGTGGTGGTATAAAATTATCATTCGTTTCCAAGGAGTCCCTATATCCAAAACACGTTGTGTCTACCTTGTGAAAGACAAAATGACAGATATACACGACAACAGAAGAAACGCCAGAAGGCGAAGATCAAGCGACGGAATGAAAAGTTTTGGAGGAGTACTACTCGGCCTAGGAATCGGATGGGTAGCCATGAATTATGTTAACATCAGCTTCGATACGCTTCCATACCTGTTTATCCTTGCAGGCCTGGGAATAGCCACATCATCATCCGTTTTCAAGAAAATGGATTACACGGTTAGTGAGGTATCGGGAGGGCTAATCGGGGGACTAGTCATGGCGATAGTCTTCTCAAGCATTTTCAGCGGTGCGTTCATGATCCCATTCGGTGGAGCCACAACAGGTTCAGGCAACTATGTGACCGAGACATACAGTTACAGCGACTTTGAGGAGATAGAGGCAAAATATGGCATCCAAGTAAAGTTGACACAGGACGACGAGTACAGCGTCTCAGTAAAAATCGACGATAACCTCTTCGAAAAACTGGATATAAGCAAAGAAGGAGATACTCTCAAAATCAAACTAGAGCCAGGAATATACACAAGAGCACAAGCAGTGGCAACAATAACCATGCCAGACCTAACCAGACTAGATCTAGCCACAGGGTCCCACGGAAAGGTAACCGATTTCACTATTACAGACGACATAGACATCAACGTGTCCACAGGAAGCCACTTGACTATGAGTGGAACAGGTGAGGACGTGTCCCTCGACGTGACAACGGGAAGCCACGCTGACCTATCAGGGTTCAAGGCAGACAACGTAGACGCAAGCTACAGTGCAGGAAGCCACGGTTCGGTCTTCGCTGACGGTGACCTAGACGCCGATATATCCACTGGTTCACAGGTCTCCTACTATGGAAACCCAGACCTTGGCCGAATATCAGTCTCATCGGGTTCATCACTGAGCCCACGATAATTCCCCTTTTTCTCTTTTTTCTCCAATTTTTATGATTTATCTTGTCTCAGGGTTCACAGGGAATAACGCTCTGAAATCTTGTAACAACGAGTTGGTATATTTACAATCGAATGCGTAGAAATATCACATGATTCCAAGGAGCCCCTATATCGAAAATGCGTAGTGTCTATCATGTGAAAGACAAAATGACTGAATCAAACATCAACAGAAGAGTAGAAAACTGGACTCGGAGAGTCGAGGATGAAGGACAGATAATTGGAGGAGCCATCATGGTATGGCTCGGAATCACATTCTTGCTAAGTGAGATGAATTACATCAGTTACAATATGTGGTGGCCAGTGTTCGCCACAGGAATGGGCGTAGTACTTGTAGCAAAAGGCGTGTTGGGTTACCGTTACAGGTATCACAGGAGCGACGCAAACGGGTACGTAATCGGCGGTGCGGTATTCCTGATACTCGGCCTAGGAAGTTTCTTCAGTTTCCACAACTGGTGGCCAATGATCCTGATCCTAATCGGCATATCAACTATCGTCGGCGCGGACAGGTAAACAAGGAGAAATCAAGATGTCTTCCTCTCCTCCCCTTTTTTCAAACAAAACAGGCTTTTCTAGTAGGATCCAGAAATGGAAACAGGACATAGTTCCTGAGACTATCCCTGTTAAAGCTCGAATGCTCCTGATGGGCTCTGTGCTCCGCGGTCTCGGGGATGGAATCACAATGACCGCCCAGAAACTAGGCTCAGCGTTCTCGACATGGTTCGGGAGCTGGCTCATCACATCATATTCAATAAATGCACCGATCTACGTCGGGGCAGTATTGTACATCGCGTACTCGGTATCCATGTACAGTTTATTTGGTGGCATCGCCATGAAAACACAGGATGCCTCTCAACAAAATATCATAGAGGTCCAAAAAAATGATTAACCCAGATTACACAGTTGAGGAAATTGAAACACGTTTCATGAGTTTCCTAAAGAAACAAGTCGGTGATCTGGAAATCACCGAGCATCTAAACCAGATAAAAGGAGGAAACGAGGCATACCTTTACAGGTTCCACGTTAAAGGCGTCAAAGGAATGGAAACTCCCCAAGTGCTAAGACTGTTCCCCGGTTTCTACGGTGACGAGAAAGCAGAATGGGAAGCCATGATCCAAAACATGCTAAACGAGCGAGGACTGCCAACCCCAAAAGCACACATCAGCACCAGAGACATGACTGTTCTAGGTGGTTCGTTCCTTGTGATGGATTACATCGATGGAATCACTCCTGATCCGTTAGAAGACCTAGCTATCCTTGGACTTACGGCGAGGACACAGTCCAAACTACACCAGATTGACGGCAAACCAGTAAGTGAAGCGATTCATGCACTAGGACACAGCAGGCACAGCCACAGCATTGAGGGAAGGATTGACTGGCTCCTTGACAGAGCAAAACACCATCCTGAACTAAAGGAGCTTTTCAAGTGGGTAGTGGACAACAAACCAGAGTTACCAGAAAAAGTCTCAGTAGTGCATGGAGACTTCCACCCTGGGAACATGATACTGAAAGATGGAGAGGTTATAGCGATTGTAGACTGGAGTGGGTTCATGGTCGGTGACCCGATGGCTGGACTCGGCTGGACACTTGCACTGTACATCGGCAACGCGAAACATGATTTCCCTCCGGAGGTGTTCGAGGATCTGATACAAGGCTACATACAGGAGTACGAGAAAATCTCACCGGTAAACAAGGACACATTGGCGTACTTCATCACGTTCAGGTTAGCGATGGCCCTTTTAGAGGGCTTAGACGGACAGACTCACTGGACTCAGCCACAGATTGTGAACACAATCCTAAGCGAACTGAAAGATAGAACCGGAATATCGGTTAAATTGTTGGGCTTATGAAAATGAAAGCACTTGTTCTTAATGGAAGCCTTTCAGATCAGGAAGATTTGACTCAGATTCAAGAAATACTGGTGGAGGAACTGAATGGTTCTAACTGGGACGTCGAAGCCATATCCCTCCACAGAAAGAACATCAAGCCCTGCATCGGATGTTTCAGGTGTTGGCATACAACCCCAGGCATATGTTCTGGAGTCAAAGGTGATGACGCAGATGATATCATTAAAAAGGCAATCAACAGCCAACTCATCGTCTTCCTAACACCCCTCACATACGGCGGATACTCTTCGGAGATCAAGAAGATTTACGGTCGCTTCCTTGGATTACTCCAACCGGGCATGCAAATAGTGGATGGAGAGGTGCATCATCTCAAAAGATACACTGAATACCCATCCCACCTCGCCATCGGAATGACTATCAAACTTGACGTGGAGGAGGAAGAAATCTTCAAGACATTGGTTGACCGCAACAGCAAGAACTTTTACCCCCCAAGACACCACGCCGGGGTTCTGACGTACTCTGATGAAAACATGAGGGCCAAAGTTAGAGAAATGGTTAAGGAGGTAACACAATGACACGCATACTTCTGCTTGTAGGAAGTCCAAGAGGAAGGAGGAGCACATCATCAAGCATATCCACATTCCTGAGTTCCCGATTAAATGACGAGGGCCAAGAGATCGAGACACTTTGGATAAGCGAGCAACTCGTCACAGAGGAAAGGACGAAGGATATGATGGAAGCTATCCAAAACTGTGATACGCTAGTACTAACGGCACCCCTCTACGATGACTGCCAGCCATATATCGTCACAAAAACAATGGAACTAATGGGAGAACGGGGTAACCTTGATGGAAAACGGCTCATCCCCATCATCAACAGCGGATTCCCTCAGGCTGACCAAATCACTGCAGTTGCAATTCCCATCTACAAATTGTTTGCATCCAAGACCGGACTGAATTGGATGGGAAGCTTAGCTATCGGAGGCGGAGAGGGGCTCCAAGGAGCCACAGGAAAAAGCCTAGAAGAAGCAGGAGGAGCAGCGAAAAACATCATCGAAGAACTTGGGAAGATATCCAAGGCAATAATAGCTAATGCAACGTACCACGACAATGAAGTCATAACCTTCCCTAAATTCCTCCTAAATCCAGCCCTTGGACCGGTCATGGCTTGGATAAACAACAGGTCTTGGAAGGCAATGGCTAAGAAAAATGGAGAGAAGGTTGACGCAAAGCCATACGCCTAAAATATTTTTCTAGCGTTATAATAGGTAACCTACTATTCGTTTTCTTTTATACGGCAAAACATCGAGATTAAACGTAGTTTCCAACACGTTCGATGAAACTAGGAGCCCAATGAACCCTCAAATCATCAAACCCATCACACCGGATAGGCTCATCAAGTTCATTGGTTATCATCCTGAGGTCTCTCAGGCAGACGAAACGGTCCTCAGCGGGGTTAGGCCTATTGAGGAACTGGCACTCAAGGCAGTTAACCTTGGTCTCAATGAGCAGCACTCCACGGGGAACCTCTACTTCCATGGAACAATAATCAATAACAAGACATCTTAAGCACAAGTATGTGTGAGAGATGACATACACTAAAAGAGCGGCGTACGCGCCCGAAGGTTAGTTAACCCCTGCAATCTCGGGCACGTACACAGGATCCCAGGAGGTCTTTAACTCCTCGAACCCGTCACACTCAAACACTTTTTCTATTTCGTGAGATATGGTCGCTAAGGTCCTCAGACAGATCATGATTTCTTCACCGGGATTTGGCTGATACAAGTGGTGACATTCAAGACAGTTGATGCTCGACTTGGAAACGAACACTTGCCCAAAGACCTCGAACTCCATGGAGAAGCATTCACAAAACTCGGATAAAGCGCCGTGCGTGCGTCAAATGGACGCAAACACTAGGATAAGTAATCGAAGGCTGACAAAACGTGAACCTTGACGATATCGATGAACTCGTCAACCTCTACGTAATCGTCCTTACCCCCCATCCCCTTGGCGTATGGACCGTAAACGTAGGCAGGAACCCCCTCATAGCGCCAAAGACGCGCATCTGTGCCACCCATCGCGATAAGAGTCTTTGATTCCCGCCCCTCAACTAGCATGATGTTCTCCTTCAGGATACCAACCATCTCCCCATTTGGGTCACAGTGGCTAGGAGCGGTGTAGTTGATCTCCTCATATGAGACGTAGGGATAGTCTTCTAGCACTTTTTCGATAACAGGCATTACATCCTCCTTCATCATCCCAACGGGAAGACGAATATCCGCCTCGATAACCACCTCACCAGGAATCATGTTCACCTTCAACCCCCCATGGATGGTACCAAAGTTGATAGTCGGACTCTGGAGAGTCTCGAATGCCCCCACACCGTAGCCTTCCTCGATTATGTCCTTTGCATCCTCCAAGGCATTCCTAACGTTAGCAGGGGCAGAGTAGTCTATCCTATGAATAGCTTTGTCAAGGTCAAGCATCAACTTGGCCGCCATCTTGGTGGCGCTTGGGCTTGCATGCTCATAGGCACCATGGGCACCCGGCGTACTCACCGTGAAAGTTACCCAGAGAATGCCCTTCTCACCGAACCTAATCTGGTGAGCGCAAGGCTCCCCGTTTAACAGGGTGTCACCGTGCAACTCGGGATGGTGTTTCATCAAATACCGTGCCCCCCATGGACCGAAAGTCTCCTCGTCCGAGACACAGGTGAGGGTCAACTTGCCCTTCAACTGGTCCCTGATCCTGTGAAGGTACCTGTATGTGAAGATTGATGCAGTGGTACCTGCCTTCATATCGTTGCTGCCCCTTCCGAAGATTTTCCCCTCGTCAACAGTGCCGCCCCATGGGTCGTATTTCCACCCCTTGGCGTCACCAACGGGATACACATCGATGTGCCCGTTCATGACAAGGTGTTTGCCCTCGGATGCACATTCAAATGTGCCAGCGATATTCACCATCTCCTCCTGAGGCGTGATAATCCTGTAGGGCAGGGTCTCATGGTCTAGGAAATCGGTGATGACCTTTGCCGCTTCCCGGGTATCACCGGGCGGGTTTGGGCTCTTGGCTTGGAGGAACCTGCTTAGGAAATCAATTAACAGGACACGATCCTCGTCTATCCACTGCAAAAGCTGCTTCTTCTGGGCGTTCATACCATATATGCGACCAAACGACGAAAAAAACTTACCATCAGAGAGCCCGGTCCTTGATAATACTATAAAACCCGCCGTTTTCCAGCTGTTATGTTCACTGTTGAAACTCAAGATAATGGGAATTGTAGCTTTGGTGTTGATCTCAGCACTATACATCGCATACAGACCAAAGGAAGTAGAGGAAACACCATCAGACCTGTCACAGTACGAGGTCGCAACATTCGCCGGGGGCTGCTTCTGGTGTATGGAAGCATCATTTGAGGCAACCAATGGCGTGGTTGAAGCCGTAAGCGGTTACACGGGAGGACATACCGTAGATCCGACTTATGAGCAGGTGTTGACCAAGACAACTGGACACTTGGAGGCGGTGCAAGTGTACTATGACTCAGAGGTAGTGACATATGGGGAGCTCTTAGACTTGTTTTGGAGGAACGTTGACCCGACAGACGATGAAGGGCAGTTCGTGGACAAGGGAGCCCAGTACCTCTCCGCCATCTTCTACATGAACGGAGAACAGAGAACTCAAGCCGAGGACTCAAAACAGGAGCTAGAACTCAGCGGAAGGTTTAGCGAGCCCATCGTTACCGAGATAATCGAGTTTGATGTATTCTACAGGTCGGAAGAGTACCACCAGGACTATTACAAGAAACAGGTGCTCAACTACAAACTGTACTCAAGCGGGTCAGGAAGGGAACAGTTCCAGGAAGAACACTGGGACGAGTAATCTAAGCCCGTTTGATCTTGTAAACATAGAGCCCGCCTTTCTCCTCGGAGCTGATTACCTCAAAACCTAATCGTTTCGCCATTCTGGGCACATCTGATCGCCCAGCTTTGGCATCAGTGGTGACCTCCAGGATTTCGTCATTCCCCAACTCTTTCAGTGCTTTACTTGTGTTGACCCCTGGCATTGGGCACTGTAGCCCTACGCAGTCAAGCTTCTTCATGGTTAATGCTTGAAAAAGGCGCGTATTAAACCGTGTTTCTACCTGTTGCGCTCCGTGTCATCGGTCTCCACGTCTATCGTGTGGACCTGCTCCTCGGACAATGCACGTAGCTCCCAGTTTATCTCACGTTTTATGTTCAAAATCTCCGAATCAAGTTTCACGATCTCCGCCTGTGATCCCTTGTCTCGTTTTATCTTTGCCTGCTGAATCTGCTTGGAGACCATGTCTTCCGAAAGCTCCCTAATTCTTTCCTCGCTCATGACTTTCTCAAGCCGATCCCAACTTAAAGTATTAACCCAAAAACCATCAATATATTTTAAAACCTCGGTTCATCAATCAAATACGTGGTTGGTAACTTCACGATTATCGGCATCATAGCATTACTTGGGGTAATCCTGCTTCTAGTCAAGTTCATAGCGTTCCCAAAGCCCACAGGCAGCTATGAGACAACAATTATCGATAAACGTGAGCAGCAGACAGTCATATTCACCGGCGTATTCATCCCGATGAAGATGCTGATCCTTGAGACCACCGAGTTACACCAGTTGAACGTGAAAAAACGGGATTATGATAGAATAAATGTGGGGGATCGGGTCATGGTGACCCGATACAGTAACAACCAGCACAAGTTACAGGACTAGCTCGTCATCCTCGTAGAGGAATATCTCCTCCACGGGCATCTGGAAGACCTTTGCGATTCTAACCGCCAGTAACAGTGAAGGGTTGTACTCGCCGTTCTCGACAAAGCTGATGGTCTCCCTCCTCACGCCTGCGAGTTTCGCTAGATCCGCCTGTGTCAGATCATCCCTAGCTCGTAGCATCTTTATTGTTGTCTTCACCCGTTCACTTCCTGTTCTTATAGTACTGGTATGAGATGAAGTAGAGTCCTAGGTTCACCATTAATCCGAGGAGGATTACGGCTGGTGATTCAATTCTTGGGAGCTGTTGCCAGTTATTTGCTGCGAAATCGTACCAAAGGAGTGCTAACCAGACGTAGTTGCCGAATTTGAAGCCTATGACACTGGCTTTTCCTTCCAGCTTCTGGGTTAACTCGTCCTTGACCACGTATCCTTTGCTCTTATCATCCATTGAGTCTAGCTGTTTCCCGAGGAATACGCCAAACACTCCGATTATTACCGTGATATTCAGGCTGCTCAGTAAGCCGACTCTTCCCGTTCCAAACTGCGAGAGGGCAACTGCGCCCCCTATCACCGCCACGAGGGCGGTTACTATGTTTCTTGTTTTCATGTCTCCTTTCTCCACGTTAGGTTTATCGCACACGATGTGTGTTATAACACACAGTATGTTATATAAACCTAACGAAATCGGGAAGGGCAAGACACAAAAACACCCGACGCAGAACAGACACTATGCTCCGCATAAAGTGGCACGGTCACAGCCTCTTCGAGATAACCGACGGGGAGACCACCATAGCCACAGACCCCCATGACGGAGCAAGCATGAATTTACCTATTCCAGATTTCAAGGCGGACGCGGTAACGGTGAGCCATGACCACCAGGATCACGCCAACGGGTTACACCTTTTTGACTGCCCACACCTGACAACACCAATAGACGAGACAGTCGGAAGCGCACGTCTAAGGGGCGTAGCATGCTTCCACGACGACGTCAAGGGCAAGAGGATGGGTCCAAGCATCTCATGGAACATCACTATGAATGGGATACAGGTGACTCACTTAGGCGACCTCGGACATTTCCTGAGCCCCTCCCAGATGTTCCAGATAGGATTCCCCGATATTCTCATAGTGAACACGGGGGCCAACATCGCCCTAGCAGAGGACAACATCGCGCTACTCTCACCCAAAGTGATAATCCCGATGCATTATTACACGCCAGGTATCGATTTCCCGTACTACCACATGAAGTCAGTACTGGACTTTAGCGAGGGAAAGGACGATGTGGAGGAGGTCGGCGAAGAGCACACCTACACTAGGGACACTCTTTCAGGCAGACCAAGGATTCATGTCTACAGTCCTCCAAGGAAACCAAGATAAACCATCAGACCCATTTCAAACTATGAAAGCCCCCGAGCTTATCGATATTCTAAAGGCACATGAGAGGATCAAGCCTTACCTGAACCCTTCACCACTGTTCACGTACCCAACGTTGAACGAGTTGCTTGGTTTTGAGGCGTATATCAAGCACGAGAACTACAATCCGACAGGCGCGTTCAAAATCAGGGGAGGAATCAACCTCATCAGCCAGCTTACCTCTGAGGAGAAGGCGAAAGGCGTCATCACCGCTAGTACGGGAAACCATGGTCAGAGTATAGCTCTAGCATCCAAGATGTTCGGTGTTGATGCCCATATCTGCGTCCCCGTCGGCGCAAACGCCATCAAGGTTGCAGCCATTCGGAGCCACGGTGGTATCATCCACGAGTACGGCAAGGATTTTGATGAGGCGGTTGAGCACGGGAAGAAGCTTGCCGAGGAACATGGCTACATGTTCATCAGCAGCGGTGACGAGGCTAGGCTCATCTCCGGAGTAGGCACCATTGGTCTGGAGATCATGCAGCAACTGCCCGATGTTGACGTTGTTGTGAGCCCTGTTGGGTCAGGAACTGGCGCAGGAGGCACCGCAACAGCGGTGAAATCCCTGAGGTCAGACGTGAAAACCATCTCGGTTCAGGCCGAGAAGGCGCCAAGCATCTACATGAGTTACAACAGCGGCAAGCCAGAGTCAACTCCAACGGCGGAGACCTTCGCGGATGGTTTGGCGACGAGAAACGCGTTCGAGCTGCCCCTTGGCATTTTGAGGGAACATGTTGACGAATTCATCCTCGTCTCGGAGGACGAAATGAGGCACGGCATCAAGCTCTACGCGGAGCACTGCCACACCATAGCGGAGGGAGCGGGTGCAGCGACGCTTGCAGGAGCTTTGAAGTTGAAGGACGAGCTCAAGGGTAAGAAGGTCGCTCTAGTGCTGAGCGGCGGTAACCTCACTTATGATGAGTTAGTGAAGTGTTTGAAGTGATTTTATGCTGAAAAAAGTGTTTGAAGAGGCAGCCGGGAACCTAAGAGAGAGGGAGAAGGCTAGGGATGAGGCGTATAGCAGGGCACGCAGGGCTAGGATGTTGAGCAAGCAGGCGATTCTGTTCCTGCATAACGGTGACCAGAAGAAGGCTGGGGGTAACTTGGAGGAGGCGACGACCCTCCTTGGCGAGATTAAGGGCTACGCGCAGAGTTTCACTGAGATTGGTTTCTTTGAGGCGGTTAAAGCTGCGAGACAGGAGTACGCTGAGGCGTGTATACTACGTGGGCTTAACACGGGGGAGGGTTTTCCATCGCCTGAGGATCTCGGGTTGGATTACCTTGACTACCTCCTGGGATTGGCGGATGTTCCCGGCGAGCTCCGGAGGCAGAGCCTTGACCTGCTGAGGGCGGGGAACCTTGCCAAGGCGGAGGAGAACTTGATGGTCATGGACGAGATATACCTGAACCTGACGGGCATGGAGGAGGCGAGCCTGCTGTTGAAGGGTTTACGGAGGAAGCTTGACATAATGAGGGGCGTAAACGAGAGGACAAGGGCAGAGATCACCGCTGAGGTTAGCCGGGAGAGGCTCAGGAAGAGCCTCAGTAACCTCTAGTTTGCCTCAGTGAACCCCATAACGCGAATAAAATTATTTTAGATAGTTTTCCAGCTCATCCAAGACGCCTTCCCATGCGCCGATGTGCCACTCTTTAGCGTCTCGCCATCCTGGTCCTTCTTTCCAGCCGGTGTGCTCTACGGTTACACTGGTTTTTCCCTCGGCTTCGGTTAGGGTTACCTTGACGCTTGTCTGGGGTGGTTTGTTCATGAACGCGGCGTACTGATCTGGTCCTTTCCATTGGAAGCTTAGGTTTGTCGGTTCCTGTAATTGGGTGACCTTACAGCCTATTGTGCTCATGTGATTGTGGTCTTTGGGGTCGAAGAACAGCTCGTATGCGCCGCCCTTGGTTGGCTCTATGTTAGCTTCTGGGCTGAACCACTTTGTGACGTCCCCGGTGTCGGTCCATGCGTGCCAGACTTTCTCAATCGGGGCTTTGAGTGTCCGTTTGAGGTTTATCACATATTTTGGGTTCGTTGGGTCCTATATAACACTGGTATCAGTGGGCGGTAACTTGGTGCATTTTTTGAATCCACGTCCATGACGTTTGTATTTTACTTTTTCTTGGAGTTACTTTCATGGATTCCTCTTCGATCAAAACAATGTGTGGTCGAGGATTAGGAAATACCGTTGAATGAGCGCGTACGGGGTAATGGATAATGTATAGAAGGTGGATTGAAACGAAACAAAGTAGGGAAAAACCCTCAACATAAGCGCAACACACTGGAGTGCATTTAAATGCCCCTCCCCATCAAACTATCTCGGAGCAAAACTCATTCTGTGAGTGCGTAAAAAAGGATTACGTGAGCACCAGTCACTCTTTGTATCAACCTCCAGAGTCCTAGACAATGACGACAGGGTATCATAAGAGTGACACAATCCCAATCACATCCGCGAGATCCGGATCAACCATTATCAAAGTCCATCTTCATGAACATATACACTGATTCCAAAACCCTGATGATTACTGGAGCGCTGGAAAAAAATTACATCTCGATTTCCCGTGAGATGCCCCAGAACGCGAGTACGCTGAGGATGCTGATGAAACCGCTGAAGTAGAAAACGGAGCCCATGCCGTACGCGTCTAGGAGGTAACCTGAGAATACGGGTCCAACGATCTGGCCGAGGCTCATCGCTGTATTGAATACGCCTACAGTGGAGCCTGAGCCCAGTTCCCTGCCTTCCCTTGCTATGATTGCCGTTACTGCTGGTAATGAAAGGGCGCTGCCGAGGGAGACCACCATCCTGGCGGCGAATATCTCGTAGATTGTCCCTGTTTGCACCAGGTAGAAGTATCCGACGGCTGAGAGCAGGCCTCCGCCGATGAGGAGCATTTTCCGGTTAACCCTGTCAGCCATTATCCCCATTGGCGTCTGGAGGAACGCGTTCAGGAAGATGCCGATGGACAGAATGATTCCGATGTTGGTGCTTGACAAACCTAGGACTTGGACAGCGAACAGTGGGAGGAAGCTCATGATTGTTCCCCTTCCGAGGGCGTTTACTGCACGGTAGATGAGTATACTGCTGAGGGTCTTGTTGGCGAGTATCTGCCTTATTGGGACAAGTTTCTTCTTTGGCTTGGTGCCAAGGGATTCCTCGTCGGGAACCAGTATTATGGTGAGCACCAGGCTGATTACCACCAATACGGACATGACGTTGAAAACTGTCCTGGTGCTGTAGTTCTCGTAAATATAACCGCCGATGAATGGGCCTGCGCCGAACCCTGAGAACAGTGCGGTGTTCAGGTATCCCATGTATTTGCCTTCCTCTCCTTTCGGGGTTAGGTTCATGGCGTACGCCATAGCGACTGGCATCATCATCGATGAGCCGACTCCGTGGAAGACGCGGACGACGATTAACATCTCGGGTGATGTGACGTAGGTGTACACGACACTGATGATGGCGTAGATGATTAGCCCGGCGACGATGATTTTTTTCTTGCTGAACATGTCGCTGAGCCTGCCGATTGGCGTCTGGAGTATTGCCCGTGAGAAGCTGAAGCTTGAGTAGATGAGGCCGATGTAGATGCCTGATGCGCCTAGGTCGCTTGCATAGTTGGGCATTATTGGACTTATGATTCCGAGGCCGACCATTGCCATGAATACGCTGAGGAGGAGTACACGGAACGCGTTTAGGGACCTGTTCGCCATTTCATCAGGTAATCATTGGTTTGACCTTTAATTGTTGGCTATGGTTTGTCTCTGTGGCTTGCCGTAGTCTTTTTTTTGATTTACAGGTTTCTATTTTTGTGTATAATATGTGAGAAGTTTTCTGGTAACGGGTTAAAAAAGGGGGAAATCCCCCTCCCTTGTGGTTTCTTTCGTAGTAAACCGATTTACTATACTACCTTTACGTTTGTAGCTCGTGGGCCCTTTGGTCCATCCTCGATTTCGAACTCTACTTTCTGACCTTCACGAAGCTCAGATATACCGTCTAGACTGGTGTGATGAACAAATACTTCATCGTCTTGTCCTTCAACTGCTATGAAACCGAAGCCTCTATCAAGCCATCTTTTAACTGTACCTTCCAAATATTTCACCTCTCATTCTTGTATCTAATTATAGTGCATACGTTTTCAGAATCGGTTATTTTGGAGACAGATCCTATTTGCCATTATCCTTACAATTAAGTAGGATATTGGACACAAACCGGTTCCTAGTAACATCTGCAACGTTCACTATTTGATTGAAAGGGTTACCCAGTGTTATTAACATGATGGAGTTATTGCATGTAAAAACGCGTTGTACCGCTATTCAGTTGCTCAATTATTCTATTTTGGGTTTATTACTGGGTTGGATTGATGCATAATTTCTATTATGCATACAAGAAAAGCTTCAGAGATTATTCAATGGAAAAACACAAATCTTCAACGCGGGTATAAGATGTAAAAGTAGTGAAAAACAATGGTGAAAGAATACTTCGATAAGCTATCAAATCTAATAAAAGAATCAGACCTTGAAGCAGAGATTGATTTTCCTACTGAAGTAAAAGACTTCTTCACTGGTGCTGCTTTCCACGTTGACAAAGAAATTCGAGTCACTTTATCGCCAGTCGGATTAGCATTTAAGCTACCTGAGAAAGCGGTAGAAAAACTGATAAAAAGTGGTTCTGCGATACCGTTAAAGTATTTTCCGAAAGGGCATATTAAAAAAGAGTATGCGCTGTTTGAATCACCGGATTTAACAAACATCGAGCAATGGAAAAAATATATTCTGGAATCCATACAGAGTAAAACCCCATCTAAATCGGGTAAATAACTATAGGACTAACTCAAACTGGGTTACCTACTAAACAATTCTTTTCACGAATAACAGGTTACCCGTTATAACGCTGGAAAAAATATTGGTGAATGACTCTTTTATACATTATTTCATCAAAAGAAGCCCTAAAACGGCTTTTTTCAGTATTATACCGCGCTGGATTTAACTGGGGTTGATGTCAGCCTCCCCTTTATGAGGCGGCGGCTGTCCCGCAGAGGACTCCCGCGATGAATCCGTGGTACGCGGTGATGTAGTCATCGGTAGTGAGCTGCACGGTTTTGCCGCTGATTCTCTCCATTGTTGGGATTAACGCTGCGGCGTCTGCCCTTTTTGCGTCGGTGAATGTGATTGTGAACACCACTGGTCGCGCTACCTTGTATGGCGGTATCTTGGGTGACAGGTTTAGTGCCTCTTTGACGCCTTCCTTGATGAGCGCCCTTGCCTCCTCGGGGTGCCTGCAGGCGGCGGCTGTTCTGCCTATTGCCTCCTTGACGGCTACGGTTGTGATTCTGGGGTGTATCGCCTTGGCTTCAAGGGCGGTTGCCTGGTCTCCTGCGACGAAGATTAGGGGTACGCCGTAGTGCCCGGCTATGCCGGCGTTTAGCTCTGTCTCGCCTACTTCCCTGCCGTTGACTACGAGTCGCTCTATGTTGCCGCCGCTGTAGGTGTGGCTCATGACTCCGTTGAGTGTGCCTTTCTTGCTGTGGTACCCGACGAAGAGGCATGCGTCGTAGGAATCATCCAGGTAAGCCATTTGGCTCTGGGGTTTTGGTGTGCCCCTGACGAGTACTGCGGTTTTGTGGAGGTCATTTGGATCTATGTTGTTCATTGCTCCGTGGGCGTCGCATACGGTGATCTCGGCCTTGGGGTTATGTTCGAGTATGGCTTCTATTGCCGCGTTTGTGTCGGCTGCCATAAGTTTTCTACCTTTGGTGTAGTCTGCGTGTTTTCTTGAGACCATTGAGGCGTCAACTATGCCGCTAATGCCTTCCATGTCAACACTGATGAAGTATTTCATGGATAATGGGTTGAAGAAGAGTAAATAAAATGTAACAGTGGCTTGGACCAGTGAGTGGGTATAACACGAAAAAAATTAGTTGATCCAAGCAAGCTGATCGGTTAGGTAAGCCATAGCATCTGCTTCAACTTCGTTCAGACTCTTTTCATTTGTTAGCCCTGCCTTGTCGATGAACCTATCGATGGCTCTGTTTGCCTTGGTGATGGCTCTATCGAGTTTTGCCTGATCCTTTGGAGACAGATCAATGGTTGATTTTTCGTTCAAATCGATATCCAGATCCTCTTCTAACTTGGCTACCTTGTCGAGGGCGTTTGTAAGAACAGTTGCTGGTCCAATTAGGGTGGGGTCGTCCTCGTCTATGAGGTTCCCAATGGGGTCTCCAAAGTTTTCCATTCTTCGTGATGCGTAGATCATGGGCACCCCCATGGAGAGGGTTAGAATGGTTACGAGGATGAGTGTGAGTCTCTTATGGTTCATACGGGGTATTTGGTTGAATTTAGTATAAAAAAGTGATTAGTTATATTTTTTTAGGTTTAATTGCGCCAAAAGCAGCGTAGCAGATGTTTTTGTGAAGGACAACAGGGTCAACGAATCCTGCCTTCCGCATCATGTCTATCTGGAACATGAGTGGTCTCGGGGTGTCCTCCTTTTCGATATAGTTGAAAACGAACTCGCGGAACTCGTCGTCCTTAAAGTCAACAAGGTAATCGCCGTACCGTTTCCAGAACAGGTCCTGTATGGCTGGTAAACTGTGTTCTACTAGGTCGAATACCCAGATACTTCCACCGAGTGTTAAGCTGTCGTACAGTTTCTTGAACACATCTAGCCACTCCGATTCGTCCCTTAGATGGTGTAGGACTGCTGCTGCAAGAATAACGTCATATCGTTCCTCGCCGATGTCCAGTTCACGGATGTCCCCCTGAATCATAGTGATCTCTCCCGTGGTTACCTCGCCAATACGCAGTTTTGCCCTGTCAAGCATCGGTTTACTCAGGTCAATGAGGGTCACATCAAGGTTGGGCATTCTCTGGAGAAGCTTTAGGGTGTAGTTTCCCGCCCCACAGCCAACGTCAAGGACATGATCTGCGTCGGGGTTGACAACAGAGGCTGCCTGTGAGATTAGTTCTAGGGCTTGGACTGCGTCCACTGTGGTGGTCTGGCCTACTGCGAGGCTGCTAAACCGTTCGACATCGTTATCGAAGCGTTCCCTGATCTCCTTGACGGTGGACTTGTTCATAGGGTAGGATTAGGGTGCGTGAATAAATGGTGTTTGCAGTGGAATCTACTGTGGCCCTTTTGGGTATCAAACATATTATTGCGCAAAAGTTTGGTAATATTAATTTGAATTTTTTTTTGGGGGGTGTAAAAATCCCTAGTTTTATCGGACCCTCTATTTTTTGATATTTGCGTCCCAGATCATTGAAAAGAGCATTTCGTTGGACGAAACAAGGGAGTCATAGTTAGTCCACATAGCGTAAAGCTCCTCAATTCCATTCCTGATAAGAAGGATGATTTCTTTGCCGTCAGCAACCAGGAACCCGGGGATACTCCAGTCATCTACAAGGTTGAAGTCGAAGGCTTCCTTGGCCACATTTGACAAAACGAATTGAGTGATATCTGAATTGTTGGAAACTAGCTTGCATTCTACTTTATTTTCGGACTTGTTTCTCTCTTCTATTATCTCAAACAAGGGTGTGTTATACAGCCAGAGGAGGATATCGTCAGATACAGCCATCGTGAAATGGTCATTGCTCTCATTTAGCATCTCTTTGATTTTGATGTAAATTTGATTGGTTCCCTCTAGAACCTGAAATACCATTCCCTTGACGTTTAGGTCCGCGGGTTTGTTGAACATGGCCCATTTTTCAACCAGTTTCTCTTTTTGGACCTCAATTTTTTGTACATGGTGATATTTTTTCTGAATAAACATGTCAAAAATGTCTTCGAGTGGAATCGCAATGTACTTGTACGGCTTCTGAACAAGACGTAGTATAATTCCCTGTGACTCAAGTCGTCTAAGAATCTTATACGTTTCAGACCTCGTGATTCCCAGGTTTTCTGAGACCCTGCTTGCCTTTTGACCTCCAAATCGGGCTAGGAACAAGAATACATTAATTTCGTTCTTGTTCAAATCGAAGTTTGATAGCAGTTTATGTATCTCGATTAAAGTTGATGTCTGGTTTACGGCTTTATCTCGCTTTGTCATCCCAAAATTACGTACCAATGGATCGATGTCTAACTCGTTGTCTATAATCTGTTTGATGTTACGATTGTTGATTTTCCCTATTTGTTGTACCATTTTTTTCTTCCCCTTATTGATTATTTTATAGTTCCATCTGCAACGTGTCTCGGATGTGTTGCATGTTTGTCAGGACGTTTTTTCCGTTTTTTGTGAGAGTATAACTTGCGCGAGATCGATAATTGCTGTTAGTTATCTCAAGTTTTTCAATATAATCGCGATCTTGCAGGAGGTCTAATAGTTCTTGTAGAACGGTCCAGCTTACTCGTGTATTGTAGAGAATATGCGTAGGCTTTTTGATGCCTCCATCTATCGATTCTAGTACTGTGCACAGAAGCTCTGCGCGGGTTCTTCGTTTCCCCATTTCATTGATGGAGACCAATGAATGCATTTAACCCGTATTTACGGTTGAAATCTGTTCTTGTATCGAAATTCGAAATAGAGATACTGAATTATCATCCTAATTATGGGTACATTTTTCATATCCATTTAGACTGACCCGACGCTTAAGGATTGAAATGAAACATATTCTCAACAATTATTTTTACAGTAAATCATTACTCAACAGGCTCATATCTTCGGTTCTTGACTACCAAGTTTCGCGTTTTGTACAACAACTACTGTTCAATAGTGGAGTCCGAAAAATACTCGCTTACTATTTCATCTACTCTTTCCTGAACCGTTTGTACCCAAAGTAGACCAGCGCCCCGCCGATGGCTGTTATCAAGGCTCCCTGTATGATGCCGCTGATTCCTCTGAATGCGTGTATTACCATCTGTGAGGCGGCGAAGAGGATGAAAAACCCGAGGAGCATCATAATACCCCCGATGGCGGCGTTTACGAGTTTCATGGAACTGGATGGTTTTTTCATGTATTTAACAGGTGACTAGTCTAGCAGGACCCAGTCGTCATCAACAGTGGGTTCTGTGAACCATTCTCCTTCACATGATAACGGGTTGGCGTCTCTTTCCTCTTTGGTGATTGTGAACTGGTTTCTACTTGTTGCGCCCCTTTCGATGTAGGCTTGGAAAACCTCGTCGGTGAGGATGTCAAAGTAGGGTATGTATCTTCGTCCTTCCTGTGTGCGCACGTGTACTGCTATGTCGAAGTCGTGTGCCACCTGGTCGTCTGGTAGCCGGGACATGAACGCATGCCCAATTAATTCCCCTGCTTCCACCTTGTCCCCTACCTTGAGGTCGTCTAGGATTATGTGGAAGAGTCGTATGGTGAAGGCGGGGTGTTCCTCTGATTTTATGTGTACCTGGTAATCGGTGATGTCTTCCTCGGGGTTTTCCATCCAGAGCTCCACTATTACGCCGTCTACCGGGCTGTAGACCTGGATATCATTGTCTATGTACTCGGGGTATGGTGCGTAGTAGTGTTTCATGCTCCTGCATGACTCGGAGTCGTCGCTGAAGTCATGGCCTGCCCCGCTCCTGAACTTGCTTACCTGCTCTATCTTGTATAGCTGGGTGAACTCGTGTGTCACGAACCGCGGTGTCTCGTCGTCTAGGTCATGGAACTGGTTGGTGTTCAGGAACCGTGGTGCGATCAGGACAGCCCCTGTGATGAGTATGACAGCGATGATGACCTTGTTCCTGTTCATTGGTAACCCAGAATCAGGTGCGCTGGAAAATATTTAGGGGTTGCAGTGGTCATCACATATTTCGCTGGAAAAACTTTGCGTCAGTTACCTGCCATAAGCGTTTTTTTTCTTACCAATATCTAAAAACGCATTACAATAACGCTTTTTGTGCATGAAACACCGTTGGTGAATGACACTTTTGTATATGATTCAAACAGAAAGAACCCGTTTTGGGCTTGTTTTAGATAAAGGTCTCTGGGATTAGTCTCGTCGCTGTACCCTCCCCCCCCTCCTTCAATATCCCGCCGGGGATGGGTTTCAGGTTTTCAAGTGGCTCAGAGGGCAGATCCCCGTCCTATATGAAGGTGTACGGCTGGTACAGCATCTCGTGGTCGTCCTTTGTCGAGGAGAACAGCTCCCAACATGTCTACCAAGGATCAAAACTCAGCGGAGAGATATCCTCCGCTGTCTTTCCCTCCTTGTTCCTGCCGGGTATTCCAGCTATGTAATTGTCCCCGATCTTCTGCATTTCCTCGGCTATCCTGTGCTCATCCATCCCTAGCACCTGTCCATCCTCCACAACCGTCCTGCCATCGATAACCACCCTGTCCACGTCTTCCTCCGTGCCAGCGTACACAAGGTTCCTGATGGGGTCCCTAACCGGGCTCATCCTCACCGACTCCAGGTCTATGAACACAAGGTCCGCCTTGGCTCCGACCGCTATACGTCCAAGGTCCTTCCTGTCTAATGCATCGGCACCGTGAACGGTTGCACTATTGAAGAAGTCTGCAGCAGTACCCGCGACACTGTCGCAGTTGATGACCTTGCTGATGACCGCACCCAGCCTCATCTCGTTGAGCATGTTCTGGGGGAAGATATCCGTCCCCAGGCCCATCCTGACGCCCCTGTCACGGTACACACTGTACGACTCCAACGCCCTGCCAACCCTAGCGAACACCCAGGGACAGTGGGCAACCGTCGAGCCACCCGCCGCAATCAAATCCAGGTCAGGAGCATCAACAGACTCCTTAATCTCCTGATGGCTCGTCACATAGATGACGTGCCCCAGGATCGTCCTAGGCTTCAACACCCCCAAATCATGGAGGTGGGTTATGGGATCCTTCCCGTAAAGCTTCTTGATATCATTTAACTCTCCATAGAACTGGGCAGCGTGGATCTCCACAGGCAGGTTCCGCTCCTCTGCGACCTTCATTGTCTCCTTGAACAGTTCAGGCGAGACAAGGTCAGCCGTCCTAGGATACAATATGAACCGCACGAGGTCATCGTAGCTGCCCTCCAGCTCTTTTTGATATCTCAACGCGTTCTCCATCTGATTGAACCCCATATCGTTGTCGTGTGTGAGCTCCCCGTCAACCCTGACGCCGCTCCTGTAACCCGCGCTCATGTAAGTCCTCAAACCGGACTCGCCCAGCTGCTTCACGCTCTCCCTGTACCCCAGCCAATCCGGGGCACCAAGCTCAACAAGCGTGGTAACCCCACTCCTCAGCAACTCGTAGATGCTGCTCCTGCACATTGCCTCCCCCATCCAAGGCTCCGGCTCCCAGGGGTTAGCTGATAGAGTCCCAGACCCGGGAATCCTCGCATTCCTCGGCATATCCTCCTTCAAGCCCATGCTCAGGGGACTCTGGGTGATGTGGGCGTGGAGGTTGATGAACCCGGGGATCACCATCTTGCCCTTCGCATCTATCGTCTTGTCAGCCTGACCACTGTACGATTTACCAACATGGACAATGGTGTTGCCCTCGTAGACAACCACACCATCCCTAAGAATACGGTGGGACTCACCGTCCCACGCAATAACATAGCTAGCCTCGATCCTAGTCCTCATGAAGAAAGGTTACCCAACAAGTAATTGAGGTTAACTTGGAATCTTGCGCTTCTTCTCGCGCTTCAGCTTGCGGATGAAATTAACCAACCTCTCCGCCGTCTCATCGTCCACCTCGAACTGGGAGCTATGGACACACTCGGGATCAACTATAACCTCGCCCTCCTCGTCAAACACCAAAGGGTAGAACCTGCAACCAGTGGGCCTGTCATCGTATACCTTGCACCCTTTGTCCGTCAGGAAGAAGCATTTGCCACCCCTGTTCCTGAGCCGGCGCTCGCCTCCCCTGAGGACGACGAACTCGTTAACCTTGTAGCCCAGTTCCCTCAACCGGGCGATATCGGCCAGACTCAGTGGCATGAAGGTCTCTATGCAGCACCTGCTACACCTCGCCTTCAGACAGTCAAACACCATGCCTAAACTGCTCTGTAGGCTGGAATATAAACAACTCTTTCCCCTAAATACCGCCGTTTCCCAGAATTAACCATGTTCAAGAAAATACTCGTAGCGGTAGACGGATCAGACCCCAGCGTACACGCACTGGAGGTAGCGGCAACAGTAGCCAAACAGAACAAGGCATCCCTAACAATCGTGACGGTTGTACCACCAATCCCACCCATGGTTGAAGGAGACATGCCCCACTACGTCCCCGACTTTAGCAAAGACCTCAGGGAAAGCTACGCGAACATGCTCAACAACCAGGTCAAGAAACTCAAGGAAAAGCACCCCGATCTCGAGGTGGAGGCAGTGGTCACAGAGGGCAACCCTGCGAGGAAGATAATCGAGAAAGCAGGAGAGCACATGGCAGACATGATAATCGTGGGCAATAGGGGCAGGAGCGGCGTACTCAGCTGGATGATGGGAAGCGTCAGCAGGGCAGTATCCGACGCATGCACCGTGCCGGTGCTGGTCGTCAAGAACGAGAAGTATTGCAAAGCCTAACCCTACAATATTTTTACGAGGTACATCAAAAGTACCCCCAACCCCATCAAACCAAGCTGAACCAGACCCTTACCAATATCTTTCTGGTCCTGAAGCTCAGGGACAAGGTCAGACCCTGCGATATACACAAAGTTACCGGCAGCGAAAGGCAGCAGGAACCCGTTCAACCCAGACACGTACCCGTTTAGATACAACGCCGTCAAGACACCAAGTACAGACGTCAAAGCTGTCGCCAGGTTAAACAACAACGCCTTCCTGGGCTTGAACCCCGCGTACAAAAGGACACCAAAATCACCTATCTCCTGAGGTATCTCATGCAGGACAACGGCGAGGGTGGTGGACAAACCTAGGGGAACCGAGACAAGGTACGCGCCCCCGATGATAATCCCGTCAATAAAATTGTGCACCCCATCACCAAGAAGGTTAACGTAAGCGAAACTATGGGGGTGGTCATCCGTGGTCGGGATGTGGCAGTGCCTCCAACCGATAACCATCTCAAGCAGGAACGAGGCGAAAACACCGACTAAAATGTAAACTGACACATTGTCCGAACGGAACTCCGCGAAAGCCTCAGGAATCAGGTGCAGGAACGCACCGCCAAGCAAACCGCCCGCACTGAAGGCAACCAACGCCATCAACTTGTCCTTCCCCAGCTCACCGCCCAGAAGAAGAACCAATACACCAACAAGACTGAAAAGACTAACAACTATCACGCTGAGAACCGGATAAACCCAAACATCGACCACTATTATACGCCAGCGTATGAGTGGATACGGGATTAGCATATACGGGTATCGTAAAAACCTCATCTATTGTCCCTATTTTTCTTCCTCACTACCATCCAATATTCCTTTTATACAAAACCTCCAAGCCCAACCCGGGTAACCATGCCGTACAGGAACATAAACGAGGCAGTGATCGCCTTCACCCTCGACGAGATTACCTGGTGTAACCAGAAAGCAGCAAACCTCCTCGGATACAACTCCCCCCAGCTCCTCATCGGCATCGAGCCCTTCATCCTCGTATCAGACGAACACTACTTTGACCTACTCATGGGCTGCAAGACAGCCATGACCACAGGCGTCGGCAACAACATCATCCTGAGCCTCGTCCACAGGAACGAGTACCCCATCCCATGCATCTTCAGGTACGCATACGACAAAGAGGAATGCATATTCTACGCCTTCGCACGTCAACTCGTCGAAAAAAACGCCGAGGAACACCTAATCAGGTTCATAGAACTCGTAAAGGAAGACATCAAGACACCGGACAAGGTCATAGAGGGAAACGCGGCACTTGTACGACGCATGAGCCTCAACAGGCACACCCTTGCCCAGAGCCTCAGCGAGATAAAGTACAGCATCGAGGCCCACCGCAGGACAACAAAAGCCGCGCTGGACACATTGCCAGAGGGAAGGACTACTTTCTCGCTGCGATGACCATCAGATGGTCGTTGTAGTCCACCTTGTCGCCGGTCAGTGACGGATAGAACACTACCTCACTGAAACCTGCCTCTTTGAAAAGCTCCTCATACTGCTCATTTGTGTAAGCCAGCATCGCGTCCGCGTGGATATTCACCTCACCACTCGCCGCGTCTATCACTATGTGCCTATTCACCGAGACCGCCTGATCCGGGTACCAGAAGTGCTCTGTAAGCACCATGTGGGGCTTGTCGCTGAACAATGCTCCCTCCGCCGTGTACCATTCCGAAGATGCCTCACCGAACGATTTTATCGCCTCGAAGCCGTGGGGCTCCGCTATGAACAGCCCACCATCATCAAGGGACGCATGTGCCTTCTTGAGGATGCCCAGGATCTCCTCCCGCTTGAAGACGTTGAACTCACCGTAGATCATTGCTGCGAGACCGTATCCTTCACCGTACTCGGCGGTCCTTATGTCCCCGAGAACATAATCTATGTCCTGACCAGCTTCCGCTGCCTGTTTCTTGGCGTACTCCACTGAGGCGGGACTAAAGTCCAGTCCCTTGCATTTGTACCCTAAACTCGTGAACCTGTTGGCATAGAACCCTGGACCACAGCCCAGATCAAGCATTCTCGTAGCCCCACCTGCAAGCCCATCGATGAACTTGACGTGCTTGTCGATGATGCTGAAACGTCTGCTCGCCGCGTTATGGTCCTGCGAGAGATGGTACTTGAGCATCCTTGCGCTGAACTCCGGGTCGTCCCACGGGATCTTCTCGCCCTCACTGTAAGGCTCAGGGACCGGAATTCGCTTGACTATGTCTAACAAGTTCATGATAATTCAAGTAAAAGATTCGCTATCGGATAATAACGCTTACTGAGCCTCGTCCATCTGGGGCTGAATGATATCTGTAACAAACAGCGAACACTTTGAAAAGAACTGGATTAGTGACTCTGGCCGCCCCTGCCCTTCTTCTCAAAACGCAGGTCATGACCGATTGGACAAGCCTTCTGGCACGTGTTGCACATGAGCCAAGTGTTCTCGGTAAGGTCAGGGCTGTGCTCCATGTAGATGTCCTTGAACTCTGGACTGTTCCTCGCCTCCCATGTCATCCCTAGGAGACACTTGTCATAGTCCACCTTGTAAGGGCTCAACGCTCCCACCGGGCAAGCCTTGATGCACTCCTCGCAGTCACCGCACTGGTCCTCCACAACTGGACCCGTTGGCACCAGCTCCACATCCGTGAGGACGCTCCTGAGCCTCAACCATGGTCCGAACTCTGGGTTAACTATGAGGCTCTGCTTCCCGAAGCTGCCGATGCCACTCATCTGGGCCATCCGCTTCTTGCTAAGCAGCTCGGGCTCCAGCTCAGTCCTGTAACCAAGCTTGTTTAGGTGACGCATCATGCGCCTGGCATAGTACCTGCCCCTCCACTCGTCGGGGTACTCGTGGTTGTCACCCACCTTGATGACCATATCGAAGAGGCTGTCCCACACCTGGACACCAAGGATTATGAGGCTCTTCGCCCCCTCCATGTAGTCACCTGTCTTCTTGGTGTCGCACATGTAGCCCCTGTGACCGATGTAGTGGCCGGGGTACGCATCGTACTGCTCCGCGGATACTATCCCGACAAGGGGGAACCCGTACCTCTTTGCCCTCGCCTTGATATCCTTGGTGAACTTGACGGTCTCCTCGCTGTAGCCCATAATAATCCCTTGAGTCACCGGGTTACGTGTATAAAAACTCAAGCAAAGTCACCACAACGCAATGTGTGAATGAACACTAAACCAGAACATTCTCAATCAAATGATAACCGTATGTCTATTTATTGAGTATAATCAATAAGCACGAAGGACTTTTATCAGAAAATCGAGTATCTCGGGGAAGGAAGGGATGAGTCTGCTGGCGAGAATGGAGACAGATGAAATTCAGGAGTACCTGATGCACGAACTCAACACGCCCTTGACGGTGATCAAGGGGTACGTTGAGATGCTGCAGGACAAGAACCGGGGCAACCCAGAAATCACAAAATACTTGGACGCTATATGGAAGAACGCGGAGAGGATAGAAAAGGTGCCCCTAAGCGTAGTGGAGAAGATAAAGCGAGACAAGTACTTGCTGATCGCATCCGATTAATTTACGTATATTAGATTCATAGCGACCTTCACGATGACTTTTATTATCATCATTCCACTCATGGCCATTGTGGCCGAGGAATAATCGTTTATGAACATGAACTGGCCACCAGTGAAAGCCGTGTACGCTATGTACATGTTAACCAGTCCAAAGCCCACACCGACCATCACCAAAGGGTTACTGAAGCCAACGGTCTCGACACTGTGGCCGATACCTACACCGCAGAACGCCATGCCAACAACAATGAAGGCTATGAACGCAGTGCGTGGGTTATCAGACAGGGGTAGGCTCCACCCTGCGTTCAAAGCGTAGAGGTAACCTGCGACGATTAACCCGATTGCTATTGATGCGATTGTGTTGATCATTCCTTTCACCTACAGAGCCTCCACCATGATTATGTTGATTCTATTGATCTTCTTGTATGTTGCTTCCGTTCTTTCTCTTCCAAACATATTAGACACAGCGTCTAATATTTAGACGTCAAATATAAATATATCTACACAGCGTCTAAAATTTAGACATAGTGTATATTTATATTGGTGTTTACAGATATAGTATCGAACCAAAATGTCCAGAAGGCAGCTGAAAAAACAGAGAATGAGAGACATAATCATCAAATCAGCCCAAGAAGCCTTCAGCAACCAGCCATACGACGCCGTAAACATGGACGAAATAGCCGAAAAAGCACTCCTAAGCAGAGCCACGCTCTACAACTACTTTGACAACAAAGAGACACTGTACTTCGAGGTGGGACTTGCAGCGTGGTACGTGCTATACGAGGAAATGCCACCCCTTATGGAAGATGAACCAACTGGGCTGGGAAAGATAATGAAACTCATCCCCATCGGGTTCCATGGAATACGCGAGGACCCCTTAAACTTTCTAATCCTCAGAAGGTTTATGGAGAAAAACAACGATGCAAAGGAACCCATCGAGTACACATACAACGCGATGACAGAAGAGCAAAGGGACACCGTCAAGGAAACAGGGGAAACCATAATGCTGCGATACTTCCATGGGCTCCAAAAATACATCCAGATATGGTCAACCGCAATAAGCCTCGGACAGGAAGATGGCTCCATCAGGTCTGATATCGAGGTACCGCATCTGAACCAGATCTACTTTATGTACATGGCTGGGATGATTGAGCAACTGGTCCTCCAGAGAACTGCACTCGAAAACATTAATCTAGCGCCCGAGGACGCCATCGAGATGCTAACAGAAAATCTAAGAAGAATGTTGCAGCCTTAACGGATGCTCTTCACTTTCTCCATGAACGCTTTGACTCGCTCAGGGTCTACGGGGTTCCACGTGTAGCCGTCCACCTTCAGGCTTGACCCCACTATAGCGCCGTCAGCCACGGACAGATACTCCTCAACGTTATGGAGTTTCACTCCGGTATTCACAAGCACAGGAACATCCACCTTCTCCTTGATAGCCTCGATAACCGACAGCTCAGCCTCAGAGCCAGCCATCTTCCCGGAGACAAGGATCACGTCAGCCAAGGAAGACACCACTGTGCTGTGGGCTAGCTCAACTGGTGTCCTAGACCCTAGTGGAGACGCGAACTCGGGCACCACGTTGTAGAAGACACGAACATCACCAGCCCCAATGTTTGCCCTGAAACGTGCAAAACCACCGGCGTCGGGGCTCCAGAGTCCCATATCCGACTCATAGGTCCCCGTGATTACCTCCCTCATGAAGCCCGCACCGGTGGCGTTAGCCATGGCGATGGCTGCTTTGGGGTCCCATAGGAAGTCAACCCCGAAAGGAATGCCTGTGGGCTTGCATTCAGCTATTACTCGGGACATCGCCGCTATCTGCTCTATCCCTGCCTCAAACACGTACGGCCGGTCATCCTCGTTGCAGAACATGATTGCGTCCACTCCGCCCTCCACGAGGTGCTTTACGTCCCGTTTAACACTCTCCACAAGGTGGTCTACGCCCTTCTCCTTGTCGTACATTGGTGTACCGGGCAACGCCGGTATGTGCGCCATGGCGATGATTGGTTTATTGACCTTGAACAGCCCTGTGAACCAGTCTCCTGAACTCATGGATAGCCCGTCATGGTGTGAACTAATGAAATTTTCGAATGCAGTTTGTATCGATCCACCACACACACGGGTTATTATGATATAGAACTGTAATCGGTCTTACAAGAGTGGTTCAAAGGATGGAACAGACGGTTACATGTGAGTGCGGTAGCAGCGACATCATAACAGACAACACATCCGGAGAACAGATCTGCACTAGTTGCGGAACCGTGCTGGACACCATGATTTTTGACACGGGCCCGGAGTGGAGAGCCTTTGACCCACAGCAGGCGGATAAACTCAACCGTGTAGGAGCACCACTCACCAACCTCATCCACGATAACGGGCTCAGCACAACAATCTCATGGAAAAGCCAGGACGGCACAGGCAGGAGGCTCACACTTGAGGAGCAGGAACGCCAGCACCGCCTGAGGAAGTGGCAGAGGAGGACCACTACAAGCGATAGCATCCAGAGGAACCTCACCCAGGCTCTATCCGAGTTGAACCGGATAGCAGGCGAGATGAGCCTACCCCAGAGCGTCAAGGAGACAGCGGCCCACCTGTACAGGAAGGCAGTCACACAGGGGCTTATCAGGGGCAGGACAATCCAGACAGTCGTCGCATCAGCGATCTACATGGCTTGCAGGCAGTGCAACGTCATCAGGAGCCTTGAGGACGTAGCCAAGGCAGCAACAATCACACGCAAGGAAGCAGCGAGGAACTACCGTTACCTCTACAAGCAGCTTCAACCCGAGGTCCCACAGGTCAACAGGGGCGCGTTAATCACAAAGTTCGTAAGCAAACTCAAGGTCAGCGGCATCAGCGAGCAGCTCTGCAGGACAATCATGGTCCAGGCAAAGAAGCAGAGGCTTACAATCGGCAGGGCACCAGAAGGAATCACGGCGGCAAGTCTATACATCGCCTGCAGGCTCACAGAAGAGCACAGGACACAGGGCGAGATAGCCAAGACGGCTCAGATCACCGAGGTTACCATCAGGAACCGGTACAAGGAGCTCATGAAAAACATTGATTTCGAGGCCTATATGTGATACTTCAAGTAAGACATGCAATGAAGAGCCATCCGTTCACGATCTCATATGATGCTTCAGTCACGGAGACAGCGAGAACCATGATCACGGCTGGAATTGAAACCATTGTCGTGACAAAGAACAAAGATATCCTTGGGTCAGTAACAACAAACGACATTCTCAGGTACACATACACACCTGGTTTTAACCCAGCGAAGACAAGCATTGAAACCATAACAAACGAGGACATCATGCTGGCAAGACCCAGAACCTCACTTGATGACATAAGGAACATCATGACTGAGTCAAATGTCAATACACTACCAGTGGTTGACAAAGAACTGGTCGGATATATCACGCTAAGGGACCTAATCAGGGTGCAACCAGAGAAACTGGAAGCACAAGTACTCTAAGTGTGCCTCCGCTCAGGAGCATATTTTCCTTTTTCCTTTCTACGCTCAACCCATCCACGGTATCCTTGCACATTCTCGTACCCGGGTTTCTGGTAATCGTTCTTGACGTAGGACCCGTCATCTGAGACCCTCACAAACTCCCTCTCCTCGTTTGGCGGGGCATCAGTGTACATCTCCTTACCGTTCTCCCTCCAAACTTCAAGTGCTTGGCATAGAGCAGGCATCTGCTCGCTTGGGATGCTGAGACATATCTCGTTGGGATCAATTCCCATTGTACCGAAAACTCCGTGGCAGCCAAGGGTGTAACGCGCCTCCCCCTTAAGGAAAGCAGCCGCCCAGCTACTGCTACAAGTTCCGGGACCCGTCTCGCTCTTGGGAGTCAACCCACTGTAATACTGGAGAGCCCTTGCGGCCATGGTAGTTTGCCTTGGGTTACCAGTGATAACCACCACATCGGGGTCGAATGGGCACTCGCTGAGGGGTGCGATCCCCATGTACTGGATTTCCGTTGGAATGATGCTGTAGTCGTGACGAAGGTTCCGTCGAGAAGCGGCTGGTGTTCCGTATATTCCCATGGAAGCCTCACCTGTGTCAGGGTCAGCCCGAGTATGTCCAACACCGCTCATGAGGTTCGGGAAAACTTCAGTCAGTCCCATATAGGCGTCGCCGTTGCATACAGGTGGGTCGGGTCTGCTTGTGATCCCGTCTAGGATATAGGTTTCACCTCTAAACCTCGCCCGTTGCATGAACTGGCAGTGCATCAGTTTCACGGGTCCACGGTAGATGTGCTCCTCTAGCTTTGGAGGCATGGTCTTGTGGGGCCACCAAGCCAACGCGATAGCGTCTCCGTAAAGCTCCAGCTCCTTGATTAGAATCTCTCCCTGTTTCTTCGGTGGGTATCCGAGCCACTTGCGGTCGTAGATACCCCAGTTAAAATCAGTCATGAAAAGAAATTGGGTTAAGAGTGATTTAACATTATCAGGTATGAACTCAACTGACCCCATGTTTTATCAAATCCCACAACCGTAAGATTTGCATGAAGTACCGTGTCGCGGTCGTTAAGACGGATATTGGTGTCGGGGAGGCAACAAAGAAGGCGGTGAACCTGCTTGGTGGCATCAGCAAGTTCATCGATGCAGGGGAAACTGTGTTACTGAAGCCAAACCTGTTCACAGTAAAAGGACCGGAGACTGGTGCGACCACGGATATGAGAGTCGTTCTAGCAGTCCATGAGCTTCTAAAAGTACAGAATAACTCCACTATCGTGGGAGAGTGTCCAGCTACTGGTTCCTACACAAGACCCGATATAGTGTTCGATGGTCTGGGAGTTAGGGAGATGTGCGATAAACACGGAATCGAGATAAGTATCCTAGACAGGGAAACCCCCATCAAGCGAACCGTTGAGGGGGTCGCCGTCAACGATTTCTGGTTCCCGGAATCATCCACCACGAAGCCTGTCATCAACTTCCCGACCCTCAAGACACATGTCCTCACCACTCTAACCTGCGCCGTCAAGAACCTGTTCGGTCTACAGCAGGGGGGAACAAAAGCTCACCACCATGTCCAGATGAAGAATGACCGCGAAGCTTTCAGCCAAATGCTACTGGACCTCTACACTGCAATTCAAGATCAAGTCAAGCTCCACGTTGTAGACGCACACATTGCCATGGAGGGGGAGGGACCCGCAGCCGGTGATCCTGTGGAACTTGGACTGATAATCGCAGGGGATGACGCTATCGCAGTGGACATGGTAGCCTCGGCAATCATGGGGTGGGACCCCCTCAGTGTGGGAACCAACTTCTTGGCAAAACAGAGGGGGATTGGACCCTCTAGCTTGGATGAAATCGAGGTACTCGGTGAATCGATAGACACGGTTATGAAGCCTATGAAGAAACCAGTGACTCACCAAGACAGCCAGATGTTCCTTGACATCAGGATGCCCATCGAGGTTGATACAGAAAAGTGCAAGGCATGTGGGGTCTGCGAGAAAGTGTGCCCCGCTCAGGTGATTACAGTACTCAGTATCCCTGAGTTTGATATGAATCGTTGTATCCAGTGCTTCTGCTGCGTCGAGCTGTGTCCATACGACGCGTTGAAAGCCATAAGGCCTGATGAATGATGTGCCTATTCTGCAAAATAATTGAGGGCAAACTGCCCAGCTACAAGGTCTACGAGGACGAGAAAACCCTCGCTTTCCTAGACATCAACCCGGTGAGTGATGGACACGTCCTACTAGTACCCAAGTATCATGAGCAGTTCGTGGAGAACCTGCCAGAGGAATACCACGATACGTTGTTTGCCACAGTGAGGAAGCTGGTTAAACCCATACAGGACACTTTTGACGCCCCTGCCTCCAACGTTATGATCAATAACGGGCCAAACGCGGGACAAATCATACCCCACGTCCACGTGCACATCATCCCAAGGCCGGCACCAATCGGGAACAAATTCTTCACCACGACATCCCGCATGAAAAAGAGCATAGAATACTTCGAGGCAATAGCTGAAAAGATAAGGGAAAAAATTAGGCAGTGAGGAAGTCAGGGAACGGCCAAGCCGCGAGGCTGCCGTCCAGTATCTTGACATCCGTGTAGCCAAGACCCCTGAGTGTCCTCTCCGCGTTGTACGCCCTGATGCTTGTGGCGCAGAAGATTATGATCTCCTTGCCCTTTGGTATCTCGGCGACCCGCTCCTTTATGTCAACCACTGGAATGTGGAGGCATCTCTGGTCAGGGAAGCACACCGCATCGTATTCTGCGTCACGCCTACAGTCCAGAAGCACGAAATCGTGTTCACCTTCAAGTCGCTCCTTGAGCTCGATTGGGTTAATCCCGTGCACGTACCCCTGTATCTTGTTCCTGAGGACGTTTGCCGCATGCTGGATAGCGTCGATGGCTGTGCTGTATGCTGGCGCATAGCCCAGGTCCAGATCCGCGATGGATTTCAAGTTGGACTCGAACTTCATTGCCGTGGCGACGACATCGATTCTCTTGATCCCGTCCCCTTCACCAACTACTTGACAGCCAAGCACCTTGCAGTTCTCCTTGTCAGCGATGAGCTTGATGATTGTCCTCTTGTTGCCTGGAATGTATCCGCTGAAATCGCCTCTTGGTGCAAGAGTTGTGACAACATCGTATCCCAGTTCCTTTGCTTTCTTCTCGGATATTCCAGTGGTTCCACAGTTCCAGTCAAGTACTTTGAAGACAGCGGTTCCGTTGATTCCTTGGAATGTAGTATCTCTTCCGGCGATGTTATCGGCGATGATCCTGCCGTGCTTGTTTGCAGTGCTTCCGAGTGGGGCATACACCTTTTCACCTGTCACCAGGTGTGTGGACTCCACGCAGTCGCCTCCAGCGTAGATGTCTGGGTCGCTTGTCTGCATGTTCTCGTTCACGGCGATCGCCCTTGTTGGACCAAGCTCTATGCCTGCATCCACTGCTAACTGGGTGTTTGGTCTGACCCCGATAGCTACAACCACTAGGTCGGCGTCGATGACCCGTCCGTCTGCAGTCTCTACTGCCTTGATCTTGCCTGTCCCGTCGTCAATCATCTTTGCGACTGGGCTTCCCTTGACGAGGTTGACTCCTCTGCCCGTCAGGTAGTTCTCCAGCAGGTACCCCATCTCCGGGTCCAGTAGGTTGGGCACGATTGTTGGCATCATCTCAACGACTGATACGTTGCAGCCCCTTGTCACGAAGGCTCCGCAGCTCTCGATGCCTATCAAACCCCCTCCTACGATGACAACGTTCTTGGCGCCCATATCCACCTCGGTCTTGATTGCCTTTGCATGGTGTGGGTTGTACAGTCTGTGCACGCCCTTGAGTTCCGTCCCCTCCATACGGGGTACGAAGGGACTGGCACCGGTACCAAGAACCAACTTATCGTAAGGCATATCCTCGACCTCCCCTGTTCTCAGGTCCTCGATGGTAACAGTCTTCGCGTCCCTGTTGATCTTCTTGACCTCAGTCTGGTCAAGCACCGTGAATCCCCTGTTCGCCTTGAAATAGGCTGCGTCCCTGATGGATGCTCCACCAAGTAGCTCATTCCACTCCTCGATTATATTCTCGATATAGTAGGGCATACCACACCCAGCGTAGCTGAGCAAGTCCTGCCTCTCAATAACTGTGATCTCAGCCTCAGAGTCAAGCCTCCTGAGCCTTGCGGCGGTCTTTGGTCCTGTCGCAACGCCGCCAATGATAACTACCTTATTGGACATGTTGAAGAATGAAGCAATTGAGCCTTAAAACTGCAACTCTTATGGCGATACCCTTGTAAGTTTCCCAATACGTGGTTTGGGTATGAGCCAATTATTCGAACCTTACATGATCCGTGACATGCTTGTCAGGAACCGCTTCATGAGAAGCGCAACCACCAGCGCATATTCGGATGAGAACGGCATAGTCAACGACACCATCATCAAACACTACGAGAAGATGAGCAAAGGCGAGTGCGGTCTAATCATCAAGGGACACCTGTACATCATGGACAGCGGAAAAGCCCATGACGGCATGGCTGGAATCAGCAACGACTCCCAGATCCCGATGCTGAAGAAGCTAACAGACGCTGTTCATGACCACGACGGACACATTGTAGCCCAGATCAACCACGCAGGAGTAGTTCATCAACCAGACAGGGCTGGTCCAAGCGAGTACGGCGAGGATGATTGGAAGGCAAGGGCGTTCACAGAGGACGAGATCCAGGCAATCATCGAGGGATTCGGTGACGCAGCCGAGCGTTCAATGCAGGCAGGCTTTGACGGCGTACAGATTCATGCCGCCCATGGCTACCTAGTTAACCAGTTCCTCAGCGGGCACGTCAACAAGCGTGACGACAAATGGGGGGGAAGCCTTGAGAACAGGATGCGGCTCCTCATGGAGGTCTACGACGAGGTGCGCGGAAGGGTCGGCAACGCCCCGGTGCTGGTTAAGATGAACAGCGACGACTTCAGCGAGAAGGGCGTCACCATCGATGAGAGCGTTACTGCCGCCAAGGCAATAGCAGCCAAGGGAATCGACCTCATTGAGATCAGCGGAGGAGGAAGGGCTAGAAGGACCGACCTACGGGTTAGGGCAAAGAACCCCGATTACCCGGAGCTGGACTTTGGTGGGCACGCGGTGAAGCTCAGGGAGGCAACAAAGCCCACACCAATGGGACTCGTCCATGGGTACACCAAGCTAGAGACCATGGAAAAGACGGTTGACGCGGACCTCACCGACATGGTGAGCCTAAGCAGGCCATTCATAAGGGAGCCTGATCTTGTCCAGAAGTTCAAGAACGGTGCAAAGGAGACCACCTGTATCAGGTGTGACGCCTGCAGGGCAAACTTCGGCGTCGCTATGATGCAGTGTCTTCTCGACTGACCCATTTTTTCAGGTCACCCCAGAAATCTACTAGCCTCTGCCTGTCGATTCCGCCCTCTCCAGTGATTCCGTTGGGGAAGATGAAAAGCGTGATTATCAGGAACATTAGTGGGTAGAGTCCCTGCCATTTGAGTGCAGGCACTCCTCCGATCTCGTAGGCAATGCGTTTCAGTAGATCATCAGCAAGTGCGACGAATATACCTCCAATTATGGCTCCGTAGACGTTGTAGACGCCTCCAAGTATTGCCCCTGACATAACGCTGATTATCATACCGTCGGGTCCACCGAGCCCGACCCCACGGTGAATAGTCATTACGCTGCCAACAAGCGCCGCGAGGGCTCCTGAGATGAACCAGCTGTAATAGTGAGCCCTCTCGGTGTTTATTCCGATGGTGCCGGCTAGGTCAGGGTTTTCAGCCACCGCTCTTAGGCTCAACCCAACCTTGTGCTGGGTCAGGAAGTACCTCAATCCGATAATCAGGAAGATACAGAGGGCGGTGCTCATTATCGCAATCCCTGGTATGCCGTTATAATCGAAGTCATACCATGCGAGGTTGTATCCACGAGTGGGCACGTCTCCCCAGTACCTCGCCCAATAGTTGAAGATTAGGTAGAAATACGGCAATACGACTGCGACCATGATGAAAGTGAAAGTCAGTGTGATGTCCTGGTATCCACCGTTCCTGCGTATCGGCTTCACGATGCCCCTGTACAGTGCCACTGCGACAAGTCCACCAAACAAGGCGGCGAACGGCCACGTGTCATAGGGTTGGAAATCAAAGAAACGGGTCAAGTAGAAACTAGCCAGAGCGCCAACACCAGCATATGTTGTATGCGCAAAGTTTGGGAAGCCCTCCATCATGAACGTGAAACTGAACCCTATCGTGAGCATGATCATCAGGTTCACGTTGATGAGGGTGTTTACGTCGAATGGTAGCTTGATTGATGCAGAACCCTCTGGTCGCTGACCGGGGTAATGGCAACGCATGGTTGCTCTTGTCTGGTTGAACATGTAGAATAGGTCGGACTGGTTGTAGCCCTCCACGTTCTCCACGAGGAGGGTGTGTATTCTTGCACTGTTTGTGCAGTTCCATTGACCGATGTATCCAGTACGGTTACCATTAGTAGAGGTCTTGTCGAATGTACTGTAGAGTATGAAGTGCTCATGGATGGTCTTGTTCACGGTTTCCCCGAACGTGTACTCCGTTTTTCTTGGGTCTGAATAGTTGTATGATCGAGTGACTGCCTCCAGTTGGTCAATGGGCTCGGATTTAGTCCAGGTGAGGGAGATATAGTTCAAGTCGGTTTCATTGTGCTCGTATAGGAGCCTGTATGACAACCCATAATTGTAGCTCAGTCCTCCATCCCCGAGGCGACTGTAGTTAAACCGCATTCCCCTTTGACCCTGAAAACCAGCTCCCGCTACGTTATAGGATCCAAACTCATCCTCGGCTACATCCAAGGATACTGGGTTTGCGATAACATTGTAGACGGTGGCAAGGAGCACAACACCGAGTATTGCTATGAACATGTTCCGACTGATCTTGGTTACCATCATATCACTCCTATATGTACTGGAGCACCGATTTCGGGTGCTTCCTCTTCAATACCTCATATCGTTTACATAGCTCATAGAGGGCCACTAACCCGAGAACCCAGAAACCCAAAGTGGGGAACATAGGCATCTGGAACAGTCCCGGTGTATCGGGCAACCTGAGCCTGTAAAGCCACAGGTGGGCTAAATAGAAGAACAAAGGAGTCCTGCCGTACTGGTTCATGACCCCGGTAAGTCCCTCATTGAACTCTGTACTATCCTGACGTTTGATTGCGTACGCCATGAATAGGCACATGCCACCGAGGGACCAGAGTAGATACGCTTGACTCGGGGGATACTTGCTCACGTAAAGCCAGTCAACGAGGCTCCATCCTTGCCTCGGGAGTAGGTTACCGTACCCGTTCAAACCCCTGACGAGGAAGAAAGTAGCGATTGAAGCGTAACCTATCTTTCTCAATGGCTTCGCTAATCCCTTGATCTGTTCACGTGAGTACCCTCTTATGGTTGAACCAAAGGTCCATCCAAGCCCCATCACACCAAGCCAAGGTAATATGGGGTATAACCCGACCCATGGGCGCATCTCAAAGTTTGGCTCATGGAGTATAACCCGTAGGTAATGTCCCCACGCCACATCGTTTGGGATGAAATCAAGGTTGATAAAGTTGTGATTTAAGACGATAAACAGGCTTAACGCGAAGATGAGCCATGTTGGTAGCTCCTTCGCCACACTGAATATGATGAAACACACGCCAATGCATGCGATGACCCCGAAGTAAGCCCAAGGGGTGCCGAAAGCAGGTGAGACTATGAGTGCCTCTGCTAATAGTAGCACCAAGCCCCTGATGATCATCCTGCCTCCAAGGGTGACAGGGGATTCGCCTCTTTCCTTGCGTTTGATCGTTGATAACGCCAACACGGTTCCCGCTAGGAAGATGAACGTCGGCGCACAGTAATGGCTAACAAACCGTGCAAGGAACCAGGTTGTGTTCAGGAATGGGCGCATCGCACCCATTACACCTTCACTTCCTTGGTGGAATCTGTTCCAGAATCCTGAGACATGGTCCCATGCCATGATAGCCATAACTAATCCTCGGGTAAAATCGATGAACTGGAGACGTGACCCATTTTTCCCCGGAGATGCCATAAACAGTAACCATGCTTTGATTATTTAGGTTTTACAACTTATACCGCTACAATGGTATGTACAAAAAGCCCAATGTAAAGACAAAAGTTGAATGTAACTTTCTGAAAGACTCTTAAACCAGTCACGGGGCATTCTGTACGAATAAAATGGAAGACAGCGTGCTCCTTTACACTGACAACTCTGAGCTCAAAGAGTTCGATGCCACCGTGACCCGCACTGGACCCAAGTTTGTGGTTCTTGACAAGACAGGATTCTACCCGGAGGGCGGCGGACAGCCAAGCGATACAGGAAAACTCATCGTTGGCGGTACAGAGGTCAAGGTTGTGAAGGTGATGAAAAGAGGGTCACAGGTCTTCCACTACCTGGACCAGGACGTATCAATGGGGGAGACGGTGCACGGGGTCATCGACTGGGATCTACGGTTCAAGTACATGAGGCTCCACAGCGGCGAGCACCTCCTAACTGGGCTATTCGAGAGCCTGGGCAGCGGCCCAAAAGTGTTCAGCAGCTTCAGTCAGCTGGACTTCAAGCCCAGCGAGCTAGATGAGGAACTTGTGGAAAAGGTCAGGAAACGCTTCGATGAGGTAATCGAAATGGATGTGCCCGTTGAGGTCTATTACACCAGCCGCGAGGACCTTGATGTTGGGGGCGATGAGCGCAAACAGAGCTTCCTAGCCAAGATACCCAAGAACATCGAGACACTCAGGATGGTAAAGATCGGTGAGTACGCTGAGACTTTCTGCATGGGAACACATGTGGCGAGCACCAAGGATATTGGAAAGATAAAGACGCTCACGATGGAGTCCAAGAAGAAGCGGAAGAAGATCGTCTACTTTGAGTTTGAGGGCATCGAGTAAACCTCTTCCATTATCTACTTTCAAAAGATTCGAAAATATCAAATTCTGATAAAACAAGGCTCATTGGAGTCCAGATTGGAAATAAAGAAAGAAGTTCTTGACTGGTTGCTCGAAAAAAGTAACCCATCTGTCAGATATCACACTCAGAGAACGCTACTGGGACTTGATGAATCTGATCCGGCAGTTATGGAAGCAAAGAAAACCATAATGGACTCCACGGTGGTGAAAACTATACTTGGTGCACAGAAACCAGAGAGTTACTGGGCAAAAGAGGAGAACATGTACCTTCCAAAGTATACTGCGACAACGCACCAATTGCTGATTATGGCTGAACTTGGTGCATCTAGAACTTCAGAGATCGAGAAGGCAATCGAACAGGTCTACAGGTTCCAGAGAAACAGCGGACATTTCCTGACAAAACTCCCGAAATCAGAGAAAGGCAGGAACAGCATAGTAAAGGACGGCTGCTGCTTCGACGGCAACGTACTGTACTACCTCGCCCACTACGGATACCTAGATGACCCGAGAACACAGAAACTCCTAGATTTCATCTACGATTACTACGACAAAGAGAATACGGGATGGAAGTGCAGGGCATTCCCCATTGACCCGAGTAAAGTATTCCCGGTCAACTGTTTCATGGGCAGGACAAAAATGCTTAAGGCGTTCAGCATGATACCCGAGGAGAAAAGACCCTCGGAGATGAAAAGAATCATTGAGCTTGAGGTCGAAGAAATACTGGAAAACAAGGTTTATCGATACCTCAGGAACCCGGATGGTAGCAGGAAGGCAAAAGCGGGATGGAAAAAGTTCGGTTTCCCGCTCTTCTACCAGGCAGACGTTCTTGAAATCATGGTAACGTTGACGAGGCTTGGTGTAAAGGACAATCGGATACAGGACTCCATAAATTTGATTCTCAACGCTCAGCAACCGGATGGAACCTGGCATCTCAAGCACACGTTCAACGGGAAAATGTTCATTGATATCGAGGAGAAGCACAAGCCCAGCAAGTGGGTGACCCTGCGAGCCCTCTACGTCCTGAAGAATTGGTTTGAATTCTGAACAGATTCTGAATATCGTTTATATCCGTAGGTTCAATCATTCATTCAAGGTGAAACAAATCAAATGATTTGGACAGTTATAGGCGCAGCCGTGATAATCGGCGGTGCCCTAGTACTACTTTACGTAAATTACCACAACAGGATAGTCACATTAGAGAACCGGGTCGAGGAGGCATGGGCCCAGATCGATGTACAGCTACAGAAGCGCTACGACCTGATCCCCAACCTAGTCAACACGGTGAAAGGCTACGCTAGCCACGAGAAGGAAATCTTCGAAGGCATCGCCAACGCCAGGGCCGGAATGGTCACTGGCAGCAGGCAGGCCAGGGTCGAGGCAGACAACATGGTCTCCCAGATGATGGGAAGGCTATTCGCGGTCGCCGAGGCTTACCCAGACCTGAAGGCGCAGGAGAACTTTAGGCTACTACAGGAGCAGCTGGAGGGAATTGAGAACAAAATCGCGTACGCGAGGCAATTCTACAACGACACAGTGCTGGACTTCAACAACGTGATCACAACCATCCCAGGTATGTGGTTCGCTGGTGGACGCAAGAAGAGCGACTTCCTAGAGATCCCGGACGAGGCCCGAACGGCCCCGAAGGTAGAGTTCTAGAATGGAGAGAAGAAGTTTCCACGATGAGCAGTCCCGCAACAAGCGGGACAGCATACTCCTAGCGATAGTTGTTAGTATTGTACTATTCGCACTCATTATTTCAATAAGTTACATGTTCGACCCAAGCAGCGTTGCCATAATGGTTCCACTTGGCTTGATGTTCACAGGAATCTACACTTGGAGCAGCTACCAGTACGGTGACAGGGTTGTACTCATGTCAACGCAGGCTCAACTAGCTGAAGGACCCAAATACATCTACCTCAACGACACGGTCGAGGGCCTATCCATAGCTGCGGGCATACCGAAACCGGATGTCTACGTCATGCCAAGCATGGAGCTCAACGCATACGCCACAGGCAAGAACCCTGAGAACGCATCCATTGCCGTGACCCAGGGACTACTCCAAACCCTAGACAGGCAGGAGCTTGAGGGCGTCATAGCCCACGAGATCAGCCACATACAGAACAGGGATGTGCAGTTCATGACGCTGGTGGCGGTGCTAGTCGGTGTAGCGGGTATCCTGAGTAACATGATCCTCCGCAGCTGGAGGTACGGCGGACGGAGCAGGAAACGGGACAAGGACAGCGGCAACGCTGGAATGATCATCGTTGCGCTTGGATTCCTACTAGCGATAATAGCCCCCATACTCTCACGGCTGGTCCAGATGGCAGTCAGTAGGCGCAGGGAGTTCCTAGCGGATGCCTCTGCAGCTGAGATTACGAGATACCCTAATGGATTAGCGGATGCACTGGAAAAGCTAGGCAAACACAACAGTGGAAACATGAAGGTAAGTGAGTCGGTGAGCCACCTATTTATCAGCGACCCAAACAGGAGCGCATTGGACGCCATCTACAGCACCCATCCTCCAATCGAGGAAAGGGTGAAGCGGTTGCGCGAGATGTAATCCCAACCACTTTTATCATATTAACTCGCCCTTTCTTTGAAATGCCACGCTCATACCTTGACAACGCGAAACTCACTGAGCTTCTCAAAAACCTAGTAAAGATAGACTCAGTTAACCCATCTCTTGTTCCAGGGGCAGCAGGAGAGGCTGAGATTTCCTTCTTTATCGAGGGTTGGATGGACGCCCTCGGGTTGGAAACGGAGCTCGTGGAGGTTGAGTCAGGTCGCCCAAACGTAATTGGTACCCTGAGAGGACCAGGTGGAGGAAAAACGCTGATGCTCAACGGTCACACCGACACGGTAGGAGCTGATTACATGACCATAGACCCTTTTGACCCGGTCGTCAAGGAGGGAAAACTGTATGGTAGGGGCAGCATTGACATGAAGGGTGGTTTGGCGTCAAGCATGGCGGCGGTCAAGGCAATCGTGGACTCTGGGGAGGAACTGAAGGGTGATGTTGTCATCGCTGGAGTCTGTGATGAAGAGTTCGCCAGCATCGGAACAGAGCACCTCATGAAGGATATTAGAGTGGACGCTGCGATAATCGGTGAACCCACAGAGTTCAACGTCCAAGTAGCCCACAAGGGATTCGCATGGATCGATGTGACCACCCATGGTTTCGCGGCTCATGGCAGCGCGTACAAGCTTGGAGTAGACGCCATCGCCAAGATGGGACACGTCCTCATAGGCATCGAAGGAATCCAGAAACTGCTTGAAAAGACAGAGCACCCACTCGTTGGACCCGGAAGCATCCACGCAAGCATCATCAGCGGAGGAGTAGAGCTCAGCACCTACCCAGACACATGTAAGCTGGAAGCAGAGAGGCGTCTGATCCCGGGTGAGACAAAGCAGGACGTCGAGGATGAGCTTCAGTACCTCCTCAAGACGCTCAAAGCGGGCGACCCCAAGTTTAACGCAGATTATGAGATCACTTTCTTCAGGGAGCCCATGGAGATCAGCCCAGAAGAAGAAATCTGTCAGTTGTTGAGGCAGGGAACAATGGACGTACTGGGCAAGGAGCCTGAATGGGTCGGTGGAAGCGGCTGGATGGACACCCAGATCATCCACAGTAAGGGCATACCAGCAGTTGCATTTGGGCCAAGCGGGTACGGTTTACACGCGGCTGAGGAATGGGTGGACCTTGAATCGGTTCAGAATGCAGCAGAAGTCCAGGAACTGGTCATCCGGCGTTTCTGTGCCTAGATTTCGCTTATCCAAGCGAACTTTTTCTCTGTGTCAAGGAACGCGACGCTGCATATTCCTGTGACGTAGCCGCAGACTTCACCCGGGTTTATCACGAGTTTTCCCTTTTCTTCCCTGATAGATGACCTGTGGACATGCCCCCTGACCACTACATCATAGTCTCCGTCCATGGCTTTGTCCATCTCAGACTTGATGTGCCCATGTGTGAGAGCTATCTTCATCCCACCAGCCTCCACTTCGGTGAAGTATCCTCGTAGGTCGGCGCCAACCTCGGCGTAGACCTTCTTCAAGTGCTCGATCTCGGCGCAGTTGTTACCAAACACCCCGATAATTGGGACATCAAGGTCTGCGTATGGCTTGGCTGTGAACGGGGAGATGTAGTCACCCGCGTGGAGCACGAGTTTAACGCGTTCCTCCTTGAGCCTCTCAACCGCCTTCACTATCATTGGCAGTCGGTCGTGGGTGTCGGAGATTATGCCGATTATCATTGAGGTATCAACTCCATGAAACGCGTATAAGCTGTGTCCCAGTCAGCCCCGCTCTGTGTGTGATAGTACTCTAGCTTCAGTGTCTCCTTGAGCAACTCCCTCGCCTCCCATACATCCGTGAGCATCCCTATCCCCCTGAGCTGCAGGATTGCGTTCCCCAGTGCGGTAGCCTCCACTGGCCCAGCGATTACGGTCCTGCCTGTCGCATCTGCCGTGAACTGGTTCATCACCTTGTTCCTTGAACCGCCACCGATGACGTGAATGTAATTGAATTCCGTCCCGGATATGGACTCCAGCTGATTCAACGCGTGCCTGTAAAGGACGGCTAGGCTATCGTATACGCACCGAATATGCTCACCCATTGACATGGGCTCATGTTGCCCCGTTGACCTGCAGAACTGGACTATCCGAGGGGTCATCTCACCGGGAGCAAGGAAAGACGCGTCCCACGGGTCGATGAAGCTCTTGAATGGGGCAGAGACTGATGCCATGGTCTGCACATCATCATAAGTCACAGCAGCTCCCTTGCTCACCCATTCCCTGATGAGCTCCTGCTCAAACCAGAGACCGGGGAGGTTCCTTAGTAGCCGGGTTGTGCCGCCGACACCACCCTCGTTTGTAAAGTTCTGCTCGTACACCTTGTCGTTGATAACCGGGGAAGCTACCTCTGTTCCGAGGAGGCTCCATGTCCCACTGCTGATGTAGCAGAACTCTTTTGCCTTGGTTGGTACGGCTGCAACGGCGCTGCCCGTGTCATGAGAGGCTGGTGTCGTCACATTGATGTTTTTCATTGAGCCCAGTATGGTCCCTGGTTGAACCACCTGTGGGAATATATCCAAGGGTAGCCCAACCGCCTCGATGATGTCCTCGTCCCACGTCTTCTTGACCGGGTTGTACATCTGGGTGGTGGTGGCATGGGTGTACTCGCACCTTTTTTCGTTTGTGAGCCAGTAGTTGAACAGGTCTGGGAAGCCGAGGTATGTTTCGGCGTTCCTCAACGGTGCCCTTCGTCCCTTTTTTAGGCTCGCAAGCTGGTAGAGGGTGTTCAGTGGGAGGAACTGGATGCCTGTTCGGTCGAAAATCTCGCGTCGATCCATTCTCTCGAAGACCCATTCCATCAATCCCTCTGTTCGGGAGTCACGATAATGTACTGGGTCCTCGATCAGGGTCCCCTGTGCGTCCAGTAATCCGAAATCCACTCCCCATGAGTCGATGCCTATGCTCTGGGCTCCATCACTAGCCCACTCTATTCCCTTGATTGTCTCTCGCCATAGCTGCTGTATGTTCCATGACAGGCGTCCCCTCTTCGTGACAGGTGTGTTGGTGAATCGGTGGACCTCATCTAGCTTGAATCCGTCTCCGTACTCTACCTTCATCACCCGTCCGTTGCTTGCGCCCAGGTCAACAGCTATGACATGCATGTGTTTAACCCACCTTCACGTCCCCGCAGACATGAACCTTGACGCCAAGTTCGTGGAACATGGCTGCCTTTGCTGCAAGAGCCTTGTCAGCCCCCCCTGCGGTTGGGGTGTAAACTACCTGTATATGGTTCGCCTTGTGCTGCGCCATGAATTGGTCGCGTGAGACTCCGTGTAGCACTGCACTCATGATTGGCCACGCCGGGGTTGTTGCGTCCCACCTTCTCTGGGTCTCCTCATGAGGAAGTTCAACAACTGAACCCCTGCCTATGTCAAAGTGGAGCCCATCAGTCTTCACGTATAACCTGCTCCAGACGATCTCCCCGTTTTTACTGTCCCCTTTCAGAGTTCCTCCGCCCAACGGGAAGTACATCGGTGGCTGCCTCTCGCTGCTGGCTCCCTTGTATCCTCCCTTGAGGTGGCTTGGTGGTGCGCTTCCGCTGATTAGAAAGACCCATACGTACTGGTCATTGTACCAGTCCCCCCACCTTACATCGTGGAGTGTTGTATCTGGATTGTAACCCATCGCGGTCCACACCTTGTTGGTGACCAGTGCGTCAACACCAGCCCCCTCGTCAACTTCGTTGAAGTGTGGCACGGGTTTTCCTTTGAATAGTTCCTCTCCCGTCCCCTCTTGGTATACGGGTGGACGGTCAGTGCAGTTCAGTAACCCCTCGACCAGATCGCTTGCAGGTGCCATGTCCTTGAGCCCCTGCTGGTACTGGATGCCGATAAATGCGCACCCGAACTCGTCCGCGATCCTTACAGTTGAGACGTACATCTTGCACTGCTCAAGAATCTGCCTTTCAGTGAGTTCGGTCGCCTCATCTGTTCCCGTGACGAAGGTCATTCCCTTTGCGTCAAGCCAATCCTTTACATCCTGAGCTTCCTTACCGCTAATAGTCCTCATCTTGGCTACCAACGCGCTCTGGCTGAGCCTCTCCTTGTATATTCCCATGGGGTTCAGCAGCTCGTCCTCGATGATACCGTTGTACATACCCATGCAGCCCTCGTCGAAGATTCCCATGATGGCTTTCTCGCTGCGAAGCTCGTTTGCGAGCGCTTTTCCCAGTTTGACCTCCTCTGATGGGAGCTTTGACAGGTCAAGGGGTCGTACGTGGCTGTAATCGTGGGTTATCTTCCCGTCCTTGAGCCATTCACGGATGGATTTCAGGAAGAACTCGTCGTCAAAGTTCAGGCTCCAGATGGTGCTGTACTTGACACCCATCTTGGTGAGGCTCGCGTTGAGGTTTAACATCCCCACAAGTCCGGGCCACTGGCCACTCCAGTTTGCCAGTGTTAGAATCGGGCCCTTGTGGTCACGTAACCCGGCTAGGACATGGTGGCTGTACTGCCACACTGACTCGGCTACGATTAGTTTCGCGTCTTTGGGGATGTTCTTGAATACGTCCATGCCCATTCTCTGGTTCCAGATGAATCCGTGTCCAAGTTCCTCGTCGTAGGGGTGCCCACGCATGATGTGGTAGCCTTCTTTCTCGAAGACTGCTCTGACTTTCTTCTCCATCTCGGCTTGTGCCGGCCAGCACTCCTGGTTGGCCGAGAGCCTGAGGTCGCCACTGGTTACTAGAACTATCTCTTTCTCGCCAAGTGGCTCAGGCTCCGATAAAGTTGGTAGTTGATAAGGAGTCATACAAGAAAAACTGGTATTCACGGGCTTAAAACTTAGTCTCGTCTGCCCGCCATGTACATGATGTCCTCGACCTTGAGAATCTCAAGTGTGGTCGTCAACCCAGGCGCGATGAGCGTAGACCCGGATACGATCTGGATTATGTCGCTCCTGTAGAACAGCTTGCGTTTCAGCCCCTCTTTCATAACCCTGACGATAAGCTCGTCCCTGTCATCGGTCCATGGCACATGGATTGGCTTGACGCCCCAGTACATGTTCATCCGCCTACTGATCTTCCTGTCTTTGGCAACTGTGATTATCAGAACCCTTGGCCTGTGCTTGCTCACCATCAACGCGCTCTTACCGCTACGGGTGATGACGAGGATAGCTGCAGGTTCCACTGCCTCCACGGCGCGTGTCGCAAGGTCACCGATTATTTCCTTGATGGGCAGCCCCTTCATCTCGATGTGTTCGTTCTTGTGGATCCGCTCCTGAACAACAGCGCCGATACTGTTCATAGTCCGAACAGCCTCTAACGGGTACTTACCCACAGCGGTCTCACCACTGAGCATCACAGCGTCAGCCCCGTCCAGTAACGCGTTAGCCACGTCACTTGCCTCAGCCCGTGTTGGTCGTGGGTTCTCGATCATTGACTCAAGCATCTGAGTGGCGACGATGACCGGTTTCCCTGTGATGTTGCATGCCTCGATTATCTTCTTCTGGAGAAGGGGGACATCCCAAGGAGGTATTTCTATCCCAAGGTCTCCTCTTGCTACCATGATTCCGTCGCTAATCTCGATGATCTCCGCGATGTTCTGGACCCCATCCTCGTGCTCAATCTTGCTTATGATGGGTTGGTCACCACCAGCCTGCTGAATCGCGTGCCTTACAGCCTCAACATCTTCCTTTGACCGGACAAAACTCGCCGCGAACCAGTCACATTCAAGCTCAACCCCGAGTTTGATTCCCTCAAGGTCTTTTGGCGTAGGTGGACAGAGACTTAAGTTCGCGCCGGGAGCGTTCACTCCCTTCCTGCTTGAGACAACTCCACCTGAGACTACGTTGACTTTGAATCCCTTCATGTCAGCGTCAATGCTTGTCACCTCGACATCGATCAGGCCGTCGTTGATGAACAGGTGACCACCGACCTGGACCTCCTCGGGTAGTTTCTCGTAGTTAACAGAGAAATTCTCGGATGTTCCAATGACATTCTCTGTCGTGAAGTGGATTTCTTGACCTTCAACAATCTGAATCGGTGCCTCAAAGTGCCCGAGCCTAATCTTCGGACCAGGCAGATCGACTAGGATGCTGCACTGCTCGTATTTTCGTAGATGGTCAAAGATTTTCTTGTGGTCCTCAGCGGTCCCATGACTTGTGTTGATACGGGCTACGTCCATTCCTGCCTTGATCATGGCGTCAAGGGTCTCTGGGTCGCTTGACGCTGGTCCGATAGTGCACACGATCTTGCTGCGGATGAATGGAAGTGCCATAGTATGAGAAACGTTGGGTTGGTTAAAAGAGAAACGGGGGTAGATTAGATATATTTCTTGAACCAGTCCAGATGTGCCTGGTAATAGTGGATCAGGTTGCTTGGCTTCTTCCTGATGCCGTGCCCCTCTCCCTTGTACCTGACTATCCTGGTTGGCACACCGTGTCGCTTCAGTGCCCTGAACATCTCCTCGCTCTGACCCATTGGGCAGGTCATGTCCGCGGTCCCGTGTAGGAGCAACAATGGAGTCTTCGCCTTGTGTGCGTGGGTTATCGGGCTCCACTGTCGTAGGAGGCTCAGATTTTCCCAAGGGTTACCGTTGAACTCCTGCTCTATGAGGCTCCCAACGGCGCTTGTGCCGTAGAAGCTGAGAAGGTTGCTGACACAGGCACGACTGACCGCTGCTTTGAACATGTCAGTGTGGGTTATGACCCAGTTTGTCATGTATCCGCCGTAGCTTCCACCTGTGACACCCATCTTGTCAGAGTCAATGAACCGGTACTTCTCGATGCAGTGGTCCACACCCGCCATGATGTCCTTGTAGTCGCCGCCACCCCAGTTGAGCAGGCAGCCGTCACTCCAGAACTGTCCGTAACCGCTGCTACCACGAGGATCAACCTTGATGACTGCATACCCTGCGCTGGCTATCAGTTGGGCTCTGGTATCGAATCCTTCTCCGAAGCTTCCGTGTGGTCCACCGTGAATGAGCAGGATCGTCGGGTACTTTTCTCCCTCCTTGTACCCTGCTGGCTTCATGACCCAGCCCTTACAGTTGGGTCCATCCCAAGTCTGGAACCAGAAACCCTCTGTTGGGGCTACCTCGTACTCTTCGACGAATTTGTTGTACTCTGTAACCTTCGACTCGTCTCCCTTCTTGATGACGTAGAGCTCTCCGGGGCTGTCAGGTGTTGATTTTGTGTATGCAATAGTTGCCTTCGTCATCGATGGAGTGCACCCCCAAGGGATCATGCTTTCCTCCCTGTTGAGGAGGATGTAGCTCCCGTCAAAGTCACCGAGGTAGAGGCTGAACATGCCCTGGTTATTGGCTACGTACAGTGGTTTGCTGTCTGGGGTCCAGGTGTGGCTGTAAACTGGGCGGTCAAGGTAACCTGATAATGGGTTCTCGTAGCCAGTCTTCAGCTCGATTGCCCAGAGATGGCTGTCCTCGCTGACACTGTCGTTGCTTGTCAAAGGTCGTTTCACATGTTGGACCGCTACCCATTCGCCGTCTGGACTTACAGATGGTCTGTAGAAGGCTCCTTCAGTGTTGGTTAGCTTGTTTTCCTCGCCTGTCGCGGGGTCGAGGAGGTACACTTGGTAGTTGACGTGCTGGTCGTGGAGTGGGGTGCGGTCGCTGATGAACACGATCTTGCCGTCTGGTGTCCAGACGGGACTGTGGTTGTCGTACTCTCCCGAGGTGTGCTGCTTTGGCTCGCCTCCGTCAACCTCTACGGTGTAGACCTGTGTCCTCCTGTCGTCCACGTGGCTTGTGAGGTTGTACATGATCTGTCTGTCTGTGACTATGATGTTCTCGTGGTCCGGTTTAGGGTCTGGTGTAGCCGAGTAGAGGAGCTGTTTTCCGTCTGGGCTCCAGCTAAGTTTCTCCCCTGACCTGTGGATGAATGAGTTGCTGCTCTCAATGTCTATAATCTCAGATTTTTCCGAACCGTCTTTATCCATGATACAGAGTTTCTTCTGCTTCTCAACTGTAGTGAAGTAAGCTAGCTTGGACCCGTCAGGACTCCACCTTGGGGTGTTGCTTGAACCGTCCTCGGTGAGCTTGGATGTGGACTTGTCCTCTAGCTTCACCTTGTATATGTTGGTGACCTGTTTGTCTCCCTCCATGTCGTAATCGGTAAGGGTGTACGCGACGTACTCGCCGCAGGGACTTGTCTGCGGGTCCCCAATGTTCTTGAACAGGGTCAAGGACTCGGGGGTGAAATGTTTGAGATTAGCCATACCCAAGGGTAACCTCACCGATTATATAGACTTAAAGACCCAATGGGTTCAGAATGGTCAACTTGAATTACCAAGTCCTAATCGTCCACGGTGAAATCGCGTCAGGTAAGACCCAAAGGGCAGAGCAGATAGGGGACAGGGCGAAGGTAAACGGGTTCAACGTACATGGTATCCTCAGCAAACGGGTCATAATGAACCGGGACACTATCGGGTACGACATGTTTGACGTCCATTCAGGCAAATCCCAGCCAATGGTATACCACAGTGAACACGCGGAAGGCGATGGATGGGAGCCTTTGAGGGGACCATTCGTGTACAATGTCAAGGCTTTCGAGGAGGCAAACAGGCTTCTTGTGGACGCGGCTTACCAGATGGACAAGAAGACCTTCGTTGTTGCAGACGAGTACGGTCACCTAGAAGCCAGAGGGTTCGGGTTATACCCGGGATTAAGCAAGGTCGTTGAAGCGCTGGGCGAGGGCAAGCTGCTGGTCATATGCAGAACAGACAAGATCGACGACGTTCTCAGGTTATTCAACCAGAATGAGACCCGTATTCTGGTCATGGAAACAGTTCAGAAGGATTTCATGGAAACCCTAGCAGATTCTTTTATTTAGATAGTCAGTCACCAATATCCCACTAGATTTCGTGGAAGGTCAAGCTTGGAATACGACAAAATATTAACGGACATACTTGGAAGGAAAGACTTCCTGGTTGTCGGTAAAAACGTGACACGAACCGATGCCCTAGACAAGGCTCTGGGCAAGGCAAAGTACGCGGCCGACTATGTTCCAAAGGAAACGACTATCCTCAAGGTCTACCGTAGCACGGTAGCCCACGCGAGGATCAAGTCCATCGACACATCCGAGGCACTCAAAATCCCGGGAGTAGAAGCGATCTACACAGGGGCCGATATCACGGGGAACAACCAGATCGGGTACGCCTTACCCGACCAGCCTTTCCTCAACGACAAAAAGGTCCACTACGTCGGTGACCCGATTGCATTGATTTGCGCCAAGGACGAGTACGCGGCAGACGAGGCCATGGGGAAGGTGCACGTAGACTACGAGGAGTTACCAGCCTACCTTGACCTTGACTCTGCCCTTGCAGGATCAGAGGACATCCATGACGGCGGAAACGTTGCAGTGGTCACCAAGATCAGGAAAGGAGACATTACGGGCGTGTTCGAGAACGCAGACGCCGTTATCGAGGACACATACTGGAGTCCATTCCAAGACCACATGTACATCGAGACCGAGGCAGCCTACGCCATACCAGGCGAATCAAAGGTAACTGTCATCGCAAACGGCCAAAGCCCATTCCTGTGCAGAGAAAAAGTCGCGCACGTGCTGGGCTGGGACCTAAACCAAGTTCAAATCATACAGACCCTGACAGGCGGGGCATTCGGAGGGAAAGACGACCAAGGCCCACTCCTCTGTGCATACGCAGCGTTCGCTGCACTGAAACTAGGCAAGCCAGTCGTGCACATCTGGAACAGGGAGGAGAGCCTAAAGTTCAGTAACAAACGGTTCCCCGCAAGGATACACTACAAGAGCGCCTGCACCAAGGATGGAAAAGTCACTGGGATAGAGGTTAAGATCACATTAGAGTGCGGGGCATACGCCAACAGGAGCCCATTCTGGCTCTGGAGGCAGACAGCCCACGCAGGTGGACCATACGAGATAGAGAACTGCTTCATTGATGGACAGGCAGTTTACACAAACAAGGTGTACGGAGGCAGCTTCAGGGGATTCGGAGACCTAGCACTCCACTTCGCATGTGAACAGCAAATGGACAAACTGGCACACGCCATCGGTATGGACCCCATCGAGTTCAGACTCAAAAACGTCCTAGTTGAGGGCGGAAAAACCACCTGTGACCAGATACTGGATAGCAGTGTAGGGGTCAAAGAGTGCCTAGAAGCGGTCAGGGACGCATCAGACTGGGCAAACAACCGTGAACCCGTCTGGGACGGCACCAAGGTAAGGGGCTACGGTGTAGGGCTAGCCTACCACGGCATCAGCACAAGCCGCAGCACACCTGACTGGAGTGCGGCAAGCCTCATGATGAACCAGGACGGCAGCTGCAACTACAGGACTGGGATCGTTGAGATCGGTCAGGGAAGCCCATTCGGTCACGTCAAGATCGTGAGCGAGATCATCGGCGTCCCACCGGAGAAGATCAGAATAGATCTGCCCGATACGGACAGCACGCTGAACGCAAAGCCAACGCATGGAAGCCGAGGATTGATGGTTGGAGGAACAGCCGCAGCCAAGGCAGCGTTGATGCTAAGGGAGAGCATGGTAGCTTGCGCCGCTGAGCTGTTTGAGGTTGACGCGGACAGGATTGACCTCAGGGACAACAAGGCATACGACAGGAAAGACAAAGACAACGTCATAGACATCAAGGAGCTGGCCGAGGAAATGTACCTCAGGGGCTACGACCCAGGTGCACACGGCTACTTCAAGGCACCAAAACGGTTCTTCGACCCCGAGACAGGGCTAGGAGTTAACTACAGCGTCTACACATTCGCCGCTACAGTTGCGGAAGTAGAGGTTGACACCGAGACAGGAGAGACCTCAGTAATCAAGATCTGGCCAGCAATGGACTGTGGCAGGGCAATCGATCCACTCATGATTGAGGGGCAGATTGAAGGAGCCATCAGTCAGGGCATGGGTTTCGCGTTGATGGAGAACATGGAGATAAACGGTAAGGGAGAGGTCATAAACCCCAACTTCACCGACTACGTGGTACCGTCAAGCATGGACACACCGGAAATCGAGCCATGCATCATCGTGGAGAAGCCATACGCACACGGAGCCTTCGGCGCCAAGGGCGTAGGTGAGCCTGCAATCATCAGCATCGTGCCGACAATCACCAATGCAATCTACCATGCGACGGGTCAGAGGTTCAGCACAATACCCATCAGACCGTGGGAGATGCACAAGAAGCTCAAGGAGGCTAGGCAATGAAGCCAATACCAAAGATCCAGTACCACGCACCAGAGAGTTTGACCGACGCCCTCACAATACTAGCTGAAAAAGAGAACGCAAAACCAATCATCGGTGGCACCGACCTCATGATAGCCATGAGGGCTGGAGTTACCACGCCAAGCCATCTGGTTGACCTCAACGAGATAGACGAACTGAACTACATCAAGGAAGAGGAAGGCTACATCAAGATTGGAGCAACCACGACCCACGCCCAGGTTGCGGCAAACCCATTAGCCACGAAACTCCCCGCCCTTGTTGACTCGGTTTGCAGGATAGGCAGCCCCCAGATCAGGAACAGGGGGACCATAACGGGCAACATCTGCAACGCCTCACCGGCGGCAGACTCAGCTCCTCCACTGCTGGTCCACGACGCGGAAGTCGTGATCAAGTCACTTGACGGTGAACGAGTTATTCCAATCGCAGACCTGTTCGCTGGACCCAAGATCAACAGCCTTGAGCCAACGGAGTTGCTCACTGAGATCAGGATTCCAGTGCCCAAGGAGGGAGCAGCCTCCAGTTACAAGAGAATTGGAAGGCGAAAAGCATTCACGTTATCAGTTGTCAGCTCGGCAGCGTTCATCCAGATGGATGGGGACACATGCGTTGACGCAAAGGTGGCGTTCGGAAGCGTCGCCATCACTCCGATACGTGTTCCAGAGGCAGAGGAATTGCTAATTGGCTCCAAACTTGGTGAGAAAACTATCAAAGCTGCATCGAATGCAGTCTACGAGGCAGTGAAGCCCATCACGGATGTGCGTGGAACGGCTGAATACAGGAAGGATATGTGCCCGGTTCTGATGAAACGGGCGATAGCACAGTGCTTGGAGAGGGTGAGGTGACCAAAATGAGAATAGAGTTTGAGTTAAACGGAGAAAAAGTAGCAGCGGATGTACCACCATACATGTCACTCACTGACATGCTGAGGGAGGAGCTTGGAGTTCAGTCAGTTAAGAAAGGCTGTGAACACGGCGAATGCGGTGCTTGCACCATCTTGGTAAACGGACTGCCCATGGCAAGCTGCATCATACTAGCACCTCAGGTCCAGGGAAAGTATGTCACGACCCTTGAGGGACTTGAGAACAAGGCATTGATGATTGACCTTAGGAACGCTTTCATAGAGAATGGCGCAATTCAGTGCGGCTTCTGTACACCGGGCATGCTAATCAGCAGCTACGCGGTGCTCAGGGATAACACCCATCCATCACCTGAAGAGGTGAAGATGGGAATCGAGGGCAACATATGCAGATGCACTGGGTTCACAAAGATAATCGAGGCCGTGCTAGATGCGGCAGAGAGGATAGCGGTTGAGTGAGCAGGAGATCATCCATCGCCTCAACAAAGCCCTAACCAAGGGTGAGTCTGCGGTCCTCTGCAGCCTCATCTTCAAGGATGGCTCAGGGCCGAGGGAACCGGGCTCCAAGATGCTGGTAACAGCGGACGGGAAAGCCACGGGCACCATCGGAGGAGGAGGCATGGAGAGGCTCCTGATAGGAAAAGCCATGGGAGTAATGGAGAGCGGTAAGCCCGAGACCTACCATTTCGCAATGGGGATACCCGCCCGCGAGGGCATGATTCCAGTGGACAGTAAATGCGGTGGAGAGGTGAAGATATTCATGGACCCAATAAAACCAGACCCGAGACTAATCATAATGGGAAGCGGATGGATAGCCCAAGCCGTAGCCCGGTACGCAAAGGAGTGCAACTTCGATATAATCGTCGTTGACGACGCAGAGTCGGCACGAGCAGACTGGTTCCCCGAGGGAACCGAGATATTCAGCGACAAGTACCCTGCGAGCCTTGAAAAAGTTGAGATCAGGAGAAGCGACTACGTCGCCATGCTCCACGGCGAGACAGGTTTTGAGATAGATGGACTCAGGTACGCCGTTAAAGCTAACCCAGCGTACATCGGTCTCCTAGGTAGCGGAAACAAGCGCAAGGAACACGTCAAACAGTTGAAATCCGAGGGATTAGATGCTGAGGTTGTGGAGACCATCAAGGGACCTATCGGTCTGGACATCTCCGCGGAGACACCTGAAGAGATCGGGGTCAGCATCGTTGCTGAGCTCATCAACAAGAAACGGGGCTAGACCCTTTTTCATATATTTCTTATACTTTTAGCGTTCATCCATGGACATGATACTGCACCGCAGAAACTGGATGATCGGCGTGGGAGTAGCGTTAAGCGGTATAGTGGTTTATTTCCTTAGTAACCCAGGTACTGTGAAGACTGTGGCACTCTACGCTATTGGAGCTGGACTAGTTCTTGCAGGATGGTCTGGCAGCGTCTGGATGGAAAAGGAGAAAGGGAAACCTATCTGACAAAAGTTAAACATCCGCCTGAGCACGGTATTTTGATTGTTTTGAAGCCCTACCGTGAGCTTGGAGTCAGGAGAGTCATAAACGCATGTAGCACAGCGACGCACCTTGGCGGCAGCATCGTTGACCCGAGGGTTATGGACGCTATGAAGGAGGCCGCCGGTCAATACGTGATTATGATGGAGCTACAGGACCAGGTCAGCGAAGAGATTGCTGGACTGATTGGTGCCGAGTCTGCTATGGTTACCGCAGGGGCAACCTCATCTCTCCAACTGGGAGCAGCGGCGTGCCTACTCCGCGGTAGCGGTCTTGAAGACCACACCGTGAAACCATACGAGAGGCTACAACCCATTGACGGCCAATGGAAAAAAATAATTCAACGCATTCCCGACATCGTTGGTGAGGTTATTCTGCAGAGAACACACCGGAACCCCTACGAGTTTGCATACAGCGGCATCGGTTGCACCATCAAGTACGCTGGAACACCAGATGGGTGCACATTAGAGGAGCTTGAGGGGTCCATCAACGATGACACCTGCCTGATTGCGTTTTGCACCCACAGGGAGAACATGGGGGTATCGCTGGAGGAAGCCGTCAAACTTGGAAGGAAACATGATATTCCGGTCTTGGTTGATGCCGCTGGGAGCGTCTTGCCTCGGTCAAACCTGAAAAAATACGCGGATTCAGGGGCAGACCTCGTCGCGGTTAGTGGGGGGAAGCAGATCAAGGGTCCAAATGACACTGGTATCCTCTACGGGAGAAGTGATTTGATTGAGATGGCGAAACTCCAGGCTTCACCGTTCAATGGAATCGGCAGGGGGATGAAAGTGGATAGGACGCAGATGGTTGGACTGCTGGTCGCCCTCAAACTGTTCCTAGACGTGACACCGGAAGATGAGGAAGCCGAGTTCAAGTCATGGAGTGACAAGGCTCGATGGGTTGTAGATGAGTTGACGGACAGCAAGGGGGTTTTATGGACCAAGGTGATCGCCCCCAAGCCTTGGAACGTCAGGGCCATGGTTTCTTTTGATGAACCCGTTTCAGCCCGCGACCTTGCCGTCAAGCTACGTGAGCTTGACCCCAGCATCTGGGTGGAGACCAGTATGACAGGAGAGCAAGATAACAGGATAGGTATAGCCTTCGACTGCCTCAACGATTATGAGGAAGAGGAAATTGTTGAAGCCCTAAAGAAGATGCTCAACTAACCCATAGGTCTCTGATCCGCTCAAGGTCTTCTGGAGTGTCCAGGTCGATTGTGGCCCAGATATCCGAATCCACGTACATATGTCCCGCTTCATGGCGGTTAACCACGTCTTTCATGGTCTCGTCTTCTCCAAGTGCCATGAACTCGTCCAGAACCTTCCTCATGAACAGGACAGGATGTCCTCGCTTGGACTCGTATCGTGGACTCACGATAAGTGCGTCAGGATTCTTCTCCATCTTTGCGGTCATCTCCTCCAGTAGCTCCGGCTTGAACCCGAAGGTATCACTGAGAACCATGAAGACCGCCTCAACATCGTCAGGAAGGGAGCTTAACCCAGCCTGAAAACTGGTGGTCATCCCCTTCTCGTAATCCGAATTATGAACAGTCTTGGCCCCTTGAGTCTCTGCAAGGTTCTTGATGTCCTCGGGTCTATGACCCAAGACAACGATTGTTGGAATTGGGCTGAGTTTAGATAAAATATGGTCGAGAACCCGCTTGCCCCCAACCTCTAAAAGGAGTTTATTGGATCCCATGCGGCTGGACTTGCCAGCGGCTAGGACTATTGCGGCGGTTTTCATTGCATTCGTTCAGCTGCCAACTGGACCGCTTTTACGATGTTGACGTACCCCGTGCATCTGCAGAGGTTGCCCTTGAGGTAGCCTCTGATCTCCGACTCGGTTGGATTAGGAATCTCCTCTAGGAGAGCCTTGGTCGTCATGATGAACCCCGGTGTACAGAAGCCACACTGGACTCCACCTTCGTCTAGGTATGATTGCTGGATGGGGTGAAGCTCCAAGCCGTTGCTAAGGCTCTCAATGGTTTCCACATTCTTTTCGTCGCAGTCAACTGCCAGTGTCATGCATCCTAGGACTGGTTTCCCGTCCACATGAACTGTGCATGCACCGCACTCCCCTATACCGCAGCCGTACTTGGCTCCGGTCAGGTCAAGTTCTTCCCTTATGAGGCTGAGCAGTAGTTTGCTTGGGTCTACGTCGAAATTGCGGTTCCTTCCGTTGATGGTTATGTTTACCTTCATTTAGATCGCCTCCGCTGTCTTTTTGGCCTGAGTATACGCCTCCATGGTCATACCCTTGGATGCCACACGCCTGTACTCGGCTGTAGCCCTGATATCATCGATAGGTTTGATACCTGCACTTACCATCTCGGCCGCTTTTTCGATTAACTCGTCTGTCAGCTCCTTGCCGATGATGTATTCGTCCACCTTTGGCAATCTAAGCGGGACAGGTGCTACACTGCCGAGGGCGATCCTTGAAGCGGTTACCTTCCCGTCCTTGATGGTTACTGTGACGGCTATGCTGATGGTGCTGATGTCCAGCGCCATCCTGCCGATGCTGATGAAATGGTAGCCCGTTCCCTTCTCTGGGAAAGGAATTGTGAATCCGGTCACGATCTCGTCCTTCGCTAGAACAGATTTACTGGGTGAAACGAAGAACTCCTCAACTGAAACGTCTCGTGTTCCCTTGACTCCAGCAATGTGAGCAATAGCCTGTAATGTGACTAGTCCAAGCGCCCCGTCCGCTGCGGGTGAAGCGTTACACACGTTTCCACCGAGGGTGCCCATGTTCCTAATCTGGACGCTGCCAATGGTCTTGGTGCATAGGTACTGAAGTGGAAGCTTATCCTGGATCAGCTTACTCTTCTCAATTTCGCCAAGCTTCGTGGCTGCTCCGATCCAAATATCCTTCTCTGTCTCCTTAATTCCGACAAGTTCTGGGATCTTCTTGAGATTCACAATCTCGCTGGGCTCAAAGAGCCTCTGCTTCATCTTGGGGATGAGGTCGGTTCCACCTGCAAGTACGCGTACATTCTCTAGCGTGTCAAGTAGCTTTACCGCTTCCTCGACTGTCTCCGGTGAATGGTAGTTGAATGGTTTGCTGATGATGTGGGTGTTCCACTTGTTGATGTTACTCATTGTTTTCCCTCCTTCTCCTTGAGAGCTGCAAGAATCTTGTCCTTGGTGATTGGCAGCTCGAAGAACTGTACGCCAATAGCGTTCTGGATAGCGTTTGCTATTGCTCCTGCTACTGGGTTTAACGCTCCTTCACCTATTCCCTTGGCCCCGTATGGTCCAGTAGGCTCGTAGGTGTCTGTGAAAAATACCTTGAAGTCATCTAAATCTGGCATATCCAACGGTGTTGGAATCTTGTAGTCGGACATGAAGCCGTGGTTCCAGAGGTCCCCTGACTTCTTGTCGTAAGGAGTATCCTCGTTCACGGTCATGCTCCATCCCTGTGAGAACCCTCCATGGACCTGTCCCCTGGCTAGTTTGGGGTTGATGACTGTGCCGATATCCGCTCCTGCGATGACATTTACGAGTTTTACTTTACCTGTCCACGTATCGACCTCTACTTCAACGAAATATCCCGTGAAGTGGGGTGGGCACGCTGGTTGCCTGTAACTGTCGATTGCTGCGATGGTTCCAAGGTTTTTGTGCCTCATCTCGTACGCGAGTTCCTTGAGCGTAAGCTCCTTGTCCTCGATTCCAGGCGCGTAGACAACTGCCTGCTGCCTCTTGTCGCACCACTTGAAACGAAGTGCATGTGCGTATGCATCCATTGAGCGTGCCGCTGCCTTCCTGATCTTGTCCTTGACCTGACCAGCGACCTTCAAAGCGGCTCCTCCGCCGCTGTAAATGCCCCTTGAAGCGTGTGTACAGACGTCGTATACGGTAGTACCCGTGTCCGCGTCAACGATGTTGACCATGTGGTATGGTACGGACATCTCCTCTGCGACCAACTTGGCGTTGGCGTCCATTGTGCCGCCACCGTGGTCCATCAAAGCTGAGATGTAGTCGAATGTGCCGTCCTCATTTAGCTTCAGCATTGCGCCGCCGAAGTCTACTACTGAGCTTGGAACGGGTGCGCCTGCACTGCTTGTGTGGTAGCCCCTTCCCATACCGAGTCCAGTGCGGAACCTGCCTGTCTGGTCCTCTGCCTTTGGCCTCTCGTACCATCCGCTGATCTCTGCACCGGTTTTGAGTATCTCCTCGACGCCGCAGCTCTCGATTATTGATTTAACGCTTGGTCCTTGTCCCCAGAAGAGGTCTCCCTCTCCGATGTAGTTCTTGAGCCTGAAGTCAACGGGGTCGATGCCGATCTTGTTTGCCAGCTCGTCCATCATGGTCTCAACGACCCAAGTGATCTGTGGGTTGCCGTAGCCCCTGAAGGCGCATGCTGGAACTTTGTTTGTGTAGACTGCTTTGCCGTGGTAGCTCTTGTTTGGGAGCTTGTATAGGCTCACCCACCAGCCGACGACGCAGCCCAGTAAGGGGTACGCCTGAATCTGGTGTCCTCCGATGTCCAGCCACGCGTCTAGGTGACCAGAGTGGAGTGTTCCGTCTGCTTTTGCTCCTAGTTTGAGTTTGAATATCATCTGGTAGCTGCTGTGGTCGTGAAGGTCCTCCTCACGGGTGTAGCTGAGCTTGACTGGTCGCTGGGTTTTGAGCGCCATTGCTACCGCGATTGGTGTTGGAGGGTTAACTTGAATGCTTGAACCGAAACTTCCTCCGAGGGGCACCTTGATGACCCTGATCTTTCCCATGGGGATTCCAAATATTTCGTGTAGTAGAATCCTTGTGTTGTGGAGGGTCTGGGTTGTACTCCAGATTGTGACTCCTCCGTCCGCTTCAGGTCGAACCACGACACTCTTTGTCTCCATCTGGGTGTGGTAACGCCTGTTTGTCCTATATGTGTGCTCGACGATATGGTCGCAGTGTGCGAAACCTGTCTCAACGTCGCCTTCCTCGATGTCTAGGCTGCATGCGATGTTGTTCTCGATCTTGATTGGGTCGTCTGCCAGCTCGATGTCGGTGTGAATTGGATACGCGCCGTCCTTCATGGACTCGATTGCATCGAATACTGCTGGGAACTCCTCGTACTCCACCTTGATCTGCTCAAGCGCTGCCTGCGCCTCCTCCTCTGAGTCAGCTGCGACCGCTGCAATGGGCTCACCCACGAACCTTGGGTTATCTGCAAGGACTTTCCAGTCCTTGAAGGTGCTTGATGGGATGCTGACCAATCTGGGGCAGAATAACATATCTGGAGTCTCGTCTGGGACAAGGGTGGTGACACCGTCTCCCGTTACTCCTGATACATCGATGGACTTTATCTTCGCATGGGGATACGGGCTTTTCAGTATCCTCGCATGGAGCATATTCGGCAAGACGATGTCTGAGGCATATTTCTCGCGCCCCGTGACCTTAGCGATACCGTCCTGCCTCTGGGTGTCCTTCCCCAGAACCTTGTAAGCATGATTTGACATTGAGGAAAGGATAGGGTGTCGAATTATAAGAATTAGCCCAACGAGCGCCAGTTAACCGGCTAAGGGGGTGAGGGTATAATTCACTTCCATAACTCCCCGCACGCCCTTGCTTCTGGAAACAAAGTCCATCACGTTAGCTGACTCGCCTTTTACTAGGAATATCTCGATGCAGTAACCGCCCTCGATGTGGAGATGCATGTTGCCAAAGATTAACTCGTCAAACCCGTTACGCAGCTCCATCAAACCGACATGGGTTGTAGCCTCATGGCTCTCAGAGATGATGGTAACCGTGGACATTACAGTCCCTTTCTCCATTCTATGCAGACTGTGCTGATTCAAACTGTCCCTGATGGCCAACCGAAGTGCCTCTGAGCGGCTGCTGTACCCTGCTTTATCCACAAAATCGTCCAACCTCTCCAGAAGGCCAGTTGTTAGACTAACGCTGATAACCGTCATAGTTTAATAAATACACTCCTCCACTTTATTAATTTCTAATAAAAATACCTCATTTCATAACATTAGGTTAATAACTGAGAATCCTACGAAAAATTGAGCAACGACATGTCTGACAATAAGCACGATCACGAAGTCGAGGAAGTTTGCACATCTTGCTCTGGATCAACCGAGCATGCACATGACGACTCATGTGGTTGTGGGCATGACAACGGACATGATCATGGTGATGGAACAATCAACTGGACTATGACCTCCATTTCGGGGATAATTATCACTGTCGGAATCCTGATGGAGTTCTATGGAGTATCAGGATTAGCACCAAAGCTACTGTTACTGAGTGCAATTCTAATCGAGGGACACAAACCTGCTAGAAACGGTATCAAAGCCCTCGGGAAGGGAATAGTGGGAATTGACCTCCTGATGACAATAGCCGCAGTAGGTGCGGTCATCATTGGAGAATACGCCGAGGGGGCAATGGTTCTGTTCCTCAAGGACATCTCAATGAAGCTTGAAGTTATGGCCTCAAACCGTGCTAGGCACGCCATCGAGGCTTTGATGGATCTACGACCAGAGGTTGCACTCCTGAAGAGAAACGGAGGAGAGGTAGAGGTCCCGGTGGAAGAGGTTGCACCAGGCGAGGTTTTCATCGTCAGACCTGGTGACAGGATACCACTTGACGGCATAGTCGTTGATGGAGAGACTACTGTTGACCAGTCAATGATGACCGGTGAGTCGGTGCCAGTCCACAAAGGATACCTTGAGGAGGTCTTCGCGGGGACAATAAACCTAGACGGCGTGTTATCAGTCAAAACAAAGAGGGCTTCAACAGAGTCAATGCTCTCAAACATCCTAAGGATGGTACATGAGGCAGAGGAGAGGAGAAGCCCAACCGAGACCATCGTCAACAGGTTCGCAAGGTACTATACCCCATTAATCATTGGAATAGCATCACTGTTCGCCATAGTTCCGCCCCTGCTATTCAACGCGCCACGGGTGGATTCGTTCTACAATGCATTGGTACTGCTGGTAATAGGCTGCCCATGTGCTTTCACGATCGCAACTCCAGTAGCAATGGTTTCAGCCATCACAAGTGCCAGCAGGAACGGCGTGCTCATCAAGGGAAGCACGTTCATCGAAAAAGTCAACGAAGCAAAAGTATTCGCCTTTGACAAGACGGGGACCCTCACACAGGGAAAGCTCAAGGTAACCGATGTGGTACCTTACGATGTAAACAGGGAAGAACTTCTCTCTGTGGCAGCAACCCTTGAGGAGAACAGCAAACACCCAATAGCCGACGCAATCAAAGAACTTGCATTGCAAGAAGGCATTGAGATCAAGGAAACATCCGACTTCCAGAGCCAAACAGGAAAAGGTATCGAGGCAACAATTGAAGAAACAGACTACTGCATCGGGAATTTGAGGCTGTTCAACGAGAACGAGATAACATGCCCAGAGGACGCGATTCAGGAATTGGAGTTACAGGGCAAGACAACTATACTTGTTGCGCGAGACGATGAGGTCATAGGTATCATCAGTCTCAGCGACCAGCGCAGGGAAGGGGCAAAAGAAACTGTTTCAGAGCTGAAGAACGCGGGAATGACAGTCGAGATGCTTACAGGAGACAACGAGACGACCGCTGCAACCATCGCGGAACAACTCGGATTCAATGGGTACCACGCAAACCTCCTCCCAGATGACAAACTCAACGCCATTGAGGAGCTAAAATCCAAAGGCGCTGTAATTATGATCGGTGACGGTGTTAACGATGCCCCAGCTTTAGCAACTGCGGATGTTGGTATCGCAATGGGTGGGCTTGGTAGCGACATCGCACTTGAGACAGCGGATATCGTCCTTCTGGAGGACGACCTTACACGACTAAACTACCTCCTGAGGCTCAGCAAATCAACTCTGGTCAGGATAAAGGAGAACATCGGCATCTCACTGGGCATGAAACTGGTCATAGTTGTTCTAGCGGCTATGGGAACAATCAGCCTATGGCAGTCAATTATCCTCGGGGACGTCGGGCTTGCCTTGCTGGTTATCCTGAACAGCTTCAGGATCAGCAACGTGAAGCCTCGTTAATCTCAGTAAGGATTAAAACCAAGCTCGCCGTGCATATCCCTGCGTGAAGCTGATGGACGACGAGCTCGAAAGAATAAAACAGAGACGCCTCGAAGAGATGAAGAGGCAGATGCTTCTCAACCAGATCAAGGACACCAAGGAATCCGAGCCGGAGCCAGAGAAACCACGCGAGGCATCTAACCAGGAAGTTCTAGATGCAATGTTCGGTGACAGGGCTTGGGAAGTCTTCAACGCAGCAGCATACCAGTACCCCCAGGTTATCAGTCAAGTCGAGCAGATTCTAGTAGACGGTATCAAGTCCGGAAAGATAACGGATACCATCGACGGGGCCATACTCATGGGCTTCTTCAGGCAAGTTGGTTTACCAGTTCGGCTGAACACTCAGATCAGGATCAGCGATAAGGGTGAACTGAAGACACTTGAACAGAAGATGAAAGATGACGAAGATTAGGCGTGCTTGGCAAAAGCCTTGTCTAGCTCTTCCTTTGTTGGAATACTGCCCTCTGACACGATATTGCTGTTCAAGGCAATGATCGGTGCATGATCGTTCATGTACTCACCATAAGTATAATGGGTTACAGTTGGTTTTCCACTCGTAACTAGCACCATGTTTAGTCTTTCAATGGAGTAATCAATATCGCCTGTGTTCACAAAATCCAATTTACAGTTCTTAGCGACCTTGAAGCCTATCTCCTCTAACGCGAAATACAGTTCATCCATCTGTTCTTCCTCGTTCTGAGTAAATCCACAATTGGAGTCGCACCCGGTGCATGAGTTGCATGAGACACCACAGCTTGTTCCACAGCTGTCCACGTTGAGTTTCGGGAACACGGTCACCGTCACAGGCTTTTCCATTTCATATCATCCTATAATGGTCGGATAAATAGGTTAGTTATCTAGAGCGGTATGACCGAGGAAGCCTTAAAAGAGATGTTCACTGGTTCGCCCAGTTTCAAGCCCATCTCGTTGAAACTTTTTCTTGTAATCTGGACAGAAAAGACCTCGCCAACGTCAATATCTATCAAGACTATACCGTATCTCTCGTTCACACCAGTTATTGGACCCCTGAACTGGTTCCTTGCACTGGTCTCGATCCAGTCCTTGCTGAGAATAATATCCTGTGGGCGGACGTGAAGTGAGACACGTCCAGTCATTGGTGCACTTGTTCTGATGATAATCTCACCAACAGAGACTTGAGACACCCCCTCCTTTACAGTCGATATTCCAGTGTAGACATTTTCAGTGAACCTCTGGATTGATTCAAGCTCGTATGGATCCCCCTCCTCGGTGATCGCCCCGTTTTCTAGGAAGATTACCTGTTTCGCGATTCGTTTGACCTGCTCAAGGTCATGGGTAGCGATGATAACCGTCCTTTTCGAGGACTCCTGTATCAGGATATCCGTGATTATGCTCGCGTTGACGGGATCTAAGTTGCTTGTGGGCTCGTCCAACAGTAGAACCTCGGGGTCCAGCATCAAAGCCCTCGCAAGGGCGATTCTTTGCTGTTCACCCCCCGATAGGTTTCGGGTGTCCCGCTCACCATAACCCGTGAGGGATACCAGTTCAAGGGCGTCCTGCAGCTTCTGATTTATCTGATCCTCGGATACCCCTCTTAGCCTAAGCCCATATGACAGGTTTGTGTTCACGTCCCCTGTTAGGAACAGTGGTGACTGGAAGATCATGGTCACGTTGCGCCTCAACTCTTGGATAGTAGGGGAAGAAACAGGTGTCCCGTTGTACTCCAATACCCCTTTGGTTTGAGTCTGGAGTCCAGCAAGTATCTTGAGCAGGGTGGTTTTCCCAGCCCCACTCTTGCCGATGACGCCTAGGGGCTCATTGTTTAGCTCCATGTTGATTCCAGTGAGGGCTTTTTTTGAGCTGAAATCCATTGTCAAGTCCCGTAGTTTGAAGACACTCATGCATTGTCCCCTCCCTGTAGTTTACGGATCACGTAGTTTAGAAGAAGGACTACCAGTAGGAGGATGAAACTCAGGGCAAAACTGAGTCCTAGCTCTCCTTTCGACGTCTCAAGGGCTATGGCAGTTGTCAAAACACGGGTCATTCCACTGATATTTGCTCCCAGCATCGTTGCTATCCCCAGCTCCGCGAAAGCCCTGTTGAAACTGGAGACCAAAGCCAGGCTTACTCCACTGTACGCCTCACGGAGAACAGCGATAGATGTCTCAAACTCGCTTGCACCAAGAGTTCTGGTTAAATCTCGAAGTTCAGCGTCTTTGCTCTCAATTGCGCTTATGATGAATGAGACTGTAATTGGTAAAATCAGGATAGCTTGCCCAATTGACATGCCCCTAACCGTGTAAAGGAGCTCCATTGATCCCAGAGGACCACTTCTTGATAGCAACGTGTAGAGGAACAGCCCTAGAGTGACTGTTGGTATCCCGACTAGGCTATTGAAAATAAACTTCAAGGTGTTTCGTCCTGGAAACTCCTTCATCGCTATGACGACGCTCAGTGGTAGCCCAATCAAAGTGGATAAAAGTGTGGCAAAGCCAGCAGTGTAAAGGGACCTGAAAGTGATCTCCATCACTGTCCTGTCCATGGATAGTATGAGCCTCAGCGCCTCGCTGATGCCCTCAGATATCGCCTGCCAGCTCATTTTAGTTAAAGGATGTTTGGTTATTGTTAATCGTATAGGTTACCGGAGAGGTGCCTGTACTCCTCTGGGCACTCTGTGCCCTCAAAGTAGGCGTACTCCTCGACCCATTGCACGATCTCGCTGTCAGGAGTGTCCAGCTCTGGGACCCAGGGCTTGAACAGTGTTGAACCGAATTCCTCGAAACCGTAATCAACGAGCATTTCCTGTACATCGTCCCCGAGAATATACTCCATGAACAACTGTGCCCCGTCGTACATTCCCCTTGGGTTCTCCTCCGGGTTACACAGGACCGCTGCGTAGACGTTCAAGGTCTCCTTTCCCTGACCAACTATGGTGACAAGCTCGATGTTGCCGTTCTTGTAGTTCTTGAGGTAGGTGGCCATATCCGTCAAGGTGTATGCCTCCTTCTCGTTAGCCAGTTGAAGTGTAGCGGTCATGCCTGCACCGGCCTCGATATACCATGTCTCGCCTGATTCTGTGGTCTCAGCCTTTATCGCATCCAAGTCGAACCCTGTTGCAGTCCAGAGTCCCTTCTCTTTGCTGTGAGTGCCTGAGTTGTCTCCCCTTGACACCCACTGTGCGTTGCCTGCAAGTCCCTCAGAGTATAATTTCTGGAGAGCGTCACCGGGGTTCATGTCCTTGACACCAGCTGGATCTGATTCTGGACCCACGATGATGAAGAAGTTGTACGCGAACAGTTTCCTGTTGACACCGTAACCTGTTTCCAAGAACCCTTTTTCTTGACCGGGGCTGTGGACTAGAATCATATCGGCGTCACCGTTTTTTGCGGTTTGAATCGCGAGTCCGGTTCCCTGACTGATGAAGCTCACGTTGTATCCGGGGTTCTCTGCCTCAAACATGGGCTTGATGGCGTCTAATACGCTTGTCTCGTAGAGACTTGTTGTTGTTGAAATGATGAGATGTTCCTTTACTTGGGGCTTTGAGTTGTTCCAGTAGATTCCGCCTCCGATTATTAGGACGAGAACGGCTCCAATTAGTAGGAAATTTTTGTTGATTTTGAATCCTGACATTTTGATACACCCAAATACTGATATGTTTATTTATGCATATCGGGGGTTCGATATGTGTATCCATGCATAACAATATAAAACATGGACAATTAAACAACAGAGGCGACCCGTTAATTGACATTACTCGACCCCCACGGTAGACCAATCAACAGCCTCAGGATCAGCCTGACCCAGCGATGCAACTTCAACTGCTTCTTCTGCCACCACGAGGGAGAACACGACTCAGGAGACGAGTTAACAGTCGATGAAGTCGTGAGAATAGTCAAACTAGCAGCAAGCCAAGGAGTCAGGAAAGTCAAGCTCACCGGCGGCGAACCACTTGTCAGGAAAGATATCGTCGAGATAGTGGAGAGGATCAGTCCATATGTGGACGAGGTTTCCATGACAACAAACGCAAGCAAACTGGAAGAACTTGCGGCTCCGTTGAAGAAAGCGGGTTTAGCTAGAGTAAACGTGAGCCTCCATACTTTGTGCCCTGAGAGCTTTGAGGAGATCACGGGGAATGGTGCTGAGCAAGTAACCAAAGGAATCGAGGCAGCAGTAAAAGCTGGTTTGACCCCCGTTAAACTCAACATGGTGGTCATGGAAGGTGTGAACCACACCGAGATCGATGAGATGATCGATTACAGCAAAAAGGTCGGCGCAATCCTACAGCTAATCGAGTTCCAGGAACTTGAAGACGGAGTGGAGCACTATGGAAAGTTCCACTATGACCTCGTCCCTGTCGAGGAGGAGCTTGAGAAACGCTCCGAGAAAGTAGTTGAGCGTGAGATGCACCTCAGGAAGATCTACCACCTGAAAAAAGGATGCAGAGTCGAAGTGGTTAGACCCATGCATAACAGCAAGTTCTGCGCCTACTGCACGAGAATAAGGGTCACCAGCGACGGAAAGCTCAAGTCATGTTTAATGAGGGACGACAACCATGTCCCATTCGTGTCACTGATGAGGAAAAAAGCATCAGAAGAAACGATACTGGATGCATTCAAGGAATCGGTGAACAGACGCGTACCGTTCTGGAGAGATTAAATGAAGATCAATGTAAGATACTTTGGACAGTTCAGAGACATCACTGGCCTAACTGAGGAAGAAATTGAGACCAAGGACGGTGTCACGGTTATCGAGCTCAGGGATCAGGTCAGGGAGAAATACCCGAGGATCGCGGCTAAAAGGGAGGTTCTTGTAGCTGTGAACAGCACGTTCACGTCACTTGAAACAGTGATCACCCCAGAGGACAAGGTGGCGTTCTTCCCGCCAGTAAGCGGTGGTTAAATGATTTTCATACAAAGAGAGGAAGCAGACAGAAAAGCCATCACAGAAATGGTGCAGACAACTGCAAGCGGCTGTGTTGTCCAATTCGTCGGAGTCGTCCGAGACAACAGTGAAGGCAAAGAGGTCTCCAACATGACCGTCGAGGTCTATGAGGAGATGGCCAGAAAACAGCTAGAGGACATCAGCGCCGAGTGCAAGGAAAAGTATGGCGTCCAAGAAGTGGCAATAGTCCACAGATACGGCGAGTTCAAGGTCGGCGATGAGCTTGTCTTCATAGCTATATCAGCGGGGCACAGGAACGAGGCGTTCAAGGCGTGCCAGTATTTCATAGACGAGTTAAAACAGAGAGTTCCAATATGGAAAAAAGAGGTAAACCTAGACGGGAGTTACTGGGTGGAGGGCGAAAAACGTGAGTGAAGACCCAATAAAAATGATTGACGTATCAGGAAAGAAGGTAGTATCACGCAAGGCAGTCGCAGCCGGCGTAATCAAACTCAAAGCTTCAACAGTTGAAGCCATCAGGGAAGGCAAGATCAAGAAAGGAGACCCACTGACGGTCGGTGAGATCGCTGCTATACTCGCAGTGAAGAAAACACCTGAGTTAATTCCACTCTGCCACAACATCCCCATCGGCAAGGCTCACGTCGAGTACAAATTAGAAGAAAACTCAATCGAGGCCCGGTGCACCGTCACAACTAACGCCCAGACGGGTGTTGAGATGGAGGCACTTGCAGGTGTAACAACGGCACTTCTGAACATCTGGGATATGACAAAGTACCTTGAGAAGGACGAGAACGGACAGTACCCGGATGCGGTCATCACGGATATCCGCGTGTTGGAGAAAGTGAAGGGAAAATGAGCGACCACCACCCAAGGGACCAGAAGGTAACAGCAAAGTTCGCGCTACTTGTCACCAGCGATTCAAGGACACCAGAAACAGATGAGACGGGGAAACTCGCCAAGAAGATTCTGGGCGAGGCAGGTCACGAGGTCTCAATGTACGGAATTGTGCCAAACGACGAGGCAAAAATCAAGAACTGGCTAGTTGAGTCTATCGAAAACGAGAACGTACAGATCGTAATCACAAGCGGAGGAACCGGAATCGGCTCCGTTGACAAGACAGTTGACACAGCTAGAGAGTTATTCGAGAAGGAGTTGCCGGGCTTCGGTGAGTACTTCAGGAGGCTCAGCTACGATGAGGTGGGAATACCCGGTCTCATGAGCAGGTCAACCTCAGGGGTAGTCAAGAAGAAGCTCATTTTCTGCCTGCCTGGAAGCAGGGGAGCCATGAGGACTGCGTTAAACGAGATAATTCTGCCCGGCGTTGGGCACATGCTTTGGGAGCTGAACAGAAGATGACCATGAAGCCATTTGGAGAACTTATGCCTCGCCTTGAGGCTCTAGGAATCATTGACGAACACATTAAACCAATCGAGGGAACGGAAAAAGTGTCCATCAATGAAGCAAAGGGACGAGTCCTAGCCGAGGATGTTGTCGCTGGCTTCAATGTGCCTCCTTTCCCGAGGGCAAGCATGGACGGTTACGCGGTGAAGGCAAAGGATACAACGGGGGCAACAGAGGAGCGCCCAGTCAAGCTCAATTTAATTGGTATACAGCACACGGGAGGAGTCTTCGAAGGTACAATCAATGAAGGTGAATGCCTTGAGATTGCAACGGGTGCACCTATGCCAGACGGTGCAGACGCAGTTGTGATGGTAGAGTACACCAAAAAGGACGGCGAAATCGTCTCAATTGAGGCCCCGGTACAGCCACAGAAGAACATGGCAAATGCGGGTGCGGATATGGTCAAGGGGACTCATGTCCTCTCGGCCGGTGAGACCATCACTCCAGGAGTTCTTGGAGCTCTAGCTGCCCTTGGATACGTCAAAGTCGAGGTATACAGGAAGCCAAGAGTAGCTATCTACAGTAGCGGACCGGAGATCGCGCCTCAGGGGCAGCCATTGAAGCCTGGTCAGATCTATGATATCAACAGCTACACACTCTCAGCGGTAATCGAGGAGAACGGCGGAATTGCAGTGAAGCGGGGCATCATCGAAGACACATTGGAGTCAGTCAGGGATTCACTCAAAGATGCCTCAGAATACGATATCGGTGTTGTCAGCGGAGGGAGTAGCGTAGGCACCAAGGACCTCTTCGGCGAGGTCATGGCGGAGATGGGTGAGGTTTACTTCCACGGAGTCAAGACGAAACCGGGAAAACCAACATTATTCGGTGAAGTCAATGGAAAACAGATTTTCGGTATGCCAGGATACCCAACGAGCTGCCTCAACAACTGTTACGTGTACCTGTTACCCGCACTCAGGAAGATGGCTAGGCTTGAGTCCAAGCATTGGGTCAAGGTCAAGCTACCAATGGGTCATGAAATGACTTCCAGAGGAGACCGGGAGCAGTTCATCACGGTCAAGATTGAGGAAGGCAAAGTGCATCGTGTCTACAAGCAGAGCGGTGACATCACCAGTATGACGCATGCAGACGGTTTTATAATTCAGCCTATTGGTACCAATACCATCGCCGAGGACGAAACGGTTGAGGTAACCCTCCTCCACGTCTAGTATTCTTTAAAGCCCGATACCCCTACATTTCCTCGATTAATTTGGAGTTCAAGTTAGGCGAGGACTTTGCTCTTGAGATGGACGCCAAGGACAAGTTGGCGATGTTCAAGGAGCGTTTCTATCATCTTGAAGGCTCAATCTACATGGACGGCAACAGTCTCGGTCTCATGAGCAAGGACGCTGAGAAGACACTTCTCAGACTCATAGAGGAGTGGAAGGTTCTTGGTATCAAAGGATGGGGAGCAGGAAAGATCCCTTGGATTAACTACGCCGATGAGTTAGGCAACCTACAGGCACCATTGGTAGGCGCCGAGGAGAACGAGTGTGTCGTCACAGGTGGAACAACAGTCAACCTACACACACTGGTCTCGACTTTCTACAAGCCCGAGGGCAAGAAAAAGAAAATCTTAGCAGACGAGCTCAACTTCCCAAGCGATCTATACGCTCTGAATGCACAGATCAGGCTCAAGGGAGGAGACCCAGACGAGGATCTGATCCTCGTTAAGAGCAGAGACGGCATGACCATCGAGGAAGATGATATCGTCGCGGCAATGACTGACGAGGTTCAGCTAGCCCTCCTGCCCAGCGTCTACTACAAGAGTGGACAGCTCCTGGACATGGAACGTATGACGAAGGAGGCACATAAGAGGGACATCATAGTCGGCTTTGACTGCAGCCACTCAACAGGTGTTGTCCCGCACCACTTCAGCAAGTGGGGTAGCGACTTTGCCTTCTGGTGTAACTACAAGTACATGAACGGCGGCCCAGGCTCAACGGGAAGCATCTACGTGAACAAGAAACATTGGGACGAGAGGCCAGGTATGGCAGGATGGTTCGGCAACAAACGCAGCACGATGTTCGAGATGAACACAGAGTTTGAGTCGGCACAGAGCGCAACAGCGTTCCAGATCGGCACAACCACGATGCTGTCAACCGCGCCAATCGAGGGCAGCCTCAGGATGATGAGGGAGGCGGGTATCGAGAACATCAGAGAAAAGAGCCTGAAAATCACGAAATACCTGATGTATCTCATCGACGAGATGCTCAGTGGCGAGCCATACAACTATGGAATCGCGACTCCTCGGGAGGACAAGCGGAGGGGCGGTCACGTCGGTGTCTTCCATAAGGACGCGTGGAGGATCAACCAGGCGCTGGTCGCCAAGGGTGTTATCCCAGATTACCGTCCACCGAATATCATCAGGCTTGCACCGATTCCGCTGTACGTCAGCTACCATGACGTGTGGAAGGTGACCCAGGCACTGAAGTCGATAATTGATGACGGTGACATCGAGAAGTTCAGTGACGACAAATCCACCGTCACTTAATCCACTTTTTTATCAGAATAATTTTTTGCGTCAGTGACATGACATAAGCGTTTTTTTCTCGGTCCTCGAAAAAAAATATCCTCTTAACGTTAGGACGAAATCGCCTTACCAACACGCTTTTTGTGCACAATTCACCGTTGGTCAGTGACGTTTTTGTACCTAATTCATTTTGAAATAAGCTGTTTTAGGGCTCCTTTTGTGGCTGGAGCGGCGGAAAGGGTTTGGATGTGTTACCCTCCCCCTGTGAGGGTATAGTATTAACTATAGGCTTGAGCAGAAGACAGCGGAGGGGGGTAGTATTAACAACCGGGTAGTATTGACTACCCCCTTCTTTTGAATACAAGCGGTTCTGGGGCTTGATTCCTGGGAATAGCTTGAATCGTGTATTCCACTTCTTCCCCACCGGAACCCGGTTAAGCTGGGTCACGTTTTTCACGTTAAGTTGAAGCTCCGGTTCGCCCTATTCCTAGTTCTATTGGTACCAATGCCCTTGGCCTCGTGCCAGACTGAGTTCGGTTACGAGATGATCTGGGGGTACGAGAACAGGGGAAACGAGACCTATGTGTTAACCGAGAAGGACATGGGTGTGCCCGTTTTCATGAACACGTCCCACCAGCAGGTCCGGATGAAGCTGATATTTGATGACTGGGAACTTGTTGAGCTTAACGAGGGTTTCTCTAAGGCAGTGAACGTCGAAACCATGTCAGTTTCCCCGGGTGATGACGCCCTCGTGGTAGCCCACTATTACATAACATCGGAGGCATTGACCCCACCGAGGATCAACGGGAAAGAGGCGCTTGGAGTTGATGCGATCCCACCTGAACTCGACGTGTTCCTAGAGAAAAATAACTTATTTCCCAAGGATAACCCGGAGCTAGCAGTGCGGGCTGTGGCTATAACCCACACCGAGGACACGGTTCTCGGTAAGACCTTGAAGCTGGTGGAGTGGTTTGGTGAGTACTCGATTTATACGGTGAACGAGTTGCCGAAACGCCAGTGGGCGACCCTCAGGGACCCGAGGGGTGACTGTGATGACCTGTCTCTGCTTTTCATCTCATTCTGCAGGAGTCTGGGCATCCCGGCGTACCTCCAGGGAGGGATATTGTTCAGTGAGACCATGCAGCTGGATGAGACTGACTGGGACGGGCACTATAGGTACGTCTTCGATAAGGTTGGGTGGCATGCGTGGGCCATGGTGTACATCCCGCCGTGGGGCTGGCTGCCCGTTGAGCTTACCTTGAGCGACGGCATGAGGCCGGTGGACGCGATAACTGACGCGTATTACTGGAGGGACTCTACCGTTGTGACCTGGAACATAACAAGCCACGACTATGTGCAGGACGAGGTCAACCAAAGGGAGATGCTGATCGAGAACAACATCTACTGGATCCAAAGTGATAGTGATGGCCTTCCCGTGAAGGAAGAGGATTCTACAGGGGTTATCCTCGGTGGGGTAATCGTTGTAACAGTGCTCCTTGTCTACCTGAAGAAATATAGGTAGAACTCATGTTGGTGGATGATATTTTGCATACTATTTGATAAAAAAGAAGCCGTTCTGAATCTCCATTTGAATTATGTGCTGACTATTAGGAGTAACTCATCCTTTCTAACGGAGTAGTGGCTCCGCATCATGGAAACAGTGCCGTCCTCAGGTGCCTTGACTTGCTGGACTTCAACTCCAAGGAGGTTGGAGACTGTTCCGAGGAGGTCTCCTTTCCTCACATTCTGGTCGAGATAAACTCGTGGGTGCCAGATTCCATTGATCTCGGATTGTAATCTGAGCCTGTCTGGGCTTACGTGCTGTTTCATCCTCCGTGGCTCGCCTTCTGTTACTCCAAAGTACTTGAGCACGTTCAGCATCCCATCAATGTGGAACTGGACATCCTCCTCCCGAGTGGGGACAGGTGTACCAGCCTCGGGTTGAATACATGGAATCCCGTAGACCACTTGGGCGCTGTTGCCCATCCCAACGGGATTAGCGGGGAAGACGTGCACCAGTTCGCAGGGGTAACATGATGCCATCTCAAGGGATACCCTGTTGAGTTCCTCGTCTGGTCCCTTGCTTGCTACAACAAAGCCCCTTATGTCCTCATTCAGGTCGCCTCCATGGCAGTCTATGAGTGCATCTGCCTTGGAGACCACGTCCTGGAATACGAGGTGGGCGAGCCTGTGGGTGAACGAGCCCTCCGGGTCACCAGGGTACACATTGTTCAGGTTGACACCATCTATGGGTGAAGTGAACTGGGTTCTGTGCCTGAACTGGGGTACGTTTACAACCGGGACCGCGATAACGGCTCCACTCATCTGATTTGGGTCAAGCTCACGCATCACACGGAGGACGGCCTCAATACCAGCGTACTCGGTCCCATGGGTGCCACCTAGGATTGCGATAATTTTCCCTGATAATGCACCGTTTACTGCGATGAAGGGTATTTGATAAAACTCGTCTTTCTCAGCGATGTTCAGATATCCTTCATGCCTCTCGCCTGGGTTTACCTCGGTGCCCCCGATAATCATATCTTGTAACTGAGCTGTACGCTTTTCAGGGTTCACATGTCGATTGCTTCAAATCGGGTGATGTGGGGTGTAATAGTATGGTTAAAGTCGCTGTTGTTAAGGGAGAAAGGAGTTTGAAGCCGGTCTACAGGGCTCTGGACCTTATCCCGTACAAGGAAGCGTTAGAAAAGTGGGACACAGTCCTCGTCAAGCCCAACCTCATCACATCCCACACCTACGAGACAGGGGTCACCACTGACCCAATGGTAGTAGAGGCGGTCATTAACAGGGTGCACGACCTCGGGAAGAAGGCAATAGTGGTTGAAACTGACGGAGGTATCACCAGCCCAGACGAGGCAATACACGCGACCGGCATGATGGAGGTCATCGAACGCCTTGGAGCCGAGTACGTGAACATGAGGAAGCTCAAGGACAAGGTGGAGCTGGTGGTTGAGGACTCTCACAACGTGAAGAAGTTCAAGGTAGCCAAGATAGCGACGGAGAACGCGATCATAACAGTACCCACAATGAAAACACTGCACCACACCAGCATAACCATGGGGCTCAAGAACATGTTCGGAATGCTAACGACGCGAAAGAAGTTCACGATGCACCGCCACGGCATGAACAACGTCATCTATGACATCGTCAAAACCCTTCCACCCCACCTGAGCGTCATAGACGGCTTCTACGGGAAGGAAGGCAAGGGACCGTGGCAGGGAGAGCCAGTCAAACAGGACACGATAATCGCCAGCGTTGACACTGTTGCGGCAGATGCAACAGCAGCAAGAGTCATCGGCATCGACCCTGAGACCATTGACCACATCAAGTGGCTCCACGAAGCCGGAATCGGTGAAATGAATGACATTGAAGTGGTTGGAGATGGCATTGATGCTGTCTACAGGGAATGGGACAGGGCTCTAGACGCCGAGCTCGTTTTCTAAACTTCTAATAACAACCCATCCGTCTAGTTTCTGTTTACCATGACCGGTGTGCCCTTTACGTGTAACCTTGACTGCGGAGGCGGATGCCCACTCCTCGCATTTGTCGAGGACGGCAAAGTAACAAAAGTAATAGACAATCCTACTGGCGGAGAATACATCAAAGGATGCATCAGGGGATACCAGTCACCCCATATTCAAAATGCACCCGACAGGCTCACAAAGCCACTTATCAGGACTGGTCCAAGAGGGTCAGGAGAGTTCAGAGAGGCAACATGGAAGGAAGCGTTGGACCTAGTAGCTGAGAAGCTAGTGGAGGTCAAGGAAAAGCACGGAAACGAGGCTATCCTCAATCTGGGTGGCTCAGGAGCGATCATGAGTGTGCTCCACAACACCGCGAGGCTCGCTAAGCGATTCCTCCACTTGTTTGGTGGGGCTACCGGGCGTTGGCTGGGGTACAGTAGCGCAGCAAACATGTTCACCTTGCCCTACATGCTGGGCACGGTTCAGGTAGGTTTTGACCCTGCGACACTGAAGTACAGTGAACTCATCATCCTCTGGGGCTCCAATGTTGTCGATAACAGGTTCGGCAGCGCAACAGAGTCATGGATAAGAGACGCAAAGAAGCGTGGGATCAAGGTCATAACTATTGACCCGAGGGCAACCAACACGGTGAAGACCCTTGGGGACCAGTGGATCAAGGTTCTGCCTGGCACTGACACCGCGTTGATGATGGCTGTCCTCAATGTGCTGATCAAGGAGGACCTAGTTGACCGAAAATACATCGAAAAATACGTTTACGGGTTCAAGGAACTAGAGGACCACATACTTGGGCTCGATGATGGCGTTGACAAGACACCGGAATGGGCTCAGGAAGTATGCGGTACACCAGCCGAGACCATTAGACAGCTCGCATTGGAGTACGGTAACGCGAAGCCAGCCTGTTTGATCACTGGGCTAGCTATACAGAGGGTGATTGGCGGCGAGGAAGTGGTAAGGATGGAGGTCTCACTGCAGGCAGCCACCGGGAACACAGGGGTCAAAGGAGGCTCCTCGGGCGGTTACTTCTCAAATATGCTTCCATCGCTCAAAGTAGGGGCACTGGATACCATGCCTAACCCCGTCAAGGCAACTGTTCCGACCTACGAGTGGGCAGACGCCATAATCCAAGGGCGGAAGGGCGGCTACCCCTGCGATATCAAGTTCATCTACGTGCTAGGCACTAACTACCTGAATCAGGGGAGCGACATCAAGAAGAACATCAAAGCGTTCAACAAGGCAGAGTTCTCCGTCGCCCACGAACGATTCATGACCCCGACTGCACTCCACTGCGACGTGGTCTTTCCAGTGTCCACCAGCTTTGAGAGAACAGACCTCATGAAGGGCGGTGGAAACTTCCTCCTCTACTCCAAACAGGTGGTGCCAAAGCTTGCTGGTGTTAAGCACGACTACGAGATACTGTGCGAGCTGGCAGATAGACTCGGTTTCCTAGAAGAGTTCACGGAGGGCAGGACAGTGGAGGAATGGCTGGACCACTTCATAGCTGAGTCCGATATCAAGGATGTTGACGCGTTCAAGGAGACTGGAATCTACTTGGGGAAGGATCAGGAAAGGACAGCCTTCACCGAGTTCATTGAAGACCCTGAGAAACACCCGTTGAACACGCCCTCCGGCAAGATACAGCTCTACTCAGAGGAGTTCGCCATGAAGGGAGCATCACCGATACCCTCACTGCGAGCAGCCAAACCTAATTCTGAGTACCCGTTACGACTCGTTACCCCAAAGTCCAGGTACAGGACCCACAGCCAGAACCATAACATCAAGTGGTTCCAGGAGATGGACCCCCAGAAACTATGGATTAACCCTGTTGACGCTGAGGTTAGAGGTATACTTGACGGTGAAATGATTATCATCTCAAGCCCACAGGGAAAAATCAGGATAATATCCTTCGTAACAGAGGACATCATGCCCGGTGTGGTGTGTCTCCTTGAGGGTGCCTGGCCAAAATACGAGGGCGACATCGAGGTTATGGGTTCAGCGAACGAAGTAACATCAACAAAACCAACACTTCCAAGCCACGGCTCCAGAACCCACACTGTCCACGTGCAGATCAAGAAAGCCTAGAGGGCTGGGGTCAGGACTAGGTTCCTGTACTCCACTGCCCTGTGGTCGCCCTGTAGCATTATTGGTCCAGGTTCTCCCTCGTTTGAGTCCAGTGCACCGCCAGTGAGTCCAGGTATTTCCTGCCTGTCAATGATGGTTTCGCCGTTGAAAACGATTGTAACCCATCTGCCGATGAATGTGATGTCGTAGGTGTTCCACTCACCTGCTGGTTTCGTCATCTTTTTTGACGGTGTAAGGTACCCGTAGATTGAACCCGTTGACCTGTCACCGGGCTCCCTGTCATGGTCATCCACTAACTGAACCTCGTACCTGCCCCGGAGGTAGATACCGCTGTTACCCTTCTCGGGAATCCGCCATTCGGCGTGGAGCTTGAAGTCACTGTATTTTTCCTTTGTCACGATGTCAACGCTTGGAGGAGTGTTGCTGATTACCCCATTATCCACTTTCCATCCACTCGGGTCGTTTGAGAATCGTTGCTTCCAATTGGACAAGTCAGTTTCAATGAGTTTGATTGGCGCCCCCCACGTTACATCTTTGTACTCCAGTGTGGGGGCCGGAATGGCGGTGAACTCTACCAAGTTACCTTCATCATCGTTGGTTTCCCCCTTGATTTTCCCCTCGCTCAGTGTTCCATTGAAGACTAGGTCGCCTTCCCTTTTCTCGTACTGAGGTGGCAGTCTGAAGAACAACTCGTTTTCACTGAATCTGACCTCAGTCATTGGTCTCGCGTTTCCCTCTATTCCAACGAACCGTCCAGATAGCTCTCCATCGTCTATAATTTCGAACCATGACGCATAGTCCCTGTCACGCAGCTTTACAACTGCATCCCATCTTCCAGCGATCATTTAACCCAACTCGTGACTCAATTGAGCCAGCATAACCAGTCCTTTGATGCCTTTTGGCGTCAAAACGTAGTCCTTTGACTCAAACTGGTCCATATAGTCTGCCTCCTTGAGCTTCTTTATGTGGTAGAGTAGCTGCCCACCTTCAAGACCGGTTGCCCGTGAGAGGTCGTTGAACCTGTTCTCGCCTCTGTAGATGCTCTGTAGTATCTGTATTCGTACCTTGTTGCTGATTGGGCTGACAATGAGTTTGTTTGCCTTCTCTGCGTCCAGTGAGTTCACGGTGGCAGTGTTCTGAGATAGTGATACGGCGGGTGTCTCGATAAGCCTCAATTGTGAGAGCAGCTGCATGTTTGATTGCATAAGCCGCTCCTCGTTTTCTATGCACCTCACACACCCCGTTCGTCCTTCCTCCTCGAAGCCTGTTTTGAATTGTTTGAGCATAGAAACAGCTGACTCCAGCGCGGTATAGGACTCAGTAAAGTTCCCAGCCTTCAACAATGAGAGATAATCGGCTTGGAGACCTCCCATTTTATCCTTACAATAGATCTCCATGTCTGGGCGATCGCATTTCATGTGCTCCACGATGTCATGGCTCATTCCAGTGACATACTCGATGATGGTCCTGTTGTAGTTGAGGGCCACCTGTTTGTTCACCTCGTTCTCAATTACCTCAAGGCGCTGCCTAGTTTCAGTCCTGAACTGGTTGATATCTTTCCTGAGCCCACTTATCTCATCGTCAAGTCCCATAGGTTAGAGAAATTACCCTATCAGTTATATTACTTACTATATTATCATGGGTTATGGTAAAGATACCTAAAGAAGCACAGGAAATCTACACAAAGCAGAGGGTCATAGGCCTAGCAACGGTTGACGAGAACGGTAAGCCAAACGCCAGCTACGTCGCGTTCTGGTGGTTTGAGGATGACGAGACCGTGGTCCTAGTTGATAACTATATGAAGAAGACAAGGGCAAACATCGAGGTAAACGGATATGCTGCACTCTCAGGGTACGATATGTCCATCCACAGGGCTTTCCAGCTCAAGGGAAAGGCAACAATCGAGACAGAAGGTCCTAGAGTTGCACGTGGAAAGAAGATGGCAGAAGAGTTCGAGAAGGAGCGAGGCATGAAGATGCCAGCCAAGGCAGTTGTTGTCATCAAGGTTGACGAGGTCTACTACCTACAGCCCGGTCCAGACGCAGGCAACTCAGTTGCCTAAATCAACAAAAAACGTAATGTCAAACTAGGCATTCATCCTTTTTTCATTCTATTAACTGAGCAAACATTATGTATCAGTTCCCGCCCTTTTTCGGTATCATGAAGAAGATACTCGAAGATATCAAGATTCTTGACTTCACACACGTCTGGTTCGGCCCATACACCACAATGATGCTGGGCGAACTAGGAGCAGAAGTAGTAAAAGTAGAGCCCCCATGGGGAACCATCGGCAGAATGGGTCCCGGTGAGCTCTACAAGGGAGTAAGCACAACCTTCTACGCACTCAACCTCAACAAGAAAGACATTAGCTTGGACCTCAAGAACCCAGAGGTAAAGGAGATGATCAAGGAGCTCGTAAAGCAGAGCGACGTCGTCATCCAGAACTTTGCACCGGGTACAATGGAGAAGCTTGGCTTTGGCTACGATGTTCTCAAGGAATGGAACCCCAAGATTATCTACGCAGCCCTCAGCGGCTTCGGTCAGACAGGCCCATACAAAAAGAACGCCAGCTATGCAAGCATTGCAGAGGCAATGAGCGGCCACACTTATGGTACAGGGAAGAACTACGACTATGATGGCCCACCAATCAGCATGTCCGGTGCACTTGGTGACCTGGGTCCAGCCATGTACGCTGCTTTCAGCATCGTCTCAGCCATCAGGTACAGGGACCATACAGGCAAAGGCCAGATGATCGACTGCACTCAGTTCGACACAATGGTTGCGTTCAACTGCTGCGCAAGCGTAGCATACGACCTGTTCAAGGAGAGCCCAATCAAGAGGCGCCACGAGAGGCCAAGGAGAGGACCAAGGGTCGGCGGCATGCTTGAGGTCAAAGACGGATGGATATACCTCATGACCGAAAGGCCTAGGGCAGTGGAGAAATTCAAGGCAGAGCTCGGCGTTGAAGAGCTTACCCGTGAACTAGTCATGGAGAAGATCGGCCACCTGACAAGGAAAGAGGCGTTCGAATACCTGTCAGGCATGGGCTTCCCATGTGGACCAATCTACGAGGCATATGAGGCAATGGAAGACCCCCACAGCCAGGCAAGAGGCATGTGGGTCGAGGTTGACCACAAGGCAGCCGGAAAACACAAGGTACCAAACTTCCCCGTAGTCTTCAGCGAGAGCCCCGGAGAGGTAACCTCAGCGGCACCCATGCTCGGACAGCACACCTATGAGGTGCTCAAAGAGAAACTGGGCAAGACCGACGAGGAACTGGAGGCACTGCGAAAGCAGGGCGCCATACTCCAGTGGAAGGAATAAATCCTTCAAACCCCTATTTTGACACAAACTTATTTTCTTTAACATAGAACCTGAAATGTTCAGGCAGGTCTTTTGTCACTCCAATACGGTGGCTTGTGCCCATCTCGTAGTCTAGTTCATTCTCAAGCACGTGAATTGCACAGGATTCGTCTGTCACTGGCAACCCGTTCATGGATTTATCCACATCCAGGGCAAGGGTTAGTTTCCCGGGTCCACTTGTGAGGTCAATTATGCGCTTCACTGGGCGGTTCTCCATCATGGTCTCCACCCCCATCGTGGGCTCAATCGCCCTGACAAGAATCCCTCCGACGCCGGTGTCGTGGACGATGAAGTTGAGCATCCAGTACTGGTGCACGTTGTAGATGAACAGGTGTCCCGGCTCCTGGAACATCACCTCGTTGTACCGCTTCTTGCCATGGAAAGCACGGGACGCAGGGTCATCAGAGCCAAAATATGCCTCAGTCTCAACGATTACACCACCAAGAAGCTCACCATCTAGCTGTCTTACCAGTACCTTCCCTAGCAACTCACGGGCAACGGCCTCTGTATCACGTTTATAGAAATCAGGACCAAGGACAGCCATCAACAGTCCTCTCTCCAAGATAATATAAAAGACGCCTTGCCGCCTTTTAGTCAGATAACGATGGAATGGCAAACTGTTCTCCACAAGATAAACGACAAGATTCAGGGAAATGTGCTCTCCGTGACCCATCTGAGGAACACGATGCCGGTTCAACGGTTCAAGGCGTTACTGGACAAGCAGGCCCAGAACGCCATCATCGATACTCTTGAAAAACTCAAAGCAGATGTCACGCTGGTAAGCGAGGAAGGAGACCAGGTCTTCGGGGAGGGCACCTACACCATGGTCACCGACCCAGTGGATGGAACAACGAACCTCGCCAGAGGCTTGAATCCTGCAGTTGCCAGTATTAGCGTCAGTGAAACCGGAGATCAGAGTGGAGTCATCGCGGGAATCGTTTCTAACTTCTTCACAGGGGAGACATTCTACGCCGAGAAGGGGAAAGGTGCCACTCTCGACGGGCAGGAGATCAAGGTGGCGACAGATATCAAGTACCGCCACGGCATGATCGGCATGGACATCAGCAAGAACCCTGCGATGGACCGCCTCGGGAAACTCATCGGGGCATCCAGGCACATCAGGCAGGAAGGATGTAGCGCCATGAGCCTCTGCAACGTTGCAGCGGGGATACTTGACGCCCACATCGACCTCAGGGGAATAGTAAGGGCAACCGACATCTCAGCCGGCTTATTCATCATAAAAGAGGCGGGTGGAGTCTACATGATCAACGATAAACGGGATGAGGACATGCCTCTGACCAGGACAACCAGAGTGGAGTTAATCACTGCGTGCACCCCGAGGCTTCTGGATGAAATCGAGGAAATAATGGGATGAAGCACCCGGATACCCCTCTCCCAGCGACGCTAATTGAGAGACCGAACAGGTTCCTAGGAGTTGTTGAACTCAACGGAGAGAAAGTCCAGGCATTCATCCCGAACCCGGGGCGTATGCACGAATTGATGGTGCCCGGCACTAGGGTCTATGTCATCCCAAAGAAAGGCGACCACAGGAAAACCAAGTTCGACCTGACCCTCATGGAGTACAACAACACCCTCGTGAGCATCGACAGCCGGTTACCCAACTATATGCTGAAAGAATCCATCAACAACGGACTTGACGAGTTCAAGGGGTTCCACGTTGAACGAACTGAACCTACGTTCCATGACTCTAGACTTGACCTCAAACTCACCGATGGTGACAATCAGATATTACTAGAAGCGAAATCATGCACTCTCGTGGAGAAGGGGATAGCACTGTTCCCCGATGCACCGACAAAACGTGGGGCACGCCACATGAATACTCTCGTCAAGGCATTGGAACATGGGAGGGCTGCCGTCTGCTTCATAATCCAGCGTAACGACGCAAGGGAGTGGAGACCAAACCAGAAAATGGACCCAAAGTTCGCGCAGGCACTCAGAAACGCCGTTGAAAACGGTGTCGAGGCGTACGCTTACACCTGTGACATCAACTTGGAGACTGTTTCCATACTGAAACGTGTCCCAATCAACCTAGAATAAGGGTTATTAAAGGAATTAAACCCGAAAAACGGTTTTTATCAAGAATAGGAGCGTAAATACAGTCCAGATCAAAAAACATCCCAGATTGGTTTAAAAGAGGGCAGTCTAACTAATCTTTAACAAGGCAACTCAATTTAGAATATTGAGGCGAGCCCCATCCCAAGGCCGCGGGGACAAAGCGGCTGGTCCACTGGACCGATGACCTCCGCCAATATGGTATTCTAAGCAGTTGTCAAAAGGGGCTTTACATGTCAGAAAGAAAGGATTACGAGGATACCGATGACAGGATTACCAGAAAGTACGAGGAGGAAGCCCTCTTCAAGGACAAGAACAAGGAAGAGTTCAGGGTCATTGAGGAAGTTTTCGACCGCCTTACACTGAAGGGAATGCTGAAACTCTTCACAAGGGGTACCATTCAATCCTTGCACGGCGTCGTGAACGCCGGTAAAGAGGCGAGGGTGTACTACGCCACTGACAAGAACGACAAACAGCTTGCCGTCAAGATATACTACACCCATACAGCGGAGTTCCGTAAAGGAATGATGCAGTACATCGAGGGAGACCCCAGGTTCAAACGCATCCGCAAGAACACACGGCACATGATCTACACATGGAACCAGAAGGAGTTCAACAACCTCCAGTTATGCGAGGAAGCGGGAATAAACAGCCCAAGACCCTACGATTTCATCAGAAACATCCTGGTCATGGAGTTCATCGGTGAGGACGGGATACCAGCACCACTGCTGAGAGAACAGGATCCAGAAGACCCTCAAGCATTCTACGACCAAGTACTGGTGGAGATGCAGTTACTGTGGCAGAAAGCCGGACTAGCTCACGGTGACCTCAGCGAGTATAACATACTGGTACACGAGGACAAGCCAGTCATATTCGATGTGAGCCAGGCAATGCTCACGATGCACCCATTGGCGGAGTCCCTTATCGTAAGGGATATAGGAAACGTAAACCGATTTTTTAGAAAACTAGACGTGGACATACGAGACCCAGACGAATTAAAGGAGTGGATAACAGGTGGAACAGAAGACGTATATTAGAATCCCCGATGATCGGGTGGGAGTCCTAATCGGACCCCAAGGAAAGAACAGGAAAAAAATCGAATCAACCTTCGGTGTAGCAATTACCGTGGAAAGCGATACGGGAAATGTCGAAATAAAGGTCAACGAAGACCAACCCGACGTGTCTGTTTTATTCACGGTTAAAAAAATAGTACAGGCGATAGGCAGGGGCTTTAGCCCGAGAAACGCCATGGCTCTGGAGGACGAGGAGAAAGACTTCATGGTCATAGACCTCGAAGAGTACGTTGGTACAAGCAAGAACGCACAGAACCGGGTGAGGGGCAGGATTATCGGAAAAGACGGGAAGAGCAGGGAACTTTTGGAGGAGTTAACCGAGTGCACATTCAGTGTTTACGGTGGAACAGTGGGTTTGATAGGTCCATATGATATGCTTCCAGTCGCAAAAGAGTCAGTTGAGATGCTTCTCAGGGGAAGTTTTCATAAAACAGTGTGGAATCACCTATATGCTTACAGGCGTAGGATGAAGAAAGAAAAAGGCGAACTCTGGTACGAGGCGCCTCGTAGAAGGGAGTAAAAAAAAGTTTGACGCAGCCTGAATATCAATCGATGAGCCCATCCGATTTCTTTTACCGGAATCGAGAGATAGCAGGGTTCAGCAACCCAAGTAGAGCCATCTACACGGCAGTCAGGGAACTTATAGAAAACAGCCTTGACGCAACCGAGTCCTGTATGACACCTCCAAATATCCTGCTCAGGATAAGTGAGGTTCCGAACCAGAAGGACACAGAGACAAAGATCTTCGTGATGAGGGTCGAGGACAACGGAAGCGGATTACCAGCTGAACATATTCCGAAGGCTTTCGGTCAGGTATTCTACGGCAGCAAATACGAACTCAAGCAGGCAAGGGGAACCTTCGGTATGGGAGGCACAATGGCTGTTCTCTATGGACAGATTACCACCCATACACCTGCCAAAATCAGTAGCAGCACGGGTGGAGAGATTCATGACTTTACCATGAATATTGATATCCAGAACAATCGTGCAAATATTTTCAAACACAATATCCGCGAGAACCCCACAGATTGGAGAGGCACATCCATTGAACTCCAAATGGACGGTGACTACAGCCGAATCATGCATAGGCTCATCGAGTACATCAAGCAGACAGCCATGGTTGTACCATACGCGGATATCACCTACATCGACCCAAGGGGCAGACTCTACAAGTATGAGAGGGGGACAGAAACAATGCCTCCACTCCCAAAATCGGTTCGGCCACACCCCCATGGAGTTGACGTAGAGACATTCAGAAGACTGCTCTCAACCTCGAAAGCCAAGCACATGAAAAACTTCATGATGGAAAGCTTCCAAGGAATTGGCAACATTACGGCTGAAAAGTTCCTCAAATTGGCTGAAACCAATACGAAAATGAAACTCAAGAGCCTTGCCTCAGAGGACATAGTAAGGATTGTACGCGCCACAAAGGAGTACAAGGACTTTAAACGTCCAATAGCCAACTGCCTGAGCCCAATCGGAAAGGAGCTTTTCGAAACAGGCATAAGGAAGGAGCTCGGACTCACCGATGACGATTACCTAAAAGTTGTCACGAGAAAACCCAGCACATACCTCGGTTACCCATTCATCGTGGAAGCCGCCGTTGCTTCTGGCAATACCATACGCAAAAGCCACGGACCAGGCATCCACATTTACAGGTTCGCAAACAAGATTCCACTACTCTTTGACGAGGGAAGCGGGGTTATCTGGAAAGCAGCGAACAAGAACATCAACTGGAAGACATACAGTGTCGATAGTGACACGCCTCTCGTTGTAGCAGTCCACGTCTGCAGCACAAAGATACCCTACAAGAGCGTAGGCAAGGAGTTCATGGCCGACCAACCAGCGGTGGAAAAAGAAGTCACCAACGCCATCAGGGAAGCCTCCCGAGGCGTCAGGAGCTATATCAGCAGGCGCACCCGGTTGCAGAGGGAAAAGCGCAGGCTCAACATATTCAACAACTACCTGCCAGTGATAGCAGAGTTCGCTATGAGGCTCAGCGAGAGCAAGGAGCTGCCAAACGTAGCGCCCCTACTCCAGGCAGTGAACACAGAGCCAAAAGCAGAAAAACCAGTACTAGAGGAGGTTCGAGCAATTGTCGAAGAAAGTTCAGAGTGACGCGGAAAGAAAACGTGAAACAATGGAGAAGAGCCTCACACAGCTAGGCCAGCTCATCTATGACCAGATCCAGAACAGGGAGTTCCCCTGGATACACATGCAGAGCCGAAGCACAGACAACATCATGTACGATACCACGGAACGCCAGTACATCCTTGGTCCACGCATGATCAGGCGGCATAGCAGGAACATCAGGCACATTCGACCATTCACACAGCTCGTATGGACCAGTTGGTTCGCCAAGGAGCTTGTAAGCCAAAGGAAGACCAGCACCCTGAGGGAGGTCTACTACTCAGCAAGAGGTCAACGTGACATCGAGTACAGCGGCCAGCAGGAATCAGACAACATTATCACCGACTTGGAAGTCGCACTCAACAAACCAAGGGAAGAGTTCCATATCTTCCCAGAGGAAAGATCGTCAATCTTCGGAGACCTAACTATCGAGTACACGGTACCCGGCTATGAGGGCAGAACCATGAACCTCACGGACCACCCAGACGGTGCAATGATCGGTCCAGCAGTTACAAGCAGTAACTTCCTGGAAACCACAGCCGACAAAGTACTTGTTGTAGAGAAAGGCGCCATGTTCACAAGACTCGTAGAAGAGAAGGCACATGAGAAATTCAACGCAATACTCATACACACGGCAGGTCAGAGCCCAAGAGCGACTAGGGGAATAATCAACAGGTTGAACGTGGACCACAATCTTCCGGTCTACATCTTCACCGACGCTGACCCATGGGGGCTACACATCGCCATGGTTATCATAAGTGGTTCAGCTAACGCGGCTCACCTAAGGGGACTCAGTACGCCACACGCAGAGTGGATAGGAGTAATGGGAACTGATATCATTGACTACAAGCTGCCAACAGAGCCACTGTCAGAGTTCGACAGGAAACGCCTGCATGAACTGAAGAGGGATCCCCGTTACGAGGGAAAGCTCTGGCAAGACGAACTGGACATACTCATAGAGCTTGACCAGAAGGCGGAGCTGGAGGCTTTCAGCCGATATGGGCTCACATACATCGTAGACGAGTACCTCCCAGCCAAGCTCAAAATGTAACCTTTTTTACTTTATCTAACACATCAAAGAGGTGAACGCCTATGGTGGACTTACCAAAACTTGATTTCGTTGGATTCTCCTCAGTTCTAGCCGGTTTCGTGTTCCTCATGACTGGAATATTGATGCTTGTGAACACTGGAGCCACTGTACACGACCCAGTAAACCCATCAATGCTCACCCTCTTAGGCTTGGTTTCAACTCTCTTGGGATTGGTATTGTTACTGGCGCGTGATGAGTGAAGTGGCTGTTAAAGGCATAGTTATGGCTGGTGGGATGGGAACAAGGTTCCGCCCACTGACAAACTATATCCAGAAATGCATGATACCCATCGGGGAAAAAGAAAAACCCATTCTAGAATACATAATCAAACTGTACAGGCACCACAATGTCAACGATCTCGTGCTGCTCGTTGGGTACAGATATCTCCAAATTGAGAACTACTTCAACCACGGCGAAAGGTTCGGAGTTGACATAAAGTACGTTCAGGATAAACCAGGGTGGAAGGGAAGCGCCAACGCAATTCTCAACGCTTTCCATGAGGGCTCCATCTCAAAAGATGATACAATTGTCGTTTACTACGGAGATATTGTGTCAAACATCGACCTCACCAAGCTACTTGAACAGCACAACGAGACGGGAGCAAAAGCTACCGTTGCACTCTCAACTGGATTCAACGTTGCTGTTGGGACAGCGGAGATTGACGGCGATTGGGTCAAGGGATTCAAAGAGAAACCTAGGCTAGAGACTCCGGTGAGTATTGGTATACTAGTTCTCGACGGGTCGGTTATTGATGACATGGAAAGGGCTCACGGCGAGGGGCAGACCCAGAGCTACGACCTCATGGGAGACGTAGTTCAGCAACTTGTTGATGCCGGGGATAAAGTCGCCGCCTATCTAACTGATGCCTTCTGGTATGATGTAGGGAGCGTTGAAAAATACGACAAGTTGAGCAACGAGAAACTCAGCGAGGAACTGGGATTCATCATCTAGCCTCAAATATTCTTAAATAAGCATCAGGCTCCTATGCCGACGAGTGAGATGAAGACTCTCGTCCTCGCCGGTGGATTTGGGACGCGACTCAGGCCTCTGAGTTGCAGCAGACCCAAGATGCTTTTCCCGATTGCCAATAGGCCTCTCATCGATTATAACTTGGAATCCCTTTCAAATGATGGAGTGGATACTGTGATCCTCGCCGTTTACTATATGGCAGAATCACTTGTACGATACCTCGGTCCAACCAAATATGACTTGGGTATAATGTACTCACGCGAACAACGCCCGCTTGGTACTGGTGGCCCGATAAAGAAGGCAAAAGACATGCTTAATGGAGACTCGTTCATGGTCATGAACGGAGACATTCTTACGGATTTTGATTACAACAGGCTCATAAACTACCACAAGGAAAAAGGTGGAATAGCCACTATCGCGTTGACACAGGTGAACGACCCCACAAGGTACGGTTCGGTTGAACTGGACTGGGAGGGAAGGATTACACGCTTCGTTGAGAAGCCAGAACAGGGCAAAGCCCCAAGCAACCTAATCAACGCGGGTATCTACATCATGGAACCCGAAATATTCGACTATATTCCAGATGGAAGAAAGGTCAGGATAGAGACAGAGGTCTTCCCTCAGTTGGCAGAAGAACACAAACTCTACGGTTTCGAGTCACATGGGTTCTGGATGGATATAGGTGAACCACAGGACTACCTCGGCGCAAACGCCATGATGCTCGAAAAGCTGAATAACGTCGATTGTGGAGCAGGCTCCGAGATTGACCCAACAGCAACGGTCACCAAGCCATGTAGCTTCGGCGACAACGTGCGAATTGGAGCGGACAGCATAATCGGTCCCAACGTTTCGCTTGGTGACGGTGTGCAGATAGGAAAGGGATGCCGGATTGAGAACAGCGTCATATTCCCAGGGGTAGTCGTCGAGGACTATAGCAGCGTTAAAGGCGCGATTATCGGCGAGAACGCTGTCATCGAGAGATGGGTCAAGGTCGAGTCAGGTAGCCTCGTCGGAGACTATGCCCAGATCACTGACGGTGTAACAATCACGGAAGGAGTAACCATCTGCCCCAGCAAGACGATTGAAGAAAGCATACTCGTCCGAAAACAGGTGATGTAGTGAAGCTATTCGGCTCAAACGGCGTCAGGGGCGTAGCCAACGAGGAGTTCACACTTGAACTCGCATCAAGCCTTGCAGCTTCCGCAGGCAGCCTATTGGGAAAAAACATAGGCGTCGGGCGTGACGGAAGAACAACAAGTCCAATGTTCAGGGATGCAGTGGTCAGCGCGTTACTCAGCGTGGGATGTAATGTCCATGATTTTGGTCTAACAACTACACCTGGTCTACAGTTTATGGTAAAGGAGCTGGGACTGGACGGTGGAGTAATGGTCACTGCAAGTCATAACCCACCGCAATTCAACGGCGTGAAGATGATCTACAATGACGGGGTTGAGATTCCCAAGCCACTTGAGGCTGAGATAGAGAAACTCGTCGCCAAGGGCGGCCCACCTCAATGTGAGTGGAATGAAGTTGGTCACGTCCTTAACCATGAGTACATTGAAACCTACACGGATGCAGTCATCAGCCACGTCGATGTTGAAGCAATCAAGAAAGCAAAACTCTCAGTCTGTCTGGATCTCGGGAACGGCGCAGCGGTTCTCGTAGCACCGATAGTTGCCAGAAAACTGGGATGCAAGCTGTACACGGTAAACACAGAAATTGATGGCAACTTCCCTGGAAGGGGAAGCGAGCCTACGCCAAGTAACCTCGTCGAATTGAAGGAGCTGATCAAGGCAACTGAGTCAGATCTTGGAATCGGATACGATGGAGATGGGGATAGGTCAATTATAATCGATGAGCGATCCGAGGCCGTATGGGGAGATAAGACACTTAGCCTGGTTGCCCAGGAGTTCATGAAAACAAACCCGGGTCAGACGCTTGTAACGGCGATCAGCAGCTCACCCAGCATCGAGGATGTAGTTGCCAAGTACGATGGAAAAGTCGTCTGGACCAAGGTGGGTAGCGTGCTCGTTTCAAGGGAAATGGTTGAGAACGGATACCTGATCGGTGGAGAGGAGAATGGGGGTATCATGTACGGTCCCCACCTTGAGGTAAGGGACGGATGTATGGTGCTCGCACTTATGCTCCACTATATGGCAACAAGAAAAATGACATTATCCGAGCTCATAGATGAGCAGCCTCACCTTTTCAAAGACAAGGACAAGACGGCTTGCCCAAACCACTTGAAAGAGGAAACCCTTGAGAGACTTGTGTCAAAGGTAGATGCCCCAGAGGTAAGTACACTTGACGGAGTGAAAATTGTCTACCAGGATGGAAGCTGGGTCCTCTTCAGACCAAGTGGAACAGAGCCAATTTTCAGGATATACGCCGAGTCAAGCAGCGAGGAAACAGTTAAAGAATTAATTGAGAGTCATAAAAAGCTCGTAAAGAACGTAGTTGACGAACTCAGCGCTGCATAGACCGTGCCAAATCCAGTAGGGCAACGTATGGGTCCTTAGCTTTTACAATTCCACTTGCAACGAGCACCCCTTTTGCTCCAAGGTCAAGGGAAGCAGACGCGTCCTCACCGCTGGTGATTCCTGCACCGCACAGAACATTCACGTTGGGGTTTACTGCCTTAACTGCTGCTACCGATCCTGAGACAATCTCTGGCTGTGCCTTGGATACGGGAATTCCTGACCCGATGAGCTCCGGTGGCTCAATTGCGATTACATCCGGGTTTAGCAGGGCAATTTTCTTCGCCGTATCTATTGTGTCAGCGCATACGATTGTGAACAGGTCAACTTCTTTTGCTCTGAGGATTGATGTTTTTAGGATGTCAAGTGGAACCTGGCGTTCACTGTGGTTCAGCAAAGTCCCGTAACACCCCGCCTCAGCTACTGCCTCGGGTAGGATATGCCCAGTGTATTTTCCAGGGTAAACCGGATCAATATGCTGGCTGAATACCGGTATCTCGCTGGCATCAACAAGTGCCTGAATATCCAGGGCCTGCGATGCAATAGCGATGCTGATTCCCGTTTTCTCGTACACCCGCTCCGCAACCCTTGCGAACTCAATGGCTTTCGAGCCCATTGACTGCTCATATGTCTTCAAGTTGAGAAGAATAAATGGATAGGTTACTACTCCAAAGGACAATGCAATCAACGATGAAGTTGGCTGTTCACCATATTAATGATTACCTGAAAGGGGTTAGAAACCATAGGACTTGACAAAGTCCTCGGTAGCTGACAGGAACATGTCCATGTCTTGGTCTGTGTGAGGCTCACACACGAAGCCGTGGCAGACAGCGGGAGTAAGATACACAATACCGATGTCCAACATGTGCTTGAAGTAAGCCTGTGACGCCTTGAGATCTGTCTTCAAAAGGTCACCCGAGTGCTTTGGCTCGTCCTTCTGGAAGTGAACCGCGAAAAGTGAACCGTCACCCGTGACAGATACCGGTGCATCTGAGCAGATGTCTCTAATCTCTTCCCTGAGTCGCCTTCCCTTGTTGTTAATATCATCGTAGATTTTTCCGTCAGCTAGGGCATCCAGAGTTGCCATACCGGCTACCATGCTGATTGGGTTTCCGGTGAATGTGCCACCGTGGGCACTTCTCTTCTCTGGGTCAGGGTACTTGTGATGGTCTATGAGTTCCATAACTTCCTGTTTCCCGCAGAAGACCCCAATAGGGAAGCCTCCTCCCACTATCTTACCTAAAATGGTAAGGTCAGGTGTAACACCGTAATGACCCTGTGCGCAGTTGATGCCCAACCTGAACCCTGTGATAACCTCATCGAATATGAGGAGTGCCCCGATATCGTCACATAACTCTCTCAAGCCCTCAAGGTATCCTGAACTTGGTGCAAGGAACCCTGCGGCTCCCATCAATGGTTCAACTATGATGCAGGAAAGCTCATGCTCTTTAGCTATCTTGGTTGCTGCATCAAGGTCATTGAATGGAACAGCATATGTATCCTCTAAGACCTTCTCGTTTAACCCGGCGGACTCCAGTCTACCGAATGGCTTGCTGACATGGGAGTGGAGGCTATCGTAACCTCCATGCCAACCGCCCTCGATTTTGAGCATCTTGTTCCTTCCGGTGTAAGCTCTCGCCAAGCGTGTACCGTACATGTTGGCTTCAGTGCCGCTACTGGTGTACCTAACCATCTCAGCAGATGGAACATACTTTACAATCCTCTCGGCTAGTTCCACCTCTTTTTCGTGGGCAAAACCAATGTGAGTCCCATTTGGCAGTTGCTTCATGACAGCGTCCACCACTGGTTTCGGGGAGTGACCTAGAATCAATGCACCGTGCCCCACCCAGTAATCGGTGTACTTGTTACCGTCCTCGTCGTACAGGGTAACTCCCTCTGCGTCCTTGACATAGAATGGGTGTGGGGATAACGCCCTCAAACCATAGCTAACGCCGGCGGGGAGCACTTTCTTCGCACGTTCATAAAGTTCCTCAGATTTCCCAGTCCTCTGCTTGTAACCAGTCAATTGCCTTACCTATGAGTAAAATGTCTTGATTTGCTTAAAATTCGTCGTATTAGAGGGGTTTAAACGATAGTAACGCCTCATACGCTCCGTGAAGCCGGAGAATATTACGGATACAGTCATCCAGCTGAAGGTACCTATGTCAAGGAACCCTCTGGGTAAGACGTTCAGCTACTTCCTTAAGGAATCCAATACCCTCATCGACACGGGCGTACCGTCTGAGGAGGCGTGGAACGGGCTTTATGACCAACTAGCGGTTTACGGGACCAAGCCCAAGGACATTGAACGTGTCATAATTACACACCTTCACAACGACCATATGGGTCTAGTTGAGATGCTCCGCGAGTATGATATCGAGGTCTGGGCTGGGTCTGCTGCCAAGGAAAGGCAGGAGATGATGGTTAAGGAGTGGGACAACCTCTACGAGAACACCCTCAACGAGCTTGACCTCTTCGGCGGACAGGAGTACAGGCACAACATCACCAAGAACAAGTACGTGTTCAAGAGCGACGTTAAGCCAATGCACATTGACAGGTACCTGGAGGACGGCGAGAAGATATCTCTCGGTGACCAGGACTTGGAGGTCATCTGGACCCCCGGTCACAGCTATGAGCATATCTGCCTCCTAAACCAGAAGGATAGGATACTGTTCAGCGGCGACCATGTTCTCCCTAAGATCACAAGCCACGTAGCGCTGTACAGTTACAGGAAACACAACCCACTGGGCGAGTACATATCCAGCCTAGACAAGGTCGAGAACATAGACGTTGATGTTATCCTACCAGGACACGAGTGGATATTCCACGACCTGAAGCCAAGGGTTGAACAGCTAAAGGCTCACCACAGGGACAGACTTGACGAGATGAAGGAAACCCTAGAGGATGGTCCACAGACCGTTTACGATGTTGGGAGCAAGGTTCACTGGGATAGCAGGCCTTGGCCACAGATGACGTTCTGGACTAAGAGGATGGCCGCAACCGAGACCTATGCACACCTCTTCTACCTGATGTCAATTGGAGAGGTAAATCGTGAACACAGGAAAGATACCTGGTATTTCACTGTAGCCTAGCCACCACAACCCCATTTTCATATGAAAATTATTCTAATTATACTTAGAATAGTCCAAGGAAAATACTTTATACAAAACCACCAATTTGTGAGTACCAAGGTGAATATAGTGTCAGAAAAAACACAGCTATACGCTGGTATAATCATCGCTCTGCTCCTCGGAGCAGCAGTTGGCTGGGTAGCCAAACCAACCGAAATCTACATCCCATCGGGAGACACCGTTGACAAAGACTTGTATGACGGAGTGGTTGAGGATCTAACCCAAGCTGAAACCGATATTGAAGAGCTAACAACGGCACTCGCGGAAGCAGAGGCTGAAGCTGCCGAGCTAGGCAAGCCATTCAAAGTTGGATTGGTGACTGGTACTGGCGGACTTGGGGATAAATCATTCAACGATATCGCTCACTCTGGAGTCGTTAAAGCTTTCAATAATCTTGGAGTCGAGTTCGACTATGTCGAGCCGACCGCCATCTCGGAGTACGAGGGCTACCAGAGGGACTTTGCTATGTCAGGTGAGTACGGACTCATCATATGCATTGGATTCGATCAATCAGAGGGACTGATCGTGGTTGCTAACGAGTACCCTGATCAAAACTTTGCTCTAATCGACATGGTCGTGGATAACGCCAACGTGGCAAGCTTGACCTTCAGGGCAAATGAGGGTAGCTTCCTACTAGGAATCGTCGCGGGCATGAAGAGTGAAACAGGTAAAATCGGCTTCGTGGGAGGAATGGAAAACCCACTCATCCTTGACTTCTTTAGAGGTTACGAGGCTGGTGCCAAGTGGGCTAACCCAGAAATCGAGGTACTGCCTGCAGTTTACGTCGGTAGTTGGGGCGACCCAGCTAAAGCAAAAGAGCTGTCAATCAGCCTCGTTGAGAGCGGGGCGGATATGATATTCTCGGCAGCAGGCGGAAGCACACTCGGATCACTTGATGGAGCCGATGAACAGGGAATTACAGGTCTAGGCGTTGACGCCTGTATGGACTACCTGAACCCGAGCATGTACGCATCCATGACCAAAAGGGTAGACATTGCTGTCTATGAGACGATTCTCTCTGCATATGCGGGCAAGTTCCAAGGCGGTTTCACGAGTGGAGGTCTGGTGGATGGTTGGGTCGGTATGTGCCGCCTCCCATCTGAGGAAACCTACTGGGAAGAACTGTTCGACTTTACTCACGCAGAGTTGCCAGAAGATATAGCAGCTAAGGTTGCTGAGGCGAGAGGTCAGATCATCTCAGGCGACATCACGGTACCAAGCGGATACGACTAAGCAAAAACCTAAATCCCCATCAATTCCTTTTTTCTTTCATTAACATGACCCCAGCTATTTCCATGCAAGGCATCACAAAGCATTTCCCCGGTGTTCTAGCAAACGATGACATAACGTTCACTGTTGAGAAGGGAGAGATCCATGGACTCCTTGGGGAAAATGGTGCAGGTAAATCCGTGTTGATGAGTATCCTGTATGGACTTTACAGCCCAGACGAGGGTAGTATTCTCATAAACGATAAAGTTGAGAACTTGGACAGCCCGTCAACAGCCATGAAGTTTGGAATAGGAATGGTTCACCAGCACTTTATGCTCATCCCAAACTTGACCGTGGTAGAGAACATTACTCTCGGTAAAGAATCAACGAAGAATGGAATCACATTGGATTATGAGAAGATGAACCAGGATGTGCACGAGTTCCGTGATAAGTACAGACTCGATGTGGATCTAGAGGCAAAGATATTCGAGCTGCCAGTTGGAGTCCAGCAGAGAGTGGAGATACTTAAGGCACTGTATAGAGGCGCTGACGTGCTCATACTGGACGAGCCTACTGCGGTTCTCACACCAAGCGAGGCAGAGGAATTGTTCAACGCGGTACGAGCCCTCAAAGAGGAGGGAAAGACAGTGATTTTCATCAGCCACAAGCTAAAGGAAGTACTGCACATCTGTGACAGAGTTACTGTCCTGAAGCGCGGACAAGTAGTTGGAACCGTCGATGTGGAGGACTCCACCGAAGAGAGCCTCACGGATATGATGGTTGGCAGGAAGATCATCTACGAGTTTGATAGAGCCCCTCAGGGGGAACAGAGCAGGATCCTCCAAGTCAACGGGCTAGAGGCATTAAGCGACCGGGAAATACCGGCTCTCAGAGGAACAAGCCTTGAAGTCATGAGCAACGAGATACTGGGCATAGCTGGTGTCGAAGGAAATGGGCAGACGGAGCTCATCGAGGCTCTCACAGGTCTTAGGGAGTTAACGTCAGGCACGATAACTCTGGACGGAGAGGATATCACAAAGTCCAGTCCATATGAAAGAATCAACCTCGGAATCAGCCATATCCCAGAGGACAGATACAAGCGCGGAATGATTCCAGAGTTTACCATACAGGAGAACATGATTCTCGGGAGCCAAAGAGACAGGTTCACCAGCGATGGCATCACTTTAGACAGAACTGCTGCCAAAGAATACTCAAGTGGACTCATCGATGACTACCAAATCCAGACTCCTGGAACTGACACACTCATAGGCACATTATCAGGAGGAAACCAGCAGAGGGTCGTCGTTGCGAGGGAGTTCAGCAGGGACCCACGACTCATCATCGCTGCCCAACCTACAAGAGGGCTTGATGTTGGGGCTAGCGAGTACGTCAGAAAGAAATTAATTGAAATGAGAGACCAAGGGAAAGCTGTTCTATTGATTTCAGCCGACCTTGATGAGATTTGGGCTCTTAGTGACAGGGTTGCGGTGATTTACGAGGGCGAGATAGTCGCCATCAGGGACATCGGTGACACCTCGGAGCAGGAGATTGGCAGGTACATGGCAGGTGGCAACGATGAGTGAGGAGATAAAGAACGCACTCGGAAGAGTCACCAACGCAGTGGACACTGTTAAGGAGGTCTTGTACCAAGTTATTGCCATCGCGTACGCATTTGTTGTTGGAGCTCTGGTGCTGTACACGACGGGTTACTCACCAGTCGAGGCTTACATGTCCATGGCCAGTGGAGCATTCGGGGATGTCTATGGAATCGGTCAGACCCTGATGCAAGCAACACCCATCATATTCACATCCATAGCCTTCCTCGTCTCGTACAAGACTGGACTTTTCAACATCGGAGCCGAGGGGCAGTTCCTAATGGGAGCCATCGCAGCGGCGGTTGCAGGAATATACTTGGAAGGTCTTCCTTGGGTAATCCATGTTCCATTAGTCATTCTAGCGGGAATGGTTGCGGGGGGTATCTGGGGGTTAATCCCAGCCCTGTTAAAATCAAAGTTCGAGGCACACGAGGTAATCACAACCATGATGCTGAGCTATGTCGCCCAGTTCCTCACAAGCTACCTTGTAAACTACCCGTTCAAGGCATCAGGTTGGGTTCCACAAACGGTGAGGCTGCCAGCATCAGCTGAACTTGAAAGGATACTTCCACCTACACAGCTCTCATCTGGCATATACATTGCAGTTGCGCTGGTTGTTATCGTATGGTTCCTACTTCAGAGAACCGTGTTGGGGTTCGAGTTGCGTGCCATTGGTTTGAACCCGTCTGCTGCGGAGAACGCGGGCATTAAGATAAACAGGGGAATCATTATTTCCATGGTTATCAGCGGGGCAATTGCTGGACTTGGTGGCGCAGTGGAGATTATGGGCGTCCATAAACGGTTCATCGACGGCTTCTCACCAGGATATGGCTGGGATGGTCTCGCAGTTGCCCTTGTAGGTGGGCTTGATCCACTAGGGTCAATGTTAGCATCGATTCTTTTCGGTGCACTCAGGAGCGGAGGGATGATTATGGCTAGGAGTACGGGAGTTCCCCTCGACATCAACATAGTGCTCCAAGGATTGGTCATATTGTTCGTGGCGGCTCCAACAATGATAAGGAGCATCCTAAGGAGGCGCAAATAATGGCAGGATTGTTTGATATAATCAGCGTCGGGCTCTTCGCGGCAGCAATACGCATGGCAACACCGATAATATACGCCGGACTTGGAGGAATGTTCTCGGAGCGAGTTGGCATCACCAACATCGGATTAGAGGGCACGATGCTGACCAGCGCCTTTGCTGGAGTCGTAGCCAGTCACTACACAGGAAACGCATGGATCGGAGTACTAGTCTCTGTAATCACAGGTGGACTCGTTTCATTGGTACTGGCGATCCTCACCATAAAGTACGCGGGTGATCAGGTGGTTAGCGGAACAGGAATCAACATTATGGCGCTTGGCTTCACCAGCTATATGACCCAGATCATTTGGGGTAGCAGGGGAGCCTCTGACAGTGTAGAGGCAATCAACGACATCTCAATACCAATCATAAAGGATCTGCCAATAATCGGACCCATATTCGGGACCCATTCCCCTCTGGTATATCTTATGCCTATTGTTGTCTACGCAAGCTACTATGCCCTGTTCAAAACACCCTTTGGACTCAGAATCAGGGCAGTGGGAGAGCACCCAGTTGCTGCCGAGACCGCTGGTGTCAATGTCATCAAGGTCAAGTACTTTGGAGTCATTATCAGCGGTATGCTTGCAGGACTTGGTGGCGCCTTCCTATCGCTAAGTCACTTGAACTTATTCACAAGAGGTATGACTGGAGGAAGGGGTTTCATCGCCATGGCTGCAATGATCTTCGGCAAATGGATGCCATTCGGTATCCTCGCCTCAGGACTGCTCTTCGGATTTGCAGACGCGCTACAGATCAGGCTCCAGAGCCTCGGTATCCTGCCTCCGCAGATCATATTGATGATCCCATACCTTCTGACCATTGCAATACTGGCTGGTGTGGTAGGGAAAGCAGTCGCACCAAGCGACTATAAGCCCTACAAAAAAGAGTAGCTAGGACTCGTCCAGTATCTGGACAGCCCTTACGGTGATTTTTATCTCATCCTCGATACTCTGCTGAACTTTATCGGCAAGCTCCCCGGTTTTCTCACCTGGCTCCATCTCACCTTTTCCTGTTCCTTTGAAGATGTTTCCGTCCACGGTACAGATCGCGCCGGCTCTAACACCTCTCATCCCTGCAAGAGTGAACATGAGACTTGCCTCCATCTCGATACTGAGGACGTTCGCTTCACCAAACTTGCGTAAAACCTCGTCGTTTCCACCATAGTAAGCGTCGCTGCTGATTACGATACCTGGATGTACCTTGATCCCCAACTCATCCGCTGCTTGAAGCAGGGCGTTCACAACCTGATAGCTGGCCACCGCAGGATACTCGGTTGCGATGTAGGTCTTACTGGTGCCCTCCCAACGGACCGCACCTGTAGCGACAACGATATCTCCGCTGTCCAAGTGCGGTACTAATGCACCAGTCGTGCCGACCCTGATGAAAGTGTCCGCTCCGAGATTCATGAGCTCCTCCATGGCGATTGCAGTTGTAGGGCACCCGATTCCTGAAGAAGTTGAGGTTACGGGTATTCCCTTCGTCTCACCTGTGTAGGTTACAAACCCTCTGTACTCCGCCATTTTCTCGGCTGAATCAAACTGTTTCGCTATCCTCTGGACCCTCGTTGGATCACCAGGCATCAAGACGTACTTTGCCACGTCACCGATACCGCACATAATATGGGGCTGGATTCTTTTGCTCAATGAAGACTCACTGGTGTTGAATCGTCTATTGGGTATAAAACCGATACGACGACACAAAAGATAGTTCAATTACTTGTTGAGAATATCCCCCCTCCCTAAGCGGGAGGAGGGCTCTTGGGGGAGTGTTATCGCCAGACCTTGATTCCACGTTCGTGGAGGTACTGGGCTGCCAAGTCTGCGATGTCTGGACCCTTGAACGGGATCTTCAGGCTCTTGACTTGACCCATGATGTCTCTGTAGTTGATCTCCAGTGGCTTTCCTGCCTGCTGGTACTCGTCGAGGATAGTCTGGGCTATCTCCTCCGCGACCCTGAACTTGGGGCTCAGCATCTTGTAGTGGAGGCGTAGTGCCTTGCTTATCTCGTCTGGAGAGGCGGTGTCGAGGGCCCACACGGTTGGCCTTGGCCCACCTTTGCTTCTCTTGACCTTGCTCACCTTGAGTGCTGGTACAACTACTTTCATTGCGCGTAGTCTTTTGAGTGCCCTGTACACTGTTGCCTCTGGCATACCAAGCTCGCACTGGAGTACCCAGGCGGTTGTTGCTCCGTTGAGACAGAAGTATAGGAACGCCTCACTAACTGCACCGCTGCTGAAGATTTTCTCGCTAAAGCTCATGAGCTCCTGAATATTCTTCAGAGTGGTCGCTAGGTCGTTTTTCTCGTTGAGAATTAACAGTTGACGGAATACATCAACGTACTTTCCGAAATTAGCATTGTCTTTACCCGATTTGTGAACCGAGCGACTTTTATTTTTGTTTATGATTTTATCTAGGGCTACCGTGTTTGACACTTAATCTAACTCCGGATTCCCCTTTCGGGGCAAGAAGTTTACAGCTCCGATATGCTTATAAGTATACTTGTTAACATGTAAACTTGTAAACAAGTAATCTGGTGATACAGTTAACATGCCACGAAAAACAGTAGCCATTAGAGGATTAGACACCGAACTTTACACGGAAGTCTTTACCATGGCTAAGAAGGATGGCAGGACTGTCGCAGAGGTTGTCAACAAAGCACTTGACCAGTTTATCAACAGTGATGGACCCGATGCCGTACTTGATTTGACCGGAGGAACACTATCAGACTCTGCAGAATTCATTCTAGCAGTCGATGATGATGGTGAAATCAGCCTTTCTAAGGACGATATCAAGGAAATAGCCATTGAAATGGGTCCTTTTGCCATTGAAAGTAATGGTAGCCTCGTATTCGAGAAAGACGTTGATAAAAACGCCCTACAGCAGATCACTAGGATACAAGTAAAGTCAGGTACAGTTAAGGTGCCAAGGACCGCGTATGCACAATTCTTAATAAAGTGCAAGATCCAAGGAAAACTCGACAAGTACTGATCCCAGTTTCTACGGTAGCAGTAGGGGATCAAGACTAGAAGTTTTGAGTAGATCCAACGATGATTAATTAGTCGTATTTTATTTAATCGAACTTGTGTAGCATAAAAAATGTAAACATTTCAAGTTGCACAGAACTTTAGTTCAGTCTTTCAAGATCGAGTGGAAACTCGTCATGTGTCTTAAGGTTGAAAACGGATAGCATACCGGGAGTGGGAACGATCTTCATCCTCTTCTGGAATGAAGTCTGGTCTTGGAAGCTCCCACTGGCTATCAGGGTTACGCCTTTATATTTTTTTGATTCGTATACGTGTATGTGCCCCATCAAGACTACGTCTGGGACATCCCTAATGACCAGCCTGTCAACTTTTTCAGGCGCGAGTGGCGTGCCCTGACCATATGAGGGGCCAATATGTCTGCACTTAAGTAGTAACTCAATCGCGTCCGCAGGCCTGTGTATGTCATGTCCAGGAGTTGACCCAGTTATGTCCGTCAGGGAATCGCCATGTGCAACAAGAACTTTCACACTGTTTAGTGAAATTTGAACTGGGTTTGGAGCCATATGGACCCGAGGGTTAGCGTAGAGACTTGGCGCATAGCTCTCTGGTATCACTGGCTGAGGAAGGCTTCTACGTATCGCATCGTGGTTCCCAGGAATAACGATTATATCAATATGGTCCGGGAACCTTGCGAGGAGTTTTGCAGCTTCCTCGTACTGAGCCTTTGCGGTTGGGATGGTCAACTCCTCTAACTGGTTGATGTATATGCCAATTCCCTCAATGAGATCCCCAGCGATTACGACATACTTCACGGTAGCTGCCAAGTCCTTGCTGGGCTGAGGCCCCAGATCCTGATTGAGCCACCGTATAAATTTCTCAAACAAGTCCTCCCTGAAGTCGATGCTACCCACGTGGATGTCTCCAATGAACACTGCTGAAACCGGGTCTTCACTCCGATTGCTGTTATGCATTGGAACATCTGGCCAGAACAACTCATTGGCAACGATCATATCCTCACGGAATTTTGTTCCCTCAAAACCGATTACCTGATCATTGAGAATCTCCAAACCTTTCTTCACGTTTTCATCACCAGCAACCATCACTTGGACTGTTGTGTCAAGGTCCTCAAGCTCAAGGAAGAGCCTGTTATTTCTTGCACTTTTCGATGTCACCATACCGATTGCCTTGAACTTTTGCTTGACAGCAAGTTTTGCTGCCTGAGCCAAAGGTATGGCGTCTTTGAGGTCCATCCTCCGCTTCATTATGCTTTCGAGCTGCATGAACCGGCTGTTGAAGTAGTCAATATATCCATTAGAGGAGCCGATAGAAACTGTGTCCGGAGGAATATGGAACTCCAGCCTGTTCTTTGTTTTTGATGCTAAGGGTACAGGTTTCTTTTTCTTCGGTGCATCCGATTTGATGAACTCTGCATCAATGATGAAAAGATCGGACTGCCCGTATGCCCTTATGATAGTCTTCTCCATCATAAGTATCGCCTCATCAACAGGCGTCTCTTGGAGAAGTTGGAAGGCGTCTGGTGTTAGCTGATAGCCTTCAGCCATTGCCTTCTGTACTATGGGATGGAGTTCCTCGGGCAGCATTGGTTGGTTACTTCGCCTGTATTACGTAGTCAACTCTCGCGGGTGCAAAGGTCTCGATGATTATAGCAGGCTCGTCACCTGTTGTCTCGAACTTGTGCTCCTCGTGTGGCTCTAGGAACCAAGCTGCTCCAACGGTTGCCTTGACTTCCTTTTCCCTTGTTGACAGTGTGCCTGCTCCTGAGATCAGAGTGCCCATCTGCTCGTGTGGGTGGTGGTGCCAGTCAACGACTGAACCAGGGTTGATTACAATGTAACATTGTGTAGCGTGCATTCCGTTTCCAATGATACGGATGTCTACTCCTTCAATGGGCTCGAAGCGTGGAGCCTCGTCCCATGATGTTGGCTTTACCATAGAACAGTTTAGGGGTACAATCCTATATGAAGTTAGAGACCTAGTGTTGGCTCTTCGTTTTGCTCAAGGATAAGCTCTCTGATCTCCTTACGGATGCTGTACCTGTAAGGCATACTGCTCGTATTCCTGTCGATGTACCCCTTCTCGTAGAGCTTCTTCAGGAGCCGGGAAGTGTGTTCACGGGTCTTACTGATCACGTCTTTTATCTCTGGGACCGTTCCCTCGCCTAGATCAACAATCATTTTGAGGACATCCATCTCGGTCTCTGTGATCTGCTGTATGATATTATTGCCCTCTACGGGTATTGGGGCACTCACAGACTGTGCTTGTGATATCACACGGGGCTGTGATACCAGTTTTTTGAGCTCGTCACGCATGGATTCGATGCTTGTTTCGATGTTCTCGACCCTGGTGTTGAGTTCCACAACCTTTTCCAGACCAGCGAGGGTTGCATCTCCTGAACCTTGACCAGCTGAAAACGCCTCGTTAGCCATGTATTTTGCTTGTAGGGCTTCACGTTCAACCCTGTTTATCTCGGATTCCATCCGTTTTACTTGCCTTGTGAACATTGATGTGATGTTCTGCACTTTTCCCCTGCTCTCGTCATACTCAAACTGCGCCATCTTGATGCGTTGGTAGAAGATGTAACTAGCAACAACCAATACAACGAACATTGCCAAGTTGGTATACACTAGAGCCATGAAGTTCCCCTGGCTACAACAAGGTATGACATGTTAATTACAGTATCGTAATTTGAGACAATCCATTTCATTGTCTACAACATGTTTACTGTAAAACAATCCGCTCTTGTTCAAATTGTTTACATGTAAACAAATAATTCCCTGAGTTGAGTTTAAATTCCGTAATTCGATTAAGATTTGATACTCCTTGAGTGGAAAGGTCGAGGCAAAGATCAACATAACTGGAAGAGTCCAGGGCGTCGGATTCAGGCCATTCATCTACAGGATGGCGGTAAAGAACAGTCTTCTAGGATCTGTAATCAATCTAGGGGATGCTGGAGTCGAAATCATCGTTGAAGGGCCAGAGTCAGCTATCAAGCAGTTCCTCAATGATATCGAGGATAACACTCCAGAGGTATCTGATATTGAGGACATTTTCCACGAGACCCGCCCATATAGGGGAAGGTTCAACACATTCATCATAGACAAAAGCAAGACAACGGGCAAAGTCGCATCAGGTATCTACCCGCCGGATATAGGGATCTGCCCCGAGTGCCTCAAAGACATGGAGGATAAAAACGGACGATGGTACGAGTACCCATTCACAGCCTGTGCATGGTGTGGACCACGATTCACCTCCGTGAAGAGCCTACCATATGACAGGGAAAGGACCCACATGCATGATTTCCCGATGTGCAAGGACTGTGAAGTGGACTACTTTAACCCTCTAGACAGGCGGTTCGATGCACAGGGTATCACGTGCAGCCAATGTGGGCCAAAGATGATCCTTTACGATTCATCGAGACAGATTATTGAGACAAAAGATGTGTTCTCGGAGACTGCAAAGTTCCTGAAGGAAGGCAGTATTGTTGCAATCAAAGGGATAGGAGGAATCCACCTAGCTTCATTAGCGACCAAGGACGACGTTCTTGAAGAGTTCAGGAGAAGGAAGGACCGAAAGAACCAGCCATATGCGTTGATGTCCCCGAACTTGGAGTCAATAAGATCATATGCAGAGGTCACTGAAGTTGAGGAATCACATCTAACCAGCTGGAGGAGACCAGTTGTCATATTACAGAAAAAACACAGAGTAATCTCTGACCTTGTCGCACCTGGTTTAGACACAGTGGGTGTAATGCTACCATATACTGGTATCCAGACTTTGCTGTTTAAGCGATTAAATGAACCAGCACTTGTTATGACCAGCGGTAATCGACGGGGTATGCCCATGTCTATCACAAATGAGAGTGTATTTGAGGAACTTGGAGAAATGGCAGACTATTTCCTGCTCCATAACAGGGAAATAATAAACCGGTCAGATGACTCAGTCCTCAGAATAATCGATAATAAACCGGCATTTACACGAAGATCACGCGGATATGTCCCGGATCCTATCAATATTCCTATCAAGAAAGGCATTGGAATCGCAGTTGGAGCAGAGTTAAGGAACGCAGCGGCTATTGGAACAAATGGAAAAGCCTTCATGACTCAATACCTTGGAGATATTACAAGCCTTGAAGGGGGTGAATCTGAAAAAAATGCCATTCAAGCTATGCGTGACCTGCTTAATATCACACGTAACCCCGATGTGATGGCCTGTGACCTGCATCCAGAGTATATGACATCACAATTAGCCGAAGTGATGTCACGTGACATGGATATTCCTCTTGTGAGGTCACAACATCATCACGCCCATATCACGTCAGTTATGGCTGAAAACGGGTTAGAAGAGGAAGTTATTGGAGTCGCGTTGGACGGTGCAGGATATGGCGAAGATGGGCAAATTTGGGGTGGTGAGGTGTTAAAATCAACATATGTTGACTATAAACGTGTTGGTCACCTTGAAAACATTCCAATGCCGGGAGGAGATCTATGTGCATATCATCCCTATAGGATGTTAATTGCGTCTATGACTAAGCAATTCACTGATGAAGAGATACGTGATATCACGAAAAATCACATAAATCAAGCTTTACCATATGGTGAAAGAGAATTAGGTGTGATATTACACCAATCTCACACAGACGACATACTCAAAACCTCAAGTAGTGGACGATTCCTAGATTCGATCGCAGCATTGACTGGAATTTCATATTATAGGTCATATGAAGGTGAACCTGCAATGAGACTCGAAACACTCGCGAATAAGGGTAACCATAAAACCATAACATTTAAACCACAAATAGAAGAAAAAGACAAAAAATATATCCTTAATACATCAAATTTCGTTAAATATGCTATTAATAATAAAAACAAGCATAAAAAACAAGATATAGCGGCTTATAGTCAAAAATATATCGTAACTGGGTTGGGGGACATAGTAAAACGAGTGTCCGACAGCATAGGGGTTCAAAAAATAGCGTTATCAGGTGGGGTTTTCGTCAACGACTTCATCACTTCAACCATGATAAAAACTCTAGAAGCAGAGGGATTAGAGGTCTACAGGAACACATTAACCCCTCCAGGGGATGGCGGATCGGCCCTTGGACAGGTTGTGACGGCGTTACGTCACGTGATATGATGTGATATCACACTAACTTGATGCTCGTCGGAGTTGCCAGTTCTCGTATTCCATTTATCAGTTCTTCTTCGATTCTGCTTAGAACTTCTTTGTCGTAGTTAAACTCACTAGAATCCATCATTGTAGCGTATTCTTTAAGTTTTTCAGCTAAAACATAATATTCATCAAATGGCCTCTCATCAAACACTCCGATATAACTCAATAAAACGATGGTAAAAACACTGGACACAACATTCGACCTAGCTTGTGATAAAGACCTGCTAAATGAGCCTCTACTTGTTTTTTTATTCCGTAAAAGGCTTTTTTGCTTAAAAGAAACCTTTTCATCTGATATTATATCAGTTAACATGTCAATAACAAGCGTTTCAAACTGGGTACGCGTTAAAATGCTATTTTTTAATAATAAATCTGTTAAAGGGTCTTGAAATGTTTTTTGAATGATATTTTGGTAGTTATCCTCGCTCATTTTGTTACCACCTACTGTTACGCTAATATGATTTCATGTATTAATGTGTTGACAAATATGTATACCAAACAAAAGTAACTCAAAAATACGATTCAAGTGGCAAAACCTCTTGAAACAACATCTAAATTGTTAATATTGTGTATAATATATATCATATATTGTATTAAATATGTAACATTGGTCGTGGAAACTCTTAATTCTAATGTCAAATCATCTTAGAACATAATGATTTCATTGCAAAAACTCTCGATTGATTGTGAATTTATCACCAAAGAAGTCATAGAATTCATAAAAACTCAGGTCAACAACACAAAATTAGACGGAGTTATTGTCAATGTTAGCGGTGGAATCGACTCAGCTGTGACGTTACACCTTGCTGTGATGGCTCTTGGTCCTGAAAAAGTCACTGCAATTACAATTCCTGAGCGTGATGTCACGCCTGAGAGTGATATCACTGATGTGATGTTACACTGTGAACAGCTAAATCTCACATGTAACACTGTCGATATCACGGAAATATTACGTGTGATGCGTGATATCATGCCAAAGTATGATGTCACAGACCGTATCACAACCGGAAACATACGTTCTAGGCTCCGAATGATTATCGCATATCACCACGCCAATACAGAACGGCGGTTGGTTCTTGGAACGTCCAATAAAACTGAGTTACTGACAGGTTTTTTCACTAAACACGGTGATGGCGGAGTTGATTTAATGCCATTAGGTGATCTTTGGAAGTACAACATCAAGGAGTTAGCTAAATATCTCGAAATACCTGAGAATATCATAAAAAAACCTCCTTCACCTGGGTTTTACAAAGGTCATACTGATGAAGATGAGCTCGGTATGAGTTATGATAACATCGATCTCATTCTATACGGATACGATTTAGGACTCACAATGGAAGAAATTGCCTCAGAAACTAACATTATTGAAAGTGAGGTCAAACGTATTCTCCGCCGGGTAAAAGCAAATCAACATAAACGACGACTTCCATTAATCTTAAGACTGAGTTAACCACTCAATAACCATTAGAGGGCTCTAAATGGGACGAAAAAGACAAACAGAAGCAAAAATAATCAAGAAACGGCTACCGAGTCAGTATCTATGCCCCCAATGTGGAAAAAACACGATTTCCATTATCCTGAAACTAGATGAAGGGATCGGTAGGATCATCTGTGCATCATGCAGCCTCAAAAACCAGTTCCCAGTACCAGAGACCGTTCAGCCTGTTGATGCTTACTGCATCTTTGTTGACAGGTATTATGGTGTTGAGGAGCCCGTAGTTCAATGATCGGGAAAATCGAACAATATCTGCTCGACCAGATCAAGGAAAAAGGCACAATTCATTTTACATTAGTTGACCCTGACAAATCATCAGGATATGACTGCGCTAAAATCGCCGCTGAAGCAGAAAAAGGTGGCACAACAGCAATAATGGTTGGAGGATCAACCCTCGCATCTTCATCTGACTTGGATGATGCAGTCCAGAGAATCAAAAAGGCAGTAAAAATTCCGGTTATTCTATTCCCAAACGGCCCAATGGGCATCAGCAAGTACGCAGATGCCGTCTGGTTCATGTCCCTATTGAACTCCCAGAACCCATACTACCTCATTGACGCCCAGATGCTCTCTGCACCAATGGTGAAACAGTACGGTTTGGAAGCATTACCAATGGCGTATATCATAACAGGTGAAGGATGTGTAGCCGGATACGTCGGTTACGCCCGCCCTGTTCCCTTCAGACACCCTAAACTGGCTGTAGGATATGCCCTAGCAGCTGAAACCATGGGTATGAGGTTCGTTTACCTCGAAGCAGGATCAGGAGCACGAAAGCCAATACCACCAACGATGGTCGGAGCGGTTTCAAAATACCTTGATATTCCAGTTATTGTAGGTGGAGGAATCAGGACACCTGAAGCTGCTTTGAAGGCTAAAATGGCTGGTGCAAGCGCCATAGTTACTGGCACCCTTGTCGAGGAGGAATCCGAGGTCAAGGAAAAGATCAGCGAGATAGTGAAAGCTATCTCCAATTAACACCAGTTGCCCAAGGTACAGCTTATAGCCCAAAAAGGTCCTTTGTATCCAGTTAAAATATTCAATTTACTCCGAGTGAGCCCAATTTGATAGACATTGAGATGCCGCCCCACTACAAGACTTATTTCAAGGAGTTGGAGGACAAACTCAATGAGTTATACGACATCGCTACGATAGCACGGGCCAAGGGACTGGATGCCACACTTGAAGTTGACAGCAAAATCACCCAAGATATTGCGGAGAGGATAGAGAAACTCATTGGACCACCGGGAATCACCGAACGGATGAGGGAGCTAGACGGCATGAACCGCCGTGAAATGAGTTTCGGGATCGCCCGTGAGATTGCCCTTGGACGCTTCGGTGTTATGGAGAAACAACCGGCAGCAGATCAAGCAATCAGGACAGCCCTCGCCATAATGACCGAGGGAGTGACTGTAGCACCTATACAAGGCATACCAGAGATAAAGATCAAGAGAAACCCGGATGGAACCGAGTTCCTATCAATGTATTTTGCAGGCCCGATCAGGCCAGCAGGTGGAACAGCACAGGCGCTTTCAATGGTTATAGCAGATGTTGTTCGCCGAACCCTGAAAATAGACAAATGGCAGCCCAGTGAGGATGCTGTAAACCGATTCATCGAGGAAGTCAGGCTCTATGAACGTACCGTAAGGCGCTTCCAATACCACGTGACGGACGAAGACCTTGAAGCAGCCTTGAAAGCCATCCCGGTTGAACCCACAGGTGTCAGCACAGACCAGTACGAGATATCCAACTATAGGGACATACCAGGGATTGAAACAAACAGGCTCAGGGGTGGAGCCTTAATAGTCGTCGTAGACGGCGTAGTAGGCCGCGCAAGAAAACTCATAGGAATCTGCGAGAAGATGAATATCGAGGGCTGGGACTGGCTCAACCAGATGGGTAAGAAGAAGGACGATAACGGGGAGAAGAAAAAGAAGCCTACAGCCCAATTTATGGAGGAAATAATAGTAGGCAGACCCGTTTTCGGGTTCCCAAACACCCCAGGCGGGTTCAGGCTGCGGTACGGAAGGTCTAGAACCACGGGGTTAGCGGCATGTGGCATGCACCCTGCAACCATGGTTGCGTTAAATAACTTCATGAACACTGGTCTACAGCTCAGGGTAGAGTTGCCAGGCAAATCAGCGGCTGTGTGCCCAGTTGACTCCATAGAATCACCTATTATCAGAATCAAAGACGGATCTGTGGTCCGGGTCGAAACAGAGGAAGAAGCGAGAAATGTCCTTGACAAGGTCGATAGGATACTGTTCAACGGCGACATCTTGTTCAACGCGGGGGACTTCATTCAGTTTAACCACCCGCTGCTACCCGCTGGGTACGACGAAGAGCAGTGGAGATACGATGTTGAAGCGGAGATAACAGCCATCGGCGAGAAATCTGTCGAGGAGATCACTGGACTCCAGATCGAGCGCATAAATGAGTTAATCGGCAACCTGATGAAGCCGCCGAGCCCAGTGGAAGCCCTCTCACTATCAAAAACCGATATCCCCATGCACCCGAGGTACACATACGATTGGCCGATTGTACCACATGATAAGCTACTGCAGTTGAGGAACACGCTGGCAGAGCAATGGGAGAACAGGAAACAGGGAATCAAACTCTCGCCGACCGAGAAGGAGAACCTTGAGCTCCTGCTCATACCCCACTCGGTCAACAAGGGCTTGATCACCTTTGACGAGGAGGAGATTATACTACAGGAGAGCCTCGCCTTGGACCAGCGGTACGTGGAAGCCGAGGAAGAGGAGAGCCTTGAACAAGTTAACGTCTGGGCTGGTTTTGCGATTAGGCAAAAAATGTATGTTTTCGTCGGTGCGAGGATGGGGAGACCCGAGAAAGCCAAGGAAAGGAAGATGACGCCTTACATACACAGCATCTTCCCCGTCGGAACAGCCGCAGGACCCCAAAGAAACATCGCGCGGTCAAGAAAGGGAGACAAGGTAAGGGTCGAGGTTATCCAGATTGACTGCCCTGAGTGTGGTTTCCCTGCTCAGGGACCCAGGTGCGAGAACTGCGGGAGCCTAACGGAGGCGCAGCGACGGTGCCCACGGTGCAAGTCACCCCAGAGGACAGAGAAATGCCCCAGGTGTAAGATCGACACGGTGGTCTACAACTGGGAGGAGATAGACCTCAGGATTGAACTTGAGAAGGCACGCAAACACATCGGTGGTCAAATTCCGCCCAAGATCAAATGCGTAAAACGCCTCATGAGCGACACCAAGATGCCTGAACACCTCGGGAAAGGCATACTGAGAGCCCGCTACGATCTTAGTGTCTTTAAGGATGGGACCCTCAGGTTTGACCTCACAGACATCCCGCTGACACACTTCACTCCAAAAGAGGTTGGCACACCCGTTGAGAAACTAGTGGAACTAGGTTACACGGTTGATATGGAAGGCGAACCTCTAACACGGGACGACCAGATGCTTGAACTATTCGTGCAGGACATCGTCCTCCCGGAGCACTGCGGCGACTACCTTGTGAAGGTCACAAAATTCCTCGACGAGGAGTTAACAGACTTCTACAAGATGGAATCACATTACCATATCAACTCAAGAGATGAATTGATAGGAGAAATTATCCTCGGCATGGCTCCACACACCAGTTCCTCAATCGTAGGGAGAATGATTGGGTGGACAACGGTTAGAAACTGCTACGCACACCCATACTGGCACGCGGCAAAGAGAAGGAACTGCGACGGAGACGAGGATGCAATACTCATGACCCTCGACCCGTTGCTGAACTTCAGCCGCGCATACCTTCCTGAGGCCAGCGGAGGGCTAATGGATGCGCCATTGTTCATTGTGCCTAACCTGAACCCAGGTGAGGTAGACGACGAGAGCCATAACGTGGACGTGATCAGGCGTTATCCACCTGAATTCTACGCCATGAGCATGAGAGGAGCAAGCACAAACGAGTTTGCACCACTCGTGGACACATTAAAATCGCGTTTGGGGACGGCAGCCCAGTACACAGGGCAGCATTACACTCATGAATGCTCAAACATCAACCTAGGTAGCCATCTAGGAGCATACAATACTCTCCAAACCATGTTAGACAAGCTGGAAAGCCAACTTGATCTTACAACGAAGCTGCGCGCGGTTGAGGGTAAAATTGTTGGCCTGAAGATACTCAACAGCCACTTCATGAAAGATATTGTTGGAAACCTCCGTGCTTTCACTCGACAGACCTTCAGGTGCAGCAAGTGCAACAAGAAGTACCGCAGACCTCCACTGAAAGGCGTGTGCACTCGCTGCGGAGGACCGATACTCCAGACCGTTCACAAGGGCGGGATATCAAAATACCTCAAAGCAGCCAAGGACTTGGTCTACAGGTATGACCTCGGCAAGTACTACGAGAACAGGTTGCAACTTGTGGAGGAGGAAATCGAGTCACTCTTCTACGAGGAGCCTCCGCAGGAGACCCATAACCAGTTCAACCTCACCGATTTCATGAAACCGAAGTCAAAAGACTAGCTCGGAAAGGTTATTATTATACTCACGAGTACAATTCTGCGAACAACAATGAGTAAAAAGAAAAAACAGCAAACTGGGATGCCACAGAGCAGCGCAGGCTTGATGAGATTCTTCCAAGACGAGACCAATGGCGTAAAAATTAGGCCGGAGTTCGCGATAGGAGCAGCTGTGTTACTCATTGTGACGGTTATAGCCGCGAGGATATTCTTCCCAATCCTGTAAACATTCCGTTTACACACTGGAAGTTTATTCGATGGATGAGAAACCAAAGCGCGACCTAGTGATTATGGGCATTAAGCCCGTCATGAATTACGTGGTTGCATGCCTCACACTGTTTAACGACGGCAATGAAACCGTTAGGATCAGGGCAAGAGGGAAGCATATCAACAAGGCAGTGGACACTGTGCAGTTGTTGAAGCGTGTGTTCCTGCGTGACCTTAGTGTGCGAAAGACCATGATTGGCACGGATTTGTTGATACGTGACGATGGAAATGAGGCGAAAGTATCAACAATAGAGATAGTAATAGCGCCCAGTTAAACAGTTTTTTAAGCGATTAACTGCACCCTTCCACCGAAGGGATAAATGTTGACGTATCCAAAAATCAAGGTCACACCGCCAGGGCCGAAGGCCAAGGCAATTGTTGATAGAGATGCAGCGGTAATCTCACCGAGCTTCGGTAGGGCGTACCCACTGGTCGTTGAGAGCGCTGAAGGAAACATCGTCACAGACGTTGACGGTAACGAGTACATTGACATGAACGCGGGACTAGCTGTCTGCAGCGTCGGGCACGGACACCCAAAAGTCAAGAAAGCAATGAAGGATCAGATTGACAAGTTCATTCACTACAGTTATACTGATTTCTTCTACGACGATTATGTTATGCTAGGAGAGGAACTGGACAAGATTGTGCCAATTGAGGGCCCAACAAAGACGTTCTATGGCAACTCTGGAGCCGAGGCTATTGAGGCCGCAATGAAGGTCGCCCGATGGCACACAGGCAGGCAGGGATACATCGCCTATATAGGCAGCTTCCACGGGAGAACCATGGGTGCGGTAAGCCTCACGGCGTCCAAGCCATACCAGAGGCGCAAGTTTGCACCACTCATTCCAGGAGTTGAGCATGTTCCATTCCCATACTGTTACAGGTGCCCATTCAATCTAGAGGAAAAGAGCTGCGGCATGGCATGCGTCGATTACATCGATAACTACCTGTTCCACAAGTACGTGGCACCAGAAGAGGTCTCCATGCTAATGGTAGAACCAATCCAGGGAGAAGGCGGTTACGTTGTACCTCCAAAAGCATACTTCCCTAAGCTGAAGAAGCTACTCGACGAGCACGGAATTCTGTTCGCAGTAGACGAGGTTCAGTCAGGTGTAGGCAGAACCGGAAAATGGTTCGCCATTGAGCACTGGGATGTTAAACCAGACATCGTCGTAGGTGCCAAGGGCATCGCAGCAGGAATGCCTCTGGGATACATGACCAGCAAGGCAGAGATACAGAACTGGACGCCAGGTAGCCACGCGTCAACATTCGGTGGCAACCCCGTCAGCTGTGCAGCCGCCATGGCAGTACTGGACATCATCAAGACAGAGGACCTGCTGAAGAACGCAGAGGTCGAGGGCGGCTACATCAAGAAGCGCCTTGAGGAGATGATGGAGTCTCACTCAATGATCGGTGACGTCCGTGGAATGGGACTGATGGTTGGAGCCGAGATTGTCAAGGACAAGGACTCAAAAGAGGTCGCTCCAAAGGAGACCGAGGCGATTATGATGGACTGCTTCAGAAATGGACTGGCCATCGTGAACTGCGGTGTTAACGTCATCAGGTGGATGCCTCCGCTGACAATAACCAGGGATCTAATTGACCCAAGCCTAGAGATCTTCGAGAAGGCTCTAAGCAAGGTTGAGGCTTAATAAGCCCAATCCTTTGTTTTTATAAAATATTTTTAATAATTAAAGAAAAATAGGGGTTTATTCCTTTTCTACGACCAGTTTAGTGAAGCTACCTGAGCTTACCTGTATCAAGCCATCGAATGGCTCCCGTGCGTTGACGTACTCCAACCTGATCTCCGCTCCGGCTGTGAGTTCCATCGCCGCTTCGGCGTGCTCCCTCCAGAGGCTTACACGTGCCTCGCCTGTGCCGTCGTCAATCCTGAAGTTGGTTACCGTTGCTGGCCCTCGGGAGGTATCAATATCCCTTTGAACGGGGTCGTCAAGCAACTGTCCTCGGATCGTGATGTTCTTCTGGCCTTCAACGAGTTCGAGTATCTCGGTTATCTTCCTCTCGATCTCGGGGAGTTCCATATCGAAATCCTCGGGGTTGATGTGAATCCTGCCGTTTCGTCCCACGTTTAGGTCTATTCCACCGTATCCTGCCCTCGTGTAGCCGTTTTCGACAACGATCAGAGTGCCTTCCTCGATGTTTTCGGCTCGGTCAGCGTCATCGTCCCACAGGCTTAACCTGACGGTTCCAGTTTCATCCTCTAACAGGAGTGAGCGAACCTTGCCTTCGGTTCCGTCCCTCCTGACGAATCCTCGTTCCTCACTAACCTGAGTGGCTAGTGCTGCAACGTTTACGCTGCCCAGTCCATCACGGAGATTTGCTATCTTGGTCCAGTATGGAACAGCATCGACTGGTTTGTCGTTTTTCTTTATTATCTGAATGGCGGTGTCCCAGCCTACGTGTACCTCGGGGTTTCCCTGATTGCTTGTTCGCACGTTGCCTGAGATGACCCTGATTCTTGTTCCACGCTCTATTTCGCCGAACTCATCGACCCTGTCATCCCAGAGTACTAGGTTGATCCTTGCTCCACCTTCCTCTAGCACCAGGCGTCCAACCTTGCCCTCAGAGCCATCCGCGCGGTTGAATGTGTTCGCGGGGAAGCTGTCCATAACTACGCCTTCAAGGTGAGTCATGCCTTCTGAGTGGACATCGGCTGGGCTCATGTATATCTCGTCTAGACCCGGGAAATCTTCCTGAACCGCGTCCATGGGCTCCATGAATAATTGTCCACGGTTACCTACGTTGACCTCGATGTTACCTCGGCGCTCCCGGCTGTACCCGTGCAGGAGTCTAACGATTTTGCCTGGCTCCAGCTTGGATGCAATGACGTGGTCTGCCTTATCGTCCCAGAATACAAGGACAACCGTGCCGGTTTTGTCCCCGATGATCATTCGAAGGACCTTGCCCTGCTTGTTGTTGTCCCTCTCGAATGTCCGTGGAGGGAAAACATGAACAACCCTGCCGGTGAGACTCACATCACTAAGACCGGGAGTCAAGTCGCCGACCTTTAGTTTTGCCTCGATTCTTTCACCTGCGCCGTTTATACCCATATTACTGGAGACGAGGTGCGCTGCTGCTTCCTCAGTTAACAGTCCAGCTGCTTTTGCCCGTTCCTGCTCTATGAGTTCCCTAACGGCTTCCTCGGTCAGGTTGGGCTTTAATGCCAATATTTTCTTGATAATATCCTGTGTGGACATAAACGTCAGAATAGTTTGCTACTATTGAGCTAAAAAGTGTATTCACTACGATCCGATATGAATTATTCGCTACTTTTCTTTGCCTCGGATGCGTACAGGTAGATGAACGCCAAGGCAAAAGCTGTTACAGATAGCAATATTATCGCGGACCTCGCAAATGAGAACAGCACTGGAATTGTCATACTGTAGGCTATGATGTGGCTAAGTTATTTAGGTTTAGTCCTGAACACTGTACTTCTTCCATATGTCCATCAAGGTGTCATATGCTTCATCTTCCTCCTCGATGAGGTCAAAGAACTCCAATGCCTCAGCTAGTCTTTGGGCGAGGACATGGTAACAGTGGGCTTTCTCGTTGTCGAGGACCCTGAAGTAGAAGTCGCTGCAGCTGCAGTACCCAGCTTTGCTGTAAATCAGGTACTCGGCGTTCTGACCGATGGCTATCCATAGGGTTCGATTGCTTGGTTTGAACACGTATTTCTTGACACGGTTCTCGGTTACAAGTCTCCACGCGTTATTGAACCTGTTTCCGAACACTTCCCTGAGTTTTTGCCAGTTCTGGCGTGAAATCTCCTTGGAGACCCTTAGGTCTCGAAGAACCTGCTCAAGCACGGTTTGTTCACGCTGGGACGCCATGGGGATTAGTTAACACAGCCTTGTTTTAATCCTACCCTGTGTAAGTGGGTTTTATATTCCGTGGCTCAAGGTGAGACCTGATGATTCGCATACTGACTCCAAATCCTGCAATGATGGTTGAGTCAGGTGAAAAAGTGATGCTGGCGGCGGATCTGCATCTTGGTTTGGAGTACGACTTGGCAAAACAGGGCATAAACATACCTTACCAGTGGAATAGGGTGCTTGCCGAGTTGATGGTTTTATTGGAGGAGCACCGCCCGGACCGTTTGGTACTCTTGGGAGACGTAAAACACGGTGTCCCAGCGACTAGTTTCTCCGAGAAACGTGAGATCCCGATATTCTTTGAAACGTTACTGGAAGCCGTTCCGTTCATTGACATAACAAGGGGAAACCACGACGCGAATCTCCAGAAGTATCTGCCCGATGCAGTGCATCTGCACACCTCGAAAGGAGTAATTTTCGGCGAGGAATTCAAGGTAGCGGGTCTACACGGTCATGCCTGGCCAAACCCGGCTGTTATGACCGCTGATGCGATAATTATGGCTCACAATCACCCGACGGTGATGCTGAACACGCCTTTGGGAGTTAGGATCAGTCGACCCGTGTGGGTTAGGGGTAAACCAGACCCGGAAAGTCTTGCGACCGCCTTCCTTAGACAGGACAACGTGAAGGTTGCCGAGGAAGAGGAGCCGCTGAACGTATTCGAGGAGGAGTATGGTTTCGAGTGTGGTACTCCGGAGATTATCGTTATGCCAATGTTCAATGACCTCTTGGGAGGATTGCCTATCAATTCTGAGCCTCCAGACAGTCTATTGGGTCCTCTTTTCAGGGGTAAACTGGTTGACATGGATGATTTTGACGCTATTCTGCTCGATGGCACCTTCTTGGGGAGGGTCAAGTTTCTTAGGGACCGCCTAGAAGGGCGTATGTAGCGCCTCAACACATGCAACAGGTTATAGCGATTTAACGTCCAGTGATCATTGTATCCCGATTAGGGAGACGCCATTGGAGCCCGAAAGGGCTCCCTTCCCCCAAGTAACATTTCAACCAGAGTGAAGAATACCCTTTTTAATCGTCCTTCAAGTGATAAAATGATTATTATGGCACCATCAATTGGCGAGAAAGTTCAGTCCGCCGACTGGAAGAAGGAAAAACACGTCCCAGCCATCTCAGGAGTTGACTCCGCGAAGGCAGGTGACTGGGTTAAGATCAATGTCAGGGTAGGAAAAGAGGTAGCGCACCCAAACTCGGTTGAGCACCACATCAAGTGGATCCAGGTGTACTATACACCCGATGACAGCAAATTCGCGTATGATTTGGGCAGGGCTACGTTCAACTGCCACGGCGAGGGGCTTGTGGTGACGGGTAGTAGTGCAGACTTCCACTTTACCGCGGCGACGTCAGGAACAATCAACGCGGTCAGTTACTGTAACATCCACGGTCTCTGGGAGAGCAGCAAGAAGCTCACCATTAACTAACCATTTTTAGTTAACATTATTTTATTCGAAATAACCCTTTTTTGGGTTTCTTTTATTGAAATAGGTGTGATTAATGGTTAGAATGCGTGTTCCCTGAATAACATGTTACCCGTAAAAACACGGAAAATAAATCGTATATTACAGGTAACTGACACAAAAGAAGTGATTATTGACAATGGTGGGACCGCCCGGATTCGAACCGGGGATCTCGCGATCCCGAACCGCGAATCGTACCAAGCTTGACCACGGTCCCGCCGACAGAAGCGTGGCTCACTTGTCTAAAAAAGATTCCTAATCGGAATTCTTGTACTGGTTGTAGACATAACTGCCTACCACCAGCCAGTAGCCGAGGTACACTAGGATCCTTAACCACTCGGGGTTACCGTCGTAACCAACCAGGCCTTTGAGTATGCTACCGATTACCCCTTTCTCGTGTAGTAGAGGGTATGTGCCATCTGGGTTAACCGCGGGGTTGATATCGAAGGGCTTCTCTCCGAACCAGCCGAACTCCATTCCACTGTGCTCGCCTGCCTCTATCAGCTCGTGGACGCCGTAACCGGCCAAGCCTGCACCGAATACAAGGAGCAGGATGCTTGTCACCTTGAAGAACTTGCCAATCTCTAGGTCAACTGTTCCCTTCATCAGTGCAACTGAGAGACCTAGCACCACGGCTATACCCAGTACCAGACCGGCCATTGTTCCAACGGAGTCCTGTACGAATGTTGCAGAAAGGAACAGCACTGTCTCTAAACCCTCACGGGCAACTGCTACGAATGATAGCGCGGCTATTCCGTACAGCTCGTTCTGGGTTACAGCTTGGTCGATCTTGTTCTGCATCTCGCCTTTGATGTCCTTGCTGTGCTTTGTTATCCAGAATATCATGGATGTTAGCACTGCGACTGCGATTAGGGATGCGACACCCTCGAATAGCTCGCTTGCTACCTTGCCGAGGCCTCCGTAAAAGACTTGGAGGACTACACCTACAAGGAGGCTGATCCCCACTGCGGCACCAGCACCCAAATAGCTGTACTTGTTGAGGTCTTCCTTCCCGATCTTTCGGAGGTATGTGACCATGATTGTGACGATTAGGGCGGCTTCAAGAGCCTCTCTGAATGTGATTAGGAAACTTGGGAATAGGTTTTCATACATTTTATTCACCGTTTATTTTAGGCATGCCTAAACTTTACAGGGGTTTAGATAAATGACGCAATATAAAGCATGATGTTGTGAGTCGGAAAAAAGAGAAGGTTAGGCTTCCTCGACGGCGTCCCTCACCGTCATGTTCAGCACAGTCTCAGCGATGTCTGCACCGTACTCGGCTGTCCTTGAGATGCTTTCGACAATTAGCCTTAGAGCGGGGACTTCCTCGGGGACTGCCTGTTTCACTATCTTGTGGAGGAGCTCTGCTTCCATCTCACGGGTCTTCATGGCAAGGTCTAGGACGGCATCGGCGTCCTCATAGTCCTGGTTGAATACAGATCCCATTGCGTTCTCGAATATCTCAAGGGCGAACTCGCTTAACTCGGTTATATCTTTGAGCAGGTCCTCTTCTACAACAGTGAGAGTCAATGCGAGCCTGTTCTGGGCAATGTTAACGGCGTGGTCAGCCATCCTCTCAACGGATTTGGTGATTAACCGGTACCCAAGGCATTCTCTAGGGGACTTTAAACCGCTCTCCTTCAGGATATGCCCATCCGTTACCGCTACTTTGAGAAGCCGGATAATGTACAGGTTAAATCTGTCAACTTCATCGTCCATTGCCACGATTTCTCTGGCTAGGTGCGTTTCATCCATGCCGAGGGCAACTATTGAGTCCCTGTGCATGGCGGCTGCTATGATGCCCATGCGCCTCAACGCGTCCTTTACCGAGAGCTCCGCATAGCTGAGCAGAACCTGGAGTGTAAGGTCAGTGGGAAGATCAGATAAGATTTCAGTTCCAACAAGTTTCTTCCGTGTGAAATCCTTCACCTGGAATTTCTGGCTACTATCAAGCCTCATTTCCTTTGAGCGCAGCTGAATGATATTGTAACCCATCAAGTAAGCTGATACAACCCTTCTGACGATGCGTTCAGGCGTGTCTTCAGGGGTCGGTGTGATTATGACTTTTCTCTGGGAATCGGTGGTTTCCGCTCCCTGAGGCGCTAGACGAAGTGTCATGTCGTCCGTCTGGGAGATTTTTACGACACTGCCTCTCTGCAATCCCATTTGTTCGACCCATGCTTTTGGCAAGGATACAATGAAAGTTGACCCGCCGGTCACCTGTAGCTTTCGAAGTTCATCGCCAGATGTATTAGACATTATTTGCGCTCCTTACCACCCATATATTAAGTATGGATAAATATAGTTATCGCAAAAATATTGCCTAAACCGTCATTCTATATAGATTCTATAGGAGAATGGTGTCTATTTATTCACTGAAATATGGAAAAAGTGTAAAACAGATTTACGGAATCTCATTAAGCAACCATAAAATCATTGTATCTAGTTGAACTTCCGATGAGGCTGGCTTTTATCTCCGATATACACGCAAACATTCTCGCGTTACTTGACGTCCTCAGAGACATTGAAGATCAAGATATCGATAAAACCTACTGCCTCGGGGATCTGGTAGGTTATGGACCATTCCCCAATCAAGTAGTAGACACGATAAGACACCACCGGATTCCCACCGTGATGGGTAACTATGACGAAGGTGTCGGTTTCTCAAAAGGAGACTGCGGATGCGCCTACGTTACAGAGGAAGAGAAGAGCAACGGCCAGATAAGCATAGATTGGACCACGGAGAGAGTTACTTCCGATAACAAAGAGGTTCTAAGGAAACTTCACTCGGAAATCGAGTTCAATGCAGATGGATACAAGTTCCTTCTCGTGCACGGCAGCCCAAGGCGTATCAATGAGTACCTATTCGAAGATCGTCCCGAAGACTCCCTACGGAGGGTATTGGAAGGAAAAGATGTCGATGTAATGCTATGTGGACACACCCATTTGCAGTACCACAGGACCATTGACGGAATCCATATCGTCAACGACGGAAGTGTCGGCAAACCAAAGGACGGCGACCCAAGGGCATGCTACGCGATAATAGATACGGAGGATAACATTAGCGTGGAGTTCAAGCGTGTCAGGTACCCCGTTGAAACGGTTGCTGAAGACGTGATTAAAAATGGGCTCCCGAGGGCTTATGCCGAGGCTTTGCGGGTTGGTGGCTAGTAATTTAGTTTATATTACCCCGTTCATCTCCCGTTTCCAATGTACGACATAGAATACCTGAAAGAGTGCGGAGAAGATGTGCTGGAATATATTGAAGCCAGCAAAGAAAAGGCTCCCCAGTATATGGAAAGATACGACGAATACGAATTAGACGCGGAAATATCAACAAAGATTGCGTGCCACAAGGACAACTACACGGTTATAGCGTTCAGCGCCGAGTGGTGCCCAGACTGTTACAGGAACATCCCTGTACTGGCCCACATACAGGAGAAGACGGGACTCAAGACATTGGTTTTCGGTCACCTCATGAGGGACGCTAAGAACCCGAACCGGTTATGGGCGTGCCCACCTAGCCCAGTGCAGGTTGACGAGTTCAAGGTAGTCAAGATCCCCCACATGTTCGTCCTAAACAACAAAGGCGAGGTTGAGGGAGAGATCATCGAGAACGCTCCCGAGGGAAAGACCCTTGAAAGAGCGGTTTTGGACATCCTCGAATCCTAGCCTTTTTTAAACACACTTTTCTTACTTTCACCAATGATCCAACTAAGCCCAGGCACTGTACTGTATATCTTCACCGCGAAGGACGGCAGGGAAGTGATCCTCAGGACCCCAAAGTGGGAGGACATAGACGATGCCCTTGATTTCATAAACAGCCTCGTCGAGGAGGACGCCATGATTCTTATGGATGAAAAGAAAACACGGGAACAGGAGATTGACTGGTTATCCCGTTGTTTGACGAGGCTGGAGAAAAGCCAGTTCATTATGATCGTGGCTGAAGTCGCCGAACGTATGGTGGGTATAGTTGAAGTAGAACCACACATCGGTAAAATGAAACACGTTGGATCCCTTGGGATCTCAGTTAAGGACGGTTACAGGAATATCGGTATCGGGCTTGACCTCATAAAGGAAGCGGAGAAGCACGCCATTCATATGAGACTCAAGACCATGCAGTTAGAGGTCTTCGAAAAGAACGAGCGGGCGATCCATGTCTACGAGAAAATGGGATACGAGGTGACGGGTAGGATACCAAAAGGCGTCCTACACGCAGGTGAATACCAGGATGTCCTCCTCATGACCAGAAAACTCCCCTCATCCTAGAGCGGTTGGGTTACGAATACCTTTTTAAAACAAATCCAGAGTACAAGTACTGAGATAGGGATGAGTGTGTATCACTTGGACTGGATAGGTTCCTCCTAAGCGAGGAAATAGATTTTCATAGACCCCTAGCTCGTACACCAGCACTAAACTCTTTTAGTGTTGACCATCAAAGAGGCAACAACAATGACAGATGAACCAAAACAGGAAATGGTAGTGACGCCCTGGGAAGTCAAAGGCGATATCGACTACGACAAGCTAATCAAGCAGTTCGGAGTATCGCGGATGACCACCGAGATCGAGGACAAGATAGCGGAACACGCCGGGTTCAAACACCTCCAGCTAAGGAGAGGCGTTTACCTGAGCCACAGGGACACGGACTGGTGGATCAAGGAGTACGAGAAGGGAAACAAGGTTGGTCTCTACACGGGTAGAGGACCCTCGGGAAACGTGCACCTAGGACACCTCGTGCCATGGTTCTTCTGTGCATATCTCCAGGAGGCTTTCGGCGCTGACATGTACTTCCAGATGACGGACGACGAGAAATTCCTCCACCGGCAGGAACTCTCACTCGAAGAAGCGATTGGATTCACGTACGAGAACGCTTTGGATGTAATCGCGTGTGGACTCAAACCGGGCAAGACCCACATCTTCAGTGATACAGAGGACATTGAACACCTCTACAAGATCGCATTAAGAGTCGCCAAGAAGGTTACGTTCAGTACCGCCAAGGCGGTTTTCGGGCTAACAGACAGCGACAACATAGGTAAGATCTGGTACCCTGCCATGCAGGCGATGACGTGCTTCCTAGAATCCGACAGGGAGGGCAAAAATATCCCATGCCTGATTCCAGCTGCCATTGACCAGGACCCATACTGGAGGGTAACGAGGGACATCGCCCAGAAGCTTGGATACTACAAGCCAGCACAGATACACGCAAAGTTCCTCCCAGGACTTGCAGAGGGCGGTAAGATGAGCGCAAGCCAGCCAGAGACGGCTATCTTCACAACGGACCCTCCTAAAAATGCGGGTAAGAAGGTCATGAGGGCCTTCACGGGTGGAAGAGACACAGTCGAGGAGCAGCGAGAGCTTGGTGGCAGGCCAGAGATATGCAACGTCTACGCTTACTTCTACTTCCTATTCGAGGATGACGACAAGGCACTGGTGGACAGGGAGATGTCGTGTAAGAAGGGTGAGATATTGTGCGGTCACTGCAAGAAGGAGCTGGCAGGCAGAGTCGAAGCGTTCCTAACAGACTTCCAGGAGAAACGGGAGAAGGCGAGAGAGGTACTCGACGAGTACCTCATCAAGCCTGTAAAGTGAGGCGTATCAGGTTATTGTGGCCAATAAAACAGTCATCACCCCATGGGAAGTCTCGGGTCAGATAGACTACAGTAGGCTAGTAGATCAATTCGGAACAAAACTCCTAGACCAGCGCACTCTGGACAGGATGCAAAACAAGGGGCGGCAACACTTCATGCTACGCAGAGGAGTCTTCTACTCACACCGCGACATGGATAAGATTCTAGACCACCACGACGAAGGCGGTAAATTTGTTCTATACACAGGTAGGGGACCCTCGGGACCCGTGCACCTCGGACATCTGATTCCGTGGGTGTTTACAAAACATCTTCAGGACAAATACGGGTGTAAATTACTGTTCCAGTTCACCGACGACGAGAAGATGATAATCAGGGACGACTTTGACGCTGAAACTACCAGTCACTGGGTCTACGAGAACGCTTTGGACCTGATGGCGTTGGGTTTCAAGCCGGAGAAAACCGAGTTCATCGTGAACATGCGACACACGTCCAAGCTGTTCCCCATTGCGTTGAAGATAGCGAAGAAGATAACTGGGTCCACCATGCGGTCAGTGTTCGGGTTCAACGACAAGTCCAATCTGGGAGTCATGTTCTTCCCTTCCATGCAGGCGGCGCCGTGCTTCCTCGAATCGGAGAGGGCGGCTGAACCGATTCCGTGCCTGATACCGGCGGGGATCGATCAGGACCCATACTGGAGGGTGACACGGGACATCGCCCCGAAGCTTGGATACCCAAAACCGGCTCAGATACATGGAAGGATGCTCCCCGGTCTTACAGGTAACTCCAAGATGTCATCCAGTAGACCGGAGTCAGCGATCTACATGACAGATGTACCTGCATTGGTTGAGTGGAAGCTCAGAACTGCGGTCACTCCTTCAGATAGACGTGATTGCACGATATTCCTTCTCCACTACTACCTTCTGACCGAGTCAGACGAGGAGATAGAGGAGATTCAGCATGAATGCCGGGTTAACTGCCGTTCCTGCGAGGAATGCAAGATGGATACAGCCGCTACAGTGAATAAGCTCCTGAGGAAACACCAGAGAAGAAGAAAACTCATGGGAAAAAGTGTTGAAAAAATGCTGGAATAACCTTCCAGTTACTGGGCGGTCCAACCGCCGTCAACGATGAGGCTCGTGCCCGTCATGAAGCTGCTGTCATCGCTGGCGAGGAAGAGCACGGCTTTTGCCTGTTCCATTGGGTCAGCCATTCTGTGAAGTGGGATGGTTCCTTCTAGGTAGGCACGTCGTTCCTCGGGGTTTGGGTGGTTTGTGATACTGTCCAGTAGTAGGGGAGTCGCGGTTATGCCAGGGCAGATCACGTTTACACGGATTCCGGTCGTTGCTAGGTCTAATCCAAGGCCCTTGGTCATCTGAATCACTCCGCCCTTGGCTGCGCCGTAGACGAGGGTGTTCTTCGCCCCGACGATGCCTATCTCTGACGCGTTGTTGATGATATTCCCGTATCCCTGCTCCTTCATGATAGGTACAACTGCCTTGCACCCGAGGAACACGGATTTCAGGTTCACGGCTATGATCCTGTCAAACTCCTCCTCCGGGGTCTCAAGGCTCTTGAATCCGCCCATACCTGCGTTGTTGAAGAGCACATCGATCTTGCCGTATGCTTTCATTGTCTCGTCAACTATTTTCTGCCAGTCCGATGAGGAGGCAACGTCACCATGGACAAAGATGGCTTCACCGCCCTTTGCAACGATTTCATCGGCGGTTTTCTGCCCTCTCACTTCGTCGATGTCGTTGAGGACCAGTTTTGCGCCCTCTTCTCTGAACAGATGGGCTGTAGTGTACCCGATGCCTCTGCCTGCACCAGTAATGATCACGACTTTTTCATCAAGCCTTCCCATAACAATCGAAGAAATGAAGGATCAGAGTCGTTAAAGCTCTTCGATGGGCTCGTCCTTGGACCCAAGATACCATAACACGAATAGAGTGGTGCCTATTGCGGCGAGAATGTATGCGGCGTAGTTCCATGAGTCGCAGTAAAACGTGGTTTTCACGGTCCCAGTAGCCCCGTTGGGGTTTCTCATTACAATAAGGATTGACTCATCGGACGCGACGGTGAACCTGCCACTCCCGTTATCCGTGTAGATGATGTTTGTCTGGTTGTCAAGGGTCTCAGATATTTCCACGACCTCTGATGTGTCAACATCAACCACGATATGGTGTGGAAAGGGGTCTATCCCGGGAGCATGGTAGTCCAGGAGTGCTCTCTCGTCTAAGTTCGCACTGACGATGATGGTCTCGCGGTCATAGTTGGTGTAGAACACCAAACCACCTGAAACAATCAGGATGATGCTGAGAACCAGGTACCAGCGCTTCATTGAACCTCAATATTCATGTCGCGCCACGGATTATAATCTGAACGTTTTTAGAAACATATAAGCGGGGAACTAGCTTCAGTTTTACTGTTATGACGGTCAAAGATGATTACCAAAAGCTTCTTGATCACAGCAAGGAACTCGCAGTGGTAGGCAGCGCGGGAGCTATACTCCAATGGGATATGGAGACAAAGATGCCCCCGAGGGGCGTCGAGTTGAAGAGCCAGCAGCTAGCATGGGTTGGAAAGATCGCCCACCAAATGCTAACCAGCAAGGAGTCTGAGAAGACCATTGAATCCATCGAGAAATCAAAGGAGTATGATTCCCTCGACAAGGTGCAGAAAAGGAATGTGTACCTCGCGAGAAAGGCTTACGATGAGGCGACAAAGCTTCCCGAGTCCCTCGTGGTTGAGCTATCCAAGCAGTCAACTATCGGCGTGAACGTCTGGAAAAAGGCAAAAGCTTCCAAGGACTGGAAACTGTTCATGCCTGAGCTCCAGAAGATCAAGGCCCTCAGGGAGCGGGAGGCGGAGCTCCTCATGGAGATCAAAGGGGCAAAGAACCCCTATGATGCGCTGTTAGACAATTATGAGTCCAAGATGACCGCGGTGAACATCACCCGTATCTTCGATGAGATGAAGGTTGGACTCAAACGGATCATGAAGAAGGTCATGGATCAGGACCAGCCAAGCGTTGACTTCCTGTCCAGACCCGTCTCGGAGAGCATTCAGGAGAAGATCGGCGATGGCATGGCGAAGTTCATGCTCTACGACATCAAATCCGAGGACGCCGGAGGCAGGATTGACACCACCGAGCACCCGTTCACCACTGGTTACTACACGGATGTGAGAATCACCACCAATTACCATGAGAACAGGTTCATCTCAAGCATCTACAGCATCCTCCACGAGGGAGGGCACGCCCTCTACGAGCAGGGGCTACCAATGGAGTGGATGTATCAGCCACTTGGAATGAGCACAAGTTATGGTGTCCACGAGTCTATGAGCAGGTTCATCGAGAATTTTGTCGGTAGGAGCCCTGAGTTCTGGAGGTACTACATGCCAGAGCTGAGGAAACTCACGGGTGACACCTTCAAAGACATCACCGAGGAGCATATGCTCAAAGCAGCCAACTATGTCACACCCAGCAAGATCAGGATCGAGGCCGACGAGGTCACATACGGGATGCATATCATCATCCGGTTCGAGATCGAACGGGACCTTTTCAACGGGAACCTTGAGGTCTCAGAGCTTCCACAGGCGTGGAACCAGAAATACATGGACTATCTGGGAGTCGAGATAGAGGATGACAGTGAGGGAGTGATGCAGGACACCCACTGGGCAGCGGGTCTGTTCGGTTACTTCCCCAGCTACGCTCTCGGCAACATCTATGACGGCGTCTGGTTGACAAAACTCAACAAGGACATGCCTGAATGGCTGAGCTATATCGAGAAGGGCAGTTTCAAGGAGACAAAGCATTGGTTGACGGACAACGTGTACAAGTACGGGAACCTCTACGACCCGGAGGACCTTGTTGAACACGTTACAGGCTCCAAGCTTGTTGTGAAGCCGTTCATCGATTACCTTGACGACAAGTTCAGCAAGATGTATGGCTACTAGTCGTCTCTCTTGACTAGTATCCCGCTCTGGCTGAACATGTTATGGTAATTCAGCACCTCTTCTATTTCCTCATCAGTGCAACCTACGATGAGTTTGACCTCGACACAGGCTTTCAGAAGGTCAATTGTGACTATTGACGCCTGTACCTTGCTGGTATCTAGGGTGCCCTTCCATACATCGACACCGTCACCATCCCCGCCCATGGTGCCTTTGAGGTAGCCATAATCGAGGGGGTATATTGATCTGGGAAAGTTTGGGTGTGGAGACCCTTTTGGCCTGTCTATGACCAGTTCATTCATCCGGACGAGCTCGTCCAGGCTCCACCAATAGTCCATATATGAAGTATAGTCTAATTGATATTTCACGTTTACACCATAAAGACGATATGAGCCTCCCCGAGGAACTCCGAAACCTGTACATCAAGCAGAAGTACGGGCTAGTGGGCAGCCACAGCGCAGTGAAAACATGCCACTGGCAGAGCAGGAGCCTCAACACCAAAGGGGCGGAGAACTGCTACAAGAACAGGTTCTACGGCATTCCCACGCACAGGTGCATGCAGATGACGCCCAGTATGGGCCACTGCACACAGAGCTGCCTGTTCTGCTGGAGGGCGACCCCGGAGACCCTCGGCGTTGGCTGGGAGCAGACGCAGCCAATCCAGAACCCCGAGGACCCCGAGAGCATAATAGACGGGTGTATCGCGGCTCACAAGAAACAGATGTCAGGCTTTGGAGGTAACCCCAAGGTTGACAGGGATATGTGGAAGGAAGCATGTGACCCAATCCACGCAGCGATCAGTCTAGAAGGTGAGCCAACGTTGTACCCGTACATCGGTGAGCTTGTTGACGCGTACAAGTCAAGGGGCTTCAAATCGGTGTTCATAGTGACCAACGGAACCACGCCCGAGATTCTATCCGAGATGAGCTGTGAGCCAACGCAGTTGTACATCAGTTTGTGTGCACCTGACAGGGAGACCTATGATAAGACCTGTAAACCCATGATTCCTGACGCATGGGACAAGGTCTTGGAGACATTGGAGTTGCTAAACAGCTTCAAGTGTCCCACGGTTCTACGGCACACCCTTGTACCGAAGCTGAACATGCATAACGCTTCGGGTTACGGGAAGCTGGCTGAGTTGAGTAACGCCACATACATGGAGCCAAAGGCTGCAATGAGCGTCGGCGGTGCACGGGCACGGTTTGCCTATAACGAGATGGCTTGGTTCCACGAGATCAAAACGTTTGCCGAGGAAATAGCTGCCGAGTCAAGCTATGAGATCGTTGACGAGCATGAACCCAGTAATATTGTCCTCCTGAGCAGACTCAAGAAACCAATCCAGCTATACTAAGGATTATTAACAACGGTTCGCGTAAGGGTTCAGTATGATCGATAAAATAGGCATCAAGACGACCGTGAAGGAGCTTGTAGCGTACAAGATTCTTGCTCCGGGTGCAGACGATGTTATGGAGACTGCAAGGTTCAATGGTCAGGTGCATAAGGCAGGTGGAAGACCAAAGGACCCAATAATGGTTCTCTACCATGACCCCAAGGACGATCCGGGGTGCAAGAAAGAGGTCCTGATCCCAATCGATGAGAAGGTCGATGGCTTGGACATCAAAGAGATGGATGAGATGAAGGTTGCTTTCCTTCTCTACAACGGGTCACACCACCCAATAGAGTACTACTATGAGAAGCTCAACGAGTACATCAAGGAGCAGGGTTTGAAGCCAGCCAGCGATATGTGCAGCATTGAAGCAGTTTACCAGCCTGACGAGTTTAACCTCAGCTATGGTTCATTCATTGACGAGGATAACCCGGAGACCTGGAAAACGGAAATCATGATTCCCATCGCAGAGTAAACCCTTTTATCTTTATTCACATTCATTGTGTTTCGCTGCGCTTGTGGTATAGTGGTAGAATATTAGCCTTCCAAGCTAATGACCCGGGTTCGAGTCCCGGCGGGCGCACCATTTTCAATAATAAGCCCTAAAACGGCTTCTTTTGTGTCAACCACATGTATTAAGCGATTTTTTTCGTCTCAACCACACCCCATAATGCGAAAAAGTCTGGGTTAGGAGGATTTGATGAGGTGGGCTGCCTCGTTTAGAACCGTTTTCACGCTATCAACGGGTATAACCTTGTTCCCCCAGCTGAACAGGATGAGGTTCCTTGTGTGCTTGGTTATCTTGGTGGCGTCACTGTCCCTGACGCCGGGTATGCTGATGATTTTCTCCTGGTCCTCAAGGATGGGCACGCCTTCGGGGATGGGGGTTGGCTTGGTTTTTCCAATTGGTGTGAATGATTCATCCTTTTTCGCAAGCCTCAGTATGATGTCTCCTGCGATCTTGTCACTGTCAAAGACCCCGAGGGGGAGCTGGGACATCACCGAGACAAGGTTGCAGGCATCAACCACGCTGTTGATTGTCGGGAATTTTCCCTTGAGTATGCCTCGGACGAACAGGTTCTCGACTGCGGGAAGTGTGTTGTCTGGGTACGCGCCGAACTGGTCCTGTATCTTGCTGTACGCCTTGAATGTTTCAAGGCTCTTCATGTAATCGTGTGACTTGTCCTTCCACGAAGCAAGGAGGATTTTCTTTGAATGGATAATTGATTCAGGTGTCCTCGTGACTGTGATATCGGGCACAGTGATGCTCTCGACGAATAGGTCGGGGACCTTTCTGAGGACTCTTGGATGTATGGTTAGGTTGTGAGAGGACATCTGGGAGATAGATGGTTCCTGAGTAGAAAAAGTGTTCAATCAGAACGGGTTTCCAATGGTTCTTATTTAGTGGGATTGTAACTTGTGTCTGATACCCGTGATTAAGGCAGTTACATACGACCTGTGGAACACCCTTGTACATAACCGTAACTATGGTGAGTTCAGGCTTCCATCCCTGAAGAAGACACTGCGTGAAAACGGTTACAGTTTCGAGGACTCTGTTGTCGAGGACGCGTACATGGGTGGCTTCAGGCACAGTGGGCGCATCATCAGGAGCGAGAACCACAGGCACGTGGAGCCCCATGAGATAGTTACAGAGGTTTTACGACTCCTCGGAGTTGAAAAGGAAGCCCTGATCGATGAGCTGGCGTTGATGTACGAGGACTCGTTCATGTGTGACCCTCCGAAACTCAAGGAAGGAGTTTTTGAGGCACTGGAGTACACAAAAAAGTACAAGGTTGGGCTCGTGAGCGTCACAGGCATGAGTCCGGGCAGGCATGTTAGGGGCGTAATGAAAGGCTATGGGATACTGGACTATTTTGAATCCCTCTCGTTCAGCGATGAGGTGAAATGGGTCAAGCCAAACATCAAACTATACCACCACGCATCCGAAGCCCTTGGAGTGGCTCCCGAGGAAGTTGTTCACATCGGTGACAGCATGAAAGGGGATATCGTTGGCGCCATCGACGCAGGGATGAAGGTCATCTGGGTGAAAACAAAGGAGCAGCCGAGGATTGAAGGCTACGAGCCGGATGGAGTCATAACTTCATTGCTGGAGCTGCCCGAGGTTCTCAGATCCTTGGAATAAAACCGTTCACGCGTTTCATGTATTCACGATATTCTTCGCCGAACCGCTCGATGAGCATTGATTCCTCGTACAGTGAAACAAAGTAGTATCCGGGGATAGCGACCCATGGGACAAGTGTTACAACGTTACCCCATGAGATTGTCATCCCGACAATCATTAGCATGTATCCAAGGTAGGATGGGTGTCGAACCAAGCTGTATGGCGGTTCAATGATTACGCGGTGATCTTCAGGCATTACCCAGGAGACTGCGTGTCGCCCTCTTACTCTTACACTCCAGGCGTGGAGGAGGCAGCCGGATGAGAAAACAAGGGCGCCGAGGAGGCTCAGCGCTCCCGAGGGGGTAAAAATGGTACCAAAGATTACAGAATTGGTACCAAATATCCCAACGTATGAGAAAACCAGCGCCTCAGCGAACATGAAAATGGTACCAAAGAGTGCCACGGTGAACATTGGGCTGAGTGGGTTCTCCTCAGAGTCTCGCCCGGCCTCCGTTCCCTTGTGTTTAACTGCGTTCAACAGGCTGACGCCCCAGAAAACAGCCAGAGAGGACAGGATGATTGCTGGGACGATCATATAGATAAAAAAGTGGACCGAGGATTAGTGTGTTTGTAAAAAACTAGTCCACGTAGACGGTGATGTCCTCGGGGTCACAGGTGAAGCCCAACCCCTTGGCGTTGAGCTCATCCATTGACGCCCTGAGCCAGTAACCGAACTCCTTCTCAGCCGTGTTATCAGGGTCAAGGGTCGGTGTCTCATAGCCGCCCGCCTCGCTTGCGACGCAGAGGATGTTCTTTGATGCCCAGTAGTCTATCGCCACGGGGTCAGTGGACGCTGCTATGATGTTTGTTTCCGTTGCGTGGCTGTACGGAGTCTTGGGTCCGTCCTTTGGGATGGGGTTGATGTGGATCGCGTCAACGATGTTGAGTGTTGGAACCCTCGTCTCAGCCATCAAGGTGCCCATGCCGCCGTCGCCTACCGTGCGGTGAGCCCTGTAACCGAGGCTTGCGGTGAGTTTGTCGCTTGGCACGCCCATGTAGTTCTTGATTGAGGCGGTTACGCCATAAATCATGTGTGTCTTCAGCACGGGTGTGTTGATGACCTTGAGTCTGTCAACGTCATAGTCCTCGATCTCGGGTTTGTACACGCCGTACTTGAAGCTGATCTGTGTGCCGTATGGCGTCGTGAACTTGGGGTAGGAGACCATTGTGCCCGTGGTCGTGATTACCGTGGTGTTGACCACGAACCCGTCCTCATTATCGCCTTCGGCGAACTCCTGGACCACGTTCTCTGTGAACTCGTCCCAGAGGCACGTGGACACCTTGGAGTGAGTCGCGTACATATCAACCACGTTCTGGATTGACTGCGCCTTCTCCTGGGCGTTGTTTGTTGGCCAGTCAAGGCTACCACCGCTACCGGCTCCACCGTACTGTGCCTGCCCGTTGTCGGCGACTATTATCTCGCCCTTCCACCCCTCGGGGTGGTCAAGTATTACTCGGATGATGCTTGCGACGAGGTCTGTGTTTGTCCCGCCTCGTTCACCCCACTGGCAGTTTACCTTGATGAGCACCACGTCGTTGGTGCCAATATACCCGGTTGGGCCCTGTGCCACCATCTCCTTAGTGGACCTGTAGAAGGGTTGATCGTTGTCAGCCATGAGGTCGATGAGTCTGTCCATGCCGTTATCGGCACCGGTTGTGCCTGTGACCGCGTATATCTCAGCGGCGTCCTCATTGGAGGACTTGAATGATTCAAGTGGAATGCTTACTGGAGTCAAATCCGTTTCAACTTCCTCACTGTCTCCGAGGTAAATATACCCAACTGATAACAGGAGAATGACGGCGAGCAGGGGCTTCCAGTCGTTCTTTAGCCTGCCCCCGAGGTCCTGCACCGCCAGAACTGGAGCAAAATAGGTTACCACCCAGAGATTCACGTTCAACGCTGCTGCCTGCTGGCAAGGGTACGCGGCCCTGCTGGGTTTTGTTCCAGAACGAACTGCGAGCCAGAGAAGCGAGGTTAACCCTAGGAGGAAGAGGTTGTCCTTGAATCGGTTCATTCCTCGCCTGAGGATGTCCATGTATTGGACTCAGGTGAGGCGGTTTATCATGTTTTCTAAGCCTGGATGCTGCGAATACCCTCTGTGACCATGATGTACAGTGCCCCGAGGTTGCTTGCAAGGCCTACGCTACCGACGAGCATCGCCAAGTCACTGGCCTCCACCACGTCCATCAACCGCATCACTACCTTCGCTAGTTCATGGGACTGGACGACTCCACCAACAGTTCCTAGGCTCATGGGCATCTCAAGGGTTCCAACTAGGTCCCCGTTCTCGTCCTTGCTCCACTTTGTGAGTGGACGGTAGGTGCCTGAGATGGCTGCATAGCTGTGTGCTCCGGCCTCAACGGCCCGTGTATCGTTACTTGTGGCGAGGAGTACTCCAATTATCCCGTTCATGACGCCCTTGTTGCTCGTGGACGCCCGGTATGGGTCAGCCCAGGCAAAGGCGTCTGCAGCGATTATATCATCAACAACTTTGGTACCAATTTTATCAGCGGGCACATGCGCTGTTACTATCACCATTCTACTTGTCGCAAGGTTGGATAGTATCCTAAGCAGGGTTCTACCGCCGGTTATCCTCGCGATTGTTGGTGCTAACAGCTCGCATATGGTGTCAATTAGGTTCGCACCCATGGAGTCCCTGACGTCAGCGAAGATCTCAACAATGAGCATCGGGCCCACCTCGGTTTCAAGCCGTTTAACCTGAATGTCAACGGCTTTTCTTGTCCGGGAAACCGTGTTAGCGTCAATGAGAAGCCCTTCTTTCTCATTTAATACGGCTTCCGTGGCAGCGTCCATGTCGGGAACTTCGAGAACCTGGATCTGCCCAATCATGATGTTGCCGGATGTGGTTGCCTTGAACCCCCCGGGAACCAGTCCTGCGCCGATGCTTGCCTGCATGATGACGCTTTTTTCCTCGGTGGCGATTGGTACGATGGCTGGTTTTCCGTTTATTATAAAGTTCTCAGCCACACCAATCGGGATTCTTGTTATCCCGATTACGTTTTCACGCATCTGGTCTGCGATGTCCATGTCTATCCCGCCCGTGAGCACGAATAGGTCGAGCTCCTCATCGGACAGTAGCTTCAGCAATTCATCGCGTTCATTACTCATGGTGGCTTCTCATGGATTACAGGTTAGGTTCGGGATAAAGGTTTCAAAAAACGCAGATATGGTTTTTATGAGAGAAGGCTGGTGGAGTAGTATGAACCGTAAAACCGTATTTCTTCTTGTAATAACCCTGTTTTCAGTGTTTATTCCACTAGTTAGTGCCAATGCTCCAACGAAGATTGAGTTGTCTACTTTCAAACTTGAAGGGAATGGGGTAGACCGGCCAGAGGGATACTGGGTTTACGGGACATTTGAAAATAAAGAGATGTTTAGGAGCCAGCGTGAAATCCTTGTTGAAGTAACATTACTCGACGCTAGTGGTGCTGAGCTTGATGTAATCACAGCGATGGCAAGACCCACCGTTGTAGCTAGGGGAGAAACAGGCTCATTCCTCGCCAAGAGTATAGTACAAGGAGACGTTGCTGAGATAAAGTACAAACTTCTAAGCAGCGTTGAGACTGAAAACATTAACTTTCTGTACCTTGACTTGTCACAGATCGTCAAGAAAGTAGATGGCGTTGATGGGCGGCTAACCAACACGCATGAAAATCAGTGGGTACTTGAAGCGGAGGTAATAGCGTCCTTCTTTGATGCGGATGGAAATCTGGTAGACATTCAAAGCTGGGGTGCAAACAGCTACGGACGGTTCGAGGCAGGACAAACAGAGACGTTTTCAATTCCAACCGTAAAAGAGTTCGAGACCGTCACTTTATCGGTTCAATGCAATAGGGCGTCAAGATACATGTATCCGAGACTGATAGTGGAGCGCCCCAACAAGGTAGGAGATTCATGGACACCCCCAATTGGAGAGACCGTGATTTTAGTAATCCAAGATGACCCACAATATGTCTGGGGAGGAATTAACGTGTTAATAACAGATCCACTTGGGAATTCAAGCACGGTTCAGTTTGACCGTAGTGGGCTTCAGGATTATAGATACACGATAACGCCGGAGGTCCCTGGTGTGTGGAATGTATCGTGGGCGTGGGATCATTTCGGGGTTGACGGCGGGTACACCCTGGTGGAGAGTGGCGTAATGGACGCTGGTTTCTTCACGTGGGATCCCAACGCTGAGGTGAATACCACAAATGCCACATCTTCTGGGATCGAATTGCCCGTTGAAGTTGATTCAATAATAAAGGATACAACGTCATCCGCTTCAGAAATAATTGATTCAGCGACTTCGACCGCAGAGGAGCTTGTTGATAGTCTTCCAGATGAGGTGAAAAACAAGATTCCGGGATTCCCAGTTTCTTCAATATATGTTGCCTTTGTGGTTGTTTTCTTCCTCTTTTCGAGGAAAAACTAGCTTCAAAGCGCATCAAATATAATCCACCCAGTCAATTCATGGCTGAATAATTTGATCAGCAAGGCAGGTTTACAGGTTATCGATGCCCACGCCCACTACTTCAGCGCAGGAACAATGAGGAACTGGCTAAAACGGGGTCGAACGATGCAGAGCTTCACGTCACGCACAGCGACGAGGACGGATATGACAAGCATCGAGCTTCCTGACGAGAACTGGGACACAGCCCAGAAATGGGTCGATGAGCTGGACAAGTACGGCATCGACACCATGGGGGTAATGGTTGGGCCCGAGGCATACGACGAGTTCAAGGCGACAATGAAAAGGTTCCCAGGGCGGTTCATTGGTTACGCCAACATAAATCCAAAGGAAGAAGATGCTGCCGACAAGGTCAGGCAGGCAGCCAAGGACGGGTTCAAGGGAATCAAACTGTACCCAAGCAGCTGGAAGGGCCTCAAGGTCTACGATGAGCCATGCTACCCTGTGTACGATGCCTGCAAGGAGACCGATATGCTGGTCTTCCTGCACTTTGGAATCACCATCGGTGGACAGGCAGACCTCAGGAACGGCAACCCAATTGACATCCAGGTGCCAAGCAGGGACTACCCTGACCTGAACTTCATCATCGCCCACTTCGGAGCAGGATGGTTCAGGGAAGTGCTCATGATGCAGTACCAGACGGACAACGTGTACGCGGACAGCAGCGGCAGTAACAGCTGGATGAAGTACCTGCCCTATGATATTGACCTGAAACAGATATTCAGAAAGATGATCACCACGGGCGGCAGCCACAAGGTCTTGTTCGGCACGGACAGCACCTTCTTCCCGAGGGGCTGGAGGATCAACGTGCTTGAGGCACAGGTGCAAGCCTGCCAAGAGTTGAAGGTTGACGGGGTTATCACCGACGAGGATATCCAGAAGATATTCTACGGTAACATCAAGACCATGGCGAAGCTCTAAGCCGCCATAGTTTCAATAACCCGCCCGACAAACCATATCCATGGAAGACGCGGAACGCCGAAATATCCTCAAGGTACTCTACGTCACTATTTTCCTTACAGCAACAGGACTAGGCACAACCACGTTTCTCCTACCAGTCTACGCCGAGACCCTCGGGGCAAGTTACACGGACCTTGGGCTGATTGGCGCTGTCGGAAACGTGGTGTACACAGGGATAACCCTCGTCTGTGGATACATGCTGGACAGGTACGAGAAAGTGAACCTCTACCTTGTGTTCAACGTCATTGGGGGAGTTACGATGGTTTTCTTCGCACTAGCAACCACAATACCCCAGATAATACTTGTTCGGGGACTACTTGGACTCGCCGCAGCCGCTTTCTGGGTTGCAGCGAGTACGTTGACGGGACAGATATCACCCAAAGAGGAGCGCACGCAGTCCCTCGGGAGATATAACCTTGCGTGGATTGCGGGGTTCACTGTTGGGCCATACGCTGGTGGCCTTGTCTCGGGTCGATGCGGATATGACGTGTTCTTTTACAGCCAAGCAGTGTTCATCCTCGTCAGCCTTATCCTCATTATGCTCCGGATCAGGGGTAGAATCGAGCTGCGCAATCCGGGAAGACATGAGAAGACACAGCTGGGCGAGTTAAAGCCGTTAACCCTCGCCTACCTAACCCTTTTGCCGTTTACTCTTGTCCTCGGGATATACATGGCGATAATCCCCGGTCACATGAAAGTAGTGGGGCTAACTGCATCAATTATTGGGCTCCTCTTGACGATTACCAACGGTACGAGGGGTTTGTTCTTCTTCAATGTTCAGAACCTCGTCAACTGGGGGACCCGTAAATCCATCATCGCGGCCTCCATATTCATAGCCATATCCATGTTTTTAGTCAGGTCTGGAGGAGACGCCGTGAGTTTTGGTGTGCCCCTCGTCTTCTATGGCGCGGGTTCTGGAATAATGACCCCGGTTATGCTTGATTTCATCAGCAAGAGGACTCCGGAGAGGCTCCGGGGTACAGCAATGGGTGTCCATGAGTCAATATATGGTATCGGGATGTGCCTTGGACCCTTAATTGGAGGCGCTATAGCAGATATTTACTCTGCTTCCACTCTGTACTCCCTTCTTGTGGGTGTGGCGTTACTGATCCTGCCCTTCGGTTACCTTATGACCCGTGAGCCGAACCCTTAAACAGGAATCCATCATCAAAGTGCCTGTGTCGAGGAGACGAAGACGGCGGGGTTACCCGGTTGCAGTCCTGATTGGGCTTGAGAATAAGCGGTCAATTTTCTGGAACGTCTTTAGTAACTCGGTCAAACAGGGTCCGGTGAAGGTCTGGACCGATAATGAGTACAACTTCTTCGAGAGCCTCGTAGACGAGCTCAGGCCATCCATCAAACAGGGAATAAAAGCGGTTCTCCTTGCATCCGAGGACAAGAAAAAATACGACGGCTTCATGGGGCACATCCAGAAACACCAGGGGTGGATGTTGAAGGGATATGCCTTGAACAGGGTCTCTTTCCAGTTCCTCGAAGGGTCGGCGAAGGACATTGACTCGGTTACCGAGTTGGTGAGTGCCTCCGGTTTCAAGGATACGATCAGAGAAGCCGGGGAGGGCGACATGAAGCTTGTGATCGGGGTCCTTGAGAAGCGGTTATCCTCAAGAAACGGGATAGAGACACTCAGGTTCTCACTGGAGGAAGTGGAGGATTCCGTGTACAACAGTGTCCCCGTGGAATACATCCTTGTATCACAGAGGTTCCAGGAGCAGCACAGGCGACGAATTCAGCGGTTATTCCAAATAGCAGAGAACAAGGGAGTCAAAACTCGGGTTTTACCGGGTGACTCGCCTCACATTGGACGCGTCTCACAGTTCGGTGGCCTCGTTTGCCTCCTGAGGATAACTTAAATCGATTAACGGTTACCCTCCCGCCATGAAGAGGCTCGATGATTACGAGATCTCAAAGTTCACATCACAGGAACCGGTAGCTGATCCCCAGGTTAACCCTGATGGCGAGACTATTGCTTTCACATATTCTGAGGTAAACTACGAGGAAAACAGATACGACTCCTCCATCTGGTTAAAGAAACCAGGGAAAAAGGAAAGAAGGCTCACCTATGGAAAAGGAGATTCTTCACCACGTTGGAGCCCGGATGGAGAATCAATCGCGTTCCTATCCAGCAGAGACCCCGTTGAACGAAATCGAGGAAGACAGCTGTGGTTAATCTCAGTTAACGGCGGAGAAGCTAGGAGGCTCACATCACTCCCATGGGGCGCAAGAAACATCGTCTGGAGTCCAAAAGGAGACGGCGTGTTCTTTGTCAGTGAGGTTCAGGAGGGGGAAAAGGTCGAGGGGAGCGATGTAAAGATCATCCGTCGAATTCATTTCAAGTACGATCCGGGTAGAGGCATCTACGCAGGCAGGAGAATACACCTGTTCAACGTTGACCTTGACGGTAACGTGGAGCAACTCACCAAGGGAGAATACGATGTTGGTGATGTAGCTGTCCACCCACGCGGTGAGAGTGTGGAGTTCCTATCAAACCAGGATGAGTACGCGGATTTGACCTGGTTCAAGTACATTTACAGCCTCGATTTGAAGTCTAGAAAGGTGTCAACACTCTTCAATGGTGAGAATAACGGTGTTGGAAACATGTCGCGCCTCGGCTGGAGCCCCGATGGCTCACGGTTAGCGTTCACAGGGCGACCCATGGCGTCTATGGATTACGTCAAGTACCGAAACCAAGAGGTTTTCACCGTAGACATGAAGGGTGCTTTGTCAAACCCGACGAAGGCGCTGGACAGAAGGATTGGTGTGTCTCCAACAATTCAGTGGAGCGCCGACTCGGAGTGGATCTACTTCACCAAACCAGACGAGGGAGCACGCCTCCTGTGCAAGGTGAACATGAAGGGGGAGGTTGAAACACTTACCGCGGGAAAGCTAAACGTGGGTGGGTTCTCGGTTGCCGAGGATTACGTTGGGTTAACGTACACAACCATGACGGCGCCACCAGAACTGTATACCCTCAGGGAAGGGAAACTATTCAAGGAAACAGAAAGGTCACCAAATCCTGAGAGCTACGTTGCTCCCGAGGAGTTCTGGTTCACCGCAAGCGACGGTGTGAAGATACAGGGGTGGATTGTGCCACCGAAGAACGTGGAAGTTGACAAAAAGTACCCCACAATACTCCAGATACATGGGGGACCACGTGTACACTTCGGATATATGTACCAGGGAGCTGAACATGAGTTCCAAGTTCTCTCAGACCATGGTTTCGCCGTCATTTACACGAACCCAAGGGGAAGCGTTGGGTACGGCGAAGAGTTCTCAGGGATCATCCAAGGGAACTGGGGGGACAGGGACTACAAGGACCTCATGGAAGCCAGTGATTACGTAGAGGAAAACTATGATTATGTTGATGGTGAACGCCTGGGCGTCTGCGGAGGAAGCTACGCGGGTTACATGACGAATTGGATAGTGGGTCAAACGGATAGGTTCAAGGCCAGCATCGCCATGAGGAGTATCACAAACTGGATTACCATGAGTGGGAACAGCTGCGTCGCGTTCGGCCTTGGGTATCCACAGCATGATCTCTCCAAAGGGAAACCCATGTGGAAAGATTTTGAGCATTTATGGAACATGAGCCCGTTGAAGTATGTGGAGAACGTGAAAAACCCTCATATGTTCATCGTGAGCGAGGGTGACCACCGGTGCCCAATGGGTCAGGCAGAGGAGATGTTCACGGCACTCAAGCAGATGATGAGAGTAACCGAGATAATCAGGTTCCCAAATGAGGGCCACGGGGTCTCAAGGGAAGGAAGTCCCTCTCACCGAGTGGAGCGACTACGGCATATTGTGCGTTGGTTTGACCGTCAACTGAAGTAGAAGCCCTGATTCTAATCTTTCTTACCTTAAAATCATCCTTATTCCGGACTTTAATGACAGAGATTTATCATCAACCCATGAAAATAATCCTTGACTTATCCTTGCATCGTGAGAGTTATTCCCTAATATAAAAAAATATGAATTAAGTTATTAATATATAATGAGAATATCAAGAAAAAAATGGGAGAGCTGGAGAAAAAAGAAACTCTCAAGTGGTGAAAACGTTTCAGAAGAGAAAAAAGGGTCGCGGTGCCTCTAAAATTAGGCATCGGAGATAAATTCTTGGATTTCATCAAGGAACTTGCTGGGCTTGTATGTGTCGATCATTGTGATCCCAAGCTCTTTCATTTCCTCGATACTTCTCTGTGTGTAAGGCTTGAAGATGCTCTTGTGGGCCAGTGGTGACACACAGGCGCATACACGTGCACCCATATCCGTCATCCTCTGGAGAACCTTGTAATTGTCCTTACTTTCCTGAGTTTCCTCACCTGGCTGGGTCAGCACAAAGTCGCTGAAGATAAAGACCATCCTGTCTCCACGGTCACTGATCTCCGTGATCTCATCGTAGGCCCACTGCAAGCTCTGTCCTGGCAGCGTTCCACCCCATGTCATTGAGTTCATTCCTCGACTGTATCTCTTTTCCATTTCCGTAGTGGTCAGGAACATCATGGATACAAGGTCCTCTAGGATCGGGATCACATTGACCTCCTCGTAGAAATCCTTCACGATATGAGTGTTTGACTCGTATAGACATAGGCTGAATTTTTCCCTCCTAAGTCCCCAGAGCAGTGGAACCAGACTCATTATGCTGTAGCTGATGCTGTTAATCCCCTCAAGGTCATAGAACATCGTGTTACTGATATCCAATATCAGGACAATGTGGCGTTTCTGCTTCTGGCGCTTCCTCATCAAAAAGTCGTCCCACCTGATATCATCTACTGATCTTCCCAAGTCCAGTATATTGTCAAGGCTTCTTTCCTCATCAATGAGGTCCGTATCCTCGCCTGGCTGGAACGGCATCAGGTTTGTGCTCTTATTGAAATCTTCTTTCCGCTCGAACTCTCGACCAAGCTTCAACAGCTTATCTTTCAAGAGCTCCATTAGTATTTTCTTTGCCTCTTTTTTACGGATATCCTTGATGTGTTTGACACCGGTCTTGATTATCTCGTCTTCTCCTGGTCCAACGCCTATGTCTGGCTTGTTCTCAAAGGTTGCAAACTGGTCCGGGGCGGTCATGTCGGCAGCCATTCCCAGCTCGTTTTCAAGTCCCTTCGCGAATGGAGTGACCTCCATATCATTTTCCGATGCTTTCTGCAGCAGGTTCAGGAAATCGTTTCCATCTGGTGTTGGATCAGGCAGTTCTTCGTCTGGGTTGACATTGACAAGAATTTCAGCGGCCATCCTTTCAGCGATCTCTTGGTTCTCGACGCTGCTAGTGATAACGGACACGTTCACCAAGTCATTGAAAGTGAGATGGCCTTTCCTCATGTAAGGTGGGAGTAATAATTTGCCCATATTGATGCCTTGACGTGGGCTAGGTTTGTCCTCCACCTCACGATTCCGGCGCATACGAGAGATAAATTCAGGGATATACCAATGAGCGTATCGGAAGGGGTAGGTCATATAGACGTTTTCCGACACTACTCAAGCCTCTTTTTGACTATCTCCTCTATTACCATGTTAACGGTCTTGCCTTCCTCACGTACACGCATCTCCTTGCTGAGTACGGCGGGTGCGAAGAACCGGATAGCTGCGTCCTCGTTATCGAAACGGTCAATGTACTTGTTGACCAGTTTGGTCAAGAAAATACCTGAACGTGGCGATGCGGGGATCTCTAGGCTGGCTGTCTGCCTGGTTGCATTGACGATATCGTAGATCTTGTCCAGTGCGCTCTCCTTGAGTGCAAAGGCTGGCGTGTTCTCCTTTATGATCTCCATCTCGTTCTCTTTTGTCGGGTAGTCAAGCCTGATCCAGCTGCCCATACGGTCGACCAGTACCTTGCTGAGCCTGTATGTTCCCGCAGTCTCGATTGGGTTCTGAGTGGACACGAAAGCAAAGTTCTCGTGGGCCTTCACCATCCCGATTGGGAACAGGTGATAGTGCCTCTCCTCCAGTGGAGCGATGAGGCTGTTCTGGCAGAACTCTGTTGCCCTGTTAAGTTCCTGAGCGACGAACAGTCCGCCCTCGACCATTGCCCTGATTAGTGGACCTGGCTCAAAGCTTGTGATGTTCCTGCCATTGCGTACGACTAGTGCGGGGTCAAAGCTACCGATGAGTCTGCTTGGTGTAACGTTCTCGTCAAAGAATACCTCGTGGAAGCTCCTACCGGTGTCTTCGGCGACTTTACGAGCCAAAAGGCTCTTGCCGACTCCAGGTGGACCAACGAGGCAAGGTGTAATTCCAGTGTCAAGGCTGTCTTTCAACAGATCATAAGCAATCTGGTACTGTCCCTTTAGGACGACCTGGTGCTCGATCTTGATGTTTTCGACAATGCTCTTCTCAAGCATCTTGCGGAAGCCTTGTTCCCTCTCCGCCATCATTTCTAATTCCAGTGGTTTACTGCATAGTATGATTTAAGCCTTGTACAATGTTTGATTGTTATATCGCGATAAACTCCGACAAACCTGCTTTTTATATATACGGCAGAACCGCTAAGGAGAAAATTATGTATACCTTTAGACACACGTATTTGTTTGTGAATTGAATTATGGATCAATTACTCGAAGATGTTAGAGTTCTGGACTTAACCCACGTCTGGTTCGGTCCTTGGTGTACACTGATGATGGCAGAGATGGGCGCAGAGGTAATCAAGATAGAGCCGCCGTGGGGAAGCCTCGGCAGGCTCAGCGAAAGGGGACCAATGTATGGTGGCGCAAGCTCGACCTTCCACCACCTGAACCTGAACAAGAAAGACATGGCGATAAACATGAAGGACGAGAAGGGGAAGAAAATCTTCGAGGAACTCGTCAAGATAAGCGATGTCGTTGTCACAAACTTTGTACCCGGAACCATGGAGAGACTGGGTATCGGATACGAGGACTTGAAGAAAATTAATCCCGGCTTAATCTACGCAGCGCTAAGCGGATTCGGGGAAACTGGACCATACAGCACCAGGCCAAGCTACGCAATGATCGCGGAGTCTTTATCCGGGTTTACACGGCAGCAAGGAGACAACGTAGACCCAGAGGGTAAACCATACAGCATGACCGGTGCTTTTGGCGACCTCGCACCCGGCACCATGGCGGCAATGTCCATCATCGCTGCACTGCGATACAAGGACAAGACCGGCAAGGGACAGAAGATCGATGTAGCCCAGCTGGACACCATGTTCGCGTACAACGTGAACACCACCACGTACTTCCTCAGTGGAAAGGATGAGGCAACACGGAGAGCCGAACATGAGGAGCGTAAAAAGAATAACCCGGTGCAAAGCATCGGAGGCATCCACCCTGTGAAGGATGGACACATCTTCCTCATGGGGTTCAGGGCAAAAGGCATGGACCGGCTCAAGGAAATCCTCGCCGTTGACGAGGTATCCAAGGAGATGGTTCTTGAGCACATCAAGGACATGGACCGACAGGAGGCAGCAGACTTCTTCGCGGACGTTGGCTTGCCCTGCGCAAGGATCAACTACGCGAGCGAGGCCGTATCCGATGAGCACGTCCTGGCAAGGGACATGGTTATCGATGTGACCCACCCACTACACGGTGCATACAAGGCAGTGAACTTCCCTGTAAAGTTCAGCGAGACTCCGGGAAAAATACACAGCCCCGCGCCCCTACTGGGCGAGCATAACAACACCATTCTGGCAGAGCTCCTTGGCTACTCCGAGGAGGACATCAAGGCACTGTACAAGACCGGTGTGCTGAGCCAGAGGCTAACCTGAGGAACCAGACATGCTATGGAAAGTCAGGACACCGGAAGAGATTGAAGCCTTCATAGAGGAGACGGCCAAGACTATCGTCGAGAAGGACATGGTCGAGCCCGCCATTCTTTTCTTTGAGAGCTTCAAACCCATCGCGCTTGTTGGTGGAAAACTGGCTGGAATGACTTTCGCTTGGCTAATTCCCTTCATGGGCCACAAAGCCGATGACTATTTTGTTGTTTTTTCTGAGCCTGAGCGAATCGAGAAGCTGCTCATGTTAATCGAGACGAAATCCAACGAAAAGAAAGAAGCTAAAAAAAATAAAAAGGGGAAATAGTTCCCTACCCTTGACCTAGCAACATTTTGACGAAGGTTATGAGCATCTCGAATGCTCCCATGAAGAGACTCTGGCTCCACAGAACGTCCTGAGCGTACAATAAGCCGATTGATATCATAAGGATCAGTCTTCCAATCCTCAAAACAATGGCCATTGGACCCTCAAACTCTTTCGTGAATACCCAGTACGTCATGGCAAACACAGTTCCGAACACAAGCAGCCATCCACTGGCTACCTCAAACAAGGTTGTCCCCTCAAGTGGGGCTCTAATTGTTGAAATAATCAGTCCTACGACGCTTCCCGCCACCAGTGTTGATAGCGTTGTGCCGGTTCCCAACCCAAGACTCACGGCGTAAGTATAGCTACTAAGCCATGCGTATGTCTTGCTTAACCTGAAGTACAGTAATAGACCCAGGATAATTGGAACCAGGTTAAGTATACGCCCCTCAAAGATGGGCATTATACCGATATCGAGTAATTGTGTCATCTTCACCAAGAAGAAGTGCACCGTACTAACGGCAATAACTATCTGTGAACTCATCCTGCTGAACACGTTGTCCTTAAACAGGTAACTCCAAGTGGCTAAAACCATCACGAACTGAACGAACGCGAATAACATATCCGCCATTACTCTGCACCTCCCTTCTTCGACATATAGTCAGCTACGTTGGCGATAATAACCATCAATACCAGTCCAATAACTCCAAGATTCTTGGCGTCGTTGTATCGTACGCCGTCCCCGAAGTATCCCGTGAACACCTCCAACTCGCCGCCCTGACTTGCTCCTCCAACATACCCATAGATTGGGCCGTTAACAGGATCATAGAAGGGTGGGACGAATGGAAGCAAACCTGTTGCAGAACCCCACTCAATTATTTTAATATCATAGGGTACCGCATAACGCCTCACGTTTGTCTCTGGAGCCATTCCAACTAGAAGATCAACGTCTCTTGCGGATTCAACACCCGCCATCACAGGCAAATCATCTAGCGATGTACCGTAGGTGTCCTTTGAGAAGACTACGCGCATATCCTCGGCAAAGGCCAATTCTACCGGTTCGGTTATGTCGATATATGGGAAGAACATATAGTCCTCACCGTACACTTTTCCATAGTCGTCTTCTGCCTTCAGTACATCGTTGAAATGTGTCTCAATAACTATTGGGCTGTCTACGTGGGTCAATAATATTAGTAACCTGACGTCCTTGTCCAACAACATTTTCCATGTTGTCAGATAGACCGGTTCGATATCTGGAAGCATTGTTGCATAACCAGAGAAGTAGCATAGAACCACATCCCCGGCCTCCAGGCTATCGATTGTCGCCGCGTAATTCTTAACTGGGTCACCGACAGTCATCGGCACACCCAGGGGCATTACGAGGGGAAGTCCAACCAATATTATCATTATTGCATATATTACCCGGTAATCGACATTCGCTATCTTGTACCAGATATTTTGCTCCGCCATTTAGCTAACCTCCACAGCTGTTCTTTCTCTACCAAGCATCTGCCGTACGGCAATCAGTACGCTACCGAAAGCCGCGGACATTACCGCTGCGGTTACCGCCGCCTTATTGGGATAATTCATGACCCATTCTCCCAGTGGAAGCATCCAAGGGAAATAGAGTGTGAAGAAGCTTGCACTTCTCATCACATAGATCAATCCCGCAACCAATAGGAACGTGGACTCTAGTGACCTGACCCTCAACATTCTGTATGATGCCGACATGAGGTACAGGAACATAAGTCCGTAGAACGCCGTACTCTGAGACCTATAAAATCCCATATAGACCCACTGGTACGATGCGTTACTTGTTCCACCTGGAAGGGTGAAATACATCCCAGCAAGAAGCAGGCTGAAACCTACCAATACCGCAGTGCTGATCTTCTGAGTCATTGTGTTGTTCATCTTGTAGTTGTGATACTCTCCCTGGAACAGGTAGAGTATACCAAGACCCCAACCCATCATGCTGATGATGCTTGACCAGAAGCCCATTTCGTTGGTAACTGCTGTGAGTAGAGGATGATCAATAAACCGAGTCAATATCATGGGAACCGCTGTAACCACAAGTAGTATTAGTGGTAAATCCCGTTTCACAAAGTTAGACGCCATTTAATTCACATCCCCAATAGACCTGCGATGTCTATCCCAACGGCTTGAAGCAGGGATCCCCCTATAATCAAACCAATTGAGACAAACTTCCAGATCTCTTCGCTTGCTAGACCACTCAAGAGTATCTTGTTTTCACTGACTTGTGCACCCGCTGCGAGCAGGTCCTCTCCGATGAACATCTGGTCACACGCCATAGCGAACATGTAACTAGCAGTCCAACGAGGAGTACCGCCTATGCTGATGGCCCCATGTATCTTTGCAGCCTCCAATACTGGGAAGCTGAAAGTGATGATGTGGCCACAGTGCATGAATAACCCAACGCCATCTCGTGAAAAGCTCTCATAGACACCCGGAGTAAAGGCGGCGGTTAGCCAACCGTAGTAGTGCAGGTCACCCCTCTGGAAGGCATCGGGTTTTCCCGCCTCCAAGTAGGCTTCGCGCACAACGCCTTCAATTAGTGGAATTGATTCTCCCTGACTTGGGAGATGTACGATCATTCTCGTACCATATTGTGCGGCTAGTTTTGTGGTGTGTCTTAGAAGAGCCAACGATGCTATTGTTGTACTCATTGATGAGTTCATAATAGGACCGCCGTCGCTACCCATGGAGTAGTGCACTGGCCTGCCCATTTCTAGTGAGCGGCCAACACCCTCCTCGATTGCTAGGGTTGCTGGTATGGTTCTAATATGAGGCAACTCTTCGCCTCTCTCAACCTTCTTCAGGTAGAGGTATACTGAGGCGAACATCAGTAAAAGCCAAAGGAATTCTACGATCCGATTACTATAGAATAAACTCATGCTTAGTCGCAGATACTAGTTAATAATCAAGTATTAATAATATTTTATCCTTAGCGGCGTTAAACTGTATTATTATTTAAATAAATATTATATTTGAAGTATGTATGGTTATTCCATGGCTTTACCGAAGGCACTCGAAGACATGGAATACATCCTCGCCACAGACGTGGGAAGCACAACCACCAAGGCCCGATTCTTTCATAAGATTGATGGACTCTGGCGGTTCTACGTCGCAGGGGAAGCACCTACTACAGTCGAAGCCCCTTACGAGGACGTTACTCTGGGTGTGACCAACGCTGTCAGAGAAATAGAGGAACTAACAAACCATAAGATTCTAGCAGCAGATGGGTCTGGTATAAAGGTCCCATTTGATGGAACAAGTGGCGTTGATCTTTATTGTACAACCAGCAGTGCCGGCGGAGGTCTCCAGATGATGGTCGGCGGTTTGGTAAAAACAATGACCGCTGAGAGCGCAAACCGTGCAGCTCTTGGCGCAGGATCCATCGTAATGGATGTACTATCCGTTGATGATGGAAGACAGAATTTCGAGAAAATCAAGTTAATCAGAAGCCTAAGACCAGATATGATTCTTCAGGCCGGCGGTACTGACGGCGGAGATATTGAGCACGTAATGGAGATGGCGGAGCTCATCAAATCTGCAAAACCTCGACCAAGGTTAGGGTTGGGCTACGATCTGCCCTATGTCTACGCTGGAAACAAGAACGCAGCACCACACATAGAGGAGCTAGCCGAGGGGGCGTTCGCGTTAAACATCGTCGAGAACATCCGCCCTGTTCTTGAGTTAGAGAACACGGAGCCGGCTCGTAGGGCTATTCACGAGTTATTCATGGAGCATGTCATGAGTCACGCACCAGGGTACCAGAAACTCATGAAATGGGCAAACATCGATATTATGCCAACACCAGCCGCGGAGGGATTGGCGATTCAGTTAATCGCCAACACATACGAGAAAAACGTGCTGGGTGTCGGATTAGGCGGTGCAACAACTAACGTGTACTCAGTCTTTGATGAACGGTTTGTCAGAAGCGTCAGCGCTAACCTCGGAATGAGTTACAGCGTTACGAATGTGTTGAAAGAGGCGGGGCTGGACAATGTCCAGAGATGGATGCCCTTTGCGTTATCTGAGCTAGACCTCAAAAACAGGTTGATGAACAAGATGATCAGGCCAACCACCATCCCTCAGACACTTGAGGAGCTGGTAGTTGAACACTCCGTGGCTCGTGAGGCGCTTCGACTGGGTCTGTTACATCATAAGAGCATAGCAACACGGCTCAAGGGCGTTAAACAAGTCCACGACGACATGGGGTGGATGTTCGATGCGGCAGTTGCCGAGTCCTACATCGATATGATGGAGATAGACATCATAGCTGGAACCGGCGGACTGCTCAGCCATGCACCAGACAGGGCTCAAACTCTACTGGTATTGACGGATGCTTTCCAGCCCATGGGAATAACCTGGCTCTTCCAAGACAGCGTTTTCATGATGCCCCACCTTGGACTATTGAGCACCGTACACTCGAAGGCAAGCTGGGAGATATTTGACAGAGACTGCCTCGTAAGGCTTGGAACCGTAATAGCCGCAAAAGGGGTCGCAAAACCCGGTACACCAGTTATGACTGTTGAGATAACGATGCCCGATGGGTCCGTGACTGAGGAATCGGTTGCATTCGGTGAGATTAAACGCCTCCCCCTCGGTGTTAACGAGTCTGCACAGGTTCGTGTCATCGCAGAGAGAGGGTTTGAGGTATCCAATGAAGGGTTACGCGAAATCACAGGAGAAGCCTCCGGTGGAGAGGTTGGACTGGTTCTCGATGGAAGAGGAAGACCAATAGTAATGGAAAGTGACCCAGATGCAAGGATTGAACAAACGAAATCGTGGTTCAAATCGATGGGAATATACGAGGAACTGGAGGAATCACAATGACGGAAAAGAACCAAGATCAGGCATTCGCTTACACGCCTGGTCTTAAGATAAAGATGGCTACTCTTGTGGAGAAAGAACGAAAACTTCCTTTGAAAGGAACTGTTCTCGTAAACCTGGGTGACGAAGTGGACCCATATACAAACGTAGCCTTCACGACTATCGCCGGGGATCCCCACATCGTTGATGCTGCCATCAACATGGGAATCCTGCCCGAGACGCTTCCTGAGGTTATGGTGAAGGAAATCGGGTCTTCTGTAGAGAAAGGTGAACAGTTGTGTGAGTACAAGATGCTTTTCGGGTTGATTAAACGGTCAGTAAATTCCCCTATCAAAGGGACCCTTGAATCCGTATCCGAGATCACTGGGCGAATAATAATTCGAAGCGAACCCATTCCGGTAAACATGGAGGCGTACATCCCTGGAAAAATCAAAGAGATTCTTCCAGAAGAAGGAGCCGTCATAGAGACGAACGCGGCCTTCATTCAGGGCATCTTCGGCATCAGTGGAGAGCGGCACGGGGTCATTAAAGTCGTCACGGAATCGCGTGATGAACAACTCACGGCTGACCACATAACCGATGAACACAAAGACTGTATTGTAGTTGGAGGCTCTTTGATCAACATTGCCGCCATTACAAAGGGAATCCGTGTCGGGGTAGCCGGAATAGTCGGTGGAGGAATAAACACCACAGACCTAACCAAATTCATGGGTGCGGAGGTTGGTGTCGCCATCACAGGTGAAGAGAAAATTGGTCTTACCCTCATAATCACAGAGGGCTTCGGATCCATGTCTATGCACCAGAAAACCTATGACATCTTGAAAAAATACGAGGGCTACCACGCCGCAATGAACGGAGAGACCCAGATACGCGCCGGAGTTATACGCCCCGAGATCATCATACCACACCCTGAGGTATTTGATACTGATCAGGACGCTATCTCTGCAGGCATGGTTTCTGGGACACCTATACGAATTATCAGGAACCCGTACTTCGGGGCAATAGGGGCCGTTGTTGAACTTCCCATTGAGCTTCAAAGACTGGAGTCTGGTTCAAAAGTACGTGTACTGAAAGCCCAATTGGCAGATGGATCCATAGTTACAGTGCCTCGTGCAAACGTGGAGATTATCGAAGAATAGTTGGAACCTCATTCCAACCCTTTTTCATATATTATTTATTCGAAAAACCGCTCTTAGACAACCTTAAATGCCTGTATGGGACGTTTTCTTTGAAATCGTTAATCTGTATAAACCATCGAGGGGTAGACTAACGATTAACAAAGAGGGAAAACTTTGATTGAAATTAGATTCCACGGCAGAGGCGGCCAAGGAGCTGTTACAGCTTCAAGGATTATCGCCATCGCTGCTTATGAGGAAGGCAAGTATTCTCAGGCAATCCCAATGTACGGCACAGAACGCCGTGGTGCGCCACTTACTGCTTTCGTCCGGATCGATGATGTACGTGTCAAAGAGCGTGAACTAGTTCACAATCCAGACATCAGCATCGTTCTTGACCCCCTTATCGCAAAACAGCAGAGCGTTGTAGACAATCTAAAGGCAGGCGGACTGGTTCTTCTGAACACAGCCGACGAGCCAAAGGATGTAAAGCTCGGCGGAGACTTCAAAGTCGCCACAGTAGACGCTACGACAATCGCCCTAGAGACTCTAGGAAGACCAATCACAAACACAGCTATCCTCGGCGCATTCGCCAAGGTCACTGGATTGATCAAGGTAGACTCAATCGAGAAGGCGATTAACAAAAACTTCCCAGGCAGAATCGGCGAGATGAACGTTGCCGCTGTCAAGAGAAGCTATGCAGAGGTTAAAGGCCCAGTTCAGGCAACAGTTGCTACTGCACCTGAAACAAAGGCAGACCTACACGTAGGCGGATATGGCGTACTCAAAGACGTATCAGCTTGGAGGGTTTTCACTCCCGAGATTGACGTTGACAAGTGCATCGGATGCAAGAACTGCTGGGTATTCTGTCCCGAAACCGCAATCGAGTGGGATGAGGAGACAAAGAAGCCAAGCATTAGGTACAACGCCTGCAAGGGTTGCGGACTATGTGCAAACGAGTGTCCAGTTGACGCAATTGAAATGGTGAGAGTTGAGGCTTAAAAATGTCATATGAAGTAATGGTAGGAAACAAGGCAGCAGCGGTCGCATGCAAACTAGCACGTGTCCAAGTTGCCAGCGCATTCCCAATCACCCCACAGACTACAATTACGCAGTATCTCAGCGAGATGCACGCTAATGCAGAGTGGGACTTTGACTACGTAAACGTTGAGGGCGAGCTCTCAAGCCAAGTAGTTGTCCAGGGCGCTTCACGTGTTGGTGCAAGAACCTTCACATGTACAAGCGGACCAGGCCTCCTTTACATGTACCACCCTATGCAGGGAACGGGCAGCGGAAGACTCCCAGTCGTTATGGCAGTCGTCCACAGGAGCTACAAAGGCATGCAGCCAGACCACAGTGACTTAATGTCAACTCAGTGGACCGGTTGGAGCCACATCTACGTAGAGCACGCACAGGAAATCCTTGACAGCATGCTAATGGCCTACAAGATCGCAGAAGACCCACGGGTCAGGATCCCAATTGCAGTCGGTTACGACGGATACGTTCTATCATACACCGCAGAGCCAGTAGAGATCCCAGATCAGGCACTAGTCGACGAGTGGCTACCTCCAAACAAGGCAATGCCAAGCATCATCCCAGACGAGGTTGATCAATCAACATTCGGTAGGGGTTGGGGCGGCGGAGATCCACAGGCAAGGTGGAAGAGCCACCACGATGCAATCCTCGGAATTGAGGACGTGCTCAAGGAAACCATGGACAGCTTCGAGAAAACATTCGGTCGCCGATACGGTAACGGAATGATCGAGGAGTACAAGATGGAGGACGCAGATTGCGCCATCGTCGCCATGGGTACCATCGCGGGCACATGCAAGGCTGCAGTCGATAAGATGCAGGCACAGGGCAAGAAGGTCGGACTCATCAAGTTGAGAAGCTTCATACCATTCCCAGATAATGATTTCAAGGAATGGGCAGACAAACTAGACGGAATCGCAGTTGTTGACAGGTCAATCTGTCCAGGCAAGGGCGGTCCAGTCTACAACAAGCTGAGGAGCACTCTCTATGATATGGAGGACGCACCAAAGATGCTACAGTTCCACGCAGGACTAGGCGGTAAAGAGGTAAGGGTTCACGACTTCGAGGCAATCGGAGACAAGATCCTTGACTACGCCAAGGGCGGTAAAGCAGACCCAGTCACATGGGTTTAAGAGGAGCGAAAAAGAGGAAATCACAATGGCTGAAAGAATCACACGTGCACAGATCCCCATGAGCGAGATGACCATCACCCCAGGCAGCGCATGCCAGGGATGTGGTGCGGCTCTTGCCTCAAGGCTAGCTTTCAAGGCTCTTGGTCCAAACGTTATCCGACACGGCATTCCATGCTGTCCAGACAGCGTAACCAAGACTCCAAGAACAGGTACAGTTTTCGAGGGCGGCGGCGCTCTCCTAACTGGAACTGCACACGGATTAGCAGCTCTCGGTAGGTCAGACGTAAAGGCAGTCGCATTCTTCGGAGACGGCGGCACTTACGACATTGGCTTCCAGGGTCTATCCGGCGCAGCTGAGAGGAACGAGAACGTCTTCGTCATCACCAAGGATAACGAGGCTTACATGAACACTGGTAACCAGAGGAGCGGTTCAACTCCAAAGTACTCACGAACATCAACAACACCTGTTGGCGTCGCGAGTCGAGGAAAGACCACTCAGAAGAAGAATGTCCCTATGATATTCGCAGCACACTACGTACCATACGTAGCAACTGCAAGCGTTGGTTACCCAGAGGACTTGATCGCCAAGGTAAATTACGCAAAGGACCTTGAGGGCTTTAGAATGCTAATCATTCAGGCTCCATGTCCAGTCGGTTGGAGATACGATCCAGCAAAGACCATCGAGGTCGCTAGGTCAGGTGTCCAGTCAGGCGTATGGCCACTTATGGAGATCGAGAACGGCGATAAGTTCAAGCTGAACTACAAACCCAAAGAGCTCAAGCCAGTTAGCGAGTACCTAAAGCCACAGGCAAGGTTCCGCCACATGACTGACGACGAGATCGGAGAGGTTCAGGAGTTCACGAGCGCTCGCTGGGCAAGTCTCATCGACAACGATGCGAAAGGCAAGCTTCTGATGTAAGCTTACCCCAACATCATTTTTTCTTATTTTTTAATAACTTTTAAAATCGAATCTACGGTATGCCTTTCATCTTTATGGTGAGTATATGGGTCTAAGTAACGTTTTGAAGAAACCAGGCCTCCTTTTCGGTGGATTCCTTGGGCTCGCGACCCTGAGTATAATGAACGCGGCGTACACCAACGTCCTCGACTCGATAAAGACCGACCTTGCACTTACCTACACATGGACAGGAGCCTTGATGTCAGCCTACTTTGTCGGCTACACTCTCGGGCAAATCCCATGGGGCGTGCTTAGCGACAGGTATGGGAGTAGAAAAATTATGAGCCTCAGCGTATTAGGTGTCAGTTTATCCACGCTTCTCTTTGGATTCAGCGAGACAATCGTCTACGCGATCGTGATAAGGTTCGTGACCGGGCTTCTTGGCGCAGGAATATTCGTGCCCGGCGTAAAACTGGTGTCCAGCTGGTTTGACTCAGATGAACGTGGAACCGCCCTTGGAATACTCAACATCGGTGGTAGCGCTGGATTGATTCTCGCTTCATGGGCTGTGCCTCTACTAAGCATGAGAACCGGGTGGAATCTCGGGTTGACCCTCACTGGGGCTGTTGGTATATGCAGCGCCGTTATCTGCTACCTTCTCCTCAAAGACCGTGATTCGAATCCACGTCCAATAGACTTGAACGAGCTTCCTTTGCGCCGTAAAGAATTCTGGGTTCTGAGCTTCATGCAATTCATTCGACTGGGCTCATATTACACGTTCATAGCTTGGATGCCTCTTGTCCTTCGGGAAGACTACGGTTTTTCGGTTATCGCCACAAGCACCGCGATGTCAATTCTTAGTTTCGCTGGCATGCTAGCTAATCCAATTGGAGGGATGGTTTCGGACAAACTGGATGAAAGACGCGTGCTTGTCGGTGGTTTCCTTTTTCTCGGGGTCCTAGTGCTGATATTATTGGTAAAACCCTCTGGGATACTCCTCTATGTCCTCGTGTTCCTGCTTGGTTGGTTCCTAAACATGACGAGAAGTCCATCCTTTACCATTATACCTCGGCTGTTTGGAACTGACGCCGCTGGAAGCATCTCAGGTATCAACAACACCTTTGCGAGTTTCGGTGCATTCGCTTTACCGTTGTTACTCGGATACATCAGGGACTATTCTAAGAGCTACACAGCAGGCTGGGCTGCACTGGCAACACTATCCATATTGTCCTCTGTTTTGGTTTTCCTGATACCCCCAATTAGGGAATGATTCTGAAGAACCCTTTAATAAAAAACAACACCCAAGGCATACTATAGGTGTACTAAATGGCGTATTGCCCAAAATGTGGAAAGGAAGTAAGTGACGAGGACGATTATTGCACCCAGTGCAGGTCGCCACTCAAGAATCAGGTAGCCTACCGTCGGGTAAGGCATAGGAACGAGAAGGATGAGAAAAACGAGAAAGGGGAAAAGAACGAGAAACAAGAGGAAGAGGACGAGTATGGCGCCCTGATCGGTGGAGGCATACTGGTCTGGCTTGGAGTTCTGCTCCTGTTACAGAACCAAGGCATGCTTCACGGTAACTTTGGCGGATACTTCCTGATGGGTATTGGCGTAATCCTTGGTTTACGTGGCTTACTTGCGTCACAGGCGCCTGGACAGGGAGATACCTCTACGGGCTTCTTCATCGGTGGAGGCGTGGTGCTTCTCATCGGCGCTGGGATAACCTACAATATTCAGGACTGGTGGGCGTTCCTGTTAATCGGTTTTGGTCTCCTGATCATATATCGGGGCACCAAAGAGCGGAAAAGAAACCCTCTTCCTATCTAGTCCACCCGAATAGAGCCCTGTATAAAACGTGCTCCGCGACGACGCGGGGCTTGTCCCTTCCGAATACGCGGAAGTAGTTTTTTCCCATACACTCAACGAGGTCACCGATCATGTACCTTGGAAGCATGGGTGTGGACAGAATCAATCGCCCCCATTCCCCGCGTTCCATCTCATATAGCATCTTTACACCCGTTCCCGTCTTGACCTCGAAGAGGTACAGGTCATAGTTTGGTCTCCAGTAGGGGTAATCATCCATCTGCTGTCCAAACGCACCCTCAGTAGCCGTGTACATCTCAACGACGGGGACATCCCCATATAACCCCTGCAGCTTTGGCTTGTACTTCTGCTGTATCTTGGCGACGCTGGTCGTGTAGATGACTTTCAGGTCCCAGAGGTCTCGTGGAAGGACGCCGTGTTTACGTTTTACGTATCTCGCGAATCCTGTCTGGACCGGTGCGACGCCCATTATTGTGACAACCCGCTGATCCTTTACCTTCTGGTAGATGAATTCGTACCGTTTATCCCACCCTTCCTTTGAGAGATCGGTCTCAAGGGCGTCAATATCCTCCTGAAGAGGTACAAGTTGCAGCCCCGCCATCATAGGGTTGAGCCTGGCATAGGTACCGCTGCTGAACCCAAACTCAAGCTCCTGATCACCAACCATCATCTTGTACATGTTGCTGGGGAACTGCAGGTTCAGCACCCCACCCATCAGAGACTCGAACCCACCCCGCTCCATGGCGAAGCTGAGGATTCCCCTTGAACCGCCCCTCACAATATAGTCCATCTGTTTAGCCGTGACCGGGATGATCTTGGATTTCCCAGTAGTACCCCGGGTCATAACCCACGTGATCGGATTCTCTGATAGGAAAACACCGTGGCCTTCCTTTCTAACCCGTTCAAACCAGGGTTCCAACTCACTGTAATTGACTATTGGGTACTGTTCACGGTACTCTTCGATGGTGGTGGCCTGTTTTCCTTCCCCGTACTCCGTTTTGGAGTAATCATCAACTAGCAACTGGAGTAATTTTACCTGGGCAGTGGCAGGGTCTTCGATTGCCACGTGGAAGGCTTCAAGGTTTCTCCTTGCCCTCTCAAGCCCCTCCATCCCCATGCCTCTCCTTATCGATTTCCCGGTATATGAATTTGTGATTAATTTAAAAACCCGTGAGGGCATGCATATGTCATGAAGAGGCAATTCGTTTTAACCGTAGCCGAGTCCAAGAGGCTCATCGCCAAGGGCGTGGCTGCACTACCCGAAGTCATTCAAGCAATGGAGGAAAGGACCGTCGTTGTTGCGACAGGAACCACCAACGCATACGTGCTTGAGGAGCTCTGGGGAAAGAAGATCGACAAGCGTGCATACCGCAGCGGCATCACGACACCAGTTGAACCCGAGAAGGACGATAAACCACAGCCAGAGAAGATCGCTGACAAGGTTTTCATCAAGGGAAAAGTCGCGGACGAGTACGACAGAATCAACATCGGTCCACACTTGAACAAGGGAGACATCTACATCAAGGGAGCAAACGTTGTCAACTTCGAGGACGACGTGGCAGGCATACTCATCGGCGGCAAAGACGGTGCAACCATCGGTAACACAATCGGACACATCATCGGGAAACAGGTTAACCTGATCATCCCAATCGGTCTTGAGAAGCTAACCTACGAGGACATCAACTATCTACACCTGCTCGCATCCGAGGAGGACTATGAGGGACCAAGGATGTGGCCAGTCGTGGGCACCATCATCACTGAGATCGAGGCACTTGGAATCCTCACAGGGGTTGACACATACCTTTACTCAGCAGGCGGAATCGCCGGAGCAGAGGGCGCGGTAAGACTCCTCGTCGAGGGAACAGAGGAAGAGATCAAGGACACTCTTGAACTCGTAGAATCCATCAAAGGCGAGCCCCGATACCTCCTGTAACCCCCCTTTCTCTTCAAGAGAAAACCCAGATTCTTTTAGATTTGTACGGCATCGAGATCGATCCATGGCTCGATGAACAGCAACTCATCGATGCAGCAGTTATTCAACAATTGGTGGACGCATCCGAGCTAGTAGAGGGTGAGACAGTCATCGAGATTGGACCCGGGACCGGCAACATCACCGCCACTCTTCTTGAGCGGGCAGGAAAAGTCGTAGCAATCGAAAAGAACCCAAAATACAAGAGGGTTCTCAAAGGCAGGTTCGGGAACGACCCCAAACTGGATGTGGTAATCAATGACATCCTGATATACCGTTTCCCACGCCATGACCGCATAGTTTCAAACCTCCCCTACATGATAAGTGAGCCAATATTTCACCTGCTATTCCACCTGAACTTCAAATCAGCCAGCTTCATAGTATCGAAAAAGTTTGGTGACATAGTTACAGACCCTGATGGAGAGACCAAACTGAACTATCTTTCCCGGCTAATGTTTGAATCAGCAATCATATCCCATGTACAGCCGAGAGCGTATCTTCCTCCCCCCGGGACACTCACCGCCATCATAACAGTGAAACCACGGGACCCACAAACGGGAAAAGAGGAGCTCCTTCAAGCCTTTTTCAGACAGGAGGACAAGAAAACCCTGAACGCCATACGCGAATCATTGATTCAAACGGAGAGAGCCGAGACCAAGCGGCAAGCAAAGGAAATAATCGCCTCCTTTGATGTTTCACCGGTTATATTGGAGACCCCCGTCTCACGGCTGTCAATGGATCAGATCAGGAAATTCGAGTCATGTCTGAAATGACTGTGGAGCCTCTGACATAGGTTTCAACTATGTGAAATCGGACTCATTGTAGGTTAACCATATATGCCCGTAGCGCGAATTCAATATTGATTACTATGAAGGCTTTCGTTTTACTGAACACTGAGCTTGGAATGGAGACCAAGATCACCGAGGCCTTGAAGGGTGTTGAGGAAATCACCAATATCTACAGCCTCTATGGTATCTATGACATCATCATCGAGATGGAAGCCGATACCATGGACAGGATCAAGGAGGTTGTATTCAACAAGATACGCCGACTTGACAACGTCAAGAGCACGATCACCCTTCTTACCTATGGGGAACCACTCGTCAACGAGTAGAACCCCTAATTCTTCTTTCTAGTCACGGTAAAGAAATCCTGGACTCTTTACCCCAAAACCTTGAGGACCAGAGCCACTTTAGTTGAACCCCCTTCATAGGTTTCTGGTCCTTAACCCTCAATTATGGTTGAATTCTGAATAACATATATCAACGACTTCTCAAGAGTCATAATTACAATGTCCGATTCAGGTGTAGGGTTTGGTGGATTCCTCCTGGGCGTGGGAGGCGGGTATTACCTATTCAGGTACGTTAATTTCAACGCAGATATCATAAGCTATCTGCTAATCTTGATGGGTCTTGGAATAATCCTCGGTTCATTGCTCTTCAAAGGCAGGAAGAACCCAATCCAAGATGTTTTCGGTGGATTCATTGGAGGGCTAATCCTAGCTGCTTTCATCACACAAGGGTTTGGATTTGTTGACAACTTCACAGACCAATGGGATGACATAGGTGATATGACTTACAGGGCAACAAAGGACATACCACTCACAGCACCAATTGATGCTGGCACAGTTAGCCTGAGTGTTGACAGCGTAAACGGCGCAGTGGAGGTCTCCCCATGGTCAGGTGACGAGGTTAAAATTGATCTAGAGGTCAAGGCGAAAGGCTCCTCGACAGCTGATGCCGAGGAAAACCTTGACGACTTTGTATACGATCTCAGCAGCGATGTAAGCGGAGGGGAACAGGAGATTGCATTAACCTTCCCAATGCCGTCGATAAACTTCTGGAACACATACTCGGTGTTCATCCAAGTGTACGTGCCTGAGGGAGAAATGGATATGATTTTCATCGACACTACAAACGGCGCGATCACCATCGACGACTTGGAGATATCTGAGCTAGACCTTGACACCACAAACGGTGCGATACGGTTTTCAGGTGTCCAAACCTCAACTATTTCTGCCCACACCACAAACGGTGGGGTCTTCGGGACCATATCGTCAGAGGTTGGCTCCTTCTCGACTACAAACGGTGCAATCGAAATTATCTTGGACGAACAATCCGGGTCCTATAACTTTGATACAACAAACGGGAGCATCGACATCAACTTGCCTTCAGGAAGTGACATTGGATACGATATCAACCTCGACACCAGCATAGGCAGCATCGATGTGAACCTGCCCAACATAGACTACTCTGTGGACCGTTCCAGGGAAAAAGTCGGTGAAACAGTTGGCTATGACTCCAAAACCGTGCAAATCGAGATAGATGCGGACACGACCATCGGGGGAATCGATTTAAACTAGCGTCATTATTGACGCAATACCCGTGGATTGTCGCATCTAGGTTTAACATAACGTTTTAATAAGATGTATCTCCTACACCCTAGTTACACTGACAGGAGATCTCAAATTATGTCAAGAGAATTCAATTACATTGTCAGGCTCCACGGCACCAATATCGATGGAACCAAAATGGTGCCCTATGCCCTCACCGACGTTAAAGGTGTAGGCGTTAGACTCGCTCGAGCAATCGTTAAGCAGTTGGACCTGAATGCTACTGAGAGACTCGGTAACCTCGGTGATGCGGACGTCAAGAAGCTGGAAACGGCTATTGATGATCCTGCAAGCGTAGGATTACCAAAATGGATGCTGAATAGGCAGAAGGACCCCATGACGGGCGATGATCTGCACATGATTGCATCAGACTTAGACCTTAGGAATCGGGACGATATCGACCTGATGAGGGAAACAAGAAGCTGGAAGGGCGACAGGCACCAGCGTGGACTAAAGGTACGTGGACAGAGGACAAAGACCACTGGACGTACTGGAAGGAGCGTTGGAGTCAGTAAGAAGCGCGTCCAGTCGAGAACGTAGGTGTTCTGAATGGGAGACCCAAAAAAGAAACAGAAAACCTACAAGACTCCAAAGCGTCCGTATGACAGCGATGCCCTCATGGCAGAGCTACGAACACTTGGAGCTTATGGGCTAAGGAACAAGCGTGAGCTTTGGAAGGCAGAAACCGAGCTATCCCACATGAGGGGACAGGCAAGGGACCTACTAAGCTTAGCAGCAGAAGAAAGAGTCATCAGGGAGCAGCAAATCATCAATAAACTATCACGCCGTGGACTCGTAATGGAGAACGGTAGGTTAGAGGACGTCCTGACCCTAAGCGTTGAGGACATACTTGAGAGGAGACTCCAGACTTACATTTTCAGGAGAGGACTGGCAGGCAGCCTATTCCAGGCACGCCAGCTAATCACACACGGGCACATTGCAATCAATGACCGTAAGGTAACCGCTCCAAGCTACCAAGTCAGAATTACGGACGAGGAAACTCTGGACTATGCAAGGACCAGTCCATACAACAACCCAGCCCACCCACTGAGGAGGGACCTAGTGGTTGAAGAAGTAGCAGAGGTAGAACCATCAACGGAGGCAAGAAAACTTGAGTGAAGGTGAAAGATGGGCAATCGTCCACGTATTCAGTAGCTTTAACAACACAATCATCCACATGACCGACCTAACAGGCGCCGAGACCCTCGGCATCGCAAGCGGCGGCATGTTCGTCAAGGCAGACAGGCTCAAGCCAAGCCCTTACGCAGCCATGAAGGCAGCACAATCCATCGCCGACACGGCGAGGGACAAGGGTGTGAACGCAATTCACATCAAGGTAAGGGCTCCAGGCGGAACTGGAAGCAAGACACCTGGACCCGGTGCACAGTCAGCCATTAGGATACTGGCACGAAGCGGCTTCAGGATTGGGCGAATAGAGGAAACTACACCGATTCCACACGACGGCACCCGTAAACCCGGTGGTCGTAGAGGAAGGAGACCTTAGGAGTCTGGTGGGGTAGCCTTGAAGATCAGCATCGTCAGCCTTACAGACGACACCATCAGGTTTGTCGTCTCTGGCATTAACACGGCTTTCGCCAATACCATGAGGAGGACTATGTCGACAGAGGTCCCCATCATGACAATTGAGGATATATTCTATTTCGATAACTCATCACTAGTACCCGACGAGATCCTAGCCCACAGGCTTGGACTCACACCTTTGACAACCGACCTTGACACATACATCCTTCCAGAGGATTGTGACTGTGAAGCAGAGCTTGGTTGCCCCAATTGCAGGGCAGTCTTAACAATGGACGTTGAGTCAGGTGAAGAAACTGTAACCGTTTACAGTGGAGACCTGACACCCGACGACCCCAAGACAGCACCGGCGAGCAAGGGAATCCCCCTAGCTAAACTGGCACCAGGTCAAGCAATCAGGTTCGAGGCATACGCCCAGCTCGGTCAAGGCAAGACCCACGTAAAGTGGTGCCCAACCAGTATGTGCGTGTACCAGAACGTATCACTCGTACCTGTAGGGGACACCACAAAAGCCGAGGATTGCGTGAGCAATTGCGGCGACGCGGCGGTCATGGAAGGCGACAACATTAAGATTATTGACATCCAGAAATTCGAGGCATGTACCCCTTGTAGGGAACTAATCCCGAGGGATGTTATTCTTGATAACTTGGTGGACGACGAGTTCCTGTTCACAGTTGAGAGCAACGGAGCACTAGCACCTGAAAGAATCGTGACTGAGGCAGTCAAGATTCTGAAGAAACGACTAGCAGCACTCGTGACCAAGATAGACGCAGACGATATTCACGACGAGATCAGTGACTTTGATCTGCCAGATGTGGACGAGGGCAAACTGTACAGCATAGGCTCAGCGGTCGATGAGGAAGAGGAAGCAGGAGCAGAATAACAATGAACAATCGAGAACTAATTGACACGATCAAAGTACTGGAAAAAGCATCCAGAGAGTCCGGTAAGGCTATCTGGAAGGCACTTGCCAAGGAACTAGACAAGCCAAAGCGAATCCGTGTAGCAGTCAACCTAAGCAGGATTGACAGGCACACAGAGGAAGGCGAGGTAGTCGCAGTCCCTGGTAAGGTTCTAGCAGCTGGAAACCTGACGAAAGGACTTAAGATCGCGGCCTACAACTTCAGTGCAGGCGCGGTTGAGAAGATCAAGGCAGCAAAGGGCGAAACTATGAGCCTAGAAGCGCTGCTAGAGTCAGGCATCGAGCCTAGCCAGATCAAGATCATGAAATAATCCCCTTTTCTAATACCCTTTCTATCTAATACAACTCTAATACACTAGATTATACCATGCATCTTTAGCTTGGTACGGACCAGTGACTGGAGTCCACGCAATGTAGTAAGCTCGTTGTACTCATCACTGCTTATGAGCAGGGTTAACTCCCCGCCTTCTTCAACGAAAGTAGCTGGTAACGTAGCCTTGTCACCGTACTTTTCGGTGAACTCGTCCCTGTGAAGGAACTTGGATTCCACTGGCAAGGATTTGACGAACTTTCTCCACGCCCCCTTCATTGTGGCCACTCCAAACGTCAACGCACAGAGCCTGCACTCATACCCCTCAGGGTCGGTTATCTTGATGATTCCATCCTTGATCGAGTTCAGTACTCCGCTGTCAGCGTTGTAGACGAATAGAAGGGTCTTCACAGTTGATCATTTGGTGGGGGGAATTTATACAATCCCCAAGTAGAACCAGGCGAGGGTCTGTCCAACTATTAGTAGGTATAACCCCCAGATAGTTTCACCTGAAATCTCCTTCACGCCGTATGACTTCCAACCCAAAACCATGAGTGAATATGAAATGAGACTCACCAAGACCACGATGCGTGGTAGCCCGATTACCAAAAGGAGAACGAGGCTCAAACCGGTGCAAAGACCGTGCATTGTCTTGAGGGTTCCAGGAGCTATCCTCGTCGCAAGCGTTAATTTTCCGACCTTCTTATCCGCAACCCTGTCTGGCCAGGTAACCGCCAGCATGTTATTGAAGGCGAATAGCGTAACCGGGAGAATTGTAATCAAGACCCCTCGTGTATCAGCCCTACTCATCTGGACAAACCCATAATATGGCAGTAGCCATGCCCCGAGGATGGTGTTCCATAGCTCCCCCAGACCCCTCCATGCGAGCCTCGGTGGGATTGAATAGATCCAGCCACCAACTGTGCCCATTATAGCCAAGGATAATGCGCTGGATGGATGTAACCCTCGGGAAATAGCGACGTACTGCAGCAAATAGCCCGCAATCATTGTTCCATACGCCGAGTAAAGCGCCCAGCTCCTCGGGACAAGACCCGAGGGTAGAACCCCGCTTCCCCCATTGTAGGCTGTTCTCTGGGTCAATGCGTCTGTCTCATAATCTGCGTACTCATTGATGAGGTGGATCGATGATGATACTAACAGCATCGAGAACAGCCCAAACCCGAATGACGCATAGCTAATCTGATAGCCCGAACCATACGCGATTCCCACACCTAGAAACCAGCTGGAAAACGTCGATAACAAAACAATGGGGCGCGTCATCCTGATAATACCCCATAGCTGCTCCCCCAGTGAAGGCATAATACCCCAGTGGGAGTTGAGGTGATAAAATATTCGAGGGGTTAGAGAAGCTCCTTGAGCTTCATGAAGGCGTCAGTCAGATCCCTCGGGGTAACCCCGGGACTTTCTGGCTTGACCTCCTCGTAGTACGTTGAAATCGCTGTGAACAAGACGTCTTCGTCCAGCTTCTTTCCGATTAGCTGGCCCTCAAGTCCACTCATGGCCTCCTTTGGGATAACGAAAAAGTCACCGGATATTCTCAGGTCCAGAATGTCCTCACCGTGCACTTCTGCTCTGAGCCTGATGAGCTTCCCTGCCTTGTGGTTCGCTTCCACCACCTTGATCTCATGGGCTATCTTAACAGCCCGCCCCTCCTTCTGGCGTGGAGATTCCATGTACAGCCAGTCCCTGCTTGTGTGCCGCGGCTTGGTCTCCTCCTCGAAGATCCTCCATTCCTCGGCTGAGGGCTTGGATAGTTCAAGGTTCACTCCAATGATCTTCTCAAACTCCTCGACGTAGACCCTCTTTATCTCCTCTGCAGGTGGGCTCTCACCCAGCTCCTTCTTCAGCGTGCTGACCCACTGCTCCATGGTCTTAGCCATCTTGTCCCTGAACTTCTCGTCCGGAACCTTCAGGACTCTCGCCATGAGCTGGTAGTTCAGGTCCATGATGAAGTTGCCAACAAGAATTGATGCGGACTCGTGCATACCCGCACCGTTTCCACTGATCTTCCTGTTCTCGACAACCACATCGTTGAGCGGTTTGAACGTGGCTGGCACTCCAAGCCTCCTGTAACCAGCAACAGTAACCCCTAGAAGCTTCTCAAAGAGCTTGTCAACGTTCCTCGGGAGAGCACTGGTCTTCTTTGTGATTATCTGGTAGAAAACTTGGTTGCCATCGAGGTATGTGGCGCCCCCTCCTTGGCTCCTTCGTATCACGGGCAAGCCTTCGGACTCGATGAACTCGATATCAATCTCCTTCTCAATGTCCTGATGGTATCCAATGCACGCGTACGGAGCGTTAGGTTGGACTAGAATCAAAGTATTGGGGCTGATGTCCCTGTGAACCGCTTCAGCGACAGCCTCATAGAATGCCTGAGCCACAAGTGGCTCTGCTTGCCCGAGGTCGATTAACCTCCAGTTTTCCAATTGGGTTATGCCTCGGCTTTTGCTACTTCTTCCTTGAGCCATGCCTCAAGCGCGTCCTTGTTGTCGCCCTTCATGAGCTCTGCGAGCTCCGCGTCAAGGTTGTCCGGCGTGATTACCGCTACCCATCCTGTGCCGTATGGCTCGTCGTTGATTATGCTTGGCTTATCTGAGAGTCCGGGGTTTATCTCATCGATCTCACCGGTGATTGGCACTTTGAGGCTGCCAACCCATTTCCCTGACTCGACACTCCCCAAGGTCTTTCCAGCTTTCACTTTCTTACCCGCTGGCCTGGTTTTGATGCTGACAAGCTTACCCGCGGCTTCCGCTGCCCATGAGTTGTAGCCCACCCTTGCCTTGTCTCCCTCAATCCTGACCCACATGTGGTCCTTATGGAAATACATATCGTCCGGGAAGTCATGTCCCTCTAACTTGACCATGATTATCCCTACAATGTCTTGGATTTGATTATTTATGGTTGTCTCAAATGGATGAAACATTTTTAATTAGGTTCACTGATAGGAGTAGAACGTACGGGTCTGTAGCTCAGTCAGGCCAGAGCGATGGCCTCTTAAGCCATTGGCCAAGGGTTCGAATCCCTTCAGACCCGCCATTTAACTAACTATATTCTCGTACCGTTTCTGGAACTCTTTGAGGTGTTTCTCTATCATTTCCTCAGGTAAGAAAGATGTCTTCAGGCTGTTGACGCTTATGTCGTATAGCTCAGCCACGGTGAAACCGTGCACATCATGTAGGTTCAAGTACTCGTTGTTCATGTCCGTCCCGAACATTGTGGGGTCGTCGCTGTTGACGCTGATGCTGATACCGGCATCGTAGAACTTTCTCACTGGGTGATTCTTGATGTCATCACAGACACCAGTTCTGACGTTGCTTATGGGGCAGGTCTCCACAGTGATTCCCTTCTCTTTCAGTAACTCGATAGTCTCAGGGCTGTTTATGGCAGTCATTCCATGCCCGATACGCTCAGCTCCAAGGATATTGACAGCGTCAATGATGCTCTCGGGTCCTGCAGCCTCCCCTGCATGGGCTACAAGTCTTAGCCCCATTTCTTTCGCCCTCTTGTATGACTCCTTGAACATGGCAGCCGGGAAATCTGTCTCATATCCCCCTAGCTCGATCCCTACCACTCCTTCAGGGTACTCCTCAATCCAGTCTAGGAAATTCAAGCAGTACTCGGCTTCATAGTCTCTGATGAGGTCGATCCTTGTTGAACATGTGACCCCGAAATCTTTCTCGGCTTTACTGATTCCCTTGTTGAGGTATTTCATCATGAGCCCGAAATCCATGTCGGCTCTCCTCACCCTCTGGGGGGCGGCGAAGATCAGCTCAGTGTGGAGGACGTTCTGTGATGCCTGGTCCTCCAGGGTCTCATATGCTAGGCGCTCGAACATGGACTCCTTGGTCACGTAGGTGATGCATGTGCTGAACACGTTGAGGAAATGCATGAAATCCTTGTACTGGAAAAAGTTCTTTACAGCTTCCACGGAGTCCCACTGGTTTTCGAGTCCGCTGTTATCAGCTACCCAGAGGAGTGTATCCGGTCTTACGCTACCGAGAAGGTGAATATGATGCTCTACCTTTGGAAGCTGATTAATAATCGAGTACATTTACCTTTTGAACATTACAAGGGTTTTAAATGTTATTAACACTGCACATTTGACCAATTTCACTGATTCTATAAACCGAATAACTATAAATTTGGTAAGCTGTCTTATGTTTGATTATATAGGTGGCTGTTTGGTAAAATTGTCTGACGAAATTGCATGGGTTGACTTTGACATCATGGAACAGTTCATGGTGGATGTTTTCACTGGTATCGGCGTCCCACTGGAGGATGCAAAGGTTTGCGCGGATGTTCTAATCACCTCGGATAAGAGGGGGATAGACAGTCACGGCGTCAACCGTTTGAAGCCCATGTACTATGACAGGATCAAGAAGGGGATGCAGAACCCCGTGACTAACTTCGAGGTTGTTCGGGAGGGCCCAACCACTGCGGTTGTTAACGGGAACACCGGTATGGGGCACCTCGTAGCAAAGAAATCAATGCAGATGGCTATAGACAAGGCGAAGAAGTACGGCACAGCAATGGTGGTCTCCACAAACAGCACCCACTTCGGTATTGCTGGGTATTACGTTCTCATGGCTGCGGAGGCTGGACTGATCGGAATCTGTGGTACAAATGCCCGGCCATCAGTATCACCTACATACGGTTACGAACCCATGATGGGTACCAACCCCCTGACAATCGGGATGCCCAGTGACGAGGATTTCCCCTTCATACTGGACCCCGCCACAAGCATAATCCAGAGGGGCAAAGTTGAGGTAGCTGCACGCACAAACACCCCAATCAAAGAGGGGCTTGTCATAGGGGCAGACGGGAACTTCCTGACAGACCCAAACGAAATACTCACAAAACTCCTTGAAGGCGAAGCCTCACTGATGCCCGTCGGCGGCAAGGCTGATACAGGGGGCTACAAGGGCTACGGGTACTGCTCCGTTGTTGAGATTCTGTCGGCCGCTCTCCAAGGAGGGGCGTTCCTCAAAGCAATCACTGGTGTAAACCTTGGACACTTCTTCATGGCTTTTGATGTAACAGCCTTCACGGACCTTGACGCATTCAAAAAGTCTACTGGGGATATCCTCAGGGCACTCCGTGCATCCAAGAAGATCGAGGGACAGGACCGGATCTACACGGCAGGGGAGAAGGAGCACATCGCATGGCTCTACAGAAAGGACAAGGGTGTCCCACTGAACAAGAGCCTCCAACTGGAAATGATCCAGATGAGGGACGAAGTAGGTATAGACACCAAGTTCTCCTTCGAATAGGCGCCTCTATAAGCCCCTGGCTCTTATTTTCCCAATATGGTTCTCCGTATAGGGCACAGGGGTGCAGCTGGTCATGCACCAGAGAACACAATAAAATCATTCTTGAAAGCAGTTGAGCTTGGATGTGACATGACTGAGCTAGACGTGCATGTCTGCGCCTCGGGCGAGGTCGTTGTCATCCATGATGAAGAGATGTTCAGGACCACTGATGGGAACGGTTTCGTCCACCAGATGACCTTGGAGCAGCTCAAAGCACTTGACGCAGGTGAAGGCGAGAAAATACCGACACTTGAAGAGGTTCTCAAAGCCCTCAAGGGGAAAATTCAGCTGAACATCGAGCTGAAGGGGGAAGGAACACCAATACCGGTTCACAGGATCGTTGAGAACTCCGGGTGGTCACCCGAAAACATACTCATCACATCCTTTGACTGGAACATGCTTGAGGAGTACCGAGACCTCGACAGAGACGCGAAGTTGGGTCCACTGGCCCACGAGAACGCCTTCCATGCAGCAAGGTTCGCCAAAAAGATAGACGCCTACTGTGTCAATCCCCTCCACTACCTATGCAGGAAAACGTTCGTCGAGAAGACCCACAAGAAGGGACTGAAGATATTCCCATGGACCGTGAACGAGTCCTTTGATATAGGAAAGATGAAGGACTTCGGTGTAGACGGAATAATCAGTGATTTCCCAGATCGCGTCTAGATTTCGAGGAGATACCTGCCGAACTCTTCAAGATCCGTGAAAATCTTCGCAAAGGCTCCCTTGAACATCACATTATTCTCAAGACTGTCAAAGAACCGTTTCTGGTGACCCTTCTGGACATCCAGGAACCCAACAACCTGTTTTCCGGCTTCCGAGGCCATCCCGACCTGCACACCGTAATCGATACCGTATTTGCCGTCCCCGTTGAAGAAGGCGATGAAAAGATCCGTGTTTCGTATCTGCACCAGGTTATTGAGGAAGACATGCTCATCGGGGATGTCCAGTGGCCTGTTCTGAGCCGAGAAATGGACTATATGTCCGTGTTTTTCGAGGAACGTGGAGACCTTTGATGCCTCCTTGTAGCTCATGCTACCGGCGCAGATGTAGATCCTCATACCAAGCTATCGGTGTTCAGGATGTATTAATGTTGATCAACGCTAAGTCCATCCCCCGGTTTTCATCACCTATGTTTTTTATCTCACCCCTACGAACTGATGCACATAGTGAATTAACATGGTTTTACCAGTCAAGATATTTGAGATCAGGAGCCTTGAGGGTAACCCTGTCCAGAAGCTTACAGGGTGGCGCGAGGTCGTGAAGGTCGAGGATGAGGAAGACCTCTCCCTCGTTACCGAGGTTCTGGAAGTCGAGGAGAACGATGGCGTAATCAAGGGCATCTTCGCCAAAGATTTCTACAGGGAGCACACATACCGGCGCAAGGTCATGATGAGCCCCCAGACAGAGGAGGCAATCTTCTGGATACTATCCCACGGTGAACGACGATTCCTTGGAGTCATGGCACCAAGCGTTGCAAGGGGTGTAAAGAAACTCCTCAGCAACCACGTAGCAGTAGCAATGGGAAACATCATGGGCGCTGACATACGTGAATCAAAGATCAGTGCGGAGACACTCCAGAGGCTCCACGAGAGCAACCCCGCGGCAACAAACCTCATCTGGTTCGACAACATGGACCTGCCGGGAGTCAACAAGCTATGCCTCGCAGGAGAGGGGCTTGCGGACACTGGCATGTACAAGGAGTACATCAGCCACGGCCTGATCTGGTACGTCGTTTTCACGAGCCAGCCAAAGGGATACACTGTTGGCATCACGAGGAGCATAACCATCACCAACTTCAGCAAGTGCACCGTTGACGAGTTCATCGATTTCGTCCTAGATGACATTCTGAAGCTGGTTGAAGCCTAACCTTTTACACCTATTTTACTTCCTTTTCTCTATGAGACTTAGCGTCACCACTGACATGTTCAACTACTCACTGAAACCTGGGTTGGATGAGAAGCTAGCCCTCTTCAAGAGGCATGGGTTCGATTACATCCACTGGTGCGACAACTGGAACGATGATGTTGTCTACTCAAATGACGAAATGAAAGAGTTTGCTCGTGCGATCAAAAATAATGGGCTTGAATGCCTGGATGTCCACGGGACAGCCGCCGGAATTTATAGAATAGACTCATTGAACCCTGAGGGGTGGAAGGGCTATGTCAAGCTCCTTGAAAACCGGGTAAAGTTCTGTCACGAGGTGGGCGGCGACGCGGTTGTGGTACACCCTCCAAAAGTGTACGCACCCAACATGGAGAAACGGGTCCACGTGTCAAAGAAAACGTTTGAGTCCGTGAAGCCACTGTGCATTGACCTCGGCGTCGCGTTGGCCGTCGAGAACTGTTACAGGAAGGACCACATGATCCTCTGTGATTATTTTCAGCTCTACGAATCCGAGTTCATCGGGTGGTGCTACGATGCTGGTCACGCAAACAACCACGGGAACCTTGAGAACGTGAAACTGTTCGGTGACAGACTACTGGTGACCCACCTCCACGACAACAAGGGAGCAGAAGACGACCACCAGTACCCCGGATGGGGAACCATTGACTGGGAGGATGTCTCAGCATGGCTGAAGGAACTGGATTACTCCAAACCACTGAACCTTGAGGTAACCCATGACCCTAAACACTTCAAGGGCACCATGGACGAGTTCATGGAGAAGACCGTGGAGTCAGTCAAGCTCCTGTGACTCTGTTTTCCGCATCTTTTTAATCAAACCACTACGATTTCCTTAGCATGGTCGATGAGATAGACGAGAAAATCCTCGGTCTCCTTGAGGAAAACGCAAGGATGAGCTACGTTGAGATCGGTAACAGCGTTGGGCTCAGCGAGGGGGCTGTCCGTAACCGCATCCAGAGCCTTGTCACTGATAACGTCATCAAGAAGTTCACGATAGAGAAATCCACGAGCCACGGCGTCAGGGCTTTAACAATGCTTTCCGTAAACCCATCCGTACCCACATATGAGGTGTCAAAGATGGTCTCGGAGCTTGACGGTGTTGAGCGCCTCTACGAGGTGACCGGCGAGTACGATATCGTCCTAGTCTCAAGCAGCCCAAACATCGACGGCATAAACCTCTGCATCGAGGACATCAGAAAGATACCCGGCGTGGAGAAAACCAACACTATAATCGTGCTCCGCACCGTCTAACCTTCTTATAATTATCCACATATTGGTTATTATGTCTAAGAAGCTCGGCGTTCCAGTACTTTTGATCATAATCATTGGAGCCGTTTTCGTCTTCAGTCAGAGGACTCCCGAGGCACCCATTGACAACGACGAGTTGGATGTACCCGAGGAACCATCTGCACCAGCGGAGGAGCCTGAGGATACCTCTGACCCGGAGCCTCAACCGGGTGAGGAGCAGGTTGGACCCTTGAGGGGTGTGAGCCTGTCCCCTGAGGCGTACACGACGGATGAGTTCCTGAGGTTCTTCCAGATCGCATCGGAATCTGGTGAGTTCATATCCTGGGTAGGCGACGTGACAAACCTAGCGGATCCGGGCTCAGCGCCATACATCCTCTACAACATTCAGGACCAGTACAGTTTCGAGCCCATGATTATCACCAGCTACTTTAGTCAATCCTCGGGAGAGGTTCTCAGGGAACTTAACGAGACCAGTAAACAGCAAATAATCGACATCCTCGTCTCGTATATTTCTGAAAACGACCCAGAGTATCTTGGATTCGGGGTTGAGGTCAATATCTTCGCGAAATCTAACCCAGAGGGTTACGCCGAGTTTGTACCCTTCTATGACGAGGTCTACTGGGCTGTCAAGGATGCTAGTCCAACCACTAAGGTTTTCACTGTTTTCCAACTCGAACAGATGAAGGGACTTGACGGCGGGCTATTTGGGGGTGTGAACGACCCCGAGCAGAGTACATGGGAGACCATTGACGATTTTGAGAACGATCTAGTCGTCTTTACAACGTATCCCTGCCTGATCTACAAGGACCCTGCGGAGATTCCGGATAACTACTACTCTGAGATAATGAGTTACACGTCAAAACCCGTCGCTTTCTCCGAGATGGGGTGGTACAGGGACAATATCACCGGATGGGAGAGCAGTGCTAAGGAACAAGTGGAGTTTATTGAGTTCTACCAGAACAATACTGGGATGTTACCATTGGAGTTCTCCACTTGGAGCTTCCTGTATGACCCTGACACGTTTGTTCCATTTGACTCGATGGGGCTTCTTGAAGACGGTGAACCAACCAGCGCCGCCCTTGACGCCTGGAAAATGCGATAGGATTTAAGCCGTCAACCATTTTTCTGTCTATGCGCGTTTATTTCGCCGGCAGTATCCGGGGTGAAGCCCCAGACAGGGACTGGTTCCAGGACCTAATCAAGCACATCTCAAAGACCGACAAGGTGTTAACCGAACACAGTTTTGATTTCACGTATGAAGAGGAGATCAAAAAAGACGATGTCCAGATATGGGAAACCGATATCGGGTGGCTCCAGAGCGCAGACTCGTTGATCGGTGAGATCACAGCTCCGAGCCTCGGTGTGGGATACGAGATAGGTAAAGCCGAGGAGTGGGGTAAGCCAATACTTCTCCTCTGGAAGAACAGCCCAGGAAAGAAACCATCAGCGATGCTGAGTGGAAGCAGTTTCCTGAAACTTGTACAATATGATGAGAAAGAGGAAGCCCTAGGGGCTATCGATGAGTTCTTGGAAATGGTTAGGGATAAATTCCTAGAGCCTTGAGCTCGGCCTCAGCGATGAGGTGGACTCCTCCGGTCCAGCTTCCCATTTTATGCAACTCCTTGTAGAGTTTAACTGCCTCATCTTTGCGTCCCTCCGACATGTACATATTGGCTATGGCTTGGGCTGGTACCATGAAGCTTACGCCTCCCTTTGCTCTGTACATGTCCAGTAGCTCGTCTGGTGTGTACACGCCTTTGTACATCTTGAGGGTGTCATAGTAGGCGCCGACCTCCACCATATTCATGTCCAGCTCGATCTTGTCAAGTAGTTCCTGGACTTTTTCCTTCTTTCCCTGCCTCTGCAGAGCCATGATTATCCAGTGGGTGGTGGAAACGGTGCTCTCAACGACATCGATGTTGTCGAAGCACTTCCAGTAAGCCTCCTCGGCTTCCTTGAACATGCCCGCGGCGATGTACGTGAAGCCCTGGTGGTAGTAGACGTTCCAGTTGAAGCTGGATATGCCCAGTTTATCCGGGTTTGGACCGCTGGCGTACACCTCTGGGATGTCCTCCTTGCCCTCGATGAGCTCTGCAGCCTTGTTGAAGTCAGCGATAGCGAGGTTTAGCCTCCTCAGAAGAGCGAACCTGTGTCCCCTGAACCTGTAGAACTGGGGGTTTTCTGGCCATTTCTTGATTCCGACGCTGTAGAGTCCAGTGGACTCCATGAAGTTGCCGAGGATTTCTGTTTTCCTTGCGAACCAGAGTAGCTTCTCCGGGTCATCCGGGTGTGCCTCGTAGTCCTTCTTGGCGTTCTCGTAGTCGTCGTTGAGTTCCTTGATCTTTGCCTTGTATGCCTCGGGTTCCTCGGGGAGCCACAGCATGATTGGGCTCTTGTACAGGGGCTCTCCGAAGAGGTTGAAGGTCTCGGGTACGTCTGGTAGACTCATTGTGTTTTCTCCCGCATTCCAAGTATGTAAGCTATGTTACTCGCCGGGTCGATCCTTGTCTCGATCTCCCCCTCCTTGGCTGCAAGTATCGGGTTGACACCGGGTCCGTGACCCGCGAAGTCACTCCAACCGTGCACGATGACACCGATGGTCACCGCTCCCTCGTACCTGCCCCTGCCCCAAGCGTCGTAGTGGTTCTCGATTGCGATTATGTCGCCGAGGTTCAAGTCCGCTAGATTGAACTCCTCGTTTGTCTCCGGGCACGTTGTCTGGATGTCGTAGTCAACTGTCTCGACGTTGGCATCGTAACCGATTCCAGCTCCTAGGATGTATCCTGGAAGCACAGCTGTCACTGGGACCACTAGTTTACCGTCCTCTTCTGTGATACCAATCTTCTCGATGAACTCTGGGCTGCACTTGTTGACCTTGACGCCATCGTATCCCTCGATTGTCAGACCAACGCCCTTGCTCCTGATCTGTATCTTGTCATCCAAGTTCAGCTTGTCTCTTACCTCCTCTGGGAACCAAACCAGATCGTCGGCACCTGCGTGTCGCCCAATGAAAACTCCTTTTGAGCCCTTTGCGTCCCCCGACACCACCTTCGCTGGGTTGCCGATGCATGCTAGTGATGCTATTGCGCAGTCACTTGCGCTTTTCTTGTCCCTTCCCTGGATGGTTACATCGGGTTCAACGTGGTCTGCATCCTTCCACTTGTAGACTGGGTCACCGACAGATGCTGTGTAGTTGATGCTGGCGGTGCCGATGCTGTTCTTTGGCGTACCGTCCCAGCCTACGCTGAAGCCCCTTCCGCTTGCAGGCTGGACTACTGCCTGGACGGCTGTCTCGATGAGCCTGTCTTTGTTGGTCTTTATCATTACTCCAGCTCCAAGATGTTCTTCAAGTTGGCGTCCTTGGACTCAACGGGCACCAGTTTACCGTCCAGATTGCTGAGGATAGTGGTTATACCGATTCCCATGCCGCTTAGCTCGCTTGGACCGCTGGCGACGATTCCAATAGTAGTTGCTCCACGGTAATAGTGGCGACCATAGTTGCATGAGACGTCCTTCAATGCGACGATATCTCCGAACCTGAGCTTATCCAGTCCGTACTCCTTGATGTCCGGTGGGTGGCAGGTCTGGATGTCAATGTGGCTGCTGTGAGCCTGAGTGCCGTACCCTGCGCCAACGATCTTCGCTGGCACCTCCAATGCTACAGGTACCTTGAGTTTGCCCTTGACATTCTCGATCCCCATTCTCTCAAGCAGCTCTGGACTGCTGCTGTGGATCATAACGTCACTGTATCCCTCGATCTGCAGTCCAATGCATCGCCCCTTGACCTTTACCTTGTCCCCGAGGCTGAGTTTGTCGAGGGTGTCGTCGTTGAAGTGAATCTGGACGTGCTGGGCGTTGTTTGGTAACCTGTATCCGTGCTTGCCGATGATGGTGCCCACGTCGCCTTTTGCCTCGCCGCTGATCACTGTGAGTTTGTTGCCGACACCAGTTTTCTGCCTGTAGCCGTTCTTCTGACCGTCTGTTCCGTACCCGTCAGTGGATACACCGGGTTCCGCCCTGTCAGCGTTTGCCCAGCCGAAAATCTCCATCCCTGTCTTGAGGTTATAGTTGATGCCACCTACGCCGATGCACATCTTCGCCCTTCCATCCCATGTTGCCTGGTAGGTCCTCACGACCTGGGCTGGGACGATCTCTCCCTGAAAAGCCAGGGTGAGGAGCTTGTCCTTGTTCGTCTTAATCATGGAGAAAAGTCACGGTACAGGCTAATAACATTCACGAGGCGGGTGTTAAATATCAAATCCGTTCTCAAAACATACGAAGTATATGTCGGAACTCAGGTGGAACCCGATTACACGTGAATGGGTGATAATGGCTACCAAGCGGCAGAAACGCCCAGTCATGCCCTCCAAGGGATGCCCATTTGATGTAGGCTCGGAGGAAACACCTGAAGAATATGATTTACTGGCACTTCCAAACAGGTTCCCGAGTCTTCAACTGGACACCCCTGAATCAGAGCGGAACGGTGACTCATTCTACAAGTCTGCACCGGGCAAAGGTGTCTGCGAGGTCATTCTCTACAGTAGTGACCACGAGGGGGTTCTAGGCGAGTATCCGTTGGACCACTTGATCCGACTCGTTGATCTCTGGAAGGAGCGCTACGAGGCGGTTGGAGCCGAGGAGGCGGTGAACTACGTGTTTATCTTCGAGAACAGGGGCGAAGAAATTGGTGTCACCCTTCAACACCCCCATGGGCAGCTTTACGGGTATCCGTTCATACCCCCATTCATCCAGAGGAGACTCGAAGGAGCGAAGGCGTACCACGATGAGGAAAAGCAATGTCTCTTCTGTGACACAATCAAACACGAGCTCCTCTCTGAGGACAGACTTGTCCACATCAACGACGGCTTCATCACATTCGTGCCCTACTGGTCAAAGTGGAGCTACGAGGTGAACATCCTATCCCGGAGGCATATCGGCAGCCTATCTGAACTCAGGGACTATGAGAAACCGTTGCTTGCAGAGGCATTGAAAACCGTCCTCCAGAAATATGACAGGCTATTCGGGTTCAAGTTACCCTTCATAATGGTGCTGCACCAGAACCCAACCGATGGAGGAGAATATCCATTCCACCATTTCGCAGTCGAGTTCTACCCCCCACACCGCAGCGAGGACAAACTCAAGTACCTAGCTGGAAGCGAGACGGGGGCAGGGGCGCACATCAACGTGACAAGCCCAGAGAATGCAGCCGCGAAGCTGCGAGGAGTTATGGTCAACGATGTCTAAACTCGTGGAGGAACATATCAATGCCTACGGAGGCGATCCAAAGGTGTTCAAGGCACCTGGGCGCGTGAACCTGATCGGGGAACACACGGATTACAACGACGGGTACGTTCTGCCGACTCCCATCGACAGGTACATCTGGGTCACAATCAACCCTCGATCTGATGAAAACATTCGGCTACAGGCACTGGACTATGCCGAGAAAGCTGAATACAAGCTATCCGCACTGAAATTCGACGAAAACCGCCTCTGGGCAAACTATGTCCTCGGGGTTGTCGCCTCACTTAGGAAGCGTAACTACACAGTCGGTGGATTCGACATGAGTATTCAGGGAAATGTTCCCCTTGGTGCAGGGCTCAGCAGCAGCGCTGCATTGGAAACGGCGGTAGTACGTGCACTGGATAAAACATTCAGCCTTGGTCTTGACCCTGTTGAGATGGCCTACGTGGGTAAACAGTGCGAGAACGAGTTCGTGGGCGTCCAGTCAGGTATCATGGACCAGTTCGTGAGCAGTATAGGACAGTACGGCAAGGCGCTGTTTATCGACTGCAGGACAAACGAGCACAGCCTCCACTCATTGGCACTTGGATACAAGGTGGTTATTCTCAACACCATGATGTCGAGGGAGTTAGCTGGCTCCGAGTACAACGTGCGCAGGGCACAGTGCGAGGAAGCAGTCCAAATCATCAGGGAAGACCACCCGGAGGTCAAGGCTCTACGCGATGTATCCGAGGAGATGCTCCTAACGTCATGGGAGAAACTATCTGAGATTATCGCAAAAAGGGCAAGGCACGTCGTGACAGAGAATAAACGAGTTCTGGACACCCTTGAATTACTGGGAAAGGGCGAAATGGAGGGCTTCGGCGAGCTGATGTATGCAAGCCATGAGAGCCTCCGCCATGACTATGAGGTCACAAGCAGGCATCTCGACATCCTCGTGGACTCCACAGTTGACCTTGAGGAATGTCTTGGTGCAAGGATGACCGGCGCCGGTTTCGGAGGATGCACAGTGAACCTCGTTGAGGAGGAACACGTTGACAGTTTCATCGAAAAAGTCTCGGAGCGGTACTTCAAACTGGCCGCCAAGAGATGCGAGGTTTACCTCGCCTAACCCAATAACGCCAAAAAGTTTCTGGCTACAATTCGGGCGTTTTTCAGCATCTCATCCTCTGCTACACGCACATCGGAGACGACCTGAGCACGCGTCTTGTTAACTGCACTCAACCCGTCCTCCCAGTGGGCCATCCACTTCTCAAGGTCATCACCAGTAACCTCAAAGTGGAACAGGAAACCCCTGACATTGTCCTTAACGAAGCCCTCGATGAGGCATGGGTCACCAGTCGCAGTAAGCTTTCCTCCTTCCGGTACCTGGAATGTGTTTCCATGCCAGAGGAACCCCTTGAACTCCCTCGGGAGACCCTTGAACAGTGGGTCTTGTGCGCCTTCATCGGTTAAAGTGATAGTGTATACTCCAATCTCTCTTGGGCAGGGTCCAACATTCGCCCCAAGTCGATATGCTAGATATTGGCCACCTCCACAGAGCCCAAAGACTGGTTTCCCTCTGTCAATGACCTCCTTCAGGTAAGCCCACTCTTTTATCATCCAGTAGTGGTCGTCTCTCTCATGGACATCCTCTGGCATAGCACCGAAGATGAAGCCATCATAATCGTCCACGGGCGGGAACTCTTCTCCTTCCTTCATGGCGTGTGATTTGAAGACTTGAACCTTGGCGCCTTCCTCCTCCAGTATCCGGGGATACTGGGCGAGAGTCTCGATGCCGCTGTTTTCCACTACCAGTACTCTCTTCACTACTTGGGCCTCTGAACGACTTCCACGATGTAACCCTCGGGGTCTTCGCAGAAGAATATCCTTCCCTCTGTCTCACGCAGCTCCACCTCGGTGGTGCGCATCTTGACCCCAGCGTCCTTGAGCTTCTTGTAGAGCCCCATGATATCTGCCTCGTCCTTCATTCCAATGCATAGGATGACGGGCTTGTCCTCCATGGCGTTCATGAAGCCTCTGCCTGACTGGACTGCCGCTATGGCGTAATGGTCTGTGACCCAGAAACGTGTCACCCAGTCGCTCTCGTATTCTAACCTGAGTCCTAACAGGTCCCTGTAGAATGGCTCTGATTCCTTCACGTCGTTGTAGTAGATGAAAGTGTATGCTCTATCGTAATCTGTCATGGGTACACTACGACGTAAAACGAATTTAACCCATTCCTGTGCCCCATCGTATAAATAGTCCAATCGTGGTGCAATTACGATAACTTTGGACTCATGTCGGTGCTCAAAGCCAAAGGTCATGAACAGCGTTCTTGACCTCATAGGTAATACGAACTTACTCAAACTCAACAAAATCAGTGAACCGGGCAAGGCAGGAATCTACGCCAAAATCGAGTTCACGAACCCCAGCGGAAGCATCAAGGACCGAATGGTCAAGCATGTCATCGAGCAGGCGGAGGAAAGAGGGGACATTAAACCGGGGGATCTCATCGTGGAGGCATCCAGCGGAAACACGGGCGTCTCTTTGTCCATGATTGCGTCGATAAAGGGATACAAGGCTTGTATCATTGCACCTGACACCACCAGCGAGATCAAGGCAGGTATGATGAGGCGATACGGGGCAGAGCTGGTGTTCACTCCAAACGAGGAGGGTGTTGCGGGAGTTGTCGCCAAGGCAAACGAGGTCGTTGAGTCTAGGAACGCGTTCCTATTGAACCAGTTCGCCACGCCAGACAACGTTAAGGCACAGAACATCACAGGCAGGGAAATCATTGACCAGCTGGGTCAGGTTGACGCATTCTGCGCTGGAATCGGAACGGGTGGTACACTTGCTGGGATAGCACAGGTGCTCAAGGATGCTAACCCTGATGTCAAGATTTACGCGGTTGAGCCAGAGCCCGCACCAGCATTCTTCAACATGTACTATGGCAAGGATCTGCCAATCCCAGAGGGAATCCCTCACAAGATCGAGGGCATCGGTGAGTCCTTTGTCCCCCAGATAGTCGAGGATCATATGGACCTCATCGACGGGGTCATTCTGTGTAGTGACTTCAACGCAATGACCACCATGGCTGCGTTGACCTGTGAGGAAGGATTATGTGTTGGTGTATCCTCGGGAGCCAATGTGTGGTCTGCAAAACAGATTGCAGCGAAGCTTGGCGAGGATAAGAACGTCGTAACAATACTTCCTGACACTGGTCAGAGGTATCTGGACGACGTATACTGGAGCTGCTAGCCCCAGTACTCTTCTACATAGTCTGTTGCCTTCATGAACTCCACGTCGGGTTTCTTGAGGGCGTGCTCAATTATCCCTTTCAGGCACAGTAGCCTTGATGGGCGACCGGTGACCTGTGGGTGGTTCGTGAGGCAGTACATGGACCTGTCCTTGTAACGTGCATCGAACTCTATCTCCCACACATCAACGGTCTCGGCTACAGTTGCGCCCCAGTCATAGTAAAATGTCCAGTCGTCTAGGTTGTAGGCGACGGGTATCTCCAGTAGCTTGGACTCTTTTCCATCGATCTTGTTCCAGAAGCTGTCCTCGGCTCCCATGTAGTCGCTGTTCCACGTGAAACCCAGCTCTTGGAGGTTCTTGTGGGTTCTATCGCTGGGTCTCCAGCGTGGTGTCCTGTGGCCGACAATGGGCATGCCGTAGACGTCCTCCAGCATCTCCCTGCTCTTGATTATTGCCTCCTTCTCCTCCTCTGGCTCCAAGGCGTTGTAGCCCCTGTGTGTGTAACCGTGGCAGGCTAGCTCGTGTCCCCTGCTAACTATCTCCTCCACTGCCTCGGGGTAGCGTTCAGCGGTCTGGCCGACTACGCAGAAAGTGCCCTTGATGCTGTACTCGTCAAGGAGGTCCATTATCCTGTACACGCCCTTCCTTGGGCCGTAGCCTCCCTGTGTGACGTAGTATGGGATGCCTGGGTGCATCTCCTCGAAGGCAGTCTCGCCGTCGAGGTCAAATGTAAGTAGAACTGGGAATGGTTTCATGGGGAAGAAAAGGGGTTGTTGAGATTTAAAATCTCAGGGTTACTTTTTCTGAGCTGCTGCCCGTTTTGCGAAGTACTCTTTGTCTGCTTTCGCCCTGCTTAACGGGAAAGCGATGTACATCAGTGGCTTTATATCCAGTATGTTGGGGCTGTCGCTTGCCTCGAACACGACTGATGTGTCTGCTCCAAGGTGGCTACCAGCGATGCTGATGACCCTGTCGCCTGGCAACACAAGTCCAGCGTCACATGCCTTGGCAACGATCTCGACGTTGACCTTGACCTTGTGGCCGCTGAGAACCTGGCAAATGATGCTCATGGGACTTGCTCCGAGCTTCTGCCTCCTCCTTATGCTGTTTGTGACAACGTCGGTGCCCAGATTGATGACTCCGCCCAGTGCCTCGATTTTCTCCCAGTTCTCTGGCTGGAACTGTTGTACCTTTGGCACAGGGAAACCCATCTGGTGTCCAACGACGACGACCTTGACTCCTGAGTCCTTGAACATCTCGGCTGCCTTGACGCCCGTGACGCCCCTGTTGGATGCGACGATGATGGTTTTGATGTCAAGCTCCTTTGCCGCTTCAAGAGAGGCTTTCAGAGTCTCATCTGTGAGTTCTTCTCCGCCTTCCTCGAAATAGATTGTCTCTCTCTTAATCATAGTAATCGTGCATGACATGGCGGATGGTTGATATAAAATCTACTAGCCACAAATGGTTGGGGTAACCATTAACCAACACTCTGAATATTTTTCACTTTCCTTACCATTTGACACCGCCCGGTAGTAAATCATTCACTTTTTATATTACCTGATGGAATGTTGTTCCAATATGTTGGTTGATGATAAAGACCGTCAGATACTGCGTCTGTTACAGGAGGACATGACGAGGTCCTACAAGGCGATAGCCGGTGAACTGGAGATACCAGTGACGACTGTCTATAACAGGGTCAAAAAGATGGAGGAGAACGGAGTCATCCTCGGCTACAAGCCAATACTGGACCCAGTTAAGATGGGGTTACCCACGACGAGCTTCCTTCTCATCACCATGAGGTTCAAGGACCCCAACAATACGCCGCTGAACATCAACACCATCGCAGATCGGATCGCGCTGTACCCCCACGTCCAGGAGGTCCACATCGTAGCCGGTGACTGGGATATACTTGTGAAGATGAAGACCTCTAATGTCCAGGAGATCGGGGATTTCATAAACAACAAGCTTCGTTACATCGAGGGTGTGGAGAAGTGCCTAAGCAGCATCTCCTTCAGCACCCAGAAAGAGACCCTGGATATACCCCTCTAGGGTTTTCCGGCTTTTATGCTCCACATCTGTGGTAGCGGGTCATTTGGTATCAGGTATGACCCATCCCCAACAGCTTTCGATTCTGGGAGGTACTGCCACCACATGTCCTTGTACTCACCCACTTCCTGGATGACTAACCCGGCCTTGATGAGGCTGTTCAACACATCACTAACAGTATGCTGCCACTCGAAACTCTTCTTGTTAGTTATCTTTGCCTCCTTGTTGGCGTATGACCCATCGTCCTCCCAGACCAGTGGCTCCCTCCTGTGCCAGTAACTGTACTTAATCTTCATCCCTTCTTTCTCGTCGTCGAACACCCACATGAATGGATGAGACTCATAGATGAGGAAAGTACCGCCTGACTTGAGGAAGTGGGCTATGATCTTACCCCACTCGTCAATATCCTGGAGCCAGCATAACACTCCGATGCCTGTGTACACGATATCGAACTCTCCTGTAAGATTCTCAGGTAGGTCGTAGATGTTACTGCAAACGAACTCGGTGTCCGTGCCCGCTTTCTTCGCTAGCTCAGTTGCCAGCTCGATGGCGGTGTCACTGAAGTCAACACCTGTAGCCTTTGCTCCTAGACGAGACCAGCTGATGGTGTCCATCCCGAAATGGCATTGGAGGTGAAGCAAACTCTTGCCTTTGACATCTCCGAGTATGTTCATTTCAACTGGTTTGACGGTGTTGTTTCCCGCAAGGAAACCCTCAACATCGTACTCTTCTGAGTCCACGTGTACCCCAACCAGCTCATTCCAACGCTTCTTGTTGGTCTCGTAATAGTCGCTCATAATAATCTCCTCAAAATAGTCTAATCCGACTAAAAAAACTAGCCGGTATCTTTGAGCCCCATAATCCTCTAGGGTTTTCCGGCTTTTACGCTCCACATCTGTGGTAGCCTGTCCCCGGGAATCCTGTATGTTCCGTCTCCCTGAGCCACGGCTTCTGGGAGGTACTGCCACCACAGGTCAGGGTACTCACCTATCTCCTGGATGACTAACCCGGCTTTGATGAGGCTATTCAGCACATCACTTACGGTGTGCTGCCACTCGTAGCTCTTCTTGTTCTGGACCTTTGCATCCTTGTCCGCGTAGGTCCCATCCTCATCCCACACAAGAGGCTTCTCGGTGTGCCAGTAACTGTGCTTGATTCTCATTCCCTCTTTCTCGTCGTCTAACATCCACATGAATGGGTGGGACTCGTAGAGAAGGAAGGTTCCGCCTGATTTCAGGAAGTGAGTTATGATCTTACCCCATTCCTCGATGTCGTGGAGCCAGCAGAGAACTCCTATCGACGTGTACACGATGTCGAACTTACCGTCGAGGTTGTTCTTGAGATCATATACGTTACTGCAAACGAACCTTGTGTCTGTCCCGGCTTTCCTAGCTATCTCTGATGCTAGCTCTATCGCGGTGTCACTGAAATCGACTCCAGTGGCTTTTGCTCCTAGACGAGACCAGCTGATGGTGTCCATCCCGAAGTGGCATTGGAGGTGAAGCAGGCTCTTTCCGGTAAGGTCTCCGAGTGCCTTGATTTCCACGGGTTTGACCGTGTTCTGTCCGGCTAGGAAGGCATCGATGTCGTACTCCTAGGAGTCTGCGTGGATTCCAACCAGCTCGTTCCACCTCTTCTTGTTGGTCTCGTAATAGTCGCTCATAGTAATTCCCATCCTGTTAGCTGAACCCTAACATAAACACTGTGCTCGTCGAATAACCTAATACAGATGAACGGTACGGTTTCTTTGAATTACTTTGATCGATCTTAAACAAGTGGAAGAGAAGCTCTCCAGCAGCATAATGAGCGATGTTCTTGATAGCATGGGCATACGCGGTCAGTCAATGGGCACATCAATCCGACCCGTGGCTGATGATATGGTCATTGTTGCTTATGCAGCGACGATGCTGATGACTGACCAGTACGACTACGAGAAGGACACGTTCACTCTTCAGTTCCAGGCCATTGACAGCCTCAAGGAAGGCGAGGTCCTGATGGTAAGCGCCCAGGGCTCTGAGAGGGCTGCACTCTGGGGTGAGCTGCTCTCAACTGCCGCCCGTTACCGTGGTGCAAAGGGGACCATCATCGAGGGCGTGGCTAGGGACATCAAGCTCATCCGAGAGATGAACTACCCCGTTTTCGCAACGGGCATCAACCCAATCAGCAGCAAGGGTAGGATCATAGCCGTTGACTACGCGTGTCCCGTGGAGATATGTGGCGTGAAGGTGAGCCCAGGCGACCTTGTCGTGGCTGACATCGATGGCGTGGTAGTCGTTCCAAAGGATGTTGCCGAGGAAGCCGTCAAGAACGCACTTGATGTCGTGTCAAGGGAGTCCAGGACCCGAGACGAGCTCAGGGAAGGCGCTGGTCTCTACGACGTCTACAAGAAATATGGTACCATTTAGGTACCTACCAGAACTTTTTGGTCCTCGGGAGAGCCACCAGCTCCCTGAATTCCATACCGTTGACTTTATCGAAGAAGTTGAATGAGCCGCAAGCGCGTAGAATCCACGCCGTGTCAGCGTTGTTTCCCATACCTGCAATAGATATGACCTCTTTTCCCTCTGGGATAACTCCGCTGTCGCAAGCCATCATCACGATGTCCGCCACGACGTTGGTCCCTTGGCTGAACCTCCGCAAAACTTCCCTGATCATGGTGTTGGGGGTCAGGTATCCTGGCTTTACTTTGGCGAGGCTCTCGGGGACGCCCATCAAGGCGTGTGTGGATGTGATGACCTCCCCTCCGAGTTCACGTATTTTTTCAAGGGCCTCAGGTTTTGGTTTGCTTGAGCTTACAGCGAAAAGGGTGACTACAACTACCTTGATTCCTGTGTCCTTGAAAGCCTCAGCTACCTTTACACCCGTGGTTCCGCTGCTGGATGCGACTACTACGTATTCAAGCCCAAGCTCAACAGCTCGTTTCTTTGCCGCCTCTATCGTTGAATCGGTGTTCTGCTGGTTTGGGTCTAGGTATAATACGTCACGTGATTCCATACCTTGTCCCTTTTTTCTTAGTATTTCACAGTTGTGACCGTTAACCGTTTAACGAGAAAGGCTATGATTAATCCATGAAGCCCTCGGAGCTGTTCAGCAAAATCATAGATGAGATCGAGTCACGTAAGACTGATGGCGTTTTCATGGTTGGGATCGACGGCGTTGATGCTGCAGGCAAGACTACGTTTGCTGCTCTTCTCTCCGAGGAACTGAGGAAGAGAAACCACGAGGTAATCGAGGCATCGATGGACGGTTTCCACAACCCTCGGGAGACAAGGTACAGGCTTGGCAGGGACAGCCCAGAGGGGTATTACCGCGATTCTTTCAACATTGGAGCCCTGAAGGTCCACCTGCTTGAGCCGTTGAAGAAAGGAATTCCGTACAGAACAGCTGCTTTCGATTACAGGGTTGATTCAGCTGTCGTTGTACCTGAGCATGAAGCACCAAAGAACGCAGTTCTCGTGTTCGAGGGCGTATTCTCCTTCAGGGGAGAACTGAGGGATTTCTGGGACTATATGATCTACCTTGACATATCCCCCGAGGAGTCACTCAGGAGGGGGGTTGAACGTGACCCGGGCGAGAAAGAGGAGATTGAAAGAAAGTACAGGGTCAGATATATGCCCGGTCAGGAGCTGTACAAGGCTGAGATTAAGCCCCTTGAGTCTGCGGACATTATAGTTGATTATAATAATCCTGAGAACCCGGGGATATTATAGGGTCTTATAGTAGACCCAGCAGCGGGAACAGGCGTAGTATAATACCGCCAAGTAGTACGGCGGTGAACACCTGCACTGCACTGATTATGCCTGCGTTTTTGTACCCGAACTCCTTCACAAGCGCCGCTATCGTGGAGACACATGGCACGTAGACCATCACCACGAAGGCGAACACGAACATCTGGATGGGTGTGAGGATCATCGAGAAATCGGTAGTCCCCATCAAGGAGCCCAGTAATACCAGCGTAAGCTCCTTCCTGAGCACTCCGAAGATGAGTACAACTCCTGCCAGTGAGGGCAATCCAAGCCATCCGACTGTTATAGGGCTCATCAAGCCCTCCACTATCTGGAGTAACCCGAAGAGCGCAGCTACTTGTATGACGAAGTTGCCGTACACCATTATTGGTAACGCGTTGAACACGAAATCCTTGAGCCTGAACCATGACCTCTGAGCAGTCGTCTTTAAGCTTGGCATCCTGAAGTTCGGCATCTCCATTATGAGGCCAACCGGTTCATCCGGTGCCACCTTGTAAGCCATTCTGCCTAGTATGAATATGAGGAAAAAGTCGATGATATAGAGCAGTATCGCATACTCAAACCCAACATAGGTTGCAACGAGCCCCATTATGACCATGCTTCTGGCTGCACATGGTACAAGGCTGGCTATGAAGGCGCAGATCAGGCGCTCACGTTCAGTTTCCATTATCCTTGCCCCTAGGACCGCTGGGACGTTACACCCAAAACCCAGCATGACCGGGATGAACGCTTTTCCATGCAGTCCAATGGTGTGCATCGCCGAGTCCATAAGGTAGGCAACCCTTGCGAGGTACCCCGAGTCCTCCAGTAGTGATAACATGATGTAGAATGGAGTGATGTATGGCAACGCGACCACCACTCCTCCGATGAATCCGTCAGCTACAGCTTCCCAGAGGAAGGTTGTGACTCGTGTCTCACCGACGGCGTTGAAGAACACTGTTTTGGTGAACCCGAAGAAAGTATCCAGGACACCTGCTAACCAGTCACCAAAGCTGAAAATTGAGTAGAAAACACCGAGGATGCTTACAACCATAACCACGTAGCCCAGTACGGGGTGGCTTGCAACATTCTCTATCCTGTCCTTGAGTGTTTTATCTGGGATAACATGACTGGTGGTCCGGTGGGCGATCATGCTCGCCATGGCGAATCTCTCGGAGGTCATTACGCTGCTAATGTCGTGGCCGTGGATCTCCTCGATGCAGTTCACCTCATCTTGGACTATTTCCTTGAGGTCAGGCTGCTTATCGTACACTGTCTTCTCTATTTCCTCGTCGCCTTCGATTAGCTTCAAGGCTACCCAGCGACTTGGGTATGGAGTGTCCACCTTGTTAGCATCCATTATTTTCTGGATTCGTTCCTCTATCTCGGCACCGTACTTGATGGGCTCTGTTTTCTTACCCTTGACAGAGTTTACTGCAGCGGTTACTAGTTCTGTTAGACCTGCTCCCTTGACTGCAATTGTAGGTATGATTGGTATCCCGAGCTCCTTGCTCAGGTCCTCGGGGTAGACTAGGATTCCTTTTCCCTCAGCGACATCGATCTGGTTGAGTGCGATGACCATCCGCGGTTCCAGCTCCATGAGCTGGATGGTGAAGGCAAGGTTCCGTTCCAGGCTACCCGCGTCCACCACGTTGATTATAACATCTGGCTGTTCAACCGCGATGTATTCCCTGCTAACAATCTCCTCGATACTGTAGGTGCTGAGGCTGTAAATTCCAGGGAGGTCGATGACATCGATTTCTTTGTCCTCATAGACAAGGGTTCCCTCTGCTCGTTCAACTGTCTTTCCGGGCCAGTTTCCTACGTGCTGGTGTAATCCGGTTAACTGGTTGAATATGACGCTCTTTCCAACATTCGCATTACCCGCTAGGGCGATGGTTATTTTTTCACTCAAATCGTTTCACCTACCTGTTTGTTACATGATGTGGACCGTGAGGGTGGGCTCTCTTCCACGGTTTTCCCTCGTCCTCCACTTGAACGTAGACTTGTCCAGCCAGTTGTCTGCCTAGGGCTACCGATGTACCCCTGACTTCAACTTCTACTGGACCTTTGAACGGTGCTGCGTTCAGCATCTTGATGAAAGTGCCTGGGGTTAACCCCATGTCTTGTATCCGTTTACCTGATCGTTTACCGCTTCTGATGAATGAGACCTGTCCTGTTTCACCTGGTTTGAGGTTGCTGAGCTGCGTAATCAGTGGGTGTTCATGCTCAAGGTTCTCCCTTAAGGTCGCACAATCGTTACATTCTCCATCCTCATGTGGACATGTGGGGATTGGAAGGTCGTCTGGGCATAACTCAGGTTTGTTCAGTGCCTTACAGAGGGCCATCGTGGCTTCGTCTGAGATGCTGTGCTCCATCCTGCAAGCCTCGTCGTGTACCTTCTCAAATGGTAGTTTCAGGAAGTCGTAGAGGAACCTTTCAAGTAGTCTGTGTTTTCGTACAACTTTTTGGGCTAACGCCATCCCTTTTCCAGTCAAAGCAGCTCCTTTGTAGGGCTCGTACTCGACTAGTCCTTCCTCGGCTAGCCTCTGGATCATCTGGGTGACGCTTGGAGGGCTCACCTTGAGCTTTTCCGCTAGGTCCTGGTTTTTTGCCTGTATACCTTTCTCGTTTATGCTGTATATTGCTTCAAGGTATTCTTCTACGCTCTCGCTGCTCAAACCCAATCAATAATTTAGGCATGCCTAAATTATATAAACCTTTGTGAAAAATGGTTAAGCTAGACTGTAGCTGTACCGAGGCACTCCCTCGATACCGCCTTCAAGTCTCAGGTCAACTGACTCCACCAGGATACCGTCCTTGACCATGCTCTCTAACAACTCAAAGTATGGGTTCATGACGTAGATACCAGCGTTCCTATCTGCTGTGAACTCCTCTGGAGACACATCGTACACCTCAGCCCAGCCCTCGGGAAGCAGGGAATAGAAAAGCACTCTCACATCCATCTCACCGTGCTCCTTTAATGTCTCCACGATCTTCCTCTTCGCCGAAAACTCATTTATCACCCTGTTAGGAATCTCTCTTGCTGGATCCATGACATGTATTTCAACGCCCTTTCGGGTCATCTTGATAACACTGTTCTTTGGTGGAGCGAATATCCTGTCCATTCCCGTTCCCTCCAAGCCCCTCCTTGCACTTGTGAACATGATCTCGCCCTTTCCCAGACCGATATAGCATGGCTGGTACCAGTTGCAGATGTAAATTGTGTCAGGCTCCTCGACGTTAATGGCTGCTAAAAGGAACATACCAGTGTATTTGGGCGCTATGTGCTGGAAAGCCTCCACCATGGTCATGCCTTCATTATAGGCGTCACTGAGCATGTGGACAGCAACCTCGCTGTCCGTGATATCATCAACCTTCTCCCCCCAACTCCTGAACGTGTGCTCCTTCTCAAGCTCCGCCCCGTGTTCCTTGTAGTTGTTGATGTTGCCGTTATGCATCAGCGCGATCCTGCCGTCGTCGCTAATGTACGGATGTGCCATCTCGTTAAGGTTGTACCCGTCGATGTCCTTGGCTTTGTCACTGTAGCGTGCATGAGCGATTCCACAGGTCCCGCTGAGCTTCTCGATGTCAGTGGTCTTCTTGACGTGCTCCACGTGCCCTGCTGCCTTCACGATTCCAATATCTCTCCCGTTCAGGACACCCATACCCGTTGCGTGTCCTCCGTAGAGTGGCTCCTGTACCTTTATTGAGTCCAGTAGGAGCTTGTTTAGGTCCCTGTCCCCGATGTACGCGGCTAGTTGACAGTTCATTGTAAGAAATACTGGGCGATTGCATAGCTAAAAGATGTGTTATTTGACAGGTGATATCCTGCACGGGATGCCACGCATTGTAACCGCACCCATTGCCTTGCACTTGGGGCCGTCCCACTTGGTCAGCATGTTCACGTTTGCTTCCTTCCAGCCCAGGTCCTCCCTCTCTGGGAACCACCACGCATGGGCAACATAGACGACCCTCGGGTCAAGGCTGTCGTTGAGCTTGACCTTCTGAGTGATCCTGCCCTCCGAGGTCTCAATATACGCCATTTCATTCTCGATAAGCCCCATTTTCTCGGCTGTCTCCGAGTGTATCTCGACAAAAGGCTCCTTTGACAGCTTCCTGAGCCCCTTCAGCATCCTCCAACTGCTGTGGTAGAAGTAAGAGTCCTTTCCCGAGGTCATCACGAATGGGTAATCCTCTGTTGAGGTCACGTGCTCGACCATCTCTGGTATTGGAGCTATACCCAACTCTTCCAGAGCTTCGCTGTACAGCTCCACCTTACCTGATGGGGTCTTGAAACCGCCATTCTTGTACTTTCTGTACTTTACGGGAGCCCATACTGGGCCATTCTCGGTAAGTTCATCGAAACTCATCCCCGAAGGCTCCAGAATCTCGTCGAACGCCTCCTTGGGGCTATCCCAGAAACCCTCTAGTCCCATCTCCTTGGCTATGAGATTCATCCACTGGATGTCTGGATTGCACTCACCTGGCGGCTCAACCAGTTTTGGTCGGGCTACAATGTGCCCGAACTTGGGGCTGAAGTCGTCGTACTCGTGCTGGGCTGACACTGGTAGGATGATGTCGCTGTGCAAAGCTGTTGGCGTCATGAAGTACTCGGCTGTGACGATGAGGTCAAGCCCCATTATCGCCTCCAACACGCCCTCTGTGTTGGCGTACGTCATCAATGGGTTGCTTCCAAAGATCAGGGACGCTTTGATGGGGTATGGCTTTCCGGTCTGTGCTGCCAAAAGGCAGTCTTGGCTTGGGGCAAAACCTAGGCTTGCTAGAACCTTGAACTCGGACCCGATCATAGGGCGTTTGCTCCTGTCCACCACATCCACGATGTTCTTGAATGGAATACTTGATGAGAACATCTCGCCTCCAGGTACGTCGAGGTTCCCTGTGATCGCCCTCATTATGCTGATGAGTCTACAACTTTGGTACGAGTTAGGTGTCTGGTCCAATGGGTTTCCCGTCTGGATTGCTGCTGGTCCACTTGTGGCGTAGGTCCTCGCGAACCGTTTCATGTCCTCAACCGAGACCCATGTCTCCTTTTCCAGCTCCTTGTACGAGTGCTCAGCGACCATCTTGACCAGTTCATCGAAGCCAACCGTATAATTCTCCACGAACTCCTTGTCGTAGAGCCCTTCCTCGATGATTGTCTTCAGGAAAGCGATTCCAAGGTACCCATCGCTCCCCGGTTGGAGCTTAATCCACTGGTCTGCCATCCTAGTCATACTTGTCTCACGAGGATCTATCACCAGTATCTTGGAGCCGTGGTCCCTTGCATTCTTGATTATATTCATCCTCGACTCGCCACCCGTGTCAAGGCTGTTCCTGCCCCAGACTACAAGGCACTCTGATGGGTTGTTGTGGTCAGGGAAACATTTCTGGCCGAATGTGTACTTGTCAGCCATTGCCCTCGCCTTGCTGCACACGTTGTCAACGGTAGCGAAGTTTGGTGTCCCGAGGGTCTTGCCCAGTCGCTTCATGAACTCACCGATGAGGTCGTTTCTGTGGGCTCCCATGTGGGTTGCTATTGACTCTGATCCGTGCTCTGAGATTACTTTCCTGAGTTTGTCACCGATGTACTCCAAGGCTTCTTCGGTTGTGATTTCTTCCCACGTTCCGCTTCCTCTTGGGCCAATGCGTTTCAGAGGTCTTGTTATCCTATCGGGGTGGTAGATGAGTTCGGTTATTGCCTTGCCCTTGGCGCAGAAGAATCCCTTTGTGGTCGGGTAATCGGGGTCGCCCTCGACATCTGTTATTTTCCCGTTTTCCGTCGTGACTATGATTCCGCACGAAGCTCCACACATCTTACCGCAAAAAGTACTCGTCCTCAAGGGCATCCATTGAGTTTTGTCCACCGTTTATTTAACAGGGCTGGTTTCCTCTGGGTAATCACAGGTGTTTAATTCCCCTTCCTCCAACCAATATTTATGGTTAAAGCTGCGATTCTTGAAGACGTTAGGAAGCTGAAGATAGTGGACTATCCGGAGCCAAAGGTGGAGGACAACGGAATCCTCCTCATGATGGAGCTCTGCGGTGTCTGTGGCACTGACATGCACCTCTACGAGGGCAACATGAAGATTCCATTCCCCGTTATCCCGGGCCACGAGTGGGTTGGAGTAATCGAGGAGATAGGAGAGAAAGCCAAAGGATACGAGTCACGGGGTTTACCCCTTGATGTCGGTGACAGAATCACCGTCGTACCCGGCACCAACCGCTACTGCGGCGAGTGCTACTTCTGCAGGTTCATGCCCCACAAGCCATCCCTGTGCACGGGCAGGAAGGTAATGGGCGTAAACCTCAGCAGTACCGAGGAGCCTCACCTGCTTGGTGGTTGGGCTGAGAAAATCTACGTGAACGCCGAAAAATACTGGGTGTTCAAGGTCCCAGAAGAAGTATCACCCGAGGTTGCGGTGCTCTCAGAGCCCATGGCTGTCAGCAGCAGGGCTCTTGAAAGGGCGTACGCACCGGGAATCCCCACCGTTGGTGAAGGATTCGGCGTAGGCCAGAGTGTCGTAGTCCAAGGAGCAGGAGCTATTGGCCTGTTAGCAGCTGCAACAGCAAAGATCGCGGGTGCTGGGAAAATAATCAGCATCGACATGGTTGATGAGCGGCTAAAGATGGCTGAGGAGATGGGGGCAGACCATGTTATCGATATGAGGCAGTACACGACAGCCGAGGACAGGGTCGCCGAGGTCAAGAAACTCACAAACGGGCTCGGTGGAGATGTTGTCATTGAGGCTGTTGGGATACCTGCAGCATTCGCAGAGGGCATAGAACTGACACGCAGGGGAGGCAAATTCGTAGAGGTCGGGCATTACACCAACCCAGGGACCGTAGCAGTTAACCCACATACCATCTGCAACAAGGACATGGATATCCTCGGCTCATGGACGTACCCCCCGACACAGTTCGGGACAGTGCTTGAGTTGATGAGGTTAGCACAGGACAGGATTCCACTGGACAAGATTGTCACCCACAAGTTCAAGGTGGAGGACGCTCAGAAATCCATAGACACCCTCAAGGCTAGGCAAGGCATCAAACACGCCCTGACCGGATAGCAGGTTTTTCATAGCCCCTGCCTCCCTTTATTTTCATGATTATTGATGACCCTTACAAGTTTCTTGGAGTCAGGAAAGCCATCAACGCCGCAGGTGTACTAACACGTATCGGCGGTTCACGTTCCCCTCCCGAGGTATTCAGGGCGATGGAAGAGGCGAGTAAGAGCTTCGTGACCATCGCCGAGCTGCAAACAGCAGCCGGGAAAGTGATTGCCGAGGTAACGGGAGCCGAGGCAGGTTTACCGACAGCTGGTGGCAGTACAGCCATCCTCCTTGCAGCCGCGGCTTGTATAATGAAGGGAACAGAGCTTGAGGAATACGAGCCGATTGGCCCAGCGATCTGGAGAAAGATCGTCCAACGCCTACCAATGCGATCCGAGGGGCTGAAGACAGAGTTTGTGGTCCAGAAATGGAACCGGGACGAGTACGACCACGCCGTCGAGATCGGAGGAGGGCGATTCGTGGAGGTTGGGGATGAGGACGGTGCAACAGAAGAAGAAATATCCGCGGCATTCACCGAGAACACAGCCGGGTACTACTACACATACAAGTCCAAGCCCAAGGGGTTACCATTGGAGAAGCTCATCGAGATAGCCCACAAGCATGGAGTTCCCATCGTCATCGATGCCGCAGGCTTACCACCCCCACGGTCCGGTTTGACCAAGTTCAGCGGGTTAGACGTGGACCTAGCATGCTTCTGCGGAGGAAAAACCATAGCAGGGCCCAATAACAGCGGGATGCTCTCAGGCAGGGCAGACCTAGTCAAGCTGGCGCACCTGCAGTCCTACCCATTTGAGGGTGTGGGACGCCCAAGCAAGATGAGCAGGGAAACCATCGTCGGGCTCATCACCGCCCTGAAACTCTACCTCGCAACGGATGACAGCGGAATCATAGCGGAAAGGATGGCCAAGGCGGAAAAGCTCTCAGAGGAGCTGGACGCGATACTCGGCGTCACCTCGTACATCGACTACTCGGGGACTGCGAAGAGCCCCCTCGCCTGCGTCAAGGCAGACAAGTCCGTCTGCGGCAAATCCACCAAGGAACTGTTCCAGGCACTCATCGACGGGGAGCCCAGCATCGTCTCCGTCTACGAGCCATACTTTCTGATAGAGAACTACCACGGACTGTTCACCGTGAACCCCCAGTTCCTCTCAGACGAGGAAGTGGACGTGGTGATTAAAAGGATAAGGGAAGAAACATAGGGGGGAGGGGGTACCCAGGTACGCGCCCTTTCATGCTCCCCATGTGCAAAAGAAGCCCTAAAACCGGTTCTTTTCAATGTAGGATAATGGCAAAAAGTGTCAAGGTAAGCCATTTATCCGTATCTTTGTGGAAAAAAACGCATATGTCAGGTGACTGACGCAGGATTTTTTTCCAGCGTTATATTAGGAAACCTACAATTCGTTTTCCACAAGTTGTTTAATCGAACAGGTTTAGGTAAGCGAAATCGATCTCCCATGTGTCCTGAACCGCGTCAGATGTCTGAGTCGCGTCAACGAACCTGATCGTGAAACTTGAACCCGTTAGTACACTGGAAACGTCAACAATATTCCATCCGTTTGCCACACTTGGAATCAGGTTAACCCAAGCGCCGCCATCCCAGTAATCCACGAGAAGGGTCTCAGCGCCCATAGTACCCCCGTAGATCGTGAGGTACTCATTCGCCTTCGACGGAAGACCAATCCAGGAAACCTCAAGGTCTAAAAGATAATCACCGCCGCCACTCAAGAAATTAATGGTGCTAAGGAAACCGTCGCTGTCAACGCCCTCGAACGCAACTGCGAAAACGTCACTGGCCAATTGTAACAATACGGGGGATTTTCCCTGATCTACATCGAACTCAAAAGAATCAATAATAGCAGCCCCAATATCCCCATTCGCCAATATCTCTATCGTGCTAATTACACCAGGCTTCGGGTTTCCCGGACCCTGATCATCGTTGTTTACAACGATGTAGATATCGCCCGTCAAGAGATGGATATCCGGTTCCTTGCCCTTTGTTGTCAGGAACTGGTATGAGTCAATTACAGCCGCGCCAATGTTTCCGTCTGTCAAAATCTCCACTGTTACAAGTTCTCCAACATCACCTGCTCCACTATAAGCGATCGCATATGTGTTTCCCGAGACCAGAATGATATCAGGAGCCTTGCCCTGAGCAGTGTCATACTCTAACGAATCGATAGGAGCAGCCGTTATTGACCCTGCGGCTGACACCGTTACTGTTATGAGGAAACCATCTCCTCCCACGCCTTCGTAGGCTATTGCATATACATCCCCTGAAATATGCATGATGACGGGGGTTTTCCCTGAAGCCGTGTCGAACTCGTAGGAGTCAATGAGCGTGTTCGTGATGGCTCCGTTTGACGCTATCTCCACGGTTACTAGGAAACCGTCGTCGCCGTTTCCAGCGTACGCAATTGCATACACATCCCCAGAAACATGAACCATATGCGGGGTCTTTCCTTTCAGTGTGTTAAATTCCAGAGAATCTAAGACAGTGTTCGTGATGGCTCCGTTTGACGCTATCTCCACGGTTACTAGGAAACCGTCGTCGCCGTTTCCAGCGTACGCAATTGCATACACATCCCCAGAAACATGAACCATATGAGGCGTCTTCCCCTTTACTATATCAAACTCAAGTGTATCAACTACTGTGTTTGTAATCGCTCCTGATGAAGTCATTTCCACAGTTGTCAAGAAGCCATCGTCGCCATCCCCGTCAAAAGCAATGGCGTAAACATCTCCTGATATCGGGAGGATACTTGGAGTTTGCCCATTCAATGTATCGAATTCCAGTGTATCTACGATGGTATTGTCAATGAAACCCGATAATCCACCTACAGTTGTTCCTTCAGTTAACGTGTCAAAGATACCATCTGGTCCTCCCTGCATTGCACTGAACAAACTATGTGTTCCCGTCTCTGTCGGTGCATATGCATCTCCCGTGTTATCCACAAAGAAGTACTGGGTCTCGTTACCCCCTCCTCCACTTCCGCCACCGGGACTCACCGGTTCCGGGTACTCAGCGTAGTATACATTTCCTAGCCTTGTCAGCACCTGAATCGTGTAATCGTTCAAAGAGTCCATGACAATACTGGCATTCCCAATGTCCTTCTGAGTCTCAACTGGGTTCAGGTTCGCGTCAACCCTGTAATACTCCTGTGTACCAAGGGTGTCATCGAACACTCCTACCCATTCAAGCTCCGAGAACTCGTTCCCCGTGTTCTTTATTGTCAAGTTGAGGCTGTTCCCAACAGTGAGCTTCACACTCGTTATTTCAAGGTCCTCGTCAGCTGCATCCATAGCAAGCTCAGTCATGACCTGAATCCTGTCGTTACTGGTATTCTCAATCCTGTTGATTATGTTGTAATAAGAGAAACCCACTGCCAGTATCATCAACAGGAAACTGATGCCGATGAGGCTACCAACTGCCTTACGGGAACGCACGCCTAATTCTACGCTCTTTGCATTATTATACGTTAATGCTAGGGATGGGACCATACGTACCTAGGCACAACGTTTCCGCCCTCTATGCGCCGCTCAAGAGTCTTGACGAGGGATCCTTCCTCCGTGAGCTGCTCAAGAACATCAATAACTTCGTTCTGGTCACCCCATCCAACCTTGACAAACTCCTTCCACTCCGTCTCATCCATCCCGTATACTTTTCCGACGTCCATCTCCGTCATGGAAATGATGATGTCAATGCAGTGCATTGGACCCTTTTCTGAGAGGAGACCATAAAGCATGTCTTTGAATGCGCTTTTCCTTGGCTTCGTAGTCCCCGCGTTCCTGTTCCCGTCCAGTTTGCTGATCTCGATCCTGTCCCTCGTCATCTTGATGAAACTGTTCCGAGGAGCAGAGAAGACATCCATCTCCTCCTTGACGTCCTCGAATCCGTAGGGACTGCTGCTGAACATTGTCTCGTTATCGCCTTTGGCAAAGGTACATGCCTGTATCCAGTTTGTTATGTAAATGGTCTCAGGTTCCTCGATGCTCATCGCGCCCAGTAAAACCATGCCCGTAAGGCTGTTAGCTGCCTCCCTGACCGAGTCCGCCATACTCATCCCCTGTTTTACCTTCTGGTCAACCATGTGAACCGCAACCTCGCTATCAGTTATGTAGTTGATGTCCTCGTTGTAGCTCTCGAACTCATAACTCTTGGAAAGCTCCTTCCAATACCCCTCATAGTTGCTGATGATACCGTTGTGCATCAAAGCAATATTCCCATCAACGTTGATGAAAGGGTGCGCGTTCTTTCCCCTATTATATCTTGGATCTGTTACTCCGCTGAGGCCAAACCTGCTATGTGCCATCCCTGTCGTTCCCGTCAGTTTCATAATGTCGCTGTTGGCGATTACATGATCAACGTTTCCTGGCTCCTTGGTTATCCTCACTGAGCCGTCGTCAATTGTTCCTAATCCGGTTGCGTGTGACCCAAAGTAGGCTTCCTGATACCTGAGGCAGTCAAGAAGGGTTTTGCCGATGCTTCGGTCGCCGATATAAGCAGCTAACTGGCACATATGTAATCACATGCACAGCGTTTTGGTGATTAAAATAAGATTTGATGAAAAAATGGTTATTTTTCTTTGAGAGTGATCCAGCCCTTCTCGATCGCCGTGATACCAGTCCTTGCAGCCTCGACGATGCCGATATGCTCGACCTCCGCTTGGAAATCGGACACCTCGGATGCTGAACCCGTGATCTGAACGATCAATGTGTCAGGTTTAACGTCCAAGATCAACCCCTTATACTTGTTAGTGATTTCAAGTGCCTTCTCTTGAGCAACCTGATCCGCTGTATGAAGCTTTATGAGCGCCATGTCTCTCTGGACTGTCCTCAGTGGGTCAAGTCGCTTGACGCTGATGATGTCAACCATTTTGTCCATCTGCTCGACGAGTTTGTCAGTCTCCCTCGGGTCGCCTTTTGATGTAATGGTGATACGGGATGTATCTCCCTCCTCACCTGCGATCGCCGTGATGCTGTGGATGTTAAAGTTCTTCCTGCGGATTGTGTTGCTTATGTTGAACAGGACACCTGGCTTGTTCTCAACGAGGAAGCTGATAACGTTTAGACTCATGTTTAGTCCTCCGTTAATATGTCCTTTAAACCCATCCCCGGTGGAATGTGAGGATACACGTTCTCATTGGGGTCAATAGGTACCTCAATCACAGTTGTGTAATCAGCATCCACTGCTCTCCTGAGCTCCGTTCTTAGGTGATTCATTGAATCAATCTTGACAGCGTGTGCACCATAGGTCTTGGACAACTCGGTGTAGTCCACCGAGTAGTTCCTGTCAACCGTTGAGAGCCTACCGTCCATGAAGAGCCTCTGCCACTGTGCGACCATTCCAAGTACCTTGTTGTTCATGAGCACAACCACGATTGGCAAGTCCTCATCAACAGCAACCGTCAGGTTGTTCTCCGTCATATGGAAACCACCGTCACCGCAGATTGTCAAAACCTTCTTGTCAGGTGCCGCTGCCTTCGCTCCGATTGCTGATGGCACACCAAAGCCCATTGTCCCTAGTCCTCCGCTTGAGAGGAATGTACCAGGAACGTGAACATCATAGTGGAGCGCCGCGAACATCTGGTGCTGCCCTACGTCTGTTGTGACGAATGAATCGCTTGGCAAAGCCTCACGGATCGCCCTCATCACTGCCGGTGAATTTATTCCTGTTCCGTAATCGAATGGCTCGCAGTATTTCCTGTACTCTTCAATTTTCTTGTGCCATCCATTGGATCGCAGTTGCTCAACTTTGAGCCTCTTGATTATTCCAGCAAGCGCATGCTTGGCGTTTCCAACGACCTGAGTCATGGTGCTGACGTTCTTGTCAACCTCGCTGCGGTCAATCTCAATGTGAATGATTTTTGCGTTTGGTGAGAAACCGGATAATGTTGCTGTTGTCCTGTCGCTGAACCTTGCACCTACCACTAGTAGCACGTCTGCATCTGGAACCATATAGTTAGCTTCATGCCTACCGTGCATTCCGCATAGCCCTAGACTCATTGGGTGGTTGCTTGGAATTGCCCCCTTACCCATTAGAGTTGTTGCTGTTGGGGCCATAAGTAGCTCCGCTAGCTCGGTGAGTTCTTTCCCGGCTCCCGATGCGATTACTCCTCCCCCTGCCATTATGACCGGTCGTTTAGCGTTAACCAAGACCTTGACTGCCGTGTCAAGCTCGTGGGCTTTTGGATCCATAACCGGTTTGTAGCCTTCTAGGTCGATCTTGACATCGTAATCAAAGTCAGCTTCCTCCATAGTGACGTTCTTGGGGAGGTCAATGACTACCGCGCCCTTCCTTCCTGTGTTGGCGATATGCATCGCTGCCTTGACGGCCCAGGGAATCTTTGAGACATCCCTTACCTGGTGGTTCCACTTGGTGATTGAAGCTGTTACGCCGATGATGTCTACTTCCTGGAAAGCGTCTGTGCCGACCATGTTCAATGGAACTTGACCTGTGAACGCGACTAGCGGCGCAGAGTCAAGCTGAGCAGTGGCGATAGGCGTGACTATGTTTGTCGCACCTGGGCCGCTGGTCACCTGGACGATGCCCGGTTTGTTTGCTGCCCTAGCGTATCCGTCAGCCATGTGTGCTGATCCTTGCTCATGTACGCCTGGGATGTAGCGAATGTCGCTGTTTAGTAGGTCGTCGCATATCGGGATCAATGCTGCTCCCGTTATTCCGAACATATGTGTTACCCCCTCGTTTTCGAGGGTCTTCAAGTAAGCTTTACTGCCTGTTGTTCTAGTCATATTTCGCTGCCTCCCAGATACGCCTCACCGTGATGGACGTTTACAATTTTTTTCTGGTTCTCGTTAGGGTTACCTGAGAATATGATACCCCATTTCTTATTGCCCCACTTCCGGGGACTGGACAAAGCGATACCCCATTTAATTTCTTCTCCTTTTCGAGGTACGCGTTTATTCCTCTGAGGACTTTTAAAGAATATGCTTAATTCTCGTTACACATTGGCGGATTTTTGCATTGACGGGTTCATTTATGCTAGTTTTCGTCTCCGTTTCTCTGCCAGAATAACAGGTTACCTGAAAACGAATAATTGGTGACCTGTTATAGCGCTGGAAAGGGCGTGGATGCTGGTACCCCCCTCCCCCTGTGAACTCACGGTAATTTGGTGAATACTACTTGGTTAGGTACACTGCTCCCGCTATCCATGTCAGAACCTTCGTCCGTGAACTGAATAACTGTGCTCCTCTACCTGTTTGACAGCAAGAAACGGAGTCAATCAATAATAAAGGAAAAATCAACTTTGGGTTGAAGACTCATGAAGTACGTTTACGCACCTGGATGCGCCTTGATGATTTACAAACCAGAGCTTACACAAATGGTACATGAAACCCTGAACAGAGTTCTGGGAGACATGGAACTGCTTGACATCTGCTGCCAGAACCACCCCGAGATACCTGTTGGCACCACTGTAATCAACACATGCCCTGGCTGTGACAGAAGGTACAGGCAGAACTATGAAAAATCCTCTACTACAAGCTTATGGGAGGTACTTTCCGAAAGTGACTTCCAGTTCCCTGATTATGGAGGCGAAAAAATGTCCATCTTGGACGCCTGTCCCACGAGAGACCAGTCCCGTGTTCATGATGCGGTGCGAGATCTGCTTGTTAAGATGAACATCCGCGTTATTGAGCCTGAAAAGACACGGGAAAAAGGCACATGCTGTGGTGACAGTTGTTACGGCAGACTACAGGTTGAAGACGTGAAGGACGCGATGAGCCGACGTGCATCCGAGATGCCTGTTAATAATGTGGTAGGATACTGTGTCTCATGCAGTAAATCCATGCACATTGGAGGCAAAAAGGCAAGATACTTGGTTGACCTGCTGTTCTGTGAAGAGACAGACCCCAAAACCTTTGAACCAGAGGAATGGCACAGACAACTAGAAGATTACCAAAAATCCCATTAATGTGGAAAAAATGAGTGAAATGACAATGGCAGACAGAGAAGAAAAGATCAACGCCGTTATGTCCAGAGATTCAGAGTATGATGGCGTATTCGTCTACGGGGTAAAGTCAACAAAGATTTACTGTCGCCCCTCATGTCCTTCACGTAGACCTAACCCAGAGAACATCGTTATCTTTGCATCCTCTATCAAGGCAGAGGACGCTGGGTACAGGTCATGCCTCAGGTGCAAACCCAAGGAGTCCAATCGTCCTAACGAGGCAATGGTGGAGAGGATTACAAGTTTCATATCCGGTCACATAGACGAAAAGATCTCCCTTTCCAGGCTCGCTGATGAGTTCAACGTGAGCAAACACCACCTCCAACGTACCTTCAAGTCAGTCCTCGGGATCACGCCGAGGCAGTACCAGGAGGCCAAACGGTTGGAGCTGTTCAAGTCCCACATAAAGAACGGTCACAAGGTGGACGACGCCATGTATGGGTCTGGGTTCGGCAGCCGCAGTAGGCTCTACGAGAAGGTGCCTGAGAAAATGGGCATGACTCCGACAGAGTACAGGGAAGGAGGAACCGATGTCATGATACGTTTCGCGGTTTTTGACACAACTCTAACCAAAATCCTTGTCGCAAGAACAGTTAGAGGTGTATGTGCAGTTTACCTTGGTGAATACGAGTCAGAACTCACGGATCAGTTACATGAAGAGTACCCCTACGCAGATATCCTTCAGGACGAGGAGGCGCTCCGCGAGGTAATTGAACCATTGAAAATGTATTTCGAAGGCGGGAACTTCAACCCTAGACTCCCATTGGACATCCATAGAACAGCTTTCCAATGGAAAGTGCTGAAAGCAATCCAAGAGATTCCACCCGGAGAGACTCGCTCTTACTCTGAGCTCGCTGAGTCGATAGGCCAGCCTCGTGCAGTACGAGCGGTTGCCAGCGCTTGCGCAAAGAACCCTGTAGCCGTGATGATTCCATGCCACCGCGTTTTACGAAAGAATGGAGGGCTCGGTGGTTACAGGTGGGGCGTACCCCTGAAAAAACAGTTGCTTGAACACGAAAAAATGGGTTGAGGAGAATTATTTCTCCAATCCGCTCATCTTGCGGATTTCTCTGCCGACCTTCTCAATCTCTAGTGCATCGCACTCTGCCATGAGCTCGTCAAACTTCTTAGCACCGGACTTGCTCTCTGCGATCCAAGCCTTTGCGAAGCTGGCGTCCTGAACTGCCTTCAATGCCTTCCTCATGTTTTCCTTGACGTGGTCGTCGATGATCATTGGTCCAAGGGTTAAGCCGCCCCATTTTGCTGTGTCGCTGACTGCCCTGTACATGCCGCCGATTCCGCTCTTGTAGATGAGGTCAACGATGAGCTTGAGCTCGTTGCATACCTCGAAGTAGGCGCTCTCTGGTGGGTAGCCTGCCTCAGTGAGGACCTCATATCCTGCCCTGATTAGGTGGTCTACGCCTCCACAGAGGACTGCCTGCTCTCCGAAGAGGTCAGTCTCGGTCTCGATCTGGTATGTTGTCTCAAGGACGCCTGCCCTTCCACATCCAATTGCCTTGGCGATTGCCAGAGCCTTTTCCAGTGCCTTGCCTGATGCGTCCTGGTGGACCGCAACTAGACCGGGTACTCCGAATCCCTGCTCGTAGGTCCTGCGGACCTCTGGGCCTGGGCTCTTTGGTGCAACCATGATTACGTCTAGGTTGGCTGGTGGCTTGATCTCGCCGTAGTGAATGTTGAAACCGTGTGCGAACTGTAGCGCCTTGTTCTCAGTCATTGCGAGTGAGACTTCCTCACCCCATACAATTGGCTGTGCCATGTCTGGCATAAGCATAAGGACAATGTCCGCCTTCTGGGCTGCCTCAAGGTGTGTCATGGGCTCCCATCCGTCCTCGATTGATTTCTTCCAGCTGTTTCCGTTTGGACGGAGACCGAGAATAACGTTTACTCCACTGTCCCTCATGTTCAGTGACTGGGCCCTGCCCTGGCTTCCATAGCCAAGAACGGCGACAGTCATGTCGTCAAGAATAGATCCGTCAATATCTTTGTCGTGATATACTTTCATTTTTTTCACCGTTAGAGTTTGAGCCGTCCTTTCTCAAGGGCGGTGATACCGGTACGAGACATCTCCACGATTCCCACACTATTAACAGCTTCTAGGAAATTGTCGATGTCGCCGGGTGATCCTGTGATTTCGGCCATGATGTTCTCGTCGTCTATGTCGAGAACCAAGCCGTGGCTGTTGTTGATAACCCTCAACGCCTCTTCCCTAGCGATAGGGTCGATAGTGTTGAGTTTGATCATGAGCAGCTCCCTGCTGATAATCCTCAATGGGTCGAGGCGCTTCACCTTGATTACCTCAACCATCTTGCCGAGCTGCTCGACCATGTTAGCCAGGGTCTTCGCATCGGCGTCAATGTTGATGGTCATCCTGGAGTAGCTCTGGTCCTCGATTGGACCTACCGAGATGGAGTCGATGTTGAAGCCCCTTCGTCTGAACAGGTTGGAGACGTTGAACAGTACTCCTGCCTTGTTCTCAACGAGGAAGCTTATGGTGTGCATTACCACTAGTCTGCCTCCCAGAGTGTATCTTTCAAGCCCATACCTGGTGGGATCATGGGTAGCACGTTCTCGTCTGGGTGTATTGGTACGTCGATGACCGTTGGCACGTCCGCTTTCATGGCTCGCCTAAAGGCTGTCCTGAACTCGTCCATTGTCTCAGTCCTCACGCCCTCTGCCCCGTATGCGTCAGCTAGCTTTACGAAATCTGGGTTGCCCTTGAGCTTGACGGCGCTGTACCTTCTGTCATAGAAGAGGCGCTGCCACTGGGCTACCATGCCCAGTACGTTGTTGTTTAACACCACCACGATTACTGGTAGTTCCTCCTCAACTGCCGTCGCTAGGTTGTTCTCTGTCATGCCGAAGCTGCCGTCGCCTGCGATGTCCACTACTGGGACATCTGGTCTGGCTGCCTTTGCGCCGATTGCGGCTGGGAATCCCCAGCCCATGGTGCCTAAACCGCCGCTTGTGAAGAATGTCTGTGGCAAGTACGCGTCATAGTGAAGTGCTGCCCACATCTGGTTCTGACCGACCTCAGTCGTGACTATACCGTCCCTTGGCATCATGTCCCTGAGTGCCCTGATTACTTTAGGTGCACGTAGGTAACCGTTTGCCTTGTCGGCCTCCTCTGCCCAGTTGATCTGGAACTCGGATATCTTGTTACTCCAGTTCGCGTTTGCCTGCGCCTTCATCGCCTTGACTCTGTCAAAGATGCCTGAGAGAGCTAGCTTCGCGTCTCCAACGACTCTTGTGACAGTCTCGACGTTCTTGTCGATCTCGCTACGGTCGATGTCAACGTGGATGATCTTGCCATCTGGGTTAAAATCTGCAACCTTGGCAGTGGTCCTGTCGCTGAACCTTGATCCTACGACCAACAACACGTCCGCCTCTGGGACCATGCTGTTTGATGCCTTTGAGCCGTGCATCCCACATAGTCCAAGGCTTAGTTGGTGGTCATTTGGGAACGCTCCCTTGCCCATGAGTGTGTTTGCCGTTGGTGCGAGAAGTAACTCGGATAGTGCAACCAGTTCATTGGATGCTCCTGATGCGATTACTCCTCCTCCTGCCATGATTACTGGTCGTTTTGCCTCTGACAGTATCTTTGCAGCCCAGTCGAGCTCCTGTGCCTTGGGCGTGTGGTTTGTGTTATAGCCCCTGAACTTTATCTTTGGGTCGAAATCCATTTCCCCGCTTAGGGTTGTGCAGTCCTTTGGTATGTCAACCAGTACTGCTCCCTTCCTGCCAGTGTTGGCAATGTAGAATGATCTCTTAACCGCGTCTGGTATCTCACTTGGCTCCCTGACCTGCATATTGTACTTGGTAACGCTTGCTGAGACACCGATGATGTCACATTCCTGGAACGCATCGGTTCCAATAACTGCCCTGTTTACCTGTCCAGTGAAAGCTACAACTGGGGCGCTGTCAATCTGTGCAGTCGCCAACCCAGTGACGACGTTTGTCGCCCCTGGTCCACTGGTTGCGAGGCTTACCCCAACCTTGTTGAGGACTCTCGCGTAGCCGTCAGCCATGTGTGTGCTTCCCTGCTCGTGTCGAGCTAGGATGAAACGCATATCGCTGTCTAGTAAGTCGTCGCAGATGGGGATAACCGCCCCACCTGATACTCCGAATATATGGTCAACACCCTCGTTTTCAAGTGCTTTAACGAAGGCTTTACTTCCTGTCATCTCAGTCATGTTTACCTAACTCCATTCTCCTCAAACGATGCCCCGAAAGGGCAACATTATTACTGGTTTCTTTAACGCTGTGAAGAATTCTCTCTACGGGTTTCTGTGGCTTTTGTTTACCAACTAATAAAACGATACCCCATTTAATCCCCCGCTCCGCGGGATAGGACAAAGCAATACCCCATTTTCAATTTCTCCATATGGTTGGTAACTATTGGGGGCATTCTAGGCGATAAAAAGGTTGCTAATGAACATTGTAACATCGCACCTTTTTGAGACGATTATTTCTTCTTACCTCAAATGTTATTTCCTCACGTCACACCCTTATTCTCGATAAAAATGAGTCAATTTACTCATCTTCAATGCTCAAGCTGCGGTGAGGTTCATGACGCCAGCGTGATCCAGACCGTGTGCAAGAAATGTGGGAAGCCTCTCTTCGCTAGGTATGACCTTGAGGCAGTCAAAAACTCAGTTACCAGACGCGAGTTGGTGGCAAGGGAAGCCAACATGTACCGCTATCACGAACTTCTGCCCATCAAGGACAGGAAAAACATCGTCACTCTAGGCGAGGGATGGACCCCGTTAACCCATACACCAAAGGTGGGAGCGGATATCGGTCTCAAGGACCTCTGGATAAAGGACGAGGGAATAATCCCCACGGCCAGCTTCAAGGCAAGAGGGCTGGGTATGGCTATCAGCAAGGCAAAGGAGCTTGGAATCACCAGCGTAGCCTTGCCCTCGGCAGGTAACGCCGCAGGCGCGATGGCCGCCTACGGTGCACGTGCAGATATGGAAGTCTACGTCTTCATGCCCAAGGACGCTCCAACTGTAAACATGGTGGAGTGCCAGATAGTAGGGGCGAAAGTCACTCTCGTTGACGGACTCATCAGCGACTGCGGAAAGATTGTCAAGGGTGGAATGGATGAGATGAACTGGTTCAACATGGGCACACTGGGTGAGCCATACCGGGTTGAGGGGAAGAAGACCATGGGGATCGAGATCGCAGAACAGTTCGACTGGACTCTACCCGATGTGATCATATACCCAACTGGTGGAGGTACCGGAATCATCGGTATGTGGAAGGTTTTCGACGAGCTGGAAGAGCTCGGCTGGATCGGTTCAGAGCGACCGAGAATGGTCTCAGTGCAAGCCGAGGGGTGTGCACCTATCGTGAAGGCATATGATGAGGGGAAGAAGGAGAGTACATTCTGGGAAGGGGCTGCTACAGACGCATCGGGGCTCAGGGTTCCAAAAGCTCTTGGTGATTTCCTCGTGTTGAACGCCGCTAGGGACAGTGGAGGTAAGTGCCTCGCTGTAAGCGATGCTGAGATAATGGAGTCAGTGGGTCAGATTGGGAAGGCGGAAGGCGTTTTTGTCTGCCCAGAGGGAGCCGCAACAATGGCTGCCTTGAAGAAGATGCTTGCAGAGGGGTCCGTGGACAAAGATGAGCGGGTCGTCCTGTTTAACACTGGTAGTGGTCTGAAATACACAGGACTTTTCGAGGTAAACGCACCAGTTGTTGACCCATCAAAGCCTTTTGACTACAAGACCTTGAAGTAGAGATCTACTTTCAAAACCTTTTTTTAAACAATTAATCAAACATTCCTCCATGACAGACACACAAGGCATACTCGAAACGGTTGAAGCGTATCTAAAAGCAATCAAAACAGGTTGCGAGGAAGATTTCAGGCGAGCTTTCTACTGGAACGCAGTGGTTATCAACGCCAACGGGGACAACCCAGAAGAATCAGCAGTATCTATCGAGGATTTCTGGAAACGCGTCAAGGATAGGAACGATTCTGGGCATGGAGGAGAGGAGATCGCCCATGGAGTATCCATCAGCCAACTCGGGGGAGCCGCAAACGTGCGACTGGACTTTGAGCTTGTGATGGGTGAAAAACGAATGTGGGGAACAGATTTCTTTAACATGGTAAAAACTGGTGACCAGTGGAAGATCGCCCAGAAGATATTCGCTGTTACCCATTAGTTTTTCAAAACATTTTTCCCCATACACAATACACTGAACGAGATACCATTGCCAGAAGCACATGTCTTCGCACCAGGGCACCTTACAGGGCTTTTCCAGATATGTATCGACCCAGATGAGCCTTTGAACACTGGAGCTAGGGGTTCAGGAATCAGTCTCAGTGAGGGAGTGCATACCAGGGTCAAGGTGGAGCCTGCTAGAAGGTCAAGTCACAGCATTTACATCAACGGCGAGGAGATGATTGACGCTTACGTGAGCGAGACCGTTCTAAGCAAGTACCTGTCAATGATCCATGACCCATTTGATATTCAAATCAACCACGCCATTGAGACTCCCATTACAGCCGGGTTCGGGAGCAGTGGAGGCGGGGCGATAAGCCTGAGTCTCGCACTCAACAAGGCAATGGAAGCAGGGTTGAGCAGGATCGAGGCAGCACAGTTGGCTCATGTCTCCGAGATCGAGTGTAAGACTGGTCTAGGCAGTGTCTTCGCCGCTGACCAAGGTGGTTTTGGCGTCCTTTACAGGCCCGGTGCACCTGGTATTGGCGCAGGGGCATTCATGGAGGACCCATCCGGTCTGGAAGTCGTATATCTATACTTTGGGCCAATCCACACTAAGGAAGCCCTGAGTAACCCGGAGCTCATCGCCAAGATCAACCAGATCGGTGGGAGCTACGTGGATGAATTACACAGCAACCTCACACAGGAACGGTTCCTGAAGTACGCCCGCCAGTTCACCGACCACATTGGCTTGGCGACACCAGATGTCAAGAAAGTCTTTGATTTGATGGATCCTGAGGGCTATACTTTCACCATGGCTATGTTTGGTGATGTTGCATACACGGTACAGCCAAAGGAGGAGATTGATAGAATCCTTGGATTGCTTGGACCAATAGACTGTGAGCCAAAAGTGTGCGGAATCGATAGGAACGGCACAATTTTCATCTAAAACTTGCGGGGGTTGACCTATTAGAAACTCCCATCCGGGAGCAAATTATGGTATTTTTTAGAGCCTTGACGGGATCAGGAGCTCTGTGATATAGTGTGTCATGAAAACTGCTCTTGGCACCTTCCTGCTCATCTCTAGGAAGTGGTCGAAGCTGTTTGCTTGGAAAACTAATACATAGTTCCATTTAGCGTTCATGCTGCCATACAGTCCCTCATGTTCTACTCCTGTCTCGATGCAGCTCTTCTGCATCTTCTTGTCGTGCTCTTTGAGGTCTTTGCGAGTACCTGCCCAGTCGAAATATAGTAGGATTTTCATCCTCAGTCCCCCCTACGTTCCCCAGCTTCCATATATCCTTATCGATTAATTTCCGAGTAGCATTCGACATTTATCCAGTTACCCGATAAAAAACCTGTATTTGATTATACAAATGACGTCCCATTTCACTCGTTTGTGATTATTTGCCTAGATTAATCGTTTAACCCATAATGGATTGAAAAAAGGGGTGTATCACCACCCAAATTGACCGTTGCAGGCTATTCTTCTACTTCTTCAGCATCGTACTTGAACTGCATCTCGTGCAGCTGCTTGTACATGCCGTCTAAAGCGATCAACTCGTCGTGGGTTCCCTTCTCAGCTATCATGCCCTCGTGTAGGACCACGATCATGTCCGAGTTACGGACTGTGCTCAGCCTGTGGGCTATGATAATGCTTGTCCTGTTTCTGAACACCTTTTCTAGAGCCTTCTGGATGATGAGCTCGGTGTACGCGTCGATGCTGCTGGTAGCCTCATCCATGATGAGTATCCTTGGGTCAGCCAATAACGCCCTTGAGAGGCTGATTAGCTGTCTCTGACCAACGCTGAGCCTGCCCCCTCGCTCGCGGACATCCGTCTCGTATCCCTCTGGTAACTTCATGATGAACTCGTGGGCGCCAACTGTCTCCGCAACCTCGATGATCTCCTCGTCGGTGGCTTCAAGGTTACCATACCTGATGTTCTCCATGATGCTTCCGCTGAACAGGAAGTTGTCTTGTAGCACTACCGCCATCTGCTTCCTCAGACTTGATAGTTTTAGGTCCTTTACGTCATGCCCGTCCACCCTCATGATCCCCTTCTTTGGGTCATAGAACCTGTAGAGCAGGTTGATCATGGTGGTCTTGCCGACGCCTGTAGGTCCTACGAGTGCAATGGTGGTGTTTGGTTGGATCTCAAGATCGATATCTGTCAACACCGGTGTATCGTCCTCGTACCTGAAGCTGAGGTTCTCATAGGTTATCCTTCCCTCAATTCTGGGTAGAATCTTCGCGTCCTCACTGTCCATGATCCCCGATGGAGTATCCATTATATCGAATACCCTCTCCGCGGCTGCTAACGCGCTCTGTACGCTGTTCCAGAAACCGCTTAGATCCTGGATTGGGTGGAAGAACCTCCCTAGGTAGGACATGAAACCAAATAGGACTCCAACACTCAGTGTGCCGTCCATAACGGCGTTTCCTCCGAACCATAGTACAAGGAAGTTTCCGATGGCAGTGAACACGCTGACCGCTGGCCAGAAAGCAGACATAACTTGTCCAGCCTGGACGTTTGCCTTCATGTTACTCTGGTTTACCTTCCTGAACTCCCTCTTTGTCTGTCCCTCTCTGCTGAAACTCTGGATCTCTTTCATACCGCTGACGCTCTCCTCCATCTTGGCTGAGACGCTGGCGATGGTCTTACGGGTCTCCCTGTAGACCTTCCTGACCCTTCTTCCCCATATGTAGAGGAATCCAAGCATCATTGGGATGATGCTGAACGTGATCAGGCTAAGCCTAACGTTCATGGACATCATGATGGCGATTATCCCCACAAGTGTGAGAATATCGGTCACAACGTTTGCCACGCCACTGGTTATCAGCTCAGTGATCTTGTCGATATCGTTGGTAGCCCTGCTCACCAAGCTTCCTGTCTCGCGTTTTGCGTAGAATGTGAGACTTAGTCTCTGGAAGTGCTTGAAGATGTCTTGCCTCATATTCCTGTCAAGCTGGGCTCCAAGCCAGCTAATGAGGAAACGTTGGACGTATTGCCCTACGAATATCAAAGCGTAGACAACCACCATTATGATTGAGATGGTGGTGAGTCCAGCTGCATCCATCCCAGTGATGTATCTGTCGATTGTAAGCGTCGCCAGGTATGGAGGCATCAGGTTGACGAGAGTCGAGACCGTGATTGCCAGAACCAGTGTGATGCTTTCCTTTTTCTGGTCAAGAATATATCCGACCATCCTCTTGAAGAGCACCCAGTCAGGAACGGATCTCTCGTAGTCGTCCTCTTGGGCGTACCTTCTCATGTGGTGCCCCATTAGATGGCGCCTCCCCTTGCGTCTGAGACCTGTGTATCATACAGCTTGCGGTAGATACCGTCTAGGTCCATTAATTTCTCGTGACCGCCTTCCTCGGCTATCACTCCGTCCTCCAGGACAATGATGTAATCTGCTTTCTTTATGCTGCTCAGCCTCTGAGTGATGATGAATGTGGTCCTGTTTTCAAGGAGCGCATCCAATGCCTGCTGTATCTCGTACTCCGTCTTGGTATCAACGCTGCTGGTGCTGTCATCCAGTATCAATATTTTCGGGTTCTTGACCAGTGCCCTGGCTATAGCGACCCTCTGCTTCTGACCGCCACTCAACGTTACTCCTCTTTCCCCGACCTTGGTATCATACCCGTCGGGCAGGTTTACGATAAACTCGTGTATCTTTGCCTGTTTGGCTGCTTCCTCCACTGCCTTGGAGGTAGCTCCCTCGACTCCATACGCGATGTTCTCGCGGAGAGTGCTACTGAATATGTATGGGTCCTGTCTGACTATCCCAATATGGGACCGCAGGTTCTTGATTGTAAGGTCCCTGAGGTCAACGTCATCCAGCTTTATGCTACCTTTTGTGGCATCATAGAACCTTGGGATCAGGTTGATTATGCTACTCTTACCCGAACCGGTTGCTCCCAGTATCGCAACTGTCTGCCCCGGCTTTACATCAAGGTCAATGTCCTTGAGGACCATGTTCTTGCCGTCGTAGCTGAACCACACGTCCTCGAAAACGAGATGTCCATCTACGGACTTGAACTCCATCGCGTCATCCTTGTCGCTAACATCAATCTCTGCGTCAACAATCTCAAAAACCCTGTCAGCCGCTGTTTGAGCCCTTACAAACATGCTGGTCATGAAGCCGAGCATTCGAACTGGTCCCATGAGCCGAGCCATGTAGAAATAGAAGGCGAGGACCGAGCCCAGTGAGAGTGAACCGGCAATTACCTTGTTTCCACCGTACCAGATGATTATAACGATCCCAACGCTGCTAATGAGACTGGCCAAGGGCATGAAGAAAGCCCTGATTTTAGCCATTGTGACATTTATATTAAAGAACTTGAGGACCTCGGCTGAGAATTTCTCCTCCTCATGGTCCTCCCTGCTGAAACCTCTCACCACTCTGAGTCCGGAAAGGTTTTCTTGGATCACCGATGTGATGACTCCGTTCTGCTCCCTGACCTCTGCCCACATGGGCCTTACTTTTCTACTGTACGTCGTGGTCGCGGCCAGTAACGCCGGTAGGGTCAACAGTGCAATAACTGATAGTTCAACGCTCAGGCTGAGCATTGAATAAAGAACCAAAAGTAGGACCAAGGTGTTACTGATAGCCATCCTGAATGCCATGTTGAAGAACCGCCCCAGCATGTTGATGTCGCCGGTGGCCCTCGCCATTAGTTGCCCCGTTCTCTGGTGGTCGTAGAAGCTGAAGCTCTGCTCCAGTAGGCTGTTATACATGTCGTCTCGCATGTCGAAGCCAGCCCTCTGGCTGATTATGGTGAGCAGGTATCTCTGGACGTAGTTTAACGCGCCCTCAATGATGGCGATTATTACCAGTGCTAGGCTGAATATCAGCAGGAATGCCCTGTTTTCTGTCATTCCTTGTGCTGTTTCCACCCATTTCGCTATTGGTGCAAATATATTGTAGGCGATGCTTGCAACACCCTCCCCTGCCTGAATGGGTTTTGCCTCTGCGACCGCCCTGATCATATCTATTATGTTTCCGATGATTGCAGGGGCTAACGTCGTAGATGTTGTTGTGAAAATGATGAGTACCAGGATAACTTTGAGTTCCCAGTACGGTGTTATGTATCCAAAAAGACGTTTGAAGGTTTTTAGACTAGTTTTTCCCGTTTTACTCAATATCCCACGTGTCCCTGCTATGTTTGTTCAGGATGTCCCTCAGTTCACTCATTACTCTGATATAGTCCTCGTTTGATGTCAACTGGACATCGGCCATTATGCGTGCTATAACCCTTGACGGGTATCGACCAACGTCCCGGTTTTCAGTCCATTTTATGATCCTTTCTTCGTACGCCCTCTTCAGGTAGAAGTGGCACTCTTTTAGAAGCTCCTTGACCTTCTCCTGTTCTTCCTCTGGGATATTTACGGCGTACTGTTCAAGCCCTTGCAGGAGCCTCTGGATGTACCCCTCGGTCCATGCAGAATAATCTGGGTCTTCCTCAAGCACCTCGTTAATCCTGTAACTGACATGGAACTCCTTGCTTATACTTCGATAATAAGGCTGGATCATGTTCCTCACCTGCTCGTTTCGAGTGATTTCTATCAACTCCGCTTCGAGTAGCATGTTCAGGTGGTGGACTATGCTGCTATGGTTTTTCTCCAGCCTCTTGGCTAGGTCGGTTGCGGATAGTTCGTGGTGGCTTAGTATTCTTAGTATCCTGCGTCTTGTCTCGTCTGCAAAGAGCTTGGCTACTTCAGGGTTTGTGATTATGTGGACATCCGACCTCATAATGTATCGTTACAGAGTTATGTAGCGGTATAAATAAGCTTGACTATTTTTTCAGGTGTTTTTCGAGGATTTTCCGTTCTTCCTCGATATCAATCGGGCTTAAATCAGACTGTTTTATGAAGAACACTTCGTCCGCTTCTTGGCTTTTGAGACTTCCACTCCAACCCTCGCACACAAAATAATGCACATTCTGTATCTCTTGTGGAGTATGCCACATCATTCTATCCAGATACTTGAACTTGAAGCAGTCTAGGTCAAGCTCCTCCTTCAATTCCCTCTTACATGCCTCTTCCAGAGTCTCGCCAGGTTCAACGTGTCCACCAGGGATGACTACTGCTCCCGGGTCTGTTGCCTTGTGGAGTGCCCGACGTTCAACCAGAATCTTATCATCCTGTAAAATAATTAAACTGACAGTATCCACTGTTTTCATAGAGAAAATGATGATAAAATAGGTTAAAAGGATTATTTCTGACGGTTACCCTTGATCTTGCGGGTACCCTTGACTCTGGGAAGACCACTGTGCTTACGAAGGCCCTTGATCTTCTGGCCTGCACTTGTCCTTGCCCTGTAAGCCCTACCAACGTGACGCTTTCCAGTCATTTTTGGTTTGGACACCTTGATGTCAAGGTCCTTTGTTTCCTTCAGGTACTCCTTTAGAGCCTCGATGTTCTCATCGTGGCTGCTTCCCCTCTTGGGGTCAGATGGGATTCCTTGGCTCCTTGCGTTACCGAGTGTTAGTCCGACTGCGACGAGCTCAGCCTTGCTGAAGCCTTTGCCTTCACGGACTCTTCTTCCACTCTCAACTACGGGGGTAATGTTTCGTACCATGGAAATCACCTATAGCTCTTCTGCTTCTTTCTACGAGCGCTTGGTCCACCGAATTTCTTGGCTTCCTTGCGCCTCGCATCACCAGCGAGCATAGTCCTGTCGTACTCGATGTACTTTGCCTTGAGCTTCTTGCTCTTGCTGAACTTCACCATTCCATGAGCAATACCCATACGGGCTGCTGCGGCCTGGCTCATGAATCCTCCACCGTGTGTTGTGATCTGGATGTCTACCCTTTCATTGTAGTCGGTTGCAAGCATGAATGCTTCACGGATTTTCTCCCTTGCCAAATAAGGCTCGACTAAGTGGATGGGTGTGTTGTTGACCCTGATGCGGCCCTTACCATCGGAGACCACTACCCTAGCTACACTGGTCTTGCGCTTGCCAGTTGCTAGGACTCTTTTCTTTTTTACTGCTGTTGACAATGTATTCACTTCTTCCAGCCGATGTTCTCGGCGATCTCTCCAATGGTCACATACCTTTTGCTTAGTTTGTTTGCATGGATCTTCTCAATGGTCTCCTTCTCGGATGCCTCGTATTCTTCTGGGACACCGATGTGGACTTTGAGTCTTCTGAAAGCTTCTCTGCCATGGGCCTTCCTGTGTGGAAGCATGCCCCTTATGGTTTTTCTGACTATCCTGTGTGGTTGGCGGTGGTGGATTGGACCCCTTGTGAAACCGCCGACGTTGAGGAACTCTTTCTCTTTGTCGATAATCATCTTCTTTGCGCCTGAGACTACGATTTTCTCTGCGTTTACAAGTTCGATGAATTCTCCATTGAGAAGCCTCTTGGCTACCATTGAGGATAACCTGCCCAATACGAGCCCTTCTCCGTCTATAACTGTTTTATTGCTCATTTTTATCATCCATTTGTGGCTAGAGCCGCCTAATGCATCCCACTGAACATCATATCCTGCTATAAAGGTTTTCCAAGTACTGACGCTACAAGGTATTCTTGTATAATCGCACATGGGTGGGACAACCGGTTTTTTTGCTTTCTGTCAGAACCTTTATTATTCATCACCCAGTGTAGGGGTGCTTAGTGGAGTAAAATGAGGGATAGTATTCACTAGAGGCGCTTGTATTCATCTCTAGTCAACAGAATCCTTCTCAGCCACCAGAATTCTACAAACCATCAAAACTAGTGGATTCTGGGTCACTCACATCAATTACGGAGTTTTTACAATGACTAAAGTTAAGTTTGCACTACCAAAAGGACACCTCGGCGACCAGACCCTCAAGATTTTAGAAAGGGCTGGTTACCGCATCAGCGGACAGAACAGGACATACAGACCAAGTATAAACGACCCAGGAATCGAGCTCAAAGTATTGCGCCCACAGGAGATACCCACTTTCGTTAACGAAGGGGTACAGGACGTGGGCATCAGTGGTAGGGACTGGGTGGCTGAGAACAAAGCAGACGTCGAGGTTCTACTCGACCTAGAATATTCCAAGGTAAGGCTCGTGATAGCCGTTCCTAAGATATGGGGTGAGGTAAATGACCTCTCAAGCCTGATCCAGAGGAGTATCGATAAAGGTACCACTCTTCGAATCAGCTCGGAGTATCTGAACGCGGCAAAGGAGTACATCAAGGAGAACCCGGTGTACAAGGCTGCATACGGTGACTCTGACCCTGTAATAATCACCCCTTGGTGGAGGATCGGGGACAACGAGAAGGTCGCGATTTACCTGAGCTTCGGTGCAACCGAGGCAAAGCCACCGGAGGATGCTGACGCCATCATCGAGGTCGTAGAGACCGGCACCAGCCTCACCCAGAACGGGTTGAAAATCATCGAGGAAGTGATGAAAACTAGTGCACTTCTCATTGCAAACAAGGAGGCGCTCAAGGACCCAGAGAAGAAGGAAAAGATACTGGATATTCTCACCTTGCTGAGGGGTGCGGTGGACGGGGCAAAGAAGCTACACATCTTCGCCAACGTCAAGAAGAGTAACGTGGATGATCTTCTAGAAGCCCTTCCCGCTCTTAAGAGGCCAACCATCAGTCCCCTAGGGGGCGCACCCGACTGGTGTGCAATTAACACGATCATCGAGAAGGACATGTTAATCCAGATTCTGCCAACTCTGAGGAAGCTAGCCCAGGGTTTGGTAGTGTATGAGCCAAGGCAAGTCCTACCCCTCGAAGAAATCGTATTGGAGAACGGTTCATGATAGCCAAATACACCGAGAAGCCTCAGGGTATACTCGCCAAGCGGTGGCCCAATCAGGCAGGCGACACGGACCTCATCGAGTACGTACGGCCTATCGTCGAAGAAGTAAAGTCCAGAGGGGACGAGGCAGTCAAGGAGTACACTTCAAAATTCGACAAGGTCGATCTGGTCTCATTCCGTGTAACCAAGGACGAGATTCAGGAAGCTTACAAACAGGTAACACAGGATCAGGTGGAGGCTCTACGGGAGGCGAGGAAACGCCTTGAGATCGTGGAGTCCCTAAGGCTCTCCCAGATGAACTATGAGACCGCCATTGAAGGCGTTAGCATAACCAGCACCACCCGACCCTTGGAAAAGGTGGGCTGTTACGTCCCAGGTGGCAAGGCGGCTTACCCAAGCAGCCTAATCATGAACGTTACACCCGCAAAGGTAGCCGGTGTACTCAGAATTATCGTCTGCACACCACCCGGAAAGGATGGCAAAGTGACACCCTTGACCCTAGTAGCGGCAGACATCTGCATGGTGGACGAAATATACAAGGTCGGAGGAGTCCAAGCTGTAGCTGGACTAGCCTATGGCACGGAAACCATACCCAGAGTGGACAAAATCGTTGGACCCGGGAACGCCTACGTGACCGCTGCGAAAACAGTTGTCTCAGAGACCGTTGCAATCGATAAACCCGCTGGTCCAAGCGAGATCCTAATCATCGCAGATAAAACAGCGAAACCCAAGCTCATAGCACTTGACCTCATCAGTCAGGCAGAACACGGCGAAGGCGGAATCTCTGGACTAGTTACTACAAGTGAGGAGATCGCTGACAGGGTCATCGAGATACTCACCGAGATGGTTCCTGACCTTGAAAGAGGCGAGATAACCAAGTCCGTTCTAGAGACAGGAGGCTTCGTCTACGTGGTGGAAACCATGGATGAGGCAATCAGTTTCAGCAACGAGTTCGCCCCAGAGCACATCGAGATAATGACAGGGATACCTGAGGAGGTTGCGGACAGGATAAACAACAGTGGCTTGGTGCTCCTAGGGGACTATACACCAGTATCCTCGACAGACTACTGCATGGGAGTCAACCACGTGCTACCAACGGAGGGCTACGCGAAGGTAAGCTCAGGGATAACCGTTCTTGACTACGTCAAACCCGTCTCGATAGTAAAGTCCACCAGACTGGGTCTACACGTCATCAGGAACAAGGTGGCGGCAATCGCCGAGGTTGAGGGGCTGCCTAACCACAGAGAGGCAGTTGAGGGACGTTTCCGTTGAGCATAGAAGCCGTAAAGGAGAGGCTCAGCGAGGTCAAGCCATACCGTCCAAGCCCATACGTGGAGCAAGTAGCGGAAAAGATGGGAATCAACCCATGTGATGTCCTGAAACTGGACGCAAACGAGAACCTGTTCCTAAGCAAACACTTCATGCAGCAGGTCATGATTGAGGCATCATACGAGACTGATCCTAGGTTGTACCCAGAGAGGGAGGCAGACTTCCTGCGTGAGCAGATAGCGGAAGTCAACGGTGTTGCCCCAGATCAGGTCGTCATCGCATCAGGCGGGGATCAGATCATCGAGCTAATCTACGACGCCCTAGTGGGAGACGGTGGCAAGGTATCAGCCGTAACCCCGACATTTAGCATGTACCCCCGGGCAGCCAAGCAGAGGCAGATTGAGTACATCGAGCTGCCCCTCAACCCGGATTTCACCCTAAACACAGTAAAAAATGCACAAAGTTATGATCTATTGTTACTGTGCAACCCAAACAACCCCACAGGTAACCAGTTCGACAGGGAGAAACTCATCAAACTAGTTGACGAGACCAAAGATTTCGTGCTTGTAGACGAGGCGTACAACGAGTACGGAGAGTACTCACTAGCCGAGGAGACGCAAGGCAGGGAAAACTTGCTAGTACTTAGGACCTTCAGCAAAGCCTACGGCATGGCTGGGCTGAGGCTGGGATACTGCATCACAAACAGTGAGCTAGCCGAGTTACTTACAACCAAGTGTCTCATGCCTTACCCCGTCTCATCCCCCATTCTCAGGGCAGGATCAATCCTGCTCAGGAACCGGGAGCAAGTGGACAGAATGGTAGATGAAGCAAAGGTGATACGCGAGGAGTTGATCACCGAACTCAACCAAATCGACGGGGTTACAGCGTACCCATCGGCAACAAATTTCGTACTGTTTAACACTGAAAAAACATACAATGAGGTATACGAAGGGCTAAAGGAGCGAGGCATACTGGTCAGGGCGTTCGGAGATGTCCTAGACAAGGAGAACTGCCTCAGGGTAACCGTGGCCCCAAAGCCCTTGATGAAAAGGTTCATCCAGGCACTCAAGGAGGCAGCAAAGTGAGACCAGAGTACATCAAACTAGACACAGAGAAACCAACATACATCAGGAAGGACAGGCTCAGCGACATCGCAAACATCGATATGACGGTATTCGACTGCGACGGGGTGCTACTGGACGTGCGAAGGAGCTACAATAAGGCAGTGGCAAAGACCACCATCATGATAATTGACGCCTTCACTGGTACAAAACTGCCAGAGGAGATGTTCGACGGCGCCCTGAACTTCAAGTACAAGATCACAGGCGGCTTCAACAACGACTGGACTCACACCTACGCATACATCATGCGAATACTCGCTGAAACAGGTGAAAGTGATCTCAAGGAGATCAACAGAGTTGCTATCGAGTCCCTCCAATTCGAGAAACCAGTTGACCGTTTCAATTACATCAAGGGTAAACTGGACATTCCAATCAAGCTGGACGGACTTTACGAGAAACTCGGAGAGTTCGCATCCAAACTAGACGCAACCGGAATCGAGTCCGTTGACCGAGAGCTACTGGAAACCGTCGGAATCAAGGTCAAGGAGACCCTAAAGTTCAGGGCAGAGGTCGGGGACAGCATGGTCTCAACCCTCTTCGAGGAACTATTCGACGGAAAAGAGCTATTCCATGAGAACTTCGGATTTCCACCAAGCTTCGTAGAAGTCGATAACGGTATCGTTGAGGACGAGGAAGTCGTCGTCAAGGAGTCCACAATAGACAACTTTGAGGAACTTTATGGTGGACCAAAGTTCGGAATCGCCTCAGGCAGTCTAGCCAACACGGCTAGGCACGCACTAGGTGAGATTCTGAACCGGTTCCCGAAAAAATCCCAGATATGGCACGATGTGGTCGATGATGCGATGGCTGAACTTGGACTAGAGGGACTACACAAGCCCAACAAGTTCCCACTGATGAAGGCAGCCGAGCCATACCGCCCATTCAAGCAGGGATTGTACGTCGGGGACACCATGGCGGACTACTTCACAGCCGAGAATGCAGGTGAAGAATTCCTGTTCGCAGGGGTCTACGAGTGCGTACACCAAGCAGAGGGTGCCATGAACGCCTTCCTAGAACGTGGAAGCGACATAGTCGCACCAACCGTGAATGACCTACCGATGGTAATCGAGTACGCGAGGAACAACCAATGAGGCAAGCAGAATACTCGCGAGAGACCCGAGAAACGACAATCACAGCAAAGGTTAACCTGGATGGAACGGGGAAAGCCGAGGTATCCACCTCAGTCAAGTTCCTCGACCACATGCTCACGAGTCTTGCAACCCACAGCCTCATTGACATCAAAGTGGAGGCAGTTGGTGACCTCGTTCACCACATTGTCGAGGACGTAGCCCTGGTTCTAGGCGAAGCCCTCCTGAAAGCGGTTTCACAGGACAAACGGATCACACGGTTCGCTGACTCGACTGTTCCAATGGACGAGAGTCTCGCAACGTGCAGTATCGACATTGGGAACAGGCCTTACCATGTCATAGACCTTGACTTAGTCAACCCCATGATTGAGGACATCGCCTCAGAGGACATCGTCCACTTCATGGAGTCACTCAGCCAGTCACTCAGAGCAAACATCCACCTCAAGGTACAGTACGGCAACAACGACCACCACAAGGCGGAAGCAGCCTTCAAGTCTTTAGCCAGATGCCTCAGGCAGGCTGTGGCGCTCGATCCAAGGAGGAAAGAGGTGCCCAGCAGCAAGGGAGTACTCCTATGACGCGCGTAAGCGTGATCGACTACGGAGTTGGGAACCTGTTCAGCATGAAAAACGCCCTCCAAAGGGCTGGACTTGACGCCGAGATAGTCAAGACCCCAGAAGGAGTACGTGAAGCTGACGGGATAATACTACCTGGAGTCGGTAATTTCGGCGCAGCATCAAAGCTACTAACTCCACTGGCCGAGCCAATCAGGGAAGTGGTAGCAGATGGCGTCCCCATCCTCGGCAGCTGCCTTGGTATGCAGCTCCTATTCGAGAAGAGCGAGGAAGCAGAGGGAGACGGGCTCGGGTTACTCAAGGGATGGATTAGAGAGTTCAAGACAGACCTTAAGGTTCCACACATGGGCTGGAATTCGGCAACCACTACACGTGAAAGTCCCTTACTGGAAGGACTTTATGATGAACCATACTTCTATTTCGTCCACAGCTTCTACCCAGATCCGGAGAACATTGATGATAGTCTAGCGAAGACCGATTACTCCCTAGAGTTCACGTCCATAGTTGAGAGGAATAATGTTTACGGGACCCAGTTCCACCCAGAGAAATCAGGAAAAGCCGGAGCGAGGCTGTTATCCAACTTCGCGGGGCTGCTAAGGAGATAACTTGATGCAGTTCATACCAGCGATAGACCTGATGGACGGCTCAGTAGTCCGTTTGACAAAAGGAGAAGAGTCCACCAGAAAGGGCTATGACACAAGCCCAATGGATGCAGCCCTCGACTGGCAGCGACAGGGAGCAAAATACATCCACATAATCGACCTTGACGCAGCGTTTGGAAAGACACCAAACACTGATTTAATCTTGGAAATAGTTGACAAACTCAAAATCCCCATCCAGATGGGCGGAGGAATTCGCTCCTACGAGAAAGCAACCGAACTACTGGACAAGGGAGTTGGCAGAGTAATCCTGGGCTCAATGGCCATCAGGAAACCAGAGGAAACCTTCTGGCTCCTAGAAGATTATGGACCAGAACGGGTTGTAATTGCCCTAGACCACAGGAATGGGTTAATCGCCATACAGGGATGGCAGGAAACTACCGAGGTTAAGCTTGATTACATGCTCGACAAGTACGTCGAAGCCGGTTTCAAGTGGTTCATAGTCACAAACGTTGACACGGACGGCATGTTCACTGGACCTGACGTTGAGACTTTCAACCGAATAGCATCAAAGGCGAGTATAATTGCCTCTGGAGGGGTAAGCCAGCTGTCCGACTTGACTGAACTCACTGAGATTGGTGTAGCCGGTGTCGTGGTCGGTAAGGCGCTCTACGAAGGTCGTTTCACCGTCACGGAAGCTATAGAGGAGATCAAAAAATGTTAGCAAAACGAATAGTGCCATGCCTCGACGTGAGGGATGGAAGGGTCGTTAAGGGGACAAACTTTGTCCAGCTCAAGGACGCCGGTGACCCAGTTGAGCTAGCAAAACGCTACAACGAGGACGGAGCAGACGAGCTTGTCTTCCTTGATATCACTGCGAGCCACGAGAAACGTGACACACTCAAGAAACTTGTAAGGGCGATAGCCACTGAGATCGATATTCCGTTCACTGTTGGTGGAGGGATACGGACAGTTGACGATGTGCGCACTGTTCTCCGTAGCGGGGCTGACAAGACAGCGTTTAACACGGCTGCAATAGAGAACCCGGACATGATCACCCAGATGGCGGACGTGTTCGGTGCCCAGTGTGTTGTCGTTGCCATTGATGCTCGACGCAATTATACTATAGAGGAGGGACGAACCGTCGTCCAGACCCCAGAGGGGGATTGCTGGTTCGAGGTCTTCACTTACGGGGGAAGAAAATCCATGGCCATCGATGCCATTCAGTGGGCTGAGAAAGCAGCAAAGCTTGGGGCAGGGGAACTCTTGGTTACAAGCATGGACCGGGATGGCACCAAGATCGGTTACGATAATGTCCTTAACAGGACCATATCCGAGCTGGTCAACGTGCCACTGGTAGCAAGCGGGGGTGCAGGAGAACCAAGCCACTTCCTTGATGCATTCAAGGAGGGGAAAGCAGACGCGGCATTAGCTGCCTCGGTGTTCCATTACTCCAACTACCCCGTTCCAATAGTCAAAAAATACCTAGCCGAAAGGGAGGTGAACATGAGACTATGATACAAGTAAAACCAGACAAGTTGAACTGGGACAAGATGGGTGGAAACATTCCAGTCATCACTCAGGAGGCAACCACAAAGGAGGTACTGACCCTCGCGTACACAAACCGTGAGGCGTTGGACCTGACAATGGAGACCGGTTGGGCGCACTACTTCCGTAGGAGCCACAACAAGGTCATGAAGAAAGGCATCACAAGCGGTAACGTTCAGAGGATCGTTGAGATTCTCACGGACTGCGACAATGACAGCCTAGTCTTCCTCGTTGACCAGAAGGGGCCTGCGTGCCACTTAGGGGAAAGAACCTGCTTCCACAAGCAGATAATCTCCTGAATCCTTTTATCCTATTATTCCGACTAAATCGAGCCTTGAATCCACGAATCGTTATCATAATATCAGCGACAGGCGAGTGGAACGCCGTTCCTGAGATATACCCAGACGCAGAGTTCCTAGAACATCCATATGGACAGTACATTGAAACGGAGTTCAACGGTGAACCAGTCATTTTGATGCACGGAGGATGGGCAAAGGTCCAGTCAGCGGCATCAACACAGTACGCCATCGACAGGTGGAGCCCAGAACTTATCGTAAACCTAGGAACCTGTGGAGGGTTCAGAGGTCAGATAAACAGGGACGAGGTCGTAATGGCAAACAAGGCAGTGGTCTACGATATCATCAGCCAGATCGGAGACCCGCAAGAACACTGGGACTTTTTCACGACAGAGATCGATAACAGCTGGATAAAGAAGCCATACCCAATACCCGTAACCGAGGGCACAGTTGTCAGCGGTGACAGAGACATCCAACCAAATGACATCCCCATGCTAATCGAGAAATGGGGCGCAAAAGTCGGTGACTGGGAGTCCGGAGGCATCGCTTTTGTGTGCAACAGGAATAACGTCAAGCTATTGATCCTCAGAGGTGTATCAGATCTGGTTGGCTCAGACGGTGGGGACGCCTATGATGGCACATTGGTGATATGGAGCGAGGCGGCCAAGAGGATAATAAAACACCTCGTTAGCTCACTTCCTCAGTGGATCTCAAACCTCTGAGAGTAACAATTATATCCAGCCTCAAAGGTATGAGGTGTGCAAGCGACCGTTGTCTAATGGTATGATCCCTGCCTGCCACGCAGGGGGTCCGGGTCCGATTCCCGGCGGTCGCACCATTTTATTCTAATAAACTGGTTAACTCGAACAGATCGTGTATAATTACATCTGGCCCTGTTTCCCGTATCTGGTCCTCCGAGTTGGTACCTGTTGTTATTCCCACGGTATGCACTTCTGCCTTAATTCCTGCTGTTAACCCGACCTTGGAGTCATCAATGAACACTGCTTTCTCGTTGCTTACACCCAACTCTTCAAGATTATATAGTATCATGTCAGGCGCCGGCTTAACATTGGGGACCGTACCATATCCGGCATAAAGGTCGATGTACCCGCCTAGACCAAGTGCCTCAATTATCCTCACAGCCTCAGAGGCAGTCTTGTTCGTTGCGATTGACTGCTTGAAGCCACGCCTTTTCAGTTCTTTCATTGTCTTCGCCACGTTTGGCAATAATTGGATGTGGTCAGTTCCTAGTGACATGAAATTATCGATGTATTTTTGTCTGAAAACCATCACGTCATCGTGATATTTCTCGGGGAGAAGCTCCAACAGTATCTCCACTAATCCAACCCCGATCCTGCTTTTGATCTCCTCGGGGTCAAATGGCTCTCCAATCTCCTCCCAGATCATCCTAAAACTTGCGACGATGTTCTCCGTACAATCAATGAGCGTCCCGTCAAGGTCATAGATAATTAACTCGATATCCTTGAACATTACAGTCTTTACGTTTACCATATATATCCCGTTTTTGGCTACTACTTTTATCCAGCGGGGCTATTTTCAGAGGTATGTCGGACATCCTAAGCTCATCCGCACCACTGTCCAGCGATATCAGCATGATTCTCCAACTCGTCGCACTCGGCATAATCCTCGTTGGATTCGTAGTGGTGAAGAGACGCAGCTACAAGGTCCACGGTATAATGATGGCAATGGCCGCTCTCGTAAACACGGCTTCCATTCTCGTCGTAATGGTCCCTGTTGCCCTTGGGCTGGTTAACTCATCCAACCCAAGCTTAACTTTCTTCTTCAGGGCGCATGTCCTACTCGGCTTACTGGTTGAAGGGGTAGCCATCTACATTGTCGCCGACTGGAGGTTCCAGAACCCGGGGCCAACATGCTTCCAGAGGAAGAAATGGATGCTCACGCTGACCATGGGGTGGATCTCGAACCTACTTCTGGGCATGATCGTGTACATGAAACTGTACTTGTAAAAATATAGATAGACCAAAATTTTGAACAGATAAAATAAGGAAACTACGGGCTTTCTCGGCCCTTAGGGAGGTTGTAAAGAACCCTCGCCCTTGCCCTCTCCAGCTGTCTAATGGTCCTTCCAAGGTCCATCTCTGATGACTCGCCTAACTTACTTCTGATGAAACTCAGTGAGACTATCTGCTGGTTGAAATTGATAGTCATCTCGGGGCTCAGGTATGTGATCTGAGCAGACCCGAAGCTGTCGGGGAACATGGTCCTGTAGTTCTCCTCCCATTGGAGGTGGTCATCCAGAGTGCTGTGGTTTCCGAACATCAGCAGGTTGAATTTGCCGTTGATGGTCTGGATCGCGATCGGTATGTTGGTGTCTATGATGATCTCGTTTAGCACCCGCTCGTCCAGTTTCTTGAACTGTACTAGGATGTATGTTAACAGGTAGTTCGGTGGGACGAAGAAGTTGGGGAACCTTGCGATTGGTGTCCCGAGTAAGCCGTCATCGATGAGTGCTTTTATTCTCTTCTCTATGGTCTTCCTGTGCAAGCCTGTCCTTTCACAGAGCAGGGTGTGGTTTGTCTTGATACCCTTGCCGTTGACCAGGCACCGGATTATATCCAAGTCCAGTACGTCAAGGTCATAACCCCTGAGCTTAAGCCCACCCTTTTCACGGAAATCCTTCTCGATAAGGTTGATTCCCGTGCTTGGGTTGTACTTTATCATTAGCTGGTTGCTGAAGTACGCGGTACTAGAGTCGAACCTTGCGTCGTCCTCCTCTATACCGTAATTGATTTTGAGTATGCTTGGGATGGTAGACATCCACAACTGGTATGATGTAATGTTCTCGTGGTACGTGAAAAGAATCGTGTCGTACTCGCCTTGCCTTGACCGGAAGGCGGCAAATATCTGGGGGTCTTCCTTGACCCATTTTATGATTCCTTCGGTTGCGTCTTTTCCGTCTGGGATGTCCAAGTTTACGACTGCTAGAAGTGGGTAAACCCTGTACAATCCATGGAACGGATAAACAGGTGGGTCAATTACGTTGTGATCGAAAATGTTCTCTACCTTGTTCTTTATGGTGTTCCTGTGTTTTCCCAGTATTCTTGAGAGTTCGCTGATGTTTACACTGACCGCGTTGCCCGAAACAAGCTCTTCCATGAGCTTGAGGTTGTCCATGTCCTCTAGCAATTCTGACATCTTCTAGTCTCCCCGGTGGCTATCATTAATACTTTACGCTTCAATAAGTACCATTGTTTCACAGAATAATTACCATTAAAGGTTAACATTTTCTCCGGACCACATGGCATATATTTACAACCGAAGTAAAAAAGCTTAGCATTTTTTGATACTTTTATGGCTTTTTTTGTAAACCCGTTTTATATTCTATCAGTATATATTGTCAACTTAGTTAGGAGCAAAAAGGCAAATGGGTTACGACGACAAAAACCTCGTATATTTCGGAGCCGGCATATCCACCCAAGAGATGGACGTAGAGTTCAAGAAACTCTACGATAGTCTGCTCGCATATAAGAATAATATTTTCCACCTTGTCGACACGATCTGCAGCGATTGTGAGGCAGGAGAACGACTTGCTATGAACATAGCAGAAAGGGATAGTTCCCTACTGCAGCGTCTGGTCGCAAAGGAATGCGAATCACGCAATATGGTCAGGAAGGCAGGAAAAGAATCCGTACTGGACCAGCTAAGAAAGGAAGGAACGCCTGAAGTTAGCGTCCAACAAGTTCTAGAAACAAGGGAGTCATCCATCGAGGATGACCCAAAAAACGATTAGGTGAAACAAGAAATGCAAGAATTAACTGTACAAGAGATTCAAGACGTCATTCTGGAGAGCCAGGAAGACAAAACTCCACGAGACATGTACATCCATAAGTCACCTTGCGCCGCCGATGAGGTAGGCGCAGTGTTCTTCGCAATCAGCGGAACTCCACCAATGGGATACGCTATGTATCTGCCAGAGGGCGAGAAGGGAACACTCCACGTTTTTGACAACCTAGGTCTCAAAAGAAAGATCGTGCACTGCGCGATCAAGGACCTAGCAAGCTACAAAGACAACGACGTATGGAATGCTCAGGCAGTCAAGCCCCTCGTAGAGGCATAACGGTCCTAACGGTACCATAGGAATCCAATATAACTCTAAGAAGGTAAAAAAAGCTTGAACCCTGAGACACTCGTCGCAGTCAATGTAGGGCTGCCGGTAGTCTCCGCGCTAGCCCTACTACTTCTAAACGATAAACGTATTCGTACCGCTATCGTTTCTCTATCCGCTTTAGTTTTAATTACATCTTCAGTCTTACTTTATCAGGCTGGAGGTATCGTGTTCTCACCAGGACACATCTATGAGCAGGCAGTAGTCGTTCTCGACTTTGCACTGCTACTTTACTTCCTGTACGCAGGAGCAAAGGCCAAGAGTCTACCAGTTATTGGACTTGGCCTTGCACAGATTGTACCCGCCGCTTACTTTGAGTTCGTGGTCAAGGGCACACACGTGCAAAACATAATGGTGGTTGACAACCTGTCAATCCTGTTAACTCTAATAGTCAACATAGTTGGCTCAGTCGTAATCATTTACGCACTCAGCTACATGGAGGAGCACGAGCACCATCTAAATCTGAAGAAGAGCACTCAGAATACTTTCTTCTTCTTTATGATGCTACTCCTCGCAGCCATGAACGGAATGGTCTACAGTAACAGCCTATACTGGCTCTACTTCTTCTGGGAAATCACAACCCTGTGCTGCTACCAGCTAATCAGGCACGATGGAACAGATGAGGCAAAGGAGAACAGTGTACTAGCCCTATGGATGGGTCTAGTGGGCGGCGTAGGCTTCGTCGGCGCAATGTTCGTTGGATACAACCAAGTCCACAGCATCGCACTGACTGACCTCATGGCGGCACCTGAAGCACTTGGACTCGCATTCGCACTAATGGCACTTGCAGCCTTCACAAAGGCAGCACAGTTCCCATGGCAGGGATGGCTACTCGGAGCAATGGTTGCACCGACACCCGTCTCAGCACTGCTACACAGCAGCACAATGGTCAACGCGGGAATCTACATGCTACTCAGGATCGCACCAGCAATCCAGGGCACACCCCTAAGCTACATCATTGCACTAGGTGGAGGACTGACATTCGCCGTAACCGCGTTCCTCGCGATCAGGCAGACAGTCAGCAAGAAAATCCTAGCCTACAGTACAATCGGTAACCTGGGACTAATCGTGCTCTGCATTGGAATCAACACAGCACTAAGCTACACAGCAGCACTCACACTTCTGACCTTCCACAGCGTCGCCAAAGGACTGCTCTTCATGAGCGCCGGCGTCGTTGAGAACAAGATCGGAAGCAGGAACGTGGAGGACTGGGAGGGCCTACTGGGCAAGCTCCCACTAACCACCACGGTAATGATCGTTGGAATGATGAGCATGTTCTTACCACCCTTCGGTATGCTGCTCGGAAAATGGGTAGCAGTTGATGCAATCGCTTCAAGCCCACTCTACATTGGACTACCTCTGGTACTCCTAATAGTTCTGGGAAGTGCAGCGACGACATTCTACTACGCAAAATGGATCGGTTACATGACCGTTATGCCATTTAGCTTAGAGAAGAAGGAGGATGAGAAACTAGAGTCTCCATACAAGCTAAGTATGACTGGACTACTAGCGCTCAATGTTGTAATCAGCATAGGCGTCGCCTTCGTCATCAACAATCTGGTTATTCCGGTGATGGCAAACGCATATCCAATCGTTGTCTCAACAACTGGACTTAACTTGGACCTAGGATTCACAAGCTTCCCAGTAGTCGCCCTCTGGGGCGGCATGGTGGCTGTGCTACTAATCGGTTCATGGCTAGCCCAGAGCAAGGGCGGTAAACTAACCACTCCATACTTGGGTGGCGCAAACGTCCCTGGAGACAATACAAAGTATAGGTCAACCGCAGGCGGCGAATTCGATCTTAGTGTTTCGGGAGTCTTCCTGAACTCAACTATCGATGAGGCAGCCCTGAGCAAAGTGGCTATGTACATCGGCGTACTGATCACAGTCGCCTTAATCCTAGTGGAGGTAATCTAAATGAATACAGTTACAACCATAATCGCAGTACTACTGGCGCTAGCAACACCAATCATCGGTGGTCTATTGTCAGGCGTGGACAGGAAGCTCACTGCAAAGATGCAGGAGCGGATGGGTCCACCACTAATGCAGCCGTTCTATGACGTGCTGAAGCTATGGGGTAAAGAGCCCATGATCGCAAACAGGCTACAGCCTATACTGGCTTTCAGCTATTTGGGATTCGCACTAATGGCAGCCGGTCTGGTGACCTTCCAGCAGGACCTACTCTTGGTCCTGTTCGTTATGGGTATCTCTGACATCTGTCTATCAGTAGCGGCAATGAACTCAAAGAGTCCATACAGCTACCTCGGCGGACGCAGGGAGTTCCTCGCAATGCTCAGCTACGAGCCAGTTATGCTCATCGTTGACATCGCAATCTACCTCGTCACGGGCAGCTTTACAGTCGCGGGAATCTACGCCTATGGCAAGCCACTAGCAATGGTGCTTCCATTGGCACTCGTCGCACTCCAGTTCGTACTGGTGATCGAGATGAAGAAGAGCCCATACGACATCTCTGGTAGCGGACACGCTCACCAGGAGCTAGCCAGAGGAGTGTACACTGAGTTCAGCGGCTACACAATGGCTCTCGTTGAGCTAGGTCACTTTGCAAAACTAGCGACCACACTAATGATCTTCAGTCTATTCTGGGCACCTAACCCAGTGATAGGCGCTGCAATCAGCCTTGGAATGTTCTTGCTCACACTACTGATCGATAACATCTACCCAAGGTCGACTTGGCAGAATATGCTAAAAACCACGTGGAGCATCGGGTTCGTCCTGGTGCTACTTAACGTGGCGGCACTCGTCCTAGGAGGCGTAATCTAGTGTCACTAATACAGCAAGCAAGGCTCAAGAGCCCATGGGTAATGCACTACGACTGTGGCAGCTGCAACGGCTGTGACATCGAAATCTTAGCTGCACTTACTCCAAAGTTCGACGTTGAGCGATTCGGGATCGTCAACATTGGCGACCCAAAACAGGCAGACGTACTACTAGTAACAGGCCCCGCAAACCACAGGAACAAGGAGGTTCTCAAGAACCTCTACGACCAGATGCCAGCACCAAAGCTGGTTATGGCCATTGGAACTTGTGCGTGCAGCGGAGGGATCTTCCACAACTGCACAAACGTGCTCGGTGGAGTTGACAAGGTCATCCCGGTTGACGTATATGTCCCAGGATGCGCTGTCAGGCCCGAGGCGATCATTGACGGAGTTGTTCTAGCACTAAACAAACTCGCAGGAGTAGCTCCTGCAGATGACGAGGAGGAAGCCTAAATGATCTACGAAGTAACAAAGGACACAAACTACGACATGGACATGACTCCCGAGACTCTGATCTCCTCTATGGAGGCGATGAAGCAGAAAGGCGCTAGGTTCCTAACAATCTCCGTTAAAGACATAAACGATACCGATATCGAGCTACTTTACCACTTTGAGCATGAATTCCACGTGGAAAACCTACACATGGTTGTCCCCAAGGCGGATCCAATCCAAAGTATCACAGGTGTTTACCTCGTTGCGTTCATCGCAGAGAACGAGGCACAGGACCTGTTCGATGTAAAGTTCGCGGATCTCGCGGTTGACTTAGGCGGAAAGATGTTGAAGGTCGAGAGCAGTCCAAGTACACTGCTAAAATCCTATGAAGGTCCCGCACCTCCAATTATGAGAAAGCTAGGAAAGTGCCGAGAAGAGTGTCCAGCAATGGTCAATATCCCCAAGTACATCAGGGAAGTTGAGGCAGGAGACCCAACAGCGGCATACAATACAATCATAGACCGTGCCCCCATCCCAGCAATTCTGGGCCGTGTGTGCTTCGCACCATGCCAGGAGGGATGCAGGCAGGAGCAGGAGACAAAACCAATCCAGATCAGGCTGCTCAAGCGCAGCGCTGCAGACGGATTCAAGGAGCTCAACGGTGGACTCCAGAGGGATGTCACCTGCAAGCCAGCTACAGGCAAGAACGTAGCAGTCATCGGCGGCGGACCAACAGGTGTAGGCGCAGCCTACCACCTAGGAACCCTAGGACACAAGGTCACTCTATACGAGAAGGCTCAGACCCTCGGAGGAGCAATGGCTTGGGGTATCCCCAAGTACCGTCTACCAAAGGATGTAATGAACGAGGAGCTCATGGCACGACTCGATGAAGTCGGTGCAGAGGTCAAGTTCGGCGTCGAGGTAGATGACCTAAATGAGTTGATGAAGAACTACGACGCAGGAGTCCTAGCAATCGGAGCTGACAAATGTAACAGTCTTCGATGCGAGGGCGAGGACAGCGAAGGAGTCATAAACTTCATCGATTTCCTCACAGCGGTCAACGTACGCGATGAAACACCAGACATCGGAGACAGGGTAATTGTCATTGGCGGTGGAAACAGCGCAATGGACGCGGCTAGATGTGCTAAACGTCTAGGTGCGGAAGAGGTTACAGTCTTCTATCGACGAACTGAGGGTGAGATGCCTGCAAGCATCCACGAGATCAAGGGAGCGATGGAAGAAGGAATTAACTTTGACTTCCTGTCCACACAGATGACGATCACGCCAGGTAGGCCACTGAGTATATTCTTCCAGGCAATGGTTCCAGGTGAGCCAGACGAGTCAGGAAGAAGGCGCCCAATGCCCATCGAGGGAAGGGGAACCACAGTGGAAGCCGACACAATCATCTCAGCTATCGGCTACAACGTCTTAGTGCCAGCAGGCATGGGAGTTGAGGTTGATAGAAGAGGCAGGATCGAGGCATCTGAGACCCTGAAGACAAGCCAAGACAATGTCTGGGCAGGCGGAGACGCAGTCTTTGGGCCGACGAGCGTAATTGCATCCCTCAGGGACGCGAGGATCGCAGCTTCCGAGATCGACAAGTACTTGGGTGGAGAAGGACTGGACGAGGCAGTAGCCGATATGTCCGAGTTCGTCTCACGACAGGTAAACATTGACGAGCTGAAGGAGCTACCACAGGCAAAGATCCCAGAGCTGGAAGCTGATGAACGAGTAACCAGCTTTATCGAGTTCGAACAGTGCTTAGCCAAGGACAAATCGATTTGTGAGGCTAGCAGATGTTGGAGGTGCGACTGGAATGAGTAAAGGCAAACTAACAACCATACCCTTCGGTCCCCAGCACCCCGTCCTTCCTGAAGCAGTACAGCTTCAGTTCTTTGTTGACGAGGAGAAGATCGTAGACGTATTGCCCAACCTGGGCTACATCCACAGGGGAATTGAGAAGGCAGCTGAGCTGAACGATTACCGCAGGAACCTCTACCTATGTGAGAGGATCTGTGGAATCTGTAACATCATACACGGACAAAGCTACGCAGGACTAATCGAGAAACTGACAGACACTGAGATACCAATGAGGGCGAAATACCTCAGGACTATCTGGTCTGAGGTTGCTCGTCTTCAGAGCCACTTGCTAACCATTGGGCTATTCGCTGATACTTTGGGCTTTGAGAGCGTCTTCATGAAGGTCTGGAAGGACCGTGAACTGATCCTTGAACTGACTGAGGCTACAAATGGACACAGGGTCCACCTAGGCACCACTGTAATCGGTGGAGTCAACAAGGACATGGATGAGAAACTCCAGAGCAGGTACCTGAAGGACATGGATATCCTCACAAAGGAGATCAATGACTGGGCGGACGTCTTCAGTAAGGATAAAGCCTACCTCTCAAGAACCGTCGGCAAGGGAATACTGCCAAAGAAAGATGCAGTGCACCTAGGAGCCGTCGGACCAGTAATCAGAGGTTCAGGAATCCCACAGGACATGAGGAACAACGGATACGAGGCATATGGACAGCTTGATTTCGAGCCCATCACACATGATGGCTGCGATGTCATGTCCCGTACCCTCGTCAAGGTTGATGAATGCTATCAGAGTATTGACCTCATTAAGCAGGCTATCAAGACAATGCCTGAAGGTCCAATCGCTGTGAAGAACGAAAAGTTCCCAGAAGGCGAGGCGATCTACAGGACAGAGCAGCCAAGAGGAGAACTCTTCTACTATGGCAAGGGCAACGGCACCATCCACATGGACAGGGTGAGAATCCGGACTCCTACGATTCCGAACCTTCCCCCACTGCTCCAGATGCTGATCGGTTACGATGTAGCGGACATCCCAGCGATCGTCCACAGCATCGACCCATGCATGAGCTGCACTGAGAGGATCACAGACGTAAAGGAGATGGCATAAGATGCCCAAGTTCCTTAACAACGTCCTCGAAAATCTGTTCGGCAAGCCAGCAACGGTAGCCTACCCATTCGTGGTCCCTGAAACTGTCCCCGGAACAAGGGGAGAACTCACCTTCAACCTATCGAAGTGTGACCAGTGCCAGGACTGTGAGAGAATCTGTCCCGCGGTAGCCATCAAGGTATACCCCGAAGAGAAGAAGATCGAATGGAAGCCATTCGCATGTATCTACTGCCACGTATGTGTCAGCACATGTATGCACGATGCCATCGAGCCCAGTGAAAAAGTCAAGTCTCCTGACTACAAAGTCAAGATCAAGACTTTCACTGAGTAAATTCCTCTTCTATTTTTACTTATTCTGATCTTTATACACGCTATCTTCTAACATGTCCAATCGAGCATCAAGTCTAGCCAGGCTTCGCTCTATTCCGATTAAGCCCTGTTTGAGCCCATCTGCTATCTCCATCAGCGCTATGCTCATCTCCATGGGCAGGTCTTCCGTGACCTTGTACAGTTCGTTCTGGCTCTTCTTGATGAGTATGACGTTGCTTATCCTGTGGATGCCCTCTATCTGGGCATCGAAACTCTGCAGTTGATTCTTTGCCTCCGTAATTAGGGCTCGGTAATCACTGTGCTTCAAGTCTTCCCACGGCTGGTCCATCATCAAAAACACTGGTAAAATCGTTCGGATTAGCCTATATATTACCTTGTTTTGGCGAAAGGGACTTTTTTAGCGGTTTTATTACTATTTCACGTATTTGGGATAAGATTGTACAATATGCTGCAAACCGGTTATAACTGATATAGCAGGGCTTTCAGGGTATCCAACTAGTTGACTGAGTACAGATATGCCCTGCCTTTCTTGCCTGTTTGCTGTATGACTCCCATATTTCTTAGACAGTAGACCATCTTCTGGGCAAGGTTGATCCTGAGCTTTGACTCCTTTGACAGTATCCTCGTTGTAAACTCCTCTGGCAGGGTCTCGGGTAGCAGTTCCAAAAAGTCCTGAGGTGCCTGATACAGGTGCCTTTCTTGGATGTTGAGCATCTTCCTGTCGTGGATACTCCACCGCTTCCTCCTCCAGCTGCCCTTTCCGTCGTTGATTAAGAATTCCTCCATGTTGACCAACGCTACCTCCAGCTCAAAGTTTTGGTCCGCCAACAATTTGGGCATATACACCAGCTCCTTGAACACCTCTTCGACTCTCCCACGCTTTGGACTCTTTCGTCTACCCACCTGATTCTCGTTTCTATCAAGCCTTACCACCCATTTCTGGTATGGAACCGGGTGTACCAATCTAACGTGGTGATCCCGGACTAGCTTACCCAGTTTATCTCGAATCGAGGAAAAACTCCTAGTCTGTATCTCAATAAGCAAATCCCCTCTTACAACATCAACCCGGTAGTCTCCTAGAGGCGACTCAACATCCCCTGTCTCCATGGCGTAGTATTCTTTGAGCTGCTCGTGCAGGGTTTGCTCGGTCACAGGGAGTATAACGATGCTTCTCCTTTAACAGGTTCCCTCCTGTCAATTCCGGATGCCTCGGAACTTGTTATGAATAATAGTTACCTACTCGGGTACAATGACCCTTAAAGGGGCTGTACTGGAGAAACTACATCGCCAGAAGATGAATAGCATGGGCTCTCATCGAGGGACAGTGCTGATCTCTTCTCCGGGTAAACTGGAGCTAAAGCGGACATGAACATCTACAAACCAATGCTACCCCTACCTACTCCGGAGTCATTTATTGACTCAGATTGGGTCTTCGAGGTCAAATGGGGCGGTCTAAGGACACTTGCTTACATCACCGACAAGGTCAGTCTTCAATCGAGGAACGGGGAAGAGCTCGTTGACAAGTTCCCGGAGTTAATGGAACTATCTGAACTGGCTTCTGATGTGGTCCTCGACGGTGAAATCATAGTGATGAAGGATAAGATTCCTGATTTTGATGCCGTCATGAGGCGAAGTAAAGCAAACACGGATGAGGAGATCAAGGAACTTTCCCTTCGAGACCCCGTTACGTTCGTTATTTTTGATATACTGGAGCGAAATGGGGCAAGTCTCATTGACTACTCCTTAATGGACAGGCTTGAGATTCTGGGCGTTACACTGAAAACAGGTGAAAACGTGGTCCAGAGCACCGTTTTCGATGAAAATGGGGTTAGCTACTATGACGCAGTCGTGAAGCAAGGACTTGATGGGATAGTAGCGAAAAGAAAAGACAGCTTCTATATGCCGGGATCCTTGAGCCCTGACTGGCTCAAGATCGATAAGAGACCAGATGACGCTTAGGAAAACTGCTAACAACCTAGGAAGTTCAACAACTTCTCGGCGTCAAACAGACCTCTGTTAACCCAAATTACCTTCCCTTTCTCATCTACAACGAAATCTGCTGGGCTCTGGCTTTCACGTCCCTCGTAATCACCGTGGACCTTGCCTTTCTTCCTAGCCTCCCCCGCCTTCCTGAGTATACCTAGCATGGTGTTGAAACCCATCATTCCCACACTGTAATCCTTGTATAACTGATACCCCGAGGTTTTTGGTACAGATACAACTGGGAACTTCACATCGTAGCCTTCAATGTATTTTTTGGCCGAGCCTTCCAGTGACTGTGTGAAGTAGATTATTGCCTCGTCTGTCTTTTCGCTCATTTCAAGTAGAGCGTCAAAATCAACCTGACAAACTGGGCACCCAAAATACCTGCCAAACACAAGGATCACCTTTTTTCCCCCATAATCTGAGAGAGAAACCGTACCCGAGTTTACGGATTCCATACTAAATTCAGGTGCACTGTCACCCACATCAATTTTCATGGACTGGTATTGTCCAATCATTATTTCAAACCTAGGCTTCCCAGAGGTTAAACACGAACCCAAACGGGTCCTTCATGTAACATGGCTTGCCTTTTCCTTCCCACTTGACAACCGTGCACCCCTTCTCAAGGAGGTCGTTCTTTGCTTTCTTCAGATCCTCGACCACGAACTCCGTTATTGGCCCAAGTGAGGTCCCCAGTGTTATGAACAGGTTGATTCCTCCGGTGTCAAAACGAGCCCAGTCATTACCCATCTCCCTTATTCGTAGCCCTAGCACCTCATGGTAAAATTGGACTGCCTCCTCAAGATTCGGAGTCTCAAGGTTAATGTTCTTGCTCAATCGATAACTCATGGCTACCCAGAATTAGGTTCGGAAGGTAGTAAAAGAATTAAGTGGTTGTTTAAGCGGATGGGGCCATTCTTGGGGCCTTGTCCTCGTCTTTTGGCTCCTCGATGAAAAGCATGACCATTGTTGTGGTGAGTATCCCCAGGATGGCGTTGATGAAGAACGGGATGCCGTAACCAGGGACATCGATGCCCATCACATTGAATATGGTGAACCTGTATGTGTCATAGATCCATGTCCCGAGGATTGGACCAACAACGCTACCCGCGGTGAACGCCATACCGAACAGACCGAACATTTTACCCCTGACCTCCGGTGGAATGAGATCCGCCCTCAGTGCACGGAAGGCTGGCATGCTAACGTTGAAGCCGAGGCTCCTGACGCTGACCACAATGCCTGCCTGTGTGATGTTTCCCGTGAAGGGTAGTATTCCCCCTGCGATCCTGCTAACATAGTTACCAAAGCCGATGAGTGGTTTTCGCCCAACTTTGTCGCTATACTTTCCCGCCACATAACTTGCCATCAACCCGATGAACCCACTGATGCTGATGATTGTTCCAATACCCATAGGACTCATACCGAACCTATCGGTGTAGAAAAGAACCATTATCGGGATGATGAAACCGACGCCAATACCTGAGATGAAGCTGTTAACGAAAATGATCTTCAATGGGTTTGTCCACTCTATCTTTCCTCCATTTTTGGACATGCCTCTCCTGCCGCCCCCTTCTCCCTTCCGCTCAGGCTCCTGGATGTAGAAGTAGACTACCACTAGGGCACAAGCGGCGAAGACAGAGTCAACAAAGTATGGTATCCTGTAACTCATTATCTCTGAGAAGCCTCGGCTCAACACGAACCACTGTATGCTTCCCCCGACCATGGGTCCAAGGTTTCGCCCAACCATACTCATCGACATTATGAAGCCTGAAGCCTCACCCCTTTGACTGGGCTCAACGAGGTCCATCAACAGGGTCTCGCTTGCCAGCATGGCTGCGCTTGAAACCGCCCCGTTGAACACCCTGATGAGAAGTAACCATTTCCAGTTTGGCACTAGACCTGTGAGTATCCCAAGTATAACATCCGCAAATATTCCTGCAACCATGAGCCTCTTCCTCCCATACTGGTCGGTCAGGCTCCCCATCTTGGGTGATAGGATAGCGAAAGCGATCATGAAACTGCTTGTGAATAAGCCTACGCTGGCCACTGTTGCACCTAGAGAAATGACGTAACTTGGGAAGAAGCTTATTGGAAGCGCGATTGCCAGTGACTCTATTAACTGGACCGCCCCTAGAATCATAATTGGTCTGCTCAGTGTCCTTTTAGACATAGTATCCACTTCCCCTCCTTCTTCATTTGTTACCTATTAATGCATCTTTTTTGGTAACAGTTTATAACTTGGCTTTGCGTGAGGTGGGCTGTTATGATAGGTGTACACCTTATCGTGGATGGAATGACCGAGTCTCCGGTTAGCGCCGAGACAATTGAGCATATCCTGAAGGACCTGCCACATAGGATAGACATGAGTATTCTGGATGGCCCATATGTTGTGAAGGGAGTGCCGGAAAACCCTGGGTACACTGGTATCGAGGTTATCGATAAGAGCCATATCGCGATCCATTCCTTTGATGAGAACAACACTGTCAGCATCGACGTTTACAGCTGCAAACCATTCAACGCTAAAAAAACGGTTGAATACCTTAAAGAGCATATAAAATTTAACAAAATAACAACCCGTGTAATTACAAGGGAAATAATCTAAAACCCGTTTCTATTTCATAATAAATTACCATTAGGCGCCAATTATCGCGTCTAATAAGAAAATACGTCATAAAAACGAGTTAAATCATTTAATATGGAATTATTATATGTTTTTCAAAAATATACCGTAGATAATGTATGTTAGCCACTGGTTAAGGGCAGAAACACTCGATAACCCCCTTTCACATCTAAATTATCGCCCCCGGTTTGATTTAATCAATTTTTCTTACCTCAAACGCCAAGTGGCTTTCAAAGATGATTTATTGATGGGTATTGCTTAAATTTCTGGTTTCTTTTATTGATGGCGAGAGTCCATGGAAGGGGGGTTAGGGCAGTTCGATGCAATCTACAATATCCTCATCATGGTCGTTATCATCACCCTGATTGCCCGACAGTTTAACTTCCCATCCACGATCGCTTTCATATTCGCTGGGCTGTTGGCGGCATCTGTTCCTAGGATACCTCTCCCTGAGCTATCTCCTGAGATATTCCTGACACTGTTACTGCCTCCTATTCTCTTCACTGAGACCCTCACAATGGACGTTGACGGTTTAATTGACGATAGTGATACGATCTTGTCATTTGCCATAGCTGGTACTGCGATCATGGTCTCGGCTGTGGGAATTTACACCCACTACGTGTTCAACATCTCCTGGATCGAGGCTTTTGTGCTCGGAATAATCATCGCACCCACTGACCCCGTGAGTGTTATCGCCACATTCAAGAAGCTTGGTGTCATCAAGCGATTCCAACTCATTCTCGCGGGGGAGAGTCTCTTCAACGACGGTGTGGCGATCGTCGTATACAGCATCTTGTTGATAATCATTGAAGCGGGGACTATTACCGCAGCGGAGGTTGTGTATCTTACGGTCCTCAAGATATTCGGTGGTGCTGTGTTGGGGTATATCGCGGGATATGTTGTCCACCTAATCTTTTGCTGGACCGAGGATCTTTACGCAGAGACTCTTCTCACCTTCATCGTCGCTTTCGGTGTCTTCAGACTCGCCGAAGAATTCCATGCCAGCGGGGTAATAGCCGTAGTGGTGGCAGGACTGATATTCAACTACAGATGTAGGAACCACGGTGGGGTTAGTGAGAAAGGAGAGGAAATGCTTGAAGTCTTGTGGGAGTTTGTTGGGTTCATTGCCAGCAGTTTTGCCTTCATATTCATTGGGATAAGCCTTGAACTTGAATTGCTGACGAGGTACGCGTTACCGATCCTTGCCCTCAGCCTGGTCAGCGTCATATTCCGTTACGGAATGACCGAGGTAGTAGCCCGGTTCCTAGAGAATTATAGAGACAAACGTATCCCAAGCAACTGGAGGATCGGGATGACTTGGAGTGGATTGAGAGGTGCCGTTTCCGTAGTCCTAGTCCTCGGCATCACAGGCGTAGATCTTCCTAGTGAACAGCTGCTACTAGCCCTTACCTACGGGATTGTCCTAGGGTCCAACCTAATTCAGGGGTTAACCATGCCCTACGCCATCAACCGGCTTCGTTTGTATAGCTCATCAAGGGCTCCCCCATCCCCTGAGCCTGAGGAAGAACAGAATGAAGAGTTGCCTTATCCCCGTGATTAATCGGCCTTTCTTCCCCGCGTATTGACCGGATACTTACCGTTGTCCTAAATCTATTTTTTTACATCCAAAACTGGTTTACAATTTTGTAGTAGCGTTCAGCCACATACCCCGGATAAATTATAATAAAATTTTATTAAATATAACTAAATATAACAAGGTTTTTAAACCAAAATGTATTGAAAATTAATAGGATGTCCGAAAGAAAGTACAAGTATCATACTGTCAATCTCCCGGAGAGCCTGGCAAAAAAAATCGAAGAAGTCATTGAGAGCGGGAATCATGGGTACACCAGTATCCCAGATTTTGTTAAATCAGCGGTCAGGCGTTATCTCAGGGATTTGGGCTATCTGGTTTAAAACCAACCCCCTACTTTGTAATCGCGGTTCTTCCGCGAATTTACCACATCTAGGTGATAGTCATATGACCAAAACATTCATAATATCGCTAGCGAAATAGCATGTTATGTCGTGCAGATCATGTGGAACTGAGATCACAGACGAATCTAACTTCTGCCCAAACTGCGGGTTCAGGACCGAGAAAGGGGAAACCGAGAACGTAAAGACCCCTGTCGATAGACGTCCAGGCTGGGAGAAGGATGTCGAGTATGCTCTCCAGAACGCCCAGAAGCTCATGGAGGAAGCGTTTGACACAGCGAAGAAAGGGCTCCAAGAAGTAAAAGAGGAGCTAGAACAAGAGGTGGGAAAAGTAAAGGAGATAAAGGCAAGAGCCGGACCCGTATACTGTCCCAAATGCGGGAACAAGAACCCGAGTGACTCTGAGTTCTGCGTAAAATGTGGGAAACACATCCACTCTCAGAGCTGATTTATTACCTCATCCCTGAACTTAGACAGGTTTTCTTTTGCTAACTTTACATCCCCTGTTGGGCGTACGAACACAATCATCGTGTCCACTCCCATGTCCCCGGCTTCCCTGAACTTTTCAACAAGGACGTCAGTTGTGCCCATGAACTTGTCTCGTTTTATGTCCTCAACTGGTCGTCTGAACCGTCCTGCCATTGCTTTGACTCCCTTTTCGTACTCCTCCTCGGACTCATAATGCCAGACCATGTGGTCAAACCCACTGAAACCGAATTCATCTGGTTTCTTACCATACTTTTCGAGCGCTGGGTCAAGAAGGGTCTTCACTTTTCTAAGGTCTGCGAGTCCTCCGCCCACTGCGAGAACGTTTACACCATCTGCATACTTTACGGCCGCCCTGACGAGTCTAGGCTTGCTGGCACCCACAATTATCGGCATCTGCTCCTGGACGGGTAGCGGGTAATTGCTCGCTCCCTGTAACTTCCAGTACTTGCTCTCATAGACTAGTTCGGGTTCTGAGAACATTCCCTTCAAAATCTTGATGGTCTCTATCAACTGGTCCGCCCTTTTCCATCCCACTGGGACCCCCTTTCCATCACCAGTCAAGTCGTATCCCTCGTACTCCTTCTTCATCCAACCTGCACCTAGGATAGTGTCGTATCTCCCCTTGAACAGGTTGTCCAGTGTACTGATTGTCTTTGCTAGGAGCGCTGGATTCCTCAAGCTGTTGAATATGGTGATGTGTCCTAGTCTGATTTTTTTTGTCTGGACTCCAACTGCTGCAAGGGTCGTCATGGCCTCCAGGAAGGGCATCGTCTCTTCCCCGAACAGTCCAAGTACGTGATCGTTTAGATAGGCTCCATGGAGGCCAAGCTCCTCTGTGTGCTGTGCGAGGTCAACCATACCTTCGTATGTGACTCCTGGTCGTAGGAAATAACCGAACTTCATACCCCTACGATGCCTCATGGTTTTTTGAATCTTGCCACTACGAAAATAATCATAACCAAGTGTGCGTCAATGTACCTATGAGTGTCCTCTGCAGCGGTAGCTTCGTGGCAGATATCATGGTACCCAACCTACCCTACATAGGTCCCCCCGGTAGCCTGACGTATGCACCAGACGGAATCAAACTAAGTCCCGGTGGACACAGCGGTAACGTCGCTATTGACCTTACCCAGCTGGGGCTTCCAGATGTCCACGCCACGGGGAGCATTGGAAAGGACATGATGGGTGGTTTTCTCGTTGAACAATTACAGTCCAGCGGGGTCAAAGTCCACTCAGAGATACACGAGGACACAACAACTGCAAAGAACATTGCTCTACTCGTCGAGGGGCAAGACAGGAGGTTTATAGCCGAGTTGACAGCGAACTCATTACTAACACCCGGGTTTCTGACCGAGGCATTGACCTTGGTTAAGCCCAAGGTATTCTATCAGGGCACCTTGGGAGGGCTTCCCCACATCGAGGCTGAGCTTTCCTCGGTTCTTAAACACGCGAAGGGTTTAGGAGCGTCCACTTTCCTCGACGTAATAATGCCCTCCAATGGATGGGATTACCTGTATCCAGCCTTACCGGATGTGAACCTTTTACACTGCAACATGGACGAGGGAAAAAAACTGACTGGCTTGGAAAAACCTCGGGAAATAGCAAAGTCCCTACTGGAACGAGGCGTAAGAGGCGTCATAGTAACTGACGGAAAAAATGGGCTAACTGCTGGAACAGAGGAGTACTTAGTTGAAATGCCATCATACACGGTCACACAACTGGACCCTACAGGGGCTGGAGACGCCTTATGCGCTGGAATGATCAATTTCATTCACACTCTGGGTGATCCAGAAAAAGTGTTCACCCCAGACAATTTCGTTGAGGCTCTTCTCAGAGGGCAGGCTACGGGGGCGGCATGCGTGACCGGTATTGGTGCAACCACCAATGTAACCAAAGGGAGGGTTTCTCAGATACTCCAATCAAAGGGCGAGATATTAGAAAACACAAGAACGATGATAAGATGAGCGCACAAAACAGGATCCCAACAGGTATTCCACCCCTCGATAACCTACTTGGTGGAGGATTCCATGGGTCTGCTGTCAACCTAATCTACGGGAAGGCGACATCTGGAAAAACAACCCTAACCCTGACCGCTACACTTCATCATCTGGGGCAAAATAGGTCCGCCAAGGCTGTTTACCTGGACATCGATAACAAGTTGAACGTGGGGAGGCTCCAAGAACTGGCATCAATCGATGAGAATGTACTGAGGAGGCTAAACCTGTACACACCTGACAGCTTTGATGACCAGTCTGATGCATTGGAGCAACTCCCAGATCTGAATTCCGGTGATATCGTGATTATCGATAGCATCACGGGGCTGTACCGTGGTGAGACAGAGGATATGGAAAAAACATTTGAGGCAAACAAGGAGCTAAACCGCCAACTGGGATACATAAGTGAGGTAGCCAAAACAACTGGTGCGACCGTATTGCTGACCGGGCAAGTACGTAGTATCCTTGACACATCACAAGTGGAGCCGGTTGCACAGAGATTGCTTAGATACTGGAGCACATCGATAATTAAATTAGAGAAAACCGCGATAACTTCTAACCGGCAGGCAACAATGGAGAAACCACAGGGCATAAGGAGCCCCATTATCCTCAGCATTAACGCCTCGGGCATGGTGGAGGCAAGTAATTGATTGACAAGATAATCGCCACCATAATTCTGTTCCTCCCAGCCTACATCGCAAACAGCACACCCGTTGTGCTCGGTGGCGGAGCACCGGTAGACGGTGGACGATTATGGTCAGATGGCAAACCCATTCTGGGGACAAACAAGACTATCCGCGGATGTATCACTGGAGTACTTGCAGGTTCAATTGTGGGTTTGATCCAGGGGAACCTCATGGGAGGGTTCGTGCAGGCAACAGGGGCTATCCTGGGTGACCTCATTAGCAGCTTCATGAAGAGGCGGAAAGACTATGCTCCCGGTTCCAGTATGCCCCTCGTTGACCAACTGGACTTTATCACGTTAGCCGTAATTCTGAGTTACCCATTCCAGACAACCAACCTTCTGTCGGTTGTAATCATTATAGTCATCACCATACCCATCCACTACGGTACAAACTATGTGGCTTGGCTACTGAAACTCAAGAAAAACCCATGGTAACTAGATTACCATGCGTGGGTTTTTTTCACTGGACTTTATGATCCTGCCACAGAAATTCACCATGAACCTTTCGCCGAACTCCCTGTGCAACAATGACATGGCGTTGAACCCGGTGCAATGGCATGGGGCGAATAGCTCCAGTCCAAACTTTTTCATCTCATCTGCTGTCTGAAGAATGTATTCGTCTTCCCTTGCCACCAGATGTGTACCCCCGATGTACGCGTAGATGCTCCCGAAGCCACCGAGTTTCTTGACATGTGAGAGAGTGTTGACAGGCCCAGAGTGGGCACAACCTGTTATGGTCCAGCAACCTGTGTCCTCAACGTCCATCCAGAGGCTCTGGTCACACAGAATCAAGTCTTCCTTGTGTTCCTCGTCCTCGACTATCACTCTTTTACTCCCATTCTTGTACTGGGGGATGACCTCGAAATCGTTTGATCTTGTAACCTGCCCTGTTGTCCAGAGACCTGGAACGATCTCTACTGGATCGGATGTCAGGACAATCTGCCCTCCGGCGTTCTCTATTTCTGCGATTCCCTGCCCTTCTGGGACTCCATTTGGGGTGAGTTTTCCTGTTTTTGACCTATTGAATCTGGGTAGGAAGCAGTGCGGGTGTGCATAGACTGGACATCCACCCGTCATCTTCAGTGCTTCAACCGTGGCGACTGTGTGGTCGTTATGCCCATGGCTTAGCACGATGGCATCCAATCCTTCCAAGTCTATCTCAAGTTTCTCAATGTTGTATAGGAAAGGCCAAGTATCGTTGGCGGTGTCGAACAAGACCTTCCGGGCATCTCCCTTTGAGTCTGTCAACTCGATGAGGAAAGACAACCCCCACTGCCCCCATAGGCCGGAACTGAGTACCAGGTTATCGGCGATGGTGGTTAATTGAAGATCAGAGACAGCCATGATACTGTAGAAATGATCCCCATATGTAACTTCACCTAGTTAATCTGGGTGTTCGGTGTTCGATGGGGGGTTCACTATAAGTTAAGAAGGGGATTATTTGGATTATTTACTCGTCCCTCTCCTTTTGGTAAGTGCTTTCGTCTTAAGTTTGACCTTCATTCTCTCGATATGAAAAGGAGATTGAGTGATTAGATGTCTTCCCTGTTGTTTCGTGAATATTTCATCTATCAAAGTGTAATCCAGGAAAGCTCAAAGCAGAGTTTTGGCGAGCCTCACTTTTTCATTAGTATATGGGAGACCAGATAGATGGGAGACGTTAAACCCCAATATCATTCAAGGGATGATAAAGTCTCGATATCCCGGACAGAGTACAATGGTCTGTTAGCTATACGAGATTCATACAAACATAGACTCTTCGAAACCTTAGAAACAGAAGCAAAAAGAATCACTCATCGGGAAATAGAAAACTTAGCACATGATGCAACAAGGAAACAGTTCTACGATGGTGACAAGTTCAACCCAATAATACTTGTTAATTTCTTAGTAGAAAACACAGTACAAGACTATTTTGTTACCCCGATGAATGACCAGGGCGGAGATGTAATCTGGAGATACAACGAGAACCTTGGAATATACGAAAACCTTGGAATCCCCTGGATCAAAGAACTAGTTCAAAAACTTCTCGGAGAAGACTGTAGAAAAAGCAAGCAAGTGGAAGTAGTGGAACAGGTCAAGGTCAAAACATACAAACCTCCACGAGACTTCGAAGAAATACGCGGGAAAGTAGTACTAAACAACGGGAGCTTTAACATTCACACAGGAGAACTTGAACCGCATAATCCCCTAAACTATGCAAAAAGCCGAATACCTATAACATACGACCCAGAAATAGACTGCTCCTTATTCAGGAAATTCCTCAAAGAAGTTATTCCCAACAGTGTAAACTTTTACCAAGAATGGCTAGGGTACCACTTATTGAAAGATTATCGTTTCCAACGATGTGTAGTTTGCCTCGGCGATGGAGACAATGGAAAAAGTACATTACTGAGCATTCAAGCCACGTTCCTAGGAATTGACAATATAGCTACTCAAAGCTTGTTTAGACTTTCAACTAATCGATTCGCGCCAGCAGAACTGCATGGAAAAACAGCGAACATAGCAGCTGATATTGGTCCAGATGAATTAAGACACACTGGTACAATCAAAATGCTTACAGGTGGTGACTATATTTCCGCTGAACACAAGAACCGCGACCCGTTTTCGTTCAGAAATTATGCTAAACTTACCTTTAGCTGCAATCAGCTTCCTAAGACGCCCGATGAAACCTTAGCGTTCTTCAAGCGATTCGTCGTCCTCGTTTTCGGGGATTCCATACCTAAGGACGAACAAGACCCAAATCTATTGGATAAATTGACCACATCAGAGGAATTAAGTGGAATATTCAATTTCGCTTATGAAGGCTTGAAACGCGCTCTCGAACGTGGAAGATTGGATGAACCTGGAGATGCATTGGACCGTAAGGAGCTCTACTTGGCAATGAGTGATCCTGTTACCGGGTTTATCAATAATTATATCACTGAGGAGATGAACAGTTTTGAAGTCAAACAGGATGTAATTAACGCTTTTTTCACTTATTGTAAACAAAAAGGATTCATCCCTAAATCAGATCGCAAATTCTTTGAGGAATTTAAGAAACAAGTTTACGTACGTGACTATCACCCCAAGCTTTACTCTACAGAGCACCCAACTGGGAAGCAAGTTTCATGTTATAAAGGTATGAAGTTACTGGGAGTTCCACGACGCAAATACTACACTAGTAAAAAGGACTATTTAGCGTCGCAAGATACTCAAACTAGATTAGAAACTATTGACCAAAATGAGGATATTGACCATCAATAAACTCGTAATGGAAAATTATAATCATATTTGGAGATTACACCTACTCCATACCCTCAATATACCCAATATAGACAAAATAGTTTCCTACTACGGTGCTTTGCATATGTAATGTTCCACACAATTGAACACCTGTTCAAATCTATAGTTTATAATATCCACAACCTATATCAGGATAATCAACTAATCAAATGTAAACCAATTCAAGGTGACGACGATGGGGGTAAGAGCAAATGTCCAGTCCAAGTAGACGCAAGATGCTAGCAGCACAGGAAGACATTGCAAACCGTATTGTCAGTCTCGCCCAGCGCAAAGATATGACCGTTTACCAGACAGTTAATGACATTCTAGAGCAAGCCCTTCGAGTAGAGGAACTTGGTATGAGTCTCAGGCAGGTCGTTGATGAGCGGTGGATGCTTGAGAAGGCAACTGAAACTGGGTTCACTTTCACAATTGAGCAGCTCCTGTACAGTATCGTTGAGGAATCCTACGCCGAGAACTCTGAGAAATCCGCCAAAGTCTGGAAGGACATGGGTCACTGGTATGGCAAATACTATGAGGCCAAACACGAGGAACCGGTTGAGGCATTCAAGGAGGCACTTGAGCTTTTCACATTGGGTACCAGTGAGTATACCTTTGAGAACGGTGGCCGAGAGATTTCCTTCAGTTTGATAGGTGAGAAGCTTTCATCAGGATACCTTGAGTTGTTCAGTATTTTCGTTGAGGAACTCTTACTTGTTCTTGGTTTCAAGCTTAATGGAAAGGAGATCAAGCCCGGTATCATTAAGATGGAGTTGAAGCAGTAATGGTCGAGGAGTTTCTCGACGACACAAAACTCATCAAAGTGCCTAAGATTCTTGCCACTCAGTTAAAACTGGTATCTGGTCGATTAGGGACAAATGTATCTGATTACGCTACTGAGGCGTTATCCCAAGCTTTACGAGTTGATGGTATGGGGTCCAACCTTGAAGATGCTGTTGACATGTATGAACTCGTGAACGTGCACAAGGGCGCAGGACTTGTAAATCTCCCAAGAAATTCGGTTAACCTGTTATTGTCTTCAATTGATGACGCGGAGTTAAACGTAATTTGTGATAAATTCTCTGAGGCAGGAAGCTGGTATGCTGCCTATATCTCATCCAAATTGCCATCCGATTCAATTCTATCCTTTCTACAAGAAGATTTCAAGGTCTTTTGGAACTTGGATGAAGTGGAAATCATTGAGCAGGATGTAGTTGTTGAGTTTAGGGCGACAAGTTTCAACATGTCTACAGGTTTGACCGATTTACTGGTCCTGTATACAAAGGGTGTTTTCGAGGAACTGGGATATTCCACAAGCGAGGAGGAAGCACTTCCCGGTTTGGTTTTCTTCAAGTTTTTAAAAACATTAAACTAAATTATAAAGAAATTGTTAATTTGATAAATATTTTCCGGTTAAATTAACTGATTCAACCATACAATTACAACCACCCATGAGTTGTAAGTAGTAATATTACTGAAGAATAATCACTATATAATGTCATAACTAGTGTATACAAACATACTGCACACTAATAATGTCCCATCTTTGTATACAATAATACATCCCTTGTAGACATACCCTTATTAGTAAAATTCAGGTTTTCAGACCCAATCGAAGGACAGGGTAGATTAAATGATCGATGATCCCTGTTTTACGATCAAATAAAGGTGAATAATAAAAATGAATAGTAAAAAAGCGATTACACTATTAGTACTAGCGACACTTTTACTGGCTACGGTTCCCGTAATGTCAGTAAGTGCCATCGACATGGATGATATATGGGAAACTGATGGATCGGCTGCCGTTGCAGGCGGTCAATACGGTGATACCTTCTCATTCAATGGTTCCGATGTAACAGCTGGTGCATCAGTCGAACTATATTGGGATTCCGTTAGCGCATGGGACGGAGAGACGGGTTTACTCAACTCTTCTACCGCAGAGCCAAACGGAGATTATGATATATGGTTTGAAGTGCCAGAAGCAGTTGCCGGTGCCCACTATCTGTGGGTTAAGGACCTTGCAACTACTGCAACAGACGGTCCACAGACTTTTACAGTTGTACCATCCATCGAGTTGAGTCCAGATTCTGGTCTTGCAGGTGATGAAATAACCATCAGTGGTTATGGATACGATTCTGAGGTCGATGTTGATGACGTCACTTGGGATGCAGGTGCACTTGTATTAAATCCTGTAACTCCTGAAACAGATGAGTTGGGTTCATGGACAGCAACTTGCGACGCTCTTGCAGCGCCGGGAGTTATTGTTGCCTTGGATGAAGGTGCAGTCAACACAGCCACAGCGACGTTCACAGTAGGACCATCCATTTCATTGGATGCTGACGAAGGACCTACTGGACTTGAGGTTGAGATCACTGGAAGAGGTTATACAGTAGGTGCCACAATTGTGGCTGGTAACGTAACCTTTGGTGGAGAAATTTGTTACTTAGAAGAAACTGTCACCGTTAAGGGTGATGGAACCTTCGAGTTAGTAACCTATGTCCCATCTACAGCAGATACAGACGAGTATGACTTCGAAGTAACAGAAAAAAGTGCAGCCGAACCAGATGTGACGGCCACTGAAGGCTTTGAGGTAAATGGACTAGCCGAGATCTCAGTAACGCCAGAATATGGTCCACAGGGATCAATCGTTACAATTGAGGGCTGGAACTTTACACAATCTGCTCAGGATGTTGTTATTGAGTTAGATGGAGAAGGAGCAAAAACCTTTGAAACTGACAACAATGGTCACTTTGACGGAACATACATTATTCCTGCAGTAGGCTCTGGTGTACAGGATTTAACTGCCACTCAAGCTGACTACTTAATCGACGCTGAGACTGAATTTAGGGCTGGTATTATGATAGTAATATTATCCCCAACTTCTGGACCTTCAGGAACAAGCCTTACCTTAACCGGTACAGGTTTCACTGATACTGATGCGTGGAACGCAACATTCGGAGAAGAAACGTTTGTGGATGCAGGTGTCTCTGTTGTTACTGAGATTACAGCTACTGAATATGTACCAAGTGTTGAACCTGGTGTTTACACCATAACAGTCTGGGACATAGATGCTGATATCCAAGTTGAAGTAGAATTCGAGGTAACTGCAACAACCATGATCACAACTGATCCAGTCGTTGCACCCGCGGATTACGAGATAACTGTTGAAGGTAGCGGCTTCGCCGATGACCTAGACTTTATGGTCGCGGACTTTGGCGATATTGAGCTTGTCTACTACAACGATACAGAAGAGTGGACTCCTGCCTTGACAACTACCTGGGCTGTAGACGACGATGATTGGGATGATGGCTACTTCGAATTCACATTCGATCTAGCTGATGATGCTGAACTAGGTGTCGGAACATACACAATTAACGTCACAGACGGTACGGAATTGCTTGCGCAGCTTGAGTTTGATGTTGTGGTAGAGACCATTGACATTGCTTCAAGGAAGCCAGAATTCAGTATTGGTGATACGCTAGCTTTCGACGTTGAAAGCAGCTTCGCGATGGATCTCTCATACGTTGAGATCTATGATCCAAGCGGTGATCTATACTGGAGCACTGACCCCTTCGGCGATTGGTTGGCTGTCGGTCTTATCCAGCGTGTACTATACGCTGATCAGGTTGCAGGTGGTAACCCATTGGTCTTCCTAGAAGACGCACCTCTTGGTACGTGGACTTGGGAGTACTATGACGCCGCAGATGACGAAGTTGACACAGGTGCATTCAGCGTTGTAGCATCAGAAGCCGATGTTGTCGGTGAGCAGGTCGCAGACCTAGCAAACGCGCTAGATGACCTAAGTTCTGATCTATCTGATGTATCCGGTTCGTTCGATGACGTACAGAGTAGTATCGCAGATGTAGCATCCGTTGCAGCTGACGCCGTAGAGGCGGCACAGGCAGCAGCAGAAGCAGTTTCAGCAGTTGCAGCAACCGCCAACACGGCGAGCGAGGCAGCTACTGCAGCAGCAGAAGCAGCTAACGCAGCAAAGGACGCAGCAAGCGGTCTAACCACTCTAGTCTACGGCGCAATCGGCGCAGCACTAGTAGCAGCACTCGCAGCAATCGTCTCACTGATGCAAATCAGTAGGCGAATCGCAGGTTAAAACCAAAAATCTTATCTTTTTTTATTTTTTTTAATTTTAAACACTTATTCTTATTAGTTGTACGACGTATTGATACCAAAATGACTCAAAATGTACTTTTAGTTGTAATTGATGCCATGAGGGCAGACAAAATTTATGATGATGGAACATATAAATCCTCAAAAACTCCATTTTTGGATTCAATTATTACAAAAAGCACATCGTTTTCAAAGGCATTTTCTGTGACTTCAACCACAACCCCGAGTTTTACCAGTATTTTGACGGGGTTATATCCACCCAACCATGGAGTCCGATCCTTATATGGATACAAACTTAGAAACAACATTCCTACCTTACCAGAGTTATTAAAAAACAAAGGATATCATACATATGCAGAAGTAACTGGACCCTTAGTAAAAGAAATAGGATTGAACAGAGGATTTGATGCGTATTCTTATCGTGAAAAAAATAACACTTATTACTCTTCATGGGGTTCAGATTTTTTAAATAATATTAAAAAAGGATATTATAAAGAACCTTGGTTTATATTATTACATTTATGGGAATTACATTCTCCTAGATTTGTTCCCTCTATTTATGACTCATATAAATATGGATGGAATAAATATGAGCGTGCGTTATCGGGATTAGATGAATATTTATCGAAACTCCACTCAGTAATAAATAATGATGATGTTTTTATTTTAACAGGTGATCATGGTGAGAAAATAGCTCATAATATAATTCATAAATATTATTTATCTTTAGAAAGAAAAGTATTAAAATACATGAAAAAAGGAGATGGAAATATTTTATTAAAAAACATGGGGCATGGATATAATGTTTATGATTATTTAACAAGAATCCCTTTGATAATTAAAGCTAATAACATATTAAAACGAAATATACATTCAAACAGTCTTTGTTCTCAGATTGATATTTTGCCTACTATTTATGATATTTTAGGATATAATCCTAAAAAATTAGATCTTGATGGGTGTTCATTAGTAAATTCTACGTTAAATGACAACCGAAAATATATTTTTTGTGAAGCTTGTGGTTCAGTAATACCTGATAAAAAAATGTGGAAGGTAGGAATTAGAACCGATCGATACAAATATATTTACAACCCATATTCTCAAAATCCTTTCGAAGAATTATATGATTTGGCTGCAGACAGAAAAGAGAGGAATAATATTGCTAGTAAAAACCCTGAGTTATCTGAATCCTTCAGATATCTAATAAATGAAAAATATTTGAAAAAATAAGTTTATTTTTTCATATCGTCCATTGCCTTTTGAATCACATCTTTGACATCTAAAACTGTCTCTGCCTCGAATGGGAAATTGGTACCAATGTAAGCTAGTTCAGTATGATTATGTGTATATGGAGAGCAACCATGATCGCTTAAGAGAATAATTTTGTTGTCTTTTGAAAGGTCATTGGCTAAGAAGAAACCTTCTTTGTATATCGAATCACTGTTCAGCTCCATATGTGCTTGAATATCTGGCTGATGTGTGTAAATTGCGATCAATTCGTATGAAGAAAGTGTTAGGCATGTTAGTAGCACTTTAAACAGTTTATGGTTACGATTGACCTGTTTCAGGCTTCCTCCCAAAATGAATCCGTCAACTACTCCGGGAATATCAAAAATGAATGAATTATACTTATGAAAAATTGTATCTTCGTATGGTACATGTGCATTGTGAACCTTTCCAGGACCATCCCCCAGATGGGTTTCCCTTTCCTTCTTTACATTCCACCCGTCTCTATGCCATTTTATACCAATTTTATGCAATACCTTCCTAAATTTAAATCGAGATTTGACAACCTCCGATACATGAAATTTTGGGTGGGGAAACTCTTTCCCCGCAAACATACTCCCCCAGATATTCATGGTGTGAGGTTTATTTCCATAATACAAACTCTTGGGGATGGTGAGCGTTTTTTCATATGGCATTGATAAATGCAATTCTTTGGCGTAGTCAGGATCCAAACCATCCATACACAAGAGTATTAATTTTTGTTTTTTCAATTTTCTTCCACTTTATTCATATTTTTTATTATTTCCGGTATTTTTCCTTGAATCTCCTCATTATATGGTATTAATTTTTTTCCCCTATCTTTTGTAAAATGTAAATTAAACATACAGGGTTTTTTCAAATATATTGCTCTTCCTTTCATTCTAGGTGTTTCAAACTTTTTTGGTACATATACAGTTCCATTATTATGAAGTAGTATACTATGATAGCCATTGTTGATTAATTCTGTTTGTTGCTTCGGATAAATAATATTTTTACATGTCCTTATGTATGTATTTTTATATTTCATTTTTTCTAATAACATGTTCGGCAATAGCACTTCATCTCCATCGAGAATTAGTATCCATGTTTCCTTCACTCTTTCTACGCCATATCTTCTACTTTCTATGAGGTTCATATCTGGTTTAATATGATATTCTACGTTTAACTGATATTTTTCTTCGATTTTTCTTATGGTTGGTATCGTCTCACCATTTTTATCTATGATTATATATTTTGAAACAAAGTCTTTTGATGATTCTATGGCTAATTCTACATTATCTGCCTCATTCCAAACACACATTACACAACCAACATCAATTTTCTCCTCGCGTTCTGTGTAACTGCCAAGTAATCTACTTGGGGTCGTTAATTGGTGCATGATCCGGCTAAGCATTTTCCTATAAAATGGGCGTTGACCATATCTAATTTTATTTGCCATTTTTATCTCTACCCAAACCATTAGTCAGATAAATATGGTTCCCTATTAAAATAAGATATGATGGAAAAACATCATGTATAGTATAATTATAATCTTCTTTCTATTAAATTGATAAAAGTTTTGAATATCGGTGATAATGGACCGAAAGATTCGGATAATTCATTTACATATTCTATATCACCTTTATTAATAACTTTAAACAGTAATATTCCAAACATATAAGAAGATAATGACAATAATCCGCCCAATATCAACTCGAATAAAGGATGAAAATCTATGATGTTAATAAAATAACTCGTTATGATATATGAAAAAATACCTGCAAAAAATATTTTACTAGATTCCTTAATATTGAATGAAAATCCAAAACTGTTCTTGATCGTGTATAAATTATAAATCTGGCTTAATAGGGTACCAATTAACAATAGAAATATAATCCCATTAACCCCAAAATTTGGAATAATGTAGAAAGAAAACGGTACTGTAATAATAAATTGAATAAGGTTTGCTGTAAACACTGAGTTAGTTAATCCTCGCCCATTTAGTAACGAACCGTTACAAGTTAAACCCAAACCAATATACAAAAACGTAATCATGTAGTATCGTAGAAATGTCGGAGCAAGAACGTAATCCCCTGGGAAAAGAACTGCAAATATATTATCACTTAGGGACATAATTGTAAATATTATTGGGAAAACAAATAGTGTGGAGTATTTAACCCCAATTTTGTACACGAATTCAAGATCTTGATTATTATCGAGTTTACTAAATAATGGAAATAATGCATTGCTTATGGGTGCATTAACAAAACTAATTAACGTACTAAACCACAGGACTACTGACCAATTTCCAACTATCTCTTCACTAACATGAACCCCGAGCAAACTAGTGTACAAATTTGGGCGTATTCCAAGAAGCAAGCTCGAAAAATACAGTGGAATTCCAAATCGTAGAAGTTGTTTTGCTATCAGTAAATAACTAATGGTCTTTTCTCCCTTTGACGGGTTAATCAACTTGAATAATATTATCGTTGCTATGATTCCAGTAATCGTCACGGGCCCCAGTTCTCCTATTACTGCCCCAAATAATCCGAACCCAAAAAAAACTAATAATGGAGTTAATAAACTCTTCAAAATACTGTACACCACTTGCATTATTCCGTAATATTCCATTCGTTCAAATCCTATGACTACGCCATATACTGTTGTAAGCATATTTTTCGCAAAAAGAGAGAATGATAGTATTTTAATGTAAAATCCTAATTCAGGATTTTTATAATAATTTACGGCTAAATAATCACTTGACATAAAAACAATGGTAAATATAATCAAACTAGCTATCATTGAAAGTAGTACTCCTACTTTTACATATGAACCAATATTGCCCTCATCTTCTTCATATCTTAGATTTGAAATATGCTTAACTAAGCCTGGTCGGACCTTAATATTCTGAAATGTCGCTCCAAAACTAACTACGCTATTCGCGATGTTTAATATTCCCCACTTCGTGGACCCAAGAAAACGAGCTGAAATTAACATGCCTACAGCCAAAATTACTGTAGATGACAGTTGAGAAATCATCAAAATTAAACTGCCACGAGCAGATTCACGTAAAAGTGATTTTACTTTTTTATCCATTCATTTTCTCTCTAAGGGTGTATTCTACTTATGTTCAAACATATATTTCATATTGTATTTGAAAGCTGAGGATGCTATATACAATAGGTTATCGTCGTACTAATATCCGATGTCCAAATCTCAAACGGCTTTTCTCTCATAGGTAAATATTATTAAAATCGGTCCCTCTTTGTGTCTATATAATAGTCTCATATTGCGGGTGAAAAAGAAACTGAATTATTCTGTTATTGTGACTGTTTATAATGAAGAACTATTTCTGGGCAAGTGTCTTGACACTATAATAAATCAGACTATACCTCCAACTGAAGTAATAGTTGTTGATGATAACAGTACCGACAATTCCGGTGTTATTATAGACCGTTATCCTTTCAAGAAAATATTTTCAACTGAACCAAAACATGACCAAAGATGGAAAAATAGAGTCAAAGCTTTCAAATTAGGACTTGACTCCATCACAAAATCCACTGAACTCATCTTAAAAATTGATTCAGATATAATAATCCCTGATTATTACGCTGAGACCTTAATAGCCCATTTTCAAAAAGACAGTAACCTCGCAGCTTGTAGCGCGATTCAAAATCCTAATCAATTTCATCCTTTACCTAGGAATGGCGCAATAATGTACAAATTTGATGCGTTGAATTCCGATGAAATTCAAGAAGTCTATGCTTGGGATAGGTGGATATTGCTTTGGTTCCTTGAACGTGGATACAATTTGCACGTTGATGAAAGTTTAAGATATACTGAGATGAGAGACAGTATATTATCTGACAGAGAAGCAAAACGATCAGGTATGGTTAGACGACGAGAAAATTATCCTCTCAAAAATGTATTATTTCAGGCTTTTTTCCAAGGTGGACTAAAAAGTCTCTATTTTCTATTGGGCTATTTTACTGGTGCTGGCGCCTCGCGTCATAATAAACAATTTATTATAACTTACGCTAAAAAAGAGGAACACGATAGGATGCAATATATTTTCAAACGTTTAGGGGTTTCAAATTGAAAGTTGTTTTTATAATGTGTGATACACTGAGATACGATCACGTAAGTCCAGATATAATGCCAAATGTTTACAATTTAGGGCAAAACGGTGTTGATTATACAATGTTTTTCGGAGATGGGGGGCATACAAAGTGGAGTATGCCTCACTTTTTATGTGGACAACGCATGTTTGACCATGAAAAAAGTTTCCCGAACATATTAACAAAAAATCAAATCCAGAATCAAATTGTACACAGTAACGCTGTGTTGGTACAAGAGAAATATCAAGAATGTTTTGACGAGTATCTGGACATGGGTACGGAAAAAGCCCCTATTGTAACCGGTCTTCGTAAACAATTAAAAGATGCAGGTCTATGGGATTTAACTCGGCCGCTCCGCAGAACTCTGATTCGAAATACTTCCTTCAATATACCTTATAGAAGAGCGGAAGCGATTCTTGGTACTGCACAAGAGAAACTAAATGAAATCCCTGAAGGATTTTTATGGGTTCAACTGATGGACCCCCATATTCCTTACAGTCCTCCTGGTCTAAGCAAGGTAGGACAAATTGAAGCAATAAAATTGTATGATAAAATATTCAAATCGTTAAAAGAGGAACAACAGTTTACTGAAATCGAACTTCAAAGGATTAAGGCACTTTACTCTGCAGAATGCATGTATATGGACAAATGCATAAGTGATTTTGTCAAAGATAATCCAGATTGCATCTTTTTCATTTCAAGTGATCACGGGGACATGTTCGGAGAAAACTATACCTACAGTCACAGTCCCGGTCCACATGGTGTGACTCCTCAATTAGGGCATTTACCCTTGATAGTTTACGGATCTGGGATTTCGGCGAAGACTTACGATAGTTACAATTGTAGTATTAATGTAGGGTCCACCATTCTCGATCTCTTTAGTATCGAGGAACGATGTGGGTATGGGAAGAGTTTTCTAAACGAAATTTATGGAAATAAATAACTCATAAAGCAATACGCCTTCCTTGGGGTCTCTTAACTATCGAGATTCAAAAATACTTTCTCATGCTTGTCTTTCCCCTATTCTCCATTTATCGCGTAATGGGGTGTGTGAAGACATATTACGAAGATGCATAATCTCATGGTATGGCACCATCTCTGCAAATCATGCTGGAACATCTTTACGAGAAACTGATTAACAGCGGATGGTACAAGGATAATTATTTCTCAGCATCAAACCCAGTAATTATAGGTGGAAGCCCGAGAAGTGGTACTACTTTGCTTCGAGTGATGCTCGATTCGCATAAAAACATCTACATTGGCCCTGAGACGGGGCTCCTCTACACAAACCTTCTAAATAACAACAAGCTTGGAAAAATATCGACACAGTTGGATGTTTCTCCCGAGAAAATTCGGTCCATTAAAAAAGAAAGCTTGTCTAACATTCAATTCATCGATTCCTTGTTTACCCATCTACAACAAAAGGCAGGAAAACACAGATGGGGTGAAAAATCTCCAAGAAACGTAACAGTTATTGGTCGTCTTTTCAAATATTTTCCTGAATCACGGTTTATTCATATAATTCGAGATGGTCGAGATGTTGCTTGCAGTTTACGTCATTTTCCTAAACATAAGATAGTTGATGGAAATATAGTAAAATTGGATACAAACAATCCAATTGACCAATGTATCAGCACTTGGATCCACAATGTTAAGTTAGGTTTAGCGTGGAGAAGTGATCCCAGATACTTGGAGATAAAATACGAAGATCTTGTCTCCAACCCAAAACACACTATGACTGATGTCTTGGATTTCATAGATGAACCATGGGATGAGGATGTTCTAAATTATTATCTTGTTGATTCCGCAACCAGAAGTATCGATAAAATACCTCAAAACATCAGGGCACGAAAACCAATTGACAAGTCGGCTTTAGCTCGATGGAAACGTGACTTATCCAAAGAAGAACAGGAATTGTTCAAGAAAATGGCTGGTGATTTACTTGTTGAACTTGGATATGAACAGGATTCGGGTTGGTAATCAAGAAAAATACCATTTCTATTATATTGTGTCCCCGTATCTTTTGTCAGGTGAGTCCTTTGAACCCGAACGTGCTCAGTAAACGATATGCGACAAACGAGATTAACCACATTTTCAGTGACGAGGGGAAGGTTGGGTTTGAGAGGGACCTCTGGGTCTCTGTATTAAGTGCCCAGATCGAGCTTGGGTTGGATGTATCCAAGGATGTTTTACAGTCATACGTCGAGGCAAAGGACAAGGTTGACCTTGACCACATCAACGAGATCGAGTTACGCACCAAACACGACGTGAAGGCACGAATAGAGGCCTTCAACCACGCCGCAGGGGGACACGAGTATATCCACCTCGGCATGACCAGCAGGGACCTAACCGACAACGTTGAACAATTGCAGATAATCAAGGCTTCACGAGTTATCCTCGGGAAATATGTCTCGGTTCTCAAGCACCTGCTTTACAGGGCTGACGAGTACCGGGGAATCGAGTTAACAGCCAGGACACATCACCAGCCAGCCCAGCCAACACTCCTCGGTAGGAGGTTCAGTATGTGGGCTGAGGAACTCCTCCTCCATATAGTGGAGTTTGAGGCGTTCATCGAGAGCTATCCTCTTCGTGGAATAAAGGGTCCTGTTGGGACCCAGTTCGATATGGGAAAACTCCTTGGAAGCAAGGAGAAGGTGCAGAAACTTGAGTCAATGATCGCTGAGGAGCTTGGTTTCAAGAATACCTTGGACTCACCCGGGCAGGTGTACCCGAGAAGCTTGGACTATAAGCTGTTATCCCACCTAGCAGCCCTGACATCAGCTTGTGAGAACTTTTCCAAGACCGTTAGGTTGATGGCTGGGTACGAGCTTGTGACGGAGGGCTTCAGTAAGGGTCAGGTGGGTAGCAGCGTTATGCCCCACAAGATGAACACGAGGAGCACGGAGCGGGTCTGTGCCTTCAGTGAGCTGATCAAGATGTACGCCGATGGAGCTTCACGCCTCTCAGGTGACCAGTGGGAGGAGGGCGACGTATCATGTTCGGCTATTAGGCGTGTTTTGATTCCTGACGCTTTCTATGCCAGTGACGGGCTCGTGGAGACCACCCTGAACGTACTCAACCAGATGGGGGCGTATCCTGCCGTCATCTCTAAGGAAGTGGACAGGTACCTACCTTTCCTTGCGACAACCGAGGTGCTTGCCATTGCAGTAAAAAGAGGTATCGGGCGTGAGGAGACACACAGTCTCATCAAGAAACACGCCGTAGCCGAGGCACTGAGGATGAGGGAGCTTGGAGCATCCGAGAACCATTTGATGACAAAGCTTGCATCCGAGCAACGGTTTATTGACGCCGGGATCACAGAGGCGGAGTTGAATAGCCTCTTGAAGGACAAAGCTCATTTCGTTGGAAGCGCGAACGAGCAGATTGATGCTGTTATTAAGAAAAGCAAAAGTCTGTTGGAGCAGCACAGTATGGCTGCTTCCTATGAGCCCGGGGACATCCTCTAATCTTCTTGGCTTCTAAGGTAGTATACCAGCGTCGATGCGATTACTACGACCATTGATAACCCAACCGCCATGTGCGGCACCGGGAAATTACTTAACGGGCCCTCGGCGAAGCTTGTGAACATCGGAATAGAGAAGTATATCATTCCCGTTGCGAGGATTGTTATTACCAAGAGTAGCATCAGGTATCCAAACTGACCACCAGTGACCGCGTTTATGTCCTCCTGGGTTGCGCCCCTGCCTTCCAACTCGTCTCTCATGTACCTGAACCGCACGGTGTATCTGAGCATCAGGTATGTTACCTGAAGGAATAGCCCCACCCCGAACACCCAGACGTTTGATAGCCCCTCGATCGGGGTTAGGTCAAAGATTAATCCAATCCAGTTGAATGTGCTGAAATCGAGGACAGCTGGGAAGAACATGAGCATGTTTAGGCTGAACAACCTGCCAAACCATATCTCGTCTCCCTTCCTCCAGAATGAGATTGAGATGAAGAGTACCACCAGAATCAACCCGATGTTCACGTAGGGCAGGTATGGGTCAAGCTCCGGACCAAAGTAGTTGGAAAACTTTTCCAGTATCTCGTTGTAGAGGGTCGTCTGAACCATTGTGACTGCTGCCATATAGCTAGCCCCGATGGCTACTAGCGCCTCTATGGACCGCAGGTAGCTTTCCCTCATCCACTCACCTTCTGCCTCTGGAGGGCGTGTGCGAAACTCTCCTCTATTGGGTCCCAGTTGACCACGGAGCACCCCATACTCCGCAAAATATCGTAGTATGGTCGAGTGTGGTATGTGAGGAAACCCGCCGCGATCTTCTCCTCCTCTGATTGGGCCGCGACGTTGTATCCCTGGACGTTGAACATGATGATGTTGGGTCTTCCCCCGATCCTGCCCATGTATTTGTGGAGTTCCTTCACTCCTTCAGTGATTCCTTGGAGGTGAGCCGCCTCAATCATTGTGATGACTACGAACATGGGCTGGCTGCCGACGATGTATCTCCTGCAGCTGTGAATGGCCTCTTTCAGGCTCTCGGTGCTGTACTTGATGTCAACGTAGAGCATCTCGCGGGTGATCTTGTACTGTTGGCGTTTCCCGATGTCAGGGAACAGAACCCTTGACGTGTCTTTACGGACGTGTGGCTGGGATTCCCCTGTGTCCATGGTTGGTATCTCCATCTGGTCTAATCCCAGGTCACCCACCTCAACTGTTTCCTTGCTCTTGAACGGGCCCTCCCATTGGCTTGCGTCATGATTGTATACGCAGAAGCCTACACGGCAATCCCTTTCGATGTAAAAGTTGGTGAATCCAAGTGCAGCCCTGATGGCATACTCCATGGTGTTGTTGACTGTAGTTCCCAGTGCCATGTGGGCTGCGCTGTCGAGGAATATCCAGACTACCTTTTTTCCTTCTTTCTCGTATTCGTTGACCACAAGTGTGCTATCATTCCTGCTCAGGCGTTTGGCTGATGCTTTCCAGTTTATGGCCCGATAGCTGTCCCCTGAGCCGTATTCCCTGATCTCCTTGAAGTCGGTTGTAGGGATTCCAAACCTGAAACGGGCGTCCATTGGCATGGGTATCCTGCTGACGCTCTTGTGGTTCTTGATCTTTCTGACGAACAGTGGGTGTGGCTGGACAATGACTGCCCTCTTCGCATTCAGTATTCCAAGGGTGTTCGCGTTGATCTGTAGTGGGTGCCTTACCTCGTAGGTTACCTCCCTGAGGTCATAGTATCCTCTCTTTGCGCAGAGAGCCGTGTAGCTAAGGTCTATTGTCTTTGGTTTCAGTCCCTTCCAGACTGCCTTGAAGTTGTTTCCCTCTTCGAGGGCGAAGCTGATTGGCAGTTTATCGCTCACGGTGACCAGTCCTGGGCCTCCCTCGATTGTTACCTCCAGGCTGTCACTGATCTTGTCGTCCACGTTCACTTTCAGGTCTTTACCTATTCTCTCGACGTGGGTTACCGATGGCTGCCCGATGAGGACTGCTACTGACAGAAATATGATGGGCGCCAAGCCCAGTGTGATGAGGATGATGTTTCCCAGGAACATGCCCAACACTATGTAGACCACTGATGTGACCACTAGCTCTAGGGTGTCCTGGGTTAGCATTCTTATCTTTTCCCGATGAACTCTTTTGGTACTTCTATCTGTTCAAGGATCTCGTTGAGCACTGCTTCCTCGCTGAAGCTGCCTTCAAGGATGTACTCCATCTTCATGATGATCCTGTGGCTCAGCGCCTCATGGACGAACATCTTGACGTCGTCCGGTGTGACGAATGCTCTTCCTGTGATTGCCGCGTGTGCCCTGGCTACCTTCAGTAGAGCCAGTCCACCTCTTGGGCTTGCCCCAACCTCGACGACCGGGTGCTTCCTTGTCTCCCTTATGATCTGGCTGATGTACTCGATGATCTTGTCATCGACGTAGATGCGTTCCTCGATGTAGTCTTGGACCGCCTTGAATGTCTGCTGGTTTGTGACTGGCTGGATGAGCTGAGTGGGGTCGTCCTGTTTCCAGAATATCCTCCTCTTGAGGATTAGGCTCTCCTGGTTCAGGGTCTCCACGTATCCCATGCTCATCTTGAGCAGGAACCTGTCCATCTGCGCCTCTGGCAATGGGTAGGTTCCCTCCATCTCGATGGGGTTCTGGGTCGCGATTACGAAGAATGGCTTGGTGAGCTTGTATGTCTCGCCCTCGATTGTGACCTGCCTCTCCTCCATCGCCTCCAGGAGTCCCGACTGGGTCTTGGGTGGCGCCCTGTTAATCTCGTCTGCAAGCAGGACGTTTGTGAATATTGGCCCCCTTTCAAGGCTGAAGGTCTCCTCCTTCATCTTGTATATCTTGGTTCCCAGGATGTCAGCGGGCATCAGGTCCGGCGTGAACTGAACCCTGCTCCACTGGCACCCGATGATTCTTGAGTATAGTTTGGCTAACAGCGTCTTTCCCAGTCCCGGATAGTCCTCGAATAGGACGTGTCCGTTGGAGAAGCTGGCTGCCATCATCTTTGTGAGCGTCATCCGTTTGCCTACGTAGACCTTGCCAAGTCCTTCAAGTATGGCGTTGCTGATTGCCCTCACTCTGTCAACGTGCATTGCTTGCATTTTTAATTCTCCTTAATCTCCTCTGTTTCTTGCCCCTTTGTTCTGTAAGCGCCGAGGCCCAGCGCGTTGATCTGTTGAACGGTTTTAGTCAATATCTGCATCCGCCGTTCTCGGTTGCTCTCATCCACCTTCTTGCTTGTACCGCGTTTAGCAAAATTCGGATGTTTCTGGTCCTCATAGTGTATGAGTTCCTGGAGGCTGTTCCCCATTTCCACCTCTGATGCCCGGTTCTCGTTTAGGAACCTGAACAGTTTCACTACAAGGTGCTCTTTTTTCCCTGCCTGTATGAACTCGTCCAGTATCTCTGTAAAATCCCTGAGCTGTTTTCCCTTGGTGCTGCTTGTGTCCTGTATGTGTTTACCCCAGTCACCGAGCTCGGTTGGCACCATCATTGACTCGCTCATTCCCCTTCGCATCACCGTGAAGATGAACGCGCCTACAATGACGATTCCAGTCCACTCGACATATGGGCTGAGTTGCTTGATCACCGGGTTGACCTCTGTGAGTCTTCCCCCGATGAAGTTGAGGTACAGTGTCCCAATGAGGCTCAGTGCGGTTACGAAAAAGTAGTTAGATGCCACTCCACCGAACTGGGCCAAGTACACGTTCCTACTGTCCCTGAATATTCCGACTAGGGTGATCCCTGAGGCTACCCCAAAGCCCATGTTCAGAATCTCTTTGATGAGGCTGACCTGCTCTGTCTCGGGTGTTCCGGGGATAACCATGTATAGATTCACCATCTGTACACAGACCTGGCCGAGAATGAATATGGCCAGTGCGCCGGATATGACCCTGATATAGTGCTGGTCCCTGAGCTCGGCTATCAACGATATTATTGAGTCTAGGAAGTAGACCGCGTAGGATCCTAGGAACAGGTATCCCGCTACCTGTGTTGCCTCGCTCATTGGCTGAATTATCATGAATACTATGATGAATGAGGAGAAGCCCCCTGCGTATAGTCCGCTGATTATGACGTTTGTGATCCTTCCCTCTAGAAGTGATCCAATTAGGACGGCCAGGTAGAACAGGCTAATTCCCACCAGTAGCGGTACGAATAGAACGAAGACTCCGACCTGTGATAGGTCATCCGGGATGTATGGGAGGAAGCTGCCGATTTCGCCTATGGTGAGCGTGGTGCCGAAGCTGATTATCAGTAGGATCGCAGCTACGAATAGGTAGCCTGCTGTTGCCCGGATTAGTCCGCTTCTAGTCTCCTTTTCCATTTCCCATCAGCTCGATTATTAGTTCTATAGTTGCGTTTGTGCGCTTAAAGTCCTCTTGGCTCAACGTGATGTTGCTGTACATGGCGATCTCGTAACTTGAGACCAAGTCCTCTAGTAATGCGTCCGCGTGTACTGGGAGCCTGTCTATGAGGATGTACTGGAACTCCCTTGGAGTCATGGCGTCGTCGATGTCGGGGAATATCCTCTGCATGCTCACGTAGAACCTGTTGAATAGCTTGACTACGCCCTCCTCGTAGGATGTGTACTCAAGTGGCACGCCGTCCTCGAATCCGATGTACTCTTTGGTTGGCTGCACCCTTGCTCTGGGTTCCTCGACTACCCTCTCGTCTTGCATCCTCTTGTTTCTCTTAGCTGCGTACACTCCGACTACTATTGCTGTTGTTACAGCCAGTCCGATGTTGTATGGGAAGGTGAATAGTAGGGCTATGATGTTGTCTGCGGTTGGTGGAGGGATGAGAACTGTGATGCCAAGTTTAGACTCTGAGCCAAAGTAGTACGTTGTATCTCCCGTGCTCAGGGTCATGTTTGTTTTCCCGTTCTTTGGGAACATGGCGATGAAACTGATTTTTCCGTTCTCGTCGCTTACATAAGTAGCCTCTTCGTCGAGGTAACTTATTCGTAATGTGGCGTTGGGGACTGGGCTTCCGTCGCTGGGGTCAAGTACATTTCCTCTGTATGTGATGTTCTTTCCCTGGTAAACCTGCCTTGGGCCTGTGATCTTGACGTTTGTCTTGGCCATTACCCTGATGGGTGGGTCGCTGTATGATTCATCCCATTGTGTTGTCTCAAGTGTGTGTGCTATCAGGTTGTACTCTCCCACAAGTATCTCGGGTGTAGCGTCGCATGTGACGTTAAACAAGCCTTCTTCAACAAATCCCACACCCACGATTAGCGCGGTCTCGTTTACGTCTGTCTTGTTTACCTTGAGCATTACCTCGATTTGGGTCTCCGATACCGCCGAACCGTTTAGTGTCTGGACTGTTCCCCAGACGTTGAACTGTTCACCCCGTATGGCTATTGGGTCGTTCCCCGTGATGTTGGTTACCGTTGGCTGTCTTGTGATGTTCACATCGCTATCCATTGTGTGGATTGGTGAAGCATCCATGGTGACCCATCCAAGGTTCTCAAATTCTGCCTCTGCCCACATAAATGCCTGCTGGGGCATCACGTATTGTATCTCCATCTCCGGGTTTACAGTGTAGCCGATGACTGCCCTCATTGGGATTCCAACGCATCTGGCCAGCAGGATGAAAGCGCTGTTGAAGTGGCTACCAATTCCTTCCTTCTGGTTGAAGAGGAACCACCTGATAGGGTCGATTGTTGATGGCGCTGGTGCGAACTCCTTGTTCCACTCATAGTTTTCAAGCAGGTGATCACGAATCGCGATCATTTTTCCGTAGTCGGTGGTCTCTCCCTCGGTTATCTCCTCTGCTTTCACTGTAAGTACTGATACAAGATCCGATGGGACAATGAGGGCTTCTGGTGGTCCAATTGCTTGGCTTGCCCTCAGGGCTGCGTCACTGAACTCATATTTTTTGTAGCTCACAAAATAGGGGTCGTCGTATCGATCCACTGCCTCAAAGCTCTGAATCTCTTCGTAATAGTTGAGTGTGAAGTTTGCCTTGAGGATCTCAGTGTTCTGGGCAGAGAGTATATGCCCTGTAAGGTTTGTCAATGGCGTGATGTGGAACTGGACCATTGCATGGTTTGTTGGCCACGAGGGGTCTGGTGGCAGGTATTGGCCAATGTAGTCCATTGGCTCTAAATCCGTTGGCTTGTTCCAGAAAGCATCCGTGTAGTTGTATGCCGCGTACCGTCTCAGGTATTTTGTCCTCGTTGAATACCTGATCATGAGTACTGGCCCCTTAGGTTTCTGTTGCTCGAATCCAACCTTCGCCTGTTGCTCGCCACCGCTGAGACCCTGTGCCTCGGCTAAATTTTGACCTGTCATTGGTGGGGGCTCGTCCAGCTCAAGCCTCGTGATGTCACCTAATATGTAGATTGCTGATGACAGCATTCCTACACTAAGTGTTAACACCACCAATAGAAGGATGAGTCGGGCATACCGTTTCAATATGACCCATAGTCCGTCGTGCGGGTTTTATTCTTTTACTTGTCTGGTTTTAGCTTAGAGGCACTAAAACGGGTTTTTGTCTCACCTATGTGTTACATTCCTTGATTGATTGGACTAAACTTGTGTAGTTTTATCCCCGTAGGATTACGAGTCCAAGGCAAGTTAGTTTCAAGCGTGTAGAGTAACTATCCGCTCAAGTAGTTATTCCCAGCATGAGCGTATTCAAATTCTAGGAGCTCGTAGGTCTCAATTCCTTCTCTGATGAATGGGTCTGACTCGGCAAGGGCAATCGCTTCATTCCTATCGACAGCTCTCAGGACCTTTAACGCACCGTGTCTCTCAAGAAATGGGCCACAAACTACGAGTTTATCTCGGGACTCAAGCTGCTTCAGATGTTCCACGTGTTCCTCCACGATTTCTTTGGGCATCTCTTTCCCACGTACCTCGTGCATCAGCATCAAAAATAGGGTCTCGCCTCTCTTACTCATACCCAGACTCGTTCTAGTTAGGATAAAGCTGTTCCCACAAATCCTTTAGCTCTCCCTCGCAAATCAGATACCATGTGGACAGTGAAGTCCGAGTCAGGTAGACTCAACGCGGTTTTGATACAGGACAGCATCGAGCAGTTATGGACAAAGAGAATGCCCTTCGCAGGCATCGAGTCCAGCACCCATTACGTGTCACGGGACCCCCACGCCCAGATGGACCCAGGGCATGAACAGTGGCTTCAGCTCCCCAAGATACTGAAGGACGAGGGCGTCCAAGTCTTCGAGGTCAAGGAGATGCTTGGAAAGATCATTGAGAACGCCACCGTGGCTGAGCTAGGTCAGATGGTTGACGACGTGTGGATGGGAATGCCCCAGCAACCTGAACCCGAAGACCTTACCGTTGATACTCTGATGTGGGGGTACCCGTCGCGACCATTCTGGGATCCAGTCACCGAAGAAGTAGTACTCCCCGACCACAGGAGGACTGCTTGGACCTACACGAGGGACACCAGCTTCACCACACAGGTCGGTACAGTCATCTGCAACATGAGGCGGTACAGCAGGAGGTATGAGCCGAGGGTGGTCAAGCTCTGCTACGAGTACGATTCGGTTCTCAGCGAGAAGACTGAGATCGTGTACGACGCAAACGAGACCCTGGGCGTCTACAGCGAGCCCCCATGCGTCGAGGGCGGTGATACACACATAGTTGACCCAGAAACCATCGCAATCGGTGTAGGACAGAGGAGCACAGTCACTGGAGTAGTGGAAACAGCGAAGAAACTGTTCGCGGAGGACCCAGATGGTGATTTGAAGTACGTCCTAGCCGTGAACCTCGCGGATTACCCTGCAGTGGACTATATGCACCTTGACGTAACCATCAACTACCCCGACACGGACAAGGCGCTGGTGATGCCCTACATCTACGACACAAACGTTCTCAAGAACTATCCACCGAAGAAGCTGCTCCTGAAGACCCTTGAAGCAATCACAAAGCAGAGCGTCGAGCATGGAAGGGACATAAGCCCACTAGTACGCCCAGAGCATTTTGCGACACTAGGCAGGACAGGGGTTTACGTAAACGACAACGGCAAACCAAAGCTACTCAGGAACGAGGTGGGCCTACTGGACTTCCTCGTCAAGGAGGAGAAGCTTGAGGAGGACGGAATCATCTACGTTGGTGGTACACCCGATGACCCATGGGATGTGGAGCACATGCTGGACACCATGATGGAGCAGAGCAGGGGCGCACCAAACATCGTCACGGTCAAACCCGGAGTTGTAATCGCCTACGATAGGAACAAAGCGACCAACCAGGCCATGAGGGACCATGGGATAACCGTCAGAGAATGGGAGTCAGGGTACCTAGACTTACTCGGCGGACCCCACTGCTCGACAAGTCCGTTGAGCAGGGACGCTTAGGGTAAGGAGGGGGGGGGGTACGACGACGCGCCTCAAACCAACCTCCTTTTATTAAAATATGCCCTAAATCAGCTTCTTTCTGAAAGAATCCTATACAAAAGTGCATTTCACGAACCGATTTTTCCAGCGTTATAACGGGTCACCCGTTATTCAGAAAAAATCGCTTATGTCAGGTGGTTGACGCAAAAAATTAGAAGTGGCGGAAGCACCGCTCGTCGGTGAACGCCATGGCGATACCATGCTCGTTACACGCCGCGATTACTTTCTTGTCCCTAACGCTACCGCCGGGCTGAATACACGCCTTCACGCCGTATTCTGCCAAGAGTTCGATGCTGTCGCTGAAGGGGAAGAATCCGTCAGACGCCAAAACTGAACCAGGAATCTCATCTCCGTGACCTCTATCCACTGCCTTCTCTAACGCGAGCTTTACCGCCGTGATCCTGTCCTGCTGGCCAGTACCGACGCCTATTGTTGCGTTGTCCTTGCTGAGCACAACGCCGTTGCTCCTCACGTTCATACAGATGTACCAGCTGAAAAGCAGGTCCTTCAACTCCTGAGGCGTTATCTCCCTCTCCGTGACAACCCGCAGGTCATCAACAGACTTGAGCTTGGTCAGCATCGGCGCCTGTAGAACAAGGCTACCATCCGCCTGAACGCTGATGTCAAGGGGCCACTTGGGCTCATCGATGTACTTGCTGACAGACTCAATCCCGTCAACCTGCATGATCCTGATGTTCTTCTTCTGGTTGAAATATTCCATGCAACCATCCGCGTAACTTGGCGCAACAACTCCCTCTACGTAGCTGTTCATCAACTCCTCCGCCGTAACAGCGTCAACCTCACAGTTGAAACCCACAACGCTGCCGAATGCAGCAAGTGCGTCACAGTCGCGTGCACGTTTATACACCTCAACAAGAGGCTCGTCCTTGTTCTGTGCAGCAGCGCCGCTCGGGTTAACGTGCTTCATCACGGCAACAGCGGGCTGGTCAAAGTAGCTGACGATCCTCATGCTGTTGTTGACGTCCTCGACGTTGGTCATGCTGAGTCCGCCCTTTCCTGTCTTGAGTAGCTTTATGTCACCGACTGTCAGTGGGCCCTCCGTTGGGCTGTAGAACGCAGCTGGCTGGTGTGGGTTCTCACCGTACCTGAGGCTCATGTGTTTCTTGTAGACGACCTCGTTGTCGCCGATTGTGATCTTGATGGTTTCAGGGTAGTCCTCTTCCAGGGCCCTGCTGTAGCTTCTCCTCATTGACTTTGGTTTACTCATAGTGCTTCCTCCAGGTACTCGACGATTGCTTTATCGTAGCCGGCTGTGCGTTTGAACGCCAGCAAAGCATAGCGCCTCCTCAGCTCCGTAGTAAGCTCCCCGCCGTTCTCCTCTAATGTCTTGATGATCTCCGGGTACTGGTCCACACCCGTAACGATGCACGCCCTATCATAGAGCAGTGAAGCCTTTGCAGCTGTCCTCGCCATTGTTGGGCCGCCGATGTCGATGTTATCGCTTGCCTTCTTCAGGTCAGCGCCATCTGCGACAACCTTCTCGAATGGATAAAGGCTTGAGACAAGCAGGTCAATGGGCTTCACACCGTTCTCATCCATCCACTTCTTGTGATCAGAGTCAGTGACATCCAAGAGAAGACCACCGTGCACCTTTGGGTGAAGGGTCTTCACCAAGCCACCTGGGCTCTCCGGGTGACCCGTGTAGTCGCTTACCTCAACGAGTTTCTTGTAACCGATCTCACGGATCTTTCTCGCTGTTCCCCCGCTGCTGATAATCTCAACATCGTATTTACCGAGAGCCTCAACCAGGATCTCAAGTTCAGCTTTATCGTAGACGCTAATCAGTGCCCTCTTGATCATCATTCACACCGTTGTATGGTTAAGGCAAACGTGATTATATTATAGGCTTTGTCTTACACAAAAATGCAATATTGTGCGAAGATTGAAAAGAAAATTAGATGGTCCTGCTAGGACCTGGACGGAAGATATCATGGGGTGCAGCTTCCTTAGCTCCATTATTTGTGACAAGCGCTAACTTGGCTTTCTCCCAGACCTCTGGGATCGTGCCTGCGCCAACATAGCCCATGGCTGCCTTCAGACCACCAGTGAACTCGTCAAGGATGTCCTTGGCAGGTCCCTTGAATGGAACCCATCCCTCAACACCCTCGTTGATGGACTTGCTTGGCTTGCTATAGCGGTCCTGAACGAACCGTTTCTGGCGTGCCTTTGCGCTTCCCATGCCATAGTACTCCTTATAGTATCGTCCTTCCATGGCGACGAGCCTACCTGGGCTCTCACGGCATCCTGCGAACACGTTACCCATCATGGCTGCGCTTGCTCCGACAGCCATAGCGACTGCTACGTCACCTGGGTTACGGATTCCGCCGTCAGCGATGATCGGGATGTCTGCTCCGTATGTCTTCACAGCGTCAGCGACGTTGCTTGTTGCGAAGAGTGTAGGAGCTCCTGCGCGTGTAACCACGCTTGTGCTACAGATGCTTCCACTGCCGATTCCCACTCTGAGACCAGCAACGCCATCTAGTTTAGTGATTATGTCCTCTGCTGCTTGGTATGTTCCAATATTACCGACTATGACATCAGCGGATACCTCTTTCAGTATCTTCTTGGTAGCGTCAAAGCAGTTCTTGTTATGGAAATGGCTTACATCCAAGACCATCACATCGACGTACTTGTCGAGTAGTTTAGCCCTTGGAAGATCGAATGGACTGATAGCAGCTGCGCATAGCAGTCTACCATCCTCATCCCTAACCGCTTCCTTGAAATCTCCTTTGAGGGTGATGTCTTTCATCGTGATCAAACCCTGAACCCTGTTGTTCTTGTCCACGATGGGCAGCTTCTCGATCCTATGCTCGTGAAGGATCTTCATCGCCTCATCTATCTCGGTGTCCTCGGAGCCAGTTACGACCTCCTCGGTCATAACGTCCCTGATCTTCAGCTTGCTCTCTGCGAGACGGACATCTCTCCAGGTAACAATTCCCTGAAGTTTTCCCTCCCCCTCGACAACTGGGAAACCCTTGATATTGTGAGTCTCCATCATCCCAAGAAGCTCTTCTACTGTCATATCTGGGCTGACAGTGACCACGTCTCTGATTATGACGGCTTCAGCACGCTTGACCTTCCTCGCCATGTCCAACTCTTCCTCGGCACTGCAGTTCCTGTGAAGGACTCCCATGCTTCCCTCCCTCGCCAGTGCGATAGCCATATCTGCCTCGGTGACAGTGTCCATCGGGCTCGCGATGAGGGGGATGTTAAGCTCCACGTTTGTAGTGACTCTTGTCTTTACACTAGCCTCGCTGGGCTCAAGAGTCGTCCAACCGGGGAGGAGAAGAACATCATTGAAGGTAAGGGCTTTTTCCGCGTTTTCGAATTTTGACCGGAAACCCATAACTTACACCAATTTATTCCCCTTTCTTTGTTACGCGCTTAATATAGTTTCTGGTTATTAGAAATTGTAAATTAACCAATTTATGCAACAAACACGTGTAAGGTTATTTTATAGCCCAGAAAACCCGATGGTATTCTGGTGAGCCTTTGAACATCATAAAGACCATGTGTGCACGTGACTGTCCTGACGCCTGCTGGCTTGACGTATATGTCGAGGACGATACTATCGTTAAAGTGGAGGCAAGTACGGAAAACCCTGTAACCAATGGTTTGACATGTCCAAGAGCCAAGGGGGACCCAACAAGGACCACGAGCATGGAACGTGTTCTCTACCCCTACATCAGGAAACAGGACTCACCCGGTTTTAACAAAGTCGAATGGGAGCAAGCACTTGAACTCGTCACCAGCAAACTGAAGGCCACCATCAAGGAGCATGGTCGTGAATCAGTTCTACTGATAGACTACGCCGGGAACACCGGCTTCATCACAAGCGGGTACTCCAAGAGGCTTTGGAACGCCCTTGGCGTCACCATGACCGATTATACCGTTTGCTCAGCAAGCGGTCACGCAGGCATCAACCTGCATTATGGTCTTAGTTACGGCTCCCAACCAACGGAGCTTGAGTCAAAGAAGAACATCATCTTCTGGGGGTTCAACGCCAAGGTAAGCTCACCACACCAATGGGCGTTAGCGACAAGGGCACGGAGCAAGAACGGGGCAGATATCATTGCCATTGACCCTCGTGAGAGTGACACCGCTGCGCTGGCAAACCTCTGGGTCTCACCGAAACCAGGAACCGATGTAGCTCTAACCTACGGTATCGCGCATTATTTGATCACCAACGACCTAGTAGATCTGGATTTCATCTCAAAACACACCAACGGCTATGAAGAGTACAAGCAGGAAGCCATGACGTGGACCCCAGAACGGGTTCAGGAAGTCACAGGCGTGAGCTGGGAAGGCATAGTGGAACTATGTAAGATGCTCCAAGAAGGACAATCCGTGTTCATGATAGGTCTTGGGCTTAACAAGAGCCTGACAGGAGCCGAGTCATGTAGAGCAGTTTCCCTCCTCCCCGCGTTACTGGGACAGCACCGAGGGTTCTACTACACCAACAGCAGGGGACGATACATAGACATCGACTCTTCCGGCCACAGTTTAACGGATAAGAAACCAAAAGTCGTCAGCATGATCAGTTTAGGTGAACGCCTTGACGCTGGGGAGTTCAAGTTCGTGTACGTTTTCGGGATGAACCCCGCTATGACCCTCCCCGACAGTAGAAAAGTGATAGCCGGATTCAAGCGACCAGATACTTTCCTGGTTGTGCATGATTCTCATCTTACTGAGACCGTCGATCTGGCTGATGTGGTCTTACCCGCCACAACCTACCTCGAAAAAGATGATTTGTACATCTCAGACTGCCACTCATTCGTCAGGATGGGGCGCAAAACCATAGAACCAAGGATGGAAAGTCTGGATGAACATGTCTTGATGAAGATCATCGCTACGGGAATGGAGATCGAAGATCCTTGGGTCTACGATGATCCATGGGGTGACATGAGGAAAGGCATGAAGGATACCTTTGAAGACGGTAGTTTTGATAACCTGCTCGCTGGAAAGGGATTAACGGTCAGGAACAAGCCCAAAGATGAGTACCAGACACCATCAGGGAAGTTGGAGTTTTCCTCAACAACGGTTCCAGACAATGTATCATCTCTTCCATACCAGTTCGAGATTTCCTTGGAGGAAGGCGAGTATATCATGTTGAACAGCGCGATCCCTCAGTACACTCACACCCAGTTCCGTGACGTCTACGGTGAGATCCCATGCTTAGCTTGGATCAACCCCGCTGATATTGATGCACAGGGAATCGACCCGAAGCAGAAGGTAACACTCCACAATGAACACGGGGAGCTCATCGTTGATGTCAAACCCACAAAACAGGTGCCAAAGGGCGTTATCTGGTGCCCAAGGGAGCTCCGAGATGAGCAGGGGAACTACCAGAACAGTCTGTCTCCGGGTACTCCTCAGACAATCGGAGGGGGTCCCATGTTCAACACGGTCAAGGTTCGTATCATTCAGTAACTGTTTTACAGACTAACCCACATTTGTGAGTGAATATTATGAAGATCCTTGAGGATATACGCGTTTTAGACCTGACCCAGTTCTGGTTTGGGCCATACTGCACCATGATGCTGGCGGATATGGGAGCCGAGGTCATAAGAATCGAGCCCCCATGGGGCAGCGTAGACAGGATGGCAGACGCATTCCTCGCAGGGGGAAGCAGCTACACGTTCCACCAACTAAACCTCAACAAGAAGGGGCTGACGCTGAACCTGAAAACGGAGGAGGGGGTAGCGATTTTCAAGGAACTTATGCCAACCGCCGATGTCGTGGTCCAGAACTTCAGACCAGGGACAATGGAGAGGCTCGGTCTTGGCTATGATGTGCTCAAGGAACTGAATCCAGAGATAATCTATGCCGCATTAAGCGGCTTTGGGCAGACTGGTCCATACACTGCTAGACCTTGTTTCGCACCTATTGCCGAGGCTATGAGTGGGCACAGCAGGTTAACAGGTGACGAGCTTGATGTAAACGGTCCTCCTGTTGAGATGGCTCAGGCTGTCGGTGACCTTGCACCTGGACTATACGCCGCAATGAGTATAGTCGCGGCAATCCGGCACAAGGACAGGAAAGGAGAGGGGCAGATGATTGACGTAGCCCAGCTTGACTGTATGACCTCCCTAAACATGGCTATCACCGGGTACAATCTCAGCGGTATGCTTCTACACGAAATCAAGGACAAGTACCCAATGGGTAGAGGGTTCGGAGGACTGTTCAAGACCTCTGATGATGGATACATCAGGTTGGCAAGTTTCAGTCCACGACTAATCGATGACCTCAGGGCACATATGGGGGTCGAGGAAGTCACCGAGGAATTCATCAAGGAGCGGGTCAGCAAAATGACTAGGGACGACGCCGTAGCCTATTTTGTTGAGGCAAGGGTTCCTGTTGCACCCGTCTACAATGTCGATGACGTTGTCAAGGACGAGCACCTTATCGAGCGGAACATGTTCACAACTGTCGAACACAAGAACGCTGGTCCCGTTAAGGTCGTGAACTTCCCCGTCAAGTTCAGCAAGACCCCCGGCATGGTGAAAACTGCTGCACCTGTCATTGGGCAGCACAACCAGGAAATCCTATCTGAAATCCTCGGATATGACGAGGATAAGATATCCTCATTGAAGAAAGCGAACGCGATAGCAGAGTGATTGAGTTGAAGTTTGACATATCAGGAATCCTTGATGATTACCCGGACATCCACATAGGGGTCCTTGTTGGTAGAGGTTTGGATAACAAGGTTCCAAACGACGACCTTTTTCGGCTCCAAAAGGAGGCATTAATCGCTGCTCAGGAGGAGATAGGTGACCAGCCCGCGATTAAGCACCCCCACATAGCGTCATGGAGGGATATCTACCGTAGCTTTGGGTCAAAACCAAGCGATTACCGCCCCTCCGCTGAAGCCTTGATCAGGAGAGCACTCAAGACCGGTAAGCTGCCCAGAATCAACAACGCCGTGGACCTCTACAATGTGGTTTCGGTGAAACACGTGATCCCCATGGGTGGCTTTGACTTGGATCATGTTGATGGGGGTATCTACCTCCGGCGGAGTGAAGGTGGGGAAACGTTCCTTCCCCTTGGGGCCTCAGAGCATGAAGAAACATATTCTGGGGAGGTGGTTTACGCTGATAACTCCAGGGTACTCACCCGGCGGTGGAACTACAGGGATGCCGATGAGACCAAGATCACCGAGGATACATCAAACCTTGTGATGTTCATTGATGCCTCTCCCTCAATTGAGATTGGTAAGGTTGAGACCGCTTTGGACGAGTTGCTGGTTCTGCTGAAGAAAGCGTGCGGTGGAGAAATGGAACTGTACGTAGCGTCAAAAGACCAACCAGTAATCCATATTTGACACTTTTTTCTACTAATTCATATATATTCAGTAGGCAACTGTACAACTATTATGTCGAAGCATAAACTTGGATTATCTTTGATTATTCTATCTCTAATTCTCATACCAACAGTTTACGCTCAAGAATTCACGCCGACCTCACTTGAATTAACAGTTTACTCGGAGGGGTCAGTAAAAATCGTGTACGCCGGTGAATCTGACTCTTCAGAGGCAAGGGTCACGGTCAAGTTTTTTGGCCCCCCTTTCAACAATGTAGCGATCCGTGATGAGGAGGACAATCCTATCTCATATACTGCGGAGGGCTCAAACGTCACAATTGACAGCTTGTGCGTTAGAACTCAATATTCAATATCTGACCTCCACCCTTACTTCAAAGGACGGTGCTCTTTGGACCTTAAACATCACTTTACCCATTGATTCAAGGATCATCTTGCCTTTGGGTGCAGCTGTAGTTGATCTAAACCAGATTCCAACGAATATCGGTACAGTTGAAAGCAAGCAATTCATGGAGTTTGAAGCTGGTGACCTGAGTCTGTACTATATCGTCGGGTTACCGAGTATCGTAGGTGAAGCAGAGACCGCGATTGAAGATGCCACAGACTATATCGACTCAAAAACAGGCCAAGACTATGTCCTAACTGATGCTGAGACCTTGCTTCAGAACGCTGAAGCTGCGTATCAGACAGAGAATTATAATCTGGCAAAAAGTAACGCAGAAGAAGCTCTCTCCGTCGCACAGTCCACTATAAATGATGCTGAGAATTCTGAACAGGCGCTAACTCAGGCTGAGGGTGCAATTGGGTCTGCGGAGGAACAGGGAAGAACAGAGGGGCTTGAAATAGCAACTCAATCCTACGATTCCGCGGTGTCGAGTTACAGTGACGGTGAGTATGTTTCAGCTGAAACCCAGGCAAATACCGCTGTTCAACTGGCCCAAAACGCTACCGAACCACCATCTGGAGGCAGTTCCATGCTGTACCTTGGACTAGGTGTCATTGTAGTTGCAGGTGCAGGAGGTTACCTGTATATGCAGAACAAGGGGAAAGAGGAGTCTTCCCCGTCTTTTTCTAATCAACAAATCACAATCGATCTGGATAAAATCCTCGGTGAACATACTGACCTTCGAATGGAGGACCGGGAAGTAATCAAGTTCATAGCTGAATCAAAAGGAGAGGCTTTCGCATCCGAGATAAGGGACCGTTTTGACCTGCCGAGGTCAAGCGCATGGCGTCTCATCCGAAGACTTGAAGGTCTTGAGATAGTCGAGGAGACAAAAATAGGCAATCAAAGCCTGATCAAGATTAGCCCCGCCTATCATTCTTAGAATAATCGTTCCAAAACGTTCCAACATGTTCTTCTAATAACATTCATGCATCTAAATGGCTGTGAACGTAGTATGAAGACAAAATTCGTTGCTTTGTCAATTTTAATAATGTTACTGATGTCTCCAATTGGCGGAATTGTATACGCCCAGGAGACCCCCACAGACCCTCCAACCGATCCCGAGGATCCACCGGTTGACCCTGAGGACCCCCCGGCTGAGCCCGAAGAGCCTCCTACCGATCCCGAGACTCCTCCTCCAGAGGAGGAAGGAGAGGGCGATGATAACCTTGATCCCGTGATCTATGAACAGATTCAACAGCAGGCACAGGAAAGGTTCCAAGAAATGTATGAACTCATGTTCGGCGGAGCTCCACCTGAGCCCGAGGCGCCTCCAACTGATCCTGAGGATCCCCCGAGTGGAGGGGCGGATGATGAGAACCCTGCACCGGCAGAAGAGGGCGGCCCAACTGACCCAGAAGATCCTCCCACAGACCCTGAGGATCCTCCAACTGATCCTGAGGATCCCCCGAGTGGAGGGGCGGATGATGAGAACCCTGCACCGGCAGAAGAGGGCGGTTCAACTGATCCCGAGGGTGAGGAGCTTCCAGAGTATGACGGGCCAACTATCCCCGGAGACGTAGACCCCGCTCTGGCAAACCAGTTCATGAGTGCCTGGAGGGCTATGCAGTCAGCGGAGGTGAAAGAGAATCCTCGTGCGTCTGCGAACCAGTACCTGAGGGCAATGAAGCAGCTCAGAAACGCTTACAAGAAGTACCAGAAAGACAACCCAGAGGTCGTGGAAGATCTAGACGCTCCCGAGGAGGGTGTGCCTGAAGGTGATATCCCTGATGAGCCAACCGAGGGTGAACTTGACGAGGTCCAGCAGGAGCTTGTCGGCAGGTTCCAGGAGAGATTCCAGGAACGTGTCGAACAGATGCTTCAGAACTACAACGACGTAGAGGACACGATGTCACCAGCTGACGCGGTGAAAGCATTCAGTGCATTAACGAAAGCCGAAGCAAAGCTGCTGAGGATCCAGGAGAGGATCGATGCAGGTGATACTGAGGGTGCCGTAGATGACCTAGATGATGCTACCGACGAGATGGATGAGGACTTTGAGTCCATGGACGACGCGGCTTCAAAGCAGATGTTCAAAACAATGAACAAGCTGGAGTCACGCATCAGCAAGATGCAGGAGCAGGCAGCAAGAAAAGCAGCAAAGGGTGAGGACACCTCTGACCTAGACGCAGCCTTAGCCGATGCCCGTGGAAACAAGGACAAGACCAAGAGCGACTTCAAGGAAGACAAGGGTAACTCTGGCAACTCGGGTAGACCCGAGGACAAGGATACCGGTAAACCTGACAAGGACACTGGGAAACCTGAAAAAGAGGATAACCCCAATAAGGGCGGTAAAAAGGACTAATAGTCCTACCCAACTATTTTTCGTAAACAGTTTTTCCATCCATAATAGTTTTGATGACTTCTAGGTCCATAATGTTCTCTGATGGAACAGAGAGAATGTCATCGCTCAGAATTATGAGGTCAGCAAGTTTACCGGGCTCAATTGACCCGAGTTTGTCCTCGTCGAAGGAGGCATGAGCACCGTTGTACGTGTAGCTCCTGATGGCGTCCATTACCGAAACCGCTTGGTTTGAACCCACTGTGTCTCCTCCTTCAGTCATTCTTGTCACCATGGCGTAGATTCCCACGATTGGGTTGCCATGCCATGGTCCTCCGCCATAGTCGCTGTTGGCCGAGGCTATGATGCCGTACTCTTTCAGGCTTTTGTAGGGGTAGAGGTGCTTTGCGCGTTCCTCTCCGAACTGGTATTTGTAGGCGTCGCCAAAGTTCCAGATATAGTTGGACTCGCCGGGGTGGACTCCGAGTTTCTTGATTCTTTCAAGTTGTGGGGGAGGGCACTGTGTGCAGTGCTCTATCCTGTGCCGGTGGTCATCGTCTGGGCGTTCCTTTAGCGCTGCCTCGATTGCGTCGAGGTTGATGTCTATTGCCCTGTCGCCGATGCTGTGTGTCGCCGTCTGGAGTCCTGCCTTGTGGGCTTTCACGATCATCTCGGTGAGTTTCTCGGGTGCAACTAGTAGAATTCCTAGTTTACCCGGGTTTCCTGTGCATGGCTCGTAGGTTGCGGCGTTTCCCATGCTACCCATGCTGTCTAGGGCGAGTTTTACTCCGCTTATCTTCACCATATCGTCTCCTAGTCCGTTCCTGATTCCCAGGGCGATGAGGTGGTCCATGTACTCCAGGTTGTCGGTCATGTTATGGATGTAGAGCCGCCACCTCATGTCTAGTTCTCCTTTTTCTCTGAGTAGTTGGATGGTTTCGGTATCTGCTTTCATTGACCCTGCTTGGTGTCCACAGGTGATGCCCCATTTGATCCACTGGTTGATGGCTTTCTTTGAGTACTCTATGTGCTCAATGTTCCACGGAGGGACATGGCTTGAGACGAGTCTTACTGATGCTCCTCCTTGGAGTCTACCGTTGGGTTCCCCATTTTCCCCCATCTCGATGTGACCGTACTCAGGCACCGTGTCCTTGGTTATGCCCGCTATCTCCAAGGCTCTTGTGTTGGCTACCCCCATTGCGCTGAAATAAAGTAATACTGGGTTGTCTGGTGCAACACTGTCAAGCTCCTCTGCTTGTGGTGCCCTTTTCTCCTTGAACCGACTCCACAAGTAGCCCCAGCCGACGACCCATTCACCTTTTGGCGTGGTCTTTGCCCTCTCTCCTATCTTCTCTAGGACCTCATCGACGCTGTTGCAGTACTTGATGTCAACTTCCTTCTCGGCTTTGACGGCAAGCCTGCCCGCCCCGACGAGGTGGACGTGGCTGTCGATGAATCCGGGTAAAACTGATTTCCCGTCTAGTTCGATTACCTCGGTCTCTGGGCCGACGTGTTTCGTTATCTCTTCAGTGGATCCCACTGCGATTATCCTGTTATCCCTTACTGCTACTGCCTCGTGAACCGTGTCATTGGGGTCAACGGTGACTATTTTTCCGTTCACTAGGGCTAGTGTAGCGTAATTTTCTGGGGTCATGCAGAATACTGGACTGATAGATGTTTGAATCTTTTCACGAATAACCCATAACCAGTTTCTAGCTGAAAAATTGCGTCAACCCCATGTATTAAGCGTTTTTTCGCCTTAACCACATCCCATATCGTAAAAAAATGTTGGTGAATGACACTTTTGTATATGATTTGATCAAAAAGGAGACCTAAAACGGCTTGTTATGGTTAAAGGGCTCTGGGAACCGCTGGAAAACTGTACCCCCCCTCCCCTATGATTTTCTCAGGCATCCTGCTCTTCCCTCTCTTTTACTGGGACTCTGGTACTCGCAAAAAATCCGAGTAACGCGATTGCTCCACCGTATATCCTGTATGGGTAGTCCATGTAACTGTCTGGCTCCATGTGTCTGAAAAACATCAACTGACCATGCACCTCAACGGAATCCGTGGACTCAATTGTTCCCGTTACCTCGATGTCAAACTCGGTATCTTCACCCACAAAGAACTCCAGTGTAGGTAATCCTCCCTCAAACAGGAATATCTCTGAACTTGGATCCAAGATGTTTTCTGCTGTAGCGTTCATCGAGACTCCTTCAGTGTTCCAGACCTCCAATGTATGTCCGAATCCGTCGCCGCCCTGAATATTTCCCGTTTTTAAGAAGAATGATCCATCACTGGATAAACCGGTTCCCTGCCAAACCGTTACCTGCTCATCCGCCAAGTTGATGGTGACCCTCTGTGGCAAGAAAAATAGAACTATTCCAACTATAATGATCCCGTACGAGATTTTTTTCAGATCCATAGGTCAAATGAACATCTCATCAGGCTTAAGAGTATTGAAAAAAAGTGCCTCCCCACCAAAAAGTTATACTTCGATATAATTTTCACCATGAAAATGGAGCCGGGCAAGGGATTCGAACCCCTGTAGATCTGCTTTGCAGGCAGACGCCTAAAACCGCTCAGCCAACCCGGCTCGTATCCATTGTAGCCAAAGCGATGGATAAAACCTTTTTGCTATGGTGGGACCGCCCGGATTCGAACCGGGGATCTCTCGGACCCAAACCGAGAATCGTACCAAGCTTGACCACGGTCCCTAGCGGAACCCTGTATGGTGAGGAAGTTATTAAAGATTCGTCTAAACTTGCCTCTGTTTGGATTTTTCTAGGGCTGCGACAACGGGCAATGTTTCCCCAGCAAGCATACTGAGCATGGCTCCCCCGCCTGTTGAGACGTGGCTCATCTCCTCCCTGATGCCAAGCATTGACGCCATTCCTCCCATGTGCCCTCCTCCGACCACCGTGTAAGCCCTGCACCGCCCCATGGTCCTGAGAAGCTCCTTTGTGCCGATGTCAAAGCCCCTTCTCTCAAACATACCGAGTGGGCCCTCGGCTACAACTGTCTCGGCTTTGTTCATTATGCTGCCGAACTGGGCGATTGTGTTGAGTCCGATATCGTAGATGTTCTTCTCCTCGGTGATGCTTCCGATGAAAACCTCTACCCTTTCGCCTTTAACGTCCAAGGCTACGTCCATTGGGAGCACAATCTTGCCTTTGAACTCGTCAAGTATACCCTTGCAGACCTCGACTTCCTTCTTTCCGTCCTCGTCCAGTTCCTCGTAACGGATACCCATGTATCCTCTGGCCATCTGGAAGCTGTCAGCTACAAGCCCTCCGATGAGTATGGTGTCTGCGATGTCGTCGCTGAGCACCCTATCGATGACTGGAATCCTGTCCGCTACTTTTGCGCCTCCTAGGAGGTACACGCTGGGTCTCTCGGGTTCACTGAGCACCCTGTTCAACGCGTTAAGCTCTCTTTCCATCAGCCTTCCCGCCACCATTGGGCACTTTGTGCTTAACCCAACAAGGCTGGCTTGACTCCTGTGTGCAGCCGCGAATGCGTCGTTCACAAAGATGTCCACATACTGGCTCATGGTTTGGACGAACTCCGTTGACTGGAGATCATCTACTGGAGCTTTTACGTTCTCCTCTTCCCGCATCCTGACGTTGTTCAGGAGTAGAACTTCCCCGTCTTTGAGGTTCTTAATCAAACTCTGGGCTTTCTCACCCACAATGTCATCCGTGTACTTGACTGGCTTCTCCAGATACATCTGGAGTACCTTGGCGTGGCTTTCAAGGCTCGTGAAATCGTACTTTCCCGGTCTGCTCTGGTGTGCCCCGATCACTAGTTTAGCGTCCTTGAGTCCCCGAACTGTTGGGATGACTGCCTGGATTCTAGTCGCGTCAAGAATTCTTTTGGTTCCTGGGTCCAGTGGACTGTTTATGTCCGCCCTCAAAAAAACCGTCTTGCCTGAAACGTCAATATTATCGAGTGTTAGGAAGTCGTACACCATGAGGCATCCCGGTGATTCGCAAATACATTGGATGTTCTATAAAAACTGTACTTAACCAATTATAGTAGGGGTGTTGGGTCAGATTTCGGCGACCCAGAGAAGTGTGTCCCCTGCGTTAACCGAGAAATGAACCCTGAGGAAGGTCACAGCCCCATCAAATGGTGCATGAACTTCCTGGATGGTCTCGCCCAGTAGGTTACACACAGAACCAACCTTCTCGCCCTTCTTAACCCGCTGCCCAGGCTCAACGAGCCTCCTCCATGCACCGCCCTTGGGTGCCCAGAGCCTCTTTGCGTTGGGGTCAACAAGATGGGAATGCCTCTCAGCCTCGCCCTTCATCATCCCCATGTACTTCATGACGTTCACGACGCCGTCGTAATGATACTCCACGTCAGCCTCCCTGATGGGGTAAGGAGCACCGGACTCGATCATGAGGCATGGAATTCCATAGATGTTCACCGCCTCTCCTGTGTTCCCAGAAATATTGGTGGTCTCGATGAGCGCTGATCTATAACATCCGGCAAGATCAACCATTTTGCTATAGAGTTCCTTGTTCTCGGTCTTGTAAACGAAGATACCTCTGGTCACATCCTCGCCTAGGTCTGCGCCGTGTGCGTCAATCAATGCATCTGATTTGCTCACGAACTTGTCAAAGACATGGTATGCTACGCGTTTCGTGATTGAAGCCTCAGGATCTCCTGGGAAGACCTTGTTCTGGTTCAGGTGGTCCAGCATATTGTGGTAGGATTTCCGTGCATGGAACCCTTCAGTGTTCACCACTGGAACCAGAACTAATGTGCCCGAGACCTGTTCTGGTTTGATTGCGTCCGCTAACCTGAAAATTGCCTCGACTGGTGCACACTCCAATGCGTGCACACATCCCAGAACGGTGAGTGTGGGGCCGTCCTTCAGTCCATTAATAACAACGTATGGTATCCTGACCGTGTGGCTTGTTGCCTCCCCGACATTGACCCATCCGCGGTGGCTGGTGCCTTGCTCGATTACAGTATCCTCTACTTTGAATGACATAATGGGTATGGCATGTAAAAATAGGGTAAAAAACCCTTGGTTAGTAGGTGAAGTTAGCTATGAAGGGCTCTCGCCAGTCCTTCCACCAGCCGACGATCTTGTTTCCTTCCTCAGTGATGAGGAAAGTGTCCATATTCATCAGCAGGTTGTCCTTGGCATCCCTGATTGCGGGCGAGAAGACAACTATCATTCCTGGTTCAAGTTCCGTCTCGTCTGCCTCTGAGATGTATGGAGGCTCATAGTTGCTTGCCCCGATTCCTGTCCCCAGGATGATCTTGGGTTCAAGCATTATTCCCTTCTCCTCTGCGGCCGCTTTCACTGCCTTGTAGACATCGCTAGCCTTGGCTCCTGGCTTCAATGCTTCCTTCGCGACTTCACGTAGGGTCACCAACTTGTTGTAGTCCGCCTTCTGCTCCTCTACTGGTTCATCCATTGAGAGCAGCCTGGCGCCTTTGCTCCAGTATCCGTTCACCGTGGCGACTAGCTCCATCCTCAGCCATTCATGTCGGAGAGGCTTCAAGTCGAAACCGATTCCGTACATTGGTGCACTTGGCCACCATTTCTTGGCGTTCTTTCCAGTGACTGCCTGCGCTACGGCGTGGTGCCCAACCTCGTCGAGCATCCTCTCCATTGCGTGGGTCCTGATGCCTTCCGTGATGTTCATCTCACCGCTTGCCTGTAGTACTAGGATGTGGTGTGCGTGACCAGCTAGGGCCATATCGTTCTTTGACACAACCTCGTCAAGCACTTCAAGCTCCTCTGGGGTCTTCTTGATACGTAGCTCCCTGAGTAGGTCGTCGCATGGGACCAGTTCAAAGTCTTCCAGTGCTCCTTCAAGCCTATTGTAAAGCTTCAGTGGCACCCTGTTGACATCGATTCCGATCTTTCCTGTCTTCCTGATTGTGTTCTTTGCCAAGTGGACTATTGCCTCAACTATGCTGCTTGGGCTTCCCGGTTTCTCGTTGTAGGTCTTCGTCTTGTTGACCCATGCGAGGTTTAGGAAACTGCTCTCCCACTCGTGGGGGAGTATGCAAGTTGCTGCCTCATCTTTCGGCCAGAACATAGCCATGTACCTGTCTGGGAAAGCCTGCGGGTAGTGCAGGTGCGCCCCTGAGAGGTACTGGGCGTTGTCGTAACCGAACACTAGGATAGCGTCGTAGCCCGCCTCAGTTATTCCGGCGTTCACTTTTTCGATTATACCATCTTTCATTTCATATGCCTCCTAGTGGGTGGTCCTGAAGCCAAACACGTGGTAGAGCTTGTCCCAAGCCCTGTACCAGCTTAGCTTCCTGTGTCCCTCCTCTGTGATCATGTATAGGTCCTTGTTGTGGATTAGCTCCTTCCTTGGTCCATACGTGTAGATGTCTAACGCGATGACCATTCCCGGCTTCAGCTCTGTGCTGCAGTTCAGGTTAAGGTATGGTGCCTCGTGGTGGCTTGCGCCTACTCCGTGGCCGATACCCGGCTCCTTCCAGAAACCAATTGCTTGTTTCTCGGCTGCACGCGCCACGTGGGCGTACACCTCGTTGCATGAGACTCCTGGCTTCAGCATCTCCAGTGCCTTGTCCCTGAGGACTAGGTTCTCCCTGTAGGCGTTCTCCTGCTCTGGTGTGGGGTCTCCTGTGACTCCCATCCTTCCCAGGTTTGCCCAGTAACCCATGTAGTGGTTGCTGTGGTCCATCCTGAATATGTCACCGTTCTTGATCCATCCCTTCTGTGGGGTGTAGTAGATCTGTCCATCGCTGCCGAACGCGCAGTTGAGTAAGCTTGTACCACTCGCCCCGTTCTCGTTGGAGTGTACTCTTATCCTCTCGGCGAATTCCTGGATTGTATACCTCTGGAGGTCAACAGTTCCTTCGAGGTGCATCAATGCATAGACCATACCCCTGTCGTTCTGTTTGCAAGCCCTCTCGATGAGCTCGACCTCTCCAGCTGTCTTGATAATCCTAAGATCCCTAATCATTGGGTCAACTGGCTCCCATGAAACTCCTGGAAGCTTTCCTGATAATGAGTCCATCAATCCCTTTGTCATTCGAGCAGAATCGATTCCGATTTTGCCTTTGTCCAAGCCCATGCTCACGATGAGTTCTTCCATGGCCTTGACGAATGCTCCTGTCTCGTATCCCTGGTTTTCGTCGTATACGAGTACTTCTCCATGCCAGCCTTGATCTTTTACTGCCTCTGACCATTCCTGAGGCATGATCGCGACCGGGGAGCCTTGTTTGGGGAAAAGCGCTGCTGCTTTCCTTGATGGATAATGTTCCGCGAAGGGCAGGACGGTCCTTGTCATATAGTTAAAGTTGTCCACGCCCACAACCAAGACTGCGTCAACCTGACTTTCGGTAACCGCCGTCTCGATTTTTTGTTTGAGATGATCCATTTTGGATGCTCCTAATTATTTAGAATCCAGATATTGACTAAACTAGGAGTACAGAGGTTGCATATAAGCAGTTTTCGGCTGTTTTGGAATATCCTTTATAAAGAATATGAGTTGAAAACCGTTTTTAGGGGAACGGGTCATGGAATTTCTGTATCTCTATGACATATCCCTCTGGGTCATGGAGCAGGAAAATCCTCATGTTCATCTCGGTGTCTTCATGTGGTTCGTCGATGGTCTCAACCCCGTTAGCCTTGAAGTGCTCGTACCATGCGTCTGGGTCGTCTACAATCACAGTCAGCATCACCGGTTTCGTCTCGCTAGCTTTGTGGTACCCAATGTTACCGTCAACGCATCCCATGAATGTTTTATCAGCGACCTGGAATATCTTGGCCCATTTCTGGTCCTGAACCATCTTGAAGCCCATGATGTTCTCGTAGAAATCCCCTGCTTTCTTGAAGTCTTTGTAATAAAAGAAGGTCAAAAGACCATCTACACTTGGAGGTGCCATGGGTTCATGGTGACACACCACAAATATGAACCCTGCTCCTGAGCATCAAAAATCTATAAAACACACCGTTCACCCCAAATAATTGATAAAAATGGTTTCAATTGGAGATAAAGCACCTGAGTTTACACTGGTCAACCACGAGATGAAACCCATCTCCCTTTCAGATTACAAGGGAAAGAACGTGGTACTGGCCTTCTACCCAGGGGCATTTACGGGTGGATGCAAGAAGGAGATGTGTTCAATCAGGGACGAGATAGCCAAGCTTGAGGATATTGACGGTCAGGTGTTGGGGATCAGCGTCAACGATCCTTTCTCAAACAGGGCTTTCCATGAAGATAACGTACTGAACTTCCCCCTTCTATGCGATTATGCCCGAGATGTCGTGAAATCTTATGATGTGTACCACGAGGATTTCGCTGGGTTAAAGGGGTATACGGTAGCCAAGAGGAGCGTATTCATTGTGGATGGGGGCGGATCAGTGTCATACAAATGGGTTACAGATGATCCAGGTGTGATGCCTGATGTCACAGAGATAATCGCTGAACTAGGAAAATCAACATAAGACTCATCTCTGAGGAGCGGTGCGGTACTATAATCAGCAAAGGCAATGAGAGCCTTGGAAAATTCGATTTCTTCTACGAGTGGTTCCAAAAGCCCTCCGTCTCTCAGGTTGAGGACCTCATGACAAATATAGATGAGGCCCTTGAAGGTCTTGGCGTAAGGTATACCCTTACCACCAAGTGACCTTCTATTCCCTTTTTTCTTCAAGTAGTTCCAGTACTTTTTCCATGTCCCCTGTAGGCAGGTTACACTTGAAACCAGAGCACACATAAACCAAGGTTTCCTTGGTTGGCTCCATACCGTCCAAGTATGGGACAGACGCTGCCAACTCATCCGAGTACACCTGAACTACCATATTGGGAAGGAACTGCCCGTCTAACCATCGGATCACCCTCTTTGAGTCTGGCCCGGATACTACAACCTCCTTGCTTGGACCAAAAGCGAAATCCAGTCCAGAAAGATACATCGTGTACCCGTGAGGTATCCCAAGGATGGACGACGAGAAGGCTACCGTTAGCATCACAGCATGCATTTCTAGTGCAGTGTCCCCTGTAAGCCTTGAAAGTCTCAACTGGTTCATGAACGCCACCGAGTTCCCGCTTGGAATGGCTCCATCATACAAGTCCTTTTTCCTCGTAAGAAGCTCCTCCGCCTCATCTGATGTGAAGAAGAAGCCCCCAACTGGGTCACTGAAGTGCTCAACCATAACCGAGTTGATCTTGATTGCTTCGTCGATGTACCTCTTAACGTGGGTGGACTGGTATAACTCGATTAGCCCCCAGACCGTGAAAGCGTAATCGTTTAGGAACCCATCGATCTCAGCATCTCCATTCCTATACCTGTGGAGAAGCCTTTCCCCATCCCACATGTTTCCAAGTATGAATTCCATTGAGCGGACCGCTTCCTCCATGTACTCGTTCAGTCCAAATGCTCTGGCAGCCTTGCTTAGGGCGGCAATCATCAAGCCGTTCCAATCAGTCAAAATCTTGTCATCAAGCAACGGTCTGACTCTCTTCTCCCTCGCCTGGAATAGCTTGCTCTTAACCTCCTCCAGATTCTCCGGTACCGTATCCGTTTTTATGTGGAGTATGTTTGTCCCGGTGCGCTCCCTTGACGCCTCTTCAAGGTAATTGCCCTCAGGTCTGACCCCTAGATACGTTAACACCGCTGCCCCCTCGTCCCCCACGATTCTCTGGAGCTCATCGATATTCCAGACGTAGAACTTTCCTTCCTCCCCCTCGCTGTCAGCATCCTCGGCAGAGTAGAATCCACCTTCAGGTGATGAGAGGTCGCGCAGGACATATGTGACGATTTGCTCCCCTATCTCCCGATACACGTTGTTACCAGTCGCCTGATATGCTTCCGTGTACGCAATGAGCAGCATCGCCTGGTCGTAGAGCATCTTCTCGAAATGTGGTAACAGCCACTCCCTGTCGGTGCTGTACCTGTGGAACCCATATCCGAGGTGGTCGTAGATTCCCCCTCTTGCCATATGTGTGAGGGTGTTCTCCACCATGTCGAGGGCTTTCATGTTACCTGACCTCTTCCAGTAACGGAGAAGGAACAGGAGGTTATGGGGGGACGGGAACTTGGGCGATTCACCTAACCCCCCGTACCGGTCATCATACATTTCCTCAAGCATCCTGAAACCTGTGTCCAGTACTAGCGGGGAAATCTCCTCGCCTCCACCCGCTGGCCCTGTGTTCAATGCGGTTGAAATGTTCTCACTGATGCTCATCAGCCTCTCCCTCTGGTCGTTCCAGTAGTTCATTATCTGGGGTATCATGTCCAGCATCCCGATGACGTTGAGCCGGGTCTCCTTTGGGAGGTATGTGGCCGCGTAGAACGGCTTCTTGTCCGGGGTCATGATGATTGTGAGTGGCCATCCTCCTCCCCCTGTCATCATCTGGCTCACCGACATGTACACGCCGTCGATGTCTGGGCGTTCCTCGCGGTCAACCTTGATGTTGATGAAAGACTCGTTCATGAGCTTCGCCACCTCTGGGTCCGTGAAGCTCTCGTGCTCCATGACGTGGCACCAGTGGCATGTTGAGTATCCGATGCTCAGAAAGACTGGTTTATCCTGTTTCTCGGCTTCCTCGAAGGCTTCCTCTCCCCATGGGTACCAGTCAACCGGGTTGTATGCGTGCTGGAGCAGGTATGGACTCTTCTCTTTGAATAGTCGATTTGGTTCTTGAATTGACATTGTGTTATGTTCCCGTGTACTTGTTGTGGAAAGCCCATTCGGAAAGTGGCTTCCTCTCCGGTCTTATCAGCTCTGTTTTCGCTTGATCCTCGGAGAGGCTTGGGTGGATCTCTTCCATCTTTTTCCCCACAATTATGAGTGTGAGTACCTGATACTCATCTGGTATACCAAGGATTTCCCTGACCATCTTTGGTTTGAATCCCGCTATCGGGTGCGCCACCAATCCAAGCTCAGTAGCCCTGAGGATCAGCGTCGCTGTCGCCATTCCGAGGTCGAACTGGTGGTAAATCCTCTTCCTGATGACGCAGTCATCCTCCTCCTTGGTAAACGTCGCGATAATCATTGAACTCTGGTGTGCCCAGATGTTGCCCCGTGACAACGCCGTAAACATTTCCTCCAGTTTATTCCTCTCATAGACGAAGACGTACCTCGTCGGCTGGTTGTTGAAACATGATGCCATAAGCTGTGCATGTGATGCAAGGTCGTCCACTGTTTCCGCTGTGATTTCCACCGATTCAAGTGATCTGTATGCTCTTCTTGCGTGAATTGCATCCGTTACGTTCATCCCTGCAACTCCACCAGTTTCTCCATCACGGCTTCCACGTGTCCCTTGACCCTTACCTTTGGCCAGATATGGGCTATTTTTCCCTCCGGGTCAATGATGTAGGTGCTCCGCTGTACGCCCATGTACTCCCTGCCGTACATCTTCTTGAGCTGCCAGGCTCCATACGCCTGAAGGGTCTCCTTTTCGGGATCACTCAGCAGGTTGATAGTGAGGTTATGTCTGTCACGGAACTTAGTGTGGCTTCTGAGGCTGTCTGGGCTGGCGGCGAGTATAATCGCGTTCTTCTCCTTGAACTCGTCCTCGGCTGCAGTGAATTCAAGTGCCTCCAAGGTACAGCCCGATGTGTTGTCCTTCGGGTAAAAGTAGAGCACAACCCATTCCCCTTTCTGGTCGCTCAGGCAAATCTCTCCCCTCTCTGGGTCGGGTAAGCAAAACTCTGGGGCTGGGTCACCAATATTTAACTCGGTCAAATGTTTCACCAGAATAATATGAAAAAAGAGGTAGCGTTATTTAAACCGTTTACGGCTCCCTGAGCTTGTGGAAAGCCCTGTGGACCACCTCTGGTAACGCTGGGTGTATGTGCAATGCCTCCGCAAGTGCGTGGACTGTCCCGTCCCCAGCGTTCATCACGTTGATGACCTCCTGGATAAGAATAGGCGCAAATGGACCGATAATGTGAGCTCCAAGTATCTTAAAGTCCTCCTTCCTGAGCAGTATCTTGACGTACCCATCCTCCTCCATCATGGCTGCGCCTTTCGCGGTGTCGATGAAATTGTACTCCCCGATATAGTACTCATCCCCCCGCTCCTTGACCTGGGCCTCGGTTAGCCCTACCGAGCCTATCTGGGGCCAGCTGAACACGGCGTAGGGCACCAAATCATAGTTCATGGGGTGTCCGTGACCTGAACTGAATGAGCGCCAAACAATCTCCGCCTCCTTGTTCGCCACATGCCTGTACATTGCGCGACCAATAGCGTCCCCGAACGCGATAATATTCTTCTTGGATGTATTGTAGAAATCATCAACTATGATGTAGCCGCGGCTATCAATCTCGACTCCAGTGTTCTCCACCTTCAACAGGTCTGCGTTACTCTTTCTACCCGCGGCGATGAATATTTTCTCGACATCAAACTCCTTGACCTTTCCGTCTTTCTTGGCTTTCACAAGGAGCCTGTCTCCTTTCTTCTCCACCTCGGTGACCTCGATACTGGTCTCGATGTGCATCCTCTGCCTCATTGTGGTTAGGAGAATCTCCGACACCTCGGGCTCCCCCTCCTTGATGAGCCTCGGGCTTCTGCTCAGCAGGTTGACGTCCACGCCCATACTGGAGAAGAAGTGAGCCATCTCGACCGCGATAAGCCCCCCTCCTACAATCACCATGCTTTCCGGTTTCTCTGTTAGCTCCCAGACGTTGTCGTTGGTGAGGTAATCAACCGAATCCAAGCCTTTGATTGGCGGGAGTGCGACTCTTGCACCGCTGGCGAGGAAAATAGTGTCGCCTCTGATGGTTTCATCCCCCACTTTCAACGTATAATCATCGATGAACTCGCCCTTCACCGGGTAAAACGTAAGCCCATGGACATGATTGACCGCCTCCTCCATGGGTTTCCTGTCATGTTCCACGAAATCCCGTGTCCTCTGCATAATGAACCCGAAATCAATCTCCTCAATAGTTGCCTTTATCCCAAGCTGCTCGGCGTGCTTGATCTGGTTAACGAGGTCCGCCGGGTAGATAATCATCTTGGAAGGGATGCACCCCACGTTAAGGCATGTCCCGCCAAGCAAACCCATTTCAACCAGTGCCACCGTCCTGCCGCTGTTAACCGCGGCGTCCGCGATCATCATGCCTGCTCCGCTGCCAACTACAATGACGTCAAAATGCTTCATGGTAAAGCCTGATGAAGGGAGAGATAAAAATTGGGGGATTACTCAAGCGTGGCTATACCATACTTGCTGTAATAGTTTAACCAAAGCTCACGCATTTCCTCGCTGACGCCGTCCTTAATCAACCCGTAGATCGTCTGGATGTTCTGTATGCTGTGGACGTTCAAGTTAAGTTCCTTTTCCAGGTACTCAACCGCGCCGAGATCCTCGATGTTCTCAGTGTCACCGAGTTTCTCCTGCCTATCCACGCCTATGACCAGTCCCACAACCTCGTGGTCACCAAGAAGCCTGAGCTTCTCGATGGTCTCCACCTTTGTGATGCCTGTGGTGATTGTGTCATCCACGACTAGGATTCGTTGACCGGGCTTGAAGTAGCTTGCTCCGACTAGAACACGATCCGTGCTCAAGTCACCGTACTCTTTCGCCTCCTTCCTGTCATACATGTACCTTATGTCCATGCCATAGAGCTCGTTCAGACCCTCGGTTGTCAGTGCAGCCAAGGTGATTCCCTTGTAGCTTGGACCGAAGATATAGTCGAACTCAGGGATCTTTCCCTCCTCCATAAGCAGAGCGATGTAGCTTGCGAAGGCCCACTTCACCTTAGCGAGGCTCTCACCGTCAGTGAGTGCTCCCAGGTTGACGAAGTATGGGCTTGGCCTGCCGCTCTTCAACATGAAGGGCTGATCTGGGCTCGGGGGGAGTCTTAGGGCTCCACCTTTTAGGAGTGCATCGAGGAAGACCTGTTCGATCTTCTCTTTGGAGACAAGTCCCCTTCTCTCGATCCTGAACTCTTCGTTCTGTATGCTCTCCTTGATGGTGCCGTAGTAGGTTATGCTCCCACAGTATGTGCAGTGAAGTTTTGTCTCCTCCAGCTGTTCTCCCTTCTCAACCCTGAACTTTGTGTCTGGTGCACTGTATTCTTGGTTGGTTGGGCAGAGCGTGTTTGGACAGTGGAATACATTCTCGATCTCCTCCGGGAGATCGACGATTCGCTTCTCCTTTACCTCCCAGTCCTGAATAATATTCAAGGTGCTGTTTGGTGCAACGAAGGCGATGATGTCAATCTCGTTTGAGGTCAGGAATGTTCCCTCAATCTTTATGAGGTCCTTTGCTCCAAGGTCTCCACTTTCCACGTTCATAGCTGTGAGGGTTTTTGCGTCGCTTGGTAGCTTGAGAAGTTTGAGAACTTGGAACGCTTTACCCGCGGGAATGTGGTCTATCACGATCCCGTTCTCTATCTTGCTAACCAGCAGTTGTCTATTAGACAAATAGTTACCCACGTCTCACCGTACAAAATAGTATAAAAATCTTCTCAATAAAAAAGAAAAAAGAGGCTTTTCTGGATTAACGATGTTGAAATTAGTAAACAGAATCTGGGTTACAGTATTTTTAAAATAATAAAATGATAATAAGAATGGGTTCTAGGGCGTTACGCCCATATGATAGAGGTCTGCTTCGGCTGCTATATGCCCGAAACCGGGCCAACCAGTCTTGGAAAGAATTTCTCTGTACATCTCAACTGCTTTCTCCTTCTCGCCGTTGTAGTTGTACCAGTTCGCCACCCCATAACCAGATGTAGCGAGTCCGAGTGAACCAATCTCCAATGCGTTTTCCTTGAGTTCCTCAACTGCCAATTCGCCCTTGTACATCATGAGGCAGTCAAGATACATTCCGTTCTCCACCACATCCATGTCACGGGAGTAATTCATAATGAATTTCTGGGCTTCATCTTCTCTTCCGAGTCTCCTCAGGGTCATATAGTACCAGTGACCTGTGGAAATCTTCTTGTCGTCCACTGTGGACGCGTCCATACAGCTCTCGTAAGCACGGAGCGCGTTCTCCATATCCCCTTTGAGGTAGTAAGCCAGTCCAAGATGGTACCAGATATTGAATCTAAGCGTACCCAAAGCAACTCCCCTTGTGTTGGCTATCCCATTGGGCTCAATCTCGTCGGGCTTTCCCTTAATCAACTCGGCAGCCTTCTCCAAATCAGTTACTGCCTGATCGAAAAACCTCAGTGAGATGAACCTGTGTCCCCTGTGCCTGTACATTCGTGGTTCTTCTGGGTGCTTTTTCACTCCCTCGCTGAAAATGGCTATTGCCCTCCTGTAATTGCCGAGGTAAGCGGTTCTCCTACCCATCCAGATTATATTGTCCGGGTTCTCTGGGTCTTTTTCGTAGTTTTTTAATGCTTCACCGTAGAGTTTTTTCTGGGTCTTAACTGCTTCCTCGTTTGGAGGCGCCTTTCTGAGAGGCTCTCCAAATAGGCTGTAAGTTTCAGGTTCGCTTGGTATTGATGAGCTCATTAATATCATAATACGCCTGAAATTTGCTTAAGCTTTGCCCGAGAACTTGGTGTAACCTCTTTATTCGAGGGGTTCTCCTTATGGAGTATCAGGAGTTTCAATTAATGTCGAATAATCGCAGTAATAGGTCACAACTCGTCCTCTTATTCATCGTCGTAGTAATGGTATCAGCCCTTGGAGCGATCTATTTCTGGGAACCCGGGGATGGAATATCTATAATTCCGACCCAAAAGGGAACCATTGGTATCATAGAGGTCTACGGTGTACTGGACGACAGTTACTACGCGTACCTTCTATCAGAATCCATACAGGAAGCAATCAATGATGACGACATTAAGGCAGTTGTGCTTGAAATCGATAGCCCCGGTGGGTCAGCGTACCTCACCGAGCAGGTTTACCTTGATTTACTAGAGCTCAAGGCAACTAAACCAATAGTCGCGTCATGCTCAATGGCATTGAGCGGTGGCTACTTTATCGCAGTCTCAGCAGACCACATATTCGCACTTCCTTCCGGTCTTGTTGGTAACGTGGGTGTTATCGGAACTGGTCCCGGCTGGGTCGTTCCAAGCGAGGTGACCCTAGAAACAGGTCCTCACAAGATCACGGGGTTCAGCCCAGAGCTTTACCCCTTCAACTTCACGGAAGTTCTTTCCAATTTTGCGGGTGCCGTTGAACTTGGAAGAGGTACCAAACTATCAATTCCCATGTCAGATGTTAGGAAGGGATCAGTTTGGCTGGGCAATGAAGCACTGAGGAATGGTATCATCGACGAGTTAGGCTCCACTCAGAGTGCAATCAAATATGCCGCGTCCCTCGCGAGTTTAACCGATTGGGACACCGAGTCACTGTTGTTCAGGGTGGCAAATGAGACCGCTACCATAGGTGTGACATACCCCACACTCCAAGAGTTAAACGAGAAGAACCCGCCACCTGCGCTTTTCTACCTGTATATGCCTGGTGAGATTTACATGGAGAGCGAGATGCCTGAAACCGCAAACATCACTGTCTCCGGTGGACATGTCGGAGACGTCGTCGTAGACATGAGTCACGAGAACGCGATATCTCCATGGCATCTTGATGGACTTGCAGAGGCTTTGGTCCACGAGGGAATTTACATGGGTTACAGTAGCGATTGGGACCAGATCGAGGAGTCATTGAACGAAACCAAGGCACTGATTATCTCAACGCCCAGAGTGTTCTACTCATACGAAGAATACACCGCAATCAACGATTGGGTTAACGAAGGGGGGACCCTCATCTTCCTTGGTGACGCCAGCAGCAGCTTCATGGACACTAGTGTACTTCAGGGTCCACTAAACAGCCTGAGCGACCACTGGAATCTCCACTATAGTAACGGGTACCTGTACAACCTTGAGGAGAACTATGGCATCTACCGAAACCTCATTCTCACGGACATGAGGGAGAGTTTCTTGACTGAAGGTGTCGAAGAGCTTGTGTTCTACACGTCCGGTGCAATCGAGTCTAGGGGTAGTGGAGTCATAAAGACTTCATCTGATACCTATAACTCCGTGTCAGAGAGAGATGGACTGTACAGCGTTGCCGCAGTATATGACCTGAACAATAGCACCGTCATAGCGTTCGGAGACCTGACATGGCTCGTGAAGCCATACCTGAATGCAGCCGACAACATGGTACTACTTGAAAATCTGGTTGAGGCAATAGCCTCAGTGGATTAACTGGACAGCTCTATTGCTAGAGCTACCCATACCTTTGTCATTTTAACTAAGCTATCAACGTACACAAACTCGTCTGCCCCATGGGCATACTTTCCAATTGGACCGAACCCTATTGTCTGCATACCTGCTTGACGATAGAGCCTGCCGTCTGTGCTACCAGCCCATGTCACATACAGCTCCGGGTCACTATTCAGTCCCTTTGGCACCGCCCTCATGAACGCTTTGCCCAGCTCAGAGTCAGGTGGAGTGAAGTTGGCTGGCGTGTACATCCAATCTCCATTCTCGTCCTTGTCTGCGATGATCTCCCATTTCCACTCAGGATCGCCTTCCCCTGCCTTGTCTAGGTCCGCCGTCACCTCTGCAACGACATCGTCTGCTGTCTCACCTATGATGAGTCGTCTATCAACGGTGATTGTGCACTCGGCTGGCACCTGGTTACTCACTGTTCCAGCTGAAATGATGTTTACGCTCTGCATAGGGTGGCCGATCCACTCATGGAACTTGTCAACATGATGCTCCAAGGCTAGCACTCCCTTGCTTGCTTTTGCAATCGCGTTGACGCCCGTGGTTCTAGATGCCGCTGTGTGAGATGCCTTGCCGTAGAACTTGATCTTGAACCCAAACATACCCCTCTCGGCTACCCTGACCTGTAAGTTGCTCTGCTCACCGATGATGACATAGTCCGGTCTCCTCATCTCGCCTGCGACTATCTTGTCAACTAGAATCTTGCTACCCTGAGATGCTCCTCTCTCCTCATCAGGTACTAGGTGAACTCCGACGCTGATGGGAAGGTCCAGTTGTTTAACGATCTCAAGGAGGTGGATCATAACGGCGCATGATGCCTTCATGTCCGTTGCGCCTCTTCCGTAGAGTTTTCCGTCCTCCACAACGGGATTCCAAGGGTCCTTTGTCCAAGCCTCAGGTAGCGCAATTGGTACAACGTCAAGGTGTCCATTCAAAATTAGCTGTTTCTCGGCTTCAGGGTTCAGGCACCCATATATTATGGGGCGGTCCTCACTCCCATGAACCTCAACCGTGACTCCCAGGTCCTCAAGAAGCCCCTTGGCGTACTCCATTACCTTCTTCTCGTCCCCTGTGATACTTGGGATACTGATGACCTCCGATGCAAGCTGGATGATGCGCTTCTCATCAACCAGTTTCAACGCTTCTTCTAGTTTTACGGTCAAATCTAATCAAATGAATATCGTCGAGGAACTATAATTCGATGATGGTGTCATCGCTGAACTTTTTGAAGCTTGTTTGCTTTCTGTCCTGTGAGGCTCTGCGTTTAATTCCATCACCCTGAGCCCACTTAGAGATCAGGTTCCTCTGCTGGTAGTATCGTTTATCGTATAACCAGTAATGGCACCAGTCATCCTTGCCCCTTATACCCCTGCCAAGGCTTTGGTTTGATGCCCTGAAAGCGTCCATGGTGTACCATTTGTTGCCGAGACCCCTTTTCTCCTGATCAAAGTAACTGATCTGGGCTTTGACCAGAGGGTCGCCGTAGTTGGCGTAAGGTATGCCGATGAGGAATATTCCCCTCGCCTGCTCCCCTGGGAAGTTACTGCCTTCACTGTTTCTACCCCTGAAAACACAGCAGAGCGTAGCTCCACCTGGTGTCACCGCTCCCATCTTGTATGTCCTAACCACATCTCTGTTCTGTCTGGCGTCCCTTCCTTCCCTGAAAAACCTCTTTCCACCGAGATAGGTAAGGCCGTTTCTCGTCTGGATTATGTTGCTCTGGGTCCATTTCTGGATGCACGTATTCATGAAGCCCCGCTGAGTGAAGAAGATGAGTGCACCGCTTTTCACACTCTTCAGGTCCTCCGCCAGACCACGCCCAATCTTGGCGATCATCTGGTCGGTTCTCTCCCGGTATGCCGTGCTTACACCCGTGTCGATCACCATTTTGATTTTATCCGATTTCTGGATTGATGGGTAGACTTTCTGGACTGCTTTGCTCATTCCAATGATCTCTGAGAATGTACTGATTGGGCTGAGAGTGCCGCTCATTATTAGAACACCGTCAGCCTGCTTGACAATAGGCTCCAAGGCAAGGCTGGGATCTAGACACCTGTACTCTATCACAGGAGCCCCGAAATAGTTCTTCGTGTAGAGCCCGATGTACTTGTTCTTCTGGCTTTTCTGTATCAGCTCAAAGAACTGGAGTATTCCATTGAGGTTACTGATAGGCGGGTTTCCATTCTGAAGCTTTTTCGCCCTGATAGACTCCACCAGTGGAGCGTGACCATCTATGAACGTGTCTATGGGCACATTGAGAACCTTCTCCAGCTCCTCCTCAAGCCTCCTTGGCTTGATTAACTTGGGTTTATCGCCGTCAATCCGTAGAAGATGTTGCCCTAGCTTGTCCAAGTATCTCGATGACTTTCCTATGAGCTTCATTTCCTCGGCTGCAGCACTGAGATTACGCTCAGTCAATGTATCACTGAGAATCTCTTGCCCGACTTGGTCTATGTTATGCCCCTCGTCTAGGATGAGTATCTTTTTGTCCAAGTCGAGTTTTGTCATCATCCGTATCATTGGGTTGAATATGTATGGATAGGGTGCAACAATGATGTCTGCTTCTTCTGACATCTTCCTTGACAAGTAATAGGGGCATAGTTTCCGTTTCTTGCCCTCATCGATGAGCTCTGTCCTACCCAGGATAACTGGAAGACCTTTTGGAGCTTTTTCAAACTCATGTGTATATGGACATTCCCCTGATTTTCTCAATGTATGGCAGTGCTCAGTCGCCTCGTTGGATGGTAGCTCCCTGCACTCCTGGTTTATACACAGGAATCCCCTACTCGCCAGGTTAACTGCCTTGAATTTCTTAGATGTCCTACTGTTAATGGTCTCAACTTCAATCAGGACCTGTCTGACCTGCTCATGAGTCCTAGTGGCGTAGACCAATTTTTTCCCTGCTGGCAAAAGGCAGCTTAGGCTGCTGATTGTTTTACCGAACCCGTTACATGCCTCAGCAATCAGCACCCCTCCCTTGATCACTGTTTTCTGGATGTCCTCGATAAACTCCACCTGCGGAGGGTACGGCTCATATGGGAACAGTTTTTGCCAGTCTATCTTCTCTTTTTTTCCTGATGTGACTTCTAAAAGAGTGTCACAGTTCTTACAGAACTTGTCAACCTCATACTCCTCAAGCGTGTACTCGTTACCGCACTTGGGGCAAATAATTGAGGCTGGCATAGCAGTACCCTATTGAGGATACCTCATTTAAAGTCCGTGATTATCGTTTTTCGGGTTAAACAGGGACACTTACTCGGTCGAAAACATGTTTTTCATTGACCTTCTGAATCTAATCAGGTTGTCCTTGACACTATTCATGGAGAAGTTTCTCCATTTAATTGACGTTAACCCTTGGGGTTCTATGGATAGTATAACGAATAGGAAAATAATAGGGATCAATCCCTCATATTTACCCATACTTGATCCGAAAATCATCATCAGAAGATAAATACCCCATTTCTGGGTAGTAGCCACGATCAGACCTCCGAGGATGGCCCCAATTATACTGTTCAGTCCACCAAGAACGCTTCCAGTCATGACCGCGATGAGAAGTGTGTCACTATAATCAACGCTGGTTGATAGCCACATGGGGATGATTGAACCCGCTAGGGCTGCAAGTGCACCAGACATAAACCAGGACCCGATGTGAACAAAGTTCACGTTTACCCCTAAGCTCATTGCCAGATTCTCATTCTCGGCTGTAGCCCTCATAGCTATTCCATACTTTGATTTTGTTAGGAAAGCCCAGAGGAAAGTCATGATGATAATCACTGTGATTGGAGCGATAATCCCAATGCCTTGAATATTGTTCCATCTGAAATCATAGTTGTAGAGGGTGAACCCGGAGCTTGGGACCCCTGTCCCTATGAGCAGCCAGTAGCTGAACAGTGCTATGCACTGGACAATCAGTTGGCTAATGATGTAGAACGTAAAAGTGAGGGTGATCTCGGTGTACATCCTCTTCTGGATGTGTTTAACCAATCCCACATAGAGTATAACCCCTGATAATCCCCCCATAAACATGGCTATCGGCCATGTCCGGTATGGGTTCCACCCGTAAAACCTGACCAAGAAGAACGTCACCATAGTCCCTATGCTGGCATAGCTTGTGTGGGCAAAGTTCGGGAACTTTTCCATCATGTACGTGAACGTGAAACCAAGGCAGAGGATTACTAGTAAACTGGCATTGACGATGCCACTTACATATAACGCTAAACTCACAGAAACTTCCGGGCTTCGGTGGGATATAAGACCTGATAGTACCTGTACACGGAAAGATGGAGTGAATCCTGATTAGGAAAGGTTTCTGAGCTCCGGACGGTCCGCGTAGAGCCCCTCCCAGATCTCAGCTGTGATCCTCTGAGCTTCATCAAGTACCGCACCAACATCGATCCCAACCATCCTCCCGTTCTGTTTCAGGATTTTACCATCAACCATCACGGTTTCTACGTTAACAGTACCCCCGTACAGCACGAGGCTACTAGTCACATCGGCGGTGGGGTAGATGTGTGGGCATTTCAGGTCAATCAGCTGGATGTCAGCCTTCTTTCCCTCCTCCAGACTCCCTACCTTATTCTGTATCCCCATAACCTCGGCACCCTTGATCGTCGCAAGTTCAAGGATATCATAGTAGCTTGGACTCTTCGGTTCACCCATTGTCTCCCTAACGCGGGCTCCGTAGACTGCTGTCCTCAAGGTCTCCCACATGTTATGGAACACGTTATCTGTCCCAAACCCGACCTTGAGACCCATCTCCCTCCATTTAGCTAAAGGAGCAGTTGTGCCTCCTAGCAAGAACGGTCTGGGGCAGTGGAGAACCGAGGCGTCTGCCTCTTTCATGATTTTCAGGTCATTATCCGTGTTATATATGCAATGTGCGCCGATCAGGTCTGGGCCAAGTACCTCCAAGTCCCTGAGATGCTCAACACTTGTCTTGTCGTACAGTTTCTTGACCTGGTTAACCTCTCGTTTTGACTGCTCCACATGGGTACTGATCTTCTCCCCGGGTTCATGGTGTTTCAGCACCTCCTCGTAGACCCATGGGGTCACCATATCTGGTGCAAGGGGCGCCCAACTGGTGGTTATCCTGCCCTCTGCCGCTCCATTCCACTTTGATTTCAATGAAACAGCCCGTTTGAGCATGGCTTCAGCTTGCTCTGGGTTGTACTTGTACTCCCCATCCTTTATCGCGATATAATCTGCCTCCGCGATCTGCTCGCCTAGGTCTGCCCTGATCCCTGTTTCCTCTGCAGCTTTCGCGAAATAGTCCATGTAATTGTATGTTTCCTGAATTGTTGTACTTCCTGATGTCAACGCTTCAAGGCATGATGCCAATCCCAGCTCGTAACAGTGCTCGGGTTTTAGGTACTCTTTCACTGGGAAAAGGACTTGGTAAAGTCCCTCCCTTACCACCCCGTAGACTCCCCTGACAAAGATGCTCGGAAGGTGAGTGTGTACGTTAACGAATCCCGGTAGAACCGCTTTTCCATCGGCGTCAATGACTTGGTCTACACTGAATTTTGCTTCTAGTTCCTCTGTCGTGCCAACACCGACGATTCTGTTACCATCTACTGCAACAGCCCCGTTTTTGATTATCCTCCTCGATGGATCCATGGGGTAGACGAGTCCACCCTTAATCAGAAAATCAACCATACCTGACAGACCCCTTACGGCTACAAAACTTTACTTATTCCACCCAGAACGGAATATTCCCTTCAAAAGTATCCCCGTGTTCAAGGGGAACATCTAAAACCTTAACAATACCATTTAAATGGATAAGATAATTCACTGAGTACAAAGGGGCATACTAATTGAAGAAAATTAAACTAGTCATGATTATGTTGGTATTATTAATACCAGCCGTACCCGTTCAAGCCCAGAGTCTCCCGTGGATCGAGGGTTATACCCTAAAAAACTATAGCACGGGTCAGACCGTCCTCGAATGGGACTCGGAATCCGATGAATTACTACAGAATGCCCCCATATTAGCCGGAGACGAGTACGAAATTACTTTCACACTTAACGTGCGGCAGACAGTTGACAACGCCCTTCTTGACTTGACTTTGTCCAGTTACATGGAGCTGGATACGGAGGCGTACTACTGGACAGTAGAGGCCGGTTTCCCACGTTACATGACTGAGTTCAACCCAGCACAACGAGAAATCAAGTTCCATCACAACGAAGGAGTCTACACTATATCAGCTATAGGCAAAATCAAGGCAGACGCCACAGTGTTCACAAATGAAGCAGTAACCCTTCACAGACAAATCTCGGCAGTACTTATTGAGCTAGACGGGCCAGTCGGCACAGACTATGATTCAGTGTCCATAACAGTCATTGACAGCGTCATTGATGATTACAGGTTCCTCCTCAGGCAGAAGGAGGCAGAGCTGCAGGAATACATCGCAAACGATGTAGACCCCGCATACATCCAACTATTCGAAAACTTCCTCGAATTAGCCGAAGATGAAGCTCAGCAAGGACTGGTTGTTTCAGCCTCAAACCTACTCAACAACCTTGAAGTGGAGGCACCACCAGTGCAGACAGGTCCAAGCTGGATGGAACAGTACTTCCTCCCCGCTGTGGGTGGATTGTTATTACTATCAATAGTCGGCATATTCCTGTTCATCAGGACTAATGGCCGACTCGGGTTCGTCAAGATGGTCGTCGAGGACCAGATCAGGGAAATGGAAGCCATACAGAGCCGGGCTACCAGAATCGACAGAACCCTTGCGCAGAGGCTCGATGAGATTAACGACAGATTGAAGGAAACGGAGAGAGCATAATGAGCAACTTAGGATATTCTAGTATAATCCACATGGTCGGTCTCGGAGGAGCTGGCACAAACATAGTCGAGCACTTCCTTAAAGACGAAAAAACAATGGAGCTTCTTGGCAGTGGCGCAACGAGACTTAGCCTAATGGCTATGGATATCGCTGACCCTGATATCAAGGGCCTCGATGACACGTACAAGCGAATTCTGGAACAAATGAAAAGGAATGGCATCCCACAGGAGCGCCTCAATCTCATAGCAAGGAGCGTAAAGTTCCCCTCCGCAGAGGCAATGTTCGACTTTGTCCAGAACAAGTTCGAAGAACACCTCGAAAACGAGGACATAAAGGTAAAAGAGTATAACCCATGGCTCCCCTCGACAGTAGCCATCCCCCCACTAGCCGGAGGCGCAGGTAGGCGTAGGAGCCTCGCAAAGGCGATTTATAACCTCAACTATTACCAGCTGGGCATCATCAAATCATTCACAAACATATTCAAGGACAGCGCCCTAAGCAGCATCAGCAGCCCAATAATCATGCTCGTTTTCGGTCTAGGTGGTGGAACCGGTTCAGGTATGGCACTTGATTTCGCCCGACACCTCAGACAGGCTGTCGGAAGCGGAGTGCCAATCATGGCAATGTGTGTATTACCCTGTCCAGGAGACGACCCGCCTGCCAAAGGTTACAGTGCATTCAATGCAATAAACGAGCTTAGCCTCCTTGTTAACAGGGAGAAGAATGCAATACTCACCGAAGGGCTGGGCGAGATTTACAGGAACCCCTTCAACAGCGTGATGTTCCTGCCACTCATGCCTGCATACAGTAAGACAGGTAACATAATGTCAGCCCGTAACGAGATCGACCAGATGATCGTGGAGATGATCTACGTTCTCATGGACTTTGATATGGCTGACCTAATGAGCGGCATAGGTACCGAAGTTGGGCTGAGCGATAACACCATTCACACATTGAGTATGGTCAAAGTCAACTACCCCGTTGACGCATACGTGGAGGCGTTCAAGAGCAACCTGCAGAAGATGCAGCAGCTTGCGGAGATACGGAAAGAGAAACTGGACATCCTGGATAAACTCCAGAGCGTTCTTGAGTTGAAGAAGGAAGAGGTAAGCTCGATTTACAAGGACTACCTCATCAAAACCAACGCCTACAACTTCGACGAGTTCGATGACAAGGTCTTCCAGCTAATCCATAGCAGCCCCAGGTACGACGAGGACATGAACCTGTACGTAAGGGGAATCGAGGACCAGGTTGGTAAATGGATCGAGGAGGTCCACCAGTTCGTCAGCACAATCAATCTTGTGGCAAATGAGGGAACACTTGAGGATAGCGTAGCCAAACTAATCTTGGATCGTGAAGGCGCTTCCCCGATGGACAGTCTTGAGGGCATGGTACGTAATATCAGTCGAACCCACACCGAGTTCAGGGCTCAGAAAGCGGCGATGTTTGAGAGACTTGAACAACTTGTCCCAAGCAGCCAGAACCTCACACTACGCCAGAAGAAAATCATCGAGGACTTCATGAACCTAACCGAGGTAACGGAGAGGGCTCTGAATATTCTCACTTTATACAACGACAACAGGCACCTCATTGACGCAATTAGCAGGCGTTACGAGATTCTCCCCGAGGAAGACAGGCTCAACGTCAACTTCAAGGACATGAAGGCGGAGCTCACCACCATCTATCACCTGCTTCAGCTGATGATTAAACCAAGCAGGGACGAGGTCAAGATGATTGACGAGCACCTCACATATCTGCAGGCACTCATCGTCAAGTTCAGGGCAAGGCGTGAGGAGCTAGAGAACGAGCTCATCCGCGTGGAGGAGAAGCGTAAGCGCAAGGAGTATGACAGGGAGAAGTTCGAGAAAGAATCCAAGGGATTCAGCCTGTTCGGGAAGAAAAAGTACAGCAAGGAGAAGCTAAGGGACGTAGAGCGTGAACTCGGGACAATAAAGGAGGACGAGTTGCACTACAACACAGAGCTAGGCTCAGCTGATACCTTGATCGAGTTCTATCAAGACCTTTCTAAGAAACTGGAGGTAACCAGTGATTACAGGAAGCAGCTAAACGAGGTGCTAGACTTGTCACAGGACTATCAGGATAAGCTCAGCGTCATCATCAAGAGCAACAGTTTCTATGAGCGAACCACAGAGCTAACTGGAGCCGAGCAGGGCAAGATCATCTATAAGATCCTAGCCGAAGAGGAGGACCAGCTCAACAGGGAGGGGATCCTCACCGAGATCCTTGACGTTGACCACTTCAAGGACTATATGAGGAGCATCGTCAGGATATACAGGACCCCAAATATCATGGGCATGAAGTCCAGTTACCGCAGCGACTACCTCTGGGTTACAGTGCAGACTCCACAGGGACTCTGGGACGAAGACCTGACACAGGAACTTTACACAGCGTTGGCAGGCTACGTTACGGGTGACGTGTCCAAGACCATCACCGTACGAGTCGTGGAGAACCGCGATCCATGGGTAATCCGTGTAGTGGTAATCGCTGGTAGGGGTAAGATCGAGGACCTCGCACCATACGATGAAATGGAGAGGCTAAACAGGAAGGCTAGTGAGTTCGAGAGTGGTCTCAGCAGGAGCTTCCTCGTGGAGCACAAAGGCACACTGGAGAACCTGATGGAAGAGCTTGAAAAGAAAGTTAACTCTAATCCAGCATAATTTCCTTTATTTTATCCCATTCTTCTTTGTCAACGAGCCCTTGGCTGACGTTCATGTTGCTGAAACGTTCGATCCTCCTGTACACTTCACTGAATTTCTTGGAGGAATCGAACCCACCGACAAGGATTACAACATCGATTCTGTCCCCAAACTCGTCAACGAACAACGGCTCACAAATCTGAGGAATATCTATACCAATTGACTCTTGAAGCCACGTGCTTACCTCGTACTCAAGCTGCCCCTTCTGAAGTTCATCCCTGAACTTGAGGGGAGCTTTCACGAGAACGTACACCATACTTGCAGTTGTAAAATCAAAATCCATCAAAGGTTGCTCCAGAGTTATCTCCAGAATGTTCCTGAAGTTCTCATAGATATCCATACTACTGCCTGACGCCATAAGGGCAGTGAACAACTCGATATTATACGAGTTGGATAACCTGTTCAGGTCTCTAATGATGTCCTCTTTATCCAGAAGAAGGTCCACGAGGTAATCTAATATATCGATGTTTTCCAGAACATCTCCAGCTCTGTGGACTCCTTTGTATTCCTCAAGTTTTCCCTGATCAATTAAAATAAGTGGAGTTGAAGCGTCGTATCTTATTCTTCCAACCGCACTGAATGCATTGTAAAGAGCATCCCCGCTGTGGCTCATGGATGGGAAAACACAGATTCCAACTGAACTCTTCTCTTTTTCCGATAAATGCTTGTGGATATTTGGCAGGATTCCTGAACTTGGGCCTTCACTGATATTGCTGAGGGTCAGGACTTCCTTGTGATAATAATAGAATAATTTGTCGAAAACCTCCACGAGGTTAACCCCATCAATATACGAGTTCAAGTCAAACCAGTAGTGAGGCTCATACATTGTGTCCATTAAGAGGCTGAGCTCAGGATCTATCTCAATCGTTTTATGCTGTAAGTCTTTTTTATGCATAATACGGAGGAGGGTGTAAACGTCTGGGTCGCTGAGCTTCTCAGATTCTCTGAGGGTTCCCAAAGTGTATTGTCCAACTGAAACCACAGCCTTATCAGGGAGAATGGGCGATAATGCCTTTATCTGGTCCCTGAGGCTTGAAAGAAGCTTGACATCATCGTTTACACTCATGGAAGACACTGTACCTTACACCATACAGGGGTGGACTTTGATATGAGTTTCGCGCTATTTATGGACGGCGATTTCGGCGAGCAGACTGGCAAGGTAGTCACATTCATAGTAACCCTTGTTTCCATGAGCATCGGGTTCACACTCATACCGCTACTACCAACCCCCCTACCATACATCGTTGCTTTCCTTGTTGCATGGTCGGCGTACAAGGAAAATCCTTACGCTATCATGTCGGGAAGCCTGCTGATCAGCCTTGGACTAATATACCACCTTTCAAGAATTGGCTTCTTCCAGATCTTTCAGGGGCCCCTGCAGAAAATTGTTATTCTTTCCTTTTTAATCGCTCCTTTCGTTATTTGCCCAGCGATCGCTACCGATAACCTGCAGATTATCGCGATGGATATGGGCATAATCGCGGTTTCCCTGTTATTTTTCAAGAGCACATTCTATCTCGCAATACCGTTGATACTGGTTTTCACCACTATCTACAAGGGCAGAGGGGTTGCGTACACATTCATCTATTACGCGTTCATATCGATCCCGCTCCAGATAATTCAATACCTGAAAACCTTCCAAGAAGGAATTTTCCCTCCCTTATACACTCCCCTTGACTTGGTGTTCAGTGATATACAGGGTGCTTTAAGCTACATCAACATGGATGAACTGCGCAAAGTCAGTCGGAGCATATCCGAGATAATCCTAACTCGGGGGTTCGAGCGATATGTTACTGAAGTTCCATCCGAGATCTCCGCCTCATTCATGACCTACCTGAAAACCGAGTACGTGGATTTCATTCGCTCTATCACAACTCCTGAGCATACAGCTCCGCAATATATTATCGATTCCTTCATGGAGTTCGTGTCTGAGTACATCCCGACCTATTCTGATTCTATACTGCCAGATTATATCGCCCAAACGCTTCCAAGATATTTCTCATCCGTACTTGATTTTGATCTAAAGTTAGCACTTCCGGGGGTGGCTGATGAAATTCTGATTGAACAGATTCAGGAAAACTTCCCTGGGTACGTCAACTATGTTTTCCAGGCATACTTTAAGGAAGCCGTAGACCAATTAGTGAACTCTATACCGGGCATCCTTTTCTATCTAGTAATAATGGGAGGCTTCATCTCAATTATTGCGCTACTCAACCTCAGGATGCCTGACCCTGTTCAGGAGACCGTGATCCCAGGGAAATACGTTGACATTCTAGTCTATGCACTTCCAATATTTGCTGCGGGGCTCACAAATTTCATCTTCTTTGTTTCAATCGATAGACTCCAGATACCTCTGGCATTCCATGCCACCGTTAATCAATCCATATTATTGAACTCAACAGCGTTCACAATTCTTTTCTCCGCACCTGTTAGTTTCAGCAAGTACCTGCTCGATATGCGTGAGGTCAAGGATGTCAGATCGGATGCGGTTGAAGTCGAGTGCGATAACCAGTTGGCTAAACTGAAGCGCTACATCGGGCTGATAAACAGGATGCACTCACCAGTCCCGGATAACTTCATCGAGTTAAAGACAAGGATGCTCATCGCCCAGGACGAGGTGAATGAGATCAAGCAGAGCCTGATTAACGTCGGGGACCTCAAGGAGGTCGATGAGAGCCTCAGGCGAGTCTATAACGGCTTGAAGGACGAGACAGACACCTTTGAGATGCAGCTTGACATCGCCCTCAGGGAGTACTATGTCAAGACAAAGTTCCAGTACCTTGAGGCAGCCGGTGAGATAATCGAGCTTGGACTGGACGTAGACGCTCCAGTGCAGCTGTGGGAGGACCTAGAGGTCAGCCTAGAGATGAAGCTGGAGTACATCGAGGGGATCGTAGGTGCAGGTCGTGACCTGGTGGAGAACCTCATCGATACCAGTGACAAGATATACGAGATCATAAGCAGCCTATTCGAGCCCACCCTACCCAAGGATAGCGCCACACTGATGATAAGCAGGGAGAAACTGGACGAGGACGAGCCTTGGGTTATCATCGACGCGATTCTTGTGAGCCTGAAGAATTGGGAGAAGCAGTACAGCGCGGATATCGTTGACGCCACTAAGCCGATTCTGGATAGCGTTGAAACAATTATTCAGCTAAGCAAACGTCAGGGCAACCTAACCAACCTACTGGGAGAACGTTTCGGTGAGATCCAGAAACTGGCGGAAAGTGTGGAGCAGAAGGCGATTTCACCCACCGAGGAGAACCTGAAGGTTTTGAAAGTCATCATCATCAGGGATACTATCCTAAACACGGTGGCAGTTGTCGGTCATATAATCGGGATACTCTACTTCCACATAGTTGACCTGGAGTTCACAATCAATTTGCTCCTCCCCCGTAAAGATTACGAGTGGAACAAGAACCTCACATTGACTGAGAGGATGAACCAGAGCCTAGATGTCATCAACAACTACGAGAAATATGGGATCGATGAGATCATCACCCACCTCTATAGGGTTCTCAGCTATATCGATGAGGCTGTTGACACCATAGAGTACTACAACGAGCGCAAGGAGATGCTCCTCAACTACCCTGTCTTCAAGACCAAGATCGCTCGTATACTCGACGAGAAGGGGGAGGTCAAGCTCAGTGAGCTGGGGGTCACCGAGAGGTATGGCAGGGAGTACCTGAAGATGTATCACAGGACAACTGTCAGCCCCCTACTTCTGGAGGAGACATCTGATAGCCTAAGGAGGCACAGGAATGCCTGAAGTACGCGGGAAATCAATAGACAAGAAGAACGCTTCCCTCGATTTAATCGATGGCGTAGTCGAAATCACGATCAAACCAGGTATGTTCATTGGGAAAGGTGAGAGCGTCAGCATTCCCTTAGATGAGATACTCTCCGTCGAGTCCAAGGGCGAAGTCAAGCCTTTTCCCGACGCCCAGTGGGTCCTGATAAAACACACAGCCGGCTCCGTTGAGTTCTTCTCAATAAACAAAGTATCACTCCTTGGAATAATACGGGAAATCAACGAGTTCATTGAGACAAAAGAGAAAAAACTCCAGGAAGCCAAGGACAAATTCAAGAACGCTCTAGATGAAAACGTGGGTAACCTTACGGTTAACCTCGATTTTATTGACTCACTTTTCGTTGTAGTGACGAGACTGATTGGACCTGTTGACTGGAAACAGATTGAACGGGACCTTGTTCAGACTGAGGCGATTATCGCGGACATGAACGATGTCCCCGGTACAACGGCAACGTCCTTTATTTCACTGAGGTACGCCGCTATGAAGCGTCTCCCCTATCTCATTAAACAGGAGGTCCACGACCTTCTCGCACGTGTCCTGGAGGAGGCGAGGGAGAGGTCTAGTAAAATCACCCCTTGGTTCCCGTCAGATTACCACAGTCTTTTCATCAAGGTCTCGATGGACCTGTGGAGCTTGGAGCTTCAGGAACGCACTGGGGTTAAATCAATGGAGGACCCGGAAAGAATTCAGGGTACGATTGACTCGCTGCACAGGGCGGTATCGAGTTACACCGGTATAGACTCATTGGAGTCGTTCTCAATCGAGGAACCTGATAAAAAGTTGTTACGTTCTACTCTTTTCAAGTGGGTGGCGCTTCTAAATGGCACCCCATTCAGTGCGGACAAGGAGTAGTTAGGCTCCGGAAGCCCACTCTATCATGTTCTTCCATAGCAAACCGTAGCCTTCCCACTCTGCGAACTCCTTTGGACACCAGTGGGGTCCGATATCTGTTGTGAAAGCGACTGTTCTGCCCTTTCCATGTCCACCGATGACCAGCAATGGGTCGTCGTCAACCACTGCTAGTACTTGGGCTACTTCCTTTGCCTCCACGTACTGGTATCCCAGCAGGTGGGGCCACTTCCTTGGTAAGCCCTCAGTTATTGCGTGGTCCCTAGATATTGACGGGATAACGCCCTCAGGTCTCTCACATCTGTCGTCCGTAGCCATCATCATTACCGGTAACACGCTGGCGAGGGGTGATCTTTGGTACATGGCTGCGCCGTTTATGCCTTGGAAGCTCATATAGCCGCCTGCCATGATGAGCCCGCCTCCCTTTTCGACGTACTCCTTGATGGTCTTGAGCCTGTTTGGTGTTCTCTCCCCGTGTATCCATGTTTTGGGGTGTAGTAGGAAGCTGTCTGCTCCGATGTCGCTAAGGATGATGACGTCATAGTCCAGTTCCTCTACGGTGAACGGGAAATCGTTGGCTGCCTCATGGGCGGGCATATGGACTAGCTCTATACCATGTTCCTCCATGGCTGCCTTGAACCATTTTAGCCCAGTCTCGTAGATGCCGCTGACGAAGTTGTTGAATCCCTTGTAATGAGTGCTGATGCTTATCCAGCTCTCCCCGACGAGAAGAACGCGTGTCATGTGTTGAGGTCTGTCTCATGCTTTTTCAGGGCTTTGATTCAAATGGTTTATGAGTTGCATAGGTTCAATCATTGCTGGTGAGCTGGGGAGCAGCTTTCGGGTCTCTGATCTGAGGAAACTCCATCCACCATGCAGGACTGCGATGACGCGAGTCATAGGGGGAGACCCCTGGCAACGGACAGAAACGATACCTCCCGTGGTAGCGGTGATCCCTTGGAGGGTGAGATCGCCACGGGCCTGGGTGAGACGACTGACCCGCAGGGTGCAAGGGCGAATAGGCGTCACATCCCGCCTGCAAGGGGACGCGGGTAGCCCGCATAGCTAAATGCTGCCTAATACAGGAGATGGGTTACACCCAGCACACCATCTATTCTACACTGCAATCCGTTAAATCGAATATTTTATCCTCACATCCCTAGAAAAGTGTGAGTTTATCTCTTATTACTTTGAAATAATCAAAGATGAATTCCATAATCAATTCATACGCAAATTTATCTATTTACCTGCTTCTAAATCTATGAAAACAATGTACGAATACAAGTTTTATAGAATAGACTTAGGTGGTTTTTTTCCTGAAAAAAGACCAGTGGAAGACTACCGTGAAATAATTAGAGATCACGCAAAGAATGGCTGGAAGCTAGTTCAGCTATTTTCCCCTACTGTTGGAGTAATCAGTGGAGGAACATCAACCTACTTTGAGTTAATCTTCGAAAAAGAAACTCAATAAAACCCAGCAATACAAAAAACAACACCAAAAACTTCGATCGAATATTTTATCCTCAGTTCCCATTAACTCCTAGGTATGGGTGTTATGAAACAGGTTTTTTTGGTTTCCTACGAGGGAATGCCAGTAGATGAAGACAGCGCAGTGCTTATTCAAGCACTAAATAATAGAGGAATCGAAGGCAAAAGTGTAAACTGGGATGACCCTACAATCGACTGGACAAAACCAGACCTATGTATAATCAAAAGCGCAAGCAACTACATATTAGACCCAACAAAATTCCAGAATTGGGCCAAGAAGGTAGAAAAAACAAACCCTCTATGGAACACACGTAAACTAATCCAATGGAATCAAGACAAACATTACCTCAAAGACCTAGAAAAGAAAGGAATACCCATACCCCCATCCATCTTCGTCTCAAAATCATCTAGTGAAGACCCCCGAGATATCCTTCAGAGTTCAAACTGGGATGAGATAGTAATTAAGCCAACAATTGCATGTGGTAGCTTTGGATTACAGCGTTTCAAATCAGACTCTGTGGAAGCAGAGCGATACCTAGTGAAACTAACGAAAGCTGGTTATATCCAAGAGATACTGGGAGAAACACATTCAATGCCTCCGTGTGATGCGATAATTCAACCATATTTACCTGAAATCATGAACGGCGAGGTTTCTGTATTCTATTATGGTAACCAGTATAGTCACGCTGTACTCAAGAAGGCGAGTCAAAATGATTTCAGAGCACATCCAATCTGGGGGGCTTCAGTTGAACGGCACACTCCCTCCATTGCGGAATATGATGTCTGTGATGCAATCTTTGATGCTATTGGAATGACTGAATATGTCAGAATTGACCTTGTAAACACAAGTAATGGTCCGTTAATTATTGAGGTTGAACTTATTGAACCATTCATGTTCTTTGATGTGCATCCTGAAGCCGCAGACACCTTTGCTGACTACATTAAAATGAGACTCACTGCAATCCGTTAAATCGAATATTTTATCCTCAGTTCCCGATAACTCATACTATGGCTTCTTTTGAATTCCTCGCAATCACATTAACAGGACTAGGTCTAATGGTTTCAATCCTATACTATTCAACAGTCCTACAAAATGCAAACAAAACAAGAAAAGGCCAATTACTAATGCAAACATATACGCGTCTTGATACACAATATCGGATTGACGCTATAGTAAATATGTCAAAATGGGACACCAGTAACTTTGAGGTCTTTTTCGAGAGTGCACAACCTGATTTAGCCTATATTCATGCATTTTTTGAGGGAGTTGCTCCACTTGTCCGATTAGGTCATTTAGATATTGAATCTATTGCTGCATTAATCGGAGGTTTACTAATTAAATACTGGGAAACTCTGTTACCATTTAAAGCCGAGTTAGATGAAGCTCTTTGGTTAAGATGGGGAACAGAAACAGAGCAAATGTACATGGATGTAAAAAAGTTCATGGACAACCATCCTGACTACGAATACTAATCGATGATTTTATCCTCAGTTCCCGCAAGACTTTTCGAGTAAACTCTAAATTCAGTAATATCTACCAAAAATACAATGTCGGAAAGAGATTTACCTCAAAAAGATATGCCGTTAAACTGTTCATTTCAAAGACGTGATAAAGGAGCGAAGACAATCGAATGTGCCCTAACAGAAAGAGGGCAGTCTAATCCTCTCTATACAATGGTTGACAGAGATGATTGTTTGATAGATATTTGCCCATTATTTCAAGGTTGGAAACTGAATAAGGAAATTCGTAGTTTACTAGAAAAATAGACTACCTATCTTGTATTATAGAATATTTTATCCGCAGTTCACCATAACGTTTCTTGTGAAGATAGATGGTTCGCTTCCTTCATTTTTCCGATATTCACATTCCAGATAAGCGTGGAGATTTATGTTTTGAAATAGACCCATTCCAAAAACTAGATAACCTAATAGAGTATACAAAAAAACTGGAACTAATCCCAGATTTCACAATAATCACAGGCGACCTATCCCACACAGGAACAACACAAAGTTATAACCACGTAAAAAAATACATCTCAAAACTCGAAACCCTCGGAGGTCCTGTGCTGCCAACAATGGGAAACCATGACAAACAATCAAATTTTAACAAGATTCTGCTCGGCAAACCTTCACATCAAAAGGATTCACCTTGCTATTACAGCAAAACCATTGAAGGCTTACATTTGATAGTAATGGACTCGCATACAGTAGGGTCTCCGACGGGTAGCTTTAGTGAGGAACAACTGGATTGGTTAGAATCTGAGCTCAGAGAACACAAAAATAAGCGAACGGTTATTGCATTTCATAATCCGATATACTTTTTTGGTGAATTTGGAGCGTTTAAAAAAGAGGATGCTCTTAAGTTTCTGGACATAGTCTCGGCTGGTAATGTTCTAGCTGTTTTGAACGGGCATTTGCATTGTCCATGGTACACTATACATGATGGAGTGTACTATGTTCAAGCTGGTAGTCCTCTTTGGACAAACTATTATTCTGAAACTGGAAAAGAAACTACGTATGATTCTTCGAGTTTTAACTTTTTAGATTATCACACGGATTATCCTAACCGTCTAATGGTAAGACCTGTATATTTCTCCAATGGACAGCGACTTGTAGATAAAACCAATGTAAATCCATAATTTTATCCTCACTTTACCCGTGTTCTATTTCTATGAGTGGCCCTGAGATGGAAATCAACAGATGCACAGTATGCCTTCAACCAACCTCAAATGAGTACAAATTCGTTCTAACATTCATGGAAAATGGGATAAATATAGCAAAATCGTTCTGTGGGACCAGTTGCCTAAAAATATGGATAGAAAGCGACCTAGATAAAATCCATCTTAACACTCTTGAGGACCTAGAGTAAAAAACAACTAATCGAATATTTTATCATCATTAAACGAATCTCAAGGTTTTTCTTACTAGGGAATCAAAAATCAGGGTAATACTTTATTCTTGGCTAATTTTTTGTATAATATCTTCGATTCTCTGGTTATTCCGAGCTATCGTTTCAACCCAGTTTTTTAGGTCTGGATTTTTTACTATGTCCTCGTGGTTATTCATTAAATTGAGGTAACCTGAGATAACTGTTAAAGCAGTATTAATTTCATGGAGAATATCCGCCTTAGTAATCTTCATCCCAATATCACCTTGAACTTCGTCAACTGGTCGAACAATCGCCACAGACACCGTTTTTTCAAGGTTTGGCAGAATTGATGCATGGGATATTACTCTCTGGAAGGACCCATCCTTTCTTCGTATCTTCCATATCCCACTCGAACCATTGCCCGTCCTAGTTCTTTCCGATACTACTCGTATACCTTCCTGCACCTCCTCAGGGTGAAGTCCGCTTAAGATTGGTTTTCCAACTATTTCGTTTGAAGAATCGAGTCCCTTTAACTGGAGATATGCATTATTCGCCCAGAGGAATTTTTGGTTATCAAAGATTACTATTGCTTCGTTGAGAGTTTCAAATACTGGTATGAAGTCTAGGTAGGAAGCATTGGTATTCATTATTGGTATTTTCTGATTCCTCAGTTAAGAATTATGTGTCAACATGGAGCGACTATTATCTGTTCAGAAATGTTTGAGCTACCGAATAAACCAGTTTGTATAATATGCACCTTCTCAATCGAATATATTATCCTCACTTAACCGAATTAATTAGCTAACTTTACCCGGGACCGCGCTTAAACCCCGGCTAACCAAGTGAAATATGTCATGGAAGTGAAAGAAATGGGAGCGAAAGACATCCCTATCGAGGCTGAGGGTTACACCCAGCACCCCATCTATTATTCTAGCTCTACGAAGTGTTTTATCAACAATTTTCCTATCCTCTATGATTGTTGTGTGCAGACTTGAAGGGAAAGTTGTTATCATAACGGGTAGCGGTCGTGGGATAGGTTACACCACTGCCCACCTATTCAGCGATGAGGGTGCAAAACTTGTCATCAATGATATAGACGAGGAACGGGGAAGAAAAGCAGCCGATGAGATAATTGCGAAGGGTGGAAACGCCATTTTTGTTCAGGGGGATGTCTCGTCATGGGCGTTCTGGGTGAAGATGGTAGAGGAAACAATGAATGAGTATGGCAAGATCGATGTCCTCTTCAACAACGCGGGGATCAGCATCCACAAGAGCCTTGACACCACGGAGGAGGAGTGGGACAGGGTCATCGACGTGAACCTGAAATCAGTTTTCCTAGGCTCAAAGGCGGTCGCACCCATTATGAAGGAGCAGGGGTACGGCAACATCATCAACAACGCCTCAGAGATAGGGGTCGTCGGGGCAATGAACCTCCTCGCCTACGGCGCGGCCAAGGGCGGGGTTGTCCAGATGACGAAAGGTCTTGCACTTGACCTAGCCACCACGGGCATCAGGGTTAACGCCATCTGCCCGGGTATCACAGCCACACCTCTTGCACTCAAGGGGATAGAAGACCACCCTAATCCGGAGGAAAGGAGAAACTATCTCGTTGATGGAGTACCGCTGCACAGGATGGCTGAGCCCATTGAGCAGGCGCGTGTCGTCCTTTTCCTCGCCAGCGATGATAGCAGTTTCATGACTGGGGCAAGCATAATAGTGGACGGTGGCTGGACAGCCAAGTAGATGATTCAAATGAATGGAATTTCTGGGAAATCAGTGCTGGTAACAGGATCGGGTCGAGGCTTCGGCAGATCCATGGCTATTGCATACGCCTCAGCAGGAGCAAAAGTCGTGTCTGTAGCCCGAAGCACGAATGAATTATCACAAACGGAGAAGGCGATACACAATATTGGAGGAGATGTCATGACCATTTCGGCGGACATCTCAGGTGATGAAGGGATACGACAGGTTCACGACCGGGTCATTGACGCGTATGGAGGTTTGGATGTGCTTGTTAACAACGCGGCCACGAACTCCTGGCTCACAGTGGATAACATGACCCTTGAAAGCTGGGATAACATCATCAGTGTTAACCTCAGAGCACCATTCGCTCTTTCTATGGCTTTCCTGCCATCAATGAAGGCGAAGGGACGGGGAAACATTATCAACATTACAAGCAGATCCGCGGAGAGGACCAATCTCGCCCAGCTCGCCTACTGTCCGAGCAAGTTCGGGCTAGAAGGATTGACTCAATGCCTAGCCCTTGAGATGAAGGAGTACAATATAGCGGTTAACAGTCTCAATGTTTCCGCCCCATCCGGTCAAAGGCTGAAGCCAACTGGGCTGACCCTGGAAAAAGCCGAGAAGGTTCCTGAATCGGTAAGAAACCTCTACGCCGATGACGAGTCAATGGTTTCCATGTTCACGAACGCATGGGTCTTCCTTGCGCTCCAAGATGGCAGTGGGATAACGGGTCAGAGACTCCACTCAAAGGACCTAGCTCTAGCTCTCAGGGAGGGTGGGGAGGAAGAAGCTCATCGGCTCTACAAAGGAAAAAGAATTCTAGCCGTGTACACTCCCGTTGATTGGCCCGAAGAAATTGTGTACCAGACGCCTGAAGGCGGCTTCAAGACTAAATATTTCAAATAATGGGTTAGGCCCTGCTTTTTATCCCCCTTATGGCGCCCTCGACCTGCTTAAGTGTCGAAGCAAGACCGATTTTTTCTGGGTCTTTATCCCCTGGATATGCTGCTAAACCAAGTCCTTTGACCTTGGGGTTCCTGAAAATTATCTCAACGACCTTAGCAAGCTCATCCGCTGTTGGGCCAGACGCAACCGGGGTACTGTGGCCTGGCATATCCTCCATGGTTATGACGTCCAGGTCGATGTGGACGTAGATGTAATCGGTTAAAGAGGCCAGTCTCTCGATCTCCTCGGTAACCTTACTGGATCTGGTCTTTATGTCCTCGACTGTTACCTGATGGATTCTATGTTTGTCGATAAGGTACTGCTCTGTTGGATCCAGGTCCCTTACGCCGAACATTGAGACATACCTCATGGCAAGGGGCGGGTCCAAACCTGCAGCCCTTCTGATGTGGTGTAGACCTAGACCAGTGGAAACGGCGACAGGCATACCATCCGCTGAGCCGCTCAAACTGGTCTCTGGCGTATTGAAGTCTCCATGGGCGTCCATCCATACGAGCCCAACCCTTGCTTGGTTGTACTTGCCGTTCGCCCTTTGATGACCCGCAAGCATCCCGATTAGCTGGTTGCAGTCACTCAAGAGGCCGATGGGGAAGATGTCTTTCTTGATTAGAGATGCGACGTGGTCGGCGGTATGGTTGCTTGCCAGAGCCATCCTCATTCTAGCTCCGTACGCCTGGTTCTCTTCCTCCGTCAGTTCCGCTTGGTAGACCTCCGTAACCTCGCATTCAAGTTGTTCAAGCATTGGAATCAATGCTTCCTCGACCATCCCCGGTCGAGGATCCCTCTCAGCTCGTTCGGTGCTTCCGTGATGGATGTTTTTTGATATCCCCACTTTGAGTTTAGACATGTCCTATCCGGGATTCAGTGGAGATTTAAAACCTCGTCGGCTAGCGTACCGCCATGGAAGAAAGTATATGCCTGTACCGACAATTTACAGTGATGCTTCCATGAGGTATGAACACATCAAGGCTTTTGATATTCCAGACGGCTGGTACAAAGCACTGGAAAGGATATGGACCAAGGGGGACTCATTCTACGTTGGGTACGGCTCGGAGATAACGGAGACAAAGAAACTCAACCTCACATTAGAGATCGAGAACCCTCACATCCGACCGTTAATCGCAGATAAGGCGCCATGTGACATGAAATACGTCACCTCATACGCCCTCCAATACCTGTGGCTGGGTGAGAAAGCGGAAGGCGAGACATACACCTACGGCGGCAGGATGAGGGAGCCAATAGATCAGGTGGAGTTAGCCATCCAGAGGCTCGTGGACGAGCCCAGGGACAGGCAAGTGGTCATACTCATAAGGAGACCTGAAGACCTGTTGAAAGAACTCGCCGGTATGAAGCACGAGCCCCCATGCCTCACCATACTTGACCTGGAGCTCTTTGAAGGAAAGTTACATACGACTGGATATTTCAGGTCCTGGGACGGGTTCGCAGGGTTACCGGCTAACCTTGCTGGCATCCAGATATTCCTTGAAGCTTTCGTTGACGAAGTGAACCAGAGAAGCGGGCAAAAATACACCACGGGAAAAATGATTTTCCACTGCAAGAACTGCCACATCTACAGCAGGCTGGATAGTATCATCGAGGATCTCATCAGCCCCGAGGAAGATGCAAGAAGGCAGATGGCAAAGCCGAAAGAAACCTGAGCCTACTCGAATCCGTGCGGGAGTGTTTTTATTTCCCTTCCATAATTTCCTCATCAATATGTTGGATTACTCAGTTGACCAAAAGGTCCACGATATTCACGGGGTCAAGATAGGTGGAGTCCGAGGTGAGAACCCTCCAGTAATGGTCGGGTCCATGTTCTACAAGGGTCATAAGATTGTTGATGAGCACAAGAGGGGAACCTTCCACAGGGAGAAAGCCGAGAAAGTAATCCAGCGCATGGCTGAGACCTGTGATATGACTGGGCTGTCCACGATGATTGACCTTGTCGCCGTCAACAGGTTAGCCGCTGGCAAGTTCATCGACTTCGTGGTGGAGACAACTGAGATGCCTATATTCCTGGACGTTCTGGACGAGGACGCCATGATCGAGTCACTGGACTACTGCTCCGAGACCGGAATAATGGACAGAATAATAGTCAACTCGCTGAACCCTCACACCAAGGACAAGGTCTACGAGAAGATCTCCGAGGTCAAATGCAAGAGCGCAATCCATCTCCTCTACAGCAACGAGACCATGCTCACCTCAGACAAGAGCGGTTTGCTTGAGCAGATGATACCAAGGGCTGAACGGGCTGGTATCGACAACATCCTGATTGACACAGCCGTGGTGGACATCCCAACCCTCGCTTTGGCGTCAAAAGCTATCCACAGGATCAAAGACCAGTACGGTTTCCCCTCAGGGTGTGGAGCACACAACTCGATAGCCTCATGGAAGAAGCTCAAGACCAAGTACACGAAGAAGGCGGCTTCATCCGCTGTTACAATGGCGAATGCCTTACCCGTAGCACTGGGCGCCGACTTCATTCTCTATGGTGCGGCGGAATCTGCCCCCACGATATTCCCCTCAGTGGCCATGATTGAGACTGCTTTCAGCCAGCTGGCAATGGAGAACGGGAAACGACCAAAGAAGAGTCACCCAAGGTACCAGATCGGGCGCTGAGCATCGATTTTCTTTAATCCCTAAACCGTGAAGACCATTTAGGGTCACTTCATTGGAGTCAAGGGAACGCGTTGAGAGGGCATTAAACCACGAGGAAACCGACAGGGTCCCACTGGACCTTGGAGGAAGCGCAGTAACTGGCATGCATGCCAGCACCGTGTACGGGTTGAGGCAGGCATTGGAGCTTGACCCTCCTGGTACACCGGTCAAGGTGCACGAGCCGTTCCAGATGCTTGGTGAAATTACACCTGACCTCATCGAAGCTCTCGATGTGGATGTCGTTGGTCTGATTAGCCTGAGGACGATGTTCGGGTACGAGTTTTCCAAGTGGAAGCCTTGGACCACCTTTGACGGTACACCAGTTCTTGTTCCTGAAGACTTCAACACAGAGCCAAACCCCGATGGAAGCATCCCCATGTTCGCCAAAGGCGATAGAGACACATCTCCCAGCGCATGGATGCCGAAAGATGGACACTATTTTGATGCAACCGAGCGGCAGAAGCCCCTTGACTGGAAGAACCTGGACATTAAGGACAACATAGAGGAATATCTGCCCATTTCCAATGAGGACCTGAACTATTTCGGTGAACAGGCTTCAAAACTCCACTCCACCGGGAAGGCTATTCTGGCAAACTTCGGTGGGACCAGCTTCGGGGACATCGCCCTGATCCCAGGACTGGACATGGGAGACCCCAGAGGTGTACGTGGCATCAAGGAATGGTACATGTGTCACGTGAGGAGACCCGATTATATCAAGCAGATATTTGATTACCAGCTGGAGATAGCACTGGAGAACCTTGTAAAGATCTACAGCAAGGTAGGTGACAAAATCACAGCCACTTTCATTACCGGCACTGACTTCGGCACCCAGCTGAAGCCCATCATGTCCGTTCCTTCTTTCAGGAAGCTGTACAAGCCCTACCACGCAAAGGTCAACGAGTGGATACACGAGAACACGTCATGGAAGACCTTCATCCACTCATGTGGCTCCGTTGAATCATTCATCCCTGACTTTATTGACTCAGGGTTCGATATCCTGAACCCGGTTCAGACCTCTGCCACCAACATGGACCCCCAAGAACTTAAGGACAAGTACGGTGAGAAGGTCACTTTCTGGGGAGGAGGTGTTGATACCCAGAGCACGCTACCCTTTGGCACCACTGATCAGGTATCTAAGCAGGTCAAGGAAAGAGTGCGGATATTCGGTAAAAACGGCGGCTTTGTGTTCAACACAATCCACAACGTGCAACCGAAGATACCGATAGAAAACGTTGTGGCGATGTACAAAGCTTTGAGTGAGTTGGCTCACTTGTAGGTCTCGTATTTCTTGTACGCCTGGTAGGCAATCTCGTTTACCTCGGGGGCAACCCCGATGTGGACCAGCTGGGGGTACTGCCTAGCGATGAATCCGCCCTCCTTTGAGCCGAGGCTGCTTGTGAGGAGTCTTGCTTCTTCCTCGATGAGCTCCTTATCCCCTGTGATGAGGACTTTCTGGATGTCGATGCAGCAGTCAAAACATATCTTGCCCTTGTATTTTACCAGCTCCTCCACTCCGTTCTGGTGTGGTCCATCGATCTGAATAGTATCAAGTCCTGTCTCGATGAGGTGGCCGATAATCGAGGTTATGTTGCCGCAGCTGTGCAGCCAGGTGTGCATTCCCTCCTTCTTTGCAGCCTTGAAAATCCTGTCATAGTATGGCTTGAAAACCACCTCCCACTGCTTTGGTCTGATCATGAGCTTTGTCTGGTCACCCCAGTCATCAGTGAACCCAACGCAGTCGATTCCCAGATCCGCGTAACCCTTGATGAGCTCCAGTTTGAACTCGGTTATCCCCTCTAGGAGAGAGTGCACCCTCTCCGGCTTGGAGTACATGTCCATAACTGTCTCGTTGAGTCCCCTCAGGAAATGAAGTCGTTCCCAGATACCGAAATCCAGTGTCCCTATGATATATTTTCCGAGGTCCCTGAACTTCTGCACCTCTTTTTCGACCCCTTCAAACCTTTTTTCAAGGTTTATCTCGGGGAATTTGAAGTCCTTGTAGTTAGACCAATCCTGCAGCGGGTGGACAAGTGGCTGCCCCATGGTTGGTATTGACTTGTAGCTGACCCATGTGCATCCCCACTCATCTGTTGAGCGTATCTCGTCCCCGTTGATCTGTACAACAGGGTCTTGGGGGGGATTATAATGGGTCCAGAGAATGTCACTTCTCACCTTATCCGCGGCACCGATACCGTGCTCGTACCACTCGTACGGGATATGGTCTGGGGTCCTGAACTCTATCGCCCTTACGACTCGCTCTCTGCTATCCATTGTGTTCACCTAGGTGTTACTTAGCCCAGCTGCGGATGATTCTGATCCCATCAACTGCATCCTTGGCGGCTGCGTCTGCTCCTATCTTCTCCGCGTACTCATCGCTGATGGGTGCACCGCCGATGATTACTTTGACCTTGTCTCTGACTCCAGTGTCCACCAGCACCTTGAGGACCTTCTCCATCTCATCCATTGTTGTGGTTAGGAGCGCGGACATCGCTATGATGTCTGGTTTGTGCTCGTTATAGGCTTCTAGGAATGCTTCAGGGGTGATATCCGTGCCCAGATCAATCACGTCATAGTTCTCTGCCTTCAGAAGGGATACGAAAACGTTTTTCCCAATGTCATGGAGGTCACCCTTGACGGTACCGATGATGCATTTACCCGCTGAGATCATCTCGTCTCCTTTCAGGTGGGGCTCCAAGACTGTCATGCCTTCCTTCATGGTCTCCCCTGCCATGATGAGTTCGGCTAGGTAGTACTCGCCGTCCTCGTACTTTTGCCCAACAATCTCCATACCCTTTGCCATGCCCTTTACGATGGCATCATAGGCTGATATCCCCGCATCCAAGGCACTCTGACATAACTGGACTATCTCATCTATATCCAGTTCAACTATTGATTCCTGTAATTTTTCCAGAATGCCGTTTTCATTACTCATGCCCTATACTTCCCACGTTTTCTTATTAACTATATTACCCGAAGAAAATTGGGTAATCTGAGTCTCTCAGACTCACAAACGTTCATGGAACTTTGAGATTGTAACTTTCTCTTCCCTCAGCTTTCTCATTGTCTGGGGGAATAGAGTGAGGTCCTTGTGGGGAAACATCATGGCGTCAAGGTACGCCTTCTGGTAGTTCGGATCCGTTGCCAGCTCGACGTACTCCACCTTATCCCCGATCATCTGTGCCTCCCTTCGAGCAGTCTTGGATATGAGAGCCATTCTCGCCCCTGTCCCAGCGGCGTTCCCAACCTGTTCAATACTGGATAGGTTGAACTCGGGTAGAATTCCAATCGTGATGGCGCTTTCCCGTTCGACGTAGGTTCCAAATGCGCCTGCCATGTAGACGTTAACTATCTCCTTAGGTGAAAGGCTCATCCTGTCCATGAGGGTCTTTGCACCGGCGAACATGGCGGCTTTTCCCTTCTGGAGCTCCCTGATGTCCCTCTGTGTTATCACTATGTCATCGTTGGACGCGGATTCATGATTCCACGCAACAACGTATTCCAATATTTTACCTCTTCTCCTCACCCGAGTGTGATCTTGAGAGTGTATCTTACCCGAGGTGTCCATTATCCCTGTTTTCAGCATCTCGGCTAGGGCATCGATGATCCCTGAGCCGCATAACCCCACTGGAGGGGCGTCGTCGATGGTTTTGATATCGGGGTCAAGGGATTCGGGGTCAATCCAGATGCCCTCAATGGCCCCAGTTGACGCCCTCATACCGTTTTTTATGTGTGCCCCCTCAAAGGTTGGCCCTGAGGCGCATGATGCTGCCATTAACCTGTCCTTGTTTCCAAGCACTATCTCTGTGTTGGTGCCGATATCGATCATGAAGCTGGGCTTGTCTGCCCTGTGAATCCTTGTTGAAAGGGTTGCCGCGATACAGTCTGCCCCGATGAACCCTGCTACCAGTGGGAGCACGTATGCTCGACCGTTTATGTTCCCAAGGTTCATTGAACTGGATGCGAGGTCCCGGTGGCTAAGGTCCACTGGCATGAATGGGGCGCGTGCAAGAGGATTTGGGTCGATGTTGAGGAGAAAATGTTGCATGACGGAGTTTCCAACAAAGACAAAGTCATAGACCTCCTCTGTGCTTATGTTTGCCTTACCGCAGGCTTTCCCAAGAATGCTCCTAACCCCGTTGAGAACTGATTCCTGTATGCTATCCTGTGATTTCTGGTCCCGCATGGCGTATGTCAGCCTGGTGATGATGTCCTCCCCGAAAGTTATCTGAGGGTTCATCATGGATTCAACGCCCAACACTTTTCCAGTCGCCAGATTAACTAGGAACCCAGCCAGTTTTGTGGAGCCGATGTCCACTGCAAAACCGTAGACTCCCGTGTTCTCAGGGAGGTCTCCTATCTTTTCACCTTCATATAGCACCGAATCTGAATCATCACTGTTCCTTTGGATATTGATGACTGGTTCGAGCCTGATGGGGGTGTCCAAGCCCTCAGTCTGAAGCCTCTGTGACCCTGTCCTGCTCTCCTTGGGGATCAGCACCGAGACCCTTCCCTGTATTCTGGTGCAGCATGCGAGCCTGTAGCCACGTGTTATCATCTCGGGTCCAAGATTTTTCTTCTCTTCCTTTGTGACCTCGCTGAGGTTTTCCATGAACCGCTGTATCTTTACAATGCATTTGCCGCATGACACAACGCCTCCACAGATTGCATTGATATCTATTCCCAGTTCACGGGCAGCTTGGAGAACCGTTGTCCCCTGCTGTATTTTTCCCCGTTTCCCGTCAGGCTGGAAAACGATCTCGTGAACTTTGGTCATTGGCACCAGTGACAATTGGATTGATGCCAGTAATGTATCTTTTCCATGTCCGCTGGGTTGTTTTCCCTCTTCTGCAGTCGAAAATTGTTCAACAAGTTATATTCTAGTGGCTGATATGTTACTCTGTGAAATGTAAAACCTGTAGAAGCAATATGAAGAAAATTGAGGGCAAAGGAAACACAATCGATGTCAAGCAACAGGATGGGAGCACGTATGAGTTCACATATGTCCCATACAATTGTGATAACAGTGATTGCCCCGAGTTCTTGCTTGTGAAGAGCCATGATATGAAATTGGGTAAGCCACGTGCCCCGGCAACAATAAACACGTACAACCGGGCGGATATTGAAGAATACGAAGAACCAGAAGAAGAGGAATAGATTCCTCTAATTTCTAATTATTACATCACTCGCTTAGCCGATTATATCTAATTTTGAAACCCTCTATTCACTCTTTTAGGTCATATTATCGTGTATATTTACAGAACGTCTTCCTTTCTGATGTGTGAATCCGATTCTTCTTATCTATATTCACATGTCTTCAATACATGGATTCTAGAAGACTCGTGTTTATTGCCATTCTACTCATTGGATTCAAAATTCCCTTGGCTAGCTCAAGTGTTCCTTACCTTGAGGCTTGGGGTATTTACGAGATGGATCTTGAATCCGAGACAGTTACTCCTGTTTTCACGAGTCCAGATGAGGTAATCACGGTCAGGCTCGACTCCAGTGGTGAACGCTTTGTGTTTTGTATGAAAACTGGGGGGACAAGTTACGGGCATTCAGAGTTATACATACTGGACACTGATGGTAGCGGGTTGATCCGGCTTACTGAAAACGACTTGTGGGATCTGTACCCTTCCTGGTCTCCTGATGGTGAGGAGATTGCGTATCTCTCATTCGGTGACACACTTGACCTGTGGAAGATTGACTCAGATGGTGAAAACCAGAGGCTATTCTATGATTCCGGTGGTCACGATGCCGACATTCACTGGGTAAATGATTTGATTGCCTTCACTAGGGACAGCCAGATCTGGGTGATCAACAGCGATGGGTCAAACCCACGCCAGTTGACTGATCCAATTAATGCAGGTGAATGGGGTGAGTCTGTTCTACCGTTCGGTGACTATGACCCACGGATTAGCCCAGACGGATCGAAGGTCGTCTTTGAGCGTCTTGTAGCTGACTCAACCTCTCATGGGAACTATGACTTGTTCATTGTGAACTCTGATGGGTCTTCTGAGGTTCGCTTGACGGAAAGCGGATGGACTCAGGGTTTAGCCTCGTGGTCAAATGATGGGCAGAAACTCGTCTACACGGTGTCAGCCATTGGTTTGGAGGGAAAATATGACCTTTATTTGATGAACTCTGATGGGTCTGGAGTAGAGGATCTCACTTCCGATATCTTCCCACCGGGTTTTCTGGCAAACTCCGCCATCTTCTCCCATGATGACTCGAAAATCTATTTCATCGGTCAATGGTGGGACTGGGAGATGCTTGAAACCATCATAACCTGCACAGTGACTCCATCCAGTGTAATCGAAGGAAACTCCATTTCAGTCTCTGGCTCTGTTGGACCAAAAGTGGAGTCCATTAACCTAGAAGTGACCGTGACTCAACCTGATGGAGATGAAACCACCCTCGATGTGACCACAGAGAACGGTGATTATGTTCTATCCCTTGAATCTGATCAGGTAGGAGTTTGGAGTGTTCAGGCTAGCTGGGTTGGTGATTCCGGTCACAGTGAGTCCAGTAGCACTATCCAAGAGTTCACAGTTGTCGAGGAATCTGAGCCGGAACCAGAATCCGGCGGTATTTCTGGTTTCTATCTGGAAGCAGTCCTTGTTGGTCTGGTACTCTTCTATCTCAGCCGGACACATTACTAGTCTCATGTTTTATCCATCCAAAGTGCATTGAATTATCATGGTTATCAAAGCCGGCATGATTGGATGTGGCACCATTTCTCGGTACCATCTAAAACAGATTCAAGCCCTCGACTCCATTGAGGTGGTTGCGGCGTACAACCGGAGTTCAGGTCTGAGGGAGGACTTCGGGAGGGAAGCTGGACTACCATCCAGTGGGTTGTACTCTAATGTATCAAAGATGATTGGACACCCTGATTTGGATGCTGTCATCAACTGCCTGCCAAACAGAATGCATTCCGGTGTTTCGATTGAAGCCATGGATGCCGGTATACATGTACTATGCGAGAAACCTATGGCAACGAGCTATGATGAGGCACGGCCGATGATTAACGCAGCCAAGATGAACGACGTGAAACTTCTAATCGGGTTAACTCTGAGGTTCAGGGGGACCACGCGTGCCGCGAAAAAGTCAGTGGAGACCGGTGTTCTTGGAGATGTCTACTATGCGAAAGCAGGCTGGATGAGGCGTAACGGGATACCCGGCTGGGGCAGTCAGTTTACCCGCCAAGACCTCGCCGGCGCTGGGCCGACATACGATATCGGTGTCCATGCTCTTGACACGACTTGCTGGCTCATGGATGATTTCAAGGCTGACCAAGTATTCGCATCCAGCTACGCTAAGCTAGGTCCAAATAAGAAGGGTCTAGGTGACTGGGGTGTACACAACATGGACGGGTACTTTGACGTGGAAGACTTGTCATCGGCGATAATCAAGATGAAGTGTGGTGCCACCGTTGCGTTTGAAGTTAGCTGGGCAGCAAACATACCCAAGACAGAGTTCACTGTGAGGCTGATGGGGGAAGAGGCTGGACTTGATCTGGAGTCCATGAAAGTTCATTCCACCGGCGAGACCGAGTTGGACACACCTATCGAGTACACTCCAACTGAAGCGTACCTTGAGGAGATGAAGCACTTTGTGGACTGCATCCAGAATGACAAACCTCCTGTGACCACTCCAAGCCAGATGCTTGAGCTTCAGGCAATGCTTGACATGATATTGATGTCTGGACAAGAGAATAGAGTTGTAAAAAGAAACGAGATTTAGGGTTAACCCCTTATTTTTTTCAGGTCAACCTCTGCTGAGAGGTAACCGAATCCACCCCAAGCGTTGGACGCCACGACCCGTTCAAGAATCTCAACGTACTTGTTGTAGTCTCCCCTGAACTTGTACTCGTTGGCGACCCCGAAACCAGATGTTACCAAGCTTAACTGGTCATCATCTCCCTTGTCACCGATGATCGCCTCTGGCTCTATCTCTCCTTTGTACATCTTCAGACACTCGTGGTATCCCCCGCTAACCGGGCAATTCATGTCCGGTTTCACGTATTGGAGTACCTCCTTCGCCTCCTTCTCGTATCCGAGCCTCTTGAGGATGATATAGTTCCAGTAAACCGACATAATGATGTGGTCGTCGTTGACACCGACATCCAGCAGGTCATCGAATGCCTTCCTCGCGTTCAGCAGGTCTCCCTTCAGCATGTATGCAAGCCCAAGGTGATAGTATACGTTGGTGTAGAAAGTGTACTCAGTTGTTTCTTCAGCGCCCGCAAGCCCACTTGGCTCCATGAAATCAGGTTTCTCCAACATCAGGTCAACCGCTTTCTCTGAGTCAGCTATCGAATAATCGAACATTCGCAGGCTAAGGTACCTGTGTGCCCTGTGTCTGAGGAACTCGGGTTCGTCTGGGAACTTTTTCAGTGCCTCTGTAAAGATGTGGATTGCGTCCCTGAACTTGCCCATGTAAGCGTGTTGTCTTCCTAACCAGAGAATCTTCTGTCTGTCTTCTGGGTCGTTCTCCCACTCCTCATAAGCTTTCTTAAACTTGACAAGCTGCTTGTGCTCTGGGTCGGGGTAGCTAACCGGGTTGTACAGCGGTTCACCGAATAGGCTGAATCCTTCAGGTGTCTCGATCTTCATAGCCTATTGACTCCTAGCGAGATATTTGAAATGATTCGCCGTGATGGCACTTGTGTTATATATTAATTAGCAAATATTTTATCATGAAGGTAATAAAAGCCTCCAAGCTTGTTGACGTAAACGGGGTCGTTAAAGACCCAATTCTTGTAATAAATGAAGGTATCATCGAGGATGTCGGTCCGGATGTAACGATTCCCGATGACGCTGAGGTTATCGATGCAGGTGAGTTAACACTAATTCCTGGGCTAATCGATTGCCACATCCATCTGTATGGTCACGAGAAAATGGGACCATTCCCAACAGAGCCCACTGAGATACGACTGTTCAGGGCAGTGAATGTGCACTGTAAACAGATTATTGATTCTGGGTTCACCACTGTTCAGGATTGTGGGAGTGTCATTGGGTTATGGGCGAGGAACGCGATTAACTCTGGATACGCAGATGGGCCTCGTATTAAAGCCTCGAACCGTGCAATCAGTCAAACTGCAGGGCACTCGGATGCTGTTAATGTGCCAAGTTACTGGGCTAAAGACCCTCACTATGTCAGAGGTTTTGATGGATACATGGCTGATGGTGTCCCTGAGTGCTTGAGGGCAGTAAGAGAGAACCTGAGGGTACAGGCTGACTTTATCAAGATATGCTCAGGAGGCGGAGGTGGAGGTGTTGTTGACCCTTGGTGGGTAACCCAGTACACCGTCGAGGAGATGAAGGCTATCGTTGATGCATCACACAGTTATGGGAAAAAGGTGATGAGCCACGTGTATGCTCCCGACAGTATACTTAGGACCATTGAGGGGGGTATCGACATTATCACCCATGGAAACATGGCAGATGATGAATGCGTCAAGATGATGAAGGAAAATGGAACCTGGTTCGTACCCACGATGAACGTGTATGAGCGGTTCACCAGAAAAGACCCTGAGAAAGAGCCGAGTGTTCTCTATGAGCCCATGTTTAAAGCAGTCAAGAAGGCATGGGATGCTGGTGTCCACCTGTCACTTGGTACCGACAACATGGGGTTCGAGACTCTTCCACACGGTGGATCAGCACTGGAGATGGAGTTGTACGTGGATAAAGTTGGGTTAACTCCAATGGAGGCATTGAAAATCGCAACCATCAATGGTGCAAAGACCATTGGAATGGAGGATGAACTCGGCACCTTAGAAAAAGGGAAACTGGCGGATGTTGTAGCCGTCGATGGCAACTTCCTCAAGGACATCAAACTCCTTCAGAACCATGACAACATCAAACTGGTTCTAAAAGAGGGCAAAGTCCTCAAATCCCTCCTCTAACCATCTGAATTGTGTCCTTGTTTTCTCTATGCAATTACATCTTGTGAGTATGGTACGTGATTCAGTCTTTTATACCGGAAAATCCATCTCACTCTAAATCACGAGCGAGCACAATGATCGATATAAAATCCTATCTACCAAACCGTATCTCACCACCAGCCAAACGATTTCTATCGGCTATGGTGTTAAATGGTCTCGGAAACGGGATTTTCAACGTCATAATCCAACTGTACTTCATCTCCCTGGGGTTCTCCGGCTCCCAGTTGGGCAGCATATTCATGTGGAGCAGTATTGGACAGTTCATCCTCACGATTCCCACTGGGATCCTTGCCGACAGGTACGGGATGAAGCGTATCATAATGGTAGGTTTTGCATTCAATACGGTGGCCATGCTGTTGATGCTAACAAGCAAGACTACGTTCATGTTCAGCCTTGCTTGGCTACTGCTAGGTGTGGGGAACTCCACCGGAGCGCTCTTTGGACCCCTATTCTCGTCCCTTTTCGACCATGATGACCTAGACCAAGCGTTTGGACTCCAGGGTTCAATAAACATCGGCTCAAATGGCGTGGGCAGCCTATTCGGATTGATTCCCCCACTTCTCGTGTCGAATTACGGTTTTTCTCTCAGCAGGTCTTACTGGATGATCTTGGTCATTGGAGTTTTGTTTTTCTTCGTACAACTGCCAATTTTCGTCAGTGTGCTTAACACCGCTGAGCTGCCAACTCCGTCCAAAGATAAAAAAACCAAACTACGTTCTCGCGGCGTCGTGGCAAAGTTCGCTTACCTGTACACCATCCAGAACATCGCCTTCGGTTCCTTCTTTGGGCTATTCCCTTACTATGTGAACACAAAATATGGGGTTGAATCCGATGCACTGGGTATCCTGTACTCAGCGACCCAGCTCGTACGCGCTGGGATGAACATGATCTCGCCTAAGATTGCGTCCAGATACGGGTCAGTCAAGACTGTTACAGCTGCGTTAGCATCAACGGTTCCCTTCTGGCTCCTTTTCACAGTTGCACCCACGTTCCAGTGGGTCTCATTGGTGTACATTTTCAGGATGGCTGCAGGGTCAATATGTAACCCGTTGATGCCTGCCCTGTTCTACAGGATACTTTACGAGGATGAGAAGGCGACCGCCAACTCCATGACCCAGACCGCGTCCATGGCCAGTAACATCGTTGCACCCAAACTGGGCGGTCACATGATGGAGAACATACACATCGAGTCAACCGCCGTGATGGGTGCAGGGCTCTACGCCCTCTACTCGGCTTCCTTTTACTTCCTGCTGAGGAACGAGAAGCCGAAGAATGGGGAAGCAATTCCAATGGACTAGGTACCCAAACCTAGGAAATTTATACCGAATCTGCTTCCCTTTACACATGTCATCGGATGATTACTTCAACAGTGCAACCATAGAAAGTATGGCTGATTCCTATAACAGCAAGTGGAAACGATACCCAAATGACGTTATCCAGATGTGGTTGGCAAGCTCAGATTTCAAGATAACCCCAGAGATCAAGCAAGCACTCCACACGGCAGTCGATAACGAGCAAGTGTTCTACGACACGGACCTTGAAGCCAGAGTCGCGATGGCTGAGAAGATTGGAAGGGTCAACAATTTGGAGGTCACAGAGGATGATGTGATGGTTGTCCAGGGCGTTGAGCCTATTCTATGGCTAGCCATGAGGCAGGCCTGTGCACCGGGGGAAGAAGTGGTGTTACCAAACCCCGCCTATAACGGGTTCGTTCACGTAGCTGAGGAACTTGAAATCAAACCAGTCTATTGGGACCTTGATTTTGATGATGGTTACAAGTTCGATGAGGAACGGTTGAAGGAACTTGTCAACAAGAACACTAAACTTCTATGCTTATGCAACCCGCACAACCCGGCTGGCCGCGTGATGACGAAAGAAGAGTTAAAAGCTGTAGCTGACATCGCAGTCGATAACAACATCCGGGTATTCATGGACGAGCTCTGGGAGGATATTCGATTCGATGGAAGAGAACATGTTACCCTCGCTACTCTAAGCCCAGAGATATCCGATCTCACCGCGACTGCTTGGGGTGTAAGCAAGACACACAGTGTCGCTGGGCTTTACCTTGGATACATGGCGACAACGAACAAGGAAATTTTAGCTGACTACAAGAAAACAGCGGCATCAGTTCAACGCGGCTCAAACACACTAGCTCGTGCCATCGCACCTGTAATGCTTGATGAGACTCTTGACTGGTTCAGACATGACATCATGGTTCACCTGACAAAGATCAGGGACCTGTGCTACAAGAGGATGAACGATATACCTGGAGTTACTTTCCCCAAGCTTGAAGGAACCTATGTTCCCTTCCCGAAGTTCGATTATGGCTTAACCAGTGAGGAACTTCACAAATACCTTGTTGAGGAAGCCAAAGTTGCTTTCAACCCTGGAAGTGGTTTCGGGCCACTCGGTGAGGGACATATGCGTGTCTGTATTGCCACGAGTGAAGGAATCATGAACGAGGCAATTGATAGGTTGGAGACAGCGCTCTCCAAACTACCCTAAAATCTTCAACGTCTTTCTGACCTTTTTAGCGACAACCTTCATCTCGCTTTGGAGATAGGGCTCCACGAAAGCCTTGATTTTTGGATGCAGTTCCTCGTAATCCTTGTATCTGGCCACTGCTTCGATGATGAACCCAACCGTTGTCTTCTTGAATAACGGAGCCTTTTCGATTAACTTGTCCAATATTTCCTCCGCTTTCTCGGGGTTGTGAACGGCTATCTTGGAGAGAGCCTGAACCGTGTGGTTCGCCAGTACGATGCTCTTGTGCTCCAAGTGTGGGTACATCCTGTCAAGTAAAGCTGGAATCTTTTTCCCGGAATCCACACTGGCAAGGTTTCCCAAAGTACATGTCGCCTCCCACCTGAGAACAGGCGCTTTCGCATCGAGGTTTACAATGAACTTGTCAATGTACGGAGCAACTAACTCCGGTTGGTCTTCTGATAGCAACGATACCAGTTCCGATGAACCTGTCTGGATACGTCTCTCATCGCTATCCAGCCATGAGATCAATAGCTCTAGGTATTTCTCAGGCTTAACCGAGATGTAACTCTTGTACAGGTCCTTGGGGCGTGTTCCGTCACCCCATTTCCCTCTAAGGGTCTCGTGGAGGTTCACTTCACTCAACTTTGACCATGTCTTCCCCGCAGCAGACCAGTGTCCCGGCGCCGCTCTCCACTACCTTGACCTTGTTTCCACATAGCTCGCAGAGATAGACTTCACTTACTTCAGTCATATCTAGCTGATTCGTGTAGACTGTTTTATAATTATCCACATGTAAGGGGGAGGGGGGGTCCAGAATCCCTGTTAAATCCAGTCTTTATTCTGTTAATAAAGCCCTAAAACAGCTTATTTCGAAAAGAATTGTATACAAAAATGTAATTCACCACATTTTTTTAAATCGTTATAATAGGTAACCTACTATTCGTTTTCAGTGATTAAGACAAATCCATTGGATTAGCCCAGAATATTTGAGTTATCTGTGAATATTGAAAAAATTAGATAGTGGTGAGGTCCTTGTGGAAGTTACTGAACGTAACCCCGCCGGTCTTCGTGACAAGCACGACATCCTCAACCCTAGCGCTCCACTCACCGAACAGCAGAATACTCGGCTCAACTGTGAAGGTCATACCCTCCGCCAGCATCGTGCTGTCTGGGATATACAGGTACGGCGGTTCATGAACCGTCAAACCTATTCCGTGTCCCAGCCTGTGGACAAAGTTGTCACCGTATCCTCCCCTCTCGATGATGCCCCTTGCGACGCTGTCAAGCTGCTCACATGTCATCTCCCCTGCCTTCATCGAATCGATTGCAGTGCCCTGGGCTGTCATTACAAGGTCATGGATTTCCCTGACCTTTGCCGGTGGCTCTCCAACATATACGGTTCTGCCGAAATCGCTGCAGTATCCATCGTAGACGCACCCGAAATCGAAGCTGATGGTATCACCGTCTTCAAGCACTCTAGGCTTGTCAGATGACTCGCCGAGAACCCAAGGATGGTTAGGACTCCTGAACTTTACACCAGTCACGAAACTGTTGTACTCTGCCCCCTGCCTCTTGAACTCTAAATCAATAAGACCGGCAACCTCGTACTCGGTTTGCCCCCTCTCCAGGCTGTCCACTACTTTCCCGTAGACCCTGTCCGTGATCTCCCCTGCCTTCTTCATGACCTCGATCTCGTCCTTATCTTTGATCATGCGCATGGGGTCGATGATCTCATTGGCGTTGCTGAGCTTGCTGTATGGCATGACCTGCCTGAACAGCAAAACCGTGCTTCCCCATGTTCTCTCTTCGACTGCGACTCCCTTTCCCCTCATATTGAGTTGACCGATAACTTCTCTCAGTACCTCTTTGGGGTGCTCACTTTCGTCGAGTATCCTGACGTTTGTAATCCAGGGTTTACCCTCCGCGGCTTTCTGCCATCCACTGCCCCCCATTCTTGGAGCGATGATGGAGATTCCCCCCTTCAAAGTGATGTATGCACCGTGGATCAGGTCACCGTAGCTGTTGCTGTCAGTGAGTTCTGGTCCCTTGCGCTTTATGCCTGTAATATAGGATAAGTTGGCGCCTCTTCGTAGATACATGAGGGCTATGCCTTTTTCTCGCATGGCCTCGCGTACTTTGCTGAGCCTTCCCTCGTAGTCCATAAACTATGGATATGACTTGCGAGTATAAGAACAATATTAAGGAGTATTAGAGGGACTTGACGACCTCGTCAAGCTTGTCCATGAACCTGTCTGCCTGCTCCACGGTGTTGTAGAAGTGGGGGGCTACTCTGATCCCTCCTATCCTATTGGCACACCAGTAGTTCTCAGCATTCAGCTTCTCGACAACTGTTTTCAGCTCTGGTACCTTCACGTTGAGGTAGCAGTGCCTGTTGATGTCCTCGTGTCTCTGGAGGCTGTAACCCCTCTCAGATAGACCGTCCATTAGCTTTGTTGTAAGCTTCTTGTTCTGGCTAGCGATCTCCTTTATCCCGTGGTCCAACAATACCTTCATGCTGTTGGCAACCGCCATGATTGTGGACTCTGGACTTCTCGCAACGGCGTACTTGTTTATGCCCTTCTTCAGATCAAAGCTGTGCTCCATGTACGGACCATTGGCCTCTCCCTTCTCGTAGCTGTAAGCTCCTCCCGCAACGTAGGTTGGATCATACTTGTCAACGTGCTCCTCTTTCATGTACATGAATCCTGTACAGTTAGAGGGCATACCGCCGAGCAGCCACTTGTATGTGCTGGTTGCTGCAAAGTCAACGCCAGTTTTGTCTATCTGCCAGTCAATTGAGCCCATGCTCTGAGTTGCATCAACAACCAGGTACGCGCCATGGTCATGAGCCAAATCTGCGAGTGCCTTGATATCGAACAGGTAGCCGTTGAACCAGCTTGGCTGGTCTACGTAGACCACCGCAGTGTCGTCGTCTATCGCCTTCTCAAATGCATCTGTATCAACTACGCCGTTCTCGTGTGCGAGCCACCTTGCATCTGCACCCTTTTCCTCAGCTTTTCTCACCAAGGCTGCTCCCATCGGGAAAGCCATGTCTGTTGAGACGACGTTATCCCCTTTCTTGATGGGGATCATGCTCATGCCGATGTTCATGCCCGTGGACGCGTTTGGTACGTTCAGTACCTCACTGGTCTTTGCACCGATGAGCTTGGAGAAGTAATCCAGCGCGTTCTCCTTTGCATTCTCGCCCTCTTTTACATTAAACGCCCACTGCGTATCTCCATGCATATGGTTAACATACGCATCGTTGTAGGACTTCATCAAATCAAGTGTACTCTGGGGCACACAACCCATTACCGCGTTGTCAAAGTAGACAAGCTTCTCTGCCAGCGGGAAACTATCCTTTAGCTTCAAATTATATCACCATAAACACATGTTATGTGGATTTAACATCCACTATACCAGTTCTCCCTTGGCGACGTACGCGACTTTCCCGCCTACCTCGACGCTGATCTTATCCCCTTTCTCCTCTCCCTTCAGGTAGAGTATGGATGGGCGGTTCATCTCTGCGCCCTGCTCCACGTTTACGTCCACGTTTGATTCTCCAAAGTACTTGTGTTTCACGGCGTATCCAAGGAAACACCCGTTCGCACTTCCTGTCGCCGGGTCTTCATGACTACCAACCAGCCTTGCCTTCGCATGGTTAGCTGGGTCCTCCGGTTCCTTGCAGAACATGAAAGGCGTGCTTGCCTTCCTGCCCTTACTGTACTCTGCCAGTTTTTCAACGTCTACCTTGATTCTCTTCAAGGCTGCCCTTGTCTTCAGTGGGACCATGTAGAAGTAGACCCCTGTCGAGACCTCCTGTATGGGGTAGTCTGTGTCAAAGTCATCAACTGTTAATCCTAGCATCTCTGCGAATGCCTCAGCTGGATGGGTGTCACCGAATTCTGGGTTAAGCTGAGTCATCCAGAGTATTCCCGGCTCGTCTCCCTTGTAATTGAACTTGACCGGGATGAGACCCGCTTTCATGTCCAGTGTCAACCCCTCGACTTTTTCCTTCAGCAGCTCCTTCTGGGCGATATATGCTGTCCCAAGCGTTGGGTGCCCCGCAAACGGCAGTTCGCTGTTTGGTGTGAATATCCTGACCTTAAACGTCTTTTTCTCCAGATCGTACCCCGTGATGAAAGTTGTCTCGCTGAAATGCATCTCCCTAGCGATTTTTTGCATCATATCGGTGTCCAATCCGACCTTATCAAAAACGACTGCTAACTGGTTACCCGCATACTTCGCTTCGGCGAAAACGTCTACTATGTATAATGGAAGTTTCATACCATCAAGTACTGCCCTCGTTTTTCAAATTTATCCTCGACTGAAAACCCTCCAATGTAACCACCTTGAACGGCTGATGGAGTTACAGAAAGCTAATCACTTACTTCAACAAAAAAGCGAAAAGTTACCGCCCACTGTTACCAATCTTAAAAAAATATATGCTTGAAGCGTCAATTGAATCTCATGACTGAGCATGATGTTCATATCAAGAACGGTTTAATCGTTAACGGTTCAGGAGCTGACCCATTCAAGGGAGAACTATCCATCAAGGACGGGAAAATCACAGCAGTATCCAAGGAGCCAATCGAGGGAGACGCGGTCCGCGTATTAGACGCAGGAGGTCAAGCCGTCTCACCCGGTTTTATCGATGTCCACAACCATGGTGACCTGAGTATCCTCTACTACCCAAAAGCAGACGGGTTCGTCCGCCAGGGCATCACCACCTTCGTCGGTGGCCAATGTGGAGACAGTATGGGTCCATTCGGTGACTATATCGGTCTTCCATGGATTCATGGTGACCTTTACTCAGACATCGCTCCAAGGATGTACGTCAAGGACTGGCTACAGCCCCGTGACCTATTCAATGAAAAACATATGGAAGTATATGGCTGGAAGATCGACTGGCGGGACCTAAGCGAGTTCCACAAAAAAGTAGAGTCCATCGGTCTGAGCCCCAATATGGTGCCCATGATCGGGCACGGTGATATCAGGAGCCTAGTTATGGGCTCTGATTTCGAGCGAGCCGCTACACCCGACGAGATCACCAAGATGGCAGATGAAACCGAGAAAGCTATGCTAGAAGGGGCAAGGGGAATCACCGTTGGCAGGGACTATGACCCCGGTATCTGGGCTGAGTGGGACGAGTTACTCGCCTGCGCCAAGGCAGCCGCCAAGCATGACGGAATTTATGCCAGTCACAGCCTGCGCACTGGTCACAGAAAGCCGAGACGCCCAGGTGAACAACCTCCCGTGAAGCTAAACGGGGTGTTGGAGGCGCTGAATATTGGTCGAGAGACGGGGATGCCTGTTCAGGTCAGCCACTTGGGCGTGATCTACGATGTTGTTCCAAGCGACAACCGAGTGTTGATGAAAGCCGCTATCGATGCAACCCTGGAGTTAATCGATAAGGCCAACTCCGATGGTGTCGAGGCTGACTTTGATACAATCCCACATCACCTAGCCGGCGGTATTGGTACAAGCCCATGGCTGGTTCACAGCCTGAGACCTTGGCTGTCCATTGCCGGGAGCCCTGAGCAACTGTCAAAGGCACTACTTATGCCTGATCTCAGGAAGGAAATCACAGAGAGTATATGGGCTGGCAAGCATTACAGCCTTAACCCAAATATCAACGCCAAATGGGCCGCTGGCAGAGTCATCGTTGAATGCTCTGAGTCAGCCTACCTTGGGAAAACAGTCGCACAGGTGGCAAAGGAGTCAGGCGTCGATGAGCTTGTAGCCCTATTTGACATCCTTCAAGCCGACCCATACACCAAGGTTGAGCGACAGGGAGCCGATGATTGGGTAAAACTAGCGTTCTACAAGCACCCCAACGCGATGATCGGAGTAGACACCTTTGCAGTTGACCATACTCGGCAGAGCAAATCAAACCCTCCCAGCTATCCTAGCCAGAACAGTTACGGGGGATTCCCATGCTATCTGAGGAGGACTGTTCGTGAATCTAAAATCATGACCATTCAGGAAGCAGTGCACAAGATAACTGGCAGCCCTGCACGGAAATTCAAGCTGATTAATCGAGGTCTGCTGAAGACTGGTTTCTACGCGGATGTTGCTGTCTGGGACCCCGAGAAGATTACTGACAAGGGAAACCAAATTGAGCCCCGTCAGTATCCTGAGGGCGTCAACTACGTGATAGTGAATGGAGACTTGGTCGTTGATGGGAACGCTCATACGGGTAGCTTACCTGGTAAGGTCCTGTACCGGGAGTAACCTTACTCCCATTTTTCCATCTCTGTTTCCGTCATCTGTTTGATGTCAAAAAGACTGCGTTCTTCTCTTTCACTCACGAGAGTTATCGACGTACCGTTTTCTCCTGTCCTGCCCGTTCTTCCTATCCTGTGGAAGTAGACCTCGGCGTCCTCAGGAACTTCATAGTTAATGACATGGGTCAACCCTTTGATGTCGAGTCCCCTTGACGCGATATCCGTTGTCACGAGGTATTTCGCCTGCCTTTTCAGGAGCTTCATGACCGATTTATCCCTCTGCTGTTGAGTGAACCTCCCATGTAGCGGCTCAACCTTGTATCTCTCCGCTTGCAGTTTCTCGGCGAGTTCCTCAACCCTGTACCTTGTGTTGCAGAAGATGAGACCTCTGTCCGTTTCGATTGAGTCAAGAATATTGTATAGCTCCTCGTCTCGTGTCTCATCCGTTACCTCATGGATGTACTGGTGAACCATTGTCTGCGCTATCTCGTCCTTGGACACCAGAATCTTTCTGGGATTCCTCATGTATCTAGTTGAAACGCTGATTATCTCCTCACTTATGGTTGCTGACCAGAGACTTGTCTGGCGAACAAATGGTAGCTGACCCATTATGTGCCTCATTTCATCCCTGAAACCCATCTCAAGCATCTTGTCAGCCTCATCAATTACAGCGTATTTTACGTTCTTGATGTTGAGTATGTTCTTTTTCCTCAAAAGATCCAGTATTCTTCCAGGAGTCCCAACAACAACCTGTGTTTTCTTTGATAGACCGGCTATCTGTCTATGCATCTTCCCGCCACCGTGGACAACCACTATGGTTAGATTCATGTATTTTGCGAGGTTTCGAAGCATTATACTAATCTGATGTGCCAACTCCCTCGTTGGAGCTAGGACAAGTGCTTGGGGGTATGGGTTCTCTGGGTCCATTTTCTCTAAAAGTGGAATACCAAATGCGGCTGTTTTCCCTGTTCCCGTCTGGGCTTGCCCAATGACGTCTCTCCCTTTGAGAAGAACCGGTATTGCCTCTTTCTGGATGGGGGTCATTTTCCTGAATTTTGCTTTACTAATCCCCTTCATCAATTTCTCTGATATTTTGAGGCTCTCAAAATCGGTGCTTTCCATGGGAATATCAGTGCATGTTATGTGAAGGGTCGTTAAAAATGTAGGTTAATATGTATAATGGATAAGCCCAGCTCCCTTCGGGAACAGGACATCCACAAGGTCATCCAAATTATCCCTTACCCAGAAATCTGGGTACGCTTCCGCTTGTTCTCTCCATCCCTTGTAACCTAACAGCATCTGGATGAATGCGTACGGGTTGAATCCCAGATTTCTGGACTCCTCCCCATAATATTTCTCCATATCCTGAATTTTACCATCCACTATAACCATTTTTACCGCGAATTTGAAGAAATTGAAAGCTAGATCCCTTGTCAGACCCTTGAACTGGGACTCAGCTAGTCTTTTCTCGAACGCTGGTTTCATTTTCACCAATAATCTGAACAAGTCAAGTGGCTTTATCTGCCACGCATATGGTTTGTTCACTTTCGCGCCAAGTTGTTTTAGATGTAAACTGGTTGGATCGATATGGGCTAGGGCGGTTTTTATTTTGATTAACTCGTTTTCCTCTGCGTGCTTCTTCAAAACACCGGAAACTTCTGTTACCAATAACTCTTCATTGACACCTAATTCACGTATGTATAGAGTTGAGTTCTTTTTGTCAACTACATATCGATAATATCCAACCAAGACGCCCTCCTTAACCAGAGCTAACCCCTCGAAGGAGTCACCCCCATACGTGCCTGTATCCTGTTGCATTTTCCACACCCCTGAAGTCCGGTTGCTTTTCACGAAATAATTCTGCTGCGTATTCCTGAGCATTTCATCCATTTTGGGGACGTTTTCTTCTTTTATCTCTCCTCTCTGGACCACGGATTCGGTTGTCGGTATTTTCTCGGTATCAATCTCCGTTGAGTAATTCAGTTCAACCGCGTACTGGTAACCGAACTGTCTGTAAAAGTATGGTATCCCAGCTAAGACGCATAGATCATAGCCATTTTCCCGGGCATATAAATCGAATTCCTCGTTCAATATCCATTGGAGTCGCTGTCTTCTATGCTCAGGGCGTGTACCTACACACCCCATCTCTGCTACTTTTACCTCAACTCCATCGATTACCCATGTCTGTGGTAGTAATAGTAAACCCGCAGCTACCTCATCCCCTTTTTTGATCATGAAAAAATTCTCGTTACCCATGTCAGGATGGTTTTCAACAAACCTCTTTGTTATTTCCCTGACATTTTCATCCCCAAAAGATACATCCATCATCTTGTAGAGCGCTTCAAAGTCCTCTGCTGACCCTGGTTTACAGAATACATACTCCATTATGGCTAAACCATCTCGCTATACCTTTTATTTTTGCTCTTTTTTCTTATTGTTAGGATTTTCTCAACAGGAACCCATAAACGGCATCAACTTACATCCCTTATAGGCTGGGTGTGAGAATGTCCACGAATAATAATAACGAAGATGTTTCACAAGACGAGTTAATCGAGAAACTGATTATCGAGCGCATGGGTGGCATTTCAAGCAATCTGGCCCATGACCTCAGAAGCCCATTACAGACAATTCAAAATGCAATATACCTTCTTGAGAAAACTCCTGACAACCCCATGCTATTTGACATGATCAGGCAGTCCCTCAAACAGGCGACTCAGCTGCTTGATAGTTTTAGGGACTATTACAAGGGACATATTCTCAAGCCGATGAGCACAGAGTTCAAGAAAGTCATTGACCTTGCGTTCTCTGACCTTGAAATCCCTGACAACATCGAGGTAGAGCGTAGTGGCTCTGATGGTGTTCAAGTGAAAGTTGATCCTGCAAAAACTGCCTTGGCCATCAGACATCTTCTGATTAACGGCATGGAGGCGATGCCTGAAGGAGGAGTGCTCGTAGTTGACGTCAGTGAAACAGAGGAAAGCATAATTCTTAACGTCAAGGATAACGGTGTAGGCATTCCCTCAAAGTTCATTGACTCCGTTTTTGTTCCTTTTGAGTCAAATAAGAATCAGGGAAAGGGACTTGGTGTACCCATCTGCAAGCGTGTTATCGAGAGCCATGGGGGGTCCTTATCATTCACCTCTCAAGAAGGTATAGGCACCAAGTTCACCATCGTTCTCCCAAGATAACCGTGAAACTTTAAACGGTTCACGTCCTCTTCGATTTATGGTTCTTGTATCAAACCGCCTCATTCATAAACACTTGAAATCATCCCATTTGCTCAGCGAGACCTTTTCTCTCCTTGAGAACGATGTTGAGGTACAGTCCTATCTTCGCATGGCGAATACTATGGCGGTGAAGAGACTCGGATACAACGACCATGGACCAGTCCACTCAAAGATTATCTCAGGGAGCGCCCTTGAACTCTTCAAACTCTTAACCACATCCGTTGAGCCAACATCGGTCATGAATGGCATATGTGGGTACGACGATGCCAGAGTGATCGTCCTCCTAGGTGCGTACCTCCATGATATCGGTAACGCTGTCCACAGGGTTGACCACGAGAGAAATGGTGCTCTACTCGCTTCCGTTTCCCTCGACAGGATTCTCCACCAGGTCTACCACGACGACCTCGGACTCGCATATCGAGTCAAATGCGAGGTGCTTCATACAATATTCTCCTCTGATGACTCTGTCCCCTGTCTTAGTGTTGAAGCTGGCACTGTAACCGTTGCGGATGGAACAGATATGGCTGAGGGTAGGTCTCGCGTGCCATACCTATCGGGAAAGAATGACATCCACTCGATCTCCGCGCAAGCAATTAACTCGGTTTCCCTCGAAAAAGGGGAGGAGAAACCTGTGTCAATTCAAGTGTCAATGGAGAACCCTGCGGGGATTTTCCAGATTGAGGAAGTTATAGGAAGAAAAATCCGTAGTAGCGGAATCCCTGATCTGGTAGAGGTCATTGCCTCGATGAATGGTAAGGAGATAAAGACAATCTAGCTTGGGATCACAGGGTCAATCGGTCTGGACCCAAACGCGAGAACTTTTTCACACCACCCAGCTACCTTCAGTAGGCTCCATTCACTGTATGGGGTTCCGATCAACTGCAGCCCAAGAGGCATCTTATTTTCAGCGAGACCCGAGGGCACCGTGATTGAAGGTAGACCCGTTAAACTCCATGGAGAGTTAAATGCTGGACTTCCCGTCCACTCCAAACCTTCCGGGGCCGTATCTACCGATGATGGGCAGACAACGCAATCGAACTCACTGATTAGTTTAATCATGTCCCCAATTATTTTCCCTCGAAGCCTCTGTGCTCTCAGATAGGATGTTGCTGGCACGAGGAGTCCTGAGGAGATGAACCCCTGCATGTACTCCCTGTACTCGTCCCTCCTAGTTTTGAAAATATCCTCATGTGCGGCTGCTGTCTCTACCGCCATTATCACTCTGTGGACATCGGGCACCAGCTTGAAACTTTCAGGCAACTGAACCTCCACAGGTTCGGCTCCTTCGCCCCATACCTTTCCGAGTGCCGTCTCAAAACCGGTCCACACGCTTTTAGTTGCTTTTTCCTTGAAATATCCGGACAATACCCCTATTTTTGGCGGTTTATCCCTGACCTTGTATGGCTTGTTTTCTCCCGTCAATGCCTGAAGCATGATATGCGCGTCCTGTACTGTCCGTGTCATGTAACCAATGTGGTCTAGACTCCAACTGAGGGGGAACACATTTTTTCTGCTGAGTAAATCGTACGTGGGCTTGACCCCAACTATCCCGCAGTAACTGGCTGGTCTAATTACTGATCCTCCTGTCTGGCTGCCGAAAGCTACCTGACACATGCCACTGGCAACTGCTGCGGCTGACCCGCTGCTTGAGCCTCCGGGGGTGTGCAGTGTATTCCATGGGTTTCTGGTTGGAGCGGGGTCGTGTAACGCAAACTCTGTTGTCTCGGTCTTTCCTAGTACGATGCCTCCTGCTTGATGCACTGCTATAACCATATCGGCGTCATCGGACGGCACATAATCCTTGAAAATCGGCGACCCCATTGTCGTCTTCAGGTCCCTAGTGAAGTAGATGTCCTTGACTCCCACTGGAATTCCATGAATCCCTGACCTTCTACCGTCAACCATTTCTTTGTCCATATTTCTCGCCTGTACCATTACCTTGTCTTTGTCTAAGGTCACCCAAGCCTCTAGAGCTGGTTCTATGGTGTCTATCCTGTCGAGAAGTGATGCCGCTAGTTTTGACGGGGTTAACGAGCCATCACTGAACTTTTCTGTGGCTTCCTTTATTGTGTACTCATAGGGCTTCATATTATTCACAGTGCCTGAGTTTCGACACTGGCTCGCTTCCTGGTGTTAACTCTTCTTTTCCTATCCTCCAAACGGAGCCAGCTGTTTTCTCTACGTGTTCCCTCATCTTCTCCGCTTCCTCTTCTCCCCATAGTCCTTTTGCGGAGGCGTAAACCATTTCGATATAGTCTTTTTCACTGATCTCGGTCATGATTTGAAATATCGCGCTCGTTTTATTATAGTTTGGTAAGAAAAGAAAGAATGAACTTGCTGAAATATCAGTTATTGATGACAATATCTTATTGGGTCCGATTTGGGTAGTAAGTGAGCAAATACCCCTCTTTATACATTGTAATAAAACTGTTTTTTCAGTTTGAGAACCTATTCAAATCGATCAAATCTGGAATGCTCGTTTATGAGACCTCAATAATCTTCTATGAAAGAGCAGAGTGTGACTCAAAATTTTACTCAATGGACGCCTTCATTTTTATTGAATCGTTTATCAAAATAATTCTAGGGTTCAAATGATGTGAGGAAGGTTAGGCTTCCTCTTCTAAAACATCGATTATGTGTAGGAGGGCATTTGCCATTACTGCGTTTTCCCAGTTTTCTGTCTCGGCAACCATCTGAAGTCCTAATTTTATGGCTTCTGTGCCCCTTTCTGGTTTGGCTACTGGGTCAACTATAATGTAGTTTTGAGCGATGAAGCTGACTTTTGACTGCACCGTCATACCTGGTTCCAGTTCATTAAACAGGACGTTTTCCCTATTGAACAGGATTACCCTTCCATCCTTCATCCTGCTGATTATGCTATCTCCTTTCCCCTTCAAGACTAATACTGTAAGTTCGTCTCCTAAGCTAATATCCGGAGTTGCCTCTATGTTATACAATTCAAATCACTAGTACTTTCTGTATCAATTATTTATTTGATATGGTGTTTTTTTTCATGTGTTTCATAATGTAGGGTTTTTTCTTGGATTGTACCCCTGCCATTTTGCTTAAAGATGGCTGTATCGCTAGTGATATACTTATATTTCCGTGTTAGTTAGTATCGGACGAGGCGTAGGTGTAATAATGTCACAGACTCCAGGCAAGGTCCCACGAGGGTTTACTAGATATTACGTGCTATTCTTATTATCTGAAAAAGAACTGACTGGGAAAGAAATTATTGAGGAATCCATCGAACGCAGCGATGGTGATTGGGCCCCTTCCCCTGGACTTATCTATCCTCTATTGGGTAGACTGGTTCGTGACGGTCTTATTCAGGAGCTTGATGGTGGTAAATTTACGGTCACCTCCGATGGGGTGGGTGAGTTATCGAACCATGGGGTATTTCAGGATCAAATTGAGGGCCAGTTCAATTTAGTCAACAAGTTAGGGTTATCCATGTTTACAGCTGGAAAATTCCTTGCTGATGAGGCTGTTGATCGCATAAGTTCAGTATCCACAACAGTATGGGATCGAGTGAGAAAGCGGTCCGGGGATGCACAACAGCGTTTCGAGGAAAAATACGAGGAATTTTTGCTTCGAGAATTAGAGGTACTAAATACGAAAAAAACCTCTAAATCGACACTTTCTGAGGATCCAGTATCTATCGAGGAATCCTGATTCTTTCTAATTATCATATTAATCTACCCGAGAATATCGCATCATTATCTAACAATAAACCACGTTTTCCGGAGTTGCGCCGGCGTTTTTATCCTAATATACCTTTCCCCTGCAAAATAGTAACGTTTTTATTCAAATGGAGTGGTATGGGGTAATGCGAGCAATCGCATCCGCTCAAAGTCGGCGGCTCCGATCTGACAAAGGCGTTTAGCCTCAGGATGATTGATCGGGCTCCAGTGGCGGGTAAATGTATGAAGACGCGAATAAAGACAGTGATGTCTTCGTGTCTGATAAGGGTCGAGCAGGAACAATGTTTCCTCGCTAAATTTCTAAATTAACACACAGTATATATAAATCAAGATGATTGCGATCATCACACATTCCGATTGATCCCGTCGGACCCCACTGCTATCGAGATGGGACTAAGGTATGCTAGTCGAACGACCAGAACTATGTCTGGAAGTGGCACACTGCTCAGTAACACGTAGCTAACCTACCCTTAGGACGTGGATACCCCCGAGAAATTGGGGTTAATCCGCGATAGATGTAATGTCCTGGAATGGTATTACGTCTAAAGGTATTTCATACATGTTTGAAATATGCCTAAGGATGGGGCTGCGGCCGATCAGGCTGTTGGTGAGGTAATGGCTCACCAAACCTTTGACCGGTACGGGCCATGAGAGTGGTAGCCCGGAGATGGACACTGAGACAAGGGTCCAGGCCCTAAGGGGCGCAGCAACCGCGAAACCTCCACAATGCACTCACGTGCGATGGGGCTATCTCGAGTGCCACCTGATGAAGGTGGCTTTTCCTTGGTCTTCAAAGCCTTGGGAATAAGAGGGGGGCAAGACTGGTGTCAGCCGCCGCGGTAACACCAGCCCCTCGAGTGGTGGGGATGATTATTTGGCCTAAAGCGTCCGTAGCCGGCCGAGCAAGTCTTCCGTTAAATCCAGCGTCTCAAGCGTTGGACCGCGGGAGATACTACACGGCTAGAGAGTGGGAGAGGTCAGCGGTATTCTGGGGGTAGGGGCGAAATCCTTTGATCCCCGGAGGACCACCAGTGGCGAAGGCTGCTGACTAGAACACGTCTGACGGTCAGGGACGAAAGCTGGGGTAGCGAACCGGATTAGATACCCGGGTAGTCCCAGCCGTAAACGATGCATGCTAGGTGTTGGGTTGGCCACGAGCCACCCCAGTGCCGCAGGGAAGCCGTTAAGCATGCCGCCTGGGAAGTACGATCGCAAGATTGAAACTTAAAGGAATTGGCGGGGGAGCACCACCAGGCGTGAAGCCTGCGGTTTAATTGGAGTCAACGCCGGGAACCTTACCGGGAGCGACAGCAGAATGAAGGCCAGATTGAAGATCTTGCCAGACGAGCTGAGAGGAGGTGCATGGCCGTCGCCAGTTCGTGCCGTGAGGTGTTCTCTTAAGTGAGATAACGAACGAGACCCGTGCCACATGTTGCCACCAGTATCTAAAGGATAGCTGAGCACTCTTGTGGGACCGCAGCCGATAAGGCTGAGGAAGGTACGGGCAACGGCAGGTCAGTATGCCCCGAATCTCCCGGGCCACACGCGGGCTGCAATGGTACAGACAGAGGGCTGCCACCCCGAAAGGGGGAGCCAATCCCTAAACTGTACCTCAGTTGGGATCGAGGGTTGCAACCCACCCTCGTGAACATGGAATGCCTAGTAACCGCCAGTCATCATCTGGCGGTGAATACGTCCCTGCTCCTTGCACACACTGCCCGTCGAACCACCCGAATGAGGTTT